>Ga0268299_1000023_pt1 | contig 629017 bp, 540 predicted proteins | sample NOBtaG_FD_193484 | JGI IMG/M metagenome (GOLD analysis project Ga0268299, IMG submission 193484) | Activated sludge microbial communities from bioreactor in Nijmegen, Gelderland, Netherland - NOB reactor | ecosystem: Engineered > Bioreactor > Aerobic > Activated sludge | place: Netherlands... | reverse complement strand
AAAGCGAGGCTTTTTCATTTTCATTCAAAGCGTGTCCGCCCGCCTGCCCGTCCGTAGCGCCTCGCGAAGGCGGGCGCCAATGGTACTGGGATAAAACCTGGGAGAGTAGGTCGTCGCCTGACTTTATCAAAGAAGCCCGGATGAGCAATCATCTGGGCTTTTTTGTTGTACTACTTCGCATAAAATGTGCCTGCGTGTCAAGGTGCCTGCGTGTAAAGCCTGCCTGCCCGCCATAGCGTCTCGCGAAGGCGGGACTTTATCAAAAGACCCCTGTTGAGCAATCGACAGGGGTTTTTTGTTGTACCGCTTCGAGGAAATGTGCCTGCGTGTCAACGTGTCAAGGTGCCTGCGTGTAAAGCCTGCCTGCCCGCCATAGCGTCTCGCGAAGGCGGGACTTTATCAAAAGACCCCTGTTGAGCAATCGACAGGGGTTTTTTGTTGCACCGCTTCGAAGAAATGTGCCTGCGTGTCAACGTGTCAAGGTGCCTGCGTGTAAAGCCTGCCTGCCCGCCATAGCGTCTCGCGAAGGCGGGACTTTATCAAAGAAGCCCGGATGAGCAATCATCTGGGCTTTTTTGTTTTACACTACGAATAAAATGTGCCTGCGTGTAAAGCCTGCCTGCCCGCCATAGCGTCTCGCGAAGGCGGGACTTTATCAAGAGAGCCCTGATGAGCAATCGTCAGGGCTTTTTTGTTGTGCCTCTTCGAATAAAATGTGCCTGCGTGTCAACGTCAACTGCGTGTAAAGCCTGCCTGCCCGTCCGTACCGACGTGCTGAGTCTTCGTTGTTCGTACCCCAGGTAGGTTCGGGCGGGCCATACCGTCACGCGAGGCGGACTTACCCCACCCGAATCTCAATAAGATCATTCAACGTAAAATGTTCTCTCGCCGCGCGCTGCACCTGCTCGGACGTGACGCGCTGCAGGTGCCCCAGAAGGTGGGAATAGTAGTCCGGGGGCAACTGGAATTGGTGAATGTTGCGGATCTTCTCCGCCACGGCAAATAGCGTTGAATTGTCGGACTGCCAGCTGCCGATGAAATAGTTGCGGGCCACATCCAACTCATCCTGCGGAACAGGCTCCTCCTGGAGTTTGCGAATCTCATTCCGGATTTCATCCAGCGCCAGTTGCGTGTGCAGCTGGTTCACCTCAGCACTGATGACCCAAAAACTTCCATGCAGGAAGTGATGCATCGCCGAATGAATACCATAGGTCAGCCCCTTCTCTTCCCGTATCGTCTTCATCAGCCGGGATCCGAAGTAGCCTCCAAGAATGTGGTTGGCCATGACTGCGTCAAAGTAATCGGGATTGGCGCCTTTGGGAATGCACCGTTTCCCCAAGCGGATCGAAGCTTGTACACTTCCTGCCCTTGAGAGGGCGTGCGAAATTCCTGTGGATGTTTCCGGATGTAACCCGGAACCAGCGGCTGTATCTTTCCGACTCATACTGGAGACAATCTTCTGAATGTCACTTTCGCTGACGGGGCCCAGAAAATATCCGGAGTGGAGAACAAAGTGGTCATGAAAAAATGTATGGAGATCCTCCGGTTCAATCGCCAGTACATCACTTTCTTCGGAAGAGTTTCCGTAAGGATGCTGACTGCCAAAAATGGTTTTTCTGATTTCGCGGGATGCCACCACGCTGGTCTTCTCATTGTTTACGCGAAGATTCTGAACGAAGATTTCTTTCTCCTTGCGAAGTTCCTCGCCATCAAAGGAGGGCTCCTCGATGATTTCAAGCAGTATGGCCAAGGCCGCGAAGAAGTTCTTTTTCAGTGTAAACAGAGAAATCGTCACGGTATCAAAGCCCGCTGAAATCTCCAGTTGTGCGCCAAGGTTGTCGAGTGCATCGGCAATTGCAAAAGAGGTGCGATGGCGGGTGCCCTTCCGCAACATGTTGGCCGTGAAATGACTTACACCTGATTTGGATTCGTACCACTTCCCAGCCCTGAAAATGAGCTCAAACTTGACAACGTTCTGCTGAAGGTTCCTGAAGGAGTATAGCGGCTGACCTCCAGGGAAACTGAAGCGCTCAGGCTGCGCAAGTGCGTAATTCGTGGAAAGTTGGAAGGGAGGAGCCTGTGTCCTGTCCGGTTGGTTCATTGATCCGTGGGTCCCTCTTCTTTGGTCTGCTTCTGAAACAGCATGAATACCGTAAACCGAAGGGTCTCCGCAAGCGCATTTTCGCGTTTGTTGGTGGGAACGAGGTATGCGACGTCCACGCCAAACTTGTCTACTTTGGCCCCGATGCCGAATGTCAGGTATTGACGGTTGCCCTTGTCGAATGACTCATAGAAATACCCAAGACGACCTGCGAAGGTTTCATTATACCAGTACTCCACACCAAATGAGGTCGTAATCTCCCGCATTTCTTCACTGAAGGAGGTATCCGAAAAAGAACCCAGCACCCCGGAAAGCATGGGCGGGGAAGGGTTCGTTTTTACAGAAGGAACCATCAGCTTGTTGAAGTCAAGGAGAAACGTAAAGGTATTCATCGGTCCAACTTCCAACTTGTAAGCGGAGCCCAGGCGGAGATTGGTGGGAAGAAAATCTGAATTGTTCTGGTCCGAGTAAGAAATCTTCCCGCCCAGGTTGGTAATCGTCGCGCCCAGCGACAAACTCGAATTCTTCCATGCGTAAGGCTTGGTGTAGTAGAATCCCAGGTCTACAGCAACAGAATTTCCAGGACTCGCATCAAACGAGTTCGTTGAGAGGTAGCCAGTAAGATTCGAGTGGATGTATCGAAGGGCGCCCCCAATACTCACATGCTCAGTGAGCAAACGGGAATAGGTCACATCAAAGGCAAACTCCCGGGGATTATAGCGTCCTAACAGGTCGGCAGGGTCAGGCCCCTGGTTGAACTGCACCTCACCAAGATCAAAGTACTTCATCGACACGGCTACAGCCTGCCGTCGGTCTATTTTGTAATACCCGCTCAGGTAAAAAATGTACATGTCGTTGATGATCTTGCCCAGCCAGGGTGTGTATGAGAAGGATACTCCATAGTCTTTTTCTGCAAAAACCAGCTTGGCAGAATTCCAGTAGGCTGAATTGGCATCCGGCGATGAAGCCACGCCGGCATCACCGAGCGCAGCTGCACGGGCATCTGGCGTAATACCGAGGAAGGGCACTGCCGTGGTAATGACCCGGTTGGTGCTGTCCTGGCCCAGAAGCGAAGAACCACCTACCTGGGCATTAACCTCCAATACAATGAGAACCAGGACTAAAGCCAGAGCTAACTTGTTCATAATCAACTTCTAAGGGTCAAAGATAATCAATTGAGTAAAATAACCTTTGCTATTCGCTCGTTTTTAGTGCCGTCCAGCAGAGAACGAAGCGACAACTTCATCAGGTATAGGCCATCGGCTAATTTGTTTCCATCAGCGGATGTACCATCCCAGGCTGGAAGGTCTACTTTATACGAGCTGGCTCCAATTTGGTAAGTGTTGTAAAGAACGACTTTTCCCATCCTGTCGAAAATGGTTACCGCTGCCTCCAGGTCCTCCCCCGAACGGTTGTGCTTGAAATGAAATACTGTTGATGAGGAAAACGGATTGGGGTAGTTAAGCCACTGTTCAATCTGAATACCAGGTTGGTCAGAGACATGAAATGTAATTGATGCTGAAGCTGAGTTGCCATACACGTCGGTCGCGTGCAACGTCAACGTATGGAAACCGGACTTCAGTCCGTAGATGGGATAGTCAACTTTCCCTCGCGTGTAAGTATTTGCATCGGCTTGATAATAGTCATTCAGGGTGATGGACAATGTATCATCCAGAATAGCCACAATGTCATTCTGTGCATTGAAGCTCGAAATATCAATTCCATTGTCATCCGATAGAATGGCGACAATCCGGCTGTCAGTTCCTACTAGTCCGCCACTGATGAAGGTTGTATCACCCATGAACAATTCTACATCAGGACTCCGCGTATCCGAACCCGGGTTGAGTTCAGCGGCGCCTATCTTCACATTTACATCAGCTCCAATCGCATCCCTGCTGTTGGCTTTAGAAAAACCATAAAGACTCAATTTTCCCAAGCCCACTGCTGGATTGATTGATTTGGGAATAATCAACTCAAGCTCAAATTGCCCTGACACGATGGAAGCCTGCCCACGAAACAACGCGTTGCTGCGAAGGTTAAATTCGAAGGGAGGATTTTCATCGCCCTTGGTCGTCAATGTATCAAGCTTGTCAAACAGGGTAAGGGAAAGCGTGCCGTTAAATTGTGTGTCGGGAATGCCGAGATGATTAACTGAGCCAGCCACCCGAACCTTGCTGAGCGCCTTGAGTGTGTCAGAACCGGAAGTGAGATTGGTTATTTCGGTAACTACCAATTCCGACGAGCCCATGGGTGGCAACATCGAGGGGTCTCCCAGCAAAGAAAAGTTTCGGTTAGATACACCTGCCATACTGGAATTCTTAGTCATCCGGAAAATAGAACCCCAATCCTGGAACAAACCATTGTTGCGGGTGAATACACTCTGATAGAAAGCTTTGTTCAATGTAAAGTTGGTGCTGGAATAAACAGGTCGGGAGGTTGTCACCAGACCGATGGACCCAGAATTTTTCCTGAAAAGCAACAATTCAGCAGTTGAAATCAAACCAGGATCATCATTACGGCCGAATTCACACGTTGCCGTGACAAGAAATGGATAGCGGGGAGCAGGTTTCCATTCGTCAATGGAAATTTGGTCCAGCACACGCTCCTGCATCCATTGCAGTTCACTGCCATGCCCCGTAAAATTTAGAATTCCAACGCCGTCGTTGATGTGGCTCGTCAGGGCTTTGCGAGCCTCCGGGGAGGTCTGGGTTGGAGGACTTCCCGTTTGGTCATAGAAATCCAGGTACATCTTGCGTACATCGATTTCCGGATGGTCCGTTTCCAGCGTCGTGGCGAGTACATTAGCCTGATTTTGATGAATGCTGAAATCCCCGTCATCGGCCGCGAAGAGGATGCGTTTTCGCCAGGCACCCCAATTTTGATTCTCGTAAGCGATGACTTTATCAACCCATATCGCCGCTTCCTCAATACTCTTTACTGGAATGCGTCCGACGCCCACATCAAGGGTGTGCAGTTCCGGCGGACTTTCGCCCCAATTGCCTTCCGTGTTTTCCAGGAAACCGATGTAGTCGTCGGAGGCGTAGGTTTCCAAGGGATTCAAAGAATTTCTTGACTGATAAATGGGGACAAAGTTCTTATTGAAGGAAAGTCTTTGCTTATAATCGTAAGAACCCCTTCCAAAAAGCAAGACATTTTTGATTCCCGTTCCTTTGTCATAGAGGTGCTTTACAAAGTCACGGAGCGCTGTCACGTCCTGCTTGCCGCCGGAGAACTCATGATATACCTGGGTGGTGGTGACCACGGTGACATTCAATCCGCTTTTATTGCTGCGGTGGGCGGCCAGGCGGTTTGCTTCGGATTGGAATTCGGGTGCCGTAATGATAAGAAAGTCGGTAGAACCTGTTTCACGCAGATTTTGATTTGATACATCGCCCTCAGTGACCGGTGCGGGATAGTTTCTGTTGGAGAGGACAATATACTTCTTCAGAACATCCGAAGGTGCCGAAAAGGTGACAGCGCCGTTTGAAAACGCTGATGACTGGATCGATGGCTGAGCCGGGTTCGTAATTTCCCACACCATAGCATCGGCAACGGCATTGTTGATGGAGTATCCACTCACAGGCTGGTCAAGACTTTTCAGTGAGCTGAATATTTTTTGATCACCATACAGGGAAAGGGTTCGCTTGACTTGTATTAATACATAATCCAGAAACCCAACCGACACACCTGAAGCGGCTTTGGTGAATCGTATCTTCACGTCCTGATTTGATCTGGATGGGGCCTGCACACTATTGGAATTAACGCTCACCGTATCACGGACCTCGGTGCCGATGATGGAATAGGGCACATTGCTGACGATGGGTACCTGCAGATCGGCAACGGGTATGTTGTTGAGGGATATTTGAAAGGAGGAAGGGTTGAAGGACCGGCCCATGACGGCTGCAACCAGCTTGATGAATGAATCATTGGTGATCCCGGGTAATTCAAACCGGATAGTATATTCCAGGGTGGCATCAAAGCGTTCACCGTACCAGGTGCGTCCTGAATGCAATTCGTTACTATTGTCAGCCTCGTAATATCCAAAATCATCAAACTCAGTAACGATGGGGAAAGTACCGGCAACATTGGGCAGTGTAGCCATTCGCAATCCGTTGGAGGTTCCTATGGTAATGAAGTAGAAATTCTTGTCAGTGAAAAAATTGTTCTCGTAGGAGAATGTCCCTTTGGACGGAACAAGTTCGTACCTGTCCGGGCCCTGCGCGAAGAAGAGAAGGTAATCGCTACCGTTGAATTTCCCATCCTCGAAGCCCACGGCAAAAACTGCTACCTGTTGGAGGTCATTGGCCCGCGGTGCGCTATTGGGTTGTGGCAGCATGCCATTCTCGCCGGTAAACAACTGGAGCCTCCGTGGATCCAGACCGTCGGGATTGAAACCGATATTCTTCAGGAAATTGTAGTCAATTTTATAAACCCCGTCCGTAGTTACTGATAGTTTGTGCCATTTGCCGGATGATAGTACGGAGGCAGGTTGCCCACAGAGGCCACCTGACACGCATGCCAGCAAAAGGACAAACAGGAATCTCACGGTATCAGAATCTGACCCAAAGTTTCAATAACGAAACAGCCAGGTAGGTTAGTATCACAAACGGCATGGCGGCCAGCTGCCAAATGCCCAGTATTAATACGGAAAAGATCAAAAATGTAAACTTCAGGGCATTGCCTTTCCAGGTATAGTCCTTGAATTTAAGCGCAAAGAGCTCGAAAGGGGCTACCAGCAAAAAAGAGAAAATGATGCTGATACCGACCAGGGCAAAGTCTTGCGAAATCACCGTGTCCCAGGGGGATTCCAGGTAAACGAGTGATGTGATGAAGAGCGCATTGGCCGGTGTGGGAAGGCCGATAAACGTGTCTTGCTGATTTTCATCTACGTTGAATTTTGCTAGTCGAAGGGCGGAAAAGACAGCAAGACTGAAGGCTGCATAGGGGAGGTAGTCACTGGATGACAAGGTATCGATCATTCGGTACATCACCAGTGATGGCAGGATGCCGAAGCTGACCATATCGGCGAGCGAATCAAGTTCTTTTCCGATCGGTGAAGATACTTTCAGGGCACGAGCGGCAAATCCATCAAAGAAATCAAAAATGCAGGCAGCGATCACAAACCACGCGGCCTGATTGGCAGGGCCCTTCCAAACGGCGACGATGCCCAGGCACCCACTAAGCAGGTTCAGGCAAGTGAGTACGTTAGGCAGATGACGGATGATATTCATCAGACGGGGAGGGCGCAAAAAGGATTGTTTACTTTTTCTTCACCCAATGTAGTGGTTGGCCCATGGCCGGGGTAGACAATCACTTCATCGGGCAGCAGGAAAAGTTTCTGGTGTATGCTAGCCAGCAGCGTATCCATGTTTCCTCCCGGGAGATCCGTTCTTCCGATGGAGTGATAGAACAACACATCCCCGGCAATCAATAGGTTTTGCGCTCGATCGTAGAACCCGACATGCCCTGGCGAATGGCCTGGCAGGAAGATGACTTCGAGTGAGCAGTTCCCAAAATGCACCGGCACACTTTCGGTCAGCGTACCATCAGCCAATTGTTCCTGGTATCCAGGGAAGCCATAGTTCGAGGCATACGACTTTACAGCTTTCAATACAGGTACCTCGACTGGGTGTACAAGGAAAGGAACTTGATAGCGTTGTTTGACAAAGTAGTTGCCGAGCACATGATCAATATGACAATGTGTGTTCAGGAGCAGCTTCACCTGAAGTTTTTCATTGGCGACAAACGTTGCTAATGCCTCTTGCTCTTCTTTCTCATAACACCCTGGATCAATGACTACGGCTTCCCGTGTGTCATCATATACTATATATGTGTTCTCCTCAAAAGGGTTGAACGTAAAGGCCTGCACGTTGATCATGGATGCAAATTTAGGCCATGCGGAGCGTATTGCAAGGAAGGTGCCATCCGCTGTTTGTGTGATTCTTTCGGTCTTTCCGATATTTTATTGATATCTTCAAACTCCAAAACGAAACAATTATGAACAAAATGACATTGCGCGTAATCCTTGTAGTGGCTGCAGGTCTTATTGTTATTGCTTGCGGGACTTCCGACAAAATGGAAGTGAAAAGGTACACAATACGGCAATTTATGGACATCGTCCAGATCAATGGAGGGTCCTTTTCTCCGGATGACACCAAGGTAATGATCAACAGCAAGGAGTCCGGAATTTTCAATGCCGTGGCGGTTGATATTCAAACAGGGCTGCAAACACCGATGACAGCTTCTACGGGCAATGCAATTTATGGACTATCGTATTTTCCTGGAGATGAACGTATCATTTACACCAGCGATCAGGGCGGCAACGAGATCAATCATCTTTTCGTTCGAAACCAGGATGGCTCCGTCATCGACCTAATTCAAGACTCTACAGCAAAAGCGCAATTTGGTGGCTGGAGCTATAGCAAGAAACTTCTGTACTACACCTCAAACAGCCGAGACAAAAAATACTTTGATCTGTACAGTGTCCAGGTTCCGTCTGGCGAAAACAAGATTTATCCCTCCACACTTCTCTACAGAAATGACAAGGGACTCAATCCCGATGTCATTTCCAACGACGATCGCTACATTGCTCTAAGCGAATCCATCACCACAAATAATTCGAACATGTATCTCCTGGACACGCAATCCGGGAAGACTCAATTGCTGTCGAAGCACGATGGAGATGTACAGTACAATCCTCAGTATTTCAGCCTTGATGGGAAACAACTGTACTATACGACCAACGAAGGAAGTGAGTTTAACTACCTGGCCAGCTACGACATTGCCTCTGGCGAAAAGATGAAAGTCGAAGAGGCTCCCTGGGACATCATGTTTGCCAACATTTCCAGGAATGGAAAATATCGGTATGTGGCCATTAACAACGATGCCCGGACCGAGCTTAAACTTTATGATGAATCAGCCGGGGGCAAGCAAATGATCATTCAGGGAATTCCTGATGGAGACATTACCGGCGTAAATATTTCAGACAGCGAAAGACTGATGTCGTTTTATGTCACCAGTTCAAAATCACCAAGCAATCTCTTTGTCTACAATTTTGAGACGGGGGAAGTGAAGCAGTTAACGAACACGATGTCGGCCGAAATCAACCCTGATGATCTTGTGGCCGGAGAGGTGGTTCGCTTCAAATCATTTGATGGCATGGAAATCCCTTGCCTGCTGTACAAGCCGAAGGGACTGGCGGAAGGAGAGAAGGTCCCGGCCTTGTTGTGGATTCACGGTGGTCCGGGAGGGCAATCACGGCTGGGCTACAATGCGTCCCTTCAGTACCTGGTAAACCAGGGTTACGCCATCCTCGCTGTCAATAACCGTGGAAGCTCCGGGTACGGAAAGACATTCTATGCCGCGGATGACCGCAAGCATGGTGACGAGGATTTGCGTGATTGTGTTGAGTCAAAGAAGCTTCTGGCGGGTTTGGGTTACATAGACACCGACAAAATTGGCATCTATGGAGGCAGTTATGGCGGCTACATGGTCATGGCAGCGCTGGCGTTTACGCCGGAGGAATTCAAAGTTGGCGTCAATGTTTTTGGAGTCACAAACTGGATACGGACATTGAAAAGTATCCCCCCGTGGTGGGAGTCAAATCGCAAAGCACTTTACACAGAACTGGGTGATCCGTTTACAGCCGATTCGGTGGCCCTATATGCCAAGTCACCCTTATTCCACGCCGACAAAATCACCAAGCCGTTCATCGTCCTGCAGGGAAGCAACGACCCCCGGGTGCTTCAGGTGGAGTCTGACGAAATCGTCGCCGCTGCAAGAAAAAACGGCATTCCGGTGGAGTACGTCATTTTCCCCGATGAAGGCCACGGATTCGTGAAAAAGGAAAACAACATCAAATCTTCTGAAGAGGTGCTGAAATTTCTTGATAAATACCTCAAAGGTGTGTCCCCAGAGCAGCCATAATGGAACTGGTCAAAATTGATCTTCGAAATTTTGGCGGCAATTGCTAATTTCAAGTGTTCAATTCCATAAACCTTAGTTCACCAACCACTGCCCCTAACCCCTGTTCACTATGCCCAACATCCGCCATATGGTTACCATTGATGCATCACCAGGAAAAGTTTACGATGCTGTAAGCACCCGGAATGGCTTTGCCGCCTGGTGGACAACAGAAGTTGATGAAAAGCCCGGCGAGAACAAGTTTCAATTGTACTTTGGCCCCGACTATTTCAAGGAGCTGCACCAGGTAGAGGTCCTGGCCAATCACAAGGCCCGGTACAAGGTTTTGGCCGGGAACCCTCAATGGCTCAAGACCGAAATCATTTTTGAGATACGCCCGGCCGGGCACGCAAGCAAGTTGTTTTTTGAGCACAATGGCTGGAAGGATTACACGGACCTCTACAGTCAGTGCAGTTATGATTGGGCACTTTATCTGAGGAGCCTGAAAGCATTTGTTGAGACCGGTACGGGGAAGCCGTTTCCGGATCAGCAATCATAAGATTATTTGATTTCAGCGGCTGCAATAATCCGGGGCGTTTCCGGAAGTGGGATTTCCGCCTCCAGTGCAAAATGATCGGAAAGGTCGCGGTGGTTTTTTGTCCAGGAATGCCGAAATAGCCTGATCCTTCTTTCACCTGCGGAATCGTTTTGATTGGCGGGGCGAAATAGTACATAATAGATGAGATCCTGTTGATTTCCCCGCTCGGTGGTCAGGTCATTGGCAAGACGGTCATAGCTGAATGGGTGGCCACCTCTTGTAACCCCGTCTACCGCGCCGAGCGCCTCAAGCATGTATTGATAGGCTGAACCTGCGTGATACCGATTAATGTTAAAATCGCCGCAGACGATCTGAGGAACATTCAACCGACCCAGGGGAAGCAAAAGTCGGTTGTGCAGTTCAACGCATTGACTGTACCTCAGCCAATCGCCCCCCGCATTTTGCAAATGTGTTCCCACAATCTGAAGGAGTTGCCCGTCAATCCTGATTTCGGCCAGGAGGGCACCTTTGCGGGAGAATGCGTCAACCCCTTGTCGTGTCTTGAACACCATGGCATAGGATGTATCGATAGGGTGCTTGCTTACAATCCAGATTCCGCTGTGGGTCTTGAGTGAAAGCATTTTCAGTTTGGCAGGCCCTGCCCTGGAATGGAAAAGCCGGCTGGAGGAGCCGGCTTATGATTTTGCGTGCCTTGCCATCAAAAGCTTCCTGGAAGACGATGACGTCGTAGTCGCTGGAAGCGAGGATCTGGCCGATCGCCTCGGCCCTCGGTTTTTTGCCATGACCGAGGAACCCAGGCAACATATAGATGTTCCACGAGAGGATTTTGATTTTCTTCGGCGCCACCTGAAGCGTATCCGGCTGAGTGAGTCCCGAAACTGGCGCGAAAAAAATACTTGTGATGACAAGTACGAGCGCTTTCATTCAGTTTTGATGAAACAAAGATCATCAAGACTTGTTATGTGGGCGTGTCAGGAAGGTTAAATGTAAATGAACCCGGAACGGCGCGTCTAGCTATGACTACATTTTCAAATCTTCAAATTGGCTAATTTTCAAATTACCCCAGCGCCTCCACGCCCTTCACCTCTTCCGGCATCATCCGTGTAAACAGATTCTCAATGCCTGCCTTAAGGGTAACGGTAGAAGAGGGACATCCGCTGCAGGAACCCTGCAGGCGGACAGTAACGATGCCCTCGTGAAATGAATGGAACGTGATCGCTCCGCCGTCTTGTTCCACAGCGGGGCGGATGTATTCGTCAAGAATACTTCTAATCTGTTTGATGGTCTCAGTCTCCTCTTGCTCTGCGGGGGCGGCATCATTGCCCTGATCGAGAATCAGTTTGCCGGATTCCAGAAATTTCTGAATGTGCTCACGCAGAATGCTCTGAACTTCCAACCACTCAACATTCTCTTTCTTTGTGACGGTCACGAAGTTACTCATGTAGAATACCCGGTCGACGAACGGATACATGAACAGTTCCTGGGCCAATGGGGCATCCTTTGCGCTGGAAGGATCCGGAAAATCAAAGCTCATCCCCTCGGGAACCAACATCTCGTTAACGACAAATTTTAACGAATTCGGGTTCGGGTTGGACTCGAGGTAGATACTGATGGGTTTTGGAGTAGTCTGGATCATAATAATTGTAAAGCAAAGTTAAGGGAATTTAGTTCCGACGTCTAAGGGCTGATCAAATAGTTCCTCTCGCGTCCTCTGCGCAGCCTTTGAGTACTTTGCGGTTAAATGGACCCGTTGTAGGTGCATTTAAACGCAAAGACAATGAGGAATGCACGCAAAGGTCGCGGAGAATTCAGGATTAAGTAGTGACCGGGCTTTCAAGTGAATTTTCCCACTTGCTCACCACCGCTGTAGCGATGCTATTACCTACGACATTTGTGGCGCTCCGTCCCATGTCCAGTAGTGGGTCGATACCGAGGAGCAAGGCAAGCCCGGCTTCCGGAATATTGAACGTGGCAAGTGTTCCGGCAATCACGACCAAGGAAGCCCTGGGAACACCGGCGATCCCTTTACTTGTGAGCATAAGCACAAGCAACATACTGATCTGCGTAGCAATGGGGATGTCCATGCCGTACGACTGGGCAATGAACAACGATGCAAACGTCATGTACATCATGCTGCCATCCAGGTTAAATGAGTAGCCCAGCGGAAGGACAAAACTTACAATCTTGTCCTTACAACCAAACTCCTGTAATTTCTCCATCGTCATCGGAAATGCCGCCTCACTGCTGGACGTGGAGAAAGCGAGCAGGGTTGGCTGGCGAACCCGCTTGACCAGGTCGACGACACGTTTACCGATGACCGCAAAACCGGCAACGAACAGAAGCACCCAGAGTATGAGGAGCGTAAAATAAAACTCGCTGATGAAAATAGAGTAGGTCTTGAGAATGCCCAGACCCTGGGTGGCAATAATGGCCGTCATGGCTCCGAACACGGCAATGGGCGCGAGGTTCATGACATAACCCGTTACTTTAAGAATGACATGGGCAGCGGCATCCATGAAGGTGATGACCACTTTCCCCTGTTCACCAATCGCAGCGGTGCCGATGCCGAAGAGCAGCGAGAACACGACAATTTGAAGAATCTCATTCTTGGCCATCGACTCAACAAAACTTGTCGGGAATACGTGATAGAGAAATTGTTTCAGGGTGAGGCCGGCACCGGCAAGTCCGCTCATGTCGGTGGCATCTGGCAAGGGAAGGTTCATGGCTTCTCCCGGCCTGAACAGGTTGACCGCGATCATTCCGAGCAGCAGACTCATCAGCGATGCACTGACAAACCAGAGTAGGGTCTTCCCTCCGATGCGGCCAACCGACGCGATATCACCGAGTTTGGCCACACCAACAACGAGGGTGGTAAATACGAGTGGGGCAACGATCATTTTGATCAGACGCAGGAAAATATCGGCGAGTATGGAGAACGGCTCAATTTTCTTGTCGCGGGCCGCCATCACGGGCCCTCTGCTGCTAACAAGGGTTTGTTTTTCTTTTTCCAATGCCAGGCGTACCACACTGTCTGTGGCCGTACGGAGTTCGGTATTAATCTGCGCAACAGATTGGCTGATGATATCGAGTTTCTTATTTTCCTCGGCGATGTAACTTTGGTTCAGCGCAAACCCGAGGGCAATGCCAAGAAAAAGGCAGACAATAATATATAAGGTGAGTCGGCTTTTTTTGGGAGGTGTAACAGGCTCCATAGGCAAGGGAGGTCAGGAATTTTCTTGTTGTTGAGCAGAATTATTCTTGTAAGTATAGGAAAGAATACCGTATGAAAATAGCCCAGAATGCCTCAAAGGCGAGACTGCTTGTACAGCGTGTAAATACCAGCGAGCAACAATAACTCACCCAGCGCAAACAGCGACCAGCTGTAGGCTACGGGAACGTAGGTTGAAAAAAAAGAAAGGGATTGCTCTGTGGACGGGATCCCCGGCCCGAACAGTACAACGTAGTCCCATGTCCAGGACAGAACCACGATGAAGCTTCCACCCCACAGCAAGGACCATTCCAGTAGCCGAATCTGGACACCTTTGTTTTGAATTTCACCTTGAAGGATCACAGCGGCCAACAGCATCATCGTCAGCGATACAATGCAGGGCGCCAGCACAGGCCCGACCCATGGAACAGGCAAAAGAAAAAGGATATCCCATGTCAAAAGCGAATCAGGCCAATCCAGCACCGCCTTGAGAAATACGTAGTAGAAAATATCCCAGACTGCAAAAGCAATCAGAAAGAAAGCGAAACGCTGATAAGATGAACGACCAGCCAGGAATGCCACACCCCACAGCATGATCAGCGTGGCAGCCTCACGGAGTAGCTCCGTGATGAACACGTGAATGCTCATGATCGTCAAGGGAAACCGGAACCCTTCCGGATAATAAAGTTGCCTGAGGTAAACCACGACCGCCGCCTCCAGGAAACCCATGGCAATACTGAAGATCACCAGCCACAAAAGCTGCTTTTTCAAATGACTAGTTATTATGGTGGCCTAATTGCGCTGTTTTTCCCCGCAGTACATGGTCTGCCATGACAAGCGCGGCCATGCCCTCAACAATGGGCACGGCTCTTGGCACCACACAGGGATCGTGCCTGCCTTTGCCGCTGACCGTTACCGGATTCCCATCTTTGTCCACACTCTCCTGGTCCTGCATAATGGTGGCGACCGGCTTGAAGGCCACATTGAAATATATATCCTCCCCATTGGAGATTCCTCCCTGTATTCCACCCGAGTGATTCGTTTTGGTTTTCACGGCCCCTCCTTCACGTACGATTTCATCGTTGTGAGCCGATCCGCGCATTCGCACGCCGTCAAATCCGCTACCATATTCAAACCCTTTTACCGCATTAATACCCAGCATCGCCCTGCCAAGTTCAGCGTGAAGCTTGTCAAACACCGGTTCACCCAGACCTGCTGGAGCATTTGAAATCACACAGGTCACTATGCCACCGATGGTATCACCTTCCAGCCGAACCCTTTCGATGAGTGCGATCATTTTTTCCGCAGTCGAGCCATTAGGGCATCGAACGATATTGTCCTCGGTTCGGGTGAGATCGAGTTCGGTATACGGAGGCGCTTGAACATCACCAACCTGTGAAACATATGCCCGAATCTGCATGCCCAACCCCATAAGCATTAGTTTGGCCACTGCGCCCGCGGCTACACGTCCCGCCGTTTCACGCGCCGAACTTCTTCCGCCGCCGCGATGGTCACGCAACCCGTATTTTGACTGATAAGTATAATCAGCGTGAGAGGGGCGAAAGGTGTTTTCCAGGTGGCTGTAATCCTTACCCCGGGCGTCTTCGTTTGGAATGAATAAAGTGAGGGGCGCTCCAGTCGTTTTGCCTTCAAAGACCCCTGACAAGATCCGGAACTGATCCGTTTCGTTGCGCTGGGTTGTAATTCGAGACTGCCCGGGTTTCCTTCTGTCCAGTTCAGACTGAATGAAGGCCTCATCAATTGTCAGCCCGGCCGGGCAACCATCGATGACGGCGCCCACACCCGGACCGTGGGATTCCCCGAATGTAGTTACTGCAAAGATTTTGCCGAACGTGTTTCCCATGAACCAATTCTGCAACCAATATGGATAAAGATTCCGATTCTTTGAAACCGTCAGGCTTTCGACAGCCAGTTGACCGTTTAAGCAGGACGCCTTCTAAGCACCAGGAACCCGGAAAGGCCCAGGGCCACAACGATAAAAATGTAAGCGCTGGTCGATACCCAGTCGAGATGGGAAGACGTAATCAGGGTATTCTCAGCAATATCAATGCGGTCGTAAAACGATCCAAGATCTGTACTGCTAATGGCCTGGTTGCGCTGACTTTCTCCTTCGACGTGCACGGTTATTTTGGAGCGAAGTGTGTCGTACTTCTTCTTAAGCGGATTAAAGAAAACCCACTGGTAATAGTTCCCAAGGTCGAATTCTCCGGGTTCCTTCGGCACAATAAAATACTTGAAGCTTTTTGTTCCGACAACTCTCCCATTTTCCCTGCGAATACTTTGCTGTACGTTGGGATCATAGAAATCGAAATGCGCGTCGCCGGGGATCACAGGACGCTCAATGGATGAAATATTGCCCTCGCCGGTAATGTTGAAGTTGTACGGGGTGCTCTGTCCGGTCTTCAACTCAGTGTTGGCAATGGATTCATCAAGCCGGTAAACACCCACCGCGACAGCGTTTCGCAAAGGGTGTGGTGGGAGTTCTTTTACCCGTACGGTCTTGCTTTTGGAATAGAATGTCTTGAAATCCTCCTGGCGGTTCTGGCCAAAGAAGGACGGGTTCTTGGCAACTTTGAATTTGATCATCTCCAGACCCACACTGGGGAACACAACAGACTCCGCATTGAGCGGATAGTAGGTAGCCTGGTAGATGCGGTACTGTGTATATCCTTTTCCCTGGATATTCACTGATTCGCCTTCAATGTTCTCAATGTTGAAATTCTCTTCCCAGCAGTTGGAGGGTTTCAATTTTTTAAGAATCTCTGAAAGTTGGCGACCGAGATCATGAAACTGCATGGGCGCCCGGTTATTGTCGGCCACCAGGAACGAGAGTGCGACGGTGAAGCCCTCACCGAGATACACTTCATCCTTGGTGGTAGTGAGGGCAAGCAGCGCGTCTTCTTTAATGTCTATAAATTCAGGTTCTGTGCGTCCCGATGGATTGGAGGGACCACGGTCAAACATACTCCGAAACGGATCGTACGTCTGCACCTGGACCGGCGGGCCAACTTTTACCCTCTTGCCTGAAGCGGCAACTGTTTGATTGTTGATCTTCATCGAAAAGGAGGGAACCGTCACCATACCCTGCTGTGTTGGCGTGTAGGTCATGATCACCCCTTGCGTGGTGCTAACTTGTCCATTAATAATATTGGTCTGCGATTGAGTGCTGGTGCCGCGCTTCCGGAATCCCTCAATATCGGGGAAACTGCTGTACGACTTGAGCTGGTCATTTGAAACGGTGACAGAAATGGTCCAGAACTGGTTCTCGCCAATTTCATCAGGACCAAGCTGAATCTGAATCTGTTGGGCGAATGCGAAATTGCTTACCCCAAGCAGGAATGTCAAAAGCAGCAGTTTTCGTCCGGATTTCATTGTTGCAAGGGTTGTGCAAACGGTTTGCGGAGACAAATTTATATTTTCTTTTAACTCTATGACTGAATTGTTAGTTTCAACGTTATATCAAAAATTACAGGACATGCCCTACAAGCAAAAATTCGGAGCCATGTTGAATTATGTCAAAACGGTACTCACCCGGGTGAGTTTTGACGCCCGCCTCTTTGAAAAGGAGCTGAGGAAGGCCATTAAGGTGCTGGTGGCTGAGGAGATCGTGGAGCTGAAAAGCTGGTGCTACGCCAATTTCGGCACTCACCGGGCTATCCTGAACCGATGTTTTATTTCGGTCTGACTTCCTGCTCCGACACAAACCGGATATTTCTCTTGAGTCCCTCGTAGCCTGCCCGGTGCAGGGGCGAATCGCTGAACAATTGCTGAAAAACTTCCTCCGTCATTTCTTGCCATCCATGCTCCGTCATTTTTTCCAACGCCTCCGGGGGCGCGAAGCGAGACTGATGATGTGGCTTTGAAAAGCGGTTCCAGGGACAAACATCCTGGCAGATATCGCAGCCGAAAATCCAGTTGTTGAATTTTCCCTTCACCGAAGCTGGAATAGCCTCCTTGAGTTCGATGGTAAAATAAGAAATGCACGCACTGCCGTCAACCACATAAGGTTCCGGAATCGCGTTCGTTGGACAAGCATCCATGCAGGCAGTGCAGGTGCCACAGTAGTCCCTGGTCGGTCCATCAGGCACAAGATCCAGGTCAAGGATAAGCTCGGCGAGAAAGAAGAAGCTGCCCTGTTGGCGATTGAGCAACAAACTGTTCTTTCCAATCCAACCCAATCCACTCCTCGAAGCCCAGGTTCGTTCCATGACCGGTGCCGAATCAACGAAGACGCGGCCGTTCACATCGCCCAACGTTGATTTGACTCGCTTCACCATTTCATGGAGTAAGTCTTTGATTACGTTGTGATAATCTTCTCCCAGAGCGTATTTGGAGATTCTCAGGTCGCTGGACCATTCCGTCTTTTCCGGGTAGTAGTTGTACATCAGGCTCACGACCGATTTGGCGCCAGGAACCAACAGACGGGGATCGAGTCGTTTATCGAAGTTCTTTTCCAGATAGCTCATCTGGCCGGCATATCCCCGCTTGAGCCATTCTTCCAGCCTGGGAGCCTCGTCTTCAAGGAATTCTGCTTTCGATATTCCGCAAAAAGAAAAGCCCAGCGCGGCAGCGGTGGACTTAATGTACTGTGTGGCTTCTTCGATCAGCATGTGATCAATCAAACAATCCGGGACCCCGTGAAACCGGTGGTACAATTTTCAGGTGCTTGTAGGCGATTTCTGTGGCTTCGCGTCCCCTGGAAGTACGCTTGAGATAGCCCTCCTGAATCAGGAAAGGCTCGTAAACTTCTTCAATCGTCTCAGCTTCCTCACCTACGGCGGTAGCGATGGTGCCGAGGCCAACGGGTCCTCCCTTGAATTTCCCGATGATGGTGCTGAGGATACGGTTGTCCATATCATCCAAACCATTTTCGTCAACATCAAGCGCCCTGAGCGCCATCTGCGCAATCGCCTTGGTAACAGTTCCATCACCTTTGATCTGTGCGAAATCACGCGTCCGTCGAAGCAAGTTATTGGCAATCCGCGGTGTACCCCGGCTGCGCCGCGCGATTTCATAAGCGGCATCATTGTCAATGGAGGTCTTAAGAATACTGGCAGAACGATGAATAATTTTTGTGAGCAGCTGTGCATCGTAATACTCCAACCGCGCATTGATGCCAAATCGTGCACGAAGGGGAGAGGTGAGCAGCCCGGCACGGGTGGTTGCGCCGATGAGGGTAAAAGGATTGAGATTGATCTGCACAGAACGCGCATTGGGCCCACTGTCGAGCATGATGTCAATGCGATAGTCTTCCATGGCGGAATACAAATACTCCTCCACAATAGGATTCAGCCGGTGAATTTCGTCGATGAAGAGCACGTCATTAGTCTCGAGGTTGGTGAGCAACCCGGCCAGATCACTGGGTTTGTCGAGAACGGGACCGGACGTAACTTTAATATGACTGCCGAGTTCATTGGCAATGATGAATGATAGCGTAGTCTTTCCGAGCCCCGGAGGGCCATGCAGCAGAACATGATCGAGTGATTCACCGCGCTGGCGGGTAGCCTCCACAAAGACCTTGATATTATCGACAACTTTCTGTTGTCCTGTAAAGTCATCAAAAGTCAGCGGCCGAAGTGCTCTTTCCACTTCCTTCTCGGCGGAACTCAGTCCTTCGTCGTCGCCCTTAAGATAATCTTCGCGCATGATGCAGTTATTGGATCAAAGCTACTTCACCCCGGACTCCATTCAAATCAATTTTTTCGCCCGACTTGAGTTTTTCTATACTATTTTGCCCCACATGAGTACACGGGCAAAGAATGCGTTGTATGGAATGACCCTCCTGCTGGCTATGTGGTTGGTGTGGAAGTACCGCCAATCGCAAATGCTCGCAGAAATGCGTCTGGAGGGCAGTACCATGGCCACTACCTACCATGTCGTTTATTTCGACAAGGAGAAGCGTAATTTTCAGAAAGCCGTTGACTCACTGCTCATCGTTGTGAACCGATCGATCAACACGTACGATACAACATCTGAGATATCACGATTTAACAGGGCCCGCCGCTCGTTCAAATTTGAACTGCCATATTTCTATGATCCCCTGAAGATATCGCGGGAAGTTGTTGCGGGCTCACAAGGAGCTTATGACCCCACCGTCATGCCGCTGGTCAATGCATGGGGTTTCGGTCCTCGCAAGGTTGAACGTCCGGATACCGCGGAAATTCTTGCCATCCATGACTTTGTGGGTTTTGAGATGGTCAATTTCAATAGCGACAGTGTTTGGAAGAGCGACCCCCGCGTTCAGTTGGACTTCGGCGGTATTGGCCAAGGGTACGGCGCAGATATCATTGCCAGTTTTTTGCGGAGTAAAGGCGTTGAGCACTTCTTTGTTGAATTGGGTGGCGAGGGTGTTGCCGCTGGCAAAAACCTCAGCGACGATCGCTGGTGGGAAATCGGTATCCTGGACCCGCAGTCTGACTATCTTGATCAAAAATTGAAGGCTCGCGCCACACTGAAGAATATCGCTTACTCAACATCAGGCAATTACTTCAATTACCGCGAAGTTGACGGAAAGAAGTATTCGCACACAATCGATCCCGTGTCTGGTTTTCCGGTACAACGTGAGCTCCTCAGCGCTACCGTGTTTGCGCCTGATTGCTCCACCGCGGATGCCTGGGCAACTGCATTTATGTCGATGGGGCATGAAAAAGGGATCGAAGTATTGCGTTCACACCCGGAACTCAGCGTAATATTCATGTATACCACACCGGAAGGGATACGCACATTTGTTTCAGAAAACATGCAGGCGAATATTGCTCTGGAGCATTGATGACTCACTTTCTCGCATACTCTCCGTTATCCATTTACATTGACTACCTTTGCAGACTTAATGATCACAGAATGCGGTCATAGATGATTAACGAATGAGCCAGTCTATCAAATTTGCAAAGAATAACCCGGAGTTTTACACGACGCTCAGTCAGCGGGTCAACAACTATTTTAAGGAGAATAACATCAGCCGGACGGCCGATGGAAGGATGGTTTTCAAAACCATTTTCATGTTGTCGCTATACTTTGTTCCCTATGCGATCAGTATCAGTGGAACCGTCAACTCCATTTATTTCTACCTGGCGCTTTGCCTGGTCATGGGTGCCGGCATCGCCGGAATAGGCCTTTCCATTATGCACGATGCCAATCATGGATCTTATTCCAACAAGCCCTGGGTCAATAATCTGCTTGGTTTCTCCCTCAATGTGATTGGGGGTAACGCATTCAACTGGAGGGTTCAGCACAATGTGCTCCATCATACGTATACGAATATTTATGACGTAGATGAGGACATCAGCCCGCGGGGCGCGCTCCGCATGGCCCCCGAGTCGCCATGGAAACCATTTCATCGTTACCAGTTCCTCTATGCATGGTTTCTGTATGGCCTCATGACCCTCGTATGGGTCGTGGGTAAGGACTTCTTCCGCCTTGTGAAATACCAGCGAGAAGGACTCGTAAAAAAACAGAAGGCCAGCGTTGCCCAAGAGTGGCTTGTGCTCATTGCCAGCAAACTCATTTACCTCGGCTACGCATTGGTCATTCCCCTGATCATCCTTCCCTTTGTCTGGTGGCAGGTTGTGCTCGGATTTCTGGCGATGCACTACGTTGCCGGATTCATCCTGGCGGTTGTTTTTCAACCAGCCCATGTCGTTGACGGCACTTCCTATTTCCAGCCCGACAGTGAAGGCAACCTGGAGAACAGCTGGGCGATCCATCAGATGCACACCACGACCAATTTTGCCGGCGAGAACCGGCTGCTCAGCTGGTACGTGGGTGGTCTTAATTTCCAGGTGGAACACCACTTGTTCCCAAACATTTGCCACGTCCACTACCGGGCACTGTCACCCATCGTGAAAGCGACGGCTCATGAATTCGGCGTACCCTACAAGATGAAGCGCACCTTCCGTGATGCCATGGTGGCCCACTTTCAAATTCTGAGAGACCTGGGCAAGCCTGAATTTAAACCGGCACTCGCCGGTCAATGACATCTGGACGAAGTCAGATATCTCCCAAGCTTTATATGAGGCTGTTGCACAGACGTACACGGAGGTGACACAGGGTTACGCGGAGAAATACAACTGGGGATTCGTAACTTTGAAATTTCACAAAAGAGACTGATTTTTAAGGATCGGTCATCATTCCTGCCGATCACGCATGGACGTCATTCAATCTGCTTCCGACTACCAGACGATTTATCGCAAGAGCCTCGATAATCCGGAAGCCTTCTGGGCAGAAGTCGCCGAAGATTTTGTCTGGCGAAAAAAATGGAGCACTGTTTTGAACTGGGACTTTCACAAGCCCGAGGCAACGTGGTTTCAGGGAGGAAAACTGAACATCACAGAAAACTGCATTGACCGCCACCTTCCGCATCGCGCCGATCAAACGGCCATCATCTGGGAGCCCAACAATCCTTCTGATGCGCCTCGTAAAATATCGTACAGCGAGTTGTTGCGCGAAGTGGCCCGGGTAGGGAACATGCTGCGGCAACAAGGGGTGAAGAAGGGAGACCGCGTGTGTATCTATATGCCCATGGTGCCCGAACTGGTGTATGCCGTTCTTGGATGCGCCCGCATTGGCGCGGTACACTCTGTAGTATTTGCTGGATTTTCTGCTGGATCGCTGGTCGACCGCATCAACGATTGTACCTGCACCGTCGTGCTTACCGCTGATGGCGTATTGCGTGGCGACAAGAGGATTGAACTAAAAAGCATTATTGACGAGGCCTTGCAGCAATGCCCGACCGTGAATCGGGTCATCGTACTGGAACGCGCTGGTTCAAAGCCGGCCATGAAGCCGGGAAGGGACCTCTGGTGGCATGAAGAAATACAACGTCAGGCCGATACCTGCACCGCAGAAGTCATGGATTCCGAGGATCTGCTATTTATTCTCTATACATCCGGTTCCACAGGCAAACCCAAAGGCATGGTGCATACCTGCGGAGGGTACATGGTGTACACGAATTACACATTCCGGACAGTCTTTCAATACCGCGAAGGTCAGGTCTTCTGGTGTACCGCCGATGTGGGTTGGATCACGGGTCACTCATACATTATATATGGTCCGCTTTCAGCCGGAGCCACAACGGTACTTTTCGAAGGCATACCATCGTATCCTGATCATGGCCGGTTCTGGCAGGTGATTGAGCGACACCAGGTTAATATTTTCTATACTGCCCCCACAGCGATCCGTTCACTCGAGCAAGCGCCCATCAGCTTTGTTGAGCGTCACAACCTCTCTTCCTTGCAAGTGCTGGGTACAGTTGGAGAGCCCATCAATGAGGAGGCCTGGCATTGGTACGACAAACATATCGGAAAAGGGAATTGTCCGATTGTCGACACCTGGTGGCAGACGGAGACCGGTGGCATCATGATTTCACCCATCGCCAACGTCACGCAGGTGAAGCCCTGCTTTGCCACCCTGCCACTCCCCGGGGTGCAGCCGGTGTTGATGGACGACCGCGGGGAGGAAATCAATGGCCCGGGCGAAGGGCGACTGGCCATCAAGTTTCCATGGCCCTCTATGGCCAGGACGATCTACGGCAATCACAAGCGCTTCCGTGAAACCTACTTCTCCACCTTCCCTGGGATGTATTTCACCGGCGATGGTTGCCGCCGTGACGATGATGGATACTACCGCATCACAGGTCGTGTTGACGACATCATCATCGTCTCCGGTCACAACATGGGTACGGCCGAAATAGAAAGCGCCATCGATGAACATAGCGCGGTTTGTGAATCCGCTGTGGTAGGATTTCCACACGACATCAAGGGTCAGGGCGTCTACGCGTTTGTGATATGTTACGAGAAGCCAGACGATGAGGCCCGCTTGCGCAACGAAATCCGTGACACGGTTTCGAGAATTATCGGCGCCATTGCCAAGCCTGACAAGATTCAGTTCGTTACCGGGCTGCCGAAAACCCGTTCGGGGAAGATCATGCGGCGCATTCTGCGCAAAGTGGCGGAAGGGGAGACCGCCAACCTGGGCGATGTCACCACGCTGTTGGATCCCAATGTTGTGGAAGAAATCAAACGCGGGGCGATCAACTAGACGCTAGCCGGATCGCATAAAAAAAGCCCCGATGACTCGGGGCTTTTCGTTTTGGTCGTTTCACTGACTAACTGCCGCACGCCTCACAGGCGTCGGGGTTATCGAGCGAGCAGGCCATGTCGGCCCGCTTCTGCTCCTCAGCGTATGTCTCATACGGGATTGCCTGCTGGTTCTCCTGAATCACCGCGGCCAGGGCGCCCGCTCCAACGACGGGTGCTTCCACCGGGGCGGTTGCGGCGATGGCGACTTCGGCCTCCGGTTGTGCAGCAGAGACTTTGTCAACCGTAAACTTGATGGCATCCGCGGCGGCCGTGGAGCGCAAGTAGTACATTCCGGTCTTAAGACCTTTCTTCCAGGCGTAGAAGTGCATGGAAGTCAACTTTCCGAAATTCGGATTGGTGATGTGAATGTTCAGGCTCTGCGACTGGCAGATGTAGGCACCCCTGTCGGCCGACATATCGATGATGGCCTTCTGGGAAATCTCCCAAACAGTCCGGTAAATATCCTTGATGTTCTGCGGAATCTCCTGAATGTCCTGAACGGAACCGTTGGCGGCAATCAGTTTTTGACGCATGGCATCACTCCATAATCCCAAGCTCATCAAGTCGCGCATCAGGTGCTTGTTGGCAACAATGAAGTCGCCGGAAAGTGTGCGGCGGGTGTAGATGTTTGAGGTATATGGCTCAAAGCACTCGTTGTTTCCCAGGATTTGTGACGTCGAGGCTGTCGGCATCGGAGCGAGGAGAAGCGAATTGCGAACGCCAAACTGCTTGACGTCCTGCTTCAGCTGATTCCAATCCCAGCGGCCGGAAGAAGGTGTCACCCCCCACATATCAAACTGGAAGATGCCCTTCGACACGGGAGAGCCCTTGAAGGTTTCGTAAGGACCATGCAGCTTCGACAGTTCCATCGAGGCTTCCATGGCGCCGAAATAGATGGTCTCAAAGATATCGGTATTCAGGCCGCGTGCTTCTTCCGAATCGAATGGCATGCGCAGCAGAATGAACACATCGGCGAGACCCTGGACGCCAAGACCGATCGGGCGGTGACGGAAATTGGAGCGCTTGGCCTCAGCGACAGGATAGTAGTTGACATCGATCACCTTGTTGAGGTTGCGCGTGGCCACCTTGGTGATTTCGTATAATTTCTGGTGATCGAACTTTCCGTCGGCCGTGACAAACTTGGGCAGGGCCAGCGAGGCCAGGTTGCACACGGCAATTTCATCGGAGGAGGTATACTCCATGATCTCCGTACACAGATTGCTCGACTTGATCGTGCCCAGGTTCTTCTGGTTCGACTTGCGGTTGGCGGCGTCCTTGTAAAGGATGTAAGGCGTACCCGTCTCAATTTGTGACTCCAGCACCTCAAACCAGAGGTCTTGTGCCTTTACCTGCTTGCGGAACTTTCCTTCCTTCTCATATTTCTCATACAGGCGCTCGAAGTCTTCACCCCAGCAATCGGCCAGCCCGGGGGCTTCATTGGGGCAGAACAGTGACCACATTTCATTAGCTTCTACACGTTTCATGAACAGGTCAGGAATCCACATGGCGTAGAACAAGTCGCGGGCGCGCATTTCTTCCTTGCCGTGGTTTTTCTTCAGGTCGAGAAAGTCGAATACGTCAGCGTGCCACGGCTCGAGGTAAACAGCGAAGCTGCCTTTCCGCTTGCCACCGCCCTGGTCGACATAGCGGGCCGTCATGTCAAAGTTGCGCAACATCGGAACGATGCCGTTGGATGTGCCGCCCGTCCCCTTGATGTAGGAACCTTTGGCGCGCACGTTGTGAATGCTCAGACCAATGCCGCCGGCCGACTGCGAAATTTTTGCACAGTTCTTCAGTGTATCATAAATCCCGTCAATGCTGTCGTCCTTCATGGTGAGGAGGAAACAGGACGATAATTGGGGTTTAGGCGTTCCGGCGTTAAATAGGGTTGGGGTGGCATGGGTAAACCACTTCTCGGAAAGTAGATTATAGGTCTCGATGGCCGCCGGGATGTCTTCCCCGTGGATGCCCACTGCCACACGCATCAGCATGTGCTGGGGGCGTTCAACCACCTTTCCTTCAATTTTCATGAGGTACGAGCGCTCGAGTGTTTTGTACCCGAAGTAGTCGTAGCTGAAATCGCGGTCGTAGAAGATCGCTTCGTCCAGCTCGGCCGCGTGAGCCTTGATTACCCTCCAGGTTTCTTTGGAAATCATGGGGGCATTCTGTCCGGTCTTGGCGTCTACGTGCTGGTAGAGCCTCTTCATCGAGTTGGAGAACGATTTGCTGGTGGTCTTGTGCAGGTTAGACACCGCGATCCTGGCCGCCAGTTTGGCGAAGTCAGGGTGACGCGTGGTCATGGTTGCAGCAATCTCGGCAGCAAGATTATCGAGCTCCTGTGTGGAGACACCGTCGAACAGGCCATTGATCACCTTCATGGCCACTTCAACTGGGTTTACAAACTTGGGATCGAGGCCATAGCAGAGTTTCTCAATCCTGGCTGTGATCTTGTCGAACTTGACGGACTCTCTGTGTCCATCACGCTTCATTACGAGCATGTCACGGGGTTGTTAGGGTGTAGAAAAAGTTTAAAAAATGGTCTCATAAGGTAACTAAAAATCTTCATTCAATGAAAATTTAGGGGCCTCATCTTTATCCATACTTTTCATAACGCCTGCTTTTTGGTACTCAGCAACGCGTTTTTCGAAGAAATTGGTCTTTCCACGAAGGGAGATCATTTCCATAAAATCAAAGGGGTTGGTGGCCCCATAGATCTTTTTGCCCACCAGTTCGTTGAGGAGCCGGTCGGCCACAAACTCTATATACTGGCACATCAGCTGGGCATTCATGCCGATCAGGTTGACAGGAATAGCATCGGTCACGAATTCCTGCTCGATGGTCACGGCGTCACGGATGATCTCCACCACGCGCTCATCCGGCAGGCGGTTGACCACGTGCTTGGTGTACAGATGGCAGGCAAAGTCACAGTGGAGGCCCTCGTCACGGGATATCAGTTCATTGGAGAAGCTGAGTCCCGGCATCAGGCCTCTTTTCTTCAGCCAGAAGATGGAGCAGAATGAGCCGGAGAAGAAAATTCCTTCCACGGCGGCAAAAGCCACCAAACGCTCCTGGAAGTTTCCGTTGTTGATCCACCGCAGCGCCCAGTCGGCTTTTTTCTTAACGCATGGCAGCGTGTCGATGGCGTGAAAGAGTTGGTCCTTCTCTTTGGGGTCTTTCACGTAGGTGTCGATCAAAAGAGAATAGGTCTCCGAGTGGATGTTTTCAATAGCGATCTGGAAACCGTAGAAAAACTTGGCTTCCGTGTACTGCACCTCAGCGATGAAGTGTTCGGCGAGGTTTTCGTTTACGATGCCGTCGCTGGCAGCAAAAAAGGCCAAAACGTGGGTAACGAAGTGTTTTTCGCCGTCATTCAGGTTGGCCCAATCGCGCAGGTCGTGGCTCAGGTCAATCTCTTCGGCGGTCCAGAAGCTGGCCTCCGCCTGTTTATAGAACTTCCAAATGTCGTGGTGTCGTATGGGGAAGAGAACGAATCGGTCTTTGTTCTCGCGGAGGATGGGTTCATCTTGTACAGGTCGACTCATAAGCAATTTCTTTGTTCGGTTGGCATGTTTCCACAACCAAAGAGTGACGATGGCCCTGTCACTTTTCGTGATGCACGTCGTCAATTTGTAGTGGGAACCAACAAATATTTGAAATGAACCATAGATTACCAAGGAGGGCTTTCGGCGCTTCCGTCCGATTTTTTTCCATGTTGCTTCATGCCCGGGAGGCTTAGCAATTCATTCTCATTCACTTAACGACGGCAGGAAAAGTGAAGTCTCAATGAATAAATTTTTACAAATATTTTACAGACAAAAATTTGGATATGAAGGTGTCTTACTGGCGCCCAGGTGTTAATGAATTGGCTTGTACCCCGGAGCTTCCGATGGAGGCCCCAAAATGGTTAGAAATGATGATTTTGAGCCATTTTTGGCCATTTGGGCTCAACCATTGGTTTTTCCGGGCTTGTCGGCTATCTTTGCAGTCCATTTTTAAAAACCAACGATCATGTACGCAGTAGTGGATATCGCAGGCAAGCAATTCAAGGTTGAGAAAGACCAGTATTTGTACGCCCCCCGACTGGACGCCGAGATTGGTGCTTCTGTTCAGTTTGACCGGGTGCTACTCATCGATGCCGATGGCAAGGTCCAGGTAGGCATGCCGACCATCAAGGGCGCTTCCATCTCCTGTAAGGTCCTCGAGCAGGTGAAGGATGACAAGGTCATCGTTTTCAAGAAGAAGCGCCGGAAGGGTTATGCCAAGAAGAATGGCCACCGCCAGCAATTCACGAAGGTTCAGGTGGAAAGCATCAGCAGCAAGTAATCGTTTCCTCATACTATATAGTCAGCAACCATGGCACACAAAAAGGGAGAAGGTAAAGTAAAAAACGGCCGCGAATCAGAGAGTAAACGGCTGGGAATCAAGGTTTTCGGTGGGCAAAAGGTCATCGCGGGCAACATTATTGTCCGTCAGCGTGGCACCAAGCACCACCCGGGCCGGAATGTTGGCATGGGCAAGGACCATACCCTGTTTGCGCTGACCAACGGTACCGTGCTTTTCAAAAAAGGGAGAGCCGACAAGTCGTTTGTCTCGGTAGTGGCCGAGGCATAATCACCCACTTTTAAGAAATAGAGCACCCATGGGGTGCTTTTTTTTTGACCGATTGGGGGATTTTAAAATCTTAACATTGAAGCCGGGCGGATACCAGGAATGCTCAAAAACACCATTTTTGAGCACTTTTTTGGCCTCAGAACACCATTTCCTTCTGTCCCTAACGGGGGTTAGCCAAAGAAAGTTTTTTAACAAATACTTAATGCGGTATTTCGTTTTTTGACTTTGTAACCTATTTTTAGCCTCTAAATCAATTTTAACCTAAACTAAAACCTATGAAGAAGTTTTTACTGTTATGCTTCTCATTCGTGTTTGTGACCAGCATGGTCTGGGCGCAGGAACGGGTGGTTTCAGGCAGGGTGACGGCTCAAGAAGATGGGTCTTCATTGCCAGGCGTTAACGTGGTGCTTCGAGGCACAACGAACGGAACGGTTACCGATTCTGACGGTAACTTCAGATTGAGCGTGCCCGCAGCAGGCGGAACGCTGGATTTCTCGTTTATCGGTTTTGCGACCGAAGGCGTGGAAATCGGTGAGCGCTCAGTGGTCGACTTGGCCATGGTGCCTGATACCAAGCAATTGACGGAAGTCATTGTTACCGGTCAGGGCTTCGCCAAGGAGAAAAAAGCCCTTGGATATGCCGTGGGTCGTGTAGGTCAGGAGCAGATCGCTGCCCGCCCTGTCAACGACATCGGCCGTATCCTGATGGGTAAGATCCCTGGTGTGACCATCAACCCTACGGGTGGTACTTCCGGTACCGGTTCGCAGATCAACATCCGCGGATATACCACGATCACGGGTAACACACAGCCTTTGTGGGTTGTTGACGGTGTGCCTTTCAACTCGGCGACCAACGACGCATCAGGCTTTACTACGGGTGGTACCGCATCGGCTACCAGCCGATTCCTGGACCTGGACCCGAACTCCATCGAGAGTATCAACGTGTTGAAGGGCCTTGCTGCCACGGTTCTCTACGGAGACCAGGGCCGCAATGGTGTAATCCTTGTCAACACGAAAGGTGGTAGCGGCAAGAAGCGCGATCCTGAAGTAACGATCCAGCAGACGATTTCCCAGAATGAAATCGCTTCCCTGCCGGACATCAACCAGGACTACGGAGCGGGCTTCCAGCAGTTGACCAATCCGGCTCAGTTCTTCAGCAACTGGGGTGCTAATTACAACGAGTTTGACTCGATCGGTCACCCGTACCAGTGGAACGGTGATGCTGTTCGTCGGGACGCCTTCGCCCAGAATACCATGTTCAAGCGCATTCCTTTCAAGTATTCGCTAAGACTGAATGACTTCTTCAGAAAGGGCATGATCTCCAACACATCGGCCACCGTAACGGGTGGTAGCGACAAGTTGGGCATCACGGCAACGGTTGGATATACCACGGAGGAAGGTTATGCCCCTGGCAACGACCTGACAAGGCTCAATGCATCGATCGGTTTCAACGGTTCGATCAGTGACAAGCTGTCCTTCCGTTCATCCATCATGTATTCGAATACGGATTTTGGTACGCCTCCGCTCAACGGAGCAACGGGTGGCGGTGCAGCCTTCGGTGGTGTGCCTTCCTTGTATGCCAACTTCCTGTATTCACCTCCCAACTACAACATCAACGACACTCAGAACTTCCCCTTCGAAGTTCCTGGCGACAAGCGTATGATGTGGTATCGTACCGGCAATGATATCCCGAATGCACGTTGGATCGCTGAGTATTCCAAGGAAACGGATGTTACAGACCGTGTCTTTACGAGTTCGACGATGACATACGACTTCAACGACCATACCGCCCTGTCCTATCGCGTTGGTTTTGATACGTATACGCAGCGCCAGAATCGTTCTTTCAACAAGGGAATGAGCGCTTCGTACCCGAACATCAACAATGGTGTTCTGCAGACGCAGACGATTGGAAACACGATCTGGAACCATGACTTCATATTCAGCCTCAGCAAGGAAATCACTTCCGACCTGACCCTGAGTTCACGTGTTGGTTTCAACGCCCGCAATGACTACTTCCAGCGCGATGGTTTGTATTCTGAAGGCCAGGTGGTATTTGGTTTGCTTCGCCACTCTAACTTCACAACGGCATCATCACGTTCGAATGCCTTCGATGGCCGCTCGTTCTACCGCACGGAAGAGCAGCAGCGTTACGGGGCCTATGGTGACTTCCAGTTTGATTACAAGAACTACTTGTTTGTCAACCTGGCAGCCCGCAACGACTGGACTTCTACGCTTGAAAGCGGATTGAACAGTATCTTTTATCCCAGCGCAAGTGCTTCGTTCATTGTAACGGAAGCCTTCTCTGGTGTGAAGTCGGATGCACTTAACTTCCTGAAAGTTCGCTTCGGCTATGGTACCTCTGCCGGTCTTGGACCGCTCTATGGTACCCGCACGGTGGTGGCTTCCAACCCTCGTGGTAACGTGGATGCCACTGGTGCTTATGGTGAACACACAATCTCTGACCGCTTGGGTAACCGTGGTCTGAAGCCTGAGTTGATCTCTGAATTGGAAGCTGGCTTTGAGGCCAAGTTCCTCAAAGACCGCATCGGCATCGACTTCACGATCTACGATCGCTCAACGACAGATCTGATCACCAACGCGCCGATTGACCCAGCTACTGGGTACACGGTTACATACCTTAACCTTGGTCAACTGAGCAACAAGGGTATTGAGCTTGGCTTGACAGCCACTCCGTTGAAACTTGGCGCATTCCAGTGGGATCTCATCTGGAACTATACGCTGGTTCGTCCTGAGGTTATAACACTTGGTTCAGGTATCGATCAGATTGTATTGGCCGGATTCACTGACCTTGGTAACTTCGCTGTTCCCGGTCGCCCGATGAACATGATCATGGGTACGGTTATCGCTCGTACACCCTCTGGTGAGAAGATTGTGGGTGCCGACGGTTTCCACGAAACGAGCCCTATCATTGGCGAGTTAGGAAACCCCAATCCGGATTATGTAACAAGCTTGATCAACACGTTCTCATACAAGGGCCTTAGCCTTTCCTTCCAGATTGACTACCGCAAAGGCGGCAAGATGTATGGCTCAACGCCATCTGCTTTGCTGGCTCGCGGTGTGTTGGGTGGAACAGCCCAGTTGAACCGCGACCTGGCATTCATTACTCCAGGCCAGAAGCGTGTTGACACAGATGGTAACGGATCACTCGATGGTTTTGCCCCTAACGACATCCTCGCTACGGCGGCCGACTATGGATTTAACCTCCAGTTCTTTGCTCGTAACGACAACGCCATGTATGATGCGACAAACATCCGCCTCCGCGAAGTTTCGCTCGGCTATACATTGCCCAAGTCGATCCTTGCCAAGACACCGATCAAGAGTGCTTCCATCACACTGAACGGTAACAACCTCTGGTTTGTAGCATTCGGAACGCCCAAGTATGTGAACTGGGATCCGGAAGTTGCCAGCTTGGGTGTTAACCAGGGATTGGGCTTTGACTATCTGACCGGCCCAAGCATGAAAAGGTACGGCGCTGTGCTGCGTCTTACATTCTAAAACCTTAACACGCAAATTGATATGAAAATATATAAGAAAATTGCACTGGCGTTGAGCGTGGTTGTCGCAACCTCGTGTACGCTTGACCTACGGGAGGACCCTAACGCGGTTCAGCCCAGCCAGGTGTTGCCCAGCTTGATGCTGAACTCACTGCAACGAAGCCTGGCCGTATTTTTCAACACTGCTAGCAATACCGGGACCCGGCTTACTCGCCAGGTCAATGCAGGTAGTTCGTTGTATCAGACAACCATCACCCCGGAAGGGATGAATGGTACCTGGACTACAGCCTATGCCAACATCCTCCAGGATGTTGATCAGCTGTTGAAATTGTCGGTTCCTGACAAGACGAAGCCGAATGAACGGTATGCCCGGCACATGGGTATAGCCCGGATTATCCAGGCTTATACCCTTGTTACCCTGGTGGATTCCTTCGGTGATATTCCGTTTACAGAGGCGTTCAAAGGTGATGGCAACTTCAACCCTGGGGTTGACGTTCAAGCTGACCTTTATGCCAAAGCGATTGTAATGTTGGATTCAGCAAAACTGGACTTGACGACAGGTTTGACTACAGATCCTATCCCTGGTTATCAGAGCCCGATCGCTCCGCCGGTTACGGACATGTACTATGGAGCAGGAGCTGCGGGGGCCACGACTACATTTCCCAAGTGGCTTCGCCTGGCGAACTCAATCAAGCTGAAGATATATCTCAATCTCCGCCTGAATGATCCGACCGGTTCTGCAGCGGCCATCAACGCGATGATTGCCGATGTGTCACCGACAGGTGGATTCATCACAGCGCAGAACCAGAACTTCATCTTCCGTTATGGGACTACAACAGCCGATCCGGATGCACGTCACCCATCATTTGTGGGTCAGTATCCTGCCGGTGGTGGCGATTACCAGTCCAACTGGCTAATGTGGCACATGCTACATGGTTATGACGCCCAGCGCGATGGTCAGTATGGTGATCCACGGATGCCGTTCTATTTCTACCGTCAGACGCTGACGAACAGTACCAGTACGAACGAAATCCGTTGTTTGTCAGAATCCTTGCCATCACACTACCCTGCGTCGACCGGTACAGCCATTATAGACAATACGATTGCTGGCCGTCCTCCCATGGGCATTGGCGCGGGCCATCCTACAAACGATCCATTGGATGCGGCATGGAACCGCACCTTCTGTTACGTAAGTGACAAAGGGTATTGGGGCCGCGATCACGTTGATCCGCAGGGTATCCCTCCGGATGGCCAGTTGCGTACAGCATATGGCCCCTACCCTGTAGGCGGACGTTATGATAACAACAACGCAAACCCGTTGGGTGTTACTGGTTCCGCGCTCTTCGGTATGGCCGGTGCCGGTATGCAGCCTATCATGATGCGTTCATTTGTGAACTTCATGCTGGCGGAAGCCGCGTTGTACCTTCCTCTAAGTGCTCCGGCATTGACTGCATTGCAATACTACACCGACGGGATCAACACTTCATTTACGGATGTTCGCGATTGGTCGGTCAATGGAACCTATAGTAGCTCTTCCGTTGCAGCGGCACCAAACGAGGCTGCGCTTATCAACGGTTCTTATACTTCTGTTGAATACTCTGCAGATGTCACGGCGTATGTAGCGTCAGCAGTGGCTGCTTTCGGAGCTCCTTCACCTGTTTTGGGTTCTCTTGCCGATAGCCAGATGAACTATGTTGCCCGTGAATATTGGATAGCTTCATTCCGAAATGGTGTGGAGGCCTATAACCTTTATCGGAGAACCGGTATGCCTACGGGAATGCAGCCTGTGCTGAATCCTCAGCCGGGTAATTTCCCGAGGAGCTTCTGGTATCCTGCCAACTTTGCCAACCTGAACAATACAGTTTCGCAAAAGGCAGATCTTGCCGGCAAGGTGTTCTGGGATGCCAATACCACTAACCTTAATTTTTAACCCTTAAGAATGAATCTTATGAAAATTAAAAAATATTTAGTGGGTACCGTAATGGCCGTTGCGTTGGCTGTGTCCTGTTCGCCGGACGAGAGCCTCTATCCGCTGCCATACGATAACCGTGCTACAGGTTCGTATCTCCGAGCCTACCGGATTATGTCCAACGTATTTGATCTGAATAACCTGGCTGGGAGTGGCTTTGAAGCTATTTTCGAGTCGGTGGACAGAAACCTTGGCGCGGATTTGGCTGAGATCAGATTCTTGGCCACTCACCGTTCTGCGGGAGGACTCCTCACGAATGAAGTTCTGGTGAAGACTATCACAGCTGCGGAAATTTCAACGCTGTTTGCCAAAGTTCCTGAGCCTACGTATAGCGATTACTTGCGTTCTGCTCCCATACGGGTGACTTATGCTGAGACGATTGCAGCACTTAGTACGCTGACAGTGGACCCTGATGGCACTACTTGCACGAACATCTTCCCGGATGTATGTAGCATGGTTGCCTTTCCGGGTGTTCTTGGCAATGGCGACCGGATCATTTTTCGGATAGCAATCAGGGATAACCAGGGCCGTGTGTTTACCGTGGCTAACCCCCAGACAACGGTAACCCCTGCTTTGGGTAACCCGAATGAGGCGAACATCACCGCCAACCTAACAGGCGGTTTGTTCTATGCTAGCCCGATGTTGTTTACATGCTTGGTGGCTCCAACAACTACGACCGCCACACCCGTTCCTTACGTCGGACAGTACCGGATGGCGCAGGTAGCCCGCTGGCAGCCGGATCACTCGGCAGCACAGCACCTGTCGTTCCCTCAAGCCTGGCTTGATACATATGCTTTTGGTACTTCGGCGACCGATTCTACACAGATCGTCGATATCCAGACAGTTACAGGAGGTCTACCCACGGAACGGCAGTTTACGTGTACGTACCGCGGCCAGACAATCACAATGAGGATCAACCTGGAGTCGGTAACATTAAACCAGACGGGTGCTGGTTTGACTGGTACCGCTGGAGGTGCTGCACTTACTACGCTGAACACTGCTGTCCCCAATGGTTTTGGTTTCCCCGCTGGAACAACCAATGCCAACCTGGGAACGATCAACGTGCCGTTGTATAATACGGGCATAGATTGCACCTCACAGCGTGAGTTTTATCATCAGTTCCCGCTCGGTGGAACGTATGCTGGCTCGACTGCCCTACCTTGGGGTCTGCCGCGCTCAACCGTTCCAAACCGTGGTGTTTACCGTATTGATCGTGATGGGCTTACTCCTGGTGATGTATTCACTATTACGGTTGACGATGACTCGGACGAGTATGGCCGCAGAAACGGATACTGCAACTGGTATACCCGTATTACTTTGACGCTGACTAAGATCTAAGATCAGGTCTGTATGTTGAAAGAGGAGCCGTTCCGAAAGGGGCGGCTCTTTTTTTGGGCGTTGGAGGCTGGGTGCTAGTCGCTGGGTTCTGGGCGCTTGGGGACTGGCTGACTGGACACGCTTGTGAACGAGGAGTACCGATGGTGGATGGTACTGGATGCTGGGTGCTGGATGCTGGGTGCTGGATGCTGGATGCTGGATGCTGGTTGCTGGTTGCTGGATCGGTTCATTCAGTTTTCCGAGCACTGATCCCCTCATGCTGAGCGGAGTCGAAGCGTGACTGGGTGCGCTGGATACTGGAAAGTAAGGCACTGATTACTGACTTCTGATCACTGCTCCACTCGCGAGCAAAACAATCTGTGGTAATCTGTGAAATCCCCGCCTGCCTGCAGCGCTCACCCTAAATTTCTCTTCTGTTTTCTGGCATGGCGGGCAGGAGTGGCAAACCAACAATCGCTGAGATGCGAATAGTAACTTAAAGCGAAAAGCTTGAATACCGATTACAAACTAAGCCAGCATCTTAAGGAGCAGCGTTAGTTTGGTCTTCAGATTTCTCCGATCGACAATGAAGTCGAGGAATCCGTGGTCGAGGACAAACTCGGCACTCTGGAAACCTTCGGGCAGGCTCTTGCCTATAGTTTCACGGATCACGCGTGGGCCGGCAAAGCCGATCAGGGAACCCGGTTCGGCAATGTTGAAGTCGCCAAGCATGGCGTAGGAAGCTGTGACACCGCCCGTGGTAGGATCGGTCAGCAATGATATGTAAGGTACCTTAGCCTGGTCAAGGAGGGCGATCTTGGCAGCCGTCTTGGCCATCTGCATGAGCGAAAGACCTGCCTCCATCATGCGTGCTCCGCCCGAACGGGAGATCATCAGGAACGGGATCTTGTGCTTCAGGCTGTGATCCATGGCCCGGGCAATCTTCTCGCCGACAACCGACCCCATGGATCCACCGATGAAGGTGAAGTCCATGCAGGCAACCGTAAGCTCAAGGCCATTCATCTGACCGTAGGCCGTTCGGACGGCGTCTTTGAGATCGGTCTTGGCTTGCGATTCCTTGATGCGCTTGGGATACGGCTTGGTGTCTACAAAATTCAATGGGTCACCGGATTGCATATCGGCATCCAGTTCGGTGAACTCGTTGTTGTCGAAGATAATTTCAAAGTACTCGCGGGATCCGATCTTGACATGGTACTCTTCCTCGGGAACCACGTAAGCGTTGTTCTTAAGTTCCCGAGTGTGTACAATTTTACCGGCAGGGGATTTGAACCAAAGCCCGTCGGGTACTTCGCGCTTGGCTTCTGTGGGTGTGAGGATTCCTTTGTCGGTACGTTTAAACCAGGGCATGGAGGCGTGGGATTAGGCCAGCGTGATCGTCTTGTCGAGATAAACATCCTGAATCGCATTCAGAATGCCTACGCCCTCCTTCATGGGACGCTGAAAGGCCTTACGGCCGGAAATAAGCCCCATACCGCCTGCACGCTTGTTGATGACTGCTGTGCGCACGGCTTCGGCCATGTCACTGGAGCCTTTCGATTCACCGCCTGAATTGATCAGCCCGGCACGCCCCATGTAGCAGTTCAACACCTGATAGCGACACAAATCAATCGGGTTGTCGGATGTGAGTTCTGTATAGATCCGCTCATCGAGTTTTCCATAGGAACTACCACCTGTATTCAGGGCTTTGTATCCGCCATTGTTGGTGGGAAGCTTCTGCTTGATGATGTCGGCCTGGATGGTAACACCGAGGTGGTTGGCCTGGCCGGTAAGATCGGCGGACACATGATAGTCAATGCCGTCTTTCTTGAAAGCATTGTTACGGATATAGCACCACAGGATGGTTGCCATCCCAAGGGAATGCGCTTCTTCAAAAGCCTGGGCTACTTCAACAATCTGTCGTGATGATTGATCGGAGCCAAAATAAATGGTAGCGCCCACGGCGACAGCACCGAGATTCCAGGCTTCGCGCACAGAACCGAACATGATCTGGTCGGCTTTGTTGGGGTAGGTAAGGAGTTCGTTGTGATTGATCTTGACGATGAAAGGGATCTTGTGTGCATACTTGCGAGATGCAAATCCCAGTGTTCCAAAAGTAGTAGCAACGCCATTGCAGCCGCCCTCCATAGCGAGCTTCACAATGTTTTCCGGATCAAAGTAGATTGGGTTCTTGGCAAATGATGCACCACCACTGTGCTCAATGCCCTGGTCGATGGGAAGAATGGAAAGATAGCCTGTTCCACCCAGTCGGCCGGCACCAAAGAGGGCCCCAAGGCTGCGCAATACCTGTGGGTTGCGGTTGCTGGGAACGAAAATGTCATCGATGAAATTGGGGCCGGGAACGTGAATTTGAGAGTTTGCGACCGTCTTACTTTTGTAGGTTAACAGGGCTTCTGCGTCATTTCCAAGCAGTTCCTTAACGTTGGTTGTTGCCATAAGTGTGGTTAAAGAGGGGAACAAATATAGTTGTGCCTGCTATGGATTCCAACAGGATGGAAGCTGGGCACGGTGCATGAAAAAAGCCCAATTTGCGTTGAAATTGGGCTTTTTTTTGAGTTTTGCTTGCCTGTATTACTTGTCCTGAACGGCCAGCTTTTCCTTGATCCGGGCTGATTTGCCCTGGCGGCCTTTCATGTAGTATAGTTTGGCCCTTCTCACTTTGCCTGCTTTGACAAATTCGATCTTGTCAATGCTGGGGCTAACAATGGGGAAAATGCGCTCTACACCAACACCATTGGATACCTTCCTGACGGAGAATGACTCTCCGTTGGTGCCTTTGCCACGGCGGTATAATACAACGCCCTGGAACTGCTGAATGCGCTCCTTATTTCCTTCGCTGATCTTGACGTGCACGTTGATGGTATCGCCAGCCTTGAAATCAGGATGTCCTGCGCGTTTTCCCGCCAGTTCCTGTTCTGCAATCTTGATGAGATCGGCCATGTGAGTTCGTTTTAAAAATGGAGTGCAAATATAGGAAAGTGACGGCAGTCGGCAAGGGGGAGGCCAGAAATTGGCCTTGGCTGACTAGTCCTCTGAAATGAGGCCAGGGCGTCGTTTTTTGGTCCTTTCCAGGGCACTTTCGTGCCTCCAGTCTTCAATTTTGGAGGGGTTTCCGGAAAGAAGGACATTGGGAACAATCCATCCCTTGTACTCGGCGGGCCGCGTGTAAACAGCCGGGGCCACGAGGCCGTCCTGGAATGAATCGGTCAGCGCGGATGACTCATCTGAAAGAACCCGCGGAATGAGCCGGATAATGGCATCAGATAGCACAGCTGCAGGGAGTTCGCCACCCGACAGGACGTAGTCCCCGATACTGATTTCGCGGGTAATGAGATGCTCACGAACCCGTTCATCAACGCCTTTGTAGTGGCCGCACAAAATGATCAGGTTTTGCTTCATGCTGAGTTGGTTGGCCATCGCCTGGTTAAGCAGGTCACCGTCAGGGCTCATGTAAATAATTTCGTCGTAGGTACGTTGGTTTTTCAGCGACTGGATACATCGATCAATGGGCTCAATCATCATCACCATGCCGGCCCCTCCACCGAAAGCGTAGTCATCCGTCGTACGGTGATGATCAGTGGTGAAATCCCTCAGGTCATGCACCTCTATCGTGACCAGTTTCCTGTCGCGCGCCCGCTTTAAAATGGAATCATTGAACGGGCTTTCAAGTAACCGCGGCAATGTGGTCAGGATGTCAATTCTCATGACTTGAATTTACAGAAAAAAGGAGCGTCTATAGTTCCAGAAATCCATCCGGAAGCTCGACGGTAATCTGCTTCCTGGATTTGTTCACGTTCTTGATGAACGGTCCATTGAGAGGGATCATCACTTCTTTGCCCTGGTGAAGCACAATCAAATGACGGCTAACACCCATTTCAAGTACCTCTTTGACATGGCCCAATGGCCCCAAAACGAGGTCAGAGACCTCAAAATCGGTGACTTCATCGGCATAAAACTCCCCGCGTGGCAGTACTGGACGGGAGTGCCTGGGGAGATAGATGCTGCATCCGGTCAGCGCTTCGGCTGCCTCTGAGGAGTTTACGTCCTCCAATTTTACGTACGCTTTGACGCCCTTGATTGAAATAGATTGAATGAAGTAGGGGACCAGGGAGTTTTTCACTTCAAGAAAAACTGTCTTAATGTCTGCCAGATCGGGGCAGTCGGGTGTCAGGGCAAACGTGACTTCTCCTTTAAGACCGTGGGTCTTCATGACGTAAGCAATCTTGAAACAAGCGTCAACGGTCATGGGCTAAAAAAAATGCCAACAGTTTGTGTTGGCATTTTATGTTGGTTTTGCGGACTATGCCTGGGGCTCAGTGGCGGGGGGCTGGTCTGAAGCTGGCGTTGCTTCAGCGCCTGTCGCAGTTCCCTCTGCAGGAGCTGTTTCTGTCGCGGAAACTTCTGCGGGAGCGGCTTCTGCTGCCGGAGCGGATGCCTCTTCAGCGGGTGTCTCTGCGGCACTGGCAGCGGCGGCTGCGACTTCAGCCTTTTTGCGTATGGCTTCTGAGCGGGCTTCCTTGATTTTGGTTTCAGCTTCCTTGCGGGCCTTGGCGGCATCCTGTTTGGTCTTGCTGACATTATCCTTCTTCGACTGAATCTTCTGTTCTTTTTCTGCCTTCCACTGGGCAAGCTTTTCGTCGGCCTGCTCCTGCGTAAGGGCACCCTTGACAACGCCGATCTGAAGGTGGCGCTTAAGCATTACACCCCGGTAAGAGAGCATGGCTTTGACGGTATCAGACGGTTGGGCACCGTTCATGAGCCAGCTAAAGGCCTTGTCCTCATCCAGTTTGATGGTCGCCGGGATCGTGAGCGGATCGTAGGTGCCTATTTTTTCGATGAATTTGCCGTCGCGGGGTGAGCGTGAGTCGGTGACGACGACATCAAATTTTGCCAGTTTTTTGCGGCCTCTGCGGGCCAATCTGATCTTAACAGCCATTTTTCAGTGTTTTAAAGGTTGGAACTCGTCCGTTTTTTAAAGGACTGCAAAGGTAGCAGATTTTGACTTTTGACCAACGATGGAACTCAAAACCATGCGATCAATCTTGAGGTTTAGTATAATCGAATAAACGAGTAAAGGATTTTTTACTGACCAAGTCGATATATACATTTGTTACCTTACCCTTTTCGGCTATGGACAAATACTCCTACATCTCGAATGCTGATGTCAGTTACGTGGACCAGATGTATCAAAACTACAAGAAGGATCCTGGTTCGGTGGATTCGACATGGCAAAAGTTCTTTGAGGGGTACGACTTTTCCGTAGAGCGGTTTGGGGACCAGCCGCAAGCTGCTGGCGATGGGGTCAACATCAAGGAGACCCACGTTCGGACCCTCATTCATGCCTACCGTTCGCGTGGCCATCTGAAATCGCTGACCAACCCGGTGCGCCCCCGCCGCGACCATAAGGTTCCCCTTGATCACACCTTCTACGGCCTCACCGATCTCGATCTTGATGCTGAATTTGATGTAGGCATTGAGGTAGGCTTGGGGCGCACGACCCTGCGAAAAATCATCGACAAGCTCCGTACGGTTTATCTTGGACCGATCGGCTTTGAATACAGTTACATTCGCAACCAGGAGGTATTCGACTGGTTTATCGAAAAGTGTGAGAAGGGTTATTACAACCACGCGCCCAGCCCGGAAGAAAAGAAGAGTATCCTGGCCAAGCTGAATGAGGCCGTGGTGTTCGAAAATTTCTTGCACACGAAGTTCCTTGGACAGAAACGATTTTCACTGGAGGGCGGTGAGACAACGATTCCTGCCCTTCAAACGATCATCAACACCTCAGCTGGTATGGGCGTCAAGGAGGTGGTCATCGGCATGGCGCATCGCGGTCGGTTGAATGTGCTGTCCAATATCCTTGGAAAGACTTACGAACAGATCTTCACAGAGTTTGAAGGTAACGTCAATCCTGATTTGACGATGGGAGATGGCGATGTGAAGTACCACCTGGGTTATGCCAGTCATATCACCACCCCTTCCGGGAACAAGATTTATGTCAAGCTCACACCGAACCCTTCTCACCTGGAAGTGGTGGATTCCCTGGTACTCGGCTACACGCGCGGTCAGATTGATGATGAGTACAAGGGCTCGCTCGACAAAGCCATGGCCATCCTGATCCACGGCGATGCCGCCGTAGCCGGACAAGGTATTGTTTACGAACTGGTGCAAATGTCAGGGTTGGAAGGATACACCACCGGTGGAACCATCCACTTTGTCATTAATAATCAGGTCGGGTTTACAACCGATTATGAAGATGCGCGGACAGCGATTTATTGCACCGACGTCGCGAAGATCATTGATGCACCGGTTCTTCATGTCAATGGCGACGATGCAGAGGCCGTCACCTTCTGTTCGCAGCTCGCTGTGGAATACCGCCAGAAATTCGGAAAGGATATTTTTATCGACATGCTCTGCTATCGCCGGCACGGCCATAACGAGAGTGATGAACCCAAATTCACCCAACCCAAACTTTACAACCTCATTGCCAAGCACCCGAATCCCCGCGAAGTGTATGTCAAGAAGCTTATCGAGCGTGGTGATGTAGATGCAGCGTTGGCCGATGAGATGGACAAGCGTTTCCGGAATCAGTTGCAGGACCGGCTCAATGAGGTAAAACAAAAGCCGCTGCCCTACAAGCCCCAGAAGCTGGAAGAAGAGTGGGAAAAAATGGAACGGGCGAAACCTCAGGACTTTGAGAAATCGCCATCCACCAGCATCAAGCAGGCTGTCGTTGACAAAGTGGGCAAGGCCCTGACGACAATTCCGTCAAATTTCAAGGCACTCAAGCAAATCGAAAAACTTCTCAAGGACCGGAAGGCGGCCTTCTTCGATGACAAGATGCTCGGTTGGGCTGAGGCGGAGCTACTGGCCTATGGATCACTGCTGGCTGAAGGTACTACGGTACGCATGTCCGGGCAGGATGTAAAGCGCGGAACCTTTTCGCATCGTCATGCTTATTTCTTTGATGCCAACACCAATGAGCCGTACTGCGGAGTCGATCATATCCAGGAAGGACAAGAGAAGTTTCACATATTCAATTCCCTGCTTTCCGAGTTTGGTGTGCTGGGTTTTGAATACGGCTACGCCATGTCCAATCCGCACGGCCTGGTGATCTGGGAAGCGCAGTTTGGCGACTTCGTCAACGGAGCCCAGGTAATGATCGATCAGTTCATCTCCAGTGCTGAGTCCAAGTGGCAAAGGATGAACGGACTGGTCATGTTGCTGCCGCACGGCTATGAAGGCCAGGGCCCCGAACATTCCAGTTGCCGCCCCGAACGTTTCCTGCAGCTGTGTGCCGAATACAATATGATTGTGTGCAACCCGACAACGGCTGCCAACATTTTCCATTTGCTGCGTCGCCAGGTGGCTTGGCATTTCCGCAAACCGTGCGTCGTGTTCTCACCAAAGTCCCTGTTGCGGCACCCCGGGGTTGCGTCACCCGTGAAAGATTTTGTATCCGGGTCCTTTCTGGAAATCATTGACGATACAACGGTTGTAGCCAAAGATGTCAAGCGTGTAATTCTGTGTTCCGGGAAGATCTACTACGATCTGCTCGAATCACAATCGAAACGGAAGGTCAAGGATGCGGCGGTGGTTCGTATCGAGCAGCTGTATCCATTCCCGGAATCACAAATTGCAGCAGCTTTGAAAAAGTACAAGGGCGCCAAAGTGCTCTGGGTCCAGGAAGAACCGGCCAACATGGGGCCGCTATCCTTCATCCAGCGGATGATGCCGGGACAGTCAATAGAATATATTTCACGCAAGGCAAGTGCTTCGCCGGCAACCGGATACTCCAAAGTCCATAAAGCCGAGCAAGAAAAAATTATCAACCAGGCATTTGAATCCTAACATTACCAACTTAACGCATCAATCTCATGGCTTTTGAAGTAAAAGTACCCACGGTAGGGGAGTCGATCTCCGAAGTAACCATCGCCAACTGGACGAAGAAGGATGGCGATACGGTGAAAATGGATGAAGTGATTGCCGAACTGGAGTCTGACAAAGCAACGTTTGAGCTCCCGGCGCCACAGGCCGGTGTATTGAAGATTGTCAAGCAGAAAGGAGACACCGTACCCATCGGGGCCGTGATTTGCACGATTGAAGGTTCTGGTGCTCCTGCTGCCAAAGCAGAATCGAAAGCTGCGGCACCGGCAACAGCTGCCACTACCGCTGCTGCGACGCCGGCTGCCGCTGCTCCTAAAGCAACGGGGGCCATCAAAGAAATGAAGGTTCCGACGGTGGGAGAGTCTATCACGGAAGTGACCATCTCTACCTGGCTTAAAAAAGAAGGAGACATGGTGCGCCTGGATGAAATCATTGCCGAAGTCGAATCCGACAAAGCGACATTTGAACTTCCCGCCGAGGCCAACGGAATTTTGCGCATCGTGGCGAAGGAGAAGACCACATTGCCCATCGGTGGCCTAATCTGTCGCATTGAAGTCATGGATGGTGTGCCAGCCGCAGCGGCTGCCCCTGCTGCTCAACCGGCATCCGCGCCCGCTTCCGGCGGTGCTTCGTATGCGACCGGCACCCCATCGCCTGCCGCTGCAAAAATTCTGGATGAAAAGGGCATGACGGCCGGCCAGGTATCCGGTACGGGTGTGGGTGGAAGAATCACGAAGGATGATGCGGTGAAGGCGTCGGCTCCAGCCGCGGCACCTTCTAAAGCGGCGACGCCTTCGGCGCCTCCCGTGATTGCCTCAGGTGGTGGCCGCAATCAACGCCGCGAGAAGATGACCTCGCTGCGTAAAACAATCGCTCGCCGTCTGGTGGCCGTCAAGAACGAGACGGCTATGCTGACGACGTTCAACGAGATCGATATGAAACCCGTGATGGACCTGCGGTCAAAGTACAAGGAATCATTCAAGGAGAAATACGGTGTGGGCCTCGGCTTCATGTCCTTCTTTACAAAGGCTGTTTGCGTGGCGTTGAAAGAATTCCCGGCAGTGAACGCCTCCATCGACAAAGATGAGGTGATCTATCACGACTACTGCGATATTTCCATCGCCGTATCGACACCCCGTGGACTGGTGGTGCCGGTTATCCGCAATGCTGAGTCGCTGACATTTCCCCAAATTGAAAGTGAAGTGATCCGGCTCGCCGGCAAAGGACGCGATGGAAAGCTGTCGATTGAAGAAATGACAGGTGGCACATTCTCAATCACCAATGGCGGAGTATTTGGCTCGATGCTGTCGACGCCCATCCTCAACCCTCCGCAATCGGCAATCCTGGGCATGCACAATATTGTAGAACGTCCCGTTGTCAAGGGCGGTGAAGTTGTCGTGAGACCGATTATGTACCTGGCGCTTTCCTACGATCACCGCATTGTCGACGGCCGGGAGTCTGTGAGCTTCCTGGTGAGGGTGAAAGAGATGCTGGAAGATCCAGGCCGCCTTATTCTGGGAGTCTGAAATTAGAAGCTATGCAATACAACGTCATTGTTATCGGGTCAGGCCCCGGGGGTTATGTGGCGGCTATCCGCTGTGCGCAACTGGGGATGAAGACCGCCATTATTGAAAAGTATGACACCCTTGGAGGCACTTGCCTCAACGTGGGCTGCATACCGTCGAAAGCCATGCTTGATTCTTCTGAGCATTTCATCAATGCCAGGGATCATTTCAAAACGCATGGTATCGAGATCTCCGAGCCAAAGGCAAACCTTGGCCAAATGGTAAAACGGAAGGGTGAGGTGGTGAAGTCCAATGTGGATGGCATTGCTTTCCTGATGAAAAAAAACAAGATAGACGTCTACAAAGGCATTGGATCGTTCGTTGACAAGACCACCGTTCTGGTGACGGCCAAGGATGGCAAGACGACATCGCTCACAGGAGAGAAGATCATCATTGCCACAGGCTCCAAACCTACGGCTCTTCCATTTGCCCCCTTTGACAAAAAACGCATTATCTCCAGCACGGAGGCGCTTGAGCTGAAGGAAATTCCCAAGCACATGATTGTCGTAGGCGGTGGAGTGATTGGTATGGAACTGGGTTCCGTATTTGCGCGCCTGGGTTCCAAGGTTTCTGTCGTCGAGTTTCTGGATAGCCTTATTCCCACCATGGACGGAATCATGGGCAAGGAACTTCAGAAAGTGACCAAGAAACTGGGCATGGAGTTTTATCTGGGTCATCGGGTGACGGCCATAGCCAACAAGGGAAAGGAAGTCGTGCTGACTGCTGAGCCGAAGAGTGGCGGTGCAGCCGTTACCCTCAGCGGCGACTACTGCCTGGTCAGCGTGGGCAGAAGACCCTACACCGACGGCCTCGGATTGGAAAATGTTGGCATCCCACTCGACAAAGGGCGGGTTCCGGTCAATGATCACTTGCAGACCACCGTTCCCAACATCTATGCCATTGGTGATGTGGTGCGTGGCGCTATGCTGGCTCACAAGGCCGAAGAAGAAGGTGTGATGGTGGCTGAACTTATAGCAGGACAGAAGCCGCATATCAACTACCTGCTCATTCCAGGTGTTGTCTACACATGGCCGGAGGTGGCCAGTGTTGGCTATACGGAAGAGCAACTGAAATCTGAAGGTCGTGCCTACAAGACAGGCTCATTCCCCTACAAAGCACTTGGTCGGGCGCGAGCCAGCATGGATACCGATGGACTCGTTAAAATACTTGCTGACAAGGCAACGGACGAGATTCTGGGCATTCACATCATTGGCGCCCGTGCTGCCGATATGATTGCAGCCGGTGTGACGGCGATGGAGTTCCGTGCAGCAGCAGAAGATGTAGCACGGATGTCACACGCACACCCGACCTACATGGAGGCGGTGAAAGAAGCATGCCTAGCGGCTACTGCGAACAGGTCGATACATAGTTAGATCGTAGTTCGTTGACCGTATTTCGTTATAGCCATTTGGAAAGGACGTAGGCCCGCAATGCGATGGCTCCAACCAGTGGCAGGAGGAATACATTCATCTGCTGCGGGAGAAAAATCCAGAGGGCGAGCAACAAAACAGTCAGGATCGATACCCCGAAGAAGTATTTCTTAACATACGGAAGGGCCCTGGGTGAGAACATTCCCAAGACAATCAGATTCGTTGGCAAGGCCCAAAACAAATTAAGGTTGTTGGCGGCAGCGGCATGATCGGTACCTGTCCAAAGCAGCAGCAGGAGAATGCCAAGAGCGCCCAGTACAGCAAACAAAAGCAAATCAAAATACCGGGAGGCTTTCTTCCTTCTTGCATCGTAGATGCTCAGTCCAAGGGCAATGGCAAAGAATCCTCCGAATGCTGCCCAGGGGTGAATCGGGGCTTTGACGACCTCTCTTGGGACGTTGACAAAAACAGGAATCTTTTGTTTGACCAGTGGAACTTCTTCACCGTTGCGTACAATGGTAGCATGATCAAATGATGATTCGATGTAATCAGGCAAGTACATATATTCATAGGGGCTTGCTTTCTTGTCGATGGGAAGTCCCAGACAAATATCAATGCCCAGATCCCCCCATGGTTGATCAGCCAGATACAGATCAGTCAGCTGCCGGATGGTATAGTCGGTGGTGATATAGGAACCATCAAATTTCAGTGAATCACCCAGGGTATTGGCGAAGACGTCGCGGACCCTGTTGGCGCAGTTGTTGTAAAAATAATCGTAGCGATACGTTTCGTTTTCGGGCAGGGCATTCCATTCAAGAAAGTTGAAAATGTCCTGTTTTTGCTGCCACGAAAGATCGAGTACCTGCTCGGTTACCCACCGGTTGTAATAGGCATAAGCGTTGACGAAGTCCGGGTAGGCATAGACCCCCAATTTGAACAGCAACAAACCTCTGGTATAATTGAGATAGAAGTTAGGCTGCGAGAAATCAAAGACGCCATAATTGTAGGCGTAGTCGATCTGGTTGGCCGGGTCAAAGACCCTGATAGCGCTGTGACCGAAAGCGGTGTAAACTTCTGCTTGGTCAGGGCCACAGGTGATTACAGAAATTTCAGCTTGCGGAGACAAAGTAATGGATTGACCCGAGGCATTTGCGCCAAGACAGACCAGGAGCAGCAGGATCCAATTTTTCATCGCGGCGTCGTACTATTAATTCCGGAAAGATAAAGACAAATCGTGAGGTGTACGTACTTTTGATAATGACCAGCAGCATACCCGATCATTTCCAATTGCTTTCAGGGCTTACCCCGAAGCGCATATGGAATGCGTCACAAATTTGGTCGAGCTACAGAATGTCACGGTTGACGGGCAATCCACGCATCAGTGGCATGCCCATTAGCCTGTCAATTGAACCGACTACTTCCTGTAACCTTCGCTGCCCCGAGTGTCCCAGCGGTCTTCGTTCATTTACCCGCCCAACCGGAATGCTGCGCGATGAACTTTTCAGAAATATCATCGACGAAATGTCATCAACCCTTTCCTACCTGACGTTTTATTTTCAAGGCGAACCGTATTTGCATCCAAAGTTTCTGGATATGGTGGGCTACGCTTCATCGAAGGGCATCTACACGGCGACATCCACCAATGCCCACTTTTTGGATGAGGAGAATGCAAAGAAGACCATCACATCGGGCCTTGATCGGTTGATTATATCGATCGATGGAACGGATCAGGAGTCTTATGCATCCTACCGGATTGGAGGAAAACTGGAGAAGGTTTTGGAGGGTACCCGCACGATTCTGAAAATGCGAAAAGCCCTTCGGTCGGCGACACCGCATGTGGTGTTTCAATTTCTCGTCGTGAAGCCTAACGAGCACCAGATACCCGATGTCTATCGGTTAGCCCGTGAACTGGGCGTTGATCGCGTGGCGCTGAAGACGGCGCAGATTTATGATTTTCAGTCGGGCTCACCGTTGATACCGGAAAGTGATCAATATGCACGCTATCGCAAAAATCCTGACGGTACGTTTGCCATCAAGAATGCGTTGCTCAATCACTGCTGGAAGATGTGGCACAGTTGTGTAGTCACCTGGGATGGCAAGGTTGTTCCATGTTGCTTTGACAAAGATGCGCACCATGTGATGGGAGACCTGGGAACGCAGACCTTTCGGGAAATTTGGTCGAGTCGTGCGTACAATGACTTTCGTTCGTCATTGCTGCGGTCGCGAAGTGAAATCGAAATCTGCCGTAATTGTACCGAGGGCACTAGGGTTTGGGCGTAGCGATGTCCCGCATGCCCCTGATCTCTTCAGTGCTACATTTTCCACAACCTGAAACACATCCCTCTTTGGCCCTGAAACTCCTGATCATCAGGGTTGCCAGAAAGCCCAGGGCCCCCAGGAAAATGATGCTCACCAGGATCTGTTGAATCATTGTACAAAGATAACCCAGGAAGTCATAACTCGTTTAACGACCGTAGGTTTCCGTTCGCAAGCGGACACTGGGAGGCATTTTTGAACAGGCTCCAGCCCAAATCCGTTCAGAAACGCCAAAAATGACACGGCATTATAATTGGGCATACAGAACTTTCTTGACCCTTTCAGCATCCAAAGCAAAACACCATTTGTATGTTTCGTAATTATCTGAACACCGCCTTACGCAACTTGCGCCGTGAAAAGACCAGCACGGTCCTTAACCTGTTGGGACTTACCCTGGGTATCGGTGCCAGTCTTATTCTGTTCCTGCTCGTCCGTCATCACTACAGTTTTGATAGCGAGCAAAAGCACTACGACAGGATCTATCGGGTGGTGACCAAGTCACAAGGGAATAGTGGTGATGATTTTACACCCGGAGTACCTTCCGTTCTACCGGAAGCCTTCAAAATAGATTTTCCTGAAGCGGAGGAGGTGACCTTCATCTCCTATCGTTCCGGCGGATTGATTGTCATTCCCCAGGGAAGTGCTGAACCGAAGCGTTACAGCGAGGAGCGAGGAATTTCATTCATTCAGCCAAGCTTCTTCAAAATATTCGATCGTGCTGTCATTCACGGAAGCATTGATAAAGCCCTTGACGAACCCAATGAAGCGGTTTTGTCGAAAACGTGGGCGGCCAAATACTTTGGGAAGGAAGACGCGCTGGGTGAAGTTTTTCGGTATGACAATCGCGACTACAAGGTAACGGCAGTGATTGATGATCCGCCGGCCAACACGGACTTGCCCATTTCCGTGATGCTTTCTTACGCTACCGTGAAAAAGGAACTGGATGAACACGGCTGGAACAGTATCTGGAGCGATGAGCAATGCTACTTTCTCTTGAAGGAGGGGGCAAGCATTCCGTCCATGGAGGCCAGGATCCCGGATTTTGTGAAGAAGTATCTTGGTGACGACAACCGCGACCAGCGCACGCAGATACTCCAGCCCTTGCGTGAGATCCACTTTGACGACCGCTTTGGCAACTACAATTACAACACTGTCAGCCGCCAGATTCTCCTCGCACTCAGCGTTATCGCTGTCTTCCTGCTCATCACCGCATGCATCAATTTCATCAATTTGTCTACAGCGGAGGCCGTAAAACGTTCCAAAGAAGTCGGGATTCGCAAGTCGCTGGGGAGTACGCGCCGTCAGCTTGTCACACAGTTTTTGGGAGAGACTACCCTGGTAACCGTTACTGCCACGCTGATGGCGATTGTGTTGGTACAAATTTCCTTGCGGTTCCTGAATGCGTTCCTCGACTTGCAGTTGACGATTGGTCTGTCTGATACCACACTTTGGATGTATGTATTGCTCGTTGTTGGGGTGGTTTCGCTCACTTCAGGTCTGTACCCATCGCTGGTGGTTTCATCGTTCAGCCCTGTGCTGGCGCTGAAGAACAAGATGAGCAACCGGGGCTCCTCAGGATTCTACTTGCGAAGAGGGTTGGTCGTCCTGCAATTCTTTATTTCTCAGTTCCTGGTCATTGCCACCATTGTGCTGATCACCCAAACCAACTTCTTTCGCAGCAAGGACCTCGGTTTCCGCAAGGATGCGATTGTAACGGTTCCCATTCCGGTGGGAGAGTCCCCGTCTCCTGCCGATAGTGCAAGGTCAAGCAAAATGAAGACCTTGCGTGATGAACTCATGCGTTTGCCCGGCGTTGAGCTGGCAAGCCTGTGCAACACGCCACCTTCGTCCGGGAGTGTGAGCGGCACAAGATTCAATATCGATGGTTCGGAGGAATCTTTTGAGACGCAAGTGAAAACGATTGATGGCCATTACCTTTCCTTGTTCAACCTGCCATTGGTGGCGGGGGCAAACGTGCTGGATCTCGACACGGCCCAGGGGTTCATCGTCAATGAAAAGCTCGCTGCACTTACCGGGCATGTGCAGCCGTCTGATATTGTGGGCAAGCGAATCCGGATGTGGGGAAGAAAGCTGCCTGTCGTGGGGGTAGTAAAAGATTTCCATACCATGTCATTGCACGCACCGATTGAGGCCACCATCCTTTTGAACCGTATTCGCAATTACCGCACGTTGTCTATCAGCATCAACGCAACCGATATGCAGGCGACGATCCGTGATGTCCAGCAGAAGTGGGAGGCAACCTATCCGGAACACATTTTCTCTTACGAATTCATGGATGAATCGATCCGTGAATTTTACGAAAGCGAGCAGCGCATCTCTACATTGATGTCCATCTTTACATCACTGGCTATTTTCATTGGATGCCTTGGACTCTTCGGTCTGGCCTCTTTTATGGCTAATCAGAAGACCAAGGAGATTGGTGTGCGTAAAGTACTGGGCGCGAGTGTAGAGAGCATTCTTATGATTTTCTCGCGCGAATTCATCGTCCTCATCCTGATTGGGTTCCTTATTGCAGCACCGCTAGCCTGGTTGGGCATGAGCCGGTATCTCGAGGAGTTTGCTTACAGGATCACCCTCGGACCGGAGATCTTCCTTGCAGGACTTGGTTTGACATTGTTGGTGGCCGCGTTGACCGTAGGATACCGATCCATGCGGGCGGCTATGATTAATCCGGTAGAATCGTTGCGTTCCGAGTAGGCTCAGCCCAGGATCAGTTTCATACCCGGAGAGAGCTGGTTGCTCTTCAGGTTATTGATGGCCTTCAGTTTCTCCACGGTTAAACCCTTGTACTTCCGGGAGATGTCCCAAAGCGTGTCACCCTTCTGGACAACATAGGTCTTGTCTGCGGGCACGAGCTCAGCCGTCTCTGCTGTCGGTGTCGTGATCAATGGAGCCGGACGTTGTGCTGACTTTACCCAAATGGTAAGCTTTTGTCCTGTGCGGATCATGTTGCTACGAAGGTTGTTCCAGCTCCGAAGGTCGTCGATACGAACGTGGTGACGTTGAGCGATAAGTCCGAGTACATCGCCTTCTCTTACCCGATAGACGATCGGTTCACGGCCCGCAACTCCCCCGGCACTCGTGGCCAACACATCCATTTCCTTTCTCCCAACCTTTGAGGAAGAATCAAGTATGCCCGTCCGGTTCATCGCCAGCATGGCTTTGGCGGCCACGGGCATCTTAAGTATGAAATCATTTTTTGTTTCTGGAACGGCATTGCGACGCAGGGATGGATTCAGCTGGTGCAACTCCTCAACACATGTGCCCGTAAGTTGAGCAAAGGTTTCAAGATGAAGATATTGCCGTAACGCAATGGTGTCATGGGGCATGACTTTTTCCGTCGACAATTCGACCATGTTATGCTCTTCCGCGTAACTCATCGCATAGATGATCGCCACAAACTGTGGCACATATGATCGCGTTTCGCGCGGCAGGTAGCGATAGATTTCCCAGAATGTTTTTTTATAACCCGACCGTCGAATGGCGCGCTTCACGGTACCCGGGCCGGAGTTGTACGCGGCGAGTGCAAGCTCCCAGTTTCCGAAGATGGTATGCAACTGCTTCAAGTAACGGCAAGCGGCCTCTGTTGATTTTTCCGGATCCATGCGGTCGTCAATGTATCCGTCATTTTGTAAGCCGAAGTAGCGGCCGGTGAATGACATAAACTGCCACAGGCCAACAGCACGTGCCCGGGAGATGGCCCTTGGGTTCAGACCGGATTCAATTATCGACAGGTACTTCAGTTCTAAAGGAAGTTTGTGTTGAGCAAGATGCTTTTCGAAGAGTGGGAAGTAGATGTCTTTTCGCCGAAGCATCAAACGGGTGTACTCACGGTTGCGGATCGTAAAGAAATTGATGAACCCGTGAACATTGCTCGAATAGGTGAGCGGGATGGTTTGCTGCAGGCAGGAAAGACGGTCGGCCACGAGTTCGGGCGTTTCTTCTGCAGGTATGAATTCATATGTCTGCGGAAGGGCAAAGAGGATTGGATCGGCCAGCGTGTCTCCAGCGAGAATATCCGATTCGACCTGCTCGGTGAGGGAGTCGGGCACCAGGATGACTTCCTGGGCATTGACACCCAGAAACATCATGACGAAAACACCTGCGATGAGCCAACCTTTCATGATACAAAAATACGCACGGATCACTTACTGATCAACCCGAAGGGTGTTGGCAAACTGGAGCAAACTGGCTTCCTTGAAGTCAAGTGCCATGGCCTGCAATCCAATGGGGAGACGCCGCCTGTCTTGACCGTAAGGGAATGAAAGCGCAGGTATCCCGGCAACGTTCGCGTGCACCGAGAACTGGTCAGCCAGGTACTGGGTGACCGGGCTCTCCGATGTACCGAGGAGGAATGCGGTTGTGGGTGTGGTGGGCGTCAGCAGGATGTCGTATTGCTGAAGCAATGATGTTGTCCTTTCACGAATTAGCCTCCTGACCTTTTGTGCCTTCACATAATATGCATCATGGTAGTCCGAACTCAGCACAAACGTACCAAGCAAAATCCTGCGCTGTACCTCCTTGCCAAATCCGGAGCTCCGCGTTCTCTTGTACATGCTCTCAAGACTGTCGGATGACTTATCGCGATATCCATAACGTATACCATCGTAGCGTGAAAGATTGGAGCTTGCTTCAGCGGTGGCAAGAATATAATAGGTTGGGAGCATGAAGTCGAGCAGGGGAAAGTCAATGGTCACGACGGTGTGACCTTGTCCCTTGAGCTCACTGACTGCTTTGTGCAGGGCTTCGCGAACTTCCGGCTGCAGTTCGGAGGACTCCATGATACCCTTGATCACCGCAATGTTGAACGTAGGTCTTTCCGAGAGAGATGCTGCATAGTCTGGTACGGGTTCTGACGACGAAGTACTGTCCTGGTCATCTTTTCCGGCGATCACACCGAGCACGGTGGCCATATCTGTCAGGTCGCTGCTCATGATGCCCACGGTGTCAAGCGAAGATGCATAGGCAACAAGCCCATAACGGGATATGCGGCCATAGGTCGGTTTTAATCCGTACAACCCGCAAAACGCGGCAGGTTGCCTCACGGAACCACCGGTGTCGGACCCAATGGATACCTGGCAGAGGTTGGCGGCAACAGCAGCCGCTGATCCGCCTGATGATCCTCCTGGGGTACGCGTTGTGTCGAGTGGATTTAGAACATCTCCGAAGGCAGAGTTTTCGGTGGAAGAGCCCATCCCAAACTCATCGCAGTTTTGCCGCCCGATGATGATGGCATCTTCATCAAGGAGACGTTGGAGTGCCGTGGCGGTATACTGTGACTGGAAACCATCGAGAATCTTGCTGGCTGCCTGCAGAGGATGATCCTTGTGTGCAAACATGTCCTTGACCCCGATGACTAGGCCAGCAAGTTTCCCGGCTGTGCCCGCCCTTATTTTTTGGTCGATCGCCGCTGCCGAGGCCATGGCCTCTTCATCGTAAACAGACAAGAATGCGTTGAGTGTATGATGAGACTCAATGGCATTGATGTGCGAGCGCACCCGTTCTACGCACGAGTGCGTGCCTTCTGCCAAATAATATTGAATTTGCTTTAGAGGGAGGAAAGAATCCAACGCCTATTTTCCATCTTCCAGCCTGCTGGAAGACTTGCCGGCATCTTCCACTTCCTTCTTGACGTCGCTCATGGCGTCTTTGAATTCGCGCACTCCCTTGCCAAGACCCTTCATGAATTCAGGAATTTTCTTTGCACCGAAGAATACGAGTACAAAAATTCCAATGAGGAGGATTTCCTGGAACCCAACGCCGCCCAAAAACAAGAGAACCGCTTTCATCTTTTAGTAGTTTGTGTTTGACTCGGAACGGCCGATAGCGGTCATCCAAGAGTTGATTTTCTAATTATGAAGTAAAATTAGGCTAAATAATCCGAATTTAATCACCTGTAACTGTTAACGTGATGAACGGCGAAAAGATGCCAAAATCAGCGTCTAAGCCATAACTCTGGGTTCAGGGCCGTAGTATTTTTCCTTATCTGGAACCGCAATTCGGAGATTCCTTCGCTGTTGACCAGCATCCGGCCGATTTCCTGGTTGGTTGTTACCCTTTGTCCTTTCTTGAGGGCAACGTCCCTTAGGCCCGAGTATACCGTGAAGTACTCTCCGTGACTGATGATGACCGAGTTGCCGAGGGTGGGGATAAAAGCCACCGCGCGCACCTCACCGGCAAAAATCGTTCGGACAATTTCGCCTTGGGCAGTCTGGATGTTGATACCGTCATTTTGCAGTACAATACCTTTTAGAACCGGGTGTTTCTGTCTTCCGAATTTCTGGGAGACGAATCCGGATACAGGCCAAGGGAATTTGCTGCGGTTTTCTTCGAACGAATTGGACAAGGCCACAACGTCGGGTGACTTTGCGGTGCTGCTTTCACGGGCATTATTCTTTTTTCGGGCTGCGGCCGCCGCTGCTTCCCGTGCCGCCCGCTGCATTTCTTCGCGAATGATGGCGTTGATGAGTTGATCCAGTTTGGCGATGGCCTTCTTCGTTTCATTCAAATCTTTCTTCAGGCGCTTCTCTTCTTTTTCCAGCGAACGAACGATGCTATTCTGCTTGACCTTGAGATTGTCAAACTTGTTTTTTTCATTTACCTCCTCCTGGAGCAATTCATTCTTTTCATCTTTCTTGCCTTCGATCAGCAGCACTTGTTCGGCAAGTTGCTCCTGAACCTTCCGGATTACCGCTGCCTGCTCTTTACGAGAGGTGCTGTATTGCTCCATGTACTTAATACGCATGGCCAGTTGATCAAACGTCGACGCTGAAAAAAGGAACATTAGCTTGGAGACACCCCCGCTCGTCTTCTGTGCCGAAAACACCATAGATCCGTATTCTTGCTTCAATTTAGAGAGGTCGGTTTGCAAGGACTTCAGGATCTCATTGTTTTCGTTGATGTCGAGGTCCATGAGTTCGATCTCCGACCTGATAGAAAGAATCAGGGCCTCCTGTTGGCGGACGCGTTGCGCTATGGCGGCCAGTTCACCGAGGGAATTCTTCTTTTCTTTCGACGTCTGGGAAAGTATTTTCTCAGTTTCCTTGATTTTGTCGAGGTTCGACTGTTTTTCCTTTTGCAGCTGTGATTTGTCTTTCTGTGCGAATGCACAGCCGACCGCAACCGTCAGTACGGCCACGATCGTCACCGGCCGGATGTAACTACCGACGTTCATATTTCCGGGGAATATTGAACGGAAATTTCAGTTGCTTGTCGCCAACTTCTGCCTTGTTGTATTCCAGGGCAATGGTTGTATTCACCATACCGGTCGGTGTCTTGTAGAGGATGCTGATAATTCCATTGAAGGGATATATCTTATCACCAACGGTCTGGAAGTTGGAATAGTCAATGGCCACCGAGTTATTGGTATCCCGCTCTTTCAGCTCCACTTTTTCCAGCTTCTTGGTTGTGGGATTGATATAGTTCCTGAGCCCGACGGTGGCACGCTGCTGTTCCAGCAGGTTGGCGGTTTCGCCCTCCGTAATTCGATCATTTTCCTGGCGCGAGGCAATCAGGTTGCCAAGGAAGGCCGACTGGATTGTCTGGTAGTTTACATCAAAGTTGAAGCGCTTGGAAAGGCCAACGTAGTCGAATACATAGTATTCCTTATCTATCGTGCTGACGATGGTAATGGAATCTTTATTGATCAATGCCTTGCCGCCCTGGACACCGATGACGGTGAACGTCATCCAGATGACACTGTCTTTCCGGATTCGGATGTGCGCCTTTACCTCCCGCTCTTTCTTGCCATCATTAAAGACCAAGCGTGCCTTTCCATGGAAATATTCAAAATCTATTTCTTCGATCTCCAGATTGGATGGTGGCGGCGCTGTTGGGATCACCCGCTTGCTGCAGGACAGCACAAAAGTTGCACAAAGAAGAATGATGGCCACTTTTTTCATGAAGCGCAAAGGTAAGCCATGGGGAGAAACAAAAATAGGGTTACTGGTACAGCCGGCGATTGGCAATCTTCCTGTCAATTTCCTCGTGATCGCTGGTCAAGGTGCGTGCCTTTTCCCATTGCTTCACGGCCCCATCCACGTCGCCCAGCTGAAATAGGATATCCCCATAATGATCATAGTGTACCGAGGAGACGCCCGGAAGTTCCAGAGCATGTTCCATCACCTTCCTGGCCTCCCGGTATTTTTGACGTACATAGAGCACCCACGCATGGGTGTCAAGGTAGGTTGAGTTATCAGGATAATCACGGACAACCCGGGCCGACATTTTCTCCGCCTTTTCCAGGTGTTCTTTTCGCAGGGCCAGATAATAGCTATAGTTGTTGAGTACCAACGCATCATTCGGGCTGTGTGCCAGCGCGGCTTCAAATGCCTGATCAGACTTGACGTAATCTTTTAAACCGTTGTAGGCATCGCCCAGCATGCTGTTGATGTCATGAACAAGCCCGGGATTGGCCGCGGATAGTTTGCGGGCCTGCTCCAGCGCAGCGCAAGCCTGACGATAGTTTTTCTGACTTAGATTTCCGTACCCGTTGAAGTAGTACAACAGTGCCTGGTTCGGAAAAATCTCCAGTCCCTGCTCGGAATGAAAAATGAGATCCTCAAACTTTCCCGACTCAGCCTCCAACGCGAGAAGGTTCTGCCATGCTTCAAAGCTGGCCGAGCCCCGTTGGATGGCACCCAGGAATGCCTGTTCGGCAATCGGTTTATTCTGAAGACTCATGTAGAGGTTCCCTCCAGCGATGTAGACATCCGGTTCACCGGGGTATTGACGTTTGAGCTCGTCATACAGGTTTGTGGCAAATTTTTCCAGATCAGGATCTGATACCTTGCGAGCACCTTGTTGGGCGATCTGTGCCGTATAGGTCTGAAGGACAAGAATCTTTGAGGAAATATCGACAGAGGGATCAGCCATGGCCTGCGTAACCATATCCCGTGACTCCACTTCGCGACCGTCTTCACGGTACATGGCTGCCAGGAGAATCCGGCTTCGTCCGCTTTCAGGGTGTGTGGCCAGAAATTTCTCCAGCACACCAATGGCTTTCTTTTTCTCCCCTTTTTGAGAAAGTGTCTCTGCAAAAACCATGGCTATACGTTCTTCGTCAGGATAGGCAGCCATTAATTTTTCACCTTCTGCGATGGCCTGGTCCATCTTGCCTTGCTCCATGTAGATCTTCTGCTTTTGCATGGAAGAGATCTCGTTGATGCCCATCTGGGCCTCGGCGCGATTGTAGGTCTTTAGCGCCTCGTCCAGCTTCTTGTCATAAATGTAGATTTCAGCCAGCTGGTAAAGATATTCACCAGTTCCATCGATTTCGCGTGTCAACGTTTCGAGTGTCTCCTCTGCCTTGGGAAAATTATTCTGGAGTGCATAAATCTGAGCAGCCAGTGAATAGAAGTAGACATTCTTCCTGTTTAGTTTCAGGGCTTTCTCAATATTGGCCGCCGCGCGATTCAAATCCTCCGCGTGGCTGCTTTTGGTATAGACTTCCGCCATCTTGAAGTAGATCATCGATTCCTGCGGATTCAGGTCGGATGCCTGTTGAAACGCGCCGAGAGCTTTCGCATAATCTTCCAGGATGAAATACTTCATGCCCTCGGTGAACAAGGCCTCAGCCCTTTGCAATTTTTCCCGGGATTGATCTGACTCGACGCCTCGTTTTCGTTTTTCCTTCTGAGCTTGTACCGTCATGGGCGTTTGCACCGCGATGGCCAGCAAGAGGATACCCAACAAAAAAGGTGATTTATTTTTCAACGGACAGCGGGCAACGTAAAGCACATGTCAGGGGTAAATGTCAAATTTAATGAAAATTGCCCTCTAGGCTTGTGAAACTGGTTGTGAACGTCCTGGTTTCTCTCTTAAATACGCAATGGCGGCGTAGATGGCCATGAGAAGCGTGTGAAACCCTGTAGCCAGCCACTGGTTTTCTATTGAGATCCGGGCAGATACCATGATCATCACAGCCACTAGCCCTAGATAAAACAAGGCGCCACCCACGGCATATGGAATGGGGTAGTACTTCTGTCCTAACCAATATGACGTGAGGGCCATTGTCGCGTAGCAGGCCAGGGTCGCCCAGCTGCTGCCCAAGAAACCGGCCGTAGGAATCAGGAGGTAATTCAAACCGATGGTGATGGCCACACCCAGCAGTGTTATGATCGTTCCAAAATGCGTGCGATCGGTCAGCTTGTACCAAATACTCAGATTATAATAAATGCCCAGGAAGAGGTAGCCAAAGAGAAGATAGGGTACAATGGTCAAACCGCTCCAATACTCTTCATCTACGATATACTTCAGGATATCAAGATGTACCATGACTGTGAGAACAACAAAGGCGCAGATGATGATGAAGTAGTGATTTACGCGCGCAAAAAGTTCCGGAGAATTTTTGTCCTCTGCCTGGGAGAAGAAGAATGGTTCAGCGGCGAAACGGAACGCCTGGACGCCAACGTTGATGATCACAGCGAAACGGAAGCAAGCTCCGAAAACACCAAGTGCATAGTCAGCATCTTTTCCCGGGTAGAAACCATCGGGCAGCCACCATGCCAACGTGAGTCGCGAGAACATCTCGTTTGTCATGCCAGCCAATCCCATGAGCATGATGGGCCAGGCGTAGCGCAACATGGATGCAACGACAGGTTTATCCCACTTCGGCCGACATGTCAACAGCGTGCCCGCAAAAAACAGGATGTAGAAACTGTTGGCGAGGAGGTTGGCCAGTATTGGGTAACCAATGCCCACTTGGGGATTGTAGATTACCAGAAGGAAGAACAGGTTAAGGCCGATGATCAGTCCGACATTGATGAGTTTGGCGGCAACAAACAACTTAGCCTTCTTCTGAAGCCGCAACCGGGCGAAAGGAATGGCCACGACGGCATCGAGGAACATCAGGAGGGCCAGCCACCGGATAAAGTCTGCATGATCCGGAATGTGAAAGTACTCAGCTATGGAATTGGCAAAACCAATCAGCGGAGTGGTCATCATGATACCCAGGCCAATCACGACAGTTTGCGCGCTCCGGAAAATATCAGACTCGAGCGCTCCTGCCTTGGTGGCGAACCGGAAGTAGGTCGTCTCCATGCCAAATAGATACAGGATGTTCAGAAAAGCCACCCAGGCATACAGGTACGTCAAAACGCCAAAGGCTTCCGGAAGGAATATTCTGGTATGCAGGATAACGAGCAGGAAGTTGATAGCCCGTGGTACGATGCTGCCCAGCCCGTAAAGGGCCGTTTCCCCTGCCAGTCTTTTAAGTCTGCTCATCCGGAAGATTCCTCAGAAAGATAGGGGATTCCATGAAGCGATGGTTACCCAATCATGGTGAAGATTATGCGCTGACAGATTCCTGTTTCCGAAGATTGTCCAGGATATCGGCTGTCATTTCTTCCAACCCAAAGCGGTGTTGCCATCCCCAGTCTCTGCGGGCTTCGGCGTCATCGATGCTCTTCGGCCATGAATCGGCGATGGCCTGTCGGAAGTCAGGTTTGTAGGTAATCGAGAAATCAGGAATATGCTTTTTTATGGTGGCGGCAATCTGCGCGGGGCAGAAGCTCATGGAAGAGACATTGTAGCTCGTGCGCACTTTCACTTTTTCGGCCGGCGCTTCCATCAGGTCGATGGTTGCCTTAACGGCGTCTTCCATATACATCATGGGGAGATAGGTATCGGCGGCGAGAAAGCACTCATATTGCTTTTCCCGAAGTGCTTTGAAATAGATATCGACCGCATAGTCTGTGGTGCCGCCTCCAGGTGGAGTCTTCCAGCCGATAAGTCCGGGATATCGCAGGCTCCTGACGTCAACGCCAAACCGGCGAAAGTAGTACTCACACCATAGTTCACCGGCCAATTTGGTGATACCGTATACAGTCGTTGGGTCCATGATGGTATCCTGCGGCGTGTTTTGTTTGGGCGTTGTCGGGCCGAAAGCGGCGATAGAACTCGGCCAGTAAACTTTGTGAAGCTTGAGCTCAAGAGCCGCCTCCAAAACAAAAAGCAGACTGTCCATGTTGAGCTTCCACGCCCATCGCGGATCTTTTTCGCCGGTTGCCGAGAGCAGGGCGGCGAGGTGGTAAACCTGCGTGATATTGTTCTTTTTCAGGATTTCAAAGAGGCGCTCGCGCTGCATGACATCGAATTTCTCATACCGGCCTTCTGTCAGGATTCCGGTGGGATCCTTGATGTCAGAAGCGATGACATTGTCTTGACCGTAGATTTGCCAAAGTCCCTGGGTAAGCTCGCTTCCCAGTTGCCCCCCGGCACCAATAAGCAAAATGGTTGTTTTCTTCATGAAGCGTGTTGTGTGAACAGCCATCCGTGAATGGCGGTACAGACGGGCCGAAAGTTATCAAAATTTCACATTCTCGGTTGACCCGTTTAGATTTGCTGGCACATTCTTACCCTGTTGCCATGTACACCAAACTCAAGCCAGTCCTGGAAAAGGAACTGCAGACCATCCGTGACGCCGGATTGTATAAGAAAGAGCGCATCATCGTCACCCCGCAGGGCGCGGAAATCCGCACCTCCGATGGCCGCGAGGTAATTAATTTCTGTGCCAACAACTATCTGGGGCTGTCTTCACATCCGCGTGTAATAGCTGCGGCCAAGAAGGCCATTGACACGCACGGTTTCGGCATGTCAAGCGTACGATTCATTTGCGGCACGCAGGACATTCACAAAGAACTGGAGAACAAGATTTCCGAATTTCTTGGGATGGAAGATACCATCCTCTATGCGGCAGCCTTCGATGCCAATGGCGGTGTATTTGAGCCGCTCCTCGGTGCGGAAGACGCCATCATCTCCGATGAGCTGAACCACGCATCCATCATTGACGGCGTGCGACTGTGCAAAGCCATGCGCTATCGCTACAAGCACAACGACATGGATGACTTGCGCAAGCAACTCGATGATGCCAGGGCAGCAGGCGCCAAACAGATCATGTTGGTCACCGATGGCGCTTTCTCTATGGATGGAACCATCGCCAAGCTTGATGCGATCTGCGACCTGGCGGATGAATACCAGGCGCTGGTGATGACCGACGAATGTCATGCAACCGGTTTCATTGGGAAGACAGGCAGAGGCGTTCCTGAGTTCCGCGGAGTTACCAATCGTGTGGACATCATTACCGGAACATTGGGAAAGGCGCTGGGTGGCGCATCTGGCGGATTTACGTCGGGTCGGAAGGAAATTATTGAGTTACTCCGCCAGCGTTCACGCCCTTACCTTTTTTCCAACACTTTGGCTCCTTCCATTACCGGGGCATCCATCGAGGTCTTCAGTATGCTGTCGGAGACAACCGCCTTACGTGACAAGCTGGAACAAAACACAAAATACTTCCGTGCGGAAATGACGAAAGCCGGTTTTGATATCAAGCCCGGGGAACACCCGATTGTTCCAATCATGCTGTATGAGGCACCCCTCGCCCAGCAGTTTGCCGAACTTCTCCTGGAGAAGGGCATTTACGTTATTGGATTCTTCTTTCCTGTTGTGGCCAAAGGGCAGGCGCGCATTCGCGTACAACTCTCGGCTGCACACGAACGCCATCATCTCGACAAAGCCATTGATGCATTTGCCGAGGTAGGCAGGAAGCTGGGTGTCCTGAAATAGACTACTTGCCTTTCTTTCGCAGGTCCTGAATATCCACTGGCTGGTCACGGACCAACCCGAACACCGGAGTTTCCTGCTGACTGGGCAGAAAGTACACGCGTCCCTTCTTGCCGCGAAGCTTGAGTTTGTACATGTTGACAAACGGGACGGCACGAATCCATTTCACTTCGGGCCATTCATACACGTTGGTTTCTCCACCGGATATGACGGCGATGCGGCTCTTCCCGATGGCCACACGCTTCAGACGCGGAGCAGCCACGATAAAAAATGTGATCATGAGCAGTCCCAGGGTAAAGAGTATCAAAGCAGCTGCTTTGCTCTTATCAAGGTCGGACTCCGTCACCAGGAGATACGCACACAACCACTGCAACAACCCGAAGGCCAGGAAAAAATATTTGGCGAAGTAAAACTTCACCGGACTGGCTTCTTTCATTTCATGCGTGAATTGGTTTAATGACCGAAGGTACAAAATAAATGCCGGTTTTGCCGGTTTCTGCCTTCTAGTGTATCTCCGTTGCCTCCTCGCGCTCTGGTTCTGCCGGGAGCGAGTCCCACTTCTCAGGCTCCTCCGTGTGCAGGTATTCGAGAATTTTTTGCTCAACCTGCCATAATTTGAGGCTCTTGAGAAACTTTCCATTGCGTGCGAGGATCAGCTTCCCGGTTTCCTCCGATATCGCAATGACAAGGGTATCGGTGACCTCACTCATCCCCATGGCGGAGCGATGTCGTAACCCAAAATGGGTAGGAAGGTGATCATTTTCGCTAAGAGGAAGTACACAACGTGCGGCTTTGATCCGGCCCTTGTGAATGATAATGGCTCCGTCGTGAAGCGGGCTATTCTTGTTGAAGATGGAGACAACAAGTCGTTTCGACACTTCCGCATCCAGCGGGTCTCCGGTTTCTGTGTACGATTTCAATTCCGTGTCGCGGGAAAAAACAATCAGGGCGCCGGTGCGGGTCACCTTCAGAGTTTTTACCGCTTCGGTTACTTCGTGCACATCAAAGTCATCGTGATAGCTCGTGCGCCAGTTGGCCAGGGATTTGAAAAAATCGCGATTGAGTTCAGTGCTCCGCCCGATGACCAGGAGAAATTTTCGCAATTCGGGCTGAAAAAGAATGATCATGGCCAGCACACCCACACCCATGAACTGCCCCAGAATATTGCTGAGCAATTCCATTTGAGCGGCACGCACGACCAGATAAATGAGATAGAGAGCAAGGATACCCAGAAAGATATTAACGGCCAGACTGCCGCGGATCATCTTGTAGACCTGGTACAAGAGAATCGTAACCAGGCCTATGTCAACAAGGTCGACCCAGGTAACGTCGAGGAAGAAGAGTTGAAACAACAGTGTCACCGATCAAAGTTAGGATTTATTTCGGCCATCCGCCAGACGCAAAACCCTTTGATCAGCGCATCTCCTGGTTGATCTTAACCGGCGTCATACCCTTCAGGTGCTTGTCAAACCATTCTACATAGCGCTCCATCCGGTCGATCTGGTAGGTGGGTGTAGTAATTCCGTGGAACTGGCCGGGATAAATGACCAGTCCGGTTGGAATGTTCTGCGACCGAAGCGCCTGGTACATCTGCTCGCTGCCAAGGGCCGGAACATTGAAGTCCTTTTCGCCCACAACAAACAAGGTGGGGGTCTTGATTTTATCTGCCTTCAATAGCGGATAGGAGAGTTTGAGGTACTTGTCGAGGTTTTTCCAGGGAACGCCAAGTTCATTTTCATACTGATTGATGTATTGGTCATGCCCGTACATGGACAATATGCCGGCGGTTCCGGCACCGGAGATCGCCGCCTTAAAGCGTGTATCCGTCGCAATGCTGTAGTCGGTGAGAATGCCGCCATAGCTCCAGCCACCGATACCCAATCGTTCGGGGTCAGCGATTCCCTGTGCCACCAGGTGGTCCGCGGCCCCGTGAATGTCCATCACTTCCTTGTTACCCCAATCGGCATAGATGGCTTTGCAAAACTCCAGTCCGCGCCCTTCACTGCCACGGTAGTTTACACCCACTACCACATAGCCGGCGGCGGCAATCATTTGCCGCGTGAGATCAAAGCCAAACTGATCCTGGGCAACAGGACCTCCGTGAATGTAAAAGACGGTAGGCATTTTCCCTGCCGGTGCATCGGCTGGTTTGTACAGGAGGTTTCCCACTGTTGTGCCATCCTTGCTTTTCGAATTGAAACCGGTCACCGTGGCAAAAGCGATGGACTCGACAAAAGCATCATGGTGCTTTGTCAGCCTTCGGGGCGTTCCATTTTCTACAGCGTAGACTTCCGTGGGCAGGTGTGGCTCACTCATCAGTGCAACGTAGTTGCCCTGACTTCCCGCTTCAACTGACGAATAGGCCCGCTCACCACCGGCAACTTTCGACACATTTCCGCCAGCGGTTGGGATACGGCCGATGTATTGTTGGCGGTCGTCAGTGACAAGGAACGAAACCGAGGATCCGTCCTTGTCCCACGTGATGGAGCTTACCGGCCTGTCGATGGAGCGTGTGAGCAGCCGTGTAGCACCACCGGCCACCGGAATGACAGCGAGCATGTTCTGATCATAGAACATGAATTTCTCCTGCGATGTCGACTGGAGGTAGGCAATTGATTTTCCGTCCGGGCTCCAACGAGGAGATACATCAGGGCCGGGCCACGTTGTAAGTTGTCGGGGCGAGGCTCCGGGATGCGCGTCGATGATCCAGAGGTCAGTATTTTCACTCTTGTCCGGGTCAGCGCTGCGGTTGCTGACAAATACAATTTGTTTGCCGTCAGGACTGAATGCCGGAGAACCTTCATTGTAGGTTCCTTTCGTGAGCGTGTCCAGTTTCGATGAGGTGATGTCAAACAGGTAAAGATGCGTTCGGCGGTTCATGAGAAACCCCGTTACATCCTGCTTGAACCGGTACCGGTCGATCACGTAGGGTTTGGCCGTCTTTGTTTTGGAGGTATCTGCAGGATCCTGTATGGAAAGGACAAGTTGCATGCCATCGGGCGACCAGGCGTACTCGTTAAGATCGCCTTTGAGATCGGTAACCTTTCGCGCCTCGCCGCCACGACGGTCCATGATCCATACCTGACTCTTCTTGCCCTGGCGTGATGATATGAAGGAGAGATATTTTCCATCCGGACTCCACCGGGGTGAAGATTCGCCATCGGGACTGTAGGTCAACTGAATATTTTGCTGGCCATCCCAACTTACCATCCACACATCGCTGTTGCGTTTGTCCTTGGCGGAATCTACGGTGCTGAGCGTATAGCAGATCCACTTTCCATCCGGGGAAAGACGCACATCGTTGATTGCCTTTAGCCGGTAGATATCAGAAGGCCTCAGTTTCCTTTTGCCGGAGGGCTGTGCCCAGGTGGGGATGATGGCGATGATCAGTAGGAGCAGTAGCAGGTTTTTCATGTCGGGGTGGATTGTTGGGTCTTGTTAAAAAGGGTGATACACTCTTTGGCTTCGCGTACATCGTGCACGCGAAGGATACGTGCGCCGTTGGCCAATGCCAGCATGTGGAGGGCCGTCGTTCCGTTCAATGAGCCTTCTGGGTTCGTATCCAGCGATTTCCAGATCATGGACTTACGTGACAGTCCAACCACAATCGGGAGCTCCAGGATGGTAAAATAGGACAACCGATGAAGGAGTTCAAAATTCTGCTCTTGGGTCTTTGCAAATCCGAAGCCGGGATCGATCAGAATATCGCTGACACCCAGACTCCGCAGTTGATGTACTTTCTCATGAAAATAATCAGTCACATCCTTTACGAGGTTTTCATACTGTGTAAGAGTGTTCATTGTTTGCGGCGTTCCGCGCATATGCATGAGTATGTAGGGCACGCGGAGGCGGGCGATTGATGCAAACATTTGCGGGTCCATTTCACCACCAGAGACGTCATTCACGATCGACGCGCCGGCTTCGATGGCTTTGTGGGCCACATCAGCGCGGAATGTGTCTATGGAAAGTGGAATCTGAGGGAAACGCCGGACCAGTTGCTGAATGGCACTGACTACCCTGCGGCTCTCTTCTTCGGAACTGATCACATCTGCGCCGGGGCGGGTGGAGTACCCGCCAATGTCAAGCATGTCGGCTCCCTCGTCGATCATGCGGGCAGCGCGCTCCACCAATTCATCAAGGCCCTGAAGTCGACTGCCCGCGTAGAAACTGTCGGGGGTGACATTGAGGATACCCATCACTTTGGGTGTATCCAGCGTGTACAAACGCCCCTGGAGATTCAATGTAATGTTGCTGTAAAATGCGTTATTTTGCACCCGTTGTATGATTTCCGGAACCCACGCACAATATAAAGAGGTAATAACCGGCTGCAAAGACCTGTTTCTGAAGAAGACCCGTGACTATGGTACCGCCTGGCGCGTACTTCGGCTCCCCTCCATTACAGATCAGATATTCATCAAAGCGCAGCGTATCCGCAGCATCCAGGAAAAGGGAGTGCAGAAGGTCGGAGATCCTGTTCGTGATGAGTTTGTTGGGATCATCAACTACTGCGTCATCGCGCTGATCCAGATTCACCTGGGGGGTTCGGCGGAGAGTGAATTGACGGCTGAAGCAGTCTTGCCGATGTATGATGCGGCGATGGACGAGACAATGCACCTGCTCGACAACAAGAATCACGACTACGGGGAGGCCTGGCGTGACATGCGCGTGAGTTCGATTACCGATATCATTCTCATGAAGCTGATGCGCGTCAAACAGATCGAGAACAACGACGGGAAGACCCTGGCCAGCGAAGGCGTGAAAGCCAACTACCAGGATATGATCAACTATGCCGTGTTTGCCCTGATCCTCATGAACGAAGAGACAAAAAAGTAAACAACCATGCAGCGATTCATAGACCAGTTTTCACGCTTTTTTGTCGGGGGTCTCTTTATCTTTTCCGGACTCATCAAATTGAACGATCCTGTTGGCACCGCCATCAAGATGGAAGAATACTTTGAAGTGTTCGTAGAAGATTTCGGATCGATCTTTCATTACTTTATCCCCTGGTCGCTGGAGATTGCCATGGTGCTGATCATCATCGAATTGGCGCTGGGCGTGGCCATCCTGTTTCACTACCGGATGAAGCAGACTACGTGGGTACTGCTCGGCCTGATGGTCTTTTTTACATTCCTTACTTTCTATTCGGCATACTTCAATAAAGTCACTGATTGTGGTTGCTTTGGCGATGCCATCAAACTAACACCCTGGGAGTCGTTCATCAAAGACGCCATCCTCATGGTCTTCGTACTCCACCTGTTCTGGTATCGACGGAACTACCAGTCCAATCTGCGCACCATGGAAGGACACGCGCTCATCCTGTTGACTTCGGTGATCAGCCTTGCCGTTGGTGTGTATGCTGTGCAGCACTTGCCTTTTATCGACTTCAGGGCGTACCGGGTTGGCAACCGCATACCCGACCAGTTGATACCAGAGGAACAACCCATCATTGAATATGTTTTTGAAAAAGATGGTAAGGAAGTCGCATCGATGAAGTATTTACCTGAGACAGAAGGGTACAAGTACAAAGCGGCACGGGTTACCAACGAAGACAAGATCAAAGCCAAGATCACTGACTACGTTGTCTACACCCCGGAAGGAGAGGACATCACGCAGGCCACGTTCCAGGGACCCAAACTGCTCATCGTCATCGTGGATGTGCGGAAGGCTTCGGCAAAAAACATGATCGCCATCCGAACACTCACCGAAGACCTCGAGGGCAAAGTTGACTGCCTCATTCTTACTTCATCGTCGTCGACGCAGGTGGATGCCTTCCGCCATGAATTTCAGCTGGCGGTGCCATATGCCTTTGCCGATGCCACGGTGCTGAAGACAATCCTCCGCTCCAACCCGGGCGTTGCGCTGTGGAACGACGGCGTTGTGATGGGCAACTGGCACCACAATGACACCCCATCGAGCGCCGATGTGCTTCGCCTAATCAGCAAGCCGTAGATGAAAATTTTCTTGCTTGGCCTCCCGGGCTCGGGAAAGACCACCCTCGGCCGACAACTTAGCGCCGAGTTGAAGTTGCCTTTTATTGATTTGGATGAGCTCATTGAAAAGGAGGCCGGCAAAACTATCCTGGCCATTTTCCGGGAACAGGGTGAATCAGCTTTCAGAGCACTTGAGTCCGGATTGCTGCGGCGGCATTGTGCCTCTGAGGGAGATTACATCATGGCGACTGGAGGAGGTGCTCCGTGTTTCTCGGACAATATGATGGTTATCAACCAGGCAGGTACCAGTATCTTTCTTGACGTTCCATCAAAGACTATTGTGCAACGTATCCGGAAAACCGACCTCCAGTCACGCCCGCTCTTCGCCGATCTGCATCCTGAAAACCTCAAGGACGCCATTGAATTTATGCGTTCCCAACGTATGCGCTTTTACCGCCAGGCGCGGTTGACCGTTGGGCCCGAAACGAGTACACCCGAGGTGATCACACTGATCAGAATGGAAAGCCAACGGTGATCATTACCGTGGTCGACTTGCGCGTTTGTGTCACGAGCGGGTCAAGCGGGTAGTTAAGCTGGTAAGGGCGGTAGGAATTGCCACCTGTTGCAAAGATCACCGCCATATCGACGTAGAACTTTTCTTTCCTGTATCCGGCGCCTGCCGAGTAGGAAGTGATGGACCGGCTTACACCGTTTTGTGGTGTCTGAAAAGGATCAGCCATGAGCTGGTAGCCACCGCGGAAACGGAATTCGTTCAGGCGATACTCACCACCCACACGAATGTTGAAGGTCGACTTGTACAAGCTGGCGATTTCGTTGTTGTTGGCGGCAAAATCATCCCCGTCAAATCGGGCTTTGCTGTAGTTGAGCCAATCTACGTCAGCGCTGATGAACCCTTTCTTCTGGAAAAAATAGGCGAGCCCCAGACTCAGGCGCCACGGTGTGGTGAGTGAATGCGTGGAGGTAAGGATGTCAGTTGAAGCGCCTTGATCATTCAGCGTGTCACCGGGCTGATAGATGAAATTGTTCCAAGCGGAAGCCATGGTGGCGTTGTAAGTCTCGTCGATTTCGTAGGAGGTGGGTGTAGCCACAGAAAACCCGATCTGTACGGCATTCATCGGCCGGAAGATCGCCCCCGCCGTAAAATTGATTCCCGTGCCGTCGAGTACAAGCGTCTCCTCCAGCAGCATGGCATCCATGGGCTGGCCTGCGTCAGAAAACAGTTCGGCATATGTTTTTTCTGACGTGTATTTCAGCGTGGCGATTCCCAGCCCTGCACCAACAAATATTTTATCATTGAAATTCAAACCGTAAGAGATGTTCCATTGATTCTGAGCGCCTGAGGTTTTGACTAATTCCGATTGCGACGGCACACCAGTTACATCGGTGAAATACTGGTCTTCCGGACCCGGAGGAGTAAGAATGTCCTGTGGCCCGATGAGGTAGTTGAAAAAGGAGAGACCTGTGGGGGTATTGTACCCGGAGCCCGATGGACTGAATTGTGCCGTGTTGGCCCCATTGGCTTGCGTGATGAAGTAATCTATGATGGAATTGTCCGGATTGTCGCCCCCGTACGAAAAAGTCTCGTTGAAATCGTTGATCCGGTTGAAACTGATCCCGAGCGTGCCTCCCCAGATGCCTTTACTGCCGTCTTGTTTGGCGTGGAAGGCAACGCCGATGTTGGGGATCATCAGCGCGTTTTGGGTATCCTTTGAATTGTTGCCAAGGTAGGATGAGTTGTAGGTAGTGATTCCGTAGCCTGGTGTGAAAGAAAATTCGGAACGGTTGTACATCCCCAGCCCGGCCGGGTTGTAGTACGCTGAACTGATATCGCCTCCCAACGCGTTCTGAACTCCGCCCATGGCCTGTATGCGCGCCGTGCCGCCTGGTCGCGTGCGACTGATGATCAGTGCTTCTTCTGCGTAGCTCTGCCCCATCGTTTCACCAAACGATAGCCACACGATGCCCGCGATCGTCGATGCGATCCTGAAGTTCATGCAAGGGATGTATTTCCGGAATTAGTTTCTTCCGCGTGTTCGGCCACCGCCACCGCTTCCTCCTCCGCTCATGGAGCCAGCACCGATCGAACTCCGTGAACCGCCGGAACCGAAAGAATCATACGAGCGCGAAGGTCCGGTGTCATAACCCCATGTTCTGCCCGTTGATGAAGGCGATGAGTAGCCGGCGCTGCGACCACCCATATTAAAGGAGGAACGTGTAGGGAAGTTGTTAGGATCACTCTTCCAGCTAGGATCATAGTAATTGGTGCCCGAGGCCGTAGCACGCGTGCGTCCGTTGGTACCAAGGCCATTGCCACTGCTTGAGCCCGTGTAGTATGGTTGTGTGCTTACAGAACCTCCGCGGACGGAACGCTGACCATATGAAGTTGTCGGGTATGCATCCATGCCGCCAACAACCACGGGTGCGTACCCATATCCATAAGGATTGTACATCCCGCCATAGCCATAGGGATTGTACATACTTCCCATGCCCATGCCATAACCATAAGGTCCATACATGCTACCCATGCCCATACCATAACCGATACTCATCGACAGCATGGAACTGTAGCCGTTGTAGCCATAACCCATCGATGTGTAGGGCGAGAACCCATTCCCGTAGGGCGAGTAAAAGTTTCCGTAAGGATTGCCGAAGCCGCTGTAGGGCATGGTCGAATAGGGACTACCCGTATTGCAGCCACATCCGGAATAGGTTGAATTACCCGAATACAAATTGGCATTAACATCCTTGGGCGCGTAGGAGCTGAGGAAGTAGTCAGGATTGCCCTGGATGATTTCCGCACCGTTTTTCTGTTGGGCGCTGAATTCCGGGTTCACTCCGCGGCCTGTATACGAATCGGATGGATTTACCGGATTAGACCTTACAGCCTGCTGATCATAAGCTGCATAACGGCTGGCCATATCGGCCTGGTTGCTTTCTGCAAGGACGACACGGTCTTTGGCCGTGAAATACATATCATCCACCTCTTGTGCCGTCGCCGTAACCGTCACGGCCAGGGCAACCGCCAGCATTGTGTATTTCGTCTTCATAGCCTGCATTTTGTCTATATATACCTGTAACGTAAAGTTAGCCCCTTCGATTCCTTTTAACAACGAAAACGGTGCCAGGATTTATATGTTCAAGGCTCAAAATCGCCTGAATTGGGTCAATTTATAGGGAATAGACTATCAAAGGCCTCTGAATTATATTTGCCCCTCAATTTGTACCGACAATGGCAAAACAACTACCCGCCCGCGCCGAGGATTATGCGCAGTGGTATGTGGAACTGGTGAAGCGGGCTGACCTGGCAGAAAATTCCGACGTGCGCGGATGCATGGTAATCAAGCCCTATGGCTACGCCATTTGGGAGAATATGCAGCGTGCCCTGGACAAGATGTTTAAGGATACGGGTCACGTCAATGCTTATTTTCCGCTCTTCGTGCCCAAGAGCATGTTCGAGGCAGAGGAGAAAAATGCTGAAGGCTTTGCCAAGGAATGCGCTATTGTCACACATTACCGGCTGAAGAACGACCCATCGAAGCCCGGCAAACTGATGGTTGATCCGGATGCAAAGCTGGAAGAAGAACTGGTAGTGCGCCCGACCAGTGAGGCAATCATCTGGAACACCTACAAGAAATGGATTCAATCCTACCGCGACCTGCCGCTGCTGATCAACCAGTGGGCCAACGTGGTGCGGTGGGAAATGCGCACACGATTATTTCTCCGCACGGCAGAGTTCCTTTGGCAGGAGGGTCATACCGCTCACGCGACACGTGCGGAAGCGGAAAAGGAGACACTCCAGATGCTGGATGTGTATGCCGCCTTCGTTGAGAACTTCATGGCCGTGCCCGTGATCAAAGGGAAAAAAAGCGACGGTGAGAAGTTTCCCGGCGCCGTCGATACTTATTGTATCGAGGCCCTTATGCAAGACGGCAAGGCGCTCCAGTCGGGCACCACGCATTTTCTGGGGCAAAACTTCGCGAACGCGTTTGGTGTTCAGTTCTCCAACAAGGAAGGCAAACTCGATTATGTGTGGGGCACGTCGTGGGGCGTGAGCACACGACTCATCGGTGGACTCATCATGGCGCATTCCGATGACGACGGGCTGATTCTTCCGCCGAAGCTGGCCCCTTTGCATGTTGTCATCGTTCCCATCTTCCGCAGTGAAGAGGAATTGAGCAAGATCACCTCGGCCGTTGAGCCCATCATGGCCGACCTTAGGAAGGCCGGACTTAGTGTGAAGTTCGACGACCGCGACACCCAGAAGCCGGGATTCAAGTTTGCGGAGTACGAACTGAAAGGTGTGCCGGTGCGCATCGCGATAGGACCGCGTGACCTGGAGGCAGGAACGGTGGAAGTTGCCAGAAGAGATACGAAGGAGAAGCAAGTAATGAAGATGGACGGTGTGGCAACAAACATTACAGACCTTCTCGACCAGATTCAAAAGAACCTTTACAGCCGCGCGCTGAAATTCCGTGAGGAGAATACAACGCGTGTTGACAGTTACGACGAATTCAAGCGGGTCCTAGATGAGAAAGCCGGATTTGTGCTGGCTCACTGGGATGGCACAGCGGAAACTGAACAGAAAATCAAGGAAGAAACCAAAGCCACCATTCGCTGCATTCCTTTGGACGGATTAAAGGAGAATGGTCCATGTGTGTATTCCGGAAAACCCTCGCCTGGTAGGGTGGTTTTTGCCCGCGCCTATTGATTTCAAAACCTTATCCGAAGGCCATGCTTCATTTGATTACATTTGACCTATGGTAGAGTGGATTACCCTCATTTCGCTGATTCTCCTGGGACTTGCGCTGATTATCGTCGAGATCATCTTTGTTCCCGGGACGACCTTCGTAGGCATTACCGGCTTTGTTCTGCTGGCCATCGGGGTATGGTTGGGCTTCCGTTACTTCGGAGGACAGACAGGCTGGACGATCGCAGGCATTACAGCCGTATCGTCAGGAGTTATCCTGGTTTATGCGTTCAAAGCCAATGTTTGGGGAAGGTTTTCACTTAAGTCAAGCATTGATAGCAAGGTGAATGAAGGTGAACTGGATGGTATCGTCGCCGGTGCTGAGGGGGTGGCCTTGTCGGCCCTGCGGCCTTCCGGCAAGGCAGAACTGGCATCGCGCACTTTTGAAGTACGCACCATGGGCGCCTACGTGGAATCCGGCACGCGCATCCGCGTGATGCAAATTGTATCGAATCAAATTATTGTAGAACCCATATCCTAAATCAAAAATTCTTATGGCAGAGTTACCGTTCCTGTTTATTCTATTTATCAGCATCATTGGCTTTTTCATGTTCATGTACTTTGTACCTGTGGGGCTGTGGATCACGGCCATTTTCGCAGGTGTCAAAGTCACGATCGGTGAGCTGATCGGGATGCGCATCCGGAAGGTTCCTCCGGGCATTATTGTCAATTCGCTGATCACCGCGACAAAAGCCGGCCTCCAGGTCACCACGCGTGAACTCGAGACGCACTACCTCGCCGGCGGCAATGTGCCGAATGTTATCCGGGCTCTCATCTCGGCCGAGAAAGCCAACATCAACCTCACATTCAAGCAGGCAACGGCCATCAACCTGGCAGGCCGCGATGTGTTTGAGGCTGTGCAGATTTCCGTCAACCCGAAAGTAATCACGACGCCGAAAGTAGCTGCCGTGGCTGCCGACGGTATCCAGTTGATCGCCATAGCCCGTGTTACCGTTCGCGCCAGCATCGCCCAGCTCGTTGGGGGTGCCGGTGAAGACACCATCCTCGCCCGCGTCGGTGAGGGTATTGTAACCTCCATCGGTTCCGCCAAGTCACACAAGGAAGTGCTGGCCAACCCTGACAAGATCTCCAAGCTCGTGCTTTCACGCGGGTTGGATGCAGGCACGGCGTTTGAAATTCTCTCCATCGATATTGCTGACGTGGATGTAGGCGCAAACATCGGCGCCAAATTGCAAATCGACCAGGCCGCTGCCGACCTTCGGGTGGCCGAAGCCCGCGCTGAAGAGCGCCGCGCGATGGCCGTAGCCCTTGAGCAGGAGATGATCGCCAAAGCACAGGAAGCCCGCGCGAATGTGATTCAGGCGGAAGCCGAAATCCCCAAGGCCATTGCCCAGGCATTCATCAGCGGCAACCTCGGCGTGATGGACTACTACAAGATGCAAAACGTACAGGCCGACACCGGCATGCGGGAGTCGATCGCAGGCGGAGGCAAAGCAGCCGGCACGTCAAGCACACCTCCGAAGCAATAATCAACAACAAAAAAGGGACTCCAACGAGTCCCTTTTTTATTTCAACTCCCGGGATTCCCAGTCGTGCGACTGCCTGGCGAAGAAAGTTTGTGAATCGCCGAAGTAAACGAGGTGTTCATATTGGATCGGGAATACGCTCATGCCATCTCGAGTGAGAAGGCCGTAATGCGTGCCTGTTCCCACGATGACATGATCGCCGGCCGGCACCACCGACACAAACCGAGGCTCGAGCAGAATCTTGCCGCGCTGATCGGCCAGGCCAACGAGACCATTGGAACTGATGACAAAGCTGCCATCGGTTAATCGGTGGATGGCATCATAGCGCAGCTCAAGCAACACGGCACCCTTTCGGTCAATGAGACCAGATTTGCCATTGCGCACAACGATCGCCACACCCTGACTGAAAGCCGACTTTTGAGCATACACAGGTTGAATCACGATCTCATCGGACTTGTCGATGAAGCCCCATTTTCCCAGCAACTGAACCGGCGCTAGTCCTTCCTGAAAGTCGCCTGCATCTTCATAGCGGTTCGCAATACGCAGCCGACCGCGGGCGTCGACAAACCCATACTTGCCGTCGCGGCGGACTACGGTCAGCCCTTCGTGTTCCTGGTAGGTGCCAGGTGGCAAGGTCGATGGCGGCGTCCGGCTGATCACCTGGCCCTGGTAGTTGATGTGCTTTTCAGTTCCGTCCGGCAGTCTCTCAAGAAAGTAATATGGTTCAAAGTGGAGCGGGTTGTCGGTGAAATACAAGAGCTGTCCGGCGAAGTCTCTGATCATCGATTGGGATCCTTCTCTTTCCATGAAGAGATCGGCCGGCAACAGGTGAATTCTGCTTTCGCGCGGGGTAACGCGCCATTGGTCATCTACGGTAATGATGCCGTATCTTCCCTTGAATTTAACCGCGCAGTAGTAGGCGTTGGTTTCCAGAATGGAATCGTAAACACAGGCGATCCGCTCCCGTCCTACGCGATCGAGCGCACCGGCGTATCCGCCTTTGAATGCCGGGAAAAAACTTCCCTGGAAAGCGTCGATGCGATCGTAAGATGTTGATGTCTTCCGAACGCCTACCGTATCATAGACATTCCACAATGTGCGTCCGTTGTCTTTCGAGCGAGCCCTGACAAGGTGGCCCTGGATAATGAGCGAGTCAAAACTGAAGGGCAGTACGACGGATTCATCGGTGCGAATGAGGCCATACTTGCCGTTTTTGGCAACAACGATCTTATCATTGATCACGGGTCCGACATAATCATATTTCAAGGGTAAGATGATTTTAAACCGCGAATCGACCAGGCCGCTTTTGCCGCTGAGGACTACACGACTGCGGTGGGGGTCCAACGGTTCAAGGAGGTCGGCATCGATTCGCTGCAACTCTTCCTGGCGAAGGTTGATGACTTTCCATGTGTCAGGCTTGCGGAGTCGGACACCGCTGTTGTCGTCGATTTGAATGTCGCGGTACAGCGGTTCTACCAGAATCCTTCCCGTTCGGTCGAGCACACCACACATGAGTCCTTTATAAAAAATGGCCAGATCATTGCGGAATGTTGAAAGGCTGTCGATGTCAAAACCGATCGACCAATTACCTTCCTCTGAACAGAGGGCAGTCTTTCCGCTAAAGTCCTGGACGGCAAAACGCAGGGAACCCAGAGGCTTTATGCGTTGGTATTTCAGCGGGAGAATGACTCGGTTGTCGAGGTCAATGAGACCATAGCTGTATTGTGTGCCGGCCTTCTGCATCACCACCGCGCGCAAGTCGTAAATGGTAATGGCATCATACGCGAGGGGAACGGCGAGATCACCTTTCAGGTCTATGCATCCGAATTTGGCTGTAAAGGCATTGACCTCCCGGCTCACCAGCACACGGTTGCCGCCGGGGTAGGTGAGTGAGAGATAAAGAGCTTTTGTGATGTACTCCTTCTTCAAATTGAGGAGCCCCCAGCGACTGCCTTGTCGGTAGCCGGTGATTTGACCAATTACAGAGAATTGTCCGTCAGACCAGCCCAATGCGTCGAATGACGGCGGCACGACCACCTGTCCCTGCTCGTCGCGGATGCCCATCTTGCCATTTTCCTCGAACCGCTCGTAAACGACTGCGTGCGCAGAGGTACTCAGTGCGAGGAGGACAACAAGAAGATCCCGGGCTTTCATGAAAGGCAAAGTTAGGCATGCCGGTCGATGCTTTTGCGATTTTTGACGATCTTTGCACCTCAAAACCGACACCCATGTACGTCCAACAGCTTTATACGAACTGCCTGGCTGAAGCCGCCTACTACATCGAATCCGAAGGCGAAGCCGCGATCATTGATCCCCTGCGTGAGACAGAGCCCTACACTACCCTGGCGCAACAGCGCAATGCCAAAATCAAGTATGTGTTTGAGACACATTTCCACGCGGATTTTGTATCGGGTCACATCGATCTCGCCAAGCTTGCCGGTGCTTCCATCGTGTACGGACCGATGGCCAAGCCAGACTACAACGTTATCAACGCAACCGACGGCCAGGTGTTCAGCATCGGAAAAGTGAAAATCAAAGTATTGCACACACCCGGCCATACTCCTGAATCTTCATGTTACCTGCTTTTTGATGAGCATGGCAAAGAGCACGCCGTATTCACCGGCGACACGTTATTTGTCGGGGATGTCGGACGACCTGATTTGTTGGATGGTGTGATGTCGAAGGAGGAACTGGCGGGGATGTTGTACGATTCGCTGAATACGAAGATCAAATCGCTTCCGGACGCAGTGATTGTTTATCCTGGCCATGGCGCTGGATCGGCTTGCGGAAAGAACATCGGCAAGGAAACTTTCTCCACCATCGGCGAGCAAAAGAAATTCAACTACGCCCTGAAAGACCAGACCCGCGAGGAATTCATCACCAAGGTCACCGACGGTATCCTGCCCCCGCCGCATTATTTCTTTGAGGACGCGCGGATCAACAAGCAAGGGTACAACCCGATCGCCGATGTGATGCAAAAGAATTCGAGGCCACTCACGTATGAGCAGTTTGCCGCGTCCATGCAATCCAACGCGCTGGTGCTCGACACCCGCGAGTCGACTGTCTTTGAAAAGGGATTTGTTCCCGGTGCGGTCAACATCGGCCTCAACGGACAATTTGCCGTGTGGGTGGGTACGCTCCTGAAGATCGACCAGCCATTGTTGCTGGTCACGGAAGTAGGCAAGGAAGAGGAATCCCTACTGCGACTGGCGCGCGTAGGCTATGAAAATATTCTCGGCTACCTCGAGGGCGGTATCGCTGCCTGGAAAGGCGGGAAGGATTCGGCACAATCGATTCATGCCAGTGAATTGACTCAAGGCAAGTGGGCCAGCGCCACTGTCCTGGATGTGCGCAAACCTGGTGAGTGGAGCACCAGTCATATGAAGGAGGCGCTGTTCGTTCCCCTCGCCGGAATACCCGCCAACACAACGGATCTCGACAAGTCTAAGACCTACGTCCTCTACTGCGGCGGCGGTTACCGTTCCATGACGGCAATATCATTGATGAAGCGGGAAGGTTTCCGGAACCTGATCAATGTGCAGGAAGGATTTGGCGCGATGATGAAGGCCGGGGTGGAGGTGGTGACCGAGGAGTTAGAGGCAATTTGAAAATTTGAAGATTTGAAAATGCGGCTCACCATCAACGGAGGGGTTGCCGAAGATCGCTGTTTGCTTAGGTTTATTTGGTGATTCGGTGATGCTACTTTTGCTTTACCGTTCTGACCGCTGCCTTCACTTCGACAGGCTCAGTGCAGGCGAGAGCCTCAGACAGCTCTTTCATTGTTCACCGTTCACCCCGGCACGGCGAGACGCTCGGCCGGGACAAGCCGTTTACTGCACACCGTTTACTGTTTACCGTTTCTGTCACCGTTTACTGATTACCACTCACTACTTACCGCTTACTTTTTACCAACTACCGTTTCCTTCCTCGAATGAGCACATCAATCTCATCCGGATCACCATTGACATACGTCAGGCTGATCATTCCGTCTTTGGTCATGTCAATTGTGGCGGGGATGACATTCATAGTCAGGAACCAGCCCTCCGGGAGGAACACCGTATTGAAGGGTCTTCCAAAAGAGCGGTCGAAGACCAGGTCACCATTGTGGAGGACGTAGCGGTTGGGGTCGGTGTAAGTTTCTTCGATCCTCAGGCGGACAGATTGCCCTTTAGCGACGGGGTCAAACCAGATAGCCACTACTTCGGATTCAGGCGTTACTGGCTCGCCGATGTCCAGTCCTTTCTTCGTGATCGCATCCCCCTTGAGTGTCTCCACTTTTAATTCTTTGCCATTGTCCAGAATCTTCGCGCTGGGATTGGAGGCTTTGCTCCCTGCGCGCACAACGTTAATGTATCGATCGGTGCCGGGGCGTGTTTCGGTGTAGTCATGGTACAGTCGGAAGGCGTGGGTTTCGGGCTGTTGCAGGAAGTAGACAATCTCCCGCGTCTGATAGGCGCGCTCCTGCGAAGAGTAATTCACGCGTGCCATGGACTTATCGCGACCCTGACCTGGGGCTGAAGATGGTCCTGGTGATCTTTCGAAAGGGACCAGGTTCGTGGTGGTCGGAAGTCTCCGGCCTTCGATATGCAGCTTTACCTCCGTAGGTCCTGTATTCAGAAAGCTCACTTTGATGCGTCCGTCAGTTTCCATCATCACTTGCGAAGGGTAGTTGACGCGGATCAGTTCATAGCCTTTGGGCAACACAACCGCATTACGCTTGATCCCCAGCGGCCGGTCGAAGACAATCTGGTCGCCCACCATGAAGTAGCTCTTCGCATCTTTATAGGTCTTGTCGATCGTGATGCGGTATTCACTGCCGGCCACCACGGGTCGGGCCAGCTTGACTTTGAGATAGTCGACATTGGGGGAGGCATTGCGATGTCCGGCGGCTTTGGCCTCGGTGCCGTTGACAATCGTCCAGGTGAGCGGTTGTCCCGACATGCGGTCGATGACGGCATCGACCTTGTGTTCGCTGCCTTCACGGAGCGTGTTGTAATAGTATTCGGACCCAGCTTCGGTGACGCTCACATCGTAGAGAATGCGGAAGCTTTGGGATGCGGGGTCGAGCAGTTCGTAGCGTGTGTAGCTATCGTCGTCCTGGGCCAGGAGTCGGAACGAAAGCAGGAGAAGTAATAGGGTACGGTTCATAGATGAGCTTTTGTAGGATGGAAGTTAGTTACTTCGACGTTTAAATGCATCCCCACCCGACCACCTGGCAATACGCACGATCAATAGACTTGTTGGTCAGGCAGGCTGGCCGCAGATTATCGCAGATCCAATCGCACAACATTCTCCACATGCACCGTCTGCGGAAACATGTCGACCGGCTGGACCGCGGTAATGTCGTATTTCTCCGACAGAATTTTCAGATCACGAGCCTGCGTGGCTGGGTTACAGCTGACGTAGACGATACGTTGGGAGGCAGCTTCGAGGAGCACGCGACATACATCCTCATGCATTCCCGCGCGTGGCGGGTCGGTGATGACAACGTCAGGGTGGCCGTGCTCGGAGAGAAACGACTCGTTCAGCAGGTCCTTCATGTCACCCGCGAAGAAGCGGGTGTTGGTGATACCGTTGAGGGCAGCGTTGACCTTCGCATCCTCGATGGCTGCCGCGACGTACTCCAGTCCAATTACTTCCTTAGCCTGGGCTGCGACATAATTGGCAATGGTTCCGGTGCCGGTATACAAGTCATACACATGCTGATCTCCATGAAGGTCGGCCATCTCCCAGGCAACATGATACAATTTCTCCGCCTGCGCTGAGTTGGTCTGATAAAATGATTTTGGGCCAACGCGGAATTCCAGGGTCCCGCCGCCAGGTCGATTCATGCGTTCAGTAATGTAGGGATGGCCTCGCCAGCATACCATCTCAAGGTCGTGAAACGTGTCGTTGCGCTTGCCGTTGATGACGTAGAAGAAGGAAGTGATCGATGGAAATCGGGCTGCAAGATCCTCGAGAATCTTTTCCGTCCATTCCATTTTGTCATAGGTGACCTGGAGGATGATCATCACCTCCCCGGTATTCGCTGTTCGAATGGTCAGCGTGCGCAAAAAGCCAATCTGCTTGCGAAGGTCGAAGCAGGGGATGTTCTCGCGAAGGGCAACTTCTTTTACGGCGAGCCTGATCGCATTGGAGGGCTCCGGTTGCAGAAAGCATTCGCCGACATCAAACACTTTGTCATACATCCGCGGAATGTGATACCCCAGACCGGGGTCGCCGAAAGTTTTTCCATCAGCAAATTCTTCTTTGGTCAGCCAGCGATTGGCCGTGAATGTGAAGTCGAGCTTGTTGCGGTAGTATTGTTCGCGTTGGGAACCCAGGATTGGCTGCACGGCCGGCAGATCCAGTCCGCCGATGCGCTCCAGGTTGTCGATCACCTGCTGACGTTTGTACTGCAGTTGGGTGGCGTACTTGATATGCTGCCACGAACAGCCGCCGCAGGTGCCGAAGTGACGACAGAAGGGCTCGGCGCGGTCAGGAGAAAACTGTGCGATGCGGGTGACCCGCCCCTCAAGAAAGGCGCTTTTGATTTTTGTCAATTCGACATCGACCACATCGCCGGGGGCCCCGCCGGTGATGAACAATACCTGTCCCGCGACACGGGCCAGGCATTTGCCTTCGGCGGCCATGGTTTCCACGGTGATGCCGGTGAGCAGGTCACCTTTTTTGCGTGGTATTGATTCAGAAGGGGCATCGCTCATGGGTTGGGGCAGTCTATGCGGCCGCAATTTACCGAAAGCCGCTTCATAGGCTGATGACCATTCGCTAACTTTCGAATTGCGGTTGGTCAAAGCACCCATCCCCCGTACGGGATGATTGCCTTGAATGGCTGTTCTGACAGACCTTCGGCTTATTGCTGGACATGTGAAAAAGTACCTTCTTATCCTTCTGCTCGGCCTTCTGCCGCTGGCCGGCATGTCTTCCCACATCGTTGGAGGCGAGTTTGAGCTCATTCACGTGACAGGGTTTCAATACCGGCTGAACATGATTCTGTACTTCGACGAAATCAATGGCACACCAGGGGCCAAAGATGACAATGGCGTTACCGTCTATGCGTTCAGGAGCTTTGACAACGCGCTGATGCGGTCCATTCACCTCCCCTACATCAATGAAGCCCTTGTTCAATACACACAGCCATCGTGTTCCAACGGTGAGTTGGTGACGTCTCGGCTGTTTTATACTACGCTGGTCACCCTTGATCCAAACGTTTTCAATCACCCCGACGGTTACTACATTGCCTGGGAGCGCTGCTGCCGCAATTACACCATCAGCAACATCTTCAGTCAGGTACCCAATCCTGGCGCACAGTATGCAGGTCAGACCTTTTACCTTGAGTTTCCTCCGGTGGTCAAGGATGGTCAGCCGTTTGTTGATTCAACGCCAAGGCTTTTTCCTCCACTCAATGACTATGCCTGTCCTTATCGTCCATACTACGCCGACTTTGGCGGTGTCGATGACGATGGTGATTCGCTCGTATACTCCCTCGTCACACCACTGAGTACGCGTACCGGCGATGCGCTGCCTGCCCCCGGTCCGAGGCCGTATCCGAATGTCGTATGGCGTCCGCCGTATGGGCCGACCAACGTGCTCAACGGTAATCCGGATCTCCGCATCAGCCGTGACGGCTTTCTCACCGTGACGCCGACAACCCAGGGGCTCTTTGTCTTTGCTGTAAAAGTAGAAGAGTTCCGCGACCAGGTGAAGATCGGGGAGACGCGACGCGACTTCCAGATGCTCGTCGTTGACGCGTGTCCCATAGCCGAGCCACCGAAGATCTTGGGTAAGAAACTTGGGGATGCCAGCTATACTTATGATGAAGTGATGAATGTCTTTTTTTCGACATCCGTAGCCGATGAGGACCGCTGCATCCAGGTCCGTGTGTCGGATCCGGACTCCGAAAGTATTCAGGACTTGTATCAGGAGCGAGTAAGAATCAAGGCGGTGGCAATGAACTTCAATGCCAACCTGTCCGGAATACTTCCCACGGTAAGCGAGGCCACGCTCATCAGCGGCAGCACGGTCGAATTCACCGTTTGTTTTCCGAAGTGCCCGTTCCTGTTTGGTGGCACGCCCGAGATCGGCATTGTCGCCATGGACGATGCATGCAGTCTCCCGCTGACGGACACGCTGAAAGTACTGGTCGACGTGCAGGCTCCGCCCAACACGAAGCCGCGGTTTACATCAATCAATCCGATCACCGCCACGCTGACGGAAGGCTCACAGCAGGCGTGGCCGTACGCAGTGGTCGATGACGATGGCGACCCGCTCGTCATTTCAGTCCTCACCAATGGATTCTCGCTGACAACGGCGGGGATGCAGTTCGAAACCTTTAACCAGGTAGACGGCGCCGCCAATGGCCAGCTGAAGTGGGATGCCTATTGCGACATCTATGATTTTACCAAACGAACCGCCTTTCAGGTCACCATCCAGGTCGAGGATATGGACGAGTGTCTGCTTCCTGACCCGGCAAGGGCCATCCACAACCTCAACGTGATACTTCCCGGCAATGCTGATCCCATTATTGACTCAGACCTTACGGCCAATCCGGCAGAGCGAACGGTGACGGGCATCACCCGGCGCATCAACGAGCCGCTGACATTCACGGTGACCGGTAAGGACCTTACAGACAATGATCTTCTCGTACTCTCATCGGAGGGTCAGAACCTGCGGCCCGGTACAACGGGACTTGCGTTTACGCCATCACCTGCGCAGGGCAACGGCACGGTGAGTACCGTCGTGCAATGGAACCTCGCCTGTGATGATGTGCCCCTGACCGATAAGCATGACCAAGCGGATATGAACTTGCGATTCATCGTCGTTGACAATGCCAACAAATGCCGCATTTACAAGGCGGACACCCTGGATGTGGAAGTCAAAGTTCTTCCTCCGTTGAATCAGCCACCGCTGCTTACCATGATCAACAATAATCCCGCGCAAACGGAACTTTCGGGAGGTGTATTGACAGTGACCCGCGGGGCAGCCATTGATCTTCTATTTACAGGAACCGATGCCAACGTGGTCCCGCCTGACAAACTTTCGTTGCGCTTTACCGAGGCGGAAGGCGATCCACTGCCCAACAATCGTTTCAGTTTTATTCCCGTGGAAGGGACAAGTCCCGTTACGACCAACTTCACCTGGACGCCTGACTGTTCCATTTTCCGCGGCGGTGATTTTGAAAATGAGTACCGGCTGACTTTCCGGCTCAAAGATGATCATTGCCTCACGGAGGCAGAGGATTCGGTGACGGTCACCGTCCGGGTAAGCGATGTTGACGGTTCCGATGCCGGCTTCCAGCCACCCAACTTTGTATCGCCCAATGGTGATGACAAGAACGACTATTATGCCATGGAGCAGCTGGTCCCTGAAACCGGAGAGCTCCGAAATATTTTGCCCAACGACAATTGTGTTTCGCGCTTTGAGTACGTCCGTATTTACAACCGCTGGGGCAAGGAGATGTACCGGAGTACCGACCGCGATTTCAAGTGGTTCCCGTCGGATACGGCGCCGGGCGTGTACTATTACTCGATTAAGTTCACGGAGAAAGAGTATCGGGGAGCGTTGACGATCGCTTATTAGAGGCTGTTGGGTATTAGCTATTGGCTGTTGGTGGTTTGGAAGGGGCAGCGTTTGGAGAGATAGTGACCGTCGGGCTATTCTGCCAATAGCGAACAGCCAAAAGCCAACAGCACTCAACTGCGGACACTCTCATGTACAATAGTGAACACCACAGCAAACAAAATCGATTCCCAGGCATGACAGTTATCAATTTCAAGGACTGGAGTGATTTTTGGTCCTTCTGAGACCGGTGTGTGCCTCCCTCAGCCATACGGTCTGAGGTCAACGCAAAACTTTGAGCTGAAACCAAACTTCTCCATGATTGTCGATGAACTAAAATGGGCACTCCGCAACCTCTTGCGAAACAAGCTTTTCGCAGTCGTCAATCTCTTCAGCCTTTCTATGGCCATGATGATCGGATTGTTTGTCATTAGCCTGGTTGGTGAGCTGCAGACTTTTGACAATTTTCATCGGAATGGAGAGCGGGTATTTCGCGTCATCAGCACACTTCACTTTCCATCGCGTGACAACAGCGCACGGGCAACATGTCCGGTGCCGGTGGCGGATGCACTGAAAGCCAATTACAAGGAATTGGGAACCGTCACGCGCATCCACAAACTGTTCAGAGGGTCGGGATTGGTCAACCGCAAAGAAATTCCCATTTCCGGGTATTTCACCGACCCGGAATTTTTCGACGTGTTTACCTTTTCATTTGTGTCGAGCAACGCGGAAATGCTCAGCCGACCCAACACCCTGGTGCTGACCTCCGCGCTGGCGCAAAAATTCTTCGGACAGCGCGATCCGGTCGGGGAGAGTATGCAGGTGTCCGGCTTGGGGGAATTCATGATTGTGGGCGTCATCGAGGATCCTCCCCGGAATTCTCACCTGGATTTTGAAGCCCTCGCTTCTCTTTCATCGCTACAGCCATTAGAATCAACGGGAATCGAGAATCCCACGCTGACCAACTGGTCGGAGTTTGTCCGTACGTATGCGTATGTGCGTCTGGCCGATGGCGTCAGCGAACAAGCGCTGTCGGAGGCGCTTGGTCATATCGAACCTTTGGCCAACCAGCATTATGAGCAGGCGACGCTAAATCTCGAACTACAGCCGCTGGATGCGATCGTTCCCGGACCGGATCTGAGCAGTGAAATAGGCAAGAAGATGGGTTATCTGCCGCTGTTCATTATGGTGATGGTCGTTCTTCTAATTCTCGGCTCGGCCTGTATCAACTACGCCAACCTTTCCCTGGCGCTTTCGCTCCGACGTGCCAGGGAGGTGGGCTTGCGTAAGATCATGGGCAGCAGTCATCGTCAGTTGTTCATCAAGTTTTTGTCAGAGACGATGCTGCTCTCGACCCTTGCCCTCGCGGTGGCGATGCTGATTTTCTACAGTTTGCGTACAGAAATACTTTCTCTTGTGCCGGCAGCCGGGAGGATGGTCAGCCTTGCGTTTCATCCCTGGCTGCTGGTCTCGTTCATCGGTCTCGCCGTCCTCACTGGGTGGATGGCCGGCACAGTGCCTGCGCTGGTGCTTACGCGCCTTCCGGTCATCTCGTCGCTCAAGGGCATCATCGCAAAGGATGCCTTCGGACGGATCAGCTTGCGCAAGGCCTTGATTGTATTCCAGTTTACGCTGTCGCTTTTTCTGATTATTGGCATCACCACCATCTATCGTCAGTACCGGTACAGCATGACCAAGGATCTGGGCTTTGAAAGAGAGAATATATTGGTTGTGCCACTCAAGTCGGTTAGGTATGCAACCTTCAAGCCCCTCATGGTGCAACATCCGTTCATCGCATCAGTCTCCGCATCCTCCGAGCCAATAGGAAGTCATCTTACGCAATCCGCCTGGTTCAGCATGCCCGGCATGGAGGACTCTACAATGGTGAACTACATGGAAGTGGATGACGCGTTTGTCCGCCAGCTCGGCATGGTCATGATCGCAGGGCAGGCGTTTCATGCCGACTCACCTTCGAACGAGATCATCGTCAATGAACGATTTGCTCTGGCGGCAAATCTTTCGCCGGATGATCTGGTGGGCGGGGAGGTCCGGATTCAATCCACACCATATACGGTGAAGGGCGTTGTGAAAGACTTCCATTACCAGCATCTCGAAGAAGCGATCCGGCCCTTCTATTTTGTGCGGAATGCGGAAGCGGCGCGATACGCCTACTTGTCGCTGGATGCAAAAGCATGGCCGGAACACAACGAAGCGCTGGCGTCTTCCTGGAAGCAAGTCAGTGCGGACGAATCCTTTGAGCCCATGCTGCTGGTCGACCGGCTGGGCGACACCTACCGGTTTTACACCGACTTCATGAAGATCTTCGGATTCATCGCCTTGCTGGCGGTCTCGATCGGCAGTCTTGGTCTTCTGGGCATGACCTTGTATGCGGCGGAGGTCCGGACCCGGGAGATGGGGATCCGGAAAGTCATGGGCGCCGGCGATGCAAGTCTGCTATTTTTGTTATCCAGAAGTTTTATTGTGCTGTTGCTCATCGCCTGCGGTCTTGCTGTGCCAGTGGGCTACTTTGCATTCACCGAACTGGTCAGCCTCAGTGCTTATCACATTTCGGTAGGTATAGTCGAGTTGGGTGCCGGGATAGCGTTGTTCCTGGGATTGGGTGCTGTGATTATCGTTGCCCAGACGATGAAGACGGTGAAGGCGAATCCGGCGGAGGTGTTGAGGGCTGTCGATTAAGCGGCTGTTGGCTGTTAGCAGCTGTTAGCTGTTGGCTGTTGGCTGTTGGCTGTTGGCTGTTGGCCGTGTCTCCCACCTACAGTTCCACCTTCCTTACCAGAAAATCCCGCACATACACCTCGCGGTCTTTCCAGGAAACTTTCAGCCAAACGTCTTTTCTTTCCAGGATTCGCACCTGATGGCCTTCGCCGATGATTTCAGCCACGGATGCGGCGGCGGAGGGCCCGGTCATGAGGTAGGTGTTGTTGCGGGTGACGATGGCGCGGGGGTTGGCGCGACTGTAGGTGACGTGTATGAAGAGCACGGCGAGAGAGAGGACCAGGGTGCCGGCGAGGAGTCGTGACGGCGTTTTCTTTTTCCGGTATTGGTCGGTCATGAGGGCCAGCAGGAAGACGCTGAGTGCGGCGAGGGAGCCGGCGAGTAAGAGGTAGTGTTCACGTAGCGCGGTGGCCAAGGGTTCCATGGCTTCTTCCTCGTAGCCTTCCAGCCGTTTTTTCTGAGCCAGTTCGGCCATCTTTTTGACCGCTTGGGGATCGTGGGAGGCGAGGGTGTAGAGGTTGAGGTAGTAGAGTGATTCGCCCATGCGGCCGAGGCCTTCCTGGATGTAGGCCATTTTGAGCAGCATGGCCGGTGACCAATGCCCCTGTTGGCGGATGGCGTAGTAGTGTTCGAAGGCCTGGGTATATTGACGGGAGGCAAAAAGACTATCTGCCTTCGCTAAAGTTAAGGCAGGTGGATTCCCCTCCGGACTTTGACCAAAGGAAAAAACCGATCCCATAAGTAAGAGGGCCACAAAAAAGGTCTTCGGGGAGTGGTCCCTGACGGCAGCACTGCCAGAAATCATGTTCATCAAGAAATCCATCAAGCGAATCAAGGTCAGTTTTGCATATTTTTCCGATCCTGTTACCTTTGCGGGCTCAATTACGGAAAACAGTTGACGGTTGACAAGAAACAATTGACAAAGGGTCTCCCCACAGCCAATTGACTATTTTTTGCGAACGCTGCTGGTAGTTGAGATTGACGAGGCACTTTGTCAACTGCTTTTTGCCTTTTGTCAATTGTTTAAAGGATTCCCTAGCTCAGCCCCGATAAGGATCGGGACTTCGCATAGGAGAGTAATAAAGTATTAATGATTCCGTAGCTCAGCCCCGATAAGGATCGGGACTTCGCATGGTAGAGTAGTTTAGATTTGAAGATTCCGTAGCTCAGCCCCGATAAGGATCGGGACTTCGCATGGGAGAGTAATATAAATTTAAAGATTCCGTAGCTCAGCTGGTAGAGCAATACACTTTTAATGTATGGGTCCTGGGTTCGAATCCCAGCGGGATCACTTTAAGAATGACGTAAGTCATTGTATATCAATATTTTACATGTAATTTTTTTGCTTTTGCGGACGCCATTGCGTACGCTTTTTTCATTTAGTCAACTCAATTGCAGTTGAATATTTTTATTTTGAGGTTCATTTTCGCATTTCGACGATGGGATGTAGAAACCAATGAGCCTCTTTGAATGAGCCGTGAGGATATGTGACTACAGTCAAAACTGTTTTATTTGTGCCCAGAACGCAATTCACGCTTTGTAAACATGATAAAGTCTGTAACTAGTTACAAGGAGAAAGCCCTATCAGCATTGCGATTCGGCGGTCTTGCTATGAAAGGCCCAGGGAATGCTTCTTCTAGTGCGAAGCTTTAGATCATTATCCCAGAATCATATGGAGCAAAATGCAATTGGCAAAGTAACGACGCGGTCTGTGGGAACGCGCTATGGGGTCATCATGGCGGTAGTATATTCGCTTCTAAAGTTTGAACATTGTGAACTCAGTATCTGCCTTTCCTAGAGGGCCTAAGACCTAATTACAAGTATATTCTGTATTACAGGTTATTGAGAAGCCGATATTCAAGAGTGAGCTTAAACTAAAAATCAGATAATTCCGGCCTTTTTGAAATTTTTTGACCAATTTTTTTGAATTTATGGAGGTCAAGCAGCTTAAGCCAAGAGGTCGGATCGCCCGGGTGTGGAAGAACCTCAACCAGGGAATGAAACTGGCCTGGGCCGCATCCCCTCGATCGTTTCTCTGGTATTCTTCAATTGGAATCATCAACGCGGCGATGCCGCCAATTGCTGTTTATCTGGGGTCGCAGCTCGTCAACAGCATTGCAGAAGCAAACATTCACACCAACACCTTTCAAGCTTTGATTCCCATACTGGTCGGCCTGTGGATAACGGCAGTTTTGCAGCGAGCGTTGGGTGCATACATGGGATATGGGAGGAGCCTGTTTGTGCGTCGGGTAGAGTTGGAAGCTGAGCGGCGATTGCTTAGGCAGGCGTCCAAGGTGGACCTTGGTCACTTTGACAATTCAAATTGGCACGATCGCCTTTCCCGCGCACGTCGCGATGTCAACTGGAGGCCCGGCGACCTTACTTGGTCGGTGTTGGGATTGTCGGGCAACCTGATCAGCATCATCCTAATGGCATCACTTTTGGCAAGTCTTCACTATGTGCTCGTTATTTTGGCGCTTGCGTCGGCCATTCTTTCCATGGTGATCGAAAGCCAGGTGACATCAAGACTCTACGAGTTCTTGTACAAGGAGACCCCAGAGGAGCGGGAAAGGAGCTATCTCGCAGACCTTCTAGTTCAGCCGCGAAACACAAAAGAGATCCGCGCATACGTGCTTTCGGATTACCTACTTGATAGACACGGCAAACTCTCCGAATACCTATTCAAAAAACGTACAGAAATGTTTCGCGCCGGAACACGTTTTGCAGCCGTGAGCGGGCTGGTAGCTGGAACAACGCTGGCCCTCGCCTACGTGTATGTCGCGGTGAAGGGGGCGGCGGGCATTATTGACCCTGGAGGTGTCGTGCTGGTGATTGGCGCTTTTGCTTCGGTATCTGGAACGTTGGGCATGGTGTCGAGCACCTTCGTGGCTGTGGATCAGCACACCACTTTCCTCGACGATTATTTTTCCTTCCTCGCCATCGAACCGCTCGTTCCCATACCAAGCACCCCGCCGCCCCCAGGGCAGCAGAAAGAACCGGGTATCGTCTTCGAAAATGTTGCTTTCATTTACCCAGGGGGCACTGAACCCGCTGTCAAGGGTTTGAACCTGGTCATTCGTCCAGGTGAACTGGTCGCCTTAGTGGGTGAGAATGGCGCGGGCAAGAGCACGATCATCAAATTGCTCTTGCGATTTTACGACCCGCATGAAGGCACCGTTAGCGTAAACGGCACGAATCTGAGAGACCTGCATCCTGATGTGCTACGCAGCAAGATGGGAGTTCTATTTCAGGACTACGCAAGCTATGAACTGACAGTCAGGGAAAATGTCCTGATGGGTCGTCCCGACGTTGCAGGTGATGATGAGCGGGTAATGAAGGCACTCCGTGATTCGCGTAGCGAATGGCTGGTGACGAAAATGGCCAATGGGCTCGACTCCAAAGTCGGCCGGCTGTTCGAAGGCGGCCACGACTTGTCAGGCGGCGAGTGGCAGCGCCTGGCCCTTGCACGCATGATGTACCGCGATGCGGAAATCTGGATCCTCGATGAGCCCACGTCAGCGCTGGACCCGGAGGCAGAAGCAGGGATATTCAATGAACTCAAAGAGAATCTTTGCGGTCGCATGGGAATCATAATCTCCCACCGGTTCTCGACTATTCGCATTGCCGACAAGATTGCCGTGGTTGAAGGTGGTAGCGTTGCTGAGTTCGGTTCGCACGAGGAGTTATTGAAAGCTGGAGGACGCTATGCTGAACTTTTTGAGATTCAGTCGAAGGGGTATAGGTAGTTCTAGAATATAAGGTCTAACAAATTTAGGTAACTATATATTACTTGGGACTAGATAGGGCCGGTGCCGCAACCCTTACGAGGTCTTCAAATTTCACGCTTTCAGCGAGTTTGACCCTTTCCTCGTAATTAGCTGGGCGTTCCTTTTTCGCCTTTGTCATTGCCTTTTTGGTTTTCAACATGATCTACCCACTGTCTGCAAACTCTCAAATGATCTTCGGGTGGATTTATGTTAAGGCTGTGACACGTCTAAACAACGAATGGGAAGAAATAAGTCTCCTTGTATTACAATAGAAAAGTGTGACCATTCTTACCAATTATGATTCTATTCAACTCATTCTAGAAATCATTGGAGACAACCTCCTAACCGTTTTCCTTCAATAGTATCAGAAAAGCCGAATGGCTCAAAACGTGGACGGTCATGTATTAGGAGTTGGTTTAGCAATTACTCATGTCAAGGTTTATCTCCTTCTTTGCCTTTCACTCTGAAAATTCAAGCTGTTTTACAAAAATATCTAGTTCTTGCTCTGCGGTTGCATCCATAGTAACAGTTTGTACAGTTTCCATTAGGGTGAAGCGCTTGTGGTAGCGCTTGTGCTCAAACGTGGTAGCGCTGTCCCTTATCGCTTGTAGCGCTTGTTTCTCATCTGCGAATAAATTGCCTCCGAAGCCCCTTTGGGGATTCTCCTTTAGGGCATTGAAATGGCTTCGCTAAGTTTCTTGTATCTTTGGTAAGGCCCGCATGTACTCAGTTCAAATTGTCAATGATGATTAGTTACTTTAAGATTTCTCTCCGAGTCATAAGTGGACAGAAATACTACTTCATACTTAATGTTGTGGGGTTGGTAATTGGGATTACTTGCTTTGTAACCTTAAGTCTTCTTGTTCGGTCAGAAATGAGTTATGATACCTTTTTTTCTGACTCTGATAGGCTCTATCGTATCACCACATACTTCAAGCGAGGCGATCAGGAGGTAAAATGGGCAATCACCAATGGGGGACTCGTGAATCTGCTAAAGGAGAAAGTTTCTGGAGTGGAAGATGCGACAATGTGCTTTTTAGAACAAAGCAATTTGACTTTTCAGATCGGGGATCGCTCATATGCCATTCCTGAGCGAACAGGTTTTTATGTGGAAGACAATTTTCTCTCTATACTTGATTTTGCTGTCGACTCCGGAGTGGATTCAACCATGCTCAGTGAGCCAAATAGTATTGTCTTAACAGCGCCTTTTGCAAATAAACTATTCAACCGCCCCGCTATTTTGGGAGAAACGATTGTCATCAAGTCTCTTTTTCAAAATCTAAATGTTAAAATAACTGGAGTACTTCATGACATCCCTGAAAACTCGCACATGCAGTTTGATTACTTAATTTCAGGTAAGACTACCCCCATGTGGGAACAGCTCAAGGATCCAAAACGTGGAGGATTTCCGGTGTACGTTTATTTCGATGCTGCTAAGGGAGCTACTGACTCTCTACTGACAAAAGTTATTTCCTTGGCAACCGGACCCGTGTATGGTGAAACTATGAACTTTCCAATTATGCGGGTTCTAGATATTCACTTTAACGCTGACAATCTGTTTGAACACGCCAAGAGGGGCAACTACGACTTCATCCGGATCCTTAGTGTAATTTCCTTTCTCGTACTTACAATTGCGGTAATTAATTACATAATTCTAAGCACATCACAATCGGCAAGACGGGTAAAGGAAATTGGGATTCGTAAGTCACTTGGCGTCTCTCAAGGAAAATTGATATTTCGATTCGTTACCGAATCTGTCTTAGTCTGCATGATCGCCGGTGCTTTATCTCTTTTGCTAATTGAGCTTATATTTCGATCTATTTTTCCGTTTTGGTTTGATACACACCTGAACGTTTTCAATCACATTGAAATATTACCTCTCATCTTGGGGCTCTCTGTAGTTATTGGGGTATGCTCAGGTATTTTCCCTGCCTGGCAGGTGACTAAGTTGAGCGCAATTGGGATTTTAAGAAGTCAATATAGAGTTGCAAGTACATCACGATTTAGCTTAGTCTCCTTGATGGTTACCGTGCAGTTTGTCTTTGCAATAGTTGTAATCGCCGGAAGCATTGTGGTTTCTAGACAGCTGTATTTCCTAAAAAACAAGGATCTAGGGTTTCGAAAGGAGCTGGTCATCAACGTAACAAAAGCGGTCGATGTTGATAGGTCCCAATGGAACTATTTCAAAGAATTGATTCAGAAGGAATCCAGCATTCGGATGATCAGCGGAACCCTCTACAAGTTCATAAGTGACTACAACGCAACGGCTATTCGGGTAATTGATGAAGAAACCTCGGACACGCTCTCGCTTCGCGTCCAATGGAATTCAATTGATGCAAACCTAGTTCCAACACTTGACCTGAGAATTGTGGAAGGACGTAATTTCTCTCAGAACGTTTCAAGTGATTCAACAGGCATATTGATAAATGAAGCTGCGGCTCGTGAACTGGGTCTAGCTTCTGCAAGTGATAAAAAGGTTATTATGGGCTTTTTCAGAGGCACTACAGGTAGGATACTTGGTGTGGTCCAAGATTTTCATTTTCAGTCATTTGACAAGAAAGTGTTACCAATTGCCTTTATTCCCCATATCCGAGGTTTCGGGGGTGATGCCAATTTACTTGTTAGGCTTCAGTCTAATAATATTCCGGCTTCACTGAAAGTATTGGAAAGTCGGTGGAAGGAAAGTGGTATCGGAGCACCTTTTGTGTACACATTTCTCGATGATTGGTTTGAAGTAATGATCAAAAAGGAGACGCAACTAAGTGGGATGGTAGTTGTCTTTGCCAGTTTGTCCATCATCATTTCTGTTTTGGGTCTATTGGGATTGGTAGGTTTCACAGCTGAGCAAGGAAAAAAAGAGGCAGCTATCCGAAAAGTTTTTGGTGGATCGACATATCACATAGTCTGGAGAATGAATCGGTACTTTGTAGTACTTATTCTGATCGCTTTTACTACGGCATTTCCATTATCAGCTTGGGCCACTACTCAATGGCTCCAAAACTTCGCATACAAAATTCAAGTAAGCACTATCGACTATGTTTTAACGGGGCTCGTCTTTCTTATTCCTGTCGTAATTGCAATAGTTGCGCAGTCATGGCAGACAGCAAATGGGAATCCTGCAAACGTCTTGAGGCAGGAATGATCTTGTTCGCTCTTAAGGAGTAATTTAAATCGAATCGCTTCAAAATTAAAGATCAACATGAGGTCTAAAGCAGCATTAGCTAAATAACACCCATGTCATAATTTTATCATTCAATAATGGTATTAAACTTGCTAAGACTGGCATTTTTGACACTTGCTCAGAGTCAAATAAAATCTAAAAATGTTTCGTTCCCCAAGGCTGGAATAACGGGATGAAATAATCAGTATGATTGCTTTGATCATTAGCCTAATTTAAAGATTCTACTTATTAGCTCAAGGTTCCTGAGCTTGTTCTTATAGTTTGGATCCATGTCTTTCAGGATAAACTCATTAACGCCAGAAGCTAAGCTAAACTTGGTTAATTCGTCGTGAATTTTTGACATAGGGCCAACAATCACTCTGTCTGGGTCTATCTTGAACTGCAATTGTTTTTCAAGTTCTTTGTATGAAATTTTGGAGTTTGGGTGATAATAAAAAGCGAAAGCACAGTTGACAATTGCTCTTTTCTTGTGCACCCTAAGGAAGTCCTTGCGAAACTTCATTATCTCGTTTCTTTCTGTTTTGTTATTGGCTCCAAAATGAAAGAATGATTTTGAATAATTTAGCCCGTGTTCTAGGGCGATATTTAGATTAGAAAACGACCCTGACAACTGCCATACCCTGGGAATTCGGCCAAAAATCGGAGGAGTGATTATTTCAACACGAATTAATTCTCTTTCCTTATTAAAGAAGGCTAGTAGTTCCTTGATCTTGGTATGAAATCTTTGGGAGTCATTGGGGTCATATGAAGGGTCCAAAAGATTGACGACCTTCAAAGACTTTGGTAATCCTTTGGCTATTCCTAAATCAATTCGTCCAGGAAAGATGTTCTCGAGTAATTTGCAATTGAGGGCAATGCGGTAAGGGGAATGAACATTTAAAAGTGGCCCCGTAAAACCTACTGATATCTGATTGGTGTAGGCGCAAATCAATGGTACTATCACTTCAGGATTATACCAGAGTACATGATACCCAGTATAATGTTCCGTGATCCAAAATCGGAGAAAATTTGATTTCTCAGCCAAGATCGCGTATTCAATTACCCGACTTAGTTCGAATCTCCCATTTTGAACTTCTCCAAAATCAAGTATTCCTAGCTTCACCCTATGGCCAGGAAAAATAATGAAAGGAAGTTCAAAAGAACCTCTTTAAATTGGAGAGAATCTATTCGCAGGCTATGCAAACACTTTGACAGGTTTGTGAAATGCATCCCGAAGTGTTAGTGCAAATACAAATTGAGGCCTGGTAAGAGGCGGTGTGACAACCGTTGGTTATACTACAACCAACGCTACCGCCTCTCAATTCACTTTGCAATTCCTTAGGCAGTACCATCGCAAAACTCTTCACTTTGAGTTCAGTCAGTCGCATCTTCTTTTTGATTGTTTTCATTTGAATCTGATTGTGTTTAAGAAACTCTTTAGACAGCTAATATAAGGAGGTTTTGGATGGGACAAAAAGGAAAGTATATTATTTTCCCTCAAATAGCCTGTCAAATTGGCCAATACTGAGCTAAATTAGTTCTTTGGCGAACCGAACAGAAATTAGTCATCCTAACACAACTTCTTTTCGTGGCAGAACCTGTATTTTTAGCCGTACTTTTTACTGGGCTGGACGAACTGTGTTGCTCATCTTAAACCATCAATATTGTGTTTCCTTGAAGGTCTGAAATACTCTCATCAGGAGATAAGATTGGAATGCTTCGTCATAGTTGTGGATTCCAAGCCTATTATTCGTCATGTGAACCAGGCTCAAGTAGATAGGCCACAACTTCGAATTCGCAAACTTCATATAATGCGTATTCCGCAGCCCTGTTAATGAACGAGAGGTCGTTCTAACTCTCCCTACTCGCGCTAGCTTCTTAAATTCAATTCCTATTTTCACATTTCCTCGAAACCATTTCAAAATCCAACCCTCTCGTTTATGACTAGTGATTCTATCAGGGAGCAAGGGTCTTAAGCTTGCCAATATATTTTTTTTGTTTTGTTGAAAATTGGTTTCAAGAATCTCATCCAGGTTGTTGAGTGATTCGAAATTCTTGTTAAGCAAATGCCCCTTAAAGTTGGTGAAGCTGATCTTGAACAGGGTTATGATTTCTTCCGTGCTCATACCGATTGCATTAACAAAAATTGCTTGCATCCTAAGTGAAAGTCCGAAGATATTATCGTAGGAATGGTCTCTCAGCCCTCGCAATGCCTGAATCACACATTGTGATGAAAGTTCAAACTGGTTTTCTGCGAGTGATATGCAGAATTTTCCACCGTATCTTCTTATTTCAGGGCGATATTTGACGAATCTTACAACATTCTCATACTTGTCACTCGCTGATTCAGTACTTGGTGTAGTTAAGGAAACTTCCTTTATCGCAATATTGAAATGAGCCTTTATAAGGATTCTCAAGCGCCGCAATTGAGAATTGCTTTTGCTTTTGAACCTAATTCTTAGATGGATACCGTTATCAAAATACCTAACAAAAAAGAACTGCGTTGCATAAGAATTTCTAAAGGCGTGGAGAACAAAGGGTTGAACGTATTCAATAAGGAACCGGGCGTCCAAGGAAGCACAGTATACGTATGCGCTTGCCCATTTCGTAGGAGTCAATTCGCTTCCCACTGAACCAAGAATTCTGTCACATACTTATCACCATTAACATCCACCATTTGAGAAGTAGCGGGCAACATTTCTTCAATTCGTATGTTGTCGTCTGCACTTGAAAGGGATTTTTCGAATAGTCGGACGAGTAAAGGATTTTTGAAGTCCACAAATTGAGGCTTTGAGTTTGCAGCTACAGGAAACATTCCTTCTCGTGATTTGAACCTTACAAATATTGCTTCCGGGATATTATGCTCCGATCTCCATGATTGAATTCTTTCATAGTAATCAAAATCAGCCTCAGAGGGTCGCTTGATGGGTATTCTTGATTTTGGGAAAGTCCAGCTCTTACGTTGCAAGATCACACAATTGTCGTAAACAATCCTTGGAAATACCTTAATACCCTGAACATCCTCTTGACGACCACTAATTGATGAATTTATAGAATCAATAAATTCATAGTACAACGAACCCTTATCCAAATTGAAATGTTGAAGAAATTCGAACAGGCCCGACCGGCCAAGATTTCCCTGAAAACCAAGATTAAAAACATAGACCCTCTTTTTCAATTGCTTGTGCCACAGGAGTAATTTGTTTCCTGATGAATCAACTTTTACTTCTAGATCCCGCAAGTGTAATTGCTCTCCCTCATCAAGAATTTTATGGCCACCTGGAATATTTAGTTCATATGGCATCAGTGGCGGATGAATATTTCCGTTGAAATACGAAGCGTCTCCAACTTCTGCGAAAAGGTCCTCGCACATTAGGTTCAAGTTGGCTTCCCTAAGCTCCTTAATTAAAGATTCATCGAATAGGTGAATGAATCTGCTAAAATACCTTCCATAACCGTGTAGAAAGCCATTGATAACACCATGGAAGTCATTAGACGAACCATTTTGAAATGGTTGAACCAAAATTGACCAAGAAGACCTTTCGGTTTTTGTAAAGTCAGGAATGAGTGAATTAGCCTTATGAAGTGTCACCTTATCAATATGATAAAGATTCCTCTCATCATTAATAATCGACTTGGTAATCAAATTTTCCCACTTCTCCTTCAATTTAAGCAAAGCGTCCTCCTTTGATCTCTCAGACGGTGAATTCTTGATCTCTTTAGAATAGCTTTCAAAGAAGGTAAGAAAACTGACCGCGTTTTTTTTGAATTGCAAGAAAACTTTCATCATAACCTCTTCAACGTGATTTGATCGGTTGCATAGGAGACTTTGCATCAAATGATTGACCTTTGCGAGAAAGAAATCAAAGCGTTCTTGGTCAAGGGAAACGCTGATATCGCTAACTACGTCGTCGTAGTAAACAAATTCAGGTTTCAAGTCGAAACCAAATTGCCTTTTCCGCTTGAACACTTCAGCTCCAGTACCAGAGAGAAAATGGCGAAATTCCTCTTGCTCTTCATCAAGTGAAATTCCATATTGAGTTATTAGAACGTTGTAGAGGTCCTTAAGGCTCTTAAATACGTTATTAATAATACTCTTACATTGAGCGTTTGGATCGTGCTCGATTTCCTTTCTGCCCTGAACAAGTTTATGTAGGACCTCTATAACAATCCCAAATTCCCCTGTCATCTTGTTTCTGAGAATGAACTCAATTAGTTTCTCGTCCCATTGCGGATCTGTTCCAGAGAAACCAATGCTCAGCTCTAGAAACCCTAGGTCAATCAATTCATTGATATAACTTTCTATGGAAGGCGTTTCTGCTTCTATCTCTGATTCTAGTAGGGCACCGAATTCTTTTAGGGTACTCCCTCCCTTAATTAGCCTGGGTATAATGTCCAGTACCTCATTATGATCTATAAATTGATATGCCTCAATATTATTACTGTTGACTATAAATCGATAAACCCCGCCATTCATAGAAATTGTTGCATTCAGCTTCAAGATCAGGGCTGACCTAAACCTCTTATCTGTTGACAGCAATTCGAAAAACAATCGAAAGAGGTTATTATTTGATCTAACAACGTGCTTCAATCCTTGCATCGTGGGCACTGCGTTTACCAACTTGACTTGCTGCCTGAGCGTTGCAAGTGACAAATGAGTAAATGAACTAAATGGAGAAGTCTTTGCCGCCACCCTTGTTAGATACTTCAAGAGGCCAACCAATATCTTGGATTGTTCTTTGGCGTCAACGGCCCCATCTTGAGCAAAATTCCTATTCACCAAATCATAGAATTCTAGGCTTGAGAATAGCAGACCGTTGGCTAGGTTGGGCGTAATGACTTTAGTTAAGTTCCGAAAACTCAACCCTATCTCCTCCTGAAGCGCTGCATTGCCGGCTACTTTCTTTTCATGGATTGCCCTTATGGCATCCACATATTCGTTCACTGCTTGAAGGGTAACCCCATTCTTTTCGCCATGAAGTTCCTTGTTGTCGTATATTTTTCTTTTAAGTTTTACTAAATTTTGCCGTGCCAAGTCATCAGATTCTTCTCCGATGCATCGATAGAGCTCCAGCAATGCATTTCCTCTAGCACTTTCCCTCCGCGCTTTTTCAAAAGAAAGTTCCTTAAGAATTTTGTTGGTCTTTCCGAAATCAAATGCCTCGAGAATCTGGATGCTTTCTCCTCCAATCCGGCAAAGAATGACTGATGTCTTAGAACTTCTATTCATTTCATGTTAATTCCAATAAGGATTGCAACGCCACTCGATCTATTAGTCGCCCACAATCTTAGAAATTCTTTAATGGTCAATTTGGATATTCCACAGAGCGGATCAGAGACGGTCACAGACTTATGGGTTCCTTCAAATACGACTACATAGTGTTCCTTTCGCAATAAGACTATTATCGGAAAATCAACCAAGTTCCTTGATATAACTTCCAATTTTATTTGAATAGGTATGTTCTTGAGTTTAAAGAAATTGAGCATTTGGGAAAGTTCGAGCAATGACAATCCGCTTGGGTGTTGGAGAGAATTCTTGGTGAGATATTCAAGGATCCTAGGATAAGGTACTTCTTTGTGATAGTAGTCCAATACTATCTTTGCGCAAGCAGGGCCACAATCTCTTGTTGTTAGTTGTTTAAAATGTGGAAATAATGAGTTCAAGATATAAGGTCAAAATTCTCATTCGCACTTTGTCTTTCCGAAAGGAAGAAGTGAATATAAAATGATTTTTTGTTATAAGTAAACACATAGTGTATTAATCTGAAACGTGGTTTGTAGGTTGATATGTCTGATGTAATGCCAACAAATAAGAGACATTTTGATCTATTTGGACAACCTAACATCTATTATATCTCTCAAAATGAATGATTTCAGCCAAACTGGTACTATTTTGCCATATGATAAACAAAGATCATAAGAGGATATTTGATGAGGAGTTAGAGTACATCGCATCTCACGTTATTGCGAGTTCTACTTGCGATGCCCATGGCAGATACTGGGTAACACCGACGCTTGACGGAAACCTAAATGTGAAAACCGAGATTTCGCCTGATTTATACTCCGGAGCGGCCGGGATTGCTCTATTTTATCTGGAATTGTTTCGTTATAGAGGTGAAGCAAAAGATTTTAGAACAGTAAATGAGATCCTAGAATGGCTTGAGAATTACTTACTTACTGCCGATGCAAAATATCTGGATCATTCGTTCTACACGGGCAGAATGGGCATAGCCTACATGTACGTATTGTTTGCACAGTCGATCCATCACAACCGCAAGACGAATTTTCTTAAGAAGGGAATTAAAATAGCCGAAAAAACTCTTAGAAGTATAAGGGTTGAGCATGGAACACTTGTGAATCTAGATTTTCTTACCGGACTTTCGGGGACACTAGTGGGTGCAGTTGAGATCTATCGAGTTTCTCAGAGTCGACAAATACTTGATGGAATTGCAAAGATTGTCGGAGTCATTGTTTCGCAGTTGAGGTTGCAAAATCAAGGATTAGCTGGGACCAATTCCCCGAATAGCGCAAGACCATTGTGCGGATTTTCACACGGTGCCGGCGGTATAGGTTTTGCTTTACTTGAAACAGGGAGTTTCTTCAATCAACCTCAATTAATTTGGCTTGCGAGGCAGCTATTCGCATATGAGGATTCCCAATTCAATATCCGAAATTCTGAATATCCAGATTTTAGAAAACTGATATCTAGTCAGAATAGGCTGAAAGCCTATAAACTCAACTACAAAAAAGGGGATTTCAGTCCAATGCAAACTCACGGCTTCTTAACAGCCTGGTGTCACGGATCAACTGGGATTGGCTTAATACGATTAAGAGCGATGGGAATGATTCCAGAGCCTTCATTCAGAAAGAGATTGGCTCAGATTATTAGCCGACATAATAAGATCCTAAAATTGGAGCAAATGGAACCTGAACCGTATACGCTCTGCCACGGAAGAGGGGGAACAGCAATATTTTACTTGGAGTGTTACAAACATTTCAAATTGCGGTCATACTACAACACAGCCATAAAGCTTGGTCTAGATGCCGCTGAGGAAAGAAGAGAAACAGGGAAATACAATCTTGGCAAGGAGTTTTACAATACCGGCAACCCCAACTTATTTACAGGACTTTCTGGGATTGGGTATATGTACCTGATGCTCCTATCGCCAGAAAGAAATAGCATTCTGCGCCCTGATATTGTGAATCATAATCGAAAGAAAACTAAAGTGAAAATTTGCCCTTCTGGTAAGGCGTTTGATAGCTGGTTGTTAAAGATTCTTCTTCCCTTGACCCATAGATACGCCAGACCAATACCATTTGCCAAAATTCAAGTACTTAACCTCAAGCATTTTGAAAAAGTTATAGGTGATAAAATCACGAAGTCCAAAAAAGCTTTAGCGAGTTGGAAATTTGAAAGAAATATAATCAAGGAAAGCATCTCAATTCCAAGTACCCTTCAATATGTAAGAAGATTATGCGAAATTGAAAGGAACTTGAACTTGTTAGCATTGGATGGGACTGCCAGCACAATATTCAGATGTAGACTTAAAATTCCAGACGAGAATAGAATTGTTTCAATGGATTTTAGATTACCTAACGATGGAATAGACACCTTCCCAGGTGAAAGACCTACCTACTATTTGTATACTTCTTACAATGCAATCTATCCAATTAGGCTGGACAATATCAGTCACCAGATTTTGATAGAAGTTCAAAAGCGGAATTCCCTAATGAACTTTCACAAGTCTTTAAGCACCAACGAGAACATGTGGAATTTGATTGTAAGCAAGACAAAAGAGTTGCTTACTTTAGGGTTCATCTATCAAATGAACCCATCGGATTAGGTCAGAATTTTGAACTATTACTTCAGATTGTTCTAGCCCCCTATTCTGTGCACAGAATTTTCAAATGAGTTATGTAGTTCTTCGCCGTGCTGGACAACTGATAAGTCAAGGTACGCTTGCCCTCTACGGGCCAGAAATTCTAGCAATCTTTCCCCAATTTGAATCTGCCCCTGAGTCATAATGAATTTTGGCTATCACTCAACAGATTTGGCATTTGGATTACATGAACAATCAAGTTAGGATAACTTTTCAGCCGCTGCCATTTGGTACACTTTGAACTCCTCTGACTGCCCTATTGTATAGGTAACAATTACGATTTCAACTATTTTTGTGAAGGATGCTCCCCTCAAGTAGCAACGCTTGAATGTAACAAATTTTCCTGTTCAATGGCTCAGTTTTCAGGGGAGCTAACAAATTTATGACTCGTTTGCGGAGAAAATGCTTCTTAATTTCAAGAGGGCAGACAAGTTTGATAAATTCAAGAAGGGGGACTTGAAAATTTATCCAAAGTACAAGGACATAATTTCAAGATTTCGTGACTTCTACGGACTTGGCAAGTATGATATGAAGGAAGTCGACAAGTATTTATGGATAAGCGGAAAGGAGTATTTTTCAAAAAGATATTGAACAAGCTTGCTTATTGCACACAACAAAAATGTTTATGCCAGCTTGGGGTTCATTGTTGGTGTAAGGTTTTGTTTTCTTAATTTCGTTCATCAACGTGGGACAGTGACGTGCTTCGAAACCCCAAGCCGTCATAACATAAACGTTATGCGAAATGTTTTTAAAACTCACAGGGAATTTAACAAACCAATTAGACATATGAAGACAAATGATAAAAGCCAGACATATATTATTGAAGGAGGTAAGGATAGATTTGAAGAAACTGATCAATTCAATACTAGAGTAAAGGAAATAAGAAGAGAAGTTGCTGACAAATATTCTCAGAAGATTTCTAACGAAAAGAACCTAGTAAGAAGACTTTTATTAATTGTGAGAATGAAACTTGAAACAAGAAATAGAATTCACGAAGTTTCATCCTCTAAGAACCTTCATTAATCATTGTTGACAAAAACACCACGCACAACATCGGTAGCTGTTGCGCAGCCCTTTTGTTGCAAAGCAATGGTCGCAAGGACTTGCTCTTTGCCTTGACTCACGAATACCAATTGTATCAACTCTTTCAGCGTAAGATCACAGAGTGCGATAAACAGATTAAGCAACTTCTCAACGAGCAGATCAATAATGATGAAAATAACAAACAGCATTTCATCGACCAGAAAATCCATAAACGAATCAATAAAAATACACCAGACATCAATGTTAACCTGCTTTCTTACCAATACTTTGAAGGGGTAGATTTGATGGCCATTGAAGGAGTAAGTCATTCTACAGTGCTCACCTTGATAAGTGAGGTGGGCCATGGAATCCACAAATTTCAGTTCGTAAAGCAATTCGCTTCCTGACTAAGACTCGCTCCCAACAGTAAAATCAGCGGCCGTAGAATTCTAAGTAATAGGATACCCAAAGGAAGTAACTGGTTAAAAATAGCCCTCAGTCAAGCTGCCGATGCCGTGGGCAACTTAAAGGACACCGCTCTCTCCAATTTCTTTAAGCGTATTGCTTTTAGAAAAGGAAGAACCTCGGCCATATCGGCCACAGCAAGAAAGCTAGCCGTTATCATCTGGAACATGATCACCAAGAAAGCTCCTTACAAAACAGACTCTCAATACGAGTTCCTCGATCAAAAAAGGAAAAGGAAAGTCTGGAAATGAAAAAGCAACTAAGATTTACGACACCGATTTATCATTGTTCCCGGACATTAACCAGTATAAAGAGGCAACTCCGAGGCAGGGCTGGGCGCCATTTACCGCGTTAGGTTAAATACGAAAGAGGTGAGCTTCGATCAGCACAATCCAGTGTGGGGTACGTCGATGTTTGCTGTGGTGAAAACGTTCAAGTCAATACACCTTCGCTTCGAAGTAGACGGCAACAGCTTCCCCAAGTCCGGTCCACCAGACCAACCCACCTCCCGCGACTGGCGTTGGACCTTTCACTCAAGCATTCAAACGAACTTCAAGCTGGGGAAGCAATGGACAGGCAATATCCTGATGCTTTACAATTTTGATAAGAGTCTAAAAGATGGATTTCCGGAGTGGTTGGTGATGGGGTTTGGAGTGCAGTATAGACTTCCACTGTAGATGCTTTTAGTCACTGGCGTTTAGCGCTTGCAGCGTTGATTATTCCCTTGTAGCGCTATATGTTTAGCATTTTTGAAGCATTTCATCTGGCGAGCAACGTCTTATTCTTTGAATGCAACGCTTTTGACGCTTAATTGAAGCGGTACAGTTTATCGGTAGCGCTAAACAGATAAGTTCACGGGCAATATACCTTTAGAAAACCCTACACTTTCTACACTATCTGCATGGTGAAGCACCTGGTGATTCTACATGGTGTTGTACCTGGTGTCCTGAAAGGGATGATGTAGCCGGTGTAGATCGTGTAGCGTTTAGGAAACACTCCTTTTCTCAATGAAAACAACCATACCATAGCTTTTGCGGATAATCGTAAAGCCATTGGCCCTTAAGCGATCGCTGAACGACCGCATAGCGCAATAGCGATTTCCACACTCCACGCAATAATTGCGATACTTGCCATACAGCTCCTTTAGTGACACGGTTTCGGTTATTGACGGAACATATGCCTCATCCTCGAGAAACAATTGTACGCTATCCGACTGCTTTTTGAACTGTTCAAGCTGTCCGTTAATCAAATCACTGTGTGTAAACGCCTTCTGGTCTAGGAGTCTTGAAAGGCCTTGGAGTACCCAGTTGAAGACCCCAGGCAGTTCATTATTGATAATCTTATTCGCTAATGCCCTGTCTTGGTCGCGGTCTGGGATAGTGACAGAAAATGGTATGATCAGAAATCGCCTGAAATACGCCGGAACATGCTCAATATCCTTGGGAAGCTCATTACAGTTGAAAATGAACTTTGCATAGTCAGTGACTGTAAATGGATTTCCGTAAGGCATTCTTGCATCAACAGGCTCGCCAGATGCGAGCTGTTTGAATAGGTCAGTCTGCATTTTCCCATTGATTTCAGTGGCATAGTTAAGGAGTTTGTCTCCAATCATAGCCCTGAAGTACCCGTTGTCGTTGGTCAGGTGACTTAGTGAATAGTTGCTAACGTTTTCGGGTCCAAGCATAGCGCTAACGACCTCAAAGAGCACCGATTTGCCGTTTGCACCAGCTCCGTATAGGAGCAAAACCTTCTCTAGTTTCAAAGTTCCAGTGCGAATGAATAAGTAGCCAATAAACTCAGCCAGAACCATTTGACATTCAACATTAGGAAGCGATTTGTCTAGAAATGATTGAAATTGTGGAGCCTTCGCAAGTGGATCAAAATTGAATGGGAGCTGGTAGGTAATAAAATCCTCCTTTCTCGTTGGACGAAGCCCTTGCTTTGCCCCTGCAATTTCATAGGTGCCGTTCAGGAGATTGACTGTAATCACACCTTTGTTGCGTTCGGGTTTTGGGAGGTGTGCATCGACCTGAAACTGTTTCAACAAGTCCTCCTGAAACGAGAAATGCCGTGCGACAAAATTGTCCATTCCCATTTTTAGAGCCGCTTTGCCGAGAAAAGCTGCCAGATCTTGGGTGGGAATGGAATTCCAGAAGGCCCCATTGTAGAGGTAAACCGAATCATTATTCCTGCATAAGCCCCAGTTGTTCTTGGTGGCTATCTGAAGAGCCTTATCGATGCAGGTAATAACAAAGTGCTTTTTACTGAGCTTTTCTGATTCACTTAGGGCGGCAACCTCTTCCCTGAAGTTAATGGGCTGAATTTGATCAAGCAGTTGCCGAAGAATGAGGGCATGATTAACCACTTTCTTGCGGGCATCAAGTGGTGTTTCCGGTGCTTCGGTTGGTGCTTTTTTTTCTGAGTAACCTAGTGACCCAGGTGGTGTCCATGGTGCGCTGACTGGTGAATCTGGTGACGCCTCTGGTGAATGGCGCGGTGTTGTACCTATTGATCTGGGTTGTAGTTCAGGTGAGAAGGTGGGTACATCCTTCGTATTGTTTGGAGCCAATGGTGAAGTTGAGGAATTGGAACTCTGCACCTCTTTAGACGTATTATCTGGTAGCACTTGTGAATCAGGTGGTGTTTCCCCTGGTGGTGTCACAGGCGAAACGGGTACAATTGATGATGAACCTGGTGTATTGAATGGTGCTCCTGCCGTATTGCATTGTACTTCTCCTGGTGTCGGGTTAGGTGGCAACAAGGGTGAACGTGGTGGTTCTCCTGGTGACTTGGAGTGTTGTGTCTCAGAGGTGCTAGATGGTGAGCTTAGAGAATTGGTCTTGGTAGGTGATTTCATTTGACATTTGGTTGATGAGATTTTGATTTAGGTGGATTTCAACTGCTCAAGTAGTTCCTTGGAGATCCGCTCTACCTGGGCATTTGAGATTATTTCGCGAAGACTTTCATTGAATACAGCCAACTTTAGGAGATGGCGATTCATTTTTAAGTCGCCAGCAAGGGAGGATGTGATATTCAGAAGAGCAGTAATCTGCAATTGCCAATTATTCATTTCAATTGTGACGTATTCCTTGTTGTGAAAGAGCGCCCTGTCTCGATAACCCTGAAATTGCGCTATGATTTCTATGAGGCTTGCCAGATTCTCCTGGCTTTCCTTTTCGTGAGCGGCAATGAAGGCCTTATGATCGCAATTCATGATCGTTCTGACTTGAATAGCCACACATTCAAGAAAGGCGCCGGACTTTAGCCTCCTTCATGGCTTTTAAGACCTCAGCCTTCTTGAAGTACACTCGACCGCCCATTCGGTGGAAGGGGAGTATTCCGGCATTCATCCAGGCGTGGATGGTGGGAAGCGTAACGTGAAACAGTCGTGCTATTTCAGTTCGTGTAAGAACTGTAGTTTCTTCACCTGATAAGGATTTTCTGTTGGCTTCCCTTTCTGAAAGCGCTGCTTCCAGTTCAGCACGGATAATATTTGCCAATTCCGTGGTTTCGATAATGACTTTGACATCCATAGCGCTTAAATCGTTTTTTATACGATTTATTGCTATTGGGGGAAGTGAAAAAAGCGAACGGACTTTTTAGGTTAAAATCAGTTGGAAAGGTTAAAAATGACTCAGACTCCTTTGTTTTGAGTAAAACTATTTTTCAGTATAACGGATTTTTTCAGGCTGACTTTATCCAATTTATACTGTCAAGCGCTCTTTCAATCGCTTGATCGACCTCTTTGATTTGATCTTTTTGAAGACCCTTTGAGTTAAGAGTTTTGAAATGACATTCTTGTCTGAGGGTATCCGCGATAGTCTTCAGCTGGAGGTCCTGTCGCCAAATTTGTTGTTTGTAAAACAAAGCATTGACAACCATATTCAATTTTCCCTTGGCTCCTGGTATTTGCTTCCCATCCCTTTCTAGAAGTTGGTGAACTACCTTGGTTCTGAATAGTTCAGCGTTTTTCTTGCCATTGTAGCCCTCGGCAAAAAACTCCTCCAGTGGCCTTTCTATTATTTTAACTTCTTTTATTCGAACGTATGGAGCTTTTCTTTGAATTTTCTTCAAGAAGGCCCGTATCATCGATATACGCTGAGTCCCAATGATGCTTTTGTGCTTGGGAATCAATACATGTCTACAGAAATCCATAAATGGATTAATTTCGCTATTGAAATGAGTAGTGAAATTGACGATGAAAAAATTGTTGACCTCACTTAATTCCCGTTTCGAGAGCCTGAATGCGAAAAAGTATGGGAAAAAATCGCGATCTATATGTGCATCCTTTTCAAGCAGAATAAATTCTTGCAAGTCCAGGTAGAGACCTTGGGCTGTGTTAAAGTGCAATTGTCTGTCCCCGTAACCGCCAGCAAGACCTCCTTGGAAGGGTCCAGTGTGGGGCCGATTCCTGCCTTCAAGCAGGTCAACCTTTTCTACCCAACTAAGTTGACTTGATTCCTTTTCTGTATCCGGGTAAACCTCGCTGAACAGATCATTGATTGTTTTCCAAAGCCCTTTTCTGCCTAAATATTCACAAAGCTTTTCGCGACATAGTGATTCATGGTGGCCTCTGTCAATTACGGAAATGAAATTGATATTGATTTGAGAGAGCACTATTGACTCTTCATAGACAGCGGCTTTGCCTGTTTGAACGGTAACTATTTTTTGAATGGCTTTTGAGAGCATATGGTCCGACTTTTAAAAGGGTTCACTGGCGAAGTTCAAGCTTGAGCGTTATAAATTGCAATCAATGCATCAACCTTTGCTGAATGGATGTGTTTGATTCCTCCAATACAGCAAACCTTTCGTAGTTAGATGCAACCTGTTGAAGAATTCGTGCAACAGATGGGAATTCTATTGAGAGTTGCTTTGACCAACCGTGAAAAAGAGAACTCCTTTCCCGCTCCTCTGCACCTCCTGCCATTCTAAACCCTGCTCCTCTTGAATTGTTGATCCCGACTGAAATACCAGTTGCAATATCCTGTGTGTAAAGTTCTTCAACTATTTCTCTCAGGGGTTCACAAGGCCAAATGCCATCTTTTCCAACGGGAGCAGTTCCAAGTACTTGCCCAATACATTGATCACCAGAATTTGCTCTTCCATACTTGGCGCACAATTGCCTTACTTCATTGATCCATGATTTTAGCTTGGATCCATCAATAATCCCATCCTTGCCAGCGCCCGGGATACAACGCATCCTACTCAGTAGAGTATAAGCAACCCCGAATAGGGCTTCCCTGTTTTTTGAGTCACCGAAATTCAATTCTGGTGGATCCTCCCCACCATCAATTCGTTTGTAGACAGCTGCAACAAGTTGCGCAAATAGAGGAGGAGACTTCGCCAATTGCCGCTCCAGGTTTGGAATCCCATGTTCTGTATCTCCTAGGACCCTAATGAAAAGAAATTCAAGATCTGCCATTTCTTCCTCGGTAACTCCTTTCCTTTCTTCCAAGGTTTTTAAGGCGGCTGAAATGTCAAAGGAATTGAGAGGATACGTCCCCGCCGACTCAGACCGATTTGTTACAACCTCATTAAGTAACCTCTTAAGGCGTTGGGTCTCTACTTTCGTCCAGTCCAAATAAACTGCATGAAAGGCGGCGCGGGGCCTGCCAACTTGAAACAAGCGATCCATGAGCTCTTCTGTTTGTGGGGCATCAAGACCGGACCACATTGGTATTACATTTTTCCAATATTCTATCGTTATTTCAGAACCAAGACCCTCCAAATAATTCCAAGTTTCTTGGTTGAAAGGGCAGCAACGGATTAGTTGGACTTTTCTCGATGAGCTTAACCTGGGAATCAATTTGCCAACTACCTCTGTCCTCCGCTCCGGACCAATTTTGTGAAGGAATGCTCTGATCATTTCTTCACAGTTCGGCTTTATGATATCAGGGATCATTTCAATACACTGTCCAATGAAGTCAGTGTCTTTTGACCTATCAATAACTCCGTTCGCCAAATTCCATCCAATTGCATATGGAGCTCCAGAGTTGGATAACAATTTGAAGATCCCATTCAACTGGCATTGATTCCAAATCTGAGCTAGAGCTTTCGTTCGCATTCCAGCTATCCTCTCCTCATGCCTTTGGAAATCTAACTTCCCATCCTCAGGCTCTTCTTCAAATGAATCATGAATCCAGCTCGTTTCAAACAACCATCTAAAACTTAGAACTACGTCTCTGGGTGTCAAAGCATCGCAGGCAGCTTGTGCACGAATTCTAGTGGAATCGTCAAGAGTCCTCCAGCCTCTACGGGTAAATACAAATTGACGAATGCGGTTGCGCAACCTGGCTCTTAACTCATCGTTCGATTCAACTTGCGACCAGCTTTCAATCAGCTCCCAGACTTTTGTCTGGTGCTCCGTCGAGAGTGCTTGGATTCGATCCACCAAATCACCAAGAGTCTTCTCGGTATGTTTTGGAATAGCAAGAGCAAGATCGATGGCTTTCTGGATCCCAATTACTTGATGCTCTGGAGGAATCGGTTGTCCAAAACCATTTGCATCACTTCTCCATCTCGGACGATGACTATTGTGGCCAACTTTATTTCCCAATTCAAACTGATCGATTGCGATCTCCCACCCAATTTCCGGAAATTTTCTTAGGATTTTTTCAAGAACGGCATTACGATCTTCAATGGGCGCGGATGTTTGTGGCATCCACGATCGAAAAATCGCCTTCAGACTGTTGTCTGCTTTATTTATCCAATTGTCATTGATTTTTATGGCAGCTAGCTTCGCAAGAATTATACAAACCCTGGGGAAATGGTTTGGATCCCAGGCTAGAGCTTCGAGTGCCCAAAGCAACTCAGTCCTATCACAGGAGCCCAAAATGCCACTGCTGGTTGCTGGTTTCATTAACTCGAGAGTGACAGGAGAAGGTAATTCCAGATCCTCTTCGAGAATGCTGAGGAATTCGTTAGGCGACGCTTCAGCGAAAAATGGCAGATCCCTCTTGTAAGAAAGGAGTTTTTGATTTGAAAGTGGTCTGAGAAGTCTTCCAATTAGACTTCCAACTAGGAATGCAACATCTATCCCTAATCGGTTACGAAAAAGCTGGTTGCCATGGACAGCAAGTATGACTATTGTTTCACAGAGACCTTCCCGCAAAGCAGAACTGTGGTTCCTTACCTTTCCATAAATTGCAGCGGCCCAACGCTGATCCTCAGGTAGTTCCAAAGCTGGATCCTCCTCCGATAAAACATATTCAGCAGTTAAGAATAAATCCTCCAAGTCCTTTTGAGTTACAAATGATTGGGTTCCATAGAATGCGTCAATTTTTGAAACAACACCCCTGAACTTGCCAACTGCCCACACTGGACTATCATCGAATTTCAGCAATTCTGTTATTTTTTTTTCGACCGAATCGTAAGCACTATTGGAAGATAGAATCTTGAGAATTTCGCAGTCAGCCTTGGAATCAATACTCCAAGCGCCAACAAACATTAGTGGTATCAAGGCTTTTGCTGAAGACTCTTCTTTCGACCATCCCGGGGATTGGATTGCAGCAATTTTTGAAAGTCTCCTTCGAAGTACAGTTGGCGAATGACCAGATTCGCGACCTAGGGTATTTATTCTTGCATACTCAGTGCCCATCTTAGTTAAGGCGTCATAAAAGTCTTGGTGACTTAATGGCCCCAATGAAATATCCGGCCTTTTTTCCATTGTATGTGCGGGCCGCACAATGATTGTGTGCCTTACCTTGTAGGATGTGGAAATCTCTCTCTCAAGATCATCTGTAAATACAATTTGGATAAATTTTGAAGATTCTGTTGATAGCTTCCTAAGTACTGGGGCTAACGTAAATACCAACGCACTGTCGATCTTGGAAAAGCCGAATGCCCGCCCTTTGTCAAATAGGCAGGACAAAAATGCAAGCGCTTCATCCTTGGAATCGGCAGAAACAACTAGAGGGGAAGCCGGGTCGGATGAGATCCATGAGGTAAACGTGGCTTTGTGAGTTTCAATTGCGGAATCAAAGATTTCGCTACCAAGCTTTGGGTCGGTTACAGAAGCCCAGTCCTTCCAGCACTGCTCCAGAGTTTTGACTCCTTCATGTGACTGATCAAGCAAATCAGCGAACCATGCTTGCGCGGGGATCGATTGTTCAAGCCATTGCTCCAAGTCGCTAGCATCATATGCCCGGACCGTCTTCCAATCACCTAGAGAATTCTTCTTCTCCATCCATAGATGTTTTCCTGGCCAATTGAAAGGAGTAACAAAAACGAAGTTTGTCTCAGCTCTATCTTTACTAGACACACTGCTAGTTCGAGCCGTATAGTCTTTCTCTGCCTTCTTGTCGGGTTTCTTGTCGCAGCCAAATTCCCATCCGGATACTCCTGCCGGAATCCATTGGGTTGCAACCCCAGCATTAATTCTACCATCCCATCCCTTTCTCTCCGCGTTATCATATCCTGGAAAATCAACTAATGTTAGATTGAGGCCAGTTGAATTCACCAGTTTCCTAAGCAGTACGGCAAGCTCTGACCTTGCTGGAATGTTATTTTTGGCCCATCCTTCAATTTGCTTGGCCTTAATAAGAAGGAAAGAGGGAACGTAAACTCTTGCACTGAGATCACCTTGACCTTTGTTTTGGTACTGCTCAAACTCTGTTTGTAGTATTAGCAACTGCTTCGAATTGGCACCAAAGGTTTTTTCAAGCCGTTGAGCCATCTCGAGAGAAAGTGCAGCTTTTCCATTTAATAAATTAGATAGTGCCGGTCTCCCAACCCCAAGTAGTCTAGACGCTTCCTTTACTGTCAAGTTGCTCGGAATTACACTGCCTCTGATAAAGGCGCCAGGATGGTTCGAGAATTCTACCTTGCGCATGATTTTTATCTTGATCCTCAAAAATACTAAATTTCTTAGACATGTAGCGTTAGACGATACATACTATCAATTTGGACTCAAAATGAACTTTTTGTGGCATGGGCTAGGAAAGGCCTATTGCTTGTGGCCAGAAGCAAAGAGCACTTTAACAAGGTTAGGGTTTGCCTAGAATGACTTTATTGCGCCATTACATAGCTTAAAGGATCGTGGAAAGAAGCTTCAACGGCTCACTGAACTTTGTGCATATCGGTTCCTACAGAATCATGGAGCCATCTGATGCTGCTGTGATTGAAATGCGGCAAAAGGCCGAAGCTCATCTTCGAAGCAAATACCGGCCAGGGTTATATACCAACACAATGTGCAATGATATACTTAAGCACATGTTTCAATTTTATGAATCAGAGTTGGAAGTCCTACTTCCGAGATTTGCTACTGCATGGTGGGTGGGGGGAATAGTTTTTCAATATGAGCAATCTGGTAAAATAAGCTCTGCATATAAAATGCTTGAACTTTCGATCGAGGAAGCATCATATTGGCGGAAAAACGGCGCAATACTGAGGCAAGCTTTGGACTTCCTTCTTGAAAAACTATGTGTCCTTGGCGAGATCGACAAGATAGACACGACAATAAAAAGTCAAATCGCTGACTATGAAAAAGCACTGATTTGCGCAAAGCACTGCGTCCAATATTCCAGTGTGAGCAATTTCACCTTCATGATCGTTCCAGACGCAACAACAATCATAATCCATCCCAAGGGGTCAAGCCATTACTTTGAACATAAAATTCAAGCGGATATCGATCGTACAATTGTTGATCATCTAATTCAGAACAACAAAGAGGTATCTATTCGAGATCAATACATGGATCAAAATTCAAGCCCATTCAATTTTAGAGTTCATACCCAAATACTGGACGAACCATTTCAAGCAAAATTTGGAATCACATATGCAGAGTTTCAAGCCCTCGTGTCTGGGCTTGTAGTTAATTCAAAAGAGATAATAGACCCTGGCAAAGCACCAATGAGTGTGAAAGAGGATACTATTAAAGGTTTAGCTGAATACTTAGGAATTCCAGCATCCAGTGTCACTGCTATCATGAATTTGCTGACGCTTGACAAATCAATTCCACGGGAGGTATGGGATTCAAAACAATTCAATAGGATAAATAAAAGGCCATTTTTGGAATTTCAGAGTAGAGGTCGGACCGTATTGATGTGGTCGCACAGCAAGATTGGGGAATATCTCGCTCTCCTGGACAGCGACTTAATATTCAATAAAACTCCACACGGATGGGATTCAGAATCCTTGAGGGGCGCAATCAGTAAAATTTCGAATAATTCAGGGAAGTGGTTCGAGCAGGCAGTAATTACCCAGCTAGAGAAATTAGGCTTTAAAGGGAGAGAAGTAAAAGATAAGACCTTTGACAAATTCTCTGATGTGAACTTTGACTGCGGTCAAATAGACTATCTCGGGTTTCATGCCGAAAGCAATTGCATGGCAATCTTCGAATTCAAAATGATCGAGACTGGTTTTGATGCTCGAGGTGTTAGGCAGGTGAGAAGCTACTTTCTTGAAGGGAAAAAGCCTTTTGTCAATATATTTAATAGGAAGATAAATTGGGTGAACGCGAACCTCCCCTTTCTCAAGGAATACTTCAAGAATGAATTTGGGTCTGCTATTCCATCAGATTTGCATGAAGTAAAGGCAGCATTCATAACTTATTATCCTACGTTGCTAAGTCTTTTCTTTACCCAAATACCATGCAAATCTCTTATCCAGTTTGTTGAAGATTGTAATTCGAAAGGTATCTGGCCATACCCTAGCGGACCTGCGATGTCAAACACAACAACATGATTGCTGGATCGGGATTAGGCTATCTTTCGGCTTATTCTCATTATTGGCTCGCGTTCCTTGTTTCGATAATGCCTCTCCAGCCCCTGTGCTTTTGTCAATTGGTCTGCCCTTATGTATAGCAAGAAAGTCTCTTCCTTCTTGTGGCCAGTAACAGACATTATTTGCTGAGTAGGAACTCCATCCAAATACAGATTAGTAGCAAAGGACCTCCTGGCAGTGTGACTTTTGATGAGCTGGCTCAACTCGACCGACCGTACTTCATTTCCCGCCTTAACTTGCTTGAGGACGGTAAGCTTGCAAGTCTCGGCCGCTTCTTTCAAATACTCATTATATTTTTGAACGGAGATCATTTTTTCATTTCGAATAACAGGACATGTAAACTTGTATCTTCTTAAGAGGGTTAATGCATGCTTGGGAATTGGAATCACCATCTTTTGATTCCCCTTAGCTTGAATCATGTGCAATTGATAGTCTTTTCCATTTTTTACAAAGTTACTTTCCTGGATTTGATGAAGGTCAGCGAATCGCATTCCCAGAGAGCAGTTTAGTACAAATGCATCGGCAACCCTTCTATAGCTTTCCGATAGTTTGTACTTTGAGAACTGGGCTATTTCCTTTTTGGTAAGGTAGACCTGATCACTTTCTTCCTTGGGAGCCGAAAAGGACTTCTTTTTGAAAGATAGATTTGTATGAAGATCTCGGTCAAGGGCAGCATTCATGATCCATTTCAACTTCTTAATATGGCCTCCAATGGAATTTGTCATAAGGCCCTTACTCTTGAGCTTAATGATGAACCTGTCCCGAAAATCCAGGGTAACGTCGGAGAACTTAAGGTTAGGGCTAAATTCCCTTAAATGACCGATGCTGACCCTGCAAGCCCTAGCGGTGGACTCCTTCAAGTCGCCCTTCTTGATTTGGCTTTCGATAAATGAGCTTGCAAACCCAAAGAACGTTTCTTCGGTCTCCATACCGCTAGCCTTATTCATGATTTTGGTTACATCAAGCCTGGTAATGCCCTTGTTTCTGTTCAAGTGGGACTGAACTTCATTCGATACAAGAGTGAGCCAATTATTGAATTCTGTTGGCTCCGTTTTGTATTTGCGTGGGTTGGCTCTGCATGTTTTGGCATCCCACTTGTCGGCACTGATTTTCTTGCCTGTGTATGCCTTGATTCGCTTGCCATTGTATTGTAGGCTAAAGATGATCGGTGCTTCACCGGAATTTCTTTTATCCAAATAGTATTTGACCATGGTTGCAGTAGTTTGTTGCGGACAGTATTGCGGACAAAACTAGTCAATCTGGTTATTATGGGATTTAACTCCATCTTACTCGAAGTGATAGACAATCAGCATGTTAGATCATAATGAGGTAAGATGAAATTGGCTTGAATTGTAACGCGATGATTCCAGCGGGATCACAAGCAATAGGCCTAAGAAATTGAAGATCAGTTTCTTGGGCCTTTTTCTTTTTTGGCTACTGACGTGATTGCTGGCCGTTTTCAAAACGGTGCTTCCTGCCAACTTTCTCGGCCCCAAATGAGCTAGATTCCGGACTTTTCGAACAACATACTTTGTTCAGTCAGATGGCAAACATCGGGATTGGATTTTGGTGTTGTTTGGATAGTTACACTTCAGGCCCATCCAAATGCAACAATCCCTTCTCATGTGCATACTTTACCAATCCTACATTATTCCTACAGCTTGTCTTTGACAGGACGTTGGACCGATGATTGAAGAATGTTTTTTCGCTGATCTTAAGACGATCGCTGATCTCGCCCGGTGTAAATTCTTTGCAGATCAACAAGAGTATCTCTAGCTCTCGGGCGGTAAGTTTCAAGTGGCTTTTGTCAAGCCGGTCCTTACCCTGTAGACTTTGAAGGGCTTTCTCAACAATATCGTTGCGGTAGAAGTCCTTATCGACTACGGCGTACAACGCTTTCTCGACTTCGTCGGGACCACAAGACTTGCTGAGCAGGCCGTGAACGCCAAGATCCATGAGCCGGATGACAAAAATCTCTTCGGTGTGCATGGTGAGTATGAGAACTTTTACCTCCGGGAAGTGTTCAGCAAGATGACGGGTTGTTTCAATGCCTCCCATTACAGGCATTTCCACGTCAAGGATGACGGCATCGGGTCGCTTTTCTTCCACCAAACGGATCAGCTCTTTCCCGTTGGCAGCCTCGCCGACTTGGCCCACGCGGCCAAACGTCTTCATAAGCCTGAGCATTCCCTTTCTAACCACTGTGTGGTCATCAGCCAGATAGACGAGCAAATTGGTTTTCATGATGCTAAAGGTATGGCTACAGTCACGGATAGCCCCTTGCCACTAGGAGGTAGTCCTATGGATAGTTCGGCCCCGATTTGACGGGCGCGCTGGCGGATACTCCACCAGCCCACGCCGTCGGTGGTAAGTTGAGGTTGATAGCCGACCCCGTCGTCTTCAACGACAACAAATAAAGTATTAGCCGGACAAAAGAGGCTGACCAGGATTCTCCTGGCACCCGAGTGCCTGATGCTATTGCTGAGGAGCTCCTGGACGATCCGGAAGGCTTGCAGCGCCTGGCCGTCGTTCCACATAGAGGAATGGTGGGCCTCGAACACGACGGCAATTCCTTTGCCATCGATGGTGCTGCACATGCGTTCCAGCGATCGGGCTAGTCCGGCATGTTGGAAAGCCTCTGGTGTGAGTTGCCAGGCAATGCGACGGACCGTTTCAATCGTCTGATCGATGATGCCGATCATTTCATCATACGATTCCCTGGCCTGGTCCGTTAGCGTCACGGATCGTTCAATAAACGAGGCATTAAGTTTAGCGCCCCACAGCAAGGAACCGACCGAGTCATGGAGGTCGGCTGCGATCCGGATACGATCCTTTTCCTGTGCTTCCAACTGGGCCTTGCTCATTTGTTCCTGGAATTCGATTTCAAGTTTTTGTTTTTGTTGCTGTAGCAGGAGGATCCGCTTCTGGTAGATGAAAAAGAACAGGATTACAAACACGGCCAGGGCCAATACGCCCACGGTGCCCATGGTTAGGAGGAGGAGGAGTTCATCTTGCGCTGACTCTGCCATACTGCAACGAAAAGGAGGAGGTTTTTAGTAATGTTAAGCAAATTATGCAAGATCCAGTTTTCTACAGTCGCTATATAGTTGTATAGCATAAAGAGAAAGAGATTTCCGCTGAAGTAGATCAATGCAGCGATGTTGACCCACACCATGGGAATTCTGTGAATAAATGGCTCCGGCAGGTTGTCTAGCAACTGACGAAAGTATAGCAGGCTAAGGACCATAAATCCAACCGAACCCACGACTGTGGCATAGGAATTGACTATGTAGGGTCCTTGTATTAAGAAATAGTTAATCATGAAAAACAGCGAATAGGTTCCGCCGATACTATAGAACAGATACGTCGGGATCTTCAGCGCGTCACGGTAGATCATTAAAAATAAAATTGTCTGGAGAAGAAGAAATGCATTTCCAATCGGATAAGTATTGATCCGGGACCATCCTAGCAAAAAGGAAATAAGGTCGAACAAAAAGCTAAATGCCGAAATGTAGCCAACCAACTTCGCCATGCGGTCTGACCGCCATAATCGCAGAGAAACGGCCAATGGCAGCAAGCTGGAGAACCACGAGGCGATAGAAATGATCATCATGTTAAAACCGAATTCCTCACATAAGGCCCTCTTAAAATACCCCAAATAGCTTTAGATCACAAATCTGAACCAGGTGGACAGACAGGGGGGCATGGAAAAGAAAAGTCAAGGATGGAGAAATCGCCAGGTGTAATACCTGGAGACGCCGGAAGCTGGGTGTTGCCTTGGGCATCGACACCTGCAATTAGCAATTGCCTTGCTTGTTTGTCATCGAGTGCATAGAACAGCCTGATGCCCGTGCAGCCGCGCTGTTGCAGTATTTGATCAAGAATTTCCCTCCCAAAGTAATGAGAACGCAAAGCAGCAGGATTGGTGTTGCGGTGGTTTTGTGCCCATTCGCGGGCTTTGACAAGATCGATGCGGCCCCCGTCGGAGCCATTGTAGGTAGGATTAGCCATAGACTTTTTTTCAACAAGCTAGCTGTCTAACGCTAATCTCGGGACTTTTCATAGGAGTAACTCCTATTGACAAAAAATAGCATAGGATAAAATCCTACCCGGCTCCGCCTAAAATTTTGATCTGTATTAAGTTGGCAGGGAAGCATAGACTTCTTGGTTTGAGTTTACCACCGGGGCAGAGGTGCTCCGGTGGTTTAGGTAATTCAGGTTGTGGGTGGAAGAGCATCATTGGGAGGCCACAATATTTAAAGGTCAACGCAAAAATTTTTGATTTCATGTCCCGTCAGTCCATCATCGATACGGCTTCCGCCGAGAACGGAACAAAAGAGAATCCTGCCAATTCCAATAAAACCAAATATGGGGCATGGTTCGGTTTCGATGGGGCGCCCTGGTGCGCGATGTTTGTGAGTTGGGTATATCATTCAGCAGGTCATCCGCTGGGGAAAGTGGAGACACCAAACGGCTTTAAATACTGCCCCTCCGGGTACAACTTCTGGAAGGCCAACAACCGGCTTACCGAAAATCCTCAGCCTGGCGATATCGTGCTGTTCGATTGGAATGGTGACGGTACCTGTGACCATACAGGCATTTTCATCCGCTGGGTCGAGGAAGGAAAGACATTCGAATGCTGGGAAGGGAACACATCCATAAACAACGATAGCGACGGCGGTGAGGTGATGTCTCGTACACGAAGAAAGTCGGTGGTCAAGGCCTTTGTGAATACCGGATTGTTTGACGATGCGACCGCGACTTCACCCAAAGCGATGAGGAGAGGCGATTCAGGAACGGAAGTGGCAAGGATTCAAAAAATCTTGTATGACCTTGGATACAAAATGGTTGTTGACGGTGACTTTGGACCCGGCACAGAAGCAGCCGTCAAGAAATTCCAGGCCGATCATGGGCTTGCGGAAAGCGGAACAGTTGGTGTCATTACCGAAGGTGCGATGGAAGCGGAGAAGAGCAGGCCGAAAGTCAAAGACTCAAAACTCACCACCGGTGTGTACTTGAGGAAGGGAGATGCCGGGGCGGCCGTGGTCGTCCTTCAAAAAGCGCTGAACCGTAAGGGCAGTAACCGAATAGTTGAGGATGGTGTTTTTGGCGCAGACACCGTCGTGGCACTGAAAGCATTTCAAAAATCACACAAGCTCATCGTCGATGGCATTGCGGGTCCGGAAACGTGCAAGCGGTTGGGAATAAAATAAGTGCACATGAACTTTTTCATAACAAATCGGGAGATCATTAAGGGTAAAGGAGGAAAAGAATCCGTCCGGAAAGATGGCAGAGAGAATGCAGCGGACAAGCTGCGTTTCGGAATCTACGAAGACCGGGAATTCAAGCTTTTTCCCGAACCGGATTCCGAGACGGAGGCGATCTACGAAGAGGCTGATGGCACCGACCCAGCCAGTCTTAAAGGGTCGGCCCGCTTCTTCAGGACCTTGTATGGTGAGCTTATCAAAGGGGGCGATACCAACAACGTGCTCTTCTTCATCCATGGGTTTAATACCAATCTCAACGGAGTGCGCGATGCTTTCGAATCGCTTCAGCGCTGCTACGTCGACAAACCAGGATCCCCGATACGGCACATCGTCATCTTCACCTGGCCGGGCATGGCCCCGCTTATTCCGTTTCACTACTTCAACGACCGCAACGATGCCATACACTCAGGGGAAGCGTTGGCACGGGGCATCGAGAAGGTGACGCGGTTCTTCCGTGATTTCCTGCGAGCCGGTAAGCATGATCCCTGCAACCGCAGCATCCACCTGATGGTCCACAGTATGGGCAACCGGGTGTTGAAGCACATGCTTCGCGAATTAGAAAGAAAGCAGATTCGCGTGCCCGAGCTGTTCAGCGAGGTGTTGCTCATGGCTGCCGACATTGAGTATAACATTTTCGAGCCTGGCAACCCGTTCACGCAACTCATCGATCTTGGCAATCGCGTGCATGTATACTACCATAGGCAGGATAGGGTACTCGATATTTCCAAGTACACCAAGAACTTCAGCAACAGACTGGGGCGGTATGGCCGCAAGAAGTCGGACAGCAGCCTGAGTGATGTGATCGATGCTGACGTCACCGCCGTCAACGACGACCTAGACCGATCACTGAAGGCGGATAAGGGGAACCACTGGTATTACTATAGCTCAAGCGAGGTGGTGGACGATGTACTTAAAGTGATGAAGGGAGACAAATCAAGATTCAGCATTGCAAAATAGACGCAGTATGGGAAGAAATGTTCCTCCAGTATCGGTACGTTCAATACCCAAGGCAATTCGGATGCTTGAGCGGCCGATGGTATTTACCTCACTACGGCTCTGGGTCAGAATTTCGTTGATGTCAACAACCTCATCTCCCAGTTCGGCATCAGCTGGGGCACTGGGGGAGGGATGCAATCCGTGAACACGAATTGAAATATTACACAATTATGGGAAGAACATATTCGGAGATATTCAAGGAGGCGCTCGGCAAAATGTTTGCGACGCAGGCCTTCTTTCAGGTTCTGCTGGTAGTCGCCCTGGTTGGGTCGGCGTTCTTTATGCAACAAGTCATTTACCGATACGGTTCAATCAAGGCGGGTAGTGTGCTAACCAAAGGATTGCCCTATGCATCGGTGTTTAGCGATTCAGTTCAGCTCTATGAGCCGAAAGTGGACGGCTTTGCCACCTATCGGTCCAAACTTCAGAAACGGGTAATCAAGAGCCCGGATGGTGTGGAGGCCTTGTTGTACGTGGTACTCAATGAGACTCCGCATTGCAGGTTGACTCGAATCAATGAGCAGTTGACTAGCATTATTTTCAAGGCGCACAACCACATCACCATCGCGAGGGAGTTTATGATTCAATCCTTCCTCTGCATATCAATCTCCTCCATCTACTTCATAATGGCTGCCGGATCACTAGCCTACATCACAAGAACCGGAATCCAGAATGCCAACACCTACATGACTACGTTGCTGGTCGTTTCCGCCGCTGTGGCTTCATTCTTTTTTGGATTGACCAAGGTTTTCAAACAGGACGAGAATGCCCAGAAGAACATCCAGTTGTACATTGAGAACATCAACCTTGAACAGTACATTCGGAACCGGCTGGCAAATGACACACGTTATGTAGACTATGTGGAAAAGAAGTGTGCAACCGGTGATACTACGTTTGTGGGCCTTGTGAATTATATAGACAAAAGAATGGAGCGCATCAATGTGATTAGCCTCGGATTTGATGTGCAAAGCGTTGGTTCATTAAAATCCATCAATATTGATCAATCATCAGCGCCTCCGGCAGGCGGAGCGAGATAAAGTTTTTTTGCTAACCTGATTTGGTACGAAAGAATAAACCAACAACCCATGAAAAATGTTACAAGCAGTGTAAGAATCCAACTGGCGCCCGTTTTTATTCTCATCCTGGCCCTCCAATCCTGCTACCACTACCGCGTAAGCTCAGCGAATTTCGATCCGGGCACTGAGTACCAGCGGAAGACCGTTCACTGCTACGCGTGGGGAGCGGTGCAAAAGCGCGACAACGGCATCGACGTGGTCACAGCCAACTGTGATGCAGTGAAAATCAACAAGCTCGATGAAGTGCGCGTCACCACGAACCTCGGCTACGCGCTCATCACCGTGGCAACCCTCGGCATCTGGTGCCCGATGCAAATCGAATGGAAGTGTGCCAAGCCCTGCACGACGGTTGGAGAAATCGGCAGTGCCAATCCGGACGATGCCCTAAATCCCAAAGCCAAATGATAACCAGTAAAACAGGGAGCAGAGCCTGGACCAACAGGCATGAGACATTTACTCAGCCCATCGCGGACATGTATGACCTTGCCAATGACGGTAATGGCAACCTCGCTGACTACAACAGTGCTACGGTGGCCATACAGAGCATCATCAAAGAGGCGATGGATGCTAACTACAGCTTGCGCGCACTCGGTGGCGGGTGGTCGTGGACGAAAATCGCTGCGACCGATGGGGTGATCCTGAATACCAAGCTGCTGAACCACTCTTTCAAGCTCAAGCAAAACAATGTCGTCGCAAACCGCAATCCCGACAATTACTTCTTTGCACAATGCGGCGTATCAGTAAAAGAACTCAATGACAATCTCCGAAAACTCAACAGGTCATTGAAAACATCAGGTGCCAGCAACGGGCAAACCATCGTCGGCGCCATGGCCACAGGAACGCACGGGGCCGCACTCTCCGCCGGATCGATACAGGATTCGGTCACGGGGCTTCACATCATTCTTGGTCCCGGCAAGCACGTGTGGCTTGAGCGACAGTCTAAGCCAGTCGTCTCCGCCGCGTTTGTAGATGTCCTGAAAACCCAGCTCATCCGTAACGACAGCCTGTTCAATGCAGCGCTGGTGAGCTTTGGGAGCTTTGGGTTTATCCACGGCGTGATGATTGAGACGGAACCTCTATTTCTTTACGAGGCGTACAAGCGCCACGTTCCTCTCGGAGACGACATCTACCACCTGATGGAGACGCTGGACTTTGCCAACACGCCATTGGTTTTCCCGGGAGGTAAGGAGGTGCCCTATCATTTCCAGGTGCTCATCAATCCCTATGACCCCAACAATCTGGCGTACGTCACCATAATGTACAAACGACCCTTCGTGCCCGGCTACGTTCCACCTGCTACGAAGGCCGGGGTTGGTCCCGGCGACGATGCGCCTACATTTATTGGCGCGATCACCTCGGTGGCGCCCGCCGTGGTGCCGGGCCTTGTCAATGGCATCATCAAAAATTCTTTTGCCGAATCATCCGACAAGGGTACGCACGGAGAGATTTTTTACAACACTGACTTGCACGGTAAGGTGCTCAGTTGCGCTATGGGTGTGCCCCTGAACCATGTAAACAGCATGAGGCAAGTCCTTGAGTCAGTGAACCAGAAGCACGGTCCGTTTGCCGGCGTATTCTCCTTCCGGTTCGTGAAGAGCACTGAGGCGACGCTGGGTTTCACAAAGTTCCCTGGCCACACCTGCGTGATTGAGGCGGACAGCGTGCCGTCCAAGACGACAACGGATTTCTACCAGGCCACCTGGAACGAACTGGATCGCCTGAACATTCCCTACACCTTCCACTGGGGCAAGGTGCTAAACATGGACGCGGCGAAAGTGCGGAAGATGTACGGCAATGCGGCCGTTGACGGTTGGATTGCCGCGCGGCAGACGCTGATGGAGAATGGGGCGGTGATGCGGGTGTTTAACAATGAGACACTTGGGCAGTGGGGGTTGGATGCGGTGCCGGCAGTGAATGTTTAGTGGTTAGATAGTAGAACACATGAAAAAGAGGATTGGCACAGGCGTAGTGAATTGGATAAGAAACAAATTTCGTATGGAACAATCTCCAGAAATTCCGAAAGAAGATTCTCCTGTTGAAATGCCGCCTGCAAACCCGGCGCCAACAGTGGCTACAAGGAAGAGAAAGAAGCCGGCCACCGCAAGTGAAGGTTGGATTACTTTCAAGTCCATCATCGCCGTATTCTCTTCTGTAAGCCTGATTTGCTTCTTGGTAATTTACATCCAGTTGAAACGGCAACGGTGCGTTTTCGACAACGTAGGCATTTCCGAGAGTTTCCGGCAGCGAGGTTATACGGATGGCTTCATAATTAATACCGTCAATCACCTGATGGCCAAGATTTCCTCTTATGAGGGGGAACTCCGGACGATTTCATACGGTACGGGTCAGGATAGGAAATCCAACTTCGCTGATGGAACCCCTAAGAAAGTCTCCGGGTTTACTGGCTATCAACTTGCTAGCATCGCCAATCTTAACATTCAGGGCATACCCTTTCAGACACTTGTCTACATAGCCGATAAATTGTTGGTCGGTGTATTTGACAACTACGTAACCATGGAGTTCTATCAGGCTGGAAACCGACTGAACTTGGCGGTACAGTTCAACGACAAGCGTGAGGTCTTTTCCACAGCGTACAAAGAAGAAACCCAGGAAGACGCAATCTATCAATTGTGTTACAAGGGGGCGATATTTCTTATGGAGGAGACAGATCCGATTCGCCTGGCCGAGTACTACTTTGCTTCTGATCAGTACACCGAAAGCATCAAGGCTTGTATCTACACCATTCAAACCGACGCGTCTGCAGAAAACAAAAGCCGTGCTTACTACATCTGGGCTCTTTCATCACCCTATCTTGGCAGGGAGGAATTGAACGACCAGATTCAGACCGCTCTGAACCTGGATCCAAAAAATCATCTTGCGACCATCATGTACATGGCGCAGCATACCGACACCACGTTGCACAGCAAGATCCGCGAGCTTGCACATGGCAATCCCTCCAATACGGCAATCTGGTATAATTGGATTGATCGGATCGAGCCTGCGGAGCCGTTTGACAGCGCGTCGTTAGCGAAGGCTTACAAAGAGTTTGATGAGGTTTCCAGGAACTTCATTAAGGTGAACGCCGAAGAAGTACCCTCCGAGGTGCATTGGTACCTTGGCAAAAAGATGGAGGGGTGGGGCAAGTACAATTCCGCCTACCTGGATACTGCGCTTTCCTGTTACCGGAAGGCCCTTGCTCATGAGACACAGCGGCAGGTTCAAAGCATGTATAAGATATCAGAGTACTACAATGCTGTCGCCTACACCTACCAGCAAAAAGCTTTCGCTGCTGCCGGCCTCAAGATAGACGAGTGCTTGTCAACACCAATAAATGATTCGACAGGACAATTCGAGCACATTCTCGAGACGAGTCATGAGTATGCGCACCTGGCCGTGTTGGCCGACTCACTGAATCCATGGGCCTGGAGCACGCTGGGTGAATACTACGGGCTCATGCATATGATCAACACCAAAAGCGAGTACTTGGAGCGCTCACTGTCGGCACTGACAAAGTCGTATCAGTACGGCCTGGACATTGATCAGTATGTAGGCGGCTCAGAGCCTTACTGCTTCATTTACAACCATCATCAGTACCGGTACGAGATGCTTAAGCAAGCCCCGCAGTACTTCCAGGGACCTATGCGGCAACTGAGGAAATTGAGGTTGTGGGATACAGGATAATGGGTGGTGCGGAGTGCCTGGAGATGATTTCGTCACTATATCAATTTTGGACATGATAAGTTAAAACCCTATAGACAAATGAAAATAGAACTCAAGAACAACTACAAGACCTATCAGGCCGATTTCCAAAAGGACACAGGCCTCCAAATGAAAGGCAATGAGGCTCTGTACCTTTCTTATATCAACTTCAGAGCTAGTGATGCAGCACATCAGATGCAGTGGCAGATTGCAAATTTGTTACTGAATCTACCGGATAAAATGAAGGCAACACTTTAAGCAATTTTCCAATATTCCTTACAATTGATTATCAACAAAACCCTCAAAAATTATGGCCTGCAGAGTAGGTATGACAACGGATCTTGCATCGAGAAAGGCCAATTGGCAAAGCAAGTACCAGACATTAAGGAATTGGACAGTGTTGGCAGCCGGACTTTCAAAAGTGGAGGCCCAAGAAAAGGAGAATGAGTATGCTAAAAGGGGCAATTGCGACTCCGGAGATGGCGGTAATGATCCAGATCAGCGAAAGTCGTGGAGTGTGTACAGGTTTGAGTATTAGTCGAAGGACTTGAGTACCAGTTGTCCAGACCACAGCACCCAAGACGTAGCAAATGTCTATTAATTGCTCAGCTTCCACTTTTTTAACCTCGCCTCACACTCACCCTTCGGCACCCTGAAATCAGGCAGGCTCATGAGGTAAGTCAACTTTTCTGCCAGGGTGGAGCGATTGCAAGTACCCTCTGTTTCCATGCGATCGAGCACCCACAGGATACCATGGACATCCAGACCAAGTCGCTCGCATTCTTTTCGCATGAGCGACTCACCTGTGAGCACCGTGCCGTTGCGCAGGGTGGCATGAAAGAGCACAGTCCGATCAGGAAAGGAGAGACCGGGGGCAAACGCAGCCGACTGAATCGTGGCTAACTGATCATCCTGACTGGAGATGATCTCTAGCCGGCCGCCAGCAAAGGGTGCCAGCAGGTGTCGTTCGTCGCCGATCTCGGCAAAGACTTCCTCTGTGGTGGCAATTTCGAAGTCAAGTCGAAAGAACGATTCCGGGAGGCCGGAATCGATGAGGTGCATGAAGATGTTGGCATCCGTGATAACAACTTTCATGGTTCAACAGAGGCGAGACTTTTTCTGAACTCCGCCAGGCTCTGGTTATTTAGGGCAGCAGCCTTGGAGGTGGTTATCACTTCCTGGGAGAAAGCCTGAATGAGGAGTTGGGTGAAGCGTTGTGCTTTTTCCTGACCCTTGTATTCATATGGTTCGGTGGACCGGAATCCTTGTTTGCTCAGTTCGACCATCATAAGCCGGTAACCGTTGGCCGTAAGCACGCCAGTTTCTTTGGCACGCCGCAAGAGGGCGGCGATGGATATTCCGTACTGCTGCTTGACGACGCCCAGTTCCTTGATGTGGATACTGAAGCGCCTATAGCCCAGCTCATCGATCAGCCGTAGCCGGGGGATCAGCATGGCCCCTGCAAAGCAATGGCAGAAGAATTCCTTTTCTTTCTCCGAATAGTCTTTGAGATCCATGAGCAAGTGACCCAGTTCGTGAAGGGCCGTAAACCGCAATCGATCGAGGGGGATGGATGGATCCAGGTTTATGACGATGACCGGGACTGAATCCACCCAGGTGGAAAAACCAGAGAATTTCTCATCGGCCTGAACTGCGATGACTTTGACCTGATGATCTTCAAGCAGTTCGAGGACATTGAAGAGCGGGTCATCTCCGAGGTTCCAGGCGGTGCGCATGGCAGCAGCTGCCTGTTCGACATCGTCCAGGTTCTTGATGGCAAAGTCTTTGAGTGGGTTGTCTGTCAGGTACGACAGTTTCCCTACGAGTTGTTCAAGTTCGAGGTATCGCTCCAGATAGTCTTTTGCGGTTTCCCGGACACGGTTTTCCTCTTTGGCGCCCAGGTTGGCTTTCTTGCGGAAGCTCAGATTGTCGAGTTTCACGAGGGACTCCCGGGCAAAGAAGTCCGGAGGTAGGTCAAGGATCTTGCAGAGGGCGGTGAGGACATCGCTTCCGGGCCGGGCAGTGCCCTGCTCGTACTTGTGGAGGGCCTGGCGACTGACCTTCGGTTCCAGTTTATAGGCCAGCCCTTCCAGCGACAGCCCCCTCATCATGCGGGCCGATTTCAGTCGTTCTGAGAAGGATTTCAAGATGTTTTTGGTGGATGATATCAAAACTAACGATTTTGGTTGACAAAATGTTGTATTATATCAATATTTGTCAACCATCATAAATTCATTGCGTATGAATCTGAATACCGTACTAAAACTGTTGGTTGGAGCGGGACTGACTTGGCTCGTTTATGAGATCGCTAAGAGCATGACGAAAACAGAAGAAAATAAAGAAGGCAATGCCATGCTCTCGGCAGCCTTGGCAGGCCTTGGGTTAATTTCGTTTGACGCTTCGCAAAAGAATACGGTGCACTATACACTCTACCGGGATGGAAAGCGCGTTTACGATGGTATTACTAAAGAATCGCGCAGGGCAATCCGGATGGCAGAGCACCGTGCCAGTGGCAAGAAGTTCGACAGGGTGAGGTTTTCACAAGAGGCGACTTACCGGAACGAAGCATTGGAGCGGGAGGAAAGGCTGATTAAACGCCATAAGCCGGAATACAATATTCAACACAACAGCTAGGCATATGGCAAGAACTTTCATTGACTCGAATGGATACCGACGGTTCTCGAACTCCGGCAAATCAGTGGCTCGATGGAGCGCAAGCAAAAAGCTAGGTCGGCCGCTCAAGGATGGCGAGGTAGTCCATCACAAGGACCGGAACAAGAAGAACAACGATCCTTCAAACCTCCATGTTTTCCCGAATCAGGCAACGCATGATGGGATTCACCAGAAGGATGCAAGGAAGTATGGCAAGAGCTATTCTTACAAGGGTAAGCGACACTAACTGTAACAGTCGCAACGGCGCGCTACCAATCCCCAGCCACCGCTTACTTTTTAGGACCATACTGTCATAGATAGGCTTCCTTGGTCAATAGATGCAACAGCGCAAAAACCGGACTGGTCACATGTAAAATGTGTGCCTCACGGAGGCTCGACGGTCCGGAATCGTACCAGGATGAATTTTCCTGGTAGAATTCGATTCCCTGGATAATCTTGGAGAATGGGATGACAGCATCGGTCCCCTCTTGGCGTCTAACGATAACACTGCTTCCGGTCTCACGGACACGGTGGAAGCGGTAATAGCCTTTGACCTGGACGTAGCCCTGATCCTCGAAGCGTTGTAGGATTTTCCCTACGAGTATTTTGGAATCCATAAGCCTTATTTGTTTGTGGGAGGTAGTCCTAATAGCACCTTTGAGATCTTACATCAAGCTTCACAGAATTAGCTGCTTCAGGAAGTTGTTGATAGTCTCCACAATCTTGGCCCTTCGATATTCGAGAAAGTCGTCAAAGTTTTGGACAGACCACAATTCACGATCATTCGGAAGAAGGTGGTGTTCCAGGATGTCATCGCCTCTCTCCTTAACTACTGCTTGTAGGTATTTTTCTGGTTCCTTGTTGCTGATGTTGCGGTTTGTCTTTCCTCCGATGAAGGCCATATTGGCAATCTCATTAATACTCCTTCGATCGAAGTCATGCTTTTTAAGCACTGATTTAGGGAAAATGTGATGGAACTGAAGTGCATGCTTCTTCCCAACGAAACGCTCAGAAATGGCAAGTCCAGTGAACCAGTCCTGAATGCCTTTTTGCTTTGAAATGAAAAAGATCATGCTGAAATAGGGACTCCTGCGATTCTTGCCTTTGATGTCATCCACAGAGGCAAAGTAATCTCTTACCTGGGTTTTTAAAGTAGCAAGTAGCTCGTCCAGACCTCCACTCTTTGAGAGTATTGAAATATCAATATCGAGAAAGTTCTCGCTGCCGCCGATGGTGTACCGCTGCTTCATGTGCGCGACGTAGAACCAGAACATTAATTTCTTTTCGTCGCTCTTGGACAGTTTTTCCTTCTTTAAGTCACAGTAGTAAGCTATTGGGATTAGTAGGAATGGCGAGCCGAGCAATCTCAGGTTGTCAATCCTGGCATTGTTGCGAATCAAATTAATTGCGAATCGCAGGCCTGACTTGGCTCTTTCCCAGGATTCGTTCAGTTTTTTTAATGGAATCCTATTAACGGTTTTGAATTTGCTTTGATTTGTAGCGAACGTGACCATTGTTTTGACCAGAACCCCAGAGTCAAGCATGAAATCCTCATTGCCTTCGAACTCTTTAGCGAATTGGTCTACCGTCCCAATGAAGCCCTTCCACTTGGAAGTTATCTGAGCAAGGGCAAGGTCGGAACCACGAAGTTTGGCACCCAGCGAGTTGACCCTTACGAATATTTCAGTGACTTCTTCATATGTGAGCTTCTTATCCAGAATTTGCATCACGTATTGGTATTCCTGAATTTTCCGCAGTTTGTTGATCCGGATGGAATACTTCTCCCAATCCGGATCATCGGAATTTATTGAAAGGGGCTTGAGTAGTTGAGAGTCGGACTTTATATACACATCGGAAACTGATATCCACTTGGGGTCTCGCTTCAGCGCGCCAGATGCCACGACAAAGGTGCGCTTCCTCATTTCTTCCATAATGTCTGACTCTTCGTCTTCATCATCATCGTCGTCATCGTCTTCCGCATCGAGTTCTTCAAATTCCAGATCAGAGATTCCCTCCGGGTGATCCAGGTTGAAGAGTATCTCAATGGGTTTAACCTTGTTTCTTACAGTGACTGGCTTCCCTGTCAGTACGGCGGTCAAGCTGGTGAGCCGTTGTTGGCCATCCAGTAAAAGAAGCTTAGTCGAACTGGTAGCGGTTTGCACGGACTGAATTTGAAGTCCCCTGTCCTCGATATCGGGATCGGCCTCCCAGACAAGGATGGCCCCGGATGGGTAGTCACGATAGAGGGAGTCAAAGAGGTCTCTAACTTTCACCGATGTCCACACATATCTGCGCTGCATTTCAGGTAGGGCGAGTTCCCCGGATACTACCTTGTCAACTAACTGACGAACGCTTATGTCCTGCTTTGCCATGCTGAATTTGTTCTTGGGTTATTTTAGTCGTCCTTTGAATTTCTTTGTTATCACTTCGGAGTCAAGGAACTCATCATACCACTCTTCCCGAATCTCTTTTGATTCCACATCTTTTCGAACTCTCAGAATAAACTCCGAAAATTCCTTATTTCGGTCCGCCAGTTTATTTACAGTGTCCCAATCAATGAATTCATTTCCCTTGGCTGAAATCAAAACTTCGCTGTCGTCAGGATGCGCAAGATCAAGAAGGATAATACCTATCCCGAAAGATGAGCTCAATCTGTCAAGCTCCTTTTGAAAATCAAGTTCTTCGCTGATGTCAGCCGCCACAAGATAACCTTCGTGAGCCCAGGATGAGTTTGATACAGCTTGAAAAAAGCTCTCCCTCAAATTTCCAAAGGAAAGACGCTGTTTAAGTTCAAAGGAGTAAAGCTTCAATTGCACATCGCCGAGGACCTTGCTTAACTCGTGTGCATCAGTTTTCCAATGTTCCTGAGGGAAACTGCACCCGACCATGTCGGGATGCAGCCACTCACCGAATTCCTTTTTTCTTGATTTTTGATGTGGAATGGTCTTGCAGTAAGCGGAAAACTCAACTCGGGCAACATAGGCAAGGACGCAGTGTAAATCCTTTTCGAAGTATGGATCTGCAATCGCTTCCTCATCATTTTGAACAACCCTCGAAAATTCCTTAAGGGTAGCTTCCGGTGTGATCGATGGAATATAGAATCTTTTCGGCCGTGTGCCTATGGATGCGAAGTTTCCATTTTCTGCATCCAGCACCGCCATATACAGCCGAGCTCCCAAAGTGGCCCTAGGAGTTTTCCCTACCGTGTCCAGGTCTTTGACATAGTCAGATACTACCGCGTGATCCCAAATTTCTGTGGCTGTCATTGGCCTTTTGGTTTCGGAGATGATTTTCTTAGCTAAATCGAGAAACTTCATAATCCATTTATTTAGACATTCACCATTTCGATCTCAAGCCTTAATCAACGAGTCTAGTCTTTTTTTACCATTATCTCTGTTAGTTCTGTAGCGAGGTCAGCGTAGTATCTCATTTGCTTTAGTAACAGTCCAACCAATCTTCTTTTTGTAACGGAATTGTCCAAAGCAATCATCCTGTCGCAGATGAGACTAACTTGTGCCGGAGTTAACTCAGCCAATCTGCTTGGTTTGTAGATGTCAATTTTTAAGTCCTCCCACAGTATTGACTTTAAACTATCGATGTTCTTCTTCAGGTATTTGCCCGTCGCATTTTTTGGAAGCATAGACACAAAATCAACGTTTCTAACGAGATCATTCATAAATACGCGTGCGACTCTTTCCTTGCTAGCGGTTAAGTAACTGGTCATCAACATATGTGCAAGGTCTGGAGTTGAAATTTCAAGGGATCTTTTGCTCAATAAAATGCTTAAGTCACTTATTTGAATAATGTGAGAAAAGAGTACGTAGGAAAGTCCATCTGGATGATCCTTTAGGTGGATACTATCCTTTATGGAAATCATGTAAGCCTCTGCCGTTTTCAGCACTTCAGCCTTGATAAATTCTTCATGGTCTGAACCATATTTTGACGGAATCATCGAATTGGGCAGGAAGAAAAGTCCGTCATTCTTTGAGAATAGTTTTTTGAAGCCCTTCCTCTCTAGGGCAGTGACCAAAGGAGCCCTAATCCAGTTTGAATGTAGATGTTCTAGGTCCTTCTTAAGGCCATCAAGTTTTGCCTTTCTAGCCTTGCCCATTTTCTTGCCCTTCAATTCTAAGATTTGAGATCGAATTGAATTTTGAGTTTCGGTTTGACTAGAATGTACTTCACTAAACCCCTCTGCATACTTGTAAACCATTAGTAGTTTCTCGGAGGCAGCCAATTTCATCGCTGTTTCCATTGAAACTTTTCCTGATTTTAGAACGGAATCAATCAGCCTTCCAACCTTGGAGTCATGTTTCAATTTGGCGAATTTGAAATGTTCCTGCCAAAGCGGTTGAATCTTAGTAACTGTCTCTACCTCATTCATCAATTGATCGGCATTCTTCATTCTCCAACTATCAATCGATAAATAATGCAGAGTCGTTCTCTTACTGGATAATCTCCTGATTATGGTTTCGGTCCTCAGATGCCTATTTAGCATGGCCCCCTGAAAAGTTGAAAGAAAATAGGATCCAAGAAGAAATCTATTAAATCGATTTTGGATTGGTATATCAAATCGCTGCAGAAAGAACTCTTCAAGCTGACCTTCAAGGTAAGTCACAAATCGTTTGTCTCCCCTGATGAAATGTGATTGCGCATGCCTTATGTACATGTCCTTTTGCCCTGGAATGAAGTTTGATTTTGGTGGCTGATAACTTAGGGCGTATGCTGATGCGCGATCATAACAGAGCCCTAACATTTCCTCGAATTCATGTAATGAGACTCTCGAGTACGATGGAAATAAAGACCTTACCAGCTTTATGGACGCCAAGAATGGCTCAATAACATTCCAAACCGTTGAAACTGCCGTTAGGATCATAAGCATGGTTCAACACTCATTCAAAGACACCTGGACTTTAATGCGAGGCACACCTTTTTCGTCTAGCTTCGAAAGTATTTCTGCATCAAACTCTGAAACAACCTCTCCAGCTCCCTTTCACTCTCCCGCTGCCTGGCCCGCAGCCGCTCGACCTGCTCGACCAGCGCAGCGAATTTTTGCTGAAGCGGAAGTTCGGGTAAATAGATTGGAAATTCCTTGAGAAGAGTCGGACTGATATTGGATTGACCTACAGCCTTCTTGCATCTCCTCACAAACATCTTCTTGTAAGCATCCGTATTCAACAGGTAGGAAAAGCAGATCGGATTGAAAGTTGTCTTTAGCTTAAGTTTAACGAGATATGACGCGAGAACTGCGTCAATGTCTCTATTCCAGTAGGAAGTCTTTCCTACGAGCTCTGTTGAATTTGTCCTATTGAAGATTATATGACCTTTTTCAAGTTTCAGTTTCGCGAATTCATTGTCCGTCAACTCCACATGACTCAGTTTTGTCAGATCAATTCGACCATCATAAGTGATGTTGGACATGCCCAAAACTGGGTAACCATCCTTGTCTTGATTTGATTTGTTTGAAGTTCCGTATTCGGAGTATTCGATTACGTCATTAATTGCTGCCGTCTTCCACCGTTTGGGATTTGTTTCCGGGTCCCCAAACATCTCCAGGAATGCCGACTGAAGAAACTGCTCCGTGAGCCGGCTGGCCTCCCGGCGCTTCTGAAGGGCGGTGTCGGCTTGGTCGAGGATCGATGCTATATTGCGTTGGGTTTTTAGATCAGGATATGGGATTTGCATTTTCAGTGCATCTCCCTTGGTTAATTTAATTCTAGTTGAGCCCGTGGTGAATTTTGTGACATCGTAGAAGGCGAGGCTCCACTTTAAGAAATCGATATCAAGGCCATTGATTGGCCTTAAAACATGAGCGTGATTATTCACCCAGCTCTTTCCTTCCACTTTATAGGCAATGGGTTTAGTCTTCGATCCGAAGTGGCCACCATCTTCTGCTAGGAGAATGAGAGGTTCATCGAAGATGTGCCTATCAATGGAGTCAATCTGTCCATTGGCACCGTAGTACGGTATTTGACCTTTCATTTGAGCGCGATCAGAGTCCTTTAGAGGAATTCTCCTGCCATCAAGGAACTCCACGACCTCGCCTAACGTCTTCTTTGGCCACGCAGCTGAGCTCATCTAGACTTTATGCTTTAGGTCCCTTACATACGATACAATCTCCTCCTCCAACTTCATCACCCTATCCATTAACACCTCCGGCTTCTCATACTCCACCGCCTTGTGCTCCACCGGCTTGTACCGCGAGATGCTGAGGTCGTACTTGTTCTTCCGGATATCCTTTGTGCTCACCCAAACCACCTGCTTGTTCTTGGTTTTCTGCTTACCCTTCCGGGCTTCCCACTCTTTTAGTATGTCCGGTATGTCGCTGTCGCCGGTCTTCTGGCGCTTGTCGTCGAGGGAGAAGCCGTCGGATTGCATGTCGTAGAACCAGATGTCGTAATCTTTTTCAGATGGCGCCTTGGTGACGATCAGTACGGCGGTGCTCACGCCGGCGTAGGGTTTGAAAACGCCGGAGGGCATGGAGACGATTCCCTCCAGGGTGCACTTGTCCACGAGGATCTTGCGCACATCTTGATGCGCGTTGCTGGTGCCGAACAGCACGCCATCGGGGACGATCACGGCCGCGCGGCCTCCGCTCTCGAGCAGGTCGTAGATGAGTTCCATATAAAGCAACTCGGTCTTCTTCGTCTTTACCCGGAACCGCGGGTTGATGTCGCCCTCGTCGATGCTGCCCTTGAATGGCGGGTTGGCGAGGATCACGTCGTACTGCTGCCTCTCGTTGAACTGCTTGCTGAGCGTGTCAGCATACCGGAAGTTGGGATTGTCCACGCCGTGGAGCATGAGGTTCATGGCACCGATCCGCACCATGGTGGCATCGAAGTCGTAGCCGGACAGGGCCCGGCTCTTGAGGAACTTATGCACCTTCGAGTCGATTTTGTCGCCGATCAGGTTGTGGGCTTTACCGTCTTCGTCGTAGCTGAGAATATCCTTCGAGGTATTTGTCTCCAGAATGTGTTCGTAGGCAGTCACGAGAAACCCGGCCGTGCCCGCTGCCGGGTCGCAGATGCGGTCGCCAGGTTTGGGATCGAGCAGTTTCACCATCATGCGGATGATGTGGCGGGGCGTGCGGAATTGCCCGTTCTTGCCGGCCATGGTGAGCTGCCGCAGCAGATACTCGTACAGGTCGCCTTGCACATCGATGTTCTGCTCGCTGATGTGCATGTCGTCGATGATCTTCACGGCCTCTTGTAAGAGGGAGGCCTTGGGGATACTGAACATGGCGTCCTCCATATGCTGAGTGAACGTGCTCGTCTCCGTGCCCAGGTTGCGCAGAAACTCAAACACCACGTCGCGAACGTGCTTGAGCATTTCATCTCCCGGCAGCTGCGACCAGTAGCTCCACTTGCACTTCTGGTTCTTCTTGTTAAAGACCGACTTGTACTCAAGCTTCCTCCGCTTCGCCCCGGCCGCGTTGGCATTGTCAATATCCTCCAGTCGCTTGAGGAAGATGAGGTAGCTCATCTGCTCAATGGCGGTGAGAGGGTTGGAGATGCCGCCGGACCAGAATCTATTCCAGAGAGAATCGACCTTTGATTTTAGATTTTGATCAGTTAGCATGAACAATTTGATATGAGTACACCCTCGCCAAAGCCGAGACGCTGGACACTGTAGCGGAAGCAGTGACTACCAACTTGGAAGCGATTCCATGGGGTTTTGCTCATTGAATCAGGATTTCAGTGCTTTTGAAATTCGAAAGTACCTCTTATCAAGAGCGTCTCTGCCACCTTCCATTACTTCACAAACTGCGGTTCTTATCTGTTTATCTTGTAAAGCATTGCTTCTGGCCATAATTACTTGACCAGAGACAAAGTCCATGTGAATTACGTTGTCTGAGTTTGCATTGACGGTAATGTTAGGGTTATGAGTAACGATGATCAGCTGCCTTTTCTGTTTCAGTTTCTTGAAGCCTTCTACAACAAAGCGCGAGATTAGGCTTGTGTCTAAATCATCCTCGGGCTGATCTATGATTAATGGAATGTCATTCAGAACCAAAAGAAGTCCTAGCATTCCTGCTGTACGCTCTCCAGCTGAACCAGTTTCAATGTCTTCTTCCTTACCTTGCTTTCTGAACTTGAGCACGAGCTTGTCATCAGGTACCCACACAAGCAGCCGATCAATGTCCTCTGGCGTATTCTGTTTTAGGTAGTCAATGTGTTTTGCTAGACGTAAATCAAGATTCTTCTTGTCGGCTTCAGTAGCTGAAAGAAACTCTGCTATTGCAGTTCTTCTTTTTTCCCATCTTGTTGCAATTGGCTCGTTGACAATGTCTGCAATAATACCATGATCGGCCTCTTGAACATCATTTGTGCCGAGTATGTAGTCAGAAAATTCCCCACCCGGTTTTCGTATCAATTGACGAAAAGCGTCATTTGCACTTTCTGTATCTGCCATGGGGCTTAACTCAATAATCAAGAAAGGATTGGTGGCGTCATCAAGCTCTTTCCATCTTGAAATGACTCCATTTCGGGTTGTTCGCAGTTCCTTTTCCTTCTCAATTATAGTTTCGTAAAGTGTGTTGAGTGTTGAGTCAAGTGACTTTAGCTCTGTCTTTTGCGCTTCAATTAACGCGACTCTATCAGTTAGCACCGCTCTTTTCTGAATAAGGGTTTCATATGTCTCGGTGCCCAGTTCCTGAAGTTTTTCAGCAATTGCTTCATATGCCTTTTTAGCGTCTTCATACTGTTTAAACCAAGGAAGTGAATTGACTTTTTCTTGAAGATTTTCCTTATAAGGAAGAAGAGCAGCAATGGCTTCCTTGATCTTTATTTTCGAGACCTCCATAGCAGAATTGATTCCCTGAACAAACTGCAGTGACTCATCAATTACCACATCCTTGAGTTCTTCAGGGACTCCTAGTTTTGGAGCCATTAATTCCAACTGCTCTATTTGATGAATGAAGTTGGAGACACTCTCACTTGTACTTGAAAAGAACTTATTGCTCGCCGTTAGCGTATTAAACTTGCTCAGTGTCTCATTGTATTCAGAACTTTCAATTAAGCCTATCTTATTGTTGGCCGAGTTTATCTGGGCCTTTAAATTGGCCTCCTCAGAAATCGAATTGCGGAGTTGCCTACTCTTTGCCCTTGCTGCAATCCATCTGCTAACCAACTCCTCCTTTGCCTCCGTCCATGCTGCTTTGTCGAACTGTGAATCTATTAACTCAATTAGTTTGGAGGGATTCCCGGTCAGAGCATATAGCTCCTTCTGACTGAAGATTTGAATTGGAAATAAGTCTTTGATTTTTGATACGGCTGCTCCTGCATCCCACTTGTTTGATGTATTATTCCATTCCTGTAGAGTGTTGGTTGAATTTGTCCACCGTATCAAATGGAGTTTACTGTCCTTGAAGATTTCTGCTTCAATTTCTGTATCGTTACGTAACATACCGCTCCCGTTCTTTCGCCCAAGTTGACTGAATTTGTCAAATTCAGACTGAACTTCATCTGGCATTTCATCAACTCTTGCCATCGCAATCCGCAAGTAGTTCACGAGTGTCGATTTACCTGAGCCCCTGCCGCCGATGATAGAAGTAAGCCAAGGACTGAACTCAGCCTTCAGAGGCTTGCCATTTCCTGCTCTGTATCCCTTCGTTATTGCTAAGGATTTTATAAAGTATCGATTTGAAATCGTATTCGGGTCAACCAATGTTTCATCTTTGCGAATTACTCCATCATCTCTGTCATGCAGAGCTAGTTTTAGAGCGTCGAGAGATGGTTCTCCCATTTTGACCCATGTATAGTTTGTGCCCACTTGCGCCGCAATGTGACTATCGGTCCCTACTACCTCCGTCAGTTGAAGTTTAGATTGCCTATAAAGTTCTGGCTTCACAAAGGCTCTGTCAATCACTTCGATAGCAAGTAATCCCTCGGCACCAATTGCCCGTATAAGGGTCGCGCCAGTGAGTGAAAGCAAACCACTTTCCTTATCTGCATGTGCTGGTATTGCTATTCCGCCAGCATCGTGAACTTTTTTGATAACATTCTCTACAGTATCAGATGCCACATCATTCGTCGTGCCAATATGTTGAGCAGGGAATCCCACTGCTCCTAACAAGGTTTGAATCTCGGCAGTGTCCGCTGTTGGGTCGAATAAGCCCAATATGTGAGTGTTTCCTGATGCCGAAATTTCTACTCCTGGGAAGAGATACAATTTCCTATAACCAGCTGGTTGTGATACTTCTAGGGACGCTAGTGCGGATTTCAAAATGTCAATCCAACCACCTGAATTGTGGTCAGTAATTGCAACACAATCAATCCCGGCGTTCATATACATCAGCAGCCAATTCTCTGCGGTGATTGCCATATGAGCTGCATTGCCCTTCCCAAAATCATTTGATGCAGGGGTGTGATTGTGGAAATCAAACTTCCACCATTTTGCGCCATGTATTAGGTGATGCATCAACTAGGTTGCTAATGTTTTTGTCAACTCTACCAAATCATCGATCTGTTCTTTCGTAAAAAACTTCTCCACCGCATTCGCCCCAAAATTCGTAAACGGCGCTTCATACAAGTCTGCTTCTTCCAGTTTCCGCTTCTGCAAAAACACCGTCTGCACCGTCCGCAAGAACCGCGTCTGGTCCGCATTGTAGTTGTGCTCCAGGATAAACGCATCAAATGCCTTCCGCACTATATCCTCGTAGCTGGGCAGGGCTTCCAGCTTGAGTACGTGCTTTAGAAAGTCTGTGAGGCTGCCCACACGCACACCGAAGGCCTTGAGCATGTTGTCTTCGTTCAGGTTCAGTTCGTCGGTGCCGAGTTCGGCTTCCAGGGTCTCCTCCAGGCGCATGAGGTCTACGGTGTTTACTTGCTGGCCTCTCCTCAGCTGCAGAATGGTCGGGTGGGTGGAAGCGAGGTGTTCGATCTTTTCTTCCACCTTTTTCCGGTACTCCTCGATCATCATCTTCTGGCCTTCTTTCCGCACCACCACCCACTTGCGGGAGTCGATCACATCCTCGAGGCCAAGCTCGATGACCAGCGATGGCTTGTCGCGCTTGTATTTCATCAAGGGAGCCAGCGACTTCTTTGCTTCGTCAACGGTCTTAAGGGTTACTTTTTCCCAAAACGTGTTTGAGAGAACGGCTTCCTTCGTCGCCATTTGCTGCTGCACCTGGGCGATGGTGGAAGGCAGGAGGTCAACATCTTCCCGTATGGAACCGATAATGGGAGCGAGGTCTTTGCGCTGTAACAGGAATAACCCCGCCCGCTCCATCTTGCTCGTGAAGAATGCCTCGGCAAGGTTTACATCGGGAACGAAGCGCAACAGCGGCGCGACCTTCATCCGGAGCAGCTCGATCTTCTGCGATGTGAGGTAATTCCAAAAATCGTCTGCCCACACCTCACGGACATCTTTGAGAGACTTCTTCACGGTAAACGAGTCCATGGGAATCCGGGTGGTGAGCTCCCGACAATCGGCAACGATGCGCTTAAAATCTTCGGCCTGCTGGTCGTTGATGAGAATCTCAAGCTTGCTCAACCTGGTGTTGAAAATAGTGACCAGCACCGGCACCTGCCGCGAGCCATCTTCCTCCTTCGGCATCATGCTGAAGTGCTCGAAGTTGTCCCAGAAGTCAACGATGAGGAAGTTGTCCTTCTTCCTCTCCGGCAGCCAGTCGAGGTGCGTGCAGGCTTCCAGCGATCTTGTTCCGCGCCCGATCATCTGCCAGAATTTGATCTGTGAGCCCACGGGTTTCATGAAGGCAAGGTTTATCACTTCGGGTATGTCCACACCGGTGTCGAGCATGTCAACCGAGATAGCAATCCTAGGAAAGTCCTCCTTCTTGAACTTGACCAGAAGGTCTGCCGCCCGCTCCACGCCGGAGGTAATCACCCGCGCGAGTTGCCCCTTGTGCTCGGGGTACATGTCGTTGAAGGCCTCCTCCAGCCGCAGGGCGTGCTTCTGTGTGATGGCGAACACGATGGTCTTGGCGGGAAGCTGCCCGGTGGCGTCCATATGGATCATGTCCATCAGTTCTTCCCACTGTTTGTACAGCGTGTCGGTGTTGGTCACCTTCCGCTCGAGGTCGGTGCCCTCGAAGTTGATGCTCTCTGGATCGATGCCCCGGTCGCGCAGGCTTTGCTGCTCTTCTTCCGTAAGGTCAATTCCCTTTATGCCTTTGCGCTGGAACTTCGTCTGCGCCGAGTACACGTTGTAGTCGGCGAGGTAGCCCTCTTTTACTGCTTGGTCGTAGGTGTAGAGGAACGTGGGTGCGGTGCCGTCTGTCTCGAAGAATCGGAACGTGTCGCGGTCGATGAAGTGGGCCGGCGTGGCGGTGAGGCCTACTTGTACTGCATCGAAATAGGCCAATACGTCAGTGTACTTATTATATATAGAGCGGTGGCACTCGTCGGCCACGACCAGGTCGAATTCGGCGGGGGAGAATTTCTGGTAGCATATCTCCAACGTCTGGAGGGTGCTCACGTACACGCGGGCCGTTTTGTCGATGTCGTAGCTGCGAATCCTGGTTCTGGCCTCGTTGGGCAGGAATACCTTGAAGCCATCCGAGAGGGCCTGCTCCACTAGGCTGTCGCGGTCGGCGAGGAAAAGAACTTTTTGGGCTTGTCTTGCACGGAGGAACACATCGATCAGGGCCATAATGGTGCGGGTCTTGCCCGTGCCGGTGGCCATCACCAGGAGCGCTTTCCGTTTCTTGCGTTTTTCCACGGCTTCGCCGATGCGGCGGATGGCTTCCGTTTGGTAGGAGCGGTTTACGATCTTCTCGTTGATCTTGATTTCGCTGAGGGGAAGGCGGTTTTGTTTCAAGTGGAGGAGGCGCTCCAGGTCGCCGCGGGTGAAGAAGCCGGCGACAAGGCGTTCGGGATACTCTTGGGAATCCCAGAAAAAGATGTCTTCGCCGTTGGCCATGAAGGCAAAAGGCAGGAAGGTTTGTTTCTTCTCTATGCGCGTGACGTATTGAAGCACTTGCTCTTTGCCCACTCGTGCATCGCGGCTGGTTTTCTTTGCTTCGATCACGGCGAGCACTTCGCCGTTGGTGCGGTAGAGGCAATAGTCGGTGATGCCGCTTTGTGGCGAGGCGTCATAGCCTTCCACTGGCACCTCCAGCCACACCTGTGTACGGTCAGCCAGATTCCACCCTGCATCAACCAACAACGGGTCGATCAGTTTGTAGCGGGTTTGTGCTTCGTTGAGGGTGGCCACTTTCAGGAGTTGAATTTTAGTTTCACCCACACTTGTTCATCAAGGGATGGAATACGGGAAACTAAGGTACGGAGAGTTTACCTCAATTGCCCTGTTTGACTACAATTTTGAAAGATGCTGAAGCATAGGAGTAACTCCTATTTAATTTTCATACTGTTGGCGGTAGGTGATAATATCGACGTTGTTGGAGGGTCATTTTCTGATACCCTGAGCTGAGCACAGGGTAGGGTTAACCATAGGACTTTCTCCTAGGCGAACCCCAATTTCATCAAACATGAATTACCTTGTTTCATGATTCGTCCTGGACTTCTTCTGGCAGTCCTGCTTCTGCCCGCAATCACCCTTGCGCAAGAGATTAACACCTTATCGGCCGCAAAAGAGGCAAAGGACTCACTTCAGCAAGTGAGCTTGAGATTATTGCCAGGCCAGACTAAGAATCAGGACATACTCGACAGCCTTCAATCCTTCGCCGATATTGCCCGCTTGAAAGATTCCCTGAAGATCACGCGGTGGTCGGATAGCTTGCGGCGGAAGATCGATGTTCAATTTTCTTCTCAGCAGATTGAACGAAAACTTGACAGCCTCCGGTTTCTGAATATCCCTACTGACCGCATCTCGCGCTATTCCGACAGCCTAATGCAAAAGAGGGAAGTGCTCCATGGTGAAGTAAACGAAAAGCAACAGCGACTCCGGAACAAAGTCTCGCACCGTTATGACGACTGGATGAAAGGAATCCGCGAAGAATTCAACCTTGACTCTGCTGGGATCAAGTTGGGTGACCCGCTCAAGAAACTTAATCTTCCTAATTCTTCCGTTCCCTCTCAGGGATCAAGCCCAGGATCCATCCTGTCTTCTGGTTCAATGACAACGGTTCCTGGAATGCCCTCCTTAAACACCGAGGATTTCTCGTCCCTTGGTTTGTCAAAAGACCTGACCGGCATTGGCGGCGACCTGGCAATACCCAACATGGATCAGCTAAGCGGTATGGACAAAAACCTGCCCTCCATACCTGATCCGATGAAGGATGTCAACGGCCATTTGGAGGAGGTCAAAGCCCTCACCCGTGATCCCGGCGTGGCTGCCGAAAAGGCGGCAGGTCAGATTGCTGAAGTGAGTGACGCAACCAAGGCATTGAGTGAAGCTGAGAAACTGAAAGAGCAAAATGAAGCGCTCAAAATGGCCGAACAGATCAATGATCCAAATGCCTTGAAAGAGCAGGCTGTTGATCATTTCGCCGGTCAGGAAGCGGAGCTCTCCGGAGCCATGAGCCAGATGGGCAAATACAAAAAGAAATATGCCTCCCTCGGTAGCCTTTCAGAGATCAAAAAGAACGACTGGCTCCCCAAAAACGGCCTCAAAGGCAAGCCATTCCGCGAACGGTTCAGAGTCGGGCTGCATACAGGATTCAAAGGGCAAGGCGATACCCTTGTATTGGATTTTTACCCCAACGCATCGTACCGTATCACCGGCCGTCTGGAAGCAGGACTGGGCGTGATCTACCGCGTGCGCCTGAGCACCCAAGACTTTTCTTTCGATCAGCGGAACCCGGTCTGGGGAACGTCCATGTTTGCTGTCGTGAAAACCTTCAAGGCGATCCACCTTCGTTTCGAGGTAGACGGCAACAGCTTCCCCAAACCCGCCCCGCCCGACCAACCCATCACCCGAGATTGGCGCTGGACATTTTACTCCGGGATCCAGACGAATTTCAAATTAGGAAAACAGTGGACAGGCATCATCCAAATGCTGTGGAACTTCGATTCAAATCTCAAGGATGGGTTCCCCGAAAAGCTGACGATGAGGGCGGGGGTGCAGTATAAGCTGATTCGGCCTTCCCGCCCGAAAGCCTAAGCAGGTAAGTAGTTTGGTAGTCAGGCAAACTTGAAGTTTGATCTTTTTGTCGTGGCTACAATCTCAGCCCAGCCTACTCAACTACAGGACCAATTAACATTGTCAGCCTTATCCGCGTTGTTGGCCCAATTTAGTGGCTGAAGATTTGACGTACTGTCGGATCCGCCCTTAGATACTGGCGTGATGTGATCGATCTCCCAGCCATGCTTTGAATCCCTCTTGCCGTGATCTGACCATTTCATGGCATGGCCATCACTTATCGAATCGCCATTCATCCTCACGGTAGTCTTTGATCGGCTTACCTTTTTCCCAAACATCCTTAATCTGTGAGGCTCGGTTGGTGTTGTGTTTGCGAGCCATTTCTTTGCTTATGTGAGGGCAACCTATAAAAAGAGCCAATCTTTCAGAACAAAAGCATAGGAGTTACACCTATAAGAAGACGGTCTCTTTTCGTCAGGCTATTAATCTTTGAATAACCTCGATGAAAAACGTTAATCGATTCATCCTATGACTGACTTCGGAACTGATGTTTTGACCGGTGGCGGTAACGCTTCAATAACAATTCGAAACCGGTCTCTCGCTTTCTTTGCAAAGACCTTGACAGCACTTTGTGCGGATGGAGGTAAGTCGTGGATTTTAGTACCAATCTTAAAGCGAATCATGCGAATACTGGTTTGCTTTTGCCTGGCCATGCTGTCGGGTTATACGGCGAGTGCCCAATCTGCCGATTTGCTCACCGGCAACTTGCAGTATGGGATACCACTCGGAGAAGTTAGCGCCAATGACATTTCAATTCCGGTAAGGATTTCTCAACATGGCAATGCGCTGACTGTTGCCGAGGGGGAGGGTGACTGCGGAATGGGATGGAGCCTGAGTGCCGGCGGAGCAGTTACCCGCCTGGTGCGTGGTCTGCCCGACGAATTGGATATCGGCAATCGGAAGGGATGGACCAAAATGTCCTCCAAACATGCGCGTATACAGACTTTTAGCCCAGGAGGTGATGACACGTTGGATGTATGCTCAGATGAGGCAAACGACTTCCTTACCCTTGACAGCCTGGCATATACCTATGATACCGAGCCTGACCTGTTCTTTTTCCATGCCCCGGGCATCAGTGGTCAGTTTATACTGAGTTCGAATGGCACGCCGCAACTGCTCAATCTGCAGGATATCACGATTTCTACGTTTCGATCTGACAGTTTCTCGATCAAAACCAATCGTGGCTTTGTATACTCATTTTCCACAGTAGAAAGTACCAGTCGGTCCGTTGGGGGTACCCTTTGTGACTTCACCGATTTCCGGTACAACAATGATTGGGGAATTGACTTTACATCACGGTGGCTGTTGACGCGCATACAATCAACGGCTACCGGCACAACGGCAGATTTCACTTATACATCGTTGCCCGAGGCGTCACAATTTTCATTCAAGGAAGACTCGCTGTATTATCTCCGTGACAAGTTTGAGCCCAAGCGGCTTGCTACCATTGAACTGAAGACATTCAGGGCTGAGTTTAGCTGGGCCAATAATCTGGTAAGGCAGGTGAGAATCCAGGATACGGTTACTACTAACGGAAAGACATTTGAATTCTACTACAAGACCTTTAAGGATACGCTGGGGGTCAGGTTTCCCGCCGTTAAAGCCTTTCTGCACAAGTTGCGGGAGGTGGGACCGAACTGCTCTCCATATGCCTCCTATGAATTCAGCTACGCCGGTGTCAATTGGTCGCGGCAGGCGTTGGCCAAGCCATGGAAGAGAAATATTAAGCAGGATTGGTTCGGATACTTAACGGGCAGACATGGCAGTCTCAACTTGCCTACTGTTCATTTTTTTGATGGTGAAACAGACGATGCAAGACGGGTGCGTATGGTCAATGGAGGTGGAGGAACGCACTCTGCAACACTGACTGGGTACAATCGAACAGTCAATCCGGATTCGGCCATGTTCGGAGCACTGACAAAAGTCGTTACTCCTTCCGGAGGCATCGTTGAGATATCGTGGGAGTCGAACACATACTATGATTCCGCCTTGCAGAGGAACGCGCTTGGTGGAGGCGTTCGGGTGAAGAAGATTTCCATGAACGGAAGCGACGTTGCCTATGGCAAGTCGACAGAAACGTTCAACTCCTATCGGGCTGTCACTCGTAGCTACGAGTACAAGGAAAGTATTGATACCATTAGTTCAGGAAAGCTTCTTGCCCCGTTGAAATTTGGTTATTACACAGTGGCCGGTCGTCACTCATCATCTATCAACCGTGGTGATCCTTCTGACATCATGTATGCCCGTGTAATAGAAACCGTGGATACGCTGGGTTATACGATCTATGAATTCAGTATCCCGGGGGTATTTCCGCAAACACAGAAATATGAGTGGAAGGCGACTAAAAGCCGAATTGCGCGCAAGAGTGGGACAGACTGCGGTTGTGAAAACTACAGAAACGGGTACTTCGCCTACCCATTCGCGCCATCGACCAATTTCGGTCACCGCCGCGGGTTCCTGAAAGCTGTCTATCAGTATTCCCAAGACAGTACGTTGGTGCGCAAGCGCGAAATGACCGCCCTTCAGTTACCTGCTTCGCCTCCGGCGCCCGTGAAAGCGATCCGGTTTGAAAGAACAGGAGGCAACCGTTTCTACTACGGCATCTACGAGATACTGACTGGCAGAGCACAGGTGGTAGCCTCAGAGAAGGTGACCGAATACCCAGAGTCGGGAAGTACACCGATGGTCACCACTACCCGGTACACCTACAATAGCGACCACATGCTTTCGCAGATTACTGACACGCTGGTCGATGGATCTGTACGTGTGCGTAACATGAAGTATGCCAAGGAGTTTAGTCTGACATCTCCTACCCAACCGGAGGCAGTTGCTATCAAGAACCTCAAGGATGCGAATCGTCATGGAGAACTCATCGAACAATCCACTTACGTTACGGTTGCCGGCGGGACCACCGTGCTCACCGATGCAAACCTGATTCTGTTCAAGACTTTTAGCAACGGCAGGACGCTGCCCGGTAGCGTGCTGACAATGCCCAGGGGCGCGGCGCTTACTGCCGCGTATGCGAATACCGACATCCTGTACACCGACGCGGACTATAAAACAGTGCGCACCTTCAACGACTACGACAGCGAGGGGAGAGTGTTGTGGGAGTCTGATGAGAAACAAAACAAAGTGGCTCACTCTTATGCCACCGCCTATGGCTACCCAACGGCCACATTTGCCAATGTCCCTTCCGGTTATGCGGTGCACGAAAGTTTTGAGACCCCAACGACGGCAGGACTGACTGTTTCCGTTGGCTCGCCGACTTTGGTTGCAGGGTGGACTGGAGAGAAGGCGATGCCGCTGACCACCAGTCTGACGCTGACCTCGGGTACACTGACAAGGGGAAGCACTACTCATTATCGCTTGTCATGCTGGGCAAAGGCCGCTTCAGCCACCAGCGTGTACTTCAAGGCACAGGACGGTTCGCTGGTGGATATTGACCATCTGGCGATCTCCGACGCAAACGAATGGCAATATTATGAGAAGACCGTGAGTGCCTCCGGTGTAGCGTCGAGTTTTGCGCTCATCGTGACTGTCGGTGGCAATGTGACTGTGGACGATATAATTTTTGCGCCCGCTGAAGCGCGCGTTGCGCTGCAGACGGCAAAGCCCATGGTGGGTGCGACATCCGCTTCCGACGACCGTGGCAATTCCGTGTCCTTCGCCCATGACGGCCAGGGCCGAAAGGTGGGCACCTTCGATCGCCAAAGGAATCTCATTCAAAAAATTGAATATGGAAATCAAAAGAGTATCAGTGAGCAGTTGCATTCCGGATTTACATCGGACGCGACTCACTACAAGGTAGGTACCGAGATAACGTTTACTGCGCCGGCTTACTGTAACTCAGGTAGTCCTCCTTCCTACAAGTGGAAAGTAGACACCGTGACGCAATCTACGTCAAGTACGCTGGTCAAGACTTTCACGATTCCCGGACAGCACAACGTTTCGTTAACGATCAGCAAGAGCGGTATGGAGCCCCAGACGTTCGATCAGGACATTTGTTTTGACCTGGCCGCCACACCAGAGATCACGGCAGAGGACAATCAAAGCAACGAATATGAGTCAAGTTTCACGGCCAACTGTAACACGCCTACGCTGTACTTCACGGCCAACAACATCCCGATGGAGGTGGGAGGGTGCACCACAACCATCACCTGGCGTGTAATCAACTATATATGGGTAACGGATCACTACGAGGTGAATGTTGTGTCTTCCACAAGCCCTGGAACTGACCCAACTTTCTACTGGGCAGCGAATTCCGCCGTCACTGTGCAGGCCATGGTCGATATCCAATGTACGGCAGGCTCCGAGCTGACTTGTCTGGGTGGGACCAGCTATTTCATCCTGGGTTTTGATATCAATTGGGAAACCGTTGACTGCCAATAGTTATGAACCTATCGAAAGCCTCCATTATTGTTTTGTTGTTTGGTCAGGTCCACTTTGCCGCCGGGCAGAATATTGCCAGCGCCAATCTTCATTGGACATCTGATCAAACCACCAATCTCAGAAGTCAGGAAACTACCCAATACGTGTCTTCATTCATAACCCGTGGAACCTCCTCGGTAAACTGGATACAAAAAAATGGACAAGTGAACACCTCATATAGCGTCACGGGTACAGATGGATCTTGGACTGATATTGAGACGAACGGGTCTTTCATATACTACCTGAGCCGTGACGGAAAAGGCGGCCGACTTACGGTAGAGCGTGACGCGGGAGGATTCTTTATCACGCTTGATTTTTCGGAATCAGGCCAGCATAGTATCAAGCAGAAGTTTCGGGTTACTTCAGTTTCTCTTGAATAGATCCTTATGAATAGACTGTTTGTTTGCTGTACAATACTTATAAGTTCCCTAGCGGTACCCGTTGAGTCATTTGGCCAAATGCAGGGGTCTGACTATGTGGAGGCCGGATCCACAGAAAATTACTACGTATTCCTGGATGTGTACATGACCAGTCCATATTGGAGTGTAAGCGGTGGAACTATTGCTAGTGAATACCATTCGGGCTTTGATCACTATTTAACTGTAAACTGGGGTGCGCCTGGTAGCGGATCGGTGGCCGTATTTGACGGAGGTTCAGGATATGGCAATATGGATGTTACGATCGTTTGCCCAAACCCTTCAAATCCTTCAACATCGTTCAGCTATACACAATACTGCGGCTATACGGTAATCACGAGAAATTCAAGTCCACCGACAGGCACCACATGGTATTGGCAGACTTACTCCGGGGGTGAAAGCACCAATGAATCTGGTTCGACATTCACTGTCTACAGTGGTGGAACCTACTACTTGCGAGGGCGCAGTTCTTCATATTCCGGTTGCTGGGGTAGTGGTGCTACAGCTACTGCATCAGTTTCTGTTTATGTTGTACCTGGGACAGTAGGATCAACGAGCGGGGGCTCAAGGTGTGGCTCAGGAGCAGTGAGTTTGTCGGCTTCGGCAGGCACGAATGGCAGCGGGGTGAAATGGTACTCGGCATCTTCGGGCGGCAGCTTGTTGCACACGGGCACAACTTATACACCAAGTGTATCGGAGACTACAACGTTCTATGCGTGTACCTATGTAAGCTCAACAGGTTGTGAAAGCTCGAGAACAGCTATTAATGCTACCGTTGCCCACCAGCCAGACAATCCGGCAACCACGTTCGGTTACACACCGTACTGCGGTTACACACTTATCACCAGCAACTCGAGCCCTCCATCAAACGTCAGTTGGTACTGGCAGTCCGGGACAGAAGGTGAAGACACCAGTGCATCGGGTTCCTCAGTAGCAGTTTACAGTAATGGATACTATTATATTCGAGCCAGGAGCAATATTTCGGGGTGCTGGAGTCCTGGATACACGGCCACATCGTATTTTGGGGCCTATGTTGTCCCGGGCGCTGTTGGCTCACCTACTGGTGCAACACGATGTGGAACGGGATCGGTTACGCTCTCTGCAAGTACAGGTTCCAATGGCAGCGGCGTGAAATGGTATACGCATTCTTCCGGAGGCACATTGGTTCATACCGGTAATTCTTTTTCAACACCGGGTCTGTCATCTACAACTACATACTATGCCTGTACTTACGTGAGCGAATCAGGCTGCGAGAGCGCAAGGACAGCCATCACGGCGACTATTAATTATCAACCGGCAGCTCCTGCATCGGCCGGTAGCAATCCGCTAGATTTTTACGGTAGCGGTGGCGGGATAACCTTATCGGCCACAGGGGCGGGAGGCGGTGAAGTTTACGAGTGGTTTACGCAGTCTTCAGGTGGGTCTGCGGGTAGTTCAACGCCTACGGTATCCACGACCACCACCTATTATGCATCCATTAAGGTCACAGCCACTTCGTGTGAAAGTGCGACCCGCACCCCGGTCACAGTAGGCGTCTTTCCTGCAGTCTCAATATCGCCTTCAGGTCCTCTCAGCATCACTTACGGAAGTTCGCATACCCTTACCGCCACCGCAGGGTTGTATTCCTATCAGTGGTACCGTGACGACCAGACTATTAGCGGGGCCACCAACCAGACGTATACCGTCAAGTTGCCCGGAGCCTACAAAGTACAAGTGAAAGGTTCGGCGACCTCAACAACCTATACCACCGGGGTGGTGAGCGTCACAAGCTGGACGAATCAACAGCTTAACATGGTGAGTGTGACAACTCTTTCAAAGGCGGGTCTTACCCTTAGTTCGCTCATCGATACGTTGACCCGCGACAAACTCTCCCAAACCATCAGCTACATGGACGGCATGGGCCGCCCTTTCCAATCGGTGGCCGTGGCCGCCTCGCCCGACCAGTATGATGTGATCGGCGCAACCGGACCTGAGAAACAAGGATTGACTATCACCTCGTACCTGCCATACGTAAGCACTGCAAACAATGGACTTTACCGGCCCTATGCTCTTCGCGGTTCCAATGGCACTTACACGGCCAGCGAGCAGTACGACTTTTACCAGACCACCAGCCTGGTGACCCACGACACCAAACCCTACTCAAAAACTGTTTATCGCCAAACCCCCGACGCACGTGTGATTGAAGCCGGCGCACCCGGTGTGAACTGGCAGCCCGACAGCGCCCATACTGTGCGCAGCCAGATCACATTCAACCAAACCTCCGACTCGGTGCGAAAGTGGAACTCTTTGGGAGCCAGCAGCGCCTACTACACAGAGAACACCGTAGTGGTCGAAACAACCACCGACGAGAACGGCAACCTGGTGAAGACCTTCATCAACGCCCTGGGCCAGACGGTGCTGAAGAAAGTGCAGTACGAATCCACCAAGTGGCTCAAGACCTACTATGTCTATGACGATTACGGCCGGCTTAAATACCAGGTACCGCCGCGTGCCGTGGGGCTGCTCGACGGTACGCCTGACCTTGTTGCTGACACGCAACTATCTGAGCTGATTTACCGCTACGACTATGACGACCGCGACCGCGTGATTGCCAAAAAGATCCCCGGCGCGACAGACGAAGAGTACATTGTCTACGACAAACTCGACCGGGTGGTCCTCACCCAGGACGGCAACCTCAAGCGTCTGGGCAAATGGATGTTTATCAAGTACGACTTCCACGGCCGCCCGGCTTACTCTGGCTTGCTGACCAGCTCCGACTCCCGCACTACCCTGCAGACGGCCCTCAACAACGAAGACTACAACCAGTCGGGCGTGAAGTGGTATGAGTACGAAGACTCCGGTGATACAGACTACTCCAACCAGGCTTATCCCCGGAGCAACACCACCCTGCTTTCGGTCAACTATTACGACCACTATGACTTCGACCGCAACAGCTCGGCCGATTACAGTTTCGACGGCGATCACCTCACCGGCCAGGAGACCACGGCCCTCACCACCGTGCGGGGCAGCCCCACCGGCAGCCGGCGCCGGACAGTTGACGCGGCCGGCGACACAACGGGTACCTGGCTCAAGACGGTGATCTTTTACGGTGAATATGACCGGGTGATCCAGACCCTCTCCAACAATCAACTTTACACCACCCTGGCCGACAAGACCACGGTGATCTACAACTTCGCCGGGCAGGTGGTGAAATCCAAGACCACGCAGGCCGCTTCGGGCGCTTCCTCGGTGAGTTTCGTTGACCGCCCCGAGTACGACCACGCCGGGCGGGTGCTTAAACAGTATCGCAAGATCAACAGCGACGCCGAGCAACTGCTGGTGGAATACGTGTACAACAAACTAGGCCAGGTAGTCGACAAGAAACTCCATCACACCGGAGGCGAAAGCTACCTCCAATCTGTAGACTACCGCTACAACATCCGCGGGTGGCTTACCTCAATCAACAATGCCCAATTGACTAACGACGGCACACTAAACAATGATACGGGCGATTACTTTGGCCTGGAACTTGCGTATCAAGCTGGTATAGCGGGCATGGGGGTCACCAAACAATACAACGGCAACGTGAGCGCCGCCAAATGGCGGACCTTCGGCACCACTGGCGCCGCCGATCAGCGCAGCTTTAAGTATAGCTACGATAATAGCGACCGATTGACAGCCGCCACCTTCCAGGCTTCCTCCGCATCGACCACCTGGGACAAGGAAGTAAATACCCTGAACGAGGCCATGACCTACGACGCGAACGGGAATATCAGGACCCTGGTCCGCAAGCGCAACCTTCGGGGACTCAGCGGCACGAGCATCACCAGCACTGCGCAAACCATCGACGAACTGGACTACATCTACAAGAGCATCAACGGCGGCACAGAAAACAGCAACGTGCTGGTACGTGTAAATGAAGCCATAAGCGGGTCTACGGGCGAGGCCGGTTTCAAAAACGGGGCCAACAGCGACACCGAGTTTGGCTACACCGATTGGGGCAGCCTGGAGAAAGACGCGAACAAGGGGATCGACAGTGTTCAGTACAACTTTTTAGGGAAGCCGCAGCGGATGTACATGGGCGCGCGGCGGGTGGAGTACGACTACGATGCGGCCGGTGTGAAGCTTGTGGTAAAGACCTACCATGGCGACACCCTCAAGACGGCGACAAACTACGTGGGGGGATTTGTGTACGAGGGTGAGACGCCGGCGCTGAGTTTCTTTGCTTCACCTGAGGGAAGAGTGGTGAAGAATGGTAGCAGCTTTGAGTATCAATATTCGATTGCGGATCATCAGGGCAACACCCGGATCATTTTCACTTCGGCCACACCCTCACCAACTACGCTCACGGCCACCTTTGAAGGTGATGGCGGTGACAATGCGGGATCATTTATTAACGTGAGCAACATAGTGACCTTCACCGGAGCCAACCACACCGCAGGCGGGAGCAAGGTGGTGCGGATGAACCAGGGTTACCCCGTAGGCCCGGCCAAGAGCCTTAAAGTATATCCGGGCGACTCGGTGAAAGTAGATGTATGGGCCTACTACGAGGCGACCAGTGGCTACGGCACCGACGGGGTGGCCCTGGTGACGGCCATCGCGGCGGCCTTTGGCGGCTCAAGCGGGGCTGGCGGCGAGAGCGGTAGTATCTTCGATGGTATTAACTCAGCCCTGGGCGGCTTTGCGGCAGGCGGAAGCCCGGATGACGAGGAGCCGCCTGCGTACCTGAATTACATTTTGTTTGACCAGCAGTACAAGGTGCTCGATGCAGGATGGCAGCGTGTGCCTACCTCGGCAAACTTTACAAAGCAGAAAGTCGCTTTGCCGGCGAAGTACATTACCGAGGCGGGTTATTATTTTACGTATCTTAGCTATGAGGGTGAGAGTAATAATTACGTGTATTTTGACGATTATAAAGTGAGGCACGTTAAGTCAAATTTGATTCAGAGTAACGAGTATTATCCCTTTGGGATGCAAACTGCAAATAGCTGGACAAGGGAAAGTGTAACCGGCAACAACTACTTAGCCAACGGCGGCACCGAAATCAACAGCACAACCCAGCTCTACGACCTGCATTACCGCAACTACGACGCCACACTCGGCCGCATGTTCCAGCTTGACCCCATGGCCTCCAAGTACGGCGGTATCACGCCGTACAATTACTCCCTGAACAACCCCACCAACATGAATGACCCGCTGGGGGATGATGTGGAGCCGCAGCCGCCGACACCGAGGGAGTATCAGTGTGCGATGTGCTGGAGGGATGGAGACAATCTGAAGTTGTATATGATGGTGAGTGGGGGTGGGATGAATAGCATGGGTTCAGGATGGAAGTCCGGGGGAAGTGGTTTGGCTGGGTATATCAGCCAAAGCGATGGTGTGAGGTATGGTTGGAATCCGGATTTTGGTGGACCGATCTCATACACGGATGCCACAGGGACACGGCGTCACGGTTCACGAACCATTCTGGAGAGGGTAGCACGACAAGGAGCACAAGCACCAGATGAAAAGGACAAGTCAATTATTTCGAGCGCGTTGGGCGTATCGTTTGGCGCTTCTATTGGCGATCAGATCTTTGTAAACATTGAGCAAATGGTGAAACCACTATCTTCGGTTAGTGGAGGAGAGATAACTCAACATCGACTAGGTCATTACGTGGGTACGCTTTATGACTTTGGGGTTGGGGATTATAGAGAAATGTACGCGGGGTTGGCGGTGGCGCTTAGAGACCAAACAACTAACGGAAACGGGCCAGGCTCAAATTTCACCTATGACAACAATAATGGGTTCGGTTTAGGGCTAAGTATTCTTGAGCCGTCAATTAGTGGTGGTGCAGACGATGCTGCTCGACTGGGAACTTTTACCAAGGGAGCTGTCAATACAGCAAAAGGGTTAGGATATGGGTTGACGGTGGTGAATGTTGGTCTCTCAGCCTACACCATAACAACCGAAGTTAAGAATGGATCATTCAATACCCACTCAGTTGTAAACGGATTTGTTACTACAATTGGAGTTGGATTAGCGGTTACAGGAGCAGCAATTACTTCTCCTGTATGGGGAACTGGTTTGCTAATTGGAGGAGCAGTTTTAGGTGTTGGATATGGGATAGCGCAAGTAGCTGGGTTTGATTCATGGATTGACAATAAAACAAATAACTGGGGCAAAAGCCTTATCAAATAAAAATGCTAATACTCGATTTTCTTTTCAGAATATGCTATGCACCTTTTCAAAAAGAGCCAAAGGGTAGAATGATTGCTACGTTCTGGCTAACCCCATCGTTAGCATTCTTGTCTTTAGGTGGTTTGAATATTTTATTATATCTGCTCTCTATTGAGAATTCTCCAATACTGTTAGGTATTGGGGGTCTTGCCTTAGCTGGTTTAATAGCATTCTTACTTCACAGGGTATATGTTCAGAATGATAGATCGGTAGGTAAAATTCGCTTTGTTGTTTTACACGGCTTGCTCATCCCTGTATTGATTTTTGGTTCAATAGTCCTCTTTGCAATGTCCTTTCGATATAGATAATCAAAGCATAAAAAACAAAGCACGGGTCGTTCCGGGCTTTTGCTTTTTAGTGGGCGTAAGTTTTCTTGGCTTGATGGTCTCGAAAGAAAGCATCAAGCAGAGCAGTAACAATATCCGGGGTTGGTCGTGAGCTTCTTCCCGACCAATCGATGTCTGAACTTTGATTTGTATGATTTTATTGAAGACCATGGGGACGAACTAATCTTCACGGCTTTATCTTCTCGATTAGCTCTTGACGAATAATCGACCATAGGAACCAAAGGGTGCATGCTAACTAAAGTCTTGAATTGTCAGTAGAACTGTCAGTTACTCTGGCTTGGTTAGGATTTAACTGTCTGATTCTCAGCTGATCATCCAAACGAGTTCGAATCCAGATCGGATTACATATGACCAAGCGGTCCAAGGCTGGGACAAGTTGGCCTGTCAAGCGTCAATCGTCGGTCAGTCTAATCATGAGCTCGAAAGGGCATCCAGAGCTCAATAGAAGCCCCAGGTTGATTCATTCTTGACCTGACCTACTAACTATGTTAGTAATGAAACGACCCTTCCTAGGGGCTCAGAATGAGTTTCAGGGCCCCAATTGCTAAATCCGTTAGTGCACCCCCATCTTTTTGCCTAATTGGCCAATGGTGCTGGAGGGAAACTCGGTTTTTTGTGGATGAGCAGTCTTTACGTCCTGCTAGGCGCCGATCGAAGAACCAATGTCAATCATAACACCTGCAGTCTTTTGGTATGCATCAAAAGTCAATCATAGAATGTCAATCTTTTTGCCTGCCTGACTGATTTTTGAAGGATTTCGTGCACTATTCAAATCCAATGGTTTCAATTCTTCCTTTGAAAAGAAATCATTTGACTGCTCTTTGAGAGCTGGTATCACCTTCAGATTGTTTTGTTCCAGACACATTGGTTTACTATACCTCTGACTATCGGTGCTCTTAACTTACTTCATATAGCAAAGTGTTCACCTTTTCTGAATAACCATGTAAGACATTACCTAAGTCCTATGTCTATAACAGGGTTATAGAGGTCTAACTACTCAATTATCTATTTGTTATCTAATTGGGGACTCGCCTGTGGCTCGCCCTGCGCAGCCGATTCGTCCCTCACCGCGCAGGGTAACCCCCCTTCCCCTTAACGAGGAAGGGATTGTTATGCCCGCTATAGGTACAACCTTTACTTCGTCCCCTCATGCTATTTGTATCCAACCAACTTGCTTGTTTACCCGAAGGTGTTTAATGTTTAGACTGGTCTCACTGTAGTTGCAGTGTTGACACCTGACCAGTAACGCCCTTTTCATCGGGAAGCGCCAGCTCGACTGCATGCTGATCCATCATTCACAGATGTTAGCCTATCTTCTCCTTCTTTCTCTCTCTGCTTTTCTTCTTGCGATTTCATCTAACAATGGATGCTCCAACGTAACCGGATGCCGATCCCTATTCTTCACTCTTGCCATTCGATTCAATTGCTTCCTAGTGAATTTCTGCTGTGGCAGTACAAGCAGGCCCATAGGTGTTCCAATGCCCCCCTTCATACCCCTATGACTCTGTTAATTGCTGATGCCTTTTCCTTCTCCTGTGATTGAACTGGAGGTTGCTCTTGCTGGTAAGTTAGCCTACTGTGGCTCTTGTCCCGATATAAAGTACTCGATGGAGGTCGCACAATTTCAAAAATACTAATAATAACAATGCGACTTCCATTCAGCCAACTTCAATTCAAACATGATCTAGATTTCTCAGAAAGGCGAAGACACCCGAAAGGGAGTTCCCTTGGTTAAGAATTGATGAAATCCATTCAAAAAAAATATCTGTCAAAACGAATTGCCTTCTGCCCCTCGTCAACACAATTGTCAAATAGGATATCTCTTTTTCCAATGACCGACCTCCTTGGCCCGGACTTGGTTCAAGTAATCATTGAGTCCCCGCAACTTTGGCTCACTCCGTTCTATAATACTGTTTGTAGTCAATCGAATAAATAATGTGGTAACATTTAGCAAAGAAATCCTTTACTGGCTTTGGCCAATTATTTCCATAGCCATTCTCAACTTCAAGGACCTTCCAGGTGATAAAAACTATCAAATCTGAAATTTGCAGAAGCCAATAGCTATGTTTCTCCAAAGGTTCGCTGATTTTCAATTTGCATCGGCCACCTGCTGATAGTTCCCTGTCTTTCCTTAGAGGTAATCTTCAGATTGTTGGTCCATCCTTCTTTCGCACCCTTCGTTTCCTGACCTTCCCTTCGCCAGGAGTATCCTTTACAGTAGAATCATTAAGCGTATCAACTATGGCCTGGGCTTGCAAATCGGCCTCTTCGTCAGGGTCCATTGCATCCAGCTCTTCAGCAGTGTAATCTCCGTACTTTTTCTTAGTTTCCTGCTTTGAAACATTTGCAGATTTTCTATGAGACTTTTCTCTCTCTATTCTTAGCCCCTTCATTTCCTCAATTAAAGCTGCGTATTCTTTTAGCAATGGGTTCTTCCAATTCTGTTTGGCCACCTTCAGAACACTCCTCTCAAACCACAACTTCTGTTTCTTACCTCTGTTGAATCGTGCCCAAATAGTTGGGCCCTCTTTTTCAAACGCTTTAATCAACGACTTGAGATTTACGATCTTGTCGGCTATGCACACAGCTATAGCTTTTTCTCCACCTTTCATGACCGACTGAATGTATTTCTCCTTTTTCTTTTCCCAGTCAGCACGTTTATCTAGTTTCTGGTCGTTGGTAACTGCCTTTACAATTCTTAGTGTTTCCTTACCACATGCCATTTCAATCTCCTTTGTTGTGCATTCCGTGTCTTCTAGAAGATCATGACAAAAGGCTGCAGCAATCACTTCATCCTCAAAGCCTTTTTTGTCAAGCAAACGTGTGATTTCCAAGATGTGGATAAGGTATTCAAGATTGTCACCCTTCCGTTTTCTTCCTCCATGATATTTTCTGGCTAGTGAAATGGCCGACATTACATGTTCTTTTAAAAGAATACTTCCTCTAAAGATTGAAGAAGGTTCGTCTGTGAAGATTTCAAACTCGTATGCCCCGTCATTCCCTCTTTGCTCCCATTCCTCCCAGGATCGATATGAAGGATTAGCCTTAAAGAATTCATCCACGGCTGTGTCCAGAATTCTCTCCAGACTCATTTCCTGAGCAATAGTTTGATACCTTCCCGCATCGTAAATGTCTGCATGTATGTTGGCATCAATCAGATCAATTTTTAGAAGTGTGTACATAATCAATTCAATTTCGGCAGCAGGCTGATATGATGTCTCTTATCGACTTCATTCATCTGCCCATATCAGTTAACGAGTTACTTCATCCTTTCGTTTCCACTCTTGCCCCTCCTTTTTCCTTTCTTCATCACTCCATTCATGCACTTTTTCGCAATTCTGTTTGGTAATCCAGTACCAATTGGCGAGAGCGTATAATGAAACAAGAAAGGTAGTTGCTATACAGAAATATACTTCCGAAGCCAGATTATTCATTCTTACATACTCAATTTTCTGGATATAGAACGTCGCGATTGACATTGAAATCAAAAGAAAATTAAGCCATGTTGATCTTGCTATTCGTATTCGTACACGATTGTAGTTGAAATAGTCAGTAACGAAATTCTTATCAATTTTAATGATCAGCGCACGAACAGTCTCTCCTTTGATCTTCATTGATCTTTCATAGTTATGTAATAGTTTGTCGGCTACATTATCACTGAAGATACCAAGAGGATATGCTACAGACATCGCTAGGATTGCTGCCAATGTCTCATGACGAAAGATTATTTGAAATGCTTCAGGATTGATTGGCAAGAAGGCAACTGCCATAATCATCAAGGAGGTTAGAGACAATACACCCGACATAAAGTGTTCGATATGAATTTCAGTTGTATTCATGGCTCGATGGTGTTTCCCGAATCTATGGAATAAGGACGAATACGTCCTTACAAAAGTGAGGTTATTTCTTGAGTTTTCCTCTCTATGCCTCAGTTGCGAGACGATCTTCTGTTGGACAAGATTGCTGCGAAAATCAAGAAATTGAGAGAGCAACAACATGTAACCCTGGAGCAATTCTACTTGGACACCAATGTCAATATCTCCAGGATAGAATCCTCAAAGGCCAACATTAGCGTCAGCACTCTGAATGCCATCTGCAAATATTTTGGTATTACTTTGCAGGAGTTCTTTAAGGGCCTGTGACAACCTTTCAAATCATCCCATCATCTGCAAACGAATAATACCCCTCAGTCGTAACTATCAAGTGATCCAGTACTGGGATATCCAACAGCTTTCCTGCTTCTTTGAGTTTCTTGGTGAGGTCAATGTCTGCCGAGCTGGGTTTAAGGTTCCCAGACGGGTGATTGTGGGCCAAGATAATTGAACTAGCATTCCTCAGAATCGAGGATGCAAAGACCAACTTTGGTTCAGCTACCGTACCTGTTGTTCCCCCAGCTGACAAATTAAAGATGCCAATTACTCGGTTGGCGCGATTCAATAATACTACTTTGAACTGTTCAACAAACTCTATTGTGGAGGAATCCCAATTTGCCAAAAGCACATCGTACGCTTCTTTTGAGCTTGATATTTTTGGGAGAAGTGAAGGCTTGGTTTTTGTCTTGTAAGTGAGTTTAATAAGGGGTATTTCACTTACTTCGCGGGGTGGTGATAATTGTGTTACTGTGGCGTTCGTAGATATTGCCTTAAATTAACAATGAGGTTCATAAAGTCTTACACTTTGGTTTACGGATTCTGTTCACATTGGTTGTACCAATGATCCCAATTCATCGTGCCATTGGTATATAATCCATCTGGTTTGGATCTGGCACTGCTGACACTTCGTAAGAGTGGGCGGAATCATCAGCTGAGAAAGGGCACCAAATCAACTATGGACATGACTGAAATAGGGACTTTGTCAACATAAAACCAGGTGCTAGAAAAATGTTGTCACGTGAGTCAATGGTTGGGTTCAGCCTAGGGTCACTCTTTAGTTCCTTTGTTATTTTTTTGTTTCTGGGGGCTGTAGTATTTTTTTCAAATTGAGAAGTGATTTCTAGCATCTGTTTCTAAGGAGTGAAGTTTTTATTAATGGATGTTCATTGTATTATTGATCAGAAATATCTTGTGATACGCGTCTTCTCTTATTCTATTTCAAGTGATCTCTTACTTGATATATTATGTTACCAGAAACTTGATAGGTACTACAGAGAATCCTCATATGACGTTGCTCTATTTTCGGGATAGCATCTTGGTGAAGTACTCTGCGAAGGATTCTGGAATTTTCTAAGCTCCTAAAATCTTCCTACGTTCTCAGTCGCCTGTTTTATACCAACTTTTGCAAGCGCTATTGAAAGACCTCCCGCAACTGTTGCTAGAAATGCTTAAAAAATCCACATTGGCATAATTACTTAAACTCTGGTAGTACTGACCGTCTTTCCAGCAATAAGGTATCTCTCCACACTTCACCCATCTTCCCTATTTTTTCCCGATAGCCAACGATTCGAAAACCATTATCAGTATGAATTTTAACACTTCCTTTGTTCTCCGGAAATATTCCGGCTTGTAAGGTCCAGATATTGTTCCGCTCACTTAATTCTACCAGGTGGTTCAAAAGTTTTTTGCCTATGCCCAAACCTCGCTTAGTCTCATCCACATATACAGTAACCTCACAAACACCTGAATATACACAACGGGACGAAACACTCGATAAGCCTGCCCATCCAACAATTTCATTGTCCTGTATGGCTACAAATTTGGCGAAATCAAGAAATTTGCCATTGAACGAATCCCATTCAGGTGCTTTTGTTTCAAAAGTAGCTTGCTTGCTATCCATTCCTTGCTGGTAGATGGATGCTACTTTTGCGTAGTCGGCTTCATTCATGAGCCGTATACTAATCATAACTGATTTGTTTATATTTCATCCTTGTTAATGTTGAGTACGTCCAACACAGAAATTTGTGTCCACTTCTCAAGTATTTTTCCTTCTTTAAATTTATAAAAAGTAGTGCCTGTCATTCTATATTCTTTACCATCAGGTTTTACATTCCCAACAGGCCTTTCAAATGTCCCAATAAAAGTAATCCGTGCAGCAACTTTGTCTCCCTCGGCTATCATATCTTCTATAATATGTTTCCGATTGGGAAATGCTTTACTGAAAATTGCAAATGCCTTGGCAATACCCTCCTGTCCACCCTCAATATTAACAACAGACTCCTCGTTATGCTCGACAAAGTCAGCGTGATAGTAGTTTGTAACATCTATTTCCCCTTTATCGGTTATTTCCAAAAGCTGTCTTAGTACTGTTTTATTGATTTCCTGGGTTGTCATACTCTTAGCATATATTTTCTCATAGGTCATAGTGATGTCTCTCATGTACGATTTTCCCGTTTTTCCAGCGTTGCACAGAAGCCTGTATTTAATCCCACTTTTCCCATGACGTATGATCGAATTTATAGTGTCATTCGGTTAACAGTGATGTCATCACTAATGATTACATTTTTCAATTGAGCCGATTGATTACTGATGCTTTTCAAGGAATTTACAGAGGTAACACCATTAACTTTCTTTAAAACAACAGATCGCATTGGAGACGGACTGGAGTGCTATATCTTTAAATAGATTCTTGAAGGGATTCTAGTTGGGCATTAAAGACCACTTATACTTCTGTTAATCAGGAAAAGCATAACAAGATTTCTCCATAGCAGTCCATACTCAATATCAATTAAGGAGAGTAAGCTAATCCTGAAATTTAAAATGGGGGTTATATATTATACCAAATAAGTTGTCCCAGGGATCTTTCACAAGGGCAACGATAATGCCTCCCCCCACGTCATTAGGCTTCTCATATTCTTTGGCTCCCAAATCAATTAGTTTATTGTAGAAAGTAGTGACATCAGCCACACCCCAGTAACAATTAATTCCTTCGGATTTTCCTTTATTAGCACCCTCTTCCGGAAGCAACCCAAGTTCATAACCATTTACATTGAATCCTACATAAAACGATTCGTTAAAGTAAGGATCAGTCTCTAAAACCTTTTTGTACCACTCACGACCCTGATTAATGTCCGATACACGATAAATAGCTGTCCGCAATCCTTGCAATGTGTTTTTGGCTGTTTCCATTTTTTCTTGCGCTAATGTTGTTGCTGAAATAAAGTAACAAAATAAAAATAGGGTTCTAAGCTTTTTCATATCAATGCTGATGGTTTAGGCTTACTTTGGTGACATTCCCACCTCATGCGTTATAGTGTTCTTCCAAAAGTATAATCCGGACATCTTTTCTCATCGTAACTAACCGAAATTGCGGTGATCAGAATTATGAAGTCTATCCGCTCACAATAATATGCCGAATCACCGATTCAACCCAATTGTTATCATTCAGCGCGCATAGCCTCAACGGGGTTTCTCCAGCATGTCTTCAATGTACTTCCAAGTATCGAAATAATAACGACTATACATAGGATAACAATGGCTACTATAAAAAGAGTGTAACTTAAACCGCTCCTATAAGGGAAATACTGAAGCCATTGATCAACGAAATAAATAGAGATTGGAACAGATATACCTAAAGCGATAGAAATTATCTTCATGTACTTCGCTCCCAGCATTCTTAACAATTGCATGGTAGAAGCTCCCAAGACTTTTCTAATACCTATTTCCTTTGATTGCCTTTGAACCGAAAACAGGGATAAGCCAAAGAGCCCGAGGCCTGAGATCATAATAGCCAAACACGAAAAGATGATAACGATCAGGTAAAAATTCTTCTCCTTTTCCAGGGATCGCTCAAAATTTTCATCTATGAACGAGTAACTCAAAGTTTTATCCGGTGCAAAATGTTTCCATTGCTTTTCTAACTCCCCAATAAATCCCGATGTATTGCCTGTCAGTTTAAAGGCAATGGCTGCTCCGAGCGTTTTATACCGTAGCACCAATGGTTCGATGCTGTTTTGAAGAGGCTTAAAATGAAAATCAGATACAACCCCGACAACAAGTTGATATTCATTCACTTTTGCACCAACAGGGTTTTTGAGACCTAGCTCCCTCACGGCAGATTCATTGAGTATAACCGCCGTTGAATCGGTATCAACAGTAGGGTCAAAGTTCCGGCCGTCCAACAATTTGAACTGAAATGTTTCTAATCCATTTTCGTCAATAGGCATTGTATTAAGAGCAATCTCATCCTCCGTTCCTATCTTAAAGGAGCTCATCCAAATCCAATTACCTGCAGGGGGACGGGAAGTATAACAAGACGTTACAACTTGCGCCATTTCACTTAATGAATTCTTAAGTTCAACCTTGGCTTTGACATCTAACTCGGAAACACTGTTAATGACCAATATGTTTTCCTGATCAAAGCCAAGGTCTTTGTTTCTCAAATAATTAATTTGACTTACAATTTGCAGCATGGCAATAGTTAGTGAAGATGCAATAAGGAATTGCAGGCCTATCATATAACCTTCAAGTACAGATTTAGGGCCACCAAGGGTACCACCCTTTAAGGCAAATATTGGGCTAACTCGAATGTGGTAGGAGGATATGTAAGTTCCAACTAAAAATCCCAAAATTGAAACCGCTAAAATAAACACCAATATTATTTTGTATTGATAGAAAATCGATGGGATTAGTTCAGCCCCTGACCACCTTCTAAAGAGATATAAGATCAAGTATGCCGCGGGGAGACACAACAAGGAAACGAACAAACAAAAAATTAAATTTTCAAACGAGAGTTGCCAGGCTATTGCGCCAGGTGTTGACCCTAAAACCTTTCGAAATCCAATCTCTTTAACTCTGGTATTCGATTGTGCCAAGGAAAGATTAACAAAATTGATTAAAGCCAGAAAGAGAACCAAAATTGCAATGGAGACAAGGATGAATGAGTTCTTTATGTTTCCACCAGGTGAAAGGTCAAACTTTCCATTGGAATTAAAGTATATATCCTGCAGAGGCTGGGCGATTAACTTATATGATTTTGTTTCCAGGATCCAATCCTCATACTTTTTATTACCGCCTTGTAGCGGAAAAACTTCCTTCTTTACTAACTCATCTAATTGTTTTTGAAAATCTATGGTACTAGTTCCATTCCTAACTTTGAAATAATTATAAGTATCGGCAGAATTCCAATTGACGTGATCTGCATTTCCCATTAGTCGAATCCAAACCTGAGGTTGTAAGTGACTTTGTAAGTGACTTGGCCATGAAGTTTCTTTGATAATCCCACTTACAATATATTCGTCTTTGTTTTTTCCCAGTAACAGTGTTCTTCCTAAGGCATCATTTGTTCCGAAGAAGCGTTTGGCTAAACTTTCCGAGATAACAATTGAAAAATGGTCGGTTAAACAATTCTTATAGTCACCATACAGGAAGGGATAATCAAAAACTTCAAAAAAGGAAGAATCGGCAACATAAGATCTGACTTCAATTCCTTCGTCTCTCTCGGTCCTAATATTAATTCTGTCTACGTTTAGCCTGGCGGAGACCTCCACATCACTAAACTCATTAACGTGTTGCGTAAGGTGCGTTGGACCTGAGGCAAAAATCCCCATGCCAAAAAAAGATGTATTTACCCTGTAAATTCTTTCGCCATCTTTAAAGTGTTTATCATAGCTAAATTCTCTTATTACATATAGGGATATTATTAATACACAAACCAGGCTAAGCAATAATCCACCGAAATTTATTAGACTTAAGACTGGCTGACGTAGAAGTTTTCTAAAGTACACCTTAATATAATGGGAGATCATAATGAATTGATTAATTTGACTTCATCTTTTTCAAATCAATTCTGTTTGTTTTGTTCTTTCTTTGTCAAATTCCCACTCCCACACATTTCCATCATCTTTGTCAACCACATTCCCAATAAGTCTAAACCCGGTTTTTTCCAAAATCCGCGTAGATGCCCCTGGTTTAGGAAGTGTGCGAGCTCGGATTGTTAGCATGGGATCACTTTTAAGCGCAATCTGAATAAGTTCAGCGCAAATGTGGGTTGCGATTCCTTGTCCTTCATATCCATCCAATGTTCCATAGGCAATTTCAACAGTTCCATACGTAGGCTTTCCCTTAAACCCTCCACAGCCAACAATGTTATGTTCGTCATCAAACACAAAATAGCCAATCCATGGCGCAACAAATCCGAACTCGACATACGTAGTTATAAATGCTTCAATAATTTCATAGTGCTGACTTTTATCTAAGTAGGCAGAGTTTAGCCTCATGTCTTTATAAATGGGCTTCAGTGATAAGCTTTTATACATTAGATAGGGTGTTTACGGTTGAACATCCATTGGAAGGGCAACTTTACTCAACCAATCAATTTGGTAGTTGTACCAAACCGAAAACCAGTTATTTCGGCTAAGTACAATGTTAATCTGGCTCTGATTCCTAATATCGGATGTTTTTGAAGAATTCGATCAAGAACTTGAAAATGTTTGGAATCTATGACTGATGATATTTTGCCAAAGTCTAAAAAAAGTTGGAGATGCGATGACATTAATTGTGGCTTGGGAAAACCGTTTATATTCGCCTCCAAAAGATACCGGAGGTATAAAATCGAAAGAATAGTTCGGGTAATTGTATTTGTTGTGATGATACCGGCTTTCCTCCGGATAAACCAGGCAATCGAGTCCGGAAGGTATTTCAGCGAAATAGGGTTTGCTCTTTTGTATAGTGCTATGCTCATGATTCTCGTACATAACTGGGAAGGGGCTTCTCGTATAGAACTTCTGCCAAAGAATCAATTCATTGAAGGCTTTGTCGTTTGGGCCCTTAAGCTTAGGAAGTTTTATATAACTGCAATGCCCATCCTGGCTTTAAACATTGTTTTAGGTGTCAACTTAATTCTTTATGATATCTTTTTAGATAAACCAGTCCTTGAGAAAACATTGATCCATGGACTCAGCACCACAATTCTTTTTCTTTTCTTTGGAGTTGGAATGGCCATTCAGGTATTCAAATGTAATAGGGAGTTAAGGCATTTAATTGGGGAGCAGGATAATTCGGAATTGTAAGACTGAAAATTAAATTTCCTTTACAGCAATGCAATTTAATGAGGCATCAGGGTAAAGTACACTGTATCTAATCCTGATTGCGATCTTCTTTTTCGATACGATACAATTCTGTAGGTATCGAAGTTTGCTCATTTGAGAAAAGAATATGAGCAAAATACAACACTTTGAAATTCCGGTCAGCGATCTTAAAAAATCCATTAAATTCTATGAAGCAGCCTTCGGTTGGAAGTTTACAAAATTCATGGACGATTACTATATGATTGAAGCTGGACCTGAAAGTGAGGCTGGTAGTAATGGTGGGTTAATGTTAAAAACGCCCAATTCATTGCAGTCGGTAACCAACTCAGTAGTAGTTGAGAACATTGGCGAATCGATGAAGGTAATAGAAAAGGCCGGAGGCCGCTTACTAGGAGATAAAATTGCAATCCCGGGCAATGGATGGGTCGCGTATTTTATGGATTTTGATGATCATGTATTAGGTGTTTATATGGTGGATACAAATGTTAAATAATTGACGATGAAAAAGCTTAAGGCATTAGTCGGTTTCTTTATGATCGTTTCACTAGGCACAGTTCAGGCACAGCAAAAGTCAATTGACCTGCAGATTGATATCAATGCTCCCGTAAAGGAAGTTTGGAAAAAATGGACCAACGTAAATGAAGCTCAAACTTTCCTGGCGCCTGAATGCGTAGTCAATTTTCAACCAATGGGGCTGTTTGAAGTTCATTGGTTCCCTCAGAACCCAACCGGTCAAAAAGGTGCAGAAAATGTTCATTTCCTGGCAATCCAGGAAAATAAAATGCTCTCTTTTACCTGGGATGCTCCATGGGCATTTCCGGAAATAAGGAGGCAAAGAACAGTTGTTGTCATTCGTTTTGAAGAGTTAAGTTCAAAACTGACAAGAGTCCACCTCACTCATACAGGATGGGGGACTGGCAAGGAATGGGAGGAAGTGTATAATTACTTTATTCCCGCATGGAGTAACCAGGTATTACCATTCTTGAAGTATAGCCTTGAAGTCGGTCCAATCGATTGGAAAACAAGACCGGCAAAAGAGCAGCTTGTAATGGCCAAAAATATGAATAAGAATTAATGTCGGCATATGAGCACTCGTGTGTCCCTACTTTTGTTTGTCTTGATCATGCTCCCCGGCCATATGTCTGCACAAAATCCTGCCGAGAGCCTCTTCATTTGTAAGATTACACTGACAGAAAAATGTCATAAGGAAGGGTTGCCAAAGGACTTTCTGGAAGTGATAGACAAACATGGAAAATATTTGGATGAGTTGGGGAAGCAAGGGAAATTGATATTTGCGGGCCGCACCAAGATCGAACCTGTGACGGATAAGTCTAACTATGGGCTTGTGCTATTCAAAGCGTCGTCGTTAGAGCATATAAGGAGACTCCAGGATGCAGATCCGGCCGTTCAAGCAGGAGTTCAACAATGGGAATTCTTTCCATTCTCAATGGGCATCCGGTATTTACATAATCTGGACATACTCCATCCGGTATCTAAATAATTTGTTATCCTTTCGCAACTGTACAATTGCCCAAGCTTCTTCCTCGAGTATTTCGCATAACAGTTAATTGACGAACAATACCATGAAAGCACTTTTCAGAACCTCGTGGGTTATGTTATTCCTGGCACAGATAGGTACCGTATTGGCACAACCGATCCTTCCACCAATACGCACTCCGGATAAAAGCCCTAAAAATATTTCAGGGTATGAGCTTGGCCTGACTGACATTGTGATCACCTACCATAGCCCTGCTGTAAATGGCCGTAAAATTTGGGGGAATATGGTTCCCTATGGAAGAGTATGGCGAGCGGGTGCAAATGAGAATACAACTATAACGTTCGAACACCCGGTCACGATCAACGGTGAACGATTAGAAGCAGGTACCTATGGCTTGCATATTTTTCCTTCAGAGAAAGAATGGACAATTATTTTCTCCACTAACTCAACTTCTTGGGGAAGTTTTAGTTACGACCAAAAGGAAGATGCGTTAAGGATCAATGCAATTCCACAGGAAGCCCCAATGACCGAACGACTAACATATACCTTTAATCATCAATCGGATAGTACAGTACAGGTTTCTTTGGCTTGGGAAAAATTGAAGGCATCCTTTACCATAGAAGTCGAAGTGCTCGATATAACGATGGCTATGTTCCGAAACGAATTTTTACGTAGTGTCCATAAGTTTGATTGGTTGGGTGGTTGGTTTGCTGCCAACTATTGTTATGCCATCAATAAAAATTTAGACCAGGCACTGGAGTGGATTAATCAATCCATTGCTGCCGGCCCCAATTTTATTAACCTGAAGCTTAAGTCAGATATTTTAACAAAACTGAACAAGCCTGATGATGCAAAGAAGGCGTTAGACTTCGCTTTGAAAATTGGGACAGTGTACGATATTGATAATTATATATTTTTTCTCTCTCGAAATGAAAGAGGCGAAGAGGCACTGAAATTGGCTAAAGAGAATGCGAAAAAATATCCCGACATCTGGCAGGTTAACGGGGGCTTAGCCAGGGCATATTCTTCATTGGGGAATACAAAAGAAGCACTGAAATATGCCAGACTCGCCCATGCAGGAGCAGAACTTTCCGCACTCAAGTCCTATTGGGAGCGGATGATAAGAAATCTTGAAACGGGAAAATCAATTTAAGAAACAACCAAATTCCAATAAAGATGTCAATGCACAAAGTTTCAACTATTCAGATAACAAAGCCTTTAACTATCCTGGGCAAACATTTCACCGGTGATTATTCCAAGTCACCACAATTTGTTACTGAAGTTCAAAATGCTTTGCAAAATGAAAATATAGCCTTTACACCCTATAAGGTTATCGGTATTTATTATGATGACCCCAGGGAAACAAAACCGGAGGAACTAAGAAGTTTTCATGCGGTCTTCCCCACAGATGATGAGAATATTACTAAAAGCAATCTGGAATCAATGTCACTGGAAGGGAAATTTCTGCAGGTAAGGGTTGAGGGCGATCCTTCTAAAACGATTTTTGAAGGATACGGAAGTCTTTTCAATTACATCGCCGAAAACAATGTTAAAGTTAAATCAAACTCAGGCTATCAAATCAGCTCATTCGAAAATGGTATGGTAACAACCGAAATATTGATGGAAATATGAAAGTAGTGACTACAATTCTAATGGGAGTGGCTCTGGCGGCGGTTTCATGCACAAATCAATCAATTGATCAAACTCAAACCGATCAAAAGGATCAGGTTAATGCGAGCAAGTACTCGATCCTTGACTCATTGGATAACAGGGTAAAAGTGGAAGATATCCCTTCATTTAATGTCCTTACACTTAGCTACAAAGGAAATTACAAAAACCATCCTGAAGCTTACGGTAAGTTAATGCAGTACGCTGCGCAGAATTACAAAACGGTAGGTGCCATTATCGGTATTTACCCGCAGGATCCTGATTTGCATCCTGAATCAGAGCTTTCGTGGAGCATTTCATACAGAATCATTCCCGGTAGTCCTGGTATTAGCGCTGACTCAACTCAAACTGATCCCTTTGCTGTTAATGCATCACTAGAAGAGCTAAATGTTCCGCTGGACAAATTTCAAAAACCGGCAGATCCATTTGTACTTGTACAACTCCCGGCAACGAAGGCGCTCACCTTGGTTTCGGATGTTTCGCAAATTGGTAAGGACGGACTCGCCATTAACGCCTGGTTGGACCTTAACAATTTTGTGCAGGTGGGCCTTACTCGAACAGAATTTGGTACTGCCTCTGAAAAAGGTCAGCCAATACCGGTAAGAATTATAGTTCCGGTGAAGGAAAGAACCCAGGAAAAGATATAAAGCTCAAGCCTGCTATGAAGCATCTGTTATCTCTGGTGTCTTTGATCATTTATTGTACTTGCGTCAACGCACAAGCGCCCCAAGACTCAACTCTGAATAACCTGGTTCATCCCTCTGGTCATAAAACAGCTAACCCCAATGAACTGGGCAGGATCGAAAAATTTGGCAAAGGTGAACAGTCTCTCATACTCATCGCTGGATTAGGCTTTGGATCAGCCATCTACAAAGATTTAGTAGGAAAGTACAAGACCGCTTACAAAATCTATTCAGTAACACCGGCAGGTTTTGGAGGTACACAAGCACCCCCAATGCCGCTAGCTTCTGCAAAATATTCGGAGATGACATGGACAAATGGAATTATTGAAGGCGTACTCAAATTGATTTCAGATGAAGGTCTTCAAAAACCGATAATCATTTCATCTTTTGTTACTGGTACACAAGTGGCCCTTGAGCTTGCCATCAAACATTCTGACAAAATAGGAAAGGTAATAATTATAGGAGGTGCTCCTTACCGGTATTTCCCAAGTCAGGCAAGTGATGGAACATATTCTGATTGGGAAAAGGAACGTGTGGCAACTGCAAAGCAACGATCCGCTGTCGTGGAATCCTACTGGGCACCTAAATGGTTCAAAACCGTGACAAAGGAAACGTGGGACGCAAATATGTGGACACCGGATGACTATTGTAAAGACCCATCCCTGGGAAACAAGTTCTTTGATGAATCAGCTAGTGTTCCCGTTCAGGTAATGGTAAGATACTTAATTGAGTGGATGACGTACGACATTAACGATAGATATAAAAGCATTACGATCCCGGTTTTGATGTTGGTACCGGATTTTAACACCGTTTTATATTCAAGCGGATCAACAGAGGTTTTCCCGCCAAAAGTATATTTAAAGTACTTCCACCAGGTACCCATTACGATGACAGAAAAGGCCGGAAACCCCAAACTACTGGTTAAAGGTATTACAGATTCGAGGCTCTTTACTTGGATCGATAATCCAATTGATACATACAGGGAGATTGACTCCTTTATTAACGTTCAGCAAAGCAAGTAAATGGGTTCCAGGTAAGCCCCTCAGATTGAATAGTCTTGAGAATTCTTGGTTTTTAGTTCCTGTATTATAAAGGAGGTCGATTTGCTTCATGCCATGTTCGATCATTGGTCAAAATTTGATACCAATGAAGATGAAAGTGAGCATAGTTCGGCCACTGGCCTCTGACTTAAGCCCGATTGCTAAAATATGGTTTATTCAGCCTTCTCAGTCACTAAGAAAGCCCGAAAAAGTATTACTCGACCATACCTTTCATGCAATCTTATCTTTTAGTGCATCGGGGAAGCCGGAATCTGTTTCATACAATACAATAGTTCGGTACCCTGCGGATCCACAGCTGTTGTTAAGTCCCGAAGCCAACCGGGTTTATTTAGGACTTAGTCTTTACCCATGGTACAAAGGCCTCTTCGTCAAATCCACTGACACGGAAAATCCCTTTCGCCTCCTCCAAAAAAGCCTTGCCGAATTTAGCGACTACAGCAATTTTCATGCTTTTGCCAGGAACGTTTTAGAGCAATACAGCTCAAATCCCATTGACAAGATTTCAAAAGAATTGATAGAATCGCTGATTGTTAATCCAAATGTGGACCTTAACGCGGTATTTAACAAGTTCCCGTTTTGTTCTCGTAGAATTGAACAAATTCTATTGTCTTCATCGGGCACTTCCGCCAGGTTTCTTAAAAAGAAACTGCGATTTTTGAATGCCTTGAAATTGATAAAAGCAAAGCCAACTTTTTCTTTGACCGAGATCGCACATCACGCAGGATACTACGACCAGGCACATTTTATAAGAATTTTCCGCGAATTTATTGGGCAAACGCCCAGGGCTTTTCTTAGAGAACAAGATCACATTTGTTGGGATCTACTTTGATAAGCGCTCAAGAGTTATTAGTCCAGCTTCTTTTTAACTTTATTGATAAATGGTGTGGACATCAATTTTTGTGATAGGGATCGTTCAGGGTATTTTCCTCATACTCCTGATATGGATACGAAGTGCCCGTAACCGATTGGCTGCGATTTTTATTAACATTCTTTTGGTGTTGATGGTGTTGATCAATTTAGGCTACCTAGTGATCCGAACCGACTTGGTAGCGTATGTCCCTCAACTGTTTGGGGTGCCATTTGGTGCCATGTTCCTGTTTGGACCTCTATTTTATTTCTACTCAAAGTCAGTAATTGAAAATGATTTTAAATGGAAGGCCACAAACTGGCTGCACTTTATTCCTTACCTGCTCCATCTCATCCGAAATATTCCAATGCTGACAATGGACAAAGGAAATTGGCAACTCTTCATTGGGGAATTTATGGCGGGGAACCTCCCGATCGGAAACTTTGAAAAAGCCCTTTTTGCTATTCAGGATTTTCAATTATTAATATACTTGATCATTACTTTTCGATACATAGGGAAGGCAAAGTCAAGCCATGGCAACCTACAATTCATTGTTACCATAAACTCAAGGATAATCTGGTTAAAGCAAGTGGCAAATGCACTTGCCATGTTTCTTTTCGTCGTGGTATCTCTTTATGTTATCATGATGTTTCATGGAAAGTATAATCCGATAACAAATTATGTGTATACACTGGTTACCTCAGGAATAATCTACTTCATTGCATACAAGCTTGTGTTAAATCCTGAACTGATAAGCCCGGATTTTATTAGGAAGTATCGTACGTATGTTCAATTTGCCGATGAAAAATCTGAGAACTATATTCAGAAGCTAAGCGCTTTGCTGAATCATGAAAAAATATTCCTCAATTCGGAGTTATCACTTTCAACTCTGGCAAATCAGCTAGGACTTCCATCACATCAACTATCCAAACTGATAAACGAGCGTCATTCAAAATCATTCAATGATTTGATTAACGAGTACCGGGTGAAGGAGTTCCTCGCCAGAATGGGAGAGGCAGAAAGCCAAAAATATTCGCTGTACGGTCTTGCGCTTGATGTGGGCTTCAAAAGCAAGTCTGCATTTAATAGCGCATTTAAAAAGGTTACTGGCCATCCCCCCTCATTTTACAAAAATAATGATGATAGTAAAACCTTAGGATAGCGCTTTACATGAATAGGAACAAGTGAACGAATGGATTTGTTCATAAGCATGTTCACGTGCATTGATCGCAAGCCCTACGTAATTTATTAAAAGCCTTTAAAAACGGTTGCCTCATCCACGAAGCACATAGGGTTCCCCCAGGGATCATTGAAATAAAAGAGCCGTTCACCCCATGGCATAACTTCAATTTCTGTTAATCCTGTAATAGTCTGTTGACGTTGGATGATGTGGAAAATACCTTCCAAATTAGCTACAGAAACATAGATGTATTGATTGAAGTGCGGCTTCCAATGTGGCATATCATCATCACCATCCGCTTTAGGATCATAGATGACAAGGATAGTACCACCCAGGTTAAAATAGTGTCTTCCTTCAGAAACTCGGGTGCCTTCTGACTTAAATAAGTACCGGTAGAAATCAACTGCCAGCTTAATTTCAAGCACAGGTAGAATTACTCTATACAACTTCATACCTAATTATCGACGAACCCTTGATCCCAGGAATAGTGATGATTGTGATTTCTTAGATCTATACCAAAATCACAAGCTGCCTTCAACGCCAGAAGCACAGAAACCCATCCGGCATGCATATCCACAAATTCCTCATCGGGAATTTCTGAATTATGTAACTCTAAAATAGTAGCTCCTTTTTCTTCAAAGAGAGTGATTCTTAACATTGTCCCGAAATAAACTATTTCAAAGAATCGCGGTTCAGTAATTCGCAAAATTTTGCATTCCATTTTAAACCCATTACTGAATTCAAAATGTATGGCTCCGTCTTTTTCAAATGCCAGATCAGCCCAAAATGCTGCACGTCCGGAATCCGTATTGAGCATCGTGAATACCGTTGTGAGACTTGACGTGAGCCTGATTTTATAGTGAACTTCCTTCATTAGATGACTGTCTATTACTTAAGAAAGTCTCCCGGCAATCCGAACCAATCGTAGACTTCTACCGTCATCCTTCCTGCTTTTACCGCTGGGTCATTCTCCAGAAGGTGTTTTACAAAATCCTTGTCTTTGGAATCAAAGATCTCTATTCCCTGGTAATTCCCCTTTGCATCAACGATAGGTCCTTGCATGCGCAGCCCATGGTTCTCCCGCAGATAGAAAACGTAGCGAAGATGATCACGCTGAATAATTTCCGCCGCTTCCTTATCCTGATTCCGGGTTGGCCCCGTTTTTAGAATCACAAGTATAAACTGTTTGGCTGTGGAAACTTTATTAGCAATTTCTTGATCCGTTCTTATGTATTCTATCTTCAAGGAATTAGAGGTCTGTTGTGCAAAGCCTGCAATAGTAAAGGTGGTCAGAAATAATCCAATGAAAGCGAAGTGCTTCATGATAGTGCATTCATTTTATCATGCCCTTTTTTCCCAATAACCAACGTAAGGCTGAAAGCTGACCTGTATGATAGACTTCATGAAGCATTTGCTCTATGAATTCAAACTTATGCTCAATGTGGGTTTCATTGGATAATCCATGAAAGAGTTCATTTTCTTCTTTCTTAAGTTTTTCGATTAAATGGTAAATCGAAATCGGATGTTGTAATAACCTGGGATTTGTTCCCCGCCTATACTTGTTCTCAAGTTCTAAATCTTCATTCGACAAACTAATGTTAAGCTTTCGTTTAAGACCATTCCTGCTGGCAAGGATGTGGCCCAGTATCCAGTTAATATTATTGCCATTAATCCCTGGATACACCATACTCTCAGCATCTGTTACATCGTGTATATTGAGAATTAAGCACCTTGAAGAAAATGCCAAAGCCTCACCGATTAGCTTTTCATCTTGAATAGTCATCAATACCAAGTACCCAATTTGATTAAACGGTAAATTGTATTGTTGCGAAAAGTCGGCCGAAGCCTTGTGAACAGGGTTGCTACTTTATATTCTTCCGCTACTGGAGCATCGTCCTTTGAGATTCGGTCAATTTTTGAATCGCTAAGCAAGACAGCATATCGTTGGTATCCCTTTGACCATCCATATCTACCGTACATCCGTTATATCTATTTTGGATACCGGTCCGATATCTGAGCTTGCGTGCTGCATGGATTCTCACTAATCAGGCTTACGACTGGAGGAAAGTTTTAGTTTCTGTATCAAATATTTAAATCAATCCGACGCCGATATCTTCTCTATTCTTCAGGAAGGCCTTGGGTGCTTCACCGGTAAATTCACGAAATACTTTTATGAAGTTGGCCTGATCATAGTAGCCCATCTGATAGGCAACTTCAGTAAGAGAAAGCTGAGGGTTATTCTTCGCAAGTTTCAGAGCTCGCTGGAATCGAATCTTCTTTTTAAGAAATTTTGCACTGATTCCGACATTTTCGAGAAATATTTGTTCTATCCTCCGTGGGCTATAAGCAATCCCTTGGTAGAGTTGGCTTAACTCAACATTGGGATTCTCTAAAATGCCACCGACAACATTCTTTGTTAAAGTGTTCTCTCGATAGCTCTTCAATTGAATTTCAATCATTTCTTCTGCCAATCGGAAAATGCATTTTGTTTCTTGCGGTTCCTGAAATTTGTACCAATATTTGAATAGAAAGTCGCGATCGATAAATTCCCCACTTGCAAAAAGGGAGGTAATCTCGCTAAGGGGAAATCGACAAAAAAGATTGCCGCACCAGGGATAAAAGCTAATTCCTAAGCTCTTATAGTTGCCAAGGGCTTTGACTAAAACACTCCTTTCGTAGTGCCCTGTCATCATCACCTTTGGTTGCAAAATCCAGTTGTTTTGGTCAAAACTCTGAGCAAAGGAGTTTCCCAAATGAAAAAGAAGTTCAAACGATCCAAATGGTATTATCTTTTCGGGTAGAAAATCAACATTTCCAGCCTCTTCCACGATCCACATTTTGGATACCACTTTTCGAACATTGACATTCTCGGGATGGTAAACAGTTGCATTCATAACTAGTTTCTAAGAACGTAAAATTTCCTTTTTTGGTAAGCGCGTTCATATAAAACAATGAAATCCCAATGTAGGGACTGCAAAAATAGATTTCGCTTTAATACAATTCCGTGGCTAACCTGATTACTAACAATACAATGCTGCCTTTCCGGATCGGTGAAGGTTTGGTGGAATTTTAGGCTACGTTAGCTTGCGAAAATTCAAATATTAATGGTTTCTTGGCTTGTAAGGAGACCGAATGGGTATAGACCTTTTTTTGGTATAACTAAAGCAAACTTAGAATATAGTTGGCCTTCTCCAGATATTGACTAAAATTGACCTCGTCATACATTTCGTTCAGTATAGAATCTTGTTCTTCATTAGTTAGATTTGCCTTGGAGTTGACAAGCTCAATTGGGGTCAGACCATTCTTTAGTTTTGTAAATGTAAGGTTGTCATGTTTCGCCAGGAGTTTAATTACTCCAGCTCCGACATGATACCAAATTCGAACAGCAAAAATTGACCTGACTAACTGCCCGTCTTCAATGATATTCAAATAATCTTTCCACCCGTGGCTTGGATCCATTGAGATATTCTGGTAGATACTTGCCTCAGCAGCAAAGTGTTCAATATATCTTGCACTTCCTTCCAGCCACATTTGAAAGCCTCCATGGTTTTCAATCACATCATTTGGCGTTGGGTCTAGTTCCATTAGCTTTTGTAATACGGCAGAGATTTTCTTAACCAGAACTTCATGATCGATAGCATCGGATTGATAACATGCATCAATCAAGTCCCAAAGCATGAGCTGGTGAGCTATAATACTTTCTGTTAAAGGGAACTCATTGAAGGCTTGGAATCCTTTAGGAGGTGAAGTCCAATTGTTTACCTGGTGGATATGGAATAGCTCATGAATGAAAGCCAATTGGATCCAATTATTTCCGGCATCTTTGAAATTGTCATAGAACGTGAAGAATTCTCTTGGCTTTTGCTTGAGGGCAAAAATACTCATATTGCCCACAGGGAAGTTATCTGTGAAAAAGGATGGGTTGGGTATATGGTCATCCAATTCAGCAAGTAGGTAATTGTTGAGATAAGTAGGAATTTCATCCAAAAGCTGAAAATCTGATTTAGTTGAACCTTTGGGCAGTGGATTTTTGACATTGATCAGTAACCCGGTTTTGTTTGTAGATTCATTCAGTACCAAGAAACTGGGAATTTCCATTGTGGTTCTATAGTCAGGGTAGAGCACAATTGCTTCAGTCGCTATTTCATTTAGCTTCTTAAGTGCTTCCAGATCATCTTTTTTGAGTTTTCCTTCTAGATATTCGTCAGCACATCCAGGCAGTAGAAAGATGATTGAAAAAAATAAGTTTTTGACTCGATGTTCATATCGAATGTAATCAATTACCCTGACCAGACCGCAAATCGCTAGAATAATGGGTAGGAGCTTGTTCATGGAAATGAATTATCTCCTAAACTTCGAATCGAAAACTGTCTTCAAATTGTACTTAAGCGCAAGTCACTTATAAAGTGGATTCAATTATCTCATAGCCATCATAAATTATTCTTTCCTTAGAATAATTATAGGATTTGTTAGCGCGCTCTTGATGGATAATGAAGCATCTTGCGTCATTGTGGAATAGATGGAATTGTATGATAACGAAGTGATTAAAGTTTCCATTCTTTCAATTGGCATTGTGCTTTGGTCTTAAATCCGAACTTTAAATGTTCAAATTTGGTCATTTAATTACCGATAGCGGTCAACCAAAACTTTGGGTTAGAGATCTTCGTTAAGTTACTTGGGACAAAAAATGAATCGCAACCATGTTGAAAAATTATCTGATCGTGGCCCTTCGCAGTCTGCTGAAAAATCACATCTATTCATTTATTAATACTGCCGGGCTGGCCATTGGCAATGCCTCTTGCCTGCTTATCATGCTCTGGGTGGTAGATGAGTTGAGCTATGATACTTTTCACAGCAACGCAAGTAGATTGTATCAGGTTTATGCCAGGCAAACGTTTGATGGTAACGTGGGTCAATCTACCAGCGTTCCGCTCCCACTTCATCAGGCTCTAAAAAGCGCTGACAGTAATATTAAAAATGTATGTGTTACCGATTGGGGGAGTTACACCCTTCTTACCGTGGATGAGAAAATATTCAACAAGGCTAACCTGGCTGTCAGCAATGAGTTTTTGAAAATGTTCCGGTTTCAATTGTTAAGCGGCACTGCGGAAACTGCTCTTTCGGACCCGTACTCGATAGTACTAACAGAGTCCACCGCCAAAGCCCTCTTTGGCGATAAGGATCCGGTTGGGCAATTGGTGAAGATCGACAACAACCAAGACTTGAAAGTAACTGGCATTTTAAAGGACATTCCAAGTAATTCTTCATTTCAGTTTGACTGTTTGACTTCTTTTGATCTGTATGAACAGAATACGCCATGGGTGAAACGAAGCAGGACAAATTGGGGAAATTTTGCTTTTCAGGTATATGCCGAATTGAATGATGCCTCCGGCAAAGATGTTGTTGAGGAAAATACAAAGGGTATTATTCTGAAAAATAATGCCAATGAAGCCTCAAAAGCACAATTGTTTTATCACCCACTCAACCGTTGGAGACTTCATTCGCAATTTGAAAATGGTAAAGAGTCAGGCGGGCGAATTGAATACGTTCAAATGTTTTCAGCGCTGGCCGTCTTTATAATGATTATATCCTGTATTAACTTTATGAATTTAGCCACGGCCCGCTCGGAGCGAAGGGCGCGTGAGGTGGGCATCAGAAAGAGTGTTGGCTCCAGGAGAATTGATTTAATTGCTCAATTTTTGGGTGAGTCTACTCTTATTTCTACCTTCAGCTTTGCAGTTGCCTTGGGGTTGGTTCAACTGGTATTGCCTTTCTATAATAGCATGGTTGGAAAGGACTTAATGATCCACTACAACTCCATTGGGTTTTGGATGGCAGCTGTCATGTTGATTGCAGTAACGGGATTACTTTCAGGAAGCTATCCCGCCTTTTATCTTTCTGCGTTCAATCCTGCTAAAGTTTTAAAAGGTAAAGTTGTTCAAGTGAAGGGAGTTGTAACTTTTCGGCAGGTGCTGGTAGTAACGCAGTTTACTCTTAGCATTGGCCTGATCATTAGCACCATAGTAATCTACAACCAGGTGCAGTTTGCCAAGGGCAGACAATTGGGGTATGATCAACAAAACCTTATTAATGTGCATGCAAAAGGTGATGTGTCAAAGAATTATACTGCTATCAAGCAAGAACTTACCTCCACCACGCAAATAGGTTCCGTTACAAGTTCCTTTAGTCCCTTGACGGGCATATACCAAAACTCTCCAGTTGACAAATGGCCAGGCAAATCGCCTGATGCTAACGTACTGTTTGCCTTTGTTGGCGTGGGCTTTGATTATACCAAAACCATTGGTGCAAGAATTATTCAGGGTAGAGACTTCTCGGGGCAATTCAAGAGTGATTCCACTGCGGTTGTGCTTAACCGTGCTGCCATGGATGTAATGAACATGGATAACCCCATTGGGGAGACAATAAGTTTTTGGGATTCGGATTGGACAATTATAGGAGTGATGGAAGATATCGTGATGGAATCCCCGTTTAAAAACGTTCGGCCTATGATTATGTTCCATCAGGCATGGGTTAATATTGTCACGATCAGGCTTGAAAAAACCACCGACCTGCAAGCATCCATCAAAAACGTGGAAACAGTATTTAAAAAATATAACCCTGATTATCCATTTGAGTATTCCTTTGTGGACGAAGACTTTGGTAAAAAATTCTCCAACGTCAATCTCATCGATAACCTTTTTAAAATCTTTGCTTCGCTCACCATTCTTATTTCCTGCCTTGGCTTGTTGGGACTGGCAGCCTTCACAGCCGAGCAGCGCACCAAGGAAATTGGCATCCGCAAAGTGCTGGGTGCTTCTGTGAGCAGTATAATGCTCCTGCTCTCGAAGGATTTTTCCAAACTCGTGATCATCGCATTTATTATTGCCGCGCCATTGGCCTGGTGGGGACTGAACCAATGGCTTGAAAATTATCCTTATCGGATCTCGATACAATGGTGGGTATTGGCAGCTGCAGGCACATTATCTTTCATACTAGCCGTTGTTACAGTTAGTTCGCAAGCTATAAAAGCGGCTATGAACAATCCTGTGCATTCATTAAGGAGTGATTAGCTTGAATTTTAGGGTCGATGAAAATCCACTGTTATACGCGTTTCGGGATAGGAAGAGTTGCTTCTTCGCCATGTCCAAATCATAAGTAAAACAAACACAACAAATACAGGTGGAAAATATAGGACCCCTGAGAATATGTTTAAATACCCAAAGGGCGTAAACCCGCTTAACCGAAGAACTAACCGGATACTGTTTATTCCCATGGCATTGACAACAAGCTTTCCCCCATGATGTTTGGTTGCAGCCCATGCCAAACACAGTGAAGCAATCAAGTGAGAAAATAGAAGCGGGAAGTAGATGGCATTAACTACACGATCAAAGAATTGAAAATGAGGCAGGAGTCGCGCCCGCGTTTCCGCAGACCCGTGGAGATACTCCCCGCCTAACCCTAAAACAATATGAAACAACTCAACAGACCTGTAACTAATTTCAAATAGGATGAAAAAGATAAAAAACAGCATTGAAAGAATGCCAAAAACCGGTGCTTCTCTGTAGAAACTAATGGTCAAAATTGAATATCCAAAAACCATAAGGAATATGGACGCAAGAATTAACGAAAGCCGCGCAATATTTAACGAATGCTGTCCAGCCAGTATTGCTTCCAAACCGGAGACAGAGGCAAGTGGACCAAGCCGCAATACGTATTGTTGAAATAACTGGGTTAAAAGATAAATAATGCGTTTTGGTAAAATGCACCGTCATGGTTTACTAGAGTTTTGGTGCACCACTTCGGATCAAATCATTTACTACATTTCCGGTATTGGCTGTCTCCACTCCGTGTACTAATAGAATATGAGCTTCGTTATTTGCCACAGGTTTATGTTCAACTCCCCTGGGTACAAAAATGAGTTCTCCTTTTTTTACCAAGGTAGCCCTGTCCTTAAAATGCACTTCTTGGTTATTTAGAACTCCAAATATGATGTGGATGCCAGTAGCTGTTTACAAAAGAAAGTTTCTCGCTGATGTTAATTGCATTCATATTTATTTAGTTATGGTGTCTTTAGTCACTTTTAAATAAAATGTACTCCATGAAAAGGCATGTCCGGTTCGACTAATTGAAATGAACTAAACTTCTAATCGATCTTCATACGGTACAATCAATCCATTTTCAAGGTTCTGTTTTAGTATTCTCAAGTACATGGCCCAGCAGTAACATGAAATCTTGTAATGTTCATTACATGATGGCCAGTTCAGATGGTGAAATCGAACCATGGTTTTACTTTTGTCAAGAGCCTCTAACTGAAAACCAATTCGCGTTCCTTTCCAGTCTGCATTTGCAGAAGTAATGATCAACTCAAATTCGACATGATCTGTGAGTTTTGAAACAAGGGCATCCCACCTGTAGTCTGGTCCAAAATCAAGGATGTAATGTGAGCCTACCATGCGATTACCTTTTGTTTGGTTTGTCCACCAGCTCGATAGCCCTTGAGGCGTACTTACTGCATCAAATACCTTTTCGATAGGAGCATTGATCGTAAAGTAATGAAATATATCAGGCATATTTTGACCATAGTGGTTGATCTATGTAAATGACAGGATGAAAAGAGCATTTAATTGTATAGAAACGAAAAACGGATGTACCCGAGTAACTATATTTTTTAATGCACCCAACCTTTTTTGCCTGGCAATCACTAAAATTGAAGAGATGTTATTTGATTCATTTTGAAATAGGTATTTCAATTGAAGTAGTGCATAAGCACAGTATAAAATGAACGACTTCTTGGATGACAGTAAAAAGCGTCCGGAATCTATACCTGTGTTTTCGGTGCTTGGGGAATTGTGGTAAGGCTAATTGATTAACCTGAGAAATAAACATATGAAAAGAACTGAAGTAGTTGCTTGTCTGGTAATGCTGTTTGTCCTTGACTCAGCAAGTGCTCAGCAGAGATTCCCCAACACGGTAGAATTTGACAGTACTACAATGACCCCTCAACCGGAAAACCTGAATTCTTTACGTTGGCTTGAAGGCCATTGGAGAGGTGAAGCCTTTGGAGGAGTAGCGGAAGAATTTTGGTCACCACCTTTAGGAGGAAGTATGATGTGCATGTACAAAATGGTGTCAGCGAAGAATCAGGTGGTATTCTACGAGTTAATTACATTAGATGAGGAGCAGAATACCCTGGTGAAAAGATTGCGACATTTTAACAAGAACCTGACCGGATGGGAAGACAAAGAAGGTAAACCCTTAGCCTTCAAATTTATTAAAGCTGAAGAAAACAAAGTCTACTTTGATGGATTCACTTATGAGAAAGTCAACGATGACGAAATCAACATATACGCTATCCTGCAGCAACAAAACGGAACTAAAGAAGAAATGAAGTTTAGCTACACACGCGTTAAATAGTTTTGTTCGTTCAACCTATCTCAATGCTGCAAAATTGAGATTCGGCATTGGCTAAGCCTTGTTGGCACCACTTATGGATAATGATTCTGAGGATAAATCTCCTAAATGGTATGATTAGAAATTTTATCCTTGTAGCCTTGAGGAATATGCATCGTGAGAAAGTCTATGCGATCTTGAATCTATTTGGATTGGCAACAGCCATCGCAACTGCTTTGGTCATATACTCTTACGTGGAGTATGAGTTGAGCTTTGATAAGTTTCATTTAGAATATCAGAATATTTATCGAATAACGGAAGAGTTTGAAGACGATGCTCAAGAAATAGAATCAGCGATGAGTCATTCACCAGTAGCAGAAATATTGGCTCATCAATTAGCTGGAGCAACGAGGGTAGTAAGGATTTTGCCCCAGTCGGGTTATGTAAGTATTGACAACCAAACAAAGTATAAGGAGAACAAGTTTTGCTTTGTTGATTCTGTTTTTTTTGAAGTATTCACAACCGTTCTTATCAATGGGAGTATCAAAGAAGCACTATCAGCACCATTTTCTGTTGTTCTTAGCGAGCAAATGGCTATCAAATACTTTGGTACTACTGATGTAGTAGGGAAGGAAATTTTCTTGCGGGATGAAACTAGATCCCATTCATATGCGATAACAGCGGTAATAAAGGATTTTCCAGAAAATTCTCACATGGAAATTGATTTCCTCGCCTCATTTTCAACTTTGCGTACTATAATGCCCTGGCATAACAACTGGCAGCATCCACCCATGTATGTATATGTCAAGACTCAAGCTAAGGAATTGATAACTGAGCTTGATGCAAAAATAGCCCAAACGATTTCGCGACATCAACCGGACTACATCAAGGAAGAAAATAGAAAATTCGGCACCCAGGAAATAGCTTCTATTCATCTTCACTCTGATATGCTCTATGAATGGAAGGCAAATTCAAGTTTCCAATACATAATCCTTTTTATAGTTGCTGGCACATTCATAGTCCTAATTGCAGCTGTTAACTTCATTAACCTTTCGACCGCTCAAGCTTTCAAGAGAATGAGGGAAATTGGTGTTCGCAAAGTGTTCGGTAGCTTTCGGAGTCAATTGATTGTTCAATTTTTGATCGAAGCCATTGTATTTGTAGTTGCCTCGTTCATGCTGTCATGGGTAATTGCCGAACTTTCGCTTGAACTACTCTACAATGATATTGTTGGAATCGATCTAGAATTGCCTTCTGTCTTATCTTGGGTCAATGGTATAGTTATTCTATTATTTGTTCTGATACTATCAATTCTTTCGGGCTTGTACCCTGCATTCTATCTATCAAAGTTCATTCCAATCAAAGCACTTAAAGGAATATTGCCGGTAGATTATAGCACCAGGTTTGATTTCAGAAAGTCATTGGTCACTTTTCAGTTCTTAACGTCTACTCTGCTGATCCTTGGAACCATGATCATCTCACAGCAGGTTCATCTGCTTAAAAATAAAGATCTGGGCTTTGATAAAGATCATGTCATTGCTATAAAACTCAATGACCGATTCGCACAGAATAACTACGCGGTTCTACGCGATCAACTACTGCAACAGTCAGAAGTTGTTAATGCTGGTCTTTCTTCGGCTATCTTTGGAAGCGAAGGCTCATTTCACGGCTTCGATGTTACGCCTGAAAATGTAAAACCGATTAACTTAAAAACCTTAGGAGTTGATGAGCGTTTTATACAAACTTATGGTATAAAGATTCTTCAGGGCCGTAATTTTTCAGAAGATATTGTCAATGATCAGGAAGAAGGGTTTATATTGAATGTAGCTGCTGCAAAATCCCTTGGTTGGACAGATCCGATTGACAAGAAGCTTTCACTAACGATCTACATCAATGGTGCTGTTCAGCGGACTGGAAGGGTAATTGGATTGGTGGAGGACTTTAACTTTCGTTCCCTTCACTCAAGTGTTGAGCCGTTATTGTTATACATTAATAAACACCCCTACTATGCTGAGTATCTCTCAGTCAATTTAAGGACCAGGCACATTGGGCAGTCAGTTGAAATGCTACAATCTACGTGGAAAAAGTTTAACCCCAATAAGCCGCTGGAGTTTGTATTTCTTAATGAAAATTTGAATCAATTATATTTAACTGAGATAAAGACAGAAAAAATATTTAATTCGCTAGCCCTCATTTCAATCATAATAGCTTGTCTCGGCCTGTTTGGTCTTTCATCATACACCGCCGCAAAGCGCTCTAAAGAAATGGGATTAAGGAAAGTATTTGGTGCAAGCATTCTTGAGATCATTTTCCTACAGGCAAAGGAGTACGTTGTCTTGTTAGTACTTGCAAACATAATAGTTCTCCCCTTTTGCTGGTTTGTTGGAAATGAATGGCTTAGTCAATTCGCGTATCATATTAGGATTGAACCTACTATATTCCTACTTGCTTTTCTGAGTACATTAGTGCTGGCATTAACAACGATTAGTTATCACGCAATAAAGCTCGCGCTAACTAACCCAATTGAAACAATCAGATATGAATAGATCCCGGCAAGAACCATTCATAAATGATTTCCTAATAGCGATACTTAATTGGTGTTGGCGATAGAATGGACTGACTTGACTGACTGGATCTTCGTGGTCAAATAAAATCGCGTCAGATGCACAAGCGTCCTGTATCTGAATAACTGCAGAATGTTTCAAAAGGCATAATCCTGTGGAGTTTCTTTATTGGGTCATCATTCCCATTCAAAAACCCATTGTTTTTCCTTGTGGGATTCACCTGAGTTGATCCGGCATGTTAGATCCAGTCAAATGTCAACCCTTCACAAGATGCGGACTCACTTTTAGCAGTGCAGTTGAACCGAGGATCATATTTCCAAATTTTGCAGGAAAGATTGAACCCCAGAGGCGAGAATTGATTCGCTATGATTTCCCAATTCTGCCAGAACCTCGAGCTAAGTGAGTTGATAGGCATTCAACCAGTCAAGGGTTCAACTTTCGAATTTGTGAACGGTATTGATCTTTATAAATCAATTATTGAAAAATTGACTGGTGTTCAGTTTTGCCGGGTAATGCACGTGACTTTGCCTGTTTCACTCATTTTCCTACCCATGATCCTGTACTTCAGAACAATGAATTGACTCAATCAATACAACAATTAGTTGTAAGAAATCGAAATTGGGTACCGCAGTTGTCACTATAGTCCAATGAAAATGAAAGTGTCAGCTAGTTGTCTTATTCGTATTGGTACAATTTTGCCTTGCCAAAGTGGACTTAATTGCGTCTAAAATTCTCTAACTACTTATTATGCCCATAAGATTAATTGTAGTCCTTCTGCTATTTTGCTGTACAAGAGCATCTGCACAGATTGTTCAGGTAAAACTAAATGACGGTGAGGTGCTTACAGGACAGTTGGTGTTGCCCACAAGTACTTCGCAAATTTCAAAACTGGTTTTCTTCGTGCATAGCACCGGACCGCATACATATGCTGACCATAGAAAAAGTGGCAACACTGAGTTCAACTATTTTGATCTTTTTGCCCACGAATTTAGTAGTAGGGGTATTGCCTTTTTTAGCTATAGTAGAAGAGGAGTTTATCCTTCAGAGAGTCCTCCGTACTATGATTCTATAGACAGGAAAAAATATAGCAGATACTTGCCAAGTATTGAAGCAAATGATATTGTCTTAGCCATTAACCAGCTACTAAAGGATAAGAGGTTAAAAAAGGCAAAGGTAATCCTGTTAGGGTGGAGTGAGGGATCAATTTTAGCACCCATGGTTGCTGAACTGAAAAAGGCAAAAGTAGATGCGCTTGTCTTAGCTGGCTACGCCAATGACAATATGATCGACCTTATAAAGTGGCAAAACAGTGGAGAGTCTTCTATGATCAACATAAAGGGTTACTTCGATACAAACGATGATAGTCAAATTTCAAGATTGGAGTATGAATCTGATTCAAAATCAGCCAAAGCCTTCCGGACTCAGGTATTTCAAAATGCTAAGTTTGAATCCCTTGATTTAAATAGAGATTCTACAATAAATCAGGATGATTTTCGAATTATTAATAAACCTCGCCTGGATGCGATTCTATCTGCTTTTGATAGAGGTGATGATGAGTGGATCTGGAAAAATTACTTTAGAGTCACTTCTCTCTGGCTTAATGAACATAAGTTGCTTGAGCCAAACAGTGTACGATTGCCAAAACTGAGCATTCCAATTTACATTGTTCATGGAGCATTAGATGCAAATTGCCCGGCTGCGGGGGTCTTTGAAATCAGGAAACAATTTGAATCTTTAGGCAAAAGGAACTTAAACACATATGTGCTCCCAAATCACGACCATGATTTGAACTATCGCGATTGGGTCACTAAGCAAAAACTGTCAGCAGGCATAGAAAAGATCTTTGAGCTTGTTCAGCAAATTGACTAAAGTTTCCTTTGTTTTAATTGTTGAACGCGTTTTATTGGAACAAAGTATATCGAACTATGAGAACAACAGTTATAATCTTCATTGCCGCATTCTTTTGCTTCGATTCTCACGCCCAATTTGCTTCAGAAATATTTGAAATTCCTGAGGTCAGCCCAAAGTCGTCCATAGCGCAAAGAATAGGAGTAACTGAAGTTACCATCGAGTACAGCAGGCCCGCGGTGAGAGGAAGAAAAATTTGGAATACATTCATCGTTCCATTTGATGGGAGCCCATACCCTTGGCGTGCTGGCGCAAATGAGAATACTACAATAACTTTTTCGAATGATCTGAAGGTTGATGGCAAGGACATTTCCGCAGGAACTTATGGAGTCCATGTTCTTCCCTCTGGCAAAGGAGATTGGACAATCGCAATTTCGAAAAGTAGTAAAGCATGGGGAAGTTTTTCCTATAAAGCGGAAGATGATGTGCTGCGAATTAGCGCTAAGATTGATTCCATCCCACATCAAGAATGGTTGCGGTATGATTTTATAGAGGCAAAGAACACATCAGCAGGTAGTTCGGCAAAGGTTGTTCTCGAATGGGAAAGAATTCGCATATCAATCTTGATTGAAGAAGATACAAAGAAATATGTGTTGGATGGAATCCGTAATAAGTTGACAGGATTGGGAGGGTTTTCGTGGATAACCTGGTGCCTGGCGGCAGAATATTGCAGTACCAATGATTTCAATTTGGAGGAAGCCCTAACGTGGGCTGAGAGATCTGTCAATTCCGGAATGAACTTTAGAAATGTAAACGTGAAGGCTAATATCCTTGAGCAATTGGGTAAATCGGAAAGGGCAAATCAAACAAGGCAACTCGCGATGCAGATTGCAAACCCAACTGAATTATATCAGGCAGGACGTAGTGAACTGAGGAAAAGCACAGAGAAAGCTATGGAATACTTTCAACTTAACCTCAAAAAGAATGGAGAAGGATTATGGATGGTGACCGATGGCCTGGCTAGAGGTTATTCAAAAATGGCTGACTATAAGAAGGCACTAAAATATGCAAAACTAGCGCTCACAAATGCACCATCTGAGAACTCGAGAAAATTCTGGGAAGGTGCAGTGAAGAAGTTAGAACAGAATAAACCAATAGAAGAAATTAGAATTGGGGGTTGATCATAACTTTAAATTTTATGAAATAAGGACTTTGTCAACATAAAACCGGTGCTAGAAAAATGTTGTCACGTGAGTCAATGGTTGGGTTCAGCCTAGGGTCACTCTTTAGTTCCTTTGTTATTTTTTTGTTTCTGGGGGCTGTAGTATTTTTTCAAATTGAGAAGTGATTTCTAACATCTGTTTCTAAGGAGTGTAGTTTTTATTAATGGATGTTCATTGTATTATTGATCAGAAATATCTTGTGATACGCGTCTTCTCTTATTCTATTTCAAGTGATCTCTTACTTGATATATTATGTTACCAGAAACTTGATAGGTACTACAGAGAATCCTTATAGGATACATATGAACTATCTCCACAGTAGTGATTAATTCTTACTCTCCTCTTAAAGCTCTTAGGATCATCAATATTTATGTAAGAGAGTTTCTCTAGTTTACTAATACTGTTTGAGACAGTTGAAGGAGAGCGTTTAAGAGATTTTGCTATGTATTCGTTCCTGGCCCATGAATATCCCTTGCGTTCAGATAAGGAAGTCAATAGACTGAATACTAGCTTGTCGGTAGATGAAAGTCGCTCGTCTTTCAAAATATAGGCCATGGTCTTAAAAAATCTCGGAGCTCCCTGAATTAATTTATCTTCAGAATGATCTAGCGTTGATGTTTTTCTGCTCATAAGTCTAAGTATTTAGAGATTTTAACTTTTTGTCAATCGATGTTCGTAGATATCGCACGCTTCCGTCAATTCGACTGGGCGTTAGAATTCCCTTCTTTTCCCACTTATTCAGAGTGACCCTACTGACCTTGAGTAGATGTGAAACCTCCTTGATCGTTAGATACTCTTCGTATGGCGCTCCTTTTTGCAAAGGAAATTCCTTTCTTAGTTGTTCGACTACCGCACTGGCAAGTTCCGCTATTGAAATGCCTGTTAAGACAATGCTTTCCATCTCTCTCTTTTTTTGGAGGTGATACAAAGACAGTCATAGAGCAGACATTCCTGCCCCAAGACTGCGACCGATAGATGGATGTGAAGAGAAGTCTGCCCCGAGATGGAAGTGCCTTTTTTTTGGGAGTTACCCGAGTTGGCGGCGTGTGGGGACTATTTGTCTATTGAATTTCCAGAGTCAAATTTACGAAATAAAACAAATCTTGCAAAACGCTGCAAACGTGAGCTTATGCGGTGAGCTTGTGCGAAGCCTCCTTTACCTCACCACCGGGCTTCTCCGACAAACTCTGATAGTACATTGCAAGAGATTTTGCCTTTGCAAGCTGATCGGATTTGATATACAAGAGAAAGGTCTGCTCCTTTTTGTGACCAGTCACCGCCATGATGCTCCTGGATGGTACACCTTGGTCGTATAGATTCGTAGCGAATGATCGTCTGGCCGTGTGGGACTTCACGTATTGGAATTTGGGGCCAGTCAGAGTCTTTCCGCATGAGCGAAGAGTTACCGGGGCATCAAGGTGGGCGAGTTCACAAGCCTCTTTGATATAGTCATTGAATTTTTGACCACTCATTAGTCGACTGTTCTTGATTAACGGGCAATTAAATTCATACTTCTCCAGAAGGGCAAGAGTGTCTTTAGGCACTGGTATAGACACCAATTCGCTGGTTTTTCCTTGAACGAGGACCAAGAATGTGTCCGGCCCTTCCTCTCTGAAATTGCTCTTTAGGATGTGAATCTGATCATGATAGCGAAGTCCCAACCTGCAGTTAATTACGAAGGCATCGGCTACCCGACGATAACGCTCGGGCAATTCTGCATTCAACAACTTTGAGATCTCATGTGGTGTTAAGTAAACAGCATCTGTTTCTTCCTTTAAGACCTTAAATGAGGATTTGGTGAAGTCCATGTTTGAATGAAGTCCCCGGTCAAATCCGGCACGCATAAACCACTTGATTGACTTAATGTGTCGACCAATTGCATTATTTGCCAACCCTTTCCTTCTGAGGAAGGCGACGAATGTGTCGTAGAAACGGACTGTTACGCCATCAAAATCCAGATTGGGGAAATGGTTCTTAAGGTAGTTTAGCGTCACTTTATGATTCTTGTAGGTCGAGAGCCTTATTGAACCTTTGTTCAATTGAGTATCAAGATATTCGGCGGCGAAAATGAGTAGTGATGCTGAATCGCCTTTTCCCTGAAGCTTATTAAGCATGGCTACAAGTTTTTCCTTGTCTATTGCCTCACTCGAGTTTCGCAGGCAAATGACCTGGTCCTCGATATCCTGAAGAAACTTATTGAAACCGATTGGGTTGTTCTTGTACTTCCTCGGGTTGGCCCTGCAGCGCTCAGGGTCCCAGTGGTCTGGGAGAATCCTCTTTCCTGTGAACATTCTGAACCGTTTGCCATTAAGGCTGAGGTCAAGGAATATCAAAGACTCCTTGTCTCCTTTCTTATCCAAATAGAACTTTACCATAGTGTTTTACTGACGTAGCTACTGACATTATTCACTTACATCAACGATTTACAGGTACAATTGGTTTTCATTTAATGGTTTGAGAACCAATATATTATGTTCGATTTCGTAAAGACTTGTAAACTGTTGTAAAGGCCTTTGTAGTCCCAGCGGGATCACATCGGAGTAATCATCCGAAACTAAAGCCGCTCAGAATCAATTTCTGGGCGGTTTTTTCTTTTTAAGCCCACCAAAAAGTAACATCGAAATCCATCCTCTAGGTTACCTATTCGGTTACCTAGTTCTTTTCCGTTAATAGGTAACCGAGGGCCTTGTAAGATGTTGATCATCAACATTCTGCACCAATCGTGATTTGAATCATTTGCCGTCAAAAGACACGAGTTCGGTTACCTAAAAATTTTAAGGCAATGAACTTAAATCAAACATTCTCAATTCTCTTCTGGCTCAATAAAGCCAAGATGAACAAACAGGGACTGATTCCTATTTGGATCAGGATTACTGTTGATGGTAAGCGCGCAGAGTGCTCCACACAAAAACAGATTCATCCCAAATTTTGGGATGCTGAAAACAACAAGGTGCTGGACAAGTTTAGCGAGTCAAGATCAATCAATGACTATCTAACTCTCGTCAAAGCGGATATCCTCAGACACTACAACATACTTCTTTCAACCAAAGATTTTGTAACGGCTGATGACGTGAAGAACAGCTACAAAGGTGTGAAGGAAATCAAGAAAACCTTCCTACAACTTTTCAATCAATTCAATCAGCAACTTACTGAACGAAAGGAAATAGACGATTTATCCGAAGGCCGTCACAAGCGCTTCGAAATCCTGTATGGAAAATGTGAAGCGTTTATCAAATATAAGTTCAAGAGGTCAGACATTATTCTCGAAGAACTGAAATTGAACTTTATTGTAGAGTTCGAACATTACTTACGCACTGTGGATAAGATCGGGCATAACACTTCAATGAAGTATGCTAAAGATTTGAAGCAAGTGATGAAATATGGGGCAATGCTGGAATACATACCATCCAGTCCCTTTGAACATTTTCAGTGTTCTTACAAGAAAGTTAAACGTGAGTTCCTTGACCAGGACGAGCTTGATGCATTGTATAAAAAAGAATCTAGCATCAAACGGCTCGAAGAGGTCAGAGATTGTTACCTCTTTAGCTGTTACACCGGATATGCATACTCGGATGCAGAAGCGTTAACTAACGATGATATTGCAATTGGAATCGATGGCGAGAAATGGATTATCCGAAACCGTATCAAAACAGATACGACCGAAAACGTTCCGCTACTTCCAATTCCATTGGAGATTATCGAGAAGTATAAGAAGCATGATTACTGCAAAACCAATAACAGGCTTTTGCCAATGAATAGCAATCAACGTTACAATGCTTATTTGAAGGAGATTGCTGATCTGTGTGGAATCAAAAAGAAACTAACCACGCATACAGCACGTCATACCTTTGCCACGACTGTACTGTTGATTAACGATGTGCCTATGGAAACGGCCATGGAACTTCTTGGTCATACTGACATCCGCACAACTCAAATTTACGGCAAGATTGTGCAGAAAAAAGTGAGCACTGATATGAGAAAGCTTAAAGACAAGCTCTCCATTCCGCAAGGAATAAAAAATTCAAGCGCACGACCAGGTAAAATTTAAGGAATAGCCAAAGCCTTTTTAAAATTTACGCAGTAGGTCGATGTTTTCTTAAAGCTCTGGAATTCAAGCAAAAAAAAACGCGATAGCTATTTAGAATTATTCTAAAGTGCATACATTTGTTTAAAATGATTCTAAATAAACCATGAAATATTCAGCTATTTTGACCTTTTGTATTACGCTTGCAACAATCGCCAAGGCTCAAGACCTTCAGGAGTCGGATACCCTGAAAACCAGAATTCTACCAGAAATCACGGTGGTCGGGCGTGGCAGCAAGTCAGATATTCACCAACTGCCCGAAATTGTAGGAACGAATATCTATGCTGGAAAAAAAAGCTCGCTTATAGTTTTGGAAAATGTGCAGGGCAACGTAGTTACGAATACCATGCGCCAAGTGATGGCAAAGGTTCCAGGCATTTTTATTTGGGAGAGTGAGAGCAGCGGTCTTCAGATCAACATCGCTACCCGCGGTTTGAGCCCCAATCGCTCATGGGAATTCAATGTAAGGCAAAACGGATATGACATTGCCGCTGATCCATACGGGTATCCCGAGGCTTACTATAATCCTCAGTTGCAATCCGTTCAAAGAATTGAATTCGTGCGCGGCCATGGTGCTTTGCAATACGGACCACAAATCGGGGGTATGGTTAATTATATCCTGAAGAATGGTAGCGAGTTTACGAAGCCATTTCAATTAGAAACTTTTCAGACCGCAGGAAGTTTTGGATTATTCAACACCTATAATGCCATTGGTGGCAAGACAAAAAAGTTGAATTACTATGCATTCTTCGATCACCGCGATGCTGAAGGATGGCGCGACAATAATCAATACAAGAGTAACACCGGCTCTGGAACTTTCACCTATCACGTTAACGATAAGTTTTCAATCACAACAGAGTTTACCCGATGGCATTCAAATAGTCAACAACCCGGTGGCCTTACGGATGTACAATTCGATAACAACCCGCAACAAAGCGTAAGAAGCAGAAATTGGTTTGACCTTACTTGGCAAACGGTTGCCCTAAGTACCGATTACAAGATCAGCCCCAATCAACGGGTCAACATGAAGCTCTTTAATATTCTTGGCGATAGAAACAGTGTTGGGTATTTCCCCTCTGGTGGAATTACTGTGGCTGACGCAATCAACCCATCCACTGGTGAGTATAGTAATCGCACGGTAGACATCGATAATTATCGCAATTATGGATTGGAGGCCAGATATCTCCTCAGTTACCAGGCGGGAGGCCAAGGGCATAACCTCAGTGCAGGCATAAGACTTTATTCGGGAAGCACTTTCCGTTACAGAGGTGGCCAGGGAACAACCGGCACAGGTTATGATATCAGTTTGGTTGGCGGTATGTGGACAGGAGACATTGACTATAGGAGCAGAAATGCAGCGTTTTTTGTCGAAAATCTTTTCAGCATCACAGAGAAGTTATTGATTATTCCGGGTGTTCGTTTTGAATACCTTCAGGCTGAAGCAACGGGCTACAACAGCATCACCAACGGTAATCCAGTTTATTTACAAGATCAGGAACGTGCCCGCGGATTTGTAATTGGTGGAATTGGTGTGGAGTATTTGCTTACCAGCACAACTAAGTTGTATGCTAATGCTACTCAGTCTTATCGTCCTGTGCAATTTGCTGATCTTACCACACCACCAACAACGGATGTAATCGATCCCAATCTTACCGATGCAAAAGGATTAAATATTGATTTTGGATATCGTGGTAACTTAAGGGATTTCCTTCTCTTCGATGTAAGTGTATTCAATCTTGATTATGACAACCGAATAGGTACTATTAAGCAGCAACGGGCGGACGGTTCTTTTTACAATTACCGCACCAATGTGGGAAGCAGCAATGCCAAAGGTGCAGAAGTCTTCGGTGAGTTAAATATTACAAAGGCGTTAAGCCGCTCGGTTAAGAATGCCGGGTTAAGCGTGTTTGCATCGTATTGCTATAACGATGCACGCTATAAGAATTTAAAAGTGGTGACCGTGATCAACAATGCATTGAGCGAAACCAACTACAAGGATAACAAGGTTGAATACGCCCCTGAGAATATTTTTCGAGCCGGAATGACCTATGCGTTTCGTGGTTTAGAGGCAACACTTCAGTATAGTTATACCGACAAGGTGTTTACTGACGACTTCTATACTTAATACTCCTGATCTCCTTCGTACTTTACAACATAACCAGTGGCCTGTTTCCGGATGAGAATATCCCCGTTCCGGTTAGTATCCAGAATGTAATGGCTTACCTGTTCGCCTTTGGCACCTCGATGTACTTCGTGTATTACTACTATAAAGCGTTTGATCTCAAACTACTTCGTTTCTTCGCCACATTCGGATCAATCATATTTCTATTCGTTCCCTTTCTTTTCCTGTTCGTTGTTCCCTATTTCATCACCGGCAATCTGGAGTTAAGCCGTAAGCTGACCGTGGTTATTCCTTTTCTTTATGGCATAGCCTTTATTATTGCAACCACAAGGGCGTTCATCTTCAAATTCAGGGTACGGGAGTATTCCGACAGAATTAAGTTTCAGTTGGTGCTTGCTGCCTACGTTGCACTGTTATCCTGGGTTACCCTTCCCGTAATAGTTTTCTTTGGAGATTACCAGGCATTGGAGCATACGCTAACCAACTCCGGGTTTCTGATTATGACCATTGTCTACATCAAGTCATCGATTCATCAGTCAAGGAAAGAATACCTCATGCTCTTGCGATCAGGCGAAAGTATTGAACGTGTGATTGAAACAAACTGTGGAAGGTTTAACCTGACGTGCAGGGAAATCGAAATTGTAAACCTCATTATCAAAGGTCAATCCTACAAACTAATTGCCTATACCCTTAATATTTCAGAAAAGACAGTTACCAAGCATGTCTCAAATATCTTCGCCAAGGTTTCCGTAACCAATAAAGTGGAGTTGATCAATAAATTGGGTCAACGCGATTTTGTACTCGCGCAAGCATAGAAAATATCCTGTTCTGACCTCCGAATCCCGGAAAGTACATACAATTATGTACTCAATTACAAGGTTTTCCTTATTGTCCAGAAGTCTCTGATTCGAAATATTTGCATCCTGTCTTTACGTTTTTTGGCAAGCATTGACTTTAAACGTTGCAACAATTGGAATATGAATTTGAGAATATTGAATCCCTGATCCGAAGTGCAATTGAACCATCCAAGAAATCGAACGGATCATTTGAAGAGCGATTTGCACAGGTCAGAAATGCTGTTGCTGTTGAGCGCGACAGGATAAAGAAGTCTTTTATCCATAAAGTATGGGCATTGCAATGCAGCCAGCAAAGGACACACTATGTGCAATACCATCAGTACCGTCTCATTGGTCTCATAGACGAACTGTTCAGGATTTCACAACCGGAAGAGAAAAAGCCGAGGTGTGATTCCCGAATTTCGTCAGAGGCGTACTTTCTATATGACCAACTGGAGGACATTCTGAATTTAATGCAACATGAACTCTGTGAGTACTTTAATCTTGACACAAAAATACCTGAATCGCTCAAGGCAAGGACGCTCAAAGGCATCAGCGATAATTACGCAGCCTTGCAGGGGCTCTTTGCGGATAGAGATAATGCACTCATTGACATTTGCAGAGATCACATAAATAAACTATTAGAAAAGGAAGCCAGAATCACGTACCGAAAAATCCGGTACATGGAAATTTTGATTGAGCTGGTTGGCGATTTGCTCAGGAAGAATCAAGACACCTGCTTTCCGGAAGGAGAGATTCAGGCGCTTTTTTTCTCGATCAACTTCAATAGCAGCGAATACTTCAGGTATTACGTTGACCTTATTCAAAAAAAGTTAGCAGAAATGGGCAGTGGTTCAGAAAAATTGGAACAACTGGCTTTCTATTTGAAAACGATCAACCAGGTCAACGTAATACCAGACGTGGCATTCGATTCAGGCTATAAAACACTAAGAACTCAATTGACGGAATGGATACTTGAAGAAACTCAATTCCTGGAGCGAAGACGAGACTTGGCCAGTTCGTCACAGGTTGCCGAAAATGATTTTGCTAAAAAGGACTTCAAACTCGAATTTGATATGTCGGTATCGCAGTTCGCCTTCTTCATTAAGGCATTCATTGAAACCGGTGTCATTCAGAATAAAAATATATCCGAGCTAATCCGGTTTTTCGCAAGGTTTGTAAAAACCAAACGTTCAGAGAATATCTCTTATGAAAGCTTCAGGATCAAATACTACAATACTGAGGGTAGCACGAAGGATGCAGTAAAAAGTACGCTTCACACAGCAATAGGATTTATAAACAGCAACTAATATGAACATCAAATTGATTCCGATTGTCGCAGTTGGCTTTGCGATTGTTTCATGCACTAAGGGGAGGGATACAGACCTCTCGGATGAAATATCAGGTGCTTATGCAAGGGAGTATTCCTTCAAGGTAGTCAACGCGGAAACCGGAGCCGAGATCGGGATGAGGACAATTCGGGATACGATATTCATTCGATCAATTGGAACTGGATATGAAGTATTAAACAAAAAATGGAACCTGAACGATTACGATAGAGCAGGGTGGCAGAATATGGAACATGCTGACGACAGGCCTTTGTCAACATACCAGGCGCAGTTTGAAGAGCGGAGTAACTCACTAACCACAGAATTGTCTCCGCCTTTGTTCTTAGATTTCAAGGAAAACAGCCTTTTCAAAGATAAAACAAGACAAAAGCCCTACATCAAGGTTCAATAAGCACTAAAACCTTGGAGGTTATTTTCTGTTCATGTACTTTAGCGTTTGCTTAAATAAGATAATATGAATACATGCATCAGGGTTTTGGCTGATATCAATCAGATTAAGGCTTGTAAAGAAAAGATTAGCCATGTTGATGAGTCAGCTGAACATCTTGCGAATTCTCTAAACCTTGCCGGAAATAGTGTCCGACTCAAAATCTTATTTCTCCTTCAGGAAGAGGGACAACTTTGTGTATGTGATTTAAGTGACATTTTAGGAATGAATATTTCTGCCATCTCCCAGCACTTGAGAAAGCTGAAAGACGGCAAAATAATTATTTCCAAGAAGACGGGGCAAACGATTTTCTACTCTATGAGTGCAGAATACGCCAACATCTTCAAACCCATATTTAAACTGATTATTGACAATAAAATTTTAGAATTAATATGAAAACACAACTTGCTTTAAGTGTATTGACAGCACTAAGCGCATCCATATGCTGCATAACTCCCGTTCTTGCAATCATCGGAGGTACTGGCAGTTTAGCAACTTCGGTTCACTGGCTGGAACCGTTTAGACCTTATTTCATTTCCGCATCGGTATTGGTTTTAGGATTTGCGTGGTTTCAGTCGTACAGAGTCAAGAAGGAAGACTGTGATTGTGAAACACCAAAAAAGAAATCATTCTTTCAATCAAGAAAATTCTTAAGTGTTATCACTATTCTTTCATTTCTTCTCATTGCGTTCCCCTCCTACTCCAGGTTCCTTTTTCAAAATTCAACAAACCAAGTTGCGCAGGAGCAAAACAAGAATAAGAAAATTGAGTTGGGTGTTTCAGGTATGACTTGCGCTTCCTGTGAACTGCACATTGAAAGTGAGGTTAAAAAATTACCTGGAGTCTCCCTTGTAAAAGCTTCTTACGAAAAAGGATCAACCACAGTAGAATTTGATGAACGAAAAATTACTACCGATAAAATCATTGCTGCCATCAATGAAACTGGATACAAGGTTGGCCAGGCATCGAACCCAATTACTTTACAGGAGAAACCTGGTAACTGTTGCGCAAATGGTACGTGCAAAGATCATGTAGGCTCCTTACCCAAAGAAGAGAACAAAAATGTAAAGGTCATTTCAAACGTTGCTGAAATTCAAAAGGTATTCAATCAGCAGACCGGTAAAACAAAATTCGTTACTATCTTGTCCTCAACCTGTGGTTGGTGTTTGCAGGGTGCCGAGTCCATTCAAAAAACGGTTCTTGAAAAAGTAAAGGATAAAAACATTAGCGTGATTATCATTTGGACAAACATGCTGAAGACTGACGACAAAAGCAGCGCTTACAAAGCAGCATCATTGTTCAAAGACCCAAACATTATTCAATTCTTTGACGCTGACAATAAATTTGGAGATGTAGTTGCTCAACGCCTTAACCCGCAAGGCAAAAAAGCATGGGACATTTATATGTTTTTCGATATGGATACGCAATGGAACAAGGATTTTCCAAGACCGTTTGAGTACGTTCATCAATTAAGCTCGTCTATTCATCCTTGGGTTGATAAAACCAAGTATTTCTGTGGCCCAGAATTGACAAAAAGGCTAGACGAAATCGTAACTACCCTTTGACAGCACATGAATAAAGCCGTTCCTATTTTCAGGATATTTGATTATAAAAAAGCCGTGGAGTTCTACGTTGATTGGCTTGGGTTTACTATCGACTGGGAACATAAGTATGAGAATGACCTTCCCGTTTACATGCAGGTTTCGAAAGAAGGCATTGTCCTCCATCTTACAGAACATCATGGAGATTGCAGCCCCGGAGCAAGAGTGCATATTGAGTACAAAGGACTTAAAGAATTTCACAAAGAACTACTTGATAAAAAATATAAATACGGACGGCCAGGATTTGAAGGCGCATTTTGGAAGGATAAGTGCATGGAAGTGATAGACCCATTTTTTAATAAACTAACATTCAACGAGGCAAAATAGTATGAACGCTATCCTTACTCAGTCTGTAATAACGTGCCCAGCGTGTGGGTTTAAGAAACAAGAAGAAATGCCAACAGATGCTTGTCAATACTTTTATGAATGCGAAAACTGCAAGACTCTGCTAAAGCCTAAACATGGTGATTGCTGTGTCTTTTGTTCTTACGGAACTGTAAAATGCCCGCCTATTCAGCAGGGAACATCATGTTGCACTTAATAATGCATAAATGATTGATAGAATATTAAACATTCTGGCTTATGCGATGATTGTACTTGGCTGCATTCATCTCTTTTTTGCCTTCCCGGTTTCGTCAATTACCCTCGATTGGATTTGGTTTGTGGGTTCGGGATTCCTGATCATTTTTGCTGGCTTCCTTAATTTCAGTGCGCTTTATATACTAAATCATGGTGGCAAGTCATATTTTGCCGTGTTTGCAAATTCTATGATGGCGCTTCTATTCGGTTTGTCGCTTATCGTATTGCAAGAGCCTCAGGTTTATTTCGGAGCAGGGCTATTTTTGGTTGCTTCCATTTTATCTCTTCTGTCAACGCGCAGCCGAAATTTTCCTTCTTAATGAATACTTTGATTTGACCAAATGATTCGTTCCTTTTTTCAATTAACCCTTCGAAACCTCTTCCGTAAAAACCGGTACTTCACAATCATTAATGTTGGTGGACTTGCCATCGGCTTAGCGAGCGTCTTACTCGTGTCTTTGTTTATTTATGATGAGTACACCTTCGACAGGTCTCATAAGAATGCAGATCGCATTTACCGAATTGTTTTAGACTTCAGGAGTGAAGAAGGCAACACAGTAAATTGGGCAAGGACAAGCGCACCTATCGGGCAATATTTACCGGGCAGCTATCCTGAAATTGAAAGTGTGGTCAGGCTCCGTAAAAATCCGGGAACGGATTTACTGAGCAACGATGATATTAAGTTTTACGAGGAAAAGATATTCTTTGCCGACAGCTCCCTTGCCCGTGTTTTCGACATCCCTTTAGTTCAGGGAAGCACCGCCCATGCACTCAAAGACAAAAATTCTATTATAATCACGGAGGCACTTGGGAAAAAGTATTTTAAAAACGAAGACCCCATCGGCAAAACACTTCGCTTCAATAATAAGATCGACCTGAAAATCACAGGCATCATGGACGAGATGCCTTCCAACTCGCACTTCAGGGCAGATGCGTTTATAACTTTCTCCTCTTTAGATGATCTGATAGACCCCAAGAGGCTTGCCCATTGGGGGTGGATGGATCATCACACGTACATCTTGCTGGCGACCGGAGCAACACCTGAACAAGTTGAAGCAAAGTTTCCCGACTTTATTAAGAAGAACGCGCCTGAATGGGTATCCAAAAATGAAAAACTCAGCCTGCAACCGTTGACCTCCATCCATTTGCATTCCGAACGGAAAGATGAAGTGACACCCAACAGCCGAGAGGGTTACTCGTACATCCTGGGAACCATCGCCCTGTTTATACTCCTGATGGCGTGCGCCAACTTTATCAACCTGTCCACCGCAACTCAGATGTCCCGCTTTAAGGAAATCTCCATTCAAAAGATGCTTGGTGCAAACAGGTTTTCCATGAGCCTGTATTTTCAAATCGAGTCGATGATCACCTGTATAGGGGCTTTGTTGCTGGCGTTTTTGTTGGCATTTCTTGCGCTGCCATATTTCAACCTCATTACCGGAAAGCAAATACTGTTCAGCACTAATCTGTGGATGATCGTGCCTGCCTTGACGCTGGCATTGTTCATCGGATTTGTCACCAGCATTGTTCCGTCTTTCCAGGCTGGCCGGGTCAACATGTTACAATCTATCAAATCGACTGTTAAAGGAAAGTCAGCCATTCGAACTGCACTCATAACTTTCCAGTTTTCAATTTCAATTGTATTGATCACGGCAACGTGGATTGTCTCGTCCCAATTCTCTTTTCTAAAATCTTCGCGGTTCGGGTTTGACAGTGACAATGTCATTACAATTCCGGTGAAAGACAGGTCGCAAAATAACCGGCACTCAACATTGGCTACTGAACTAAGTAAGCAACAGGGAGTGGAGTCGGTGAGTTACTGTTCGAGTACACCGGGAGGCAACAATGCCTATACCTACACTTTCACATTTGTGGGAACCGAGAACGGTGAACAGACCATGCCCACATTTTTGGTGGATGAGAATTTCTTTGACCTCTACCGAATTAAACTTAGTGACGGTCGATTTCCGAACATTCAAAACAAAGATACACTTACCGAGGTCGTTCTAAATCAAGCTGCCGTTGACCAATTCCATTTATCGCAACCAATCGGCCAACTCATAACAGGCAATGTAAAAGGACGAGTTGTGGGAGTGGTTGAGAATTTCAACTATGCATCACTGCATTCCTCTATTGAACCTGTTATCATGTATTCGTATCCGGGCAATTTTCGTTTTGTTTCCGCAAAGCTTGCTGAAGGTGAAATTCAAAGAGGACTAGAATCGCTTGGCAAGAAATGGTCAGAACTATATCCCGGCTACCCACTGGAATACTCTTTCCTGAATGATCAGATAAACCAACTGTATAGTTCCGAGCAGCAATTAACCAAAGCCTACACCTCATTTTCTTTTATGGCAGTAATCATTGCGGGGATAGGATTGGTCGGGTTGACCACCTATCTATTGACTCGCAAGTTGAAAGAGATAAGCATCCGAAAAGTGTTCGGCAGCTCAACTTCGGAACTGATAACTCTTATTTATTCAGGCTATTTCAGAGTGGTAATCATTTCCGCGATAATCGCGTGGAGCTTCACTTACTATTGGATGAACCAATGGTTGAATGGATTTGCATTTAAGACTGAAATAAGTCTTTTCCAGTTTGCCGTTCCCACTCTAATAATGATTTTAGTTCTCCTTCTAGCCACGGGTATTCAGACCCTGAGGGCGTCAAGGACAAACCCTGTTGATAATCTGAAAGACGAATAGACCTGACTGTAACTCTACCCGTTAATTTTTTCCTATTGATTCTCAACCATTTACTTGGGGTCCTGTTACCCTTGTAACTGTTTTCAGAAAGCCCCTGAATATTCCTTTACGCCATAATCAACACGGTTATGGCCGCAACAATAATTACACCCGAAGACCTGCAGAATTTCAAGCAGGAACTGCTCACGGAGATACAGAAAATCTTATCTCAAAGGCAAACTACGCCCGCACGGAAGTGGCTCAAATCAAACGAAGTCAGGAGGCTGCTCCTGCTTTCCCCCGGCACACTTCAGAACCTCCGCGTAAATGGAACCTTACCCTTTACGAAAATCGGTGGTGTCATTTTCTATGACTATGACGACATCCAAAAGATGATCGAAGAGCATAAGCGCAACCCTCATTTTGTTGGTAAGAAGCTAAGCCCTTAAAAATATGCTTCAGGTCATTTTCAACAGTCTCGAAATTAAGAATCTGATCAGGGTAAAAACCGGTCTTTCGGTTTTAGCAAGATGGACATTTGTTTACACAAATGTCATCTCCCTCCTCCCTCCTTGCAGTCGTCAGGAGGGGGTAGCCTCGGAACTCGGCTCCCTTGAATGCAAAGATTTTCGGTAATGGGACGTAAGCGATCATCAAAAGAAAAGCTGGAGAAGATTTTCAGCGTGAGGGTATCCGAAAGGTTTTACAACCGCCTTCTGGAAATACGGAAAAACTCCAACTGCCAGTACATCGGTGAGGTAGCCAGACGGATACTTTACAGGGAAGAGATTGTCTGGTATCATGAGGATTCTTCCATGAGTTCGACCATTGCAGAACTCACACTGATCCGAAAAGAGATCAATGCTATTGGAGTCAACATAAACCAGATCACCAGGCATTTTAATTCTGAAGCTTCTCCAACGAAGAAGATCGCTCACGCACTCAAAATCGTAGAAGAGTACGAGAAGGTAGGCCGGAAGCTTGACAAGATTATGAACGTAACGTCAGAGATCACACAGAAATGGTTGCGAAGGTGAACAGCGGGAAAAACATATTAGGTCTCCTCAACTACAATGAGAACAAGGTTAAGGAGGGAGTCGCGAAGTGCATCATGGAAAATCATTTCGGGTGCAATGTGGACAGGCTCTCTTTCACCGACAAGTTCAAAACATTTCAAGGGTTCATCCAGAGGAATGCCCGTGCCACAACGAAAGCTGTTCACATCTCATTGAATTTCGATCCCTCAGAACGACTTCAGCATGATATTCTGAAAGAGATAGCCATGAAGTACATGGAGCGAATGGGATTTGGAAATCAACCGTACCTCGTCTACCAACATTTTGACGCAGCACATCCGCACATTCACATCGTAACAACCAACATTCAGAAAGATGGCAAGCGAATTAAGCTGTTCAGAATCGGAAAGTACGAATCTGAAAAAGCACGAAAATCATTGGAGTCTGAATACAATCTTGTTAAGGCTCAGGGCAGGAAGGCGCAGCAAGCAGAAAGTGTTGAGGGCATTCACGTACAGCAAGGAGTCTATGGAAAGACTGAAACGAAGAGGACAATAGTTAATGCTGTCAGGTACGTCACCAAAAAATACAGGTACACTTCCGTACCCGAACTGAATGCTGTGCTCAGGCAGTACAACATCATGGCCGACCTGGGAAAAGAAGGATCACAAATGAATCTCAAAAAAGGTTTGCTCTACAGGTTGCTGGATGGAGACGGTAAAAAAATTGGAGTGGCTATCAAGGCAAGTTCGATCTATGGCAAACCAACCCTGCCTTACCTGGAAAAACAATTCAGGCTAAACGAGACACTAAGGCGAGAACATAAAGGAAGATTGATCCAGTGCATCGACAATGTTTTCGGAAACAAACAGTCCATCACAAAAACATCCTTTGTTCAGGCTTTAGGTCGGGAAGGAATTTTTGTGCTCTTCCGTCAAAACGAAGAAGGAAGAATTTATGGAGTCACCTTCGTGGACAATAAAACGAAAGTTGTTTTCAACGGCAGTGACCTTGGCAAAGCCTATGGAGCCAAAGCTATCACGGAGCGTCTCACAGGGTTATCAAAACCAGATTCAATTGCAACTCTACCTTCCCTTATTCATGCGCGACCTGAAAAGCCAGAAGATAGCAACTCTATTATAGAAGAAACAATCAAAGACCTGACCACTGCAAAGCAATTCGATTATTCATCGCCAGACACAGCAATGAAGAGGCGAAGAAGGAAGAAAAAGAAGGGGCGTTCTATTTAAACGAAGGGGTTATGTCACACACGGGAGAAAACGAACAGGCACTACAAAAGATTATCGACTTCATCAGGTTGCTGAGCATAGTTGTATTGCTTCTTCACTTTTACTATTTCTGTCACCGGACGCTGGCATTGTGGGAACTGACTTTTAAAATACTTGATGAGATCACGAAGTCAGTTGCCAACACCGGGCTCTTCTTAGCCATTCACACGTCTAAGCTTTTTGCATTGGGACTTTTGACGATCTCGCTGGTCGGTGCCAGGGGAAGAAAGGACGAGCGGATCAGCATCACGCAAGCATTGTCGCTTGCAATTATTGGTTTAGTCTTATTTCTACTTAGCCATTGGATATTCTTAATTGACCTGAATGAGTCTTTAGTTGTCACACTTTATTTGGGTATAACCTCGGTCGGTTACATACTTATTCTAACAGGAGGTACATTGTTATCCCGCTTGTTGAAATTCAATTTCAGTAAAGACATTTTTAACAAGTTGAACGAATCTTTTCCGCAGGAAGAACGCTTGCTGGAAAATGAATACTCGATCAATCTTCCGGCAGCGTACACGCTGAAGGGCCAGCGAAGAACAAGCTGGATCAATGTGATCAATCCATTTCGTTCAACTCTGGTCATCGGGACACCGGGAGCTGGTAAGTCCTACTTCGTGGTGCGGCACATTATCACACAACACATCAGGAAGGGCTTCACCATGTTTATCTACGATTTCAAGTACGATGATCTTTCACGGATTGCTTACAACACGCTGTTACGGAACAACCGTCAATACAAGGTCAAGCCGAAATTCTTTGTTATCAATTTCGAGGATCTCTCCCGGTCGCATAGATGCAATCCACTTGATCCCGCCACGATGGATGACATCACAGATGCAACCGAGTCTTCAAGGACAATCATGCTTGGCCTGAACCGGGACTGGATAAAGAAACAGGGTGACTTCTTTGTTGAATCGCCCATCAACTTTGTAACCGCCATTATCTGGTTTCTCAGAAAATACGAAAACGGAAAGTTCTGCACACTCCCGCACGTCATTGAACTCATGCAACTGGATTATCCGCATCTTTTCAAACTACTACGGAGCGAACCGGAGATTGAAGTTCTAATCAATCCTTTCGAGTCGGCATACCGGAATGAAGCAATGGAGCAATTGGAAGGCCAGATCGCAAGTGCCAAGATTGGCATGGCCAGATTATCCTCGCCACAACTCTATTATGTTTTGTCAGGCAATGATTTCACCCTCGACATCAATAATCCCGAAGAGCCCAAGATTGTTTGTGTCGGTAACAACCCACAGAAACAACAAATCTATGGAGCTGTGCTTTCGCTCTACATTTCAAGAGTTATCAAGCTGGTCAATAAAAAGCGTCAGCAAAAATGCAGTCTGGTATTCGATGAATTCCCAACTATCTATTTCAATGGTATCGACAGCCTGATTGCAACCGCGAGGGCAAACAAAGTAGCGACATCATTAGCGGTGCAAGATTACAGTCAATTGAAGAAGGACTATGGACGTGACCAGGCCGAAGTCATTATGAATATTGTTGGCAATGTAATCAGCGGTCAGGTGGTTGGTGAGACAGCCAAACTCTTGTCTGAGCGATTCGGGAAGATTGTGCAGGAGCGGGAAAGTATCTCTATTAATATGTCCGATACTTCTGTGAGCCGCTCTACTCAGTTGGACTCAGCTATTCCGCCATCGAAAATAGCAGCCCTTTCCTCCGGGGAGTTTGTAGGAACTGTTTCGGATGATCCCGAACAGAAAATCGACCTTAAAGTATTTCACGCGGAAATCCTGAATGACCATTCCGCCATCCGGCAGGAGGAAGAGAGTTATAAACCTATTCCACCCATTCGTTCCATTAGCCATTACGACATCGAACAGAATTATTTCCGGATCAAAAAAGACATACAGGGAATCATTGAAGCAAAATTGAATTAGACCGGCCATGAAAACCATAGATATGAAAACATTCTGTGATCAGCTTCATGAAAGCTTGAAGTCACAATTAGAAACGGTAGGCCTGGAAAACTCCGATCTTATTTCAAAGGCAAGCAAGTGCCTGGCAGTTGTGACCACTGCCATTGATGAGCTAAAGGAATTTGTCTATGGTTACAAATTCGAAAATACCGGGGAAGAAATCAGGTTCTTCAAAGAATTAAAACCTGTTATCGTCAGCCAATACTACTATTATAGCAAAGTGTTTTCGATAAAGACCGGAGAGCCGTTCAATGGCTCTGATTCATTAACGACTTATTATCATCACGAGTTGAACGAACTCCAGGAGTTCGTAAAAGCAAACGCGGAGTTCTACCGGTATTGTCTTTCAGGCTCTACTCGCTTTGATGACAAGTACTTCGTACGCTCCCCAAAAACATCTGACCCGGATGTTGATTCGAAATTCTCCACGGGCTTTGACACCATCCTGGCCAGAATTCTTGCTTACCAGAAGGTGAGGGAATACCTGAACGAGCTTATCATCAAGGTTTCAACTGATTCTCCGCACAATCTTTCGCCTTTAAAATGGACAGGAACTAAGTTGGCCCTGATTGAGCTGATCTATGCGCTGCAAAGTGTGGATGCAATCAACAACGGCAAGGCCGACATCAAGCAGATAGCCGATTCATTTGAGAGCCTTTTCAATATTTCCCTTGGGAATTATTACAGGCACTTTCAGGAGATCAGGTTGAGAAAGAATGGTAAGGCAAATTTTATCGATGATCTCAAAGAGAAGCTCGTGCACCGATTGGATGATTTCTCCTGATCCGGACTATGAGAACAATTGGCGATACTAAAATCTATCATTGGGATGAACTGCAAGACTCATTCAAAGGAGCCGATATTTTCCTTGGCAACGGCTTTTCCATTAATATTAATTCGGCACTGAACTATAAGTCTTTGTTTGATAAATTTTTAACGTATCTCAATCCTGACGAAAAGGAAATCTTTAAGAAATTTAACTCGACAAATTTTGAAGGGATTCAAAATCAATTGACAACCGCTCTTCAAGTAAGCAAATTATTCAATTATGAAACTTCAGGAATTGAGAATTCAGTAGGCCTTTTGAAATCAGGGTTGCTGAAAGCGATTAAAGATTTGCACCCTGCATTTACGAAGATTGACCCCAAGACGCTTTTTCAACTATCGGTTGGGCTCGACTGGTTTGAGGATATTTATACAACCAACTACGACATCTTCCTTTATCACATCATCCTGATCACACTCGACCGAAGAAAAAGAGACGGTAAGGTGAAGGCATACCAGGATTTTTTCAGAAAAGACAATGCCGACCTGGCCTTCAATGATAAGCCATTGCCGGGGTTCAAGAATCTCTATTATATACATGGCGCCCTTTTCTTGCATAAGCACGAGGGGCGAATAGTTAAGATTTGGCGCGGAAGTAAAACGGATGAGCTTCTGGAATTAATCCGGTTGCAGGTACACTTGGGCAATGTTCCCGTTTTTGTTTCCGAGGGCAAAGCAAAACTGAAAGAGGATACGATCACGGATAGCCCCTACCTGACTTTTTGCAGATCGGCATTCAAGGCCAGCCGAAACCGGCTGGTTGTTTATGGATTTTCATTTTCAGACTACGATGAGCACCTGATCTCCGATCTCAATGAAAACAAGAGAAAGATTGCCATCGGACTTCATCTTCCAGGTTTGGCAGACGATCAGATTCAACGAAAGGTGAAGGGAATTGAAAAGCAACTCTATAAATACAGGTCGGGTGAAATCAGGTACTTTGATTCAGGGACTTTATTTTGACACATTCCTAAAAACAAAAAGCCGTTTCTAATGAACGGCTCCTTGAAAACTCATTTGCCTTTGGGTTGAGAGGGGGGATTGTTTCCCCGGCCTCCACCGGACGGCTTGCCGGTTGTACTTGGACCATTTGGTGGTGTTCCTCCTTTAGCCATAGATTTTGTTTTTATGTTTAACAGTAAATAAAGTTACTCACTTTCTCAGGGCAATTCTATCTCTTGACTTAAAAAAGTAGTGCCCGGCCTTGCGACCGGGCACACTCTGTATAGGTGGGCTCCAGTAATCTCCCGACAAGGTAGCAAGAGGAAGCTTAAAACCCACTCAGAATCTGTACATCTTATATGAGGTAACATTTAAGAGGGATTGATTTCAACTTGACTTCCGTGAAAGAAGAGGAAGTCTTGTTAAATCTCCAGAAGCGTATCGGTTTGAAGCTAATGGAACTCCGTAAGAAAAAGGGCTACACGAGCCACGAGGATTTTGCCCTCGATCACGACATTCCCCGTGTGCAGTACTGGAGGATTGAAAATGGAAAGACCAACCTTACCCTGAAAAGCCTCGTGAGGCTTCTAGGTATTCACAAGCTTACTACGGAGGAGTTCTTCAGTAACCTTCCAAAGGAACCCCGGAAATCCGCTTAGAGCCGCTTTTTCAGCCGTGTTCTTGCTTTTGATGGTCTGTTTTATTACCTTTTAGCATTAGATAAACCCCATTATTTAGGGTTTATCACGTATTAAAAAGTAATGGCCAGAAGCACCTATTTATCTGCCAACCTCACACAGCCCCAGATTGATCTCCTGCTGATGCTGGGCGATCACGAACTGAGTATTTTCTCCCTGGAGCAAGTAAAAAAAGTGGCGGGCAAAAAATTCAGCAACGTAAGCGAGTTGGTAGAGAACCTCGTTCACAAAAAAATACTGTCCCGTATTGAGCGGGGCAAATTCTGTAAAGCCAATTTCCGCGATGAAAATGTGATCGGTTGTTTCCTGGTGGACGATGGAGCCATAGCCTATTGGTCCGCGCTGAACAAACATGGACTTACCGAACAATTCCCCAATACCATATTCATACAGACCACGAAACTCAAACCGGCCAAAACGGTTTTTGGCAGCAGGTACCAGTTCATAAAAATTGCAAAAGCCAAAAGGGCGGGAATTGTAACGGAGGGTTTTGGAAATAGCCGGTACGCCATGACGGATGTGGAGAAAACCATCGTGGATTGTTTTGACCTCCCCGAATATTCCGGTGGTTACGCTGAATTGCTGCGGGCGTTCGATCAGGCCGATCTTAGTCCATCCAAACTGATTGACTATTGCAAAGCCATTGGCAATAAATCTGCAACAAAACGAATGGGTTTGCTGGCCGAGATGCTGAAACCTGAACAATTGAAATCATTTATAACGTTCGCCAAAAAAGAAGTGAATCAAAAATATAACTTGTTCGACCCGGCCGGTCAGGACGAAGGAGAATTTGTGAACGCCTGGAGGTTAAGACTGAACATCAGCCGGGAGAATATTTTAAACATTGTGAGCAAACAATACTGATGATCCTGCAAAAGGAAATAATAACCATTGCCGAACAGAAGGGGGTTCTGAAGAGCACCATTGACAAAGATTGGGTGCTCGGTCATTTCCTGGGCGCGATCTATTCTGAACCGAAGCTGAGGGAAGCATTGATTTTTAAGGGAGGCACCTGCCTAAAAAAATGCTGGTTCCCCGACTATCGTTTCTCCGAAGACCTGGACTTTACTTCCAAAGACTCAGCTTTTGAGTTGAAGCAAAGCCACCTTGATTTTATATGCTGGCATGTGAAAGAAAATGCCGGCATCCTCTCACAGGTGGAGTCGCTCAACCCGCTGAAGTTCAAAGACAAGCTTACCGGTTATGAAGCGGTGATCAGGTTTTGGGGTTCCGACCACCCGAAGAACGAAGCGCCACCTGCACCGGATCGCTGGCATACCAAGATCAAAATAGAAGTGACGCTGTATGAAAAGCTGATATTTCCTCAAACGGAAAGGAAACTTATTCACTCTTATTCCGACCAGGTTGCCCTCAATCCAAATGCGGTACCGTGCTATGTAATTGAAGAAATGCTTTCAGAGAAGCTGAGGTCGCTGATCCAGCGCTCATACACAGCTCCCCGGGACTATTACGATATCTGGTACCTCTCAAACAATATCAAGGATTTGAACTGGCCGAAAATTGCGGAAGCCTTTCACGAAAAAATGAAATTCAAGGGGCACACGTTCACAGGTGTTGGCCAGTTTATCAATGACGATAGTGATAAGAAACTGAAAGGGGCTTGGAAGAACAGTTTGGGGCATCAGATACCGGGAGGGCAACTGCCCAAATACGATATTGTAAGGAAGGCTTTGAATTTACTTTTCAAACAGCATTTTTATTTATGACCGAAATACGGAGAAGTGTGAAGCAGCTAAGCTGCCAACTCATAACAAGTCCATAACTAATGAGCTATGGAAATTGCTTTTGAACTTTTGCCCAAGTCGGAATTTGACTTTGAGTAACCAAAAATTCAGCACGAAAAAAAGTGATTGAGGGTTTAACCATTCTCGATTCGTGAAACTGCGATTGCCAAAACCAACCTCAAAAAGCAAATCAGAGAGGGCAGTACTGTAATTATCTAAGCATTTCTAATTAGATTTAGCAATACCCCCGACTGCCATGGCCGTGCTTCAAAAAGGCAAATCTGTCTATCCATTCTTTGGCGAGCAGATGAATCTAATTACAGGACTTGACCCACTTGGTTTACAGGTGGCATCAGAAGCAACTTACGCAATGCTGCTGCCAGGTATTTCTAATCTTACCAACCGCATGAGGTATTACGGGTTCTACTGTTGGTTGCTAGACAAGTATGGAGCTATTAATAGCGAGGCGAATTCACAAGAACAGTACAGGTTTATCAGGAGAGCCGAGTTAATGCTTGCTCTAATTATGCAATCGGAATTTGCAGAAGTCACACAAGTTACCGGTAGCTTTTATGCGAGAAATTTAATTGACAATGAGTCAAAGGCCTTTTATGACCTGTCTTCGGGTGCGGATAAGGATAAAAGTGATGATGTATATTGGAAGTTCCCGTCAGGTGCTTTTGGTCAGTATTATTACGGTGCAATGCAAGCTATCGGGCTTGTAGCACTTGCTCAGGAAGAAGATGGGGATACCATTTTTGTAACAACAAAGGCCAAACCCTCTCAAGCGGTTTGTGGAAGTGATATAGCCATAGCATTCGAGGATAATTTGGACCAAAAGGCTATTTCAATCTTTGTTGAAAACATTAATGCTGGTAAACTCCTAAAGTCTGACATTCCATTCTTATCAAAGTCATTTCAAGTAAAAAGTATTCCACCAAATAGTGGAGAATGGACCTACTATAAGACAATTCTGCTTGACAGGAATTTTCCGCCAGACGACAATGAAGATGATTTTAGCTGGTATAGAAGTCAAACAATCAATAGTATTTTAGAACACTCTCTTCATGCAAATAATAATGTACTTAATTGGTACGCTTGGGTAAACACTTGCTATACTAAAAAAATACTATCCAATGACCCACAAGTTTTCTTTCAAGATGCAGAGGTCGGCTGGTATTATTATAGACTCAATGAATATTGGCATTATGCGTCAGGGGCTATATTCTGGGCAGTACTTTTCGAGCTTACATCTTAAGGAAATGCATGGGCTTTGGCTACTGCTACGGGCATGAGTACGGAACTTGGCAAAGTGGCCAACCTCGTTAGCAAGGCTGAGCAATCAGCGACACCGCTTGAAAAAAAGCTGGAACAATTCAGCAAGAAGCTGATTAAGGTTACCGTGGTTCTGGTGCTTATTATTTTCCTCGCTGGCTGGTCAATGGGTCATGAGTTGGTGGAGATGGTTAACACATCAATCGCGTTAGCCGTTGCCGCCATCCCCGAGGGCCTGCCTATTGTGGCTACGCTTGGATTGGCTCGCGGCATGTTAAAAATGGCCCGGCACAATGTAATAGTGAAGAAACTCTCTTCGGTGGAAACATTGGGAGGTACAACCGTAATCTGCACTGACAAAACCGGAACACTCACAGAAAATCGAATGACGGTTCAATCGGTTATCCCTTCTGATTCAGATTCAACTAAAGATATTATTCGGGCCTGCATTCTATGTAACACAGCTGAGGTTGATGCAGAGGGGCGAGAAGTGGGAGACCCATTGGAGACTGCTTTGATGAAACATGCGCGACAATCAGAATCGATCGAGGAAGTTCGTGCCAAATTTCCCAGAGTGGACGAAGAACCATTTTCATCGGAAACCAAAAGGATGATAACCCTTCATCAGAATGGCAACGGCTCAGTTGCTTATGCAAAGGGTGCAGTCGAAGAAATAGTGAAATTATGCGATTCATCAATTGATGGATTTCAGAAGTCAGAACATATCCGGAGCGCGGAACAAATGGCGTCTGCCGGATACAAAGTTATTGCCGTTGCTCACCGAATTGGTGAACAGGTAAACCGTGTGCCTGTGAGCGATTTTAAATTCCTTGGCATCATAGGCCTTATTGACCCGCCCAGAAAAGAAGTGCCGGATGCATTAGTCGAATGCCGTTCGGCAGGTATCGATGTCGTTATGGTTACCGGAGACCATCCGAATACGGCCAAAGAAATCGGCAGGCAACTCGGATTGCTGTCTTCTCAAGACTCGGTCATCGTTGGTGCATCGATGCATCCCTTTGAGCAGTTGACCAACGAAGAAAAAAACCAATGGAGAGCCACACGGGTTTTCGCCCGCGTAACACCCGCACAAAAGCTCGACCTCATCAGAGTGTTTCAGGAAAATGGCGACATCGTGGGTATGACAGGCGATGGCGTAAATGATGCACCTGCCCTTAAGAAGGCTGACATAGGCATCGCAATGGGATTGCGCGGCACACAGGTCGCTCAAGACGTGGCCGACATGGTGTTGAAGGATGATTCGTTTTCATCCATTGTCACGGCCATCAGACAAGGGCGAATTATATTCGATAACATCAGAAAGTTTGTCATCTTTCTATTATCGTGTAACCTAAGTGAGTTGTTCACCATCGCGGTCACCGCCATCCTCAATCTTCACTTTCAACTTTTCCCGCTACAGATATTGTTCATCAACCTGATTACCGATGTGCTGCCCGCACTTGCACTTGGTGTTACTCCGGGCAACGATGGAGTGATGAAGGAGAAGCCCCGGCATTCTGAACAACCCATTATCGGAAAACAGCATTGGAAGAGTATCATCGTTTACTCCGTCACAATTTCCCTGGCAAGTCTTGGCGCTGTATTGTACAGTCACTTTAGTCTGCACCGGAGCGAAGGATGGAATCCACAACTTTGCAATAACATTCTTTTCTTTACACTCATCTTATCACAATTGCTGCATGTATTCAACATGAATGCATCGGGTAGCAGTTTCTTTAAATCAGAAATTGTCCGGAACAAATTTGTTTGGTACGCGCTGGCCATCAACATCGCCCTACTTCTTGCTTTGTACGAAATCACACCGGTACGCCAGGTGCTTGCGATTTATCCGCTTTCTGTTTCCGATTGGTTCGTTATCATTTGTTTTAGTGTAAGTGGAATGTTAGTGAACCAAGTAGTCAAGAGAATTCAATTCATGAAACAAAAATAAAAATGAAAGCACTTTCGAAAACAGAGATATTCAAAGTGCCTCCCGACCGGGTGTTTGCTGTGATGGATGACCTCGGTGTTACCGGTGCGCATATGACAAACACCTCTATGATGATGATGGGTAGTAAGCTCAACGTGGAGTATCTCACTCCATTTCACAAAGGCCCAGGAACGAAATATCGGTGGCAAGGAAAAATGATGGGACTAAGAATGGATTTCACCGTGGAGGTGACAAAATGGATTGAAGGCGTGGAAAAAGTCTGGGAAACAATCGGAGAATCCCGACTCATTATCTATTCAGGATTTCAGATGACTTTGAAAGTGTATCCTGAAGCAATGGGAGCAAAGGCAGAACTGTCCATAAGTTACGGCAAACCAACGTCTTTTGTTCAGAAAATCTTATGCTTCTTGTTGGCTGACTGGTATTGCAACTGGTGTCTGAGAAAAATGCTCAATGATGCACGGAAAGTTTTACAAGAATAAGTTGAAAGGAATGAATCACGCAAGCCATCTCGAAGTGAAAGACATCGGCATCGACACATATCGTGAGAACATTGTTTTCATGCGATACGATTGCGAAGTGTGTAATTCTGAAGGGTTTACTGCCCTCACGCGCGTGGTCATTACAAATGGAAGCAAAAGCATCATAGCGACCCTGAACGTGGTCACATCAGAGATCATCTCTCACGGAGAAGCGGGACTATCAACTGAGGCGATGAAAAGACTCGGTGTTAAAACCGGAGATTTTGTTAGTGTCTCACACCTCAATCCGATTGAGTCTTTCAAGAAGGTAAGAGCTAAAATGTATGGAAAGCAACTCAGTGAATCCGATTTTTTTGATATAGTCTCTGATGTCATTTTCGGAAAGTATTCAAACGTAGAGTTGGCGGCATTTATAACGTCTTGTGTAAATAGAAATTTGTCGCAGGATGAGATTATTGGTCTTACGAAAGCGATGATAAATACTGGCCAAAGGCTTGACTGGGGCAGAGAGATTGTGATGGATAAACATTGTGTTGGTGGTTTACCCGGGAACCGGACAACACCCATTGTAGTCAGTATAATTGCAGCAAGCGGTTTACTAATTCCAAAAACCTCATCACGTGCAATTACTTCACCGGCAGGAACAGCCGATACAATGGAAACAATGGCACCCGTAGAGCTGAGCATCAAACAGATGAGAAAGGTGGTAGAAACTGAAGGGGGTTGCATCACATGGGGTGGAGCGGTTCAACTCAGCCCTGCAGATGATATTCTTATTTCCGTTGAAAAAGCTCTGGATGTGGACAGTGAGGGACAAATGATTGCATCAGTACTGTCAAAGAAAGTCTCTGCCGGATCAACTCATGTAATCGTGGACATTCCTGTTGGAGATACAGCCAAAGTGAGAACCAATGAATCTGCAGTCCGGTTGAAGGAGCAAATGGAAAAAGTTGCTAGCGCTATTGGCATCCGGTTAGAGGTTGTTGCAACTGATGGATCACAACCGGTCGGGAGCGGAATAGGCCCTGCTTTGGAAGCATTCGATGTACTGGACGTACTTAATAATACACCGTCATGCTCCAAGGCACTCAAAGAACGGGCTCTACAATTGGCAGCCAAAATGCTTGAACTCGGTGGAAAGAGCTTGGAAGGTCAGGGTCTCAAGCAGGCCACTGAAATTCTTGAATCTGGAAAAGCAGTTAATAAATTTATGCGCATCTGTGAGGCCCAGGGTGGATTTCATTTTCCGCCAAGAGCAAAGCTTCAGTTTGATTTTGTTGCCGGGCTAAGTGGCACAGTGGTGTCCATTGACAATCGAACCTTGGCAAGAATCGCAAAACTTGCTGGTGCCCCACGATCTCCAGCGTCTGGAATTGTTTTTCATGCTTTCCTTGGAAAACGTGTTGTTAAAGGAGATGTATTATATACCATCCATGCTGACTCAGCAGGAGAACTGTCTTACGCTCGCGACTATGCAACGTCCGTTAAATCAGTCGTTTCATTGGCATGAAAACGCTCGTATTTTCATATCCAGGAAACGAATCGCTGGCTGCCAAAGTCCGGGAGGGTCTGGCCGCAGAAGAAGGCCGGCTTGTTATCCGTCATTTTCCGGACGGTGAATCTTATGTTCAGGTAATAAGTGATGTGGCTGGTAAGCATCTGATTGTAGTAGCCACCCTTCACCAGCCGGACGATAAATTTCTGCCTCTCGTTTTCTTATTGCAGTTACTTAAGGAGTCACGAGCCAGAAAAATCACACTGGTTTCTCCTTATCTCGCTTATATGCGACAGGACAAAAAATTCAAAGTGGGCGAAGCGATAACCTCAACTTACTTTGCCGCTTTGCTTTCCAGGTTCATTGATGAGTTGATAACTATTGACCCACATCTTCATCGAAGAAGTTCGATGGCAGAGATATATACGGTGCCTTGCATTGTGGAGCATGCAGCGCCTTTAGTTTCCGAGTGGATTAAAAACTCGGTGATCGCTCCTGTGCTAATCGGGCCTGACAGTGAGAGTGAGCAATGGGTCTCTTCTGTGGCAAAAGATGCGAACGCTCCTTATCTTGTACTTGATAAACAGAGATTGGGTGATCGTGAGGTAAGTGTATCAGTACCAAACTTGACACAGTTCAAGGCCTACACACCTGTTTTGATTGATGATATTATTTCTACTGCCCGAACTATGATTGCGGGCTTGCAACATTTTAAAAAAACAGAGATGCAGAAGCCCGTTTGTATTGGTGTTCATGGGGTCTTTTCAGGAAATGCTTTTGAAGAACTATTAGAGGCAGGAGCATCACGGGTTGTTACCTCTAATTCCATACCGCATGTCTCCAACCAAATTGATCTTTCAAGTTTAGTCATTAAAGCTTTAAGACGGAATGATTAAAAGACTCATAACATGGTCAATCAAAAACAAGATGATAGTCATCATTTTGTACTCGTTAATGACGATCTATGGAATCTATTCGGTAATCAATACACCTGTTGATGCCATCCCCGATCTTTCTGAAAATCAGGTTATCATATTCACAGAATGGATGGGACGCAATCCGCAGATCATCGAGGACCAGATCACCTATCCGCTCACCAGTAATTTGCAGGGAATACCGCGTGTTAAAAACATCCGCGGAGCAAGCATGTTTGGGATGAGTTTCGTGTTTATCATTTTTCATGATGATGTCAATATTTACTGGGCGCGGGCGAGAGTATTGGAACGGCTGAATTATGCGACAAGACTTCTCCCTCAAAATGTGACACCCACGCTTGGTCCCGATGGCACTGGTCTTGGGCATGTTTACTGGTATACACTCGATGCACCCGGTTATGATCTGGGTGAACTTCGCGCGCTTCAGGATTGGTATATACGATTTGCTCTTCAAACGGTAGAGGGTGTTAGCGAGGTCGCTTCCTTTGGAGGTTATCAAAAACAATATCAGGTGGTGATTGATCCCATGAAACTTCGTTACTATGGTATTGATCTCAATGACGTCACACAAGCAATCAACAATAATAACAATGAGGTTGGCGGACGAAAGTTTGAATTGTCTGACATCGGCTACATTATAAAGACCACCGGATATATTAAGAATATTGAAGAGATCGAAGACATTTCAATTAAAACGGTTAATACTTCATCGATCCGGATCAAGGATGTAGGTACCGTGCAAATGGGTGGCGAATTGCGCTTGGGTATTGTTGATGAAAACGGTGAAGGCGAAAAAGTGGGAGGTATTGTCATCATGCGGTATGGCGAAAATGCGAAAGCAGTGATCGACCGCGTAAAGAAAAAATTTGATGATGTCAGTAAGGGACTTCCAGCTGGCATAAAGATTCACGCAGCCTACGATCGATCAGATTTAATCGAAGCAACCATCAACACCTTGCGAGAAGCGGTAACTGAAGAAATCATCGTGGTTACCATCGTGTTGTTTATTTTTTTATTCCATGTGCGCAGTGCCCTGATCGTGGTTATTACCATTCCAGTTTCTATTCTGTTTGCATTCATGCTGATGAACTGGTTTGGTATAACATCCAATATCATGTCTTTGTCAGGCGTGGCATTAGCAGTGGGTGATCTGGTGGATGCCGGGATTGTGATGGTTGAGAATGCAATGAAGTCAGTAAGTGGAGAAGCCGAAACAGCATAATCATGGAAGAGGAAAGAATAATTAAGATCGAGAAATCAGCACAACTCATCGGCAAAGCAGTAGTGAGTTCCATTCTTGTTACACTGGTTTCTTTTAGTCCTATACTTTTTTTAACCGGGCAGGAACATAAATTATTTGCACCCCTCGTCTGGACAAAAACCTTTGCCATGATCGGCTCAGGCTTTGTCGCCATTATGCTGGTACCGGTACTCATGGTGATCTTGCTAAAAGGAAAAATACGTCCTGAGAACAAGCATCCGGTTAGTCGTTTCTTCACCTGGATATACGGACCCGTCATTCGCCTGTGTTTGAGATGGAAGAAGGTAACATTGGGATTGGCGATAGCCCTTGTATTGGGTAGCGTTCCTTTGGTTATCAATCTCGGTACGGAATTCATGCCTCCCCTCGATGAGGGCTCATTGCTATTCATGCCGGTGACACTACCGGATATTTCTAATTCGGAGGTAAAGCGTGTATTGCAAATTCAGGATAAGATCATTAAGTCCATCCCAGAAGTCGAGAATGTTTTGGGGAAGGCCGGACGCGCCAATACTGCGACTGATAATGCACCCATCAGTATGATTGAAACCATCATCATACTCAAGCCCCAAAGCGAATGGAGAGAAGGACTTTCAAAGAGTGACATTGTGAGAGAACTCAGTGACAAACTGCGCATACCAGGTGTAATCAATACCTGGACACAACCAATTGATAACCGTATCAATATGTTATCCACCGGTATACGAACTGATGTCGGTGTAAAGATTTACGGTCAAAGCCTGGACTCCATCAATGTGCTGGCGCATGAATTCAAGAAGAAATTAGATGGACTTGAAGGGGTGGCAGATCTCTATGTTGAACCAATTGTCGGTGGGAAATACATTGATATTAAAATCAGGAAAAATGAAATTGGTCGCTATGGATTATCTGTGGATGATATCAATACGTTCATCGAAACGTCACTGGGAGGAATGAACGCTACCACCACCATTGAAGCACGTGAACGTTTTCCGGTTAATGTTCGGTTTGCGCAGGATTTTAGAAACACGGTACAACAGATCGAAAATCTTCAGGTGCAGACACCTACACTGGGACCTGTTCCTCTTTCAGCCGTTGCAGAAGTTAGCGTTACAGAAGGGCCTCCCATGATCAATTCAGAAAATGCCATGCTTCGGGGAACGCTGCTGTTTAATATCCGAGGAAGAGACATGGGCAGTACAGTATCTGAAGCAAAAGAAAGACTGGAAGAAGCCGTGAAGCAATTACCCCAGGGATATTATATTGAATGGAGTGGGCAATATGAGAATCAGGTGCGCGCACAGAACCGCTTGAAAATTATTATTCCCATCGTGCTTGTTGTTATTTTCATGATCCTTTATTTTACCTTCAAGAGCATGAGGGAAGTGCTGATTGTATTGAGTGCCATTCCGGTTGCGCTAGTGGGCGGAGCATATTCGATGCATTTTTTCCACGTGAATTTCTCAGTAGCGGTAGCGGTTGGTTTTATTGCTCTGTTTGGTGTAGCTATTGAAACAGGCGTATTGATGCTGGTGTACCTCAATAATTCCTTATACTTCAAAATAAAGAATCATGCCACGGGGCAAGTAACCAACGAACATATTGAAGATGCCATTTATGATGGAGCCGTTCAACGCTTGCGCCCGAAGTTGATGACCGTACTCGTGGATATTTTTGGTTTGCTGCCCGTACTCGTAGCGACCGGTGCCGGAAGTGATATTATGAAACCCATCACCATTCCCTTTGTCTTTGGACTGGTGACCTCGACCTTATTCGTATTGATTGTGTTACCGGTTTTGTATGCTTACATACGGGAACGAGAGTTAGCTAAAAAGGGTAATTTGACCTATGAACTGTTGGAAGACTAGCTAATTTTAATGTCGGGAAATGGACTTGTTAGTGGATTTGGGGCATAAAGTGGAATTTTGTAAGGGATTTTGCCTAAAGTATAAATCCCTTATGGGCTAATTCCGTTACATTTGATTATTCAATGAAGCAATACCGCTCTATATTATCTGCAACATTCGCCTTTCTGGTGCTGTTTTCAAGCAGCAGTTTTATGGTAGGTGTGCATCTTTGTAGCGGGCAGGTTCAGAACATCGCGCTCTTCACTAAGGCAGATGGTTGTGAAATGGAGAGACGAATGCCTCCCTGCCACAAGCACGAATCAAAACCTTGCTGTGAAGATGAAACCATTGTTCATAAAGGTCAAGACTTTAAGGTTTCCGTTACAAATATTACAATTGCAGCGATTCCCGCAATGGACATGCAGTTGCCTCCCGTATTGATTTCAGAAGTAATCCCTTCTGCGCCCATTTCCCGCACCACACTCTACAACTACGATCCTCCTTTGCGACCGGCTGATTTAACCGTATCGTTGCAAGTTTTTCTTATTTGATTTTTTCTCTTCCTAAAGAGCTTCCGCTCTGCGTGTAATCGCTTGTCTTTAGCGATACCTATATTTTCATTTTTCATTTTTTATTTAAGTCATGATTGAAAGTTTAATTTCATTCTCATTGCGTAATCGCTTTCTGGTCTTGATGGTGGCTGTCGGATTGTTCGCCTGGGGTATCTATTCCGTGAAGGTGAATAAGATTGATGCCATCCCGGACCTCTCTGAAAATCAAGTGATCGTCTTCACTGAATGGATGGGAAGGAGCCCCCAGATCATGGAAGACCAGGTTACCTACCCACTGGTAACAAACCTGCAAGGATTACCACAGGTAAAATATGTACGTGGCTCTTCCATGTTTGGAATGAGTTTCGTGTATGTGATCTTCAATGATAACACAGATATATACTGGGCGCGTGAACGTGTGTTGGAAAGACTAAATTATGCTACGCGTCTTTTGCCGGATGGCGTAACACCAACACTGGGTCCGGACGGAACGGGTGTGGGCCATATATTATGGTATACACTTGAAGCACCCGGTATGGATCTCGGAGAACAACGTGCTATTCAGGATTGGTATGTGAAGTTTGCACTCCAGAATTCTCCAGGTGTCAGCGAGATTGCTTCCTTCGGTGGATTTCAGAAACAGTATCAAGTCACGCTCAATCCCAACAAACTGAATTATTATGGTCTGTCAACACAGGAAGTGATTCAAGCGGTACGTTCCAACAACAATGAAGCTGGGGGAAGAAAATTTGAAATGAATGACATCGGCTACATTATTAAAACCACCGGCTATTTAAAATCCATTGAAGAGATCGAGAACATTCCTGTAAAGACTGTAAACACAACACCTATCGCGGTTCGCGATGTTGCCACGGTACAAATGACAGGCGAAACTCGTCTTGGTATTTTTGATTTCGATGGTGAAGGTGAAGTCGTTGGAGGAATCGTAGTGATGCGTTATGGTGAGAATGCTGATGAAGTCATTACCGGTGTAAAGGCGAAAATGGCAGAAGTTGCCAAGGGATTTCCGGAAGGCGTCAAATTCAACATCATCTACGACCGAAGTGAATTAATTCAGGAATCAGTATCCTCGATAAAAACCACACTTATTGAAGAAATGATTGTGGTTTCGTTGGTGGTAATCATCTTCCTGTTTCATTGGCGAAGTGCAGTCAGTATCATCATTCAGATCCCCATTACAATTGCCACGGCCTTCATTATTTTGAATGCCTTTGGTATCAGTTCCAATATTATGTCGCTTACCGGTATAGCACTGGCCATCGGTGTGATTGTCGATAATGGAATTATCATGGCTGAAAATTCCTATAAAAATTTATCCACCCGTTTTGCGGAGTTAAATCCGGAAACTGAAAAATAAGGTTATGATAAAAAAACTTTTTTCACGGAACTATAACAAGATCGAAGAGTCCGAGCGAATGGCGATCATTGAGAAGTCATCCAAGCAGGTGTCTCGCGGTGTATTCTATTCTACGATCATTATCATTACCTCCTTCTTGCCGGTATTTATGCTTACGGGTCAGGAGGGTAAACTTTTCCATCCGTTGGCATACACCAAGACATTTATTCTGGTGGTAGATGCTATCCTAGTGGTAACACTTGCCCCGGTGATCATTTCTTTTTTCATGAAAGGGAAATTTGCAAACGAACATAAAAATCCAGTCAACAGGTTTCTTGAAAGAATCTATGAACCCATCATCCGAGCTTGTATGAAATGGAGGAAGACCACCATTGGTGTGAATCTGCTTGCACTTATCGTGAGTGTTCCATTAATGATGAGCCTGGGAAGTGAATTCATGCCACCACTGGATGAACAATCCATACTTTTTATGCCCGTTACATTGCCGGATATTTCCAATGAAGAAGCCAAACGTATCCTTCAAGTACAGGACAAAATAATCAAATCCGTTCCAGAAGTCGATAAAGTGTTGGGAAAGGCAGGACGTGCCAGCACAGCAACGGACAATTCTCCCATCAGTATGATTGAGACTATTATTATGCTGAAGCCAAAATCAGAATGGCGGGAAGGAATAACCAAGAAAGACATTGTCAACGAACTGGATGCCAAACTGCAAATCCCAGGTGTTGTCAATGGTTGGACACAACCAATCATAAACAGAATCAATATGCTAGCTACGGGTATACGTACCGATGTTGGTGTTAAAGTTTATGGACAACGGCTGGATAGTATTTATGTGTTATCCGAAAAAGTTAAAACGGCTTTGGCCGGCATTCGGGGTGTAAAAGATTTGTACGTTGACCCTATCACCGGAGGCAAATATTTGATCATTGATGTCAAGAGAGATGCAATTGGGCGTTACGGACTTTCGGTAAATGATGTAAACACGATCGTGGAATCCGCCATAGGCGGCACACCTATTGGTCAGACCATAGAAGGAAGACAGCGCTTTACTATTAGCGTCAGACTGGCACAAGACTATCGCAATAGTATTGAACATTTGAAAAGAATACCGATCAAAACTCCATCACTTGGAACGATACCCTTGTCTTCAGTAGCCGATGTGCGATTTGAAGATGGCCCACCCATGATCACTTCGGAAAATGCTATGTTACGTGGAGCCGTGTTGTTCAATGTGCGTGATCGAGATCTTGGAGGCACGGTGAAAGAGGCAATCGAAAAACTGAACGAACAAATGGGTGTACTTCCCAATGGTTATTACCTGGAATGGAGTGGACAATATGAAAACCTGATTCGCGGGAAGCAGACGCTTATGGTAATTCTACCCGTGGTCATGCTTATCATTTTTGTTTCCCTGTACCTCGCATTCAAATCTATACGCGAAGCATTCTTTAGTTTGATCACGGTCCCTTTTGCGTTAATCGGTGGTGCTTACATGGTTTACTTCTATGGTGTAAATCTCTCGGTAGCCGTGGCGGTTGGTTTCATTGCCTTGTTTGGTATCGCAGTTGAAACAGGCGTGGTGATGGTAATTTATCTCAATGATGCCATGCAGCAATTGGTGAAACTCAGGGGCAACAGCAGCGAAACGATCTCGAAAGAAGAACTCAGAGAGTTTGTGATTGCCGGTGCTGCAAAACGTCTTCGTCCGAAGTTGATGACGGTCTGTGTTGCGTTGTTTGGTCTTGTACCCGTTTTGTGGTCGACCGGTGTCGGCAGTGACGTCATGCAACCTATTGTATTACCAATGATTGGTGGCGTGCTCACTTCGTCAACGCACATCCTGCTCGTAACTCCGCTCATCTTTTTGATGACGAAAGAATATGAATTAAGAAAATTCGGAAAAATAGAAGTACATGAAATCAAGCATTAAAATAATTCTGGCTACTACAGGTTTATGTTTTGGCCTGATCCACGTGAGCAATGCTCAAGTGATAAGCCTCGACAGTGTATTGCACCTTATCGATGCACAAAATCCGATGCTACAGGAATATGATAGTAAGGTAAAAGCTCTCAACACCTATACCGAAGGTGCGAAAAGCTGGATGGCTCCTATGGTTGGTGCCGGAACGTTTATGACGCCTTATCCTAACCAAATGCTGATGGATGATCGCGACAAAGGATCACTTATGTTTTCGGTAGAACAAAGCATTCCTAATCCCGCCAAGCTAAATGCCAACAAAAGATACTTTGCTTCACGGGCTGCGGTAGAGGAACAAGGCAGATCGTATCAGTTCAATGCCTTACGTGCCGAAGCAAAAACATTTTATTATCAATGGCTGGTTGCCGAAGAGAAACTAAAGGTATTGCATGAGAATGAACGCATCGTAGAACTGATGTTAAAGCTCACGCGGTTGCGTTATCCCTATAATCAGGGAAGCCTTGGAAATATTTATAAAGTAGAAGGCAGACTTAGTGAAGTACAGAACATGATTCTGATGACACAAGGAGACATCGAGGAAAAACAATTCCGCCTGAAGACCTTAATGAATTTGCCACCGGACTCAAAAATTATGGTTGACACTGCAATGCGTGTGCAATTCGAGGCTAGTCAGATTATTTACGATACAGCAGCCCTGAGTGCGCAGCGAAGTGACGTTCGTCAGATTGATAAAACAATCCAGGTAATGCAGTTCAATCAACAACTCCAGCGTTCGCAAGCCAAGCCTGATTTTAAAATCAGGTTTGATCACATGCAGCCCTTGGGCAACATGCCTACACAATTCACTGCGATGGCGATGGTGTCTATTCCCATTGCACCATGGTCTTCAAAGATGTATAAGTCTGAAGTAAAAGGAATGCAGTTTGATATTGAAGCCATGCGAAAAGGACGTGAAGCCTTGCTGATCGAAACACGCGGAATGCTAGCGGGAATGGCAGCGCGGCTTATCCGCATGCAGCAGCAACTCGAAAACTACAATACTAAAATCATTCCCGCCCTGCGTAAGAATTATCAAACCATGATGCTGGGCTATGAAGAGAACCGTGAACAATTGCCCATCGTCATTGATGGATGGGAAGCCATGAACATGGCGCAAATGGAATACCTCAATAAGCTGGATGAATACTATACCATGATCGTGAGTTATGAAAAAGAACTGGAAAAATAATGTAATCGTAACGGTCGTGCTCCTATCCCTGCTGGTGTTAGGTGCATGCAACAAAGGCAACGAACATGCAGAGCATGCCGATACCTACACGTGCCCAATGCACCCAACGGTAGTGTCAGACAAACCAGGAACTTGCCCGGTATGCGGAATGGACCTTGTACGCAAAGCGCGAGCTGGTGAGGAGGTAAAAATCACGGAAGATCTTGCCAGGCTGATCAAATCACCCAATGAAACGGTCGTGGCTTCGATCAAAACCATAAAAGGTGAATTCAAGTCAATGCCTGTTTCATTGGAGGTTCAAGGTGTTGTAACCTATGATACCCGAAACATCTACACGATACCTGCAAGGATTGGCGGACGTTTGGAGAAAGTGTTTTTGAAGTATGCGTTTCAACCGGTACACAAAGGACAGAAAGTAGTTGAGATCTATAGTCCGGAGTTGATTACAGCACAACGCGAGTTGTTGTACCTGCTGGAAAATGATGGCAGTAACACCAACATCATTGAATCGGCAAAGAACAAATTGTACTTACTCGGTGCCACACAGAACCAAGTGGAAGAAATGATCAAACGTAAGGATGTCACCTATACATTCTCTATTTATAGTCCGTATGATGGCTACGTGATCCGGGAGGATCAGCAAGCCCCAACGGTTTCCGCAACGGCATCTTCTTCGTCTGCTTCGTCAATGGGTGGAGGTATGGCGGGTTCATCATCAAGCACGTCAGCAACACCTGCGCCCACTGCTATGAATGCTTCATCGTCTGAGTTGATGCGCGAAGGAAACTATGTCTCCACCGGGCAGACTCTCTTTAAAATTGTGAATACTGCTGCGATGCGGGTTGAACTTGATCTACCTGTAGCGCAGGCCGGTCGCGTAAGTCTTCAGGACGAAGTCGATCTCGATCTTGGCAGTCAAAACAGCGTAAAAGGTAAAGTTGATTTCGTACAACCCTTCTTTACTGAGGGTGAGGAATTCGTGAAGGTGAGGCTATATGTAAAAAATGGCGGTGAACTTCAAATCGGTCAGCTTGTGCGTGCAACGATCCGGTTAAAACCGGTAGAGGCGCTGTGGATTCCACGAGAAGCTGTGCTTGATCTCGGATTGGATAAAATAGTTTTTGTCAAAGAGCGCGATGTATTCAAACCTAAAAATGTAAAAGCGGGAATACGCACGGATGGCTGGGTGGAGATTGTACAGGGTCTTTCTTCATCGGATGTGATAGCTTCCAATGCTCAATACCTGGTGGACAGTGAAAGTTTTATCAAAACGAAATAGTATGAAAAATTCATTCCTCTACATAACTATGATCAGTTCTCTACTCTTCGCCTGTTCGGGGGAACAGAAGAAGGATGAACATAGTGGACATAATCAAAAGCAAGAAGCGGAAGCAGCCACATATACGTGCCCCATGCACCCGCAGGTGATTCAGGATAAACCAGGCACTTGCCCGATATGCGGTATGGACCTGGTGAAGGTTAATAAATCACAAGGCGATAGCAATGATCTGATGCTGACGGATAGCCAGGTCAAGCTGGCGAACATTACCACGCAGAAAGTTTCGGTCAAACCAGTCGGACAAACCCGGGTGGTCAACGCACGATTAGCTGAAAATGAAGATTTGACCGAAGTCATCAGCAGTCGTTCAGCAGGAAGAATTGAAAAATTATTTGTGAAGGAAACCGGTCGTGTCGTTCGTTCAGGTGAGCCGTTATATGAACTCTATAGTGAAACGTTGCTGACCTTACAGCGTGAATATTTATTGGCCAAAGAGCAATATGAAACGCTGGGAAAAGATGAGCCACGCTATGCATCATTTCTGAAAGCATCTGAACGGAAACTGTTGCTGTATGGCCTTACCAAAAAGCAAGTGGAGACGCTGGCACAATCCAAAGCAGTTCAACAGCGTACTACATTTCTTGCTCCTTCAGGAGGTATTGTATCGGAGATCAAAGTAAGCGAAGGTCAGTACATCGAAGAAGGCACGCTACTCTATCGCATTGAAAATATCTCCAAGTTATGGCTTGAAGCAGAGTTATACCCCAACGAATCTTCATTGGTGAAACAGGGCGATAAGCTCACCGTCCGGATAAACGGATTCGAGTCCACACCGCTGGAAGCCAAAGTCATTTTTCTTAGTCCGGAGTACAGGGCTAATTCTCAAATCACAGTGATCCGTGCAATGATTGACAACCCGGAACTGAAGTTTAAACCCGGTATGCAAGCGCAGGTATTTTTCACTCACTCGTCACGCACGGCTGTGGCCATTCCAATAGATGCAGTAATCCGCGATGGTAAGGGAACACATGTCTATGTGGAAACCGGAACCAACACTTTTCAACCTCGCATGGTCAAGACCGGGCTGGAAGATTTCGAACAGGTGGAAATAAGCGAAGGGTTGAAGGAAGGAGAGCGCATTGCAATAACGGGTGCGTACTTATTATACAGCGAGATCATTCTCAAAAAAGGAACAGACCCGATGGCAGGTCACACTCATTAAACTATTATGAAAGAGTGTTGTAAGGATTCAGTTGAACATAAACCAACGCAATGGATGCGATGGAAAAAATACATCCTCTGGACAACCATTCTTCTCATGATCGGATTTGTAACATGGAAACAATTTAACCCCTAACATAAAAACAGATATGAAAACAAAATCAATTTTATTTTCCCTGCTGGTGGCAACCACTGCCTTTATTTTCAGCAATTGTGGTGGAAGCAAAAAAGAAGAATCGCATGATGAACATCAGCATGCAGCCAGTGAAGAACATGCATCGGGATCTTCTGCCGTGGCTGAGGCCAGTGAGCCTCAGTTTACAGTAGACGCCAAGTTTCAACAGCAATTGTCCAGCGTATTCAGCGCGTATGTAACCTTAAAGGATGCATTTGTTTCAACAGATGCTGCCAAGGTTTCAGCGGACGCGGCTTCTACGCGCAAGGCATTAGGCAATGCCGATATGAAGCTTTTATCAGGCGCTGCTCACAGTGACTGGATGAATTATCTCGGAAGCATGGAGACTTCTTTAAAGACCATGGAGGCTTCTGCGGATATTGAAGCTCAACGTGAGGCGTTCAGCACATTGAGTGAGAATTTATACAAGAGTATTAAGGCCTATGGTCTGGGCGGTGCCAATGCCTACTACGATTTTTGCCCGATGGCATTCGACAACCAGGGTGCATTTTGGTTGAGCAACGAAGACAAAATCCGCAATCCGTATTTCGGAGACAAAATGCTGACGTGCGGTGAAATAAAAGAGAAGTTGAAGTAAACATTGTTATAACTGGTATGTCCGGCAACAAAAACTATATACCTGCTCTAAAGTATGATTGGCTGACCCGTATTTACGATCCGGTACTGCAAATGACCATGCCCGAACGAAAGTTCAAGAGCACATTGATCAACCAGATAAAGATACAAGCAAATGACAAAGTGCTTGACTTTGGTTGTGGATCATTAACGCTTTCCATCATGGCTGCCCGGAAACACATGGATGCTGAATTTCATGGTGTAGACATCGATGAAAAAATTCTTTCTATCGCAAAGAAAAAGTTAACGCGAGCCGGGCTAACCATTCAAACGAAGCTCTACGATGGAGGGAGGCTTCCATACCCTGACAATTACTTTGATAAAGTCATGTCGAGCCTGGTGTTTCACCACCTCACCTTGCGTCAAAAGTACGGAGCGTTGGATGAAATCATGCGTGTGCTTAAGCCATCAGGCACGGTGCATATTGCAGATTTTGGTAAACCTGCCAATGTGTTGCAGCGAACTGGTTTTTATGCCGTTCAATTTTTGGATGGTTTCGAGACTACGCAAGACAGTGTAAAGAATGTGTTGCCTGAAGCTCTTCGTGAAACGGGTTTCCTGAAGGCAGGTGAAACCGGAGTTTTTAAAACGATAGTCGGCACCGTGAGAATTTTCAACGGACAAAAACCCAATCAGTCGATTCTATGAAGCGCAGAGAATTCATCAAATATACCGGGCTTTCGGTTATTACAACATGGGCGGGGTCATCGTTGTTGCTTAGTGCCTGTCATACCGAGGAGGATATGATCGGTGAACCCAACTGGATTGTGGAAGGTAGTTTTACTCAACCAATATTTAAGCCGGTAGTTGTCGAAGGCAATACACAACTAAATGTGCAGACAACAACCGGACAGATACTCAACGGCCCTTCTTCATCGATCCTTTCCTATCGAAATGGATTGTTGGGCAATACTATAAAAGCTTCACGCGGGGAAACGGTAAGTGTTCAGGTACAAAATAACCTGAGTGAAAGCACCAATATACACTGGCATGGATTGATTGTTCCAGAAGATATGGACGGGCACCCGAAGGATTTGATTGCCGCAGGTGGTGTGTTCACCTATACCCTTCCAATCAATCAACGAGCAGGAACGTATTGGTATCATCCCCATCCTCACGAAGCTACTGCACGGCAAGTGTTCATGGGGTTGGCCGGAATGTTTATTGTGACGGACAGTGAAGAAGCTGCACTCAATCTTCCGGCTGGCGAATTTGAAATTCCCCTTATTATCCAGGATAAACGTTTCTCTGGTTCTTCCCTCGACTATTCACCAAGTCAAGATGAAATCATGACGGGATATTTGGGTGAACAAATTATTGTTAACGGTACTTATGCTCCATATGCAGGCGTGGCGAAGGGTTGGCACCGATTGAGGCTGCTAAACGGCTCAACTGCCCGCGTCTATAACCTTGCCTTTTCTAATGGAATGTCTTTTCATGTGATTGGTGCCGATGGCGGCTTGCTGGCTGCGCCTGAAAGCGTAAACAGTCTCATGCTGGCACCCGGAGAACGTGCCGATGTGCTGATTGATTTTTCGGGATTAGCACTCGGTCAATCGGTATACCTGCTGAGTAAAAAGTTCAGTCAATATAATGTACAGGGCAGACAGCAATACAACATCATGAAGTTTGTGGTGGAGCAAGCAACTGCATCTGCATTTACTCTTCCAGCAAATCTTTCAACAATAAACGCCATTCCTGCTGCCTCGGCAGTTAATACCCGCACATTCGACATTGCTGCGCTGGTCGGTGGCATGGGCGGGCATGGAGGTATGGGCAGGCATTCCATTGGAGGCAAAACTTTTGAGATGGATAGAGTTGATGAAACCGTTCAAGCCAACACAACTGAGATATGGGAGTTCGACAACCGGATGGGTGATGAAATTCACCCCATGCACATACATGGCGTACAATTTCAAATATTGGAACGCACGGGTGGCAGAGGAAATCTGATAGCCACTGAACGGGGCTGGAAAGATACAGTACTGTTAATGCCGGGCGAAAAGGTTCGTGTAATTATGACCTTTCCCACTTATACCGGAGTCTTTGTTTTTCATTGCCATAACCTGGAACATGAAGACGATGGCATGATGCTGAATTTTGAAATCATTTAAACGACTTAAACAAATACAACTATGAAAACTAAATTAATAACACTTTCGCTCGCACTAAGCTGCGGAATAGCTTTCGCCCAACACGACCATGCGGGTCACGATCAAAGCAAAACGCAAACAATAACAGCATCTTTCAAAGATGCCAAACTCGGCACTGCCTACACACTGTATCTAAAAGTGAAAGATGCCCTGGTTGCCTCCAATGCCGATGAAGCAAAAAAGGCAGCTGCTGAACTTCAGAAGTCATTAAAAGATGTGAGTGGTTCTGCTGATGCGCTCGCGGCAACCACGAAGCTGGCAAGCATAAATGCTTTGGATGAACAGCGTCAGATATTTAGTACGGTAAGTAACGAAATGGCCACACTGGTTAAAGGCGGCCAACTCTCGGCAGGTGCATTGTATTTGGAATACTGCCCAATGGCCAATGGCAACGAAGGCGCCTACTGGCTCTCAAACGAAAAGCAAATCAAGAATCCCTACTTCGGTGATAAAATGCTGAAGTGCGGCAGTGTGAAAGAAACGATTCAATAATTGGTAAAGAGTCAGCTATGAGAAAGCTATTTATGTCACTTGTGTTGCTTTTGTCTGCCGGATTCCTCTACGCGCAAACCGATGAGCAGAAAGTAAAAGAAGTTTTGTCATCTTATAAAAACGCGCTTGAAAAACTGGATGTAAAAGGGACGGACATATTGTTTGTCGCTAACAGCCAGATTATTGAGTCGGGAAAAGTAGAGGGCACGTATCAGGATTATCTCACCCATCATATCGGGCCAGAGTTGGGCGACTTTGTGTCGTTCAAATTTGATCCTTACAACGTGACTGTAACGGTTACTGGTGATTATGCTTTTGCCGTGGAGACCTACAATTACACGATTGTGCTGAAGAAGGACAATTCCGAAATCAAGCGGAAGGGCGTGGCGTCTTCATTTTTGAAAAAGGAAAATGGCACATGGAAAATTGTGCATATGCACAACTCCTCGCGCAAACCATAAGCTCAGAAGCATCGGTAGGAATATGAAGAAGAATAAAGTCAAACCAAAAGCTATACTGCAAAAGAAGACGGCCAAATGGCGAGAATGGGGTATTACTATTTTTGCCATTATCTGCCTGGGTGCAACACTGGTTTGGATTATTATGTTGGCTCACAATTCAACTCCTTCATCAACAGGTCATAGGCATCGGAATGATTTGCCTGAATCCGAAGTATTGCTTGAACCTGGCAAGATATGTATGTCTACCGATGCCTTCATGGGTCACACACAAATGATGGTGCCCAATCTGGAAGGCACCTACTACGCATGTAGTCAACATTGCATAACGGCCCTTCAATTGAACGAAGCCGAGCGCTTTGCGACAGACCCTTTTAGCAAAAAACGAATCAGCAAGGCAGCAGCTTTCATTTGCCTTCACCCCGATAAATCGGGCAAGGTGTGCTATTTCGAATCGAAGGAAAATCACCAGGCATTTATTAAAACTTACATGCAATGAGCTACACATTATGCGATGGCTTGACTAAACCCTAAACCAAAAACTATGAAAGCTTTACTCATATGCTCTATAATCTTATTGATCCCCCTATCACTATGTTTCGCACATGGCGGCAAAAAGCACAAAAAAGATTCTGTCAAAACAGCCGACTCTATTGGTATGTTACAGCAGCATGTGGCCGGTGACACTATCCATCACCATGACAAAGCGATGGCGCACGATGAGGAGAAAGTAACAGCCGGCCTCGATGACTTTCCTACTATTCATCCCTTAATCGTTCACTTTGCCATTGTTCTCATCATTATAGCAGCGGCTATTCAGCTCGTGAATGTTTTTGTAATGAAGCGCGAGATTTCGTGGATTGTAACCGGTATTCTTTTTGCCGGAGTTTTAACCGCGTGGTTGGCCGGTAAGAATTTTCATCCACATACCCATGGCATCAGTGAACACGCAAAGCTGGTTTTAGCACAACACGATCTTTGGGCTGATTGGACAATCAATCTCGGAATAGTTGCTGTCATGCTTCAAACTGTTAACCTGTTTTTATTCTCAAGAAAGCACTGGGCGTTGGCGGTTGTGGCGTTAGCCATGACCAGTTCGGCCTACTGCGTTGCAAAGGCTGGTCACTATGGGGCACAGCTAGTGCACATTGAAGGAATAGGCCCACAAGGAAAGTTTCTTGAAATGGATCATCATCACTAAAACATAATGACAATGATGTTAAGAATAAAACTCGCACAGTACGGTTCTATCGCCTTCATGGCATTGGCATTTTGCTTTTCGAATTGCAGTTCGAAGAAGGAGAATGACAACATCATTAGTCTTGATGATGTAAAGCTTTCAACACTCACAGGGCAGCGTATTGACATGGATGAACTTGAGGGCAAAGCAGTCTTTATCAATTTCTGGGCAACCTGGTGCGGCCCATGCATTCAGGAAATGCCGACTATTGAAAGAGCACAAACTTTAATGAAGGGTAAAGAAGTAGTGTTTTTACTCGCCTCGAACGAAGAGCCCGACCAAATCGAACATTTTTCAAAGAAGCACGATTACAGTTTTCGGTATGTTCAATTGAACAACATGGAAGAGCTAAAAATCCAAGCCTTGCCCACCACGTTTATTTTTGATTCAGAGGGTACTTTGAAATTCTCAGAGACCGGAACCCGAATGTGGGACGAACCAGCAAACATTAAACTCATTACTAAAATCATAAACCATGAAGAATAGCGTATCTCTTTTCATTTTGTCGATAGGGCTTCTCGCATCGTGTTCAACCAAAACCGAAGAAGCCAAACAGCATGCGACAATAAATCAACTTGAATCTCCCGCTCAGGCCGAAAGTGGAGAACCTTTCCTCTTTACATATCAGGATAGCATCGTCTATTTTTCATGGATTGAAAAAAAGGGAGAAGAATCGACATTCAAGCTTGCCAGTCTTGTCGGGGACAAATGGACAACACCGGTAACCATAGCCTCAGGCAATTCATGGTTTGTGAATTGGGCAGACTATCCCATGATGGCCAGAAACCAAAACGGCTTCATCGCTCATTTTCTGGATAGAAGCGCAGATGGAAAATTTACCTACGATGTAAAGTTCACGACCTCCAAATCAACCGACACCACTTGGTCATATCCCAAAATTCTGCACGATGATGGTAAACAGGCAGAGCATGGCTTTGTTTCATTGGTGCCGTATGAAGACAAGTTTTTTGTTACCTGGTTAGACGGTCGCAACACCGTGATGGAGGGCATGGAAAACATGGATCACGGTCATCATGGCGAGATGAGTCTGCGCGCGGCCATTCTTGATTCACAGGGAAATAAACTTAATGAGTGGGAACTTGACAAGAGAACGTGCGATTGCTGTCAGACAAGTGCTGCAATAACATCTGCCGGGCCGGTGGTAGTATATCGCGACCGTTCGGATGAAGAAATTCGCGACATGGCGATTGTAAGATTGGTGAATGGCGAATGGACGGAACCTGAAAGAATCAACAACGACAATTGGAAAATTGCGGGCTGCCCGGTAAACGGCCCAAGGGTTTCAGCAATCGGAAATACACTTGCCACTGCCTGGTTTACAATTGCATCTGATACCGCGCAGGTGAATGTGATTTTCTCCAATAATGGCGGGGAAACCTTTGGAAAAGCAATTCGGGTTGATGAGGGTAGCCCGATAGGCCGGGTTGACATTGAATTATTGGACGAGCAAACGGCTGTGATAAGCTGGATGGAGGGGACAGAAATCAAGGCCACCAAAGTTCGAAGCGATGGAACGAAGGAGCAAGCTGTGACTATTGCAACATCATCTGAGTCTCGCTCCAGTGGTTTCCCCCAAATGACCAAATCGGGTAACAAACTCATATTCGCCTGGACTGATTCGAAAGAAAAGTCAATAAAGCTGGCTTCTCTTGCTCTGTGATTCTGAATTCCTACACATAAAAACCAATAATCATGAACCGAATAGTAATAGCACTCTTATTGACAAGCCTTGCAGGGCTTGCTCATGCTCAACTAAATATGCCACCGGCTAGCCCCGATGCTGAGTTTAAACAGCAGATTGGTTTTGGAGAAGTGGAAGTAAAATACTCACGCCCCAGTGCACGCGGCAGGGTAATTTTTGGAGGTCTTGAGCCTTTCGGGAAAATGTGGCGCACCGGTGCACACGATGCTACTACAATTCGTTTCTCAGAATCAGTAAAGCTGAATGGCAACGACATCCCTGCAGGTACTTATTCTTTATTCACCATTCCTGATCAAAATGAGTGGACAATCGTCATCAACAAGGCTACTGAAATGCATGGTACTTCAGACTACACACAAGAGCAAGACCTCGTTCGCTTTACGGCAAAGCCGGAGAAATCGGCACGCTACTACGAAACATTCACCATTGAAGTAAATGACCTCTCCAAAGACGAAGCCGGGTTGTTTTTATTATGGGAGAACACACAGGTGAAACTCACCATTAAAATGAATGTGGATGAAAAAGTGATGGCTGAAATCAATGATCGGATTAACGTAAAGAAGGAAGACCGCGCAAGTCTATTTTATCAATCCAGCGCCTACTACTTCAGCAACAATAAGGATTTGAAGCAGGCTTATGCTTGGGTGCAATTGGCTAATAGCAAAGCGCAGGATGCCACATATCTTCAACTGCAGGCAAAAATTGAAGCCGCCATGAATGATTATGCATTGGCTCTTAAAACATTGAAAGCATCTACAGATCTGGCTACAACGAAAAAGCTTGATCAGGTTATTGCGGCAAATGAAAAACTTCGCACGGAGTGGGCAACTAAAACCGGTAAAAAGTAAATGAAAGAACTTGCATCTATTACACTGTTAACATTTCTGTCATTTGTTTCAGTAGCGCAAAAAAATAGCATCGAGAAAACGGACATTGATCTGAAGCAAAGCAAACTGGAGTGGACGGGCAAAAAATTGGGCGGTGAACATTACGGTGAAATACAATTGTATTCCGGCTATCTCACGTTCATGAAAACGAAACTAACAGGTGGCACATTTGAAATGGACATGGCCAGCATTACGTGTGTGGACATTACCGATCAGAAATCAAACAAGCGGCTGGTCGACCATTTAAAATCGGAAGACTTCTTTTCAGTTGTACGTTTTCCAAAGTCATCATTTACAATTACCAAAGTAGAGTCCAAATCGACAAACGAATACCTGGTAACCGGAGACCTTACCATAAAAGGCAAAACAAATTCCGTCACATTTATAGCAAAGATCAATACGGTGAGCGATCAAACTATAGCCGAGGCTACGTTGGTGTTTGACAGAAGTAAGTACGATGTGAAGTTCGGTTCACAGTCGTTTTTCGAAAACCTGGGCGACAAACTTGTCTATGATGACGTGGACATGAATGTAAAACTGGTATTGCTTTCAAAATAAAGTTTAAAAGACAGTCGGATGGAACATCAACACGAAAATCAGCAGTTTACCTGCCCCATGCACCCCGAAGTGGTGAAGGACACACCAGGAAAATGCCCAAAGTGCGGAATGGATTTAATTCCTTTAGATGCTAAGCGAGCAGAGCACGAGCATCAAGGTCATGGAAACCATGGGGCTGTGAAAATGGAAGGTCATGCCCGGCATGACACAAGTACACACTCAGGACATTCTGGTCATGCGCATCATGCGGGCATGATTGAGGATTTCAAGAAACGATTCTATGTGGTAGCATCGCTTACAATTCCTATCATGGCGTTGTCTCCAATGATTCAGCATTGGCTCAATGTTCATTGGATGTTCTCGGGTTCAGCATACATCCTGATGCTCTTGTCGTCAGTTGTTTACTTCTATGGAGGATGGCCATTCCTATTAGGGTTGAAAGATGAAGTCAAAAGTAAAGCGCTAGGCATGATGACGCTTGTGGCAGTGGCTATAACGGTAGCTTATATATATAGTGTCGCCATTGTTTTCGGGCTGGAAGGAATGGATTTCTTCTGGGAGTTGGCTACGCTAATCCTGATTATGTTGCTCGGCCATTGGATTGAAATGAAATCAATCATGAGTGCTTCGAGGGAGTTGGAGCTTCTGGTTCAACTGATGCCGTCAGAGGCGCATTTGGTGCATGGCGACCATATTATGGATGTCAAAACAGAAACACTAAAAGCAGGAGACATTATTCTTATTAAGCCCGGTGAAAAAATCGCAGCTGATGGCATTATCGTTGAAGGCAATAGCTATCTGAACGAATCCATGCTCACGGGCGAATCGAAGCCTGTTGAGAAATCAAAAGGTGAAAAGGTAATTGCAGGCTCGATTAATGGAAATGGGTCTTTAAGAATTGAAGTGTCTCACGGAAGCAAAGACTCGTATCTAGCTCAAGTAATAAAGCTTGTTCAGGATGCGCAGCAAAGTCAGTCGAAGACGCAACTACTTGCAGACCAAGCCGCACGCTGGCTCACCATCATTGCACTAGCATCAGGAGCGTTGACTTTTATTATCTGGCTGAGCGCTGGAAAGGATTTAGCATTTGCGATGGAGCGAATGGTAACGGTCATCGTGATTTGTTGTCCGCATGCCCTTGGTCTTGCCGTACCTTTAGTCGTTGCAAGGTCGACAGCTATTTCCGCGCAAAGCGGACTACTGATTAAGAACCGAACTGCTTTTGAAAACTCAAGAAAAATAACTACGCTGGTGTTCGATAAAACAGGCACACTAACTCTGGGAGAATTCAGTGTAGTGCGATTTGAATCTTTGGATATGCAGTACAGTCGCGAAATCGTGCTTTCAATGGCCGCGGCACTTGAACAGAATTCTGAGCATCCCATCGCCACAGGTATTGTTGACAAGGCTAATGAATTCAAATTGACAATCCCATCAATAGCTGATTTTAAGGCATTAACCGGCAAGGGCATTCAAGCCACGATAGCAAACAATCATGTAAAGGTTGTAAGCCCCGGATATTTAAAAGAGAACAATATCCAAGTCTCAATCCCGGAAGCAAATCAAGTCGAGACAATAGTATATGTTTTGCTGGACGAAAAAGTAATTGGATTTGTGGCTCTTGCTGACGAAATAAGGAAGGAGTCGCCCGAAGCAATTGCAACACTTCGCGCCAACGGGATAAAAACACTTCTTCTCACCGGGGATAATAAGGAAGTGGCAAAAAGCGTAAGCGAGCTCCTGGGCATGGATGGATTTATTGCCGAGGTTCTTCCGCACCAAAAGCTTGAGAAAATCAAAGAGCTTCAGGCTAAAGGCGAATTTGTCGCCATGACAGGCGATGGAGTGAACGATGCTCCTGCACTTGCTCAGGCGAATATCGGAATTGCCGTAGGTTCAGGGTCAGATATTGCTGCAGAGACGGCAGGCATTGTTTTGGTGTACAGCAATCCGAAGGATGTTGTCAATCTTATTTTGTTTGGAAAGGCAACTTATAGGAAAATGATTCAAAATCTGGTTTGGGCGACTGGTTATAATGTTATTGCACTGCCACTTGCTGCGGGGGTGCTGTACAACTACGGTATCATGTTAAGTCCCGCGATTGGTGCAGTACTTATGAGTGTAAGTACGGTAGTGGTTGCAATTAATGCCAGAATCTTAAAAGTGGGTTAGCACAGTCTGATTTAAAATGTAAAAGAACTATCGGGCAGGTTGATGTTCCCTTGACTGACATTGAAATAGTTATGATTGGATTTTACTCAAAGTAACACAAGGGAGTATTCACTCACCATGACAGCAATGTTCACATTCACCTCATTACTTCAGATGCGACAATGATGGGTCATTTAGTCTCTTTAAAAATCGATCCAACTCTGGTGACACTTTATATCCAGAAGAATTAGCTGTAGCGGAGCCGGTCTAAAGCGACTGCACAATATTGACTCCATGAAGGAGCAACCACTTTAGACCCGCTCCTTAAAATTTCCAGTCGAAACTTACAGTAAATTGAACTGCAAAGCCCTTTTGGAATTCCCGATAGGCAAGTTGATTTTTTCAATGGAATCGGAAAATCCAAAAGAGCTTTGCAAGACTGACACTGAAACGCGATCAGCAAAGTGAATGAGTCAAGCCCGCAAGCTCGCCAACACTCACCAATAAAACCTGATAATGAAATGTATCGCGTAGCTACAGACCATTTCACCGTCAAGCCAAAGGTATGCCCGTTGCGAAAAATTTGTCAAGGGCATGGCAAGTGCCGATGGTCGTTTATCTTTTATGGAATCGTCACCCTTGACAAAAGTTTCGCAACAAGCTCATTGGCGGCTTGTCGGAAAAAATGGTCGGGTGGGTTCACGCATAGCCAAATTTATGCTTGAATAATTTAGTGCTCAAAATAAGAAATCAAGTAGTTGGAAGGTTTTACTGTCATACAGTATATAAAACCCAAGTAGGATAAAGACAAAGGGCGTTATTAAGTGACTGTATTTTTCGAAAGCCTTCTCCAGCAAGGGGTGATTGCCAAGATATCTAGCAATAAGACACCAAAGCAACGTCATTCCAAGAAATACGGCAATCATTACCATCTTACCCGAAAGAACTAACGTTGCGAACAAGGGAATATAGATGCTTATGTTATCAGCTCCATTAGCAATTGTTGCCGATGCGACAGACATAATGTTTTGCATCCGATTTTTAGAATAGGGTGAAGCAACCTGTAGCTCGGGCTCTTCTTCCTTGCTATTTTCTAAATTAACCAAGGCTTTTATCCCAATATAGATTGGCGCGAATCCAAGAAGGCCGATGTATTGAGAATCGATAATCAAGCCGATAAATGACCCGGTTACACTTATTGAAATTAAAGTTACGATACCAAGATATTGACCGATGATGATCTCCTGACTCTTGAAGTTCTTGTTTCCGTAAAATACGGTGAGAATAAAAATGTCGTCAATATTGGTTGTTGTAAACGCAATAATGCTTGTAAGAATTAACTCCATATCTCTCATTAATCATTGGTACTAATTTAGGCTTATGCCGGAATATGCTGGCAAGGAACTACGGCATAAACGGTTTCCCCCTTCCAGCTATCGCTTCCAGGAACCCCCATTTATTCCGTTCCTCCTTGCGCAAATTCCGTCTTAAGCCTGCCGGTGCACCATAATTAATTCAAACGATTATGGAAAACACAAATGAAAAGAGACTGTACCAGGTAGCGGAAATCCAGCTTACCTACAAGTCAAATGTGAAGCCCTCGTTACGCCCTAAGATTTGTACATCGAAGGACGCGTTCAACATCCTGAAAGAAAATTGGGATGAAAACAAAATTGAGTTTGTTGAGCAATTCAAAGTAATGCTTACAAACAGAGCTCAAAAGGTCTTGGGAATCCTTGAGGTTTCCACCGGAGGAATCAGTGGAACAGTTGCTGATCCAAAAGTAATTTTTGCAGCCGCAATTAAAGCTTGCGCATGTGGGGTCATCTTGGCTCACAACCACCCCTCTGGAAACTTGACAGCAAGTCAAGCAGATATTGACTTGACACGGAAGATGAAGGAAGGTGGGAAGGTTCTGGAAATCCAGTTACTCGATCACCTGATAGTTACCCCCGATGGTTACTATTCGTTCGCAGATGAGGGGCTGTTATAGCTCCTTGCGTTGAGAATGACTCAATAGATTTTAGATTCTTTTGGGTCATTTTCTTCAATCCATTCATTTCAAATTCTTATCTTTATTCTAAGAATTCGTTCTTTAAACGTTTACAAATCGTATCAAATCACCCCGGTGACCAACTCGGTTACCTAGTGGATTAGATAGTTACAGGAAATTGACTATCAGCACTTTAGCAATAAGGTTCCGTTCCCAGCGGGATCACAAGAAGCCTTGAATCAGAAATGATTTGAGGCTTTTTTCTTTTGTAGTGACACCAGTAGTGTCCTCCTGTGCCGATCAAATTGTTCACGGACGAACGAAAGGTGGTGTAGTTGACAGTTTTGTATCCAACTATTCATCTCTAAGAAACTTAACCGGATTTAAAAGTGCGGCACCCAAGGTGACCTTGAGCGTGGATAGGACTGTCATCGTCAATACAATCATTACGCCGGCCAATAATGTTGTGGGACGAATAACCGTGTGGTAAGCAAACGTATCGAGCCAACGATTCATCAGGTAGATAACAAATGGCGTAATCAATATTACGGTTACGATTGCCGTGCCGAAGAATGGCCGAAGGAGCCGAATGAAAATTCCCTGGACCGTTGACCCGAGGACCTTCCGCACACCGATTTCCTTTTTCTGCCGTTCGGCGGCAAAGGAGGCTGTGGCATAAAGGCCGATCACGGAAATGAACAGGGCTATTGAAGTGAACCAGAAGATGACCCGGGCAAACAGGAGATCAGAGCGGTGCAGCTGTTCATAGCTCTCCGGCATGAACACTTCGTAATAAGCCGCAGCCGGATTTATTTCACGCCAGATTTTGCGAATTTCATCCCTGGTTTCTTTCTGGTTTACGTCCTCCAGCTTGATGGAAATGAAGTTGCGTTGAAATGCGTCTTTCTCCATAGCGCTGAGCATGATCAGCGGCGGAACCTGGCTGTGAACCGATTCGAGTTGAAAGTCCCTAACCACACCGACCACTTTGCCATTCAGATAGCCAGACCATTCCAGGTCTTGTCCGATGGCATCTTTAATGCTTAGTCCGAGGGCCTTGACAGCCGTCTCATTGAGCAGGAACATGTTGGAATCCGCCGGGGCATGGGTATTCAGGTTGCGCCCCGCCAGCAGTTCAAGCCTGTAGGTGTCCAGGAATTCGGAAGTAATGAAACAGCTCTCCACCTGAAGGGGATCGGGGAGGCCGGGAGCCCGCACTATCGTAGTTCAGCGTGTTTACCGGCAGCCGTTGGGAATACGCCATCGATTCCACACCCAGGGCACGCACGCGATTTTCAAACACATCGGGGTTTTCCGAAAAGGGAATGGCAATGATGTTATCCAGGGTTGCACCCACGTCCAGCTTCCGGATAAAGTTCAACTGGTCATTGACCACCAGCAAAGACATGATCAACGCTCCGGAAATCATGAATTGGAATCCAAGGAGTGCTCTCCGCGCATCGATGGTTTTCCCGTTTCGCGGTGAAATTCTTTGACGCAGACTTTCAACAACAGAAAGACTCCAGACGAAAGTTGCAGGAAGGTATCCGGTCAGGATAACGATCAACAGCAGCAATGTGACCATCGTTATAATGAACTCCGGACTAACCATGAAGGAAAACGCAAACGGGATTTGCGTTACAGACTCGAATGAGGGGATGAGAAGGTAGATCAATGTGGTTGCCGCCAGAAGGGAGATCATCAGGGAAAGCAGTAGCTCGCTCAGGTTTTGGGTGAGCAATTGTGAGCGGGTTGCACCAAGCACTTTGCGCACGCCTGCCTCTCTGAGCCGGACGAGAACCCTGGCCAGCGCGATTTGAATAAAGTTGGCACAACTCATTAGCAGGATGAGGATACCCGTGAAACCGAGAATGCGAAGGAGGGCAATATTGCCGCTGGGCTTCATGGGGCGTTGGGTATCGGAATGAAGGTAAATGGAAGCGACAGGCTCCAGGCGGAAGCGAAGATCCCTGTTCTTCTTTCGATTTGAGAGATACTTCTCTGCGAAGCCAGGCAGCTTTTGTTCCAGGTCGGCCGCGGCCGCGGCAGATGCAAGTTCAAGGTATGTCCAGACGGGTTTGAAAGAGCCCCAGCCTGCTTCCACATCCTGGATCGACTGGAACGATGCCAGGAAGTCAAAATCAAAATGCGTATTGACCGGGAGGTTCCTGAATACGCCGGTGATGATGAAGGATCGGGTGTTTCCGGGATACCCGTTATAGGTAATCGTTTTACCGATGGGGTCCATATCTCCAAAGTATTTCTTGGCCATCCCTTCAGACAGAATTGCCGAATTGGCCAATTTGAAAGCGGTACTCGCCTCGCCCTTAACCAACTCGAAAGGAAACACGTTCAGTACGTTGGTGTCTGCGAACAGGAATTTTCTTTCCTGGAAGATCTTGTCCTCATAGGTGATCGCGGGTAAATAGGCGCGCCAGAGCCGCACCGACTGTTTGATATCCGGATATTCCTCCAGGAGGGTCGGACCGAGCGGAACTGGTCCACCTGCATCTTTTTCAAGCACACCGCCAGCCGTCCTGCCTTCGTTGATGATTCGGTAAATGTGTTTGTCAGCGTACTGACGGTCGTAAGACAGTTCGAATAACGTGAAGTAAGTAATAAACAGGCAGGCGGTCAGGCCTATGGCCAGTCCGGCGATGTTGATCCAATTGTAGGATTGGTTGCTTCGCATTCCGCGCACTGCAATCTTGAGATAGTTGATGAACAAGCCCGGCAGAAAAGTGCGCGAGACCTGCCAGGCTTTTCGTTCGTGACTGAAGCCATGCTCTTTGGCAAGCCCGGTTACCGTGCCGAGCTGCCGGGTAGCCTTTTCGAATGCTGCTTCTTCGCTAAGGCCCTGGGCGCGAAAGCTCTCGATGGCGTCGCGAAGATGTGATTCAAGTTCTTCGGCCTCGCCGTCTTCAATATATCCCGTGGCTTGCACTCGCTTTCGCCACGTCCGGATAGCCTCATTCAGGTCAAACATATTGGTCAGATTTTGTTCAACATCACTTCCGGAAGACCCCATAGCCGCATGAGCGTGTTATTCACTTCAATCCACGCCCGTTTTTCCAGGGCAAGGGCTTTTCTTCCTTTCTCAGTTAGGCGGTAATACTTACGCTTGCGTTCATCCACCAGTAGCCACTCTGAGGCAATAAGCTTTTCAGATTCGAGTTTGTGGAGGACCGGATAAAGCATGCCATCGGCCCACTCCAGGTGACCGCCGGACATGTCCTTGACCTGTTGAATGATTTCATAGCCGTAGTTCTTTCCGCGGGCCAGGATGGTTAGAATCAGCGGTTTGGTGCTGGCGGCCATTAGTCCTTTCGTAAGCATATACATAGATTATCTAGGTAATAATACGCAGAAGTTTTCGGAGGGTTACATAGCTTGGCTTGATTTGTATTCTCAAAATGGAGGCCCGGCAGGCTCGCGTCAGAAACGGCGCGACATAATTTGAGGTGAAGAACTGAGCCTCAACGATATATGGCATAATCAAAAAAGTCAGGACAAGACACCCGGCATTGATAATGTATCCCGAATGCTATTCCTTTGCTTTCTGCCATGAGAAGACCTCACACAGAACAGAAACAGCCTGGCATCAAGACACGGTATCTGGCCTGGAAATTCCTCTGGCTTGCCATCCTGATTTTTGCCTCCTGCGCGTCCTATGCACAGCCCAAGGATACCCTATTCTTCTACAACACGACCAAGGTTGTCGGTAAGTTGTTGAGTATCACTTTGGGGCGAATCGAATTTGACGCGGATGGAATTGGGATTCTCAAAATAAAGAACAGCAAGGTTTCGTCGTTGACAGCTACCTCGCGGAGCTTTCGGATCGTGACCCTCGACGGGAGAGAGCTGCAAGGCTACCTTTTGCGAAGCGAGAAACCGGGGAAAATAATAATCAATGCGATTGTTGTAAGCGAGGAAATAGCGCTCGATAGCATTTCGAACCTGCTGTACTTTGGGAATAAATTGAGAAGCCGGTTCAACGGCAATGTGTCTGCCGGTTATACCTATACGAAGTCAAGCGAAATCGGCCGTCTGAATGCGGATGGAACGATTCGGTACAGTACCGCCAAAGGCATCACAGAGCTACGGGGTGACATGATCGTGACCTACGACAGTGCGAGTGTTTATGTTGATCGTGCCAACGCCACGATGGGGCATGAGCATACCTTTGCGCCGCTATGGTCCGCGATTGTCCTCATTAAGTATCAGCGCAACCTGGAGCTTGGACTTGGGCGACGGTGGCAGCAGGCGGTTGGCATTGGCCGGAACTTTCTCTTTGGCAGACACCAGGTAGCCACGCTCGTCAGCGCCCTGGCGTTCAATCAGGAAGCCAATTTGGAGAATGCCAAAACTACAGGGCGCGAACTCATGTTTCAGGGAAACTACAATCTGTTCTCCTTTATTAGCCCGAACATCACCCTATCCTTTGTGGAGTCCGCGTTCGTGAGCATTTCTGGTGAGCAACGATTTCGTCTGGATGGCAGCTTCAATGTGGACTATGAGTTAATCACCGACTTCTACGTCAACCTCCAGTTGTATCACAACTATGACAGCCGGTCGCCGGCTACCAATGAACCCAACACCGACCATGGATATGTCGCCGGCCTGCGGTACAAATTTTAATGTATGCAGTCCTTCTTGAGCATCTTGGCGCGTTTTTGAGCGCCGGCGCACCCAGGACAAACCTTCTGTCACGAATTTAGAAGCGTGGACAAGGTGACCTTGATCGTATTTGTATCGAATATTTACGTATCAAATCGTATCAATTTCGTGCAATTATCGTATATTTACGTATCAAATCGTATCCATGATTCACACGGTCAACTTAAATCTCGACTGGAAACTTGTTGCCAATCTCAGCTCAATAGATCGGTTCGAGGGTGCTTGGACAGCAATTGAGAAGAGAGAAGGCCAAACCCTGAAGCAACTGAGATCGATCGCCACCGTTCGCAGTGTGGGCGCCTCGACACGGATTGAGGGCTCAAAAATGAATGACGAGGAGGTTAAGCTCCTGATTGAGAATCTCAAATCGTCGAAGCTGCAAGACAGAGATGCCCAAGAAGTGGCCGGGTACTTTGAGACATTGAACATCATCTCAGAATCTTACCGGGACATTTCAATAACCGAGAATTCGATAAAGAGCCTTCACAATACATTGATGCGCCACAGCGAAAAGGACGAGTGGCATAGGGGGAATTACAAGCAGCTGAGTAATGCCGTCGAAGCAACGAACAATCTCGCTGGTACAAAGCAGATCGTGTTCCAGCCAGCAGCACCGGGCCACCCGACAGAGGAAGCCATGAGAAGGCTGGTCGAGTGGTACGCCACAGACAAGGAAACGCATCCGATCGTCAGGTCGGCAATTTTTGTTTATGACTTCCTGAGCATTCACGCTTTTCAGGACGGGAACGGAAGACTAAGCAGGCTTATCGCCACGTTGCTGCTTTTGAAGCACGGTTATTCATGGGTTGAGTTTGTGAGCTTCGAGCATGAGGTAGAAGCCCGAAAGCTGGAGTATTACCAGGTCCTGATGGAATGCCAAAGCCACCGTCCGGGCGAGGATGTTTATACTTGGGTGACCTTTTTTCTGAGTTGCCTGAACAACATCCAGGAAAACCTAATGAAGAAACTTGAAATCAAGGGCCGGCTGACACAGCTAAGCCCGCGTGAGTCTTCACTTTATTCCTTTATTGATAGTCATCCTGGATCCCGCTCCGGGGAAATCGCGAAAAAACTGCGCATCCCACTGCCCACGGTAAAAAAAATGCTTAGGGAAATGGTGTTAGCAAAGTTAATCTCAAAGCATGGTGTTGGCCCGGGAACACACTATTATGTTGAAAAGATGACTTCCGTTCGGACGGATCTCGTTTTTGTCCTGAACAACCAGGTGAAGATTAAAGAGTTCATACTGATTAACTCCTGGGAGTTTATTGAAATTAAGAAATTGATCCTGACTCCACATTTTGACTGGGTTAGGCCTGATGAATGGGCCAACAAGCTGGTAAACCACGGATTATATTTGAAGGTGAAAGCGACAAACCGTGTCGGGCAAGTCGTCGAATTGCCCACTACATCAATTGCAGCGATGATAAGCCCCACTCATTTCCATCCGGTCTTTACACTCTCAAGTCCAATACATATTCCTTTGGCGTTGGAATTCGGACAGAGCGACAACGAATACCCCATCAAGTGTTCAGTCGAACTTATCAGTTCAAAAACCAATCTGGACTTTGATGTTACCTTCGTGTATGATGCCTCACTCGACTAAAAAGGCAACGCTGAAACATTCCTTAAAATTTTGAAAATGGTGCAAGTATCATCATCGCGTGCCAGTGCAGATTGAAATGTGATCTATTCAGACGTGGAGTACTAACGCGAAATTTGCTATAGCGAACCACTTCTTCTGTTTTGAATTCAGCAGGTTTATTGAGTATACCCGGTAACATGGCAAATCACATCACGTTCTACTTCTACCCATTTGCCCATGCTGGAACTTCTGGCAAAACATTTAAACCGTGTTGGCCTGACAGAAAACTCGGTGTATCGCATTCGAATAGTTTCATACTCCTCTCGTTGCTCTTTGGTCATTGGTATTTTCTTGACAACCTCGCGCTTTTCGTTCAGCAGCACGATGGTCTTTCGATTTTCAATAAGCGAGCCCGCAGGCAGCCACGCAGGCCGGCTTTGCATTCGTTTGTAATAATCCGACATGGCTCTATCCATGACCCATTCAAAGACCAGGAAAAAGGGTTTGTTCACGGAGAGGTTATATGAACTTAAATCAACCGTTACGCTTCCCTTTCTAATGGTGGAGGAAACAACCACGCTTTGATCAAGTAAATCACGGCCAGGATAGCCATTCTCAGCTTCCAACAATCTGCAGCGTAGCTTAAACTCCGACAATTCATTTTTGCTGATATGGATGGTGGAGCTCAGCATGTCAATGGATTTTCCCTCTTCGTTTAGTAAGATGGCCATGGCGGCCCCTCCCTCCCTGCTTGAAAATTGCTGGGCCATAAAAGATTTACCAGAAAGGCCTATTTGAGTGGGTTTCACTTTCTTTCCAACTTTAACAACTACCTCTTTCAGCACAACCACATCTCTTACCAGTTTTATTGTTATGGGCAAGCCGTCAGGTGCGATGACTCCGGGGAGTGTTCTTGAGGGTTTATAGCCGATAGCCGAAAACCAAATTGAATCCTTTTTGTGAAGCTCGGGGATTACAATTTCAAACGCTCCATTCTCGAATGAAGCCGTGCCCACAGAGGTTCCAGGTATGCCGATGTTTACGTAAGGTATTGGTTTACCATCTTCGCTATCCAAAATTGTCCCCATTAAACGACTTTGACCATTGGCAGAGAGGCACACGCCAATCAATGCCGAGAAAATCAGGAGGTTCTTCATTTTGTTTATCTCTCTATTTGGGCCCAAGGCCACGAGGGTCCTTTAGAGGTTTGACGTTCAAAGGCCGTCTGATGTTGCTTGAAAAAATCTTGAAAACAGAAATCAGGCAACTATTGACAAAGTGAAGAATCCCCGTTTGGATGAGCGCTCTGGGGGCTGTCAAAGTCTGGGATGGGTGATCGAATCATTGCCTCTTTGTGTATCTGTGCTCTAGCCCTGTAGGGGCGGCAATTTGATTGCCCCGGGTTTCACCCGGGGATTAAGGGGAGAGAAAAAGCCGAGGTCCACAGGCAAGTTTATTCTGTGAGGCTATTCCATTTGGCCCGCACGTGTGCGCAACTTGTTCCCACCGCCCCAACCCCTAAAGGGGGAAACCTAGTGTTGTTAATTCGCTAATCGTTTGACATCTGGGAGAACTAGTGAAACGCTCGTCCAGGTAACGCGGCCGCCGCGTGTTCGACCAAGTGGAATATGGCCGACTACAATAACAGGAGGGCCATTCGATGTCCTACCGCCGGTACATCTCCCAAAGGTAGAATTCCATTCCCGAGACTTTGTCATCGTGGTCCTTGTCACAAACGACAAACATCGCCTGTGCCATCTCCTCTTCAGTGATCAGGCCGTCAGCGCTTAGATCGAAGTATAACGCGAGCTTCTCGGATCCTGCTTTTTGCAGGAACTCATCCCGTTCAAGGATATTGTTGTGATTCTCATCCCATTCCTTCAGTTTCATTGTTCCGGGGAACGCCCATAAAACCCTTCTCGAGTTATACTCGGTGGAATCGAGACTGAGGTTTTTGTCAGTATCCAGGACCACAAAAATCCGTTGTAAGAATGTTGAGTCACTGATTGGTCTGGATTTCTCGTTCCACCTTTTGAAGAATCCCGCTTCATGATATCCCCCAACGAACTCATCGAGGTTCAATCGCTCGTTGCTGTTCTTGTCCCATTGATCAAGATAAGCCCAGTCCTTGCTGGGTTGATGAGTTCCAAAGATTCCGCAACTGGATGCGATGGCTGCGGTAAGCATGGTAATTATTAAGAAGTCCTGTTTCATGGCTTTTGACTTTTGAGTTGCGAAAATCATTGCACGATGACTTCTGTGGAAGTGCGGAGCTTATCGTGCAAGGCAGAGTATTGTATAACTACAAATACTATGCCGCTGGTGGTGTCCTATACCTGACAATTGTAGGACACCCTTCCCCCGATGACTTCTGTGGGCTGCGGTCTGATCCACCAGTTTGTATATGTTTCTATAATTTGTTATTTTTAACAATAAATGGAAACGTTTGATGCTATTTCTTGATTTCAGGCAGCATTTTGAAGGATTTAAGGTCTTCTCCATTCAGGATATTCATAAGTGGGATCCTGGATTTGATACCCGCAGACTTGTGGAGTGGCAGCACAAGAAGTACATCACCCGCATCGTAAACCGGTGGTATGTTTTCAACGATACCGACAGGGACGAGAACTTCCTGTACCTGACAGCCAATCGTATATACGCTCCGTCATATATTTCCTTTGAATCAGGGCTGGCGTATTATCGGCTGATACCGGAGGGAGTTTACACGGTGACTTCAGCTACAAGCCTTAAGACGAATCAGTTTACTACGCCTATCGGGACTTTCGGCTATAGGCATTTGAAGCCTGAGCTGATGTTTGGTTACCGGCTTCTCGAGGTTGATGGATGCCATTACAAAATGGCTCAACCAGAAAAACTGATACTGGACTATCTATACCTGAATTCAAACCTGAGGTCTGTCGAAGATTTCACGGCCCTTCGTCTCAATCAACTTGAGCTTCGGTCGCTGGTCCGCGAGGACCGATTAATGGAATATCTATCTCTATTTGAAAACAAGGCACTTGAAAAGCGGGTCGAAACTCTACTAAACATCCTCGAGCATGCTTAGCGTCGAAGAGTTGCTTCCCTACTATCCCGAAAATCAACGAACCTTCCGGGAATTCATTCTGCGTGAGTATTTGCAGCATAAGATCCTTCAGATAGTTTTTGATCAGCGGCCTTATGCGAATCAATTGTGTTTCCTGGGCGGAACGTGCCTTAGAATTGTTCACGGGAACACCAGGTTCTCAGAGGATATCGACTTCGATAATTTTGGGTTGACTGAAAAAGATTTTCAAGCCATTTCAGCGACTGTCAAGAAGGAACTTGAGCGGGAAGGATACAAGGTGGAAATGAGAACAGTGCTCAAGGGAGCATTTCATTGTCACGTACAATTCCCAGGCCTGCTGTTTAAAGAAGGACTATCAGGTCACCGGGAGCAGAAAATTCTCATCCAACTGGATACCGAGCCGCAGCATTTTGACTTCCAGCCTGAAATGTACATACTGAACAAGTTCGATGTGTTCACTGAAATACCGGTAACGCCACCCAGCCTGCTGCTCGCTCAAAAGTTCTATACTATCCTGAACAGGAAAAGGTCCAAGGGCAGAGACTTCTATGACGTTGTGTTCCTTTTGTCCAGGCAAGTAAAGCCAAACTATGACTATTTGAAGATGAAAGTGGGAGTAGGCACACCCGGCGCATTGAGGGATAAAGTAAACGGAGTCTGCTCAAAGCTTGATATGGGAGAAATGGCTAAAGATGTTGCGCCATTCCTCTTCCATGCAGCAGACTCAAGAAAAGTCGAATCATTCGTAAAGTATCTGGGCCAAACCGAGCTTTGAATTAAGTAAGGGACGGTGAAGGGCCTGAGGCGATGAGAACTGTCAGCGTTGGCAACCTCAGGATTTATTCTGAAATTGACCGGCAGTACAAACACAAAACAACACCATTATGCCAAAAGCAGGTTACGTCGATGGCTTCGTGATTCCCATCCCAAAAAAGAACACAGCCGCCTACAAGAAAATGGCCAGCGAGGCGTGCGGCGTCTGGAAACGCTTCGGCGCCATCGACTACAAGGAGTGCATCATCGAAGATGTCAAGCCGAAGCACGTCCACTTCACGTTTGAGCGCATGGCCAAAGCCAAAACCGGGGAGGCGGTGTGGTTCTCGTTCATCACTTTCCGATCCCGCGCCCACCGCGATGCCGTCAACAAGAAGGTGATGGCCTACTTCGGCAAGAAGTACGCAGATGCCAACATGCCCATGCCGTTTGATATGAAACGGTTTTCGTACGCGGGGTTTAAGGTGGTGGTCGGAGCGTGAGCTGAAGGAACCCTACCGCTATTTCAGCGATACTTCCCGCTTCACCTTCCCGCCCTTTTCGGAATCTATAATAACCGTGGCTGAAGGATTGGATCCCGTGATACGGATCACATAGCTTACTTCCTTCACCGGCATGCCCGCGTCACCATCGCGTCGTCCCGACAGGTGACCCAACTCGGTACGTGTCTTGCCTTCGATGAGTTCTGCGTTGGAAAGGCTGATCAACGACCTGACCGGCGAAGCCACCTGAGCCTCCAGGGCACGCTGGGTGATGTGGGTGGGGAGGTAGCCTTCGTTCTGTACGCTCACGGTAAGTTTGATGACCTTTCCTTTTTCAATGGTGGTTACACGCGCATCTTTGATGACTACCCGCGGACTGATCTCTGCCAACCAAAGCATCCAGGGCAGATAGAGTTCAATCTCAGCTTTCAAGAACTGCGGCGGTGGATTCTGCCGGATGAATTTGTAGTTCCATCCACCGATTTCCACTTCGCCGAGCTGTGGGTGATTGAATGCCTGCCAGTTGACGAAGTACTTTCCACCGAGGGCGGAGTCATTCCACTTGATGAGTTCTTCATCGGAAGTCTTTCCATCTTTGTTCTCATCAGCGGGAAACATCCCCCAGAACTCCGGCACAAAGCCGATGACGCCGTAATCCCAGTATGCCCAGCTGATGAGCGTGCCGTGACGGTGCACACGCGGATTGCTGTAACTGGGCACGGCCTTCTGTTTGGTGGTCTTTTCGTACATCCCGGCCTGTTCAAGAATGAGCCGCTGATCTTCCATGTTGAAATCGTCCCACGGACCTGTCGACGGCAGGCGGTAGAGAAAACCTGCCGCGGTGTGGCCGTGGAAAATGCCGGTGATGTTGCGGTTCCTCGTGAGTAACTCGATGGTGGCTTTGGTTTCCGGCTCTGACAGCGGGTAGGGGCCTGCGCCATTCTGCTCGAACTCTAGCCCCCACTGGCGGGGAAAATTCCGGTTCATATCGATACCGCCAACGCCGTCCTCGTTGAACTTTCCGTCGCCGTCGTCATCAAGGCCTTCGTCATGAACATCGTAATAGATTCCGCCGGTTTCGTTGGATTCCCGCTTCACCATGATGCGTGGGTCGGCACTGCTGATTTTCCACTGACCTGCAGGGTTCTTCACGCGCATGTCGGTGATGATGCCGTCTTTGTTGAGGTCGTTGCCGGGGTCTTCATCCAGGAGTCCGTCGAGGTCATTATCATACGGGCGTGGTGTGCTGCGCAGTATCGTGGCAGTAGTCAATGCCAGGTCGGCACCATCGGGGTTGAACTTCGGGCGGATGTACAGCGTACGGGTATCAAGGAGGTTTTTGATCCGTGGGTCCGATTCATATTTGGACAGGACCTCCCACGCAAACCGCAGCGCCACTTCCGCTCCGGTCAGTTCCCCGGCGTGAATATTGCCATCGTAGTAGTATGCCGGCTTGTCCTCGGCGGGTCCGGTTTTGTGGTTGGTGATTTCCAGCACCATCAGTGGTGTTCCCTTCAGCGTTGTGCCTATCGAGTATACACGTGTGAGATCCGGATATTTTTTTGCCCAGGCATTCAGGATATCATGAACGGCGGCCGTGGTATGGAGTTGGTTCCAGGAGAGGGCGAGGGGATCTTCTTTTTGGGCAAAACCAAAGGCACATACAAATAGGAGGATGGCAGTGAGTCGAAGCATAGGATGGTTGGTCATGAACAGAAAATTCGGACTATTTAAGGTATGGCGCAATGCACGAGGAGATCAGCCATCAACCTGGCACGCTAGCGGTAACTGCACAGGATGAAGGGTATTTTGTCGTATTCCACATTCCACACAAAGCCATGATGCAAGCGCTATAGGGCCGGTGATGAAGGGGGAGGCCTAAGGTGTTGCTGGCCATTTTTTCCGGCTCACCTCTTTGTCAATATTTGATAAGTTCTTACCTACAGATTAGGTTTGATATTGAATTGGAACCGACTTGCAAACATTTCTAAGCCGGTGGAGATGAAGTGCTTGAGTACATCATGAACCTAAATTGCTGACAGTCCGGTCGGCATTTGTTTTCTATCGCTTCTCCAGCAACGCTATCTCTTCTTTCGTGAGTAATTCTTTGAATGGAATATTCATCATGGTCAGGTTGTGGGAAAAGAAAAATGTCCTGCCGTCATGGGATAGAAACGGACAGTGTTCATCGTAACCACCCATGTCGCTCAGGTAGATTTCCCTTTCCTTTCTCCACTTTCCATTCTCCTTGATACTTAGATAGACGTGCGATTCATCGTTGAAGATACGTTTGAAGATGAACACTTTGCCCGTGGGATCCAGGTAAGGCTGCTCCTCGTCATGAGGGCTGTTAAAGACTTCAAAATTAACGGGCTCCTGAAATGCTCCATTTTTCCATTCCGAGATCCACAGATCAAGGCTTGGATTTCCGTTAGGCCCCGGCTTTGATCCCGGCTTGTTACTTTGAAAAACCACTGAGCCATCGTTCAACTGGTGGGCATAACAGCTGTAATAACCTATGAAGTTCAATTTTTCAACATACTGAGGGACCCCCCAATGGTTGCCCATTTTTTCGACCATCCAAACGTGGCTGAAAGTGCTGTCGGGTGCGTTGAGAGATGGAACCGGTCTTCTCGACACGAAGAACATTCTGTTACCGTCATGATTCAAGCGGGGATAGTAATCAAGTGTATCATTGGCGAAGGACACTTTTCGTTTATTGCGGAGCTTGCCATCAACAATATCGTACTCGTACAGGGTACTGGCCAGTCGTCTGCTCTTTCCGAACTGATACATTTTCCATGTATGTCTCCCGCCATCCTTGCCAACAGAAATGCGTTCGGATATGTACAGCTTTCTGGCATCCTGCGAAAAGGAAAAGCCATTGGTAATTTTAGCTGAGTCCCCAAAAGTGGAAACCAACCCTTGACGTTGAGCCCGGACATCCGTGGTGGTAACCAGGATCAGGACAACAGCGATAGTCTGCAAGCTTATGAGCCCAATCGCCTTCTTGGAACATCGAAGGTCACTGGAATACTTTGAAGGATTATTGATGATGGCATTCATGCTGAAATTTGAACGAGAAATACAAAAACTGAGTTTATCAGATATTGCCTTTTGCTCATCAAGAAAGGCCCATAAACCCCAGCAACCCCAGCAACCTCAGGAACCCCAGGAACCTTAGGAACTCTAGGAACTTTTATCGCCCGCGCGCACCCGTAGCCCTAAAGGGCCCCACCGCACAAGCCCACGTCAACACGTCAAACTCAGGCACTCAAAAAACTCAGGCACGCCCCGCAACCCCAGGAACTTCAGGAACATTAGGAACTCCAGGAACTTTTGTCGCCCGCGCGCACCCGTAGCCCTAAAGGGCCCCACCGCACAAGCCCACGTCAACACGTCAAACTCAGGCACTCAAAAAACTCAGGCACGCCCCGCAACCCCAGGAACCCCAGGAACCTTAGGAACTCTAGGAACTTTTATCGCCCGCGCGCACCCGTAGCCCTAAAGGGCCCCACCGCACAAGCCCACGTCAACACGTCAAACTCAGGCACTCAGAAACTCAAAAAACTCAGACACGCCCCGCAACCCCAGGAACTTCAGAAACATTAGGAACTCTAGGAACTTTTATCGCCCGCGCGCACCCGTAGCCTCCGAAAAGTTTCCCGCAGATTTGTGCTGATCTTAATGCCGCAGATTCACGCTGATCTCCAAACCCGGAACTCTGAACCCTGAACTCTGAACCCGGAACCCTGAACTTCAGAACCTTGAACAGTTAAGCTGTTGAACTGTTTATCGAACTCCCCCCGAGGAACTTGAGAAACCCCAGGAACCTTAGGAACTTATGGAACCTCAGGAACCTCAGGAACCTCAGGAACCTTAGGAACTCCAGGAACTCCCACCCCAGACGCGCACCCGTAGCCCTAAAGGGCGCCAACGCACAAGCTAGCATTGCACCTCGAACGCAGAACACACAAACACGCAGGCACTCAAACACTCAGTCTATTGACGTCAATTAATTTGAAAAATTGAGGGCAGGGTTAAATCGATTTGATAACAAGCATCCCGAAATAGGTTGCGGCAATGCCGATGATGACGCTGGCCGCCACATAAACAAAGAGCGTCAGCAGTTGGCCTTCCCTGATTAGGTTAATGCTTTCCAGGGAAAAGGCGGAAAAGGTGGTGAAGCCTCCGCAAAAGCCCGTCGCCAGAAACAGCCGCCATTCAGGTGTCAGGATATTTCCCCGGTCGGTCAGGCCATAGATGATGCCAATCAAAAAGCATCCGATGACATTGACGGCGAAGGTTCCGTAGGGGAAGAGCGATGGGAAGTATTTTAGAGCGAATTGATGCGCATAGTAACGGACGACACTTCCGATGAATCCGCCCAGGCCAACCAACAATAGAATCCTGTTCATGAATGTTTGGGCAGGTTGTTAGTTTTTCGCTAATAGCTTTTGATGATGCGCTCCATACGAAAGTCCCATAAGGGCAAAGGGAACGAGCAGCGTGAGCATCATCGGGTCGAAACCATTGGCAGCGACACCGGAATAGATGGCCCCGATGAAATCGAAGAAGAGGCCGGCGTAGCACCATTCGCGCAGGCGCGGCGGAATGGGGATGAGAAGTCCGAGCGAGCCCAACACCTTGGCCCAGCCCAAAAAGGGGATAATGTACAGCGGATAGCCAAGGTTGGTGGTAATGAGATCGATTGAATCCTGGGTCATCAGAATGTTCTGTACACCCGTCATGCCCATAAACAGGGCAAAGAGAATGGTGGAGGACCAGTAGATGATATTGATTTTCTTCATGCGGGTCAGATTGATTGACAGGGCCTAATTTACACAGTTTGTAGGGCGGTTGGAAGCGGGGGAGTAGGTGTGGGTCCCGAAGATTGTCATGAAAACCGTACAACGGTTCGTCATGGCAGCAATGCCTATCCTCCTTACTTTTGAGTTTTTGCGGGCATTAATACGGAGAAGCGCTGTGAATGGCGCCCGAAAAAGACCAATCCAATTAACCAAAATTCCAGTTCCGTTGAAGTCAAGACTTTACACAGTTGCAGAAATATTCTCTCGCCTGCACGAAGCCGGGAGTGCCTCGGCCACTACGGTTACCGCCATCATGGAAGCCATGTGCAGGGAGGTGCAGGATGGATACATCCTTCAAATACGGTCTGATTTTGACCGGTCAGTCATTTCATTGCATACCACCCTGGAGGTGGAGCAGTGGTTCAGGAAGCTGGGATACCTGAAAGGGAAGTGACAAAATTCGGAAATGGTGAATGGCAGCAATCCAATGCAGAACAGTAGATGATCATGCTGCGCTCCGTTTGCTGGCTTTTGCTGTGAATCAAACCCTGCAAACACTATCGAACTGGCGGAAAAGCCTGAAGCTTACCGGAAATAAACTCATTCAGTATGGCGTCAAACTTCACGGGCTGGTCGTCCATCATGAACGTATGCGCTTCAGACAGCGTAAGCATCTGGATTTTGGAGTTGGCAGGCAGGGCACCCAACCAACTATAGTGAAAAAATGGTGCGGCATAGTTGTGCTCTGGCTTTGAGAGAAAGCCGGGGGTGAAACCAGGAATGAGGACGAGTACCGGTACGGTGAGGCTGGCGTATTCGAGGCTGAGATCGGTGCAATAAAATTCACACAGGTAGCGCACCATGACGTGAATGGGCACTGAAGACATCATTTCCCAATGCCGCGCGCCTCTCAGCGAGTCCTTGCTGAACGTACCTGCTGAAAAGTTGCCCTTGTTCCAGGTTTCTTGTGTTACGGTCTTGAACCAGTGGGGAGCAAGTCCTTTTTCAATATACCGGCATCGGGCGTCCAGGCTTCGCGGTTCGTAGGAAGGATCATTGGCGGTGAACTTCGCGATGCCACTGACAATAACAATCTTGCCCACTTTCTCAGGGTAATCCAGCGCCATGCGCATGGCAATGAGGTTGCTGTACGAAAACAGGCTGATGATCACCGGGCGGTCAATCTTTTCCTTGACGATAAGATCCTCCAGTCCCTTGAGGATTCCACGAGTCCAGTTCAGATCGCGATAATTCTCCGGCTCCGCGGGCATGGGTGGCGCCTGGGTCTTTCCGAAGCCCGGGAATGTGACTGCCCACATGCGGTACGCTTTCTCATGCCGCGCAATAAAATCCAGGAACACGCTGTGGTCAAAACCCCAGCCAGCCAGTAAAATCACATCCTGGGTTCCGGAACCGAATTTTTTTACTTCGCCCAACGCCCCCCAGACGCCGGTACGATAGGTCGGTGGGTGTACAAGATTGTTGATTGTGGGTTGGGAGACCGACGGAATCGTGCACGCGAGGAGAAGAATCAGGCAATAGGGCTTCATAAAGTTTTTTCCCTATTTACGGCCTCCTGAAAGCCGTGACGGGTCACTCAATGGAGCGCTACCTCTTTTTCTGATTGTTTTCTAAAGTCTGTAGGTGTCTGTCCGGTTAATTTCCGAAAGCTCCTCAAGAAGGTTGACTTGTTCCTGAACCCGGAGTCATAGGCGATGTGAATAATCTTGGCATGGCGATATGAATCCAGCAGCAGCAATTCTTTGGCCCTTTTTACCCGGTAGCCATTGAGCAAGTCATAGAAACTTGTATGGAGTCCTTCCGTGAGAAGCTGCGAAAGATGATGTCTGGGGATGCCGAGTTTTCGGCTAAAATGATCAACAGAGACGTCGGGATCCAGGTAGGGCTTCTCCTGATTTATGAATGCCACAAGTTTTGTTCGGTATTCGTCCATGCGTTCAGGACTTAAAGAGGAAAATTTATATTTCGGCCCGTTCAGTTCTTCTGCGTGGAAAACCTGAGGCTTGACGAATGCGGTGTACCCAACCAATTGAATCAGCAACGTTTGCAAAATCAGGTTGACATGATAGAAAACCTTAGATGGTGATCCATCGACTAACAGATAGCAGGACATGGCCATGGCAATGACCAGGTAGACGATCATCGCCTGACTGGCATGCCTCAGCCATCGTGAACGGGGACTTCCGGATTGTGCCGGTGCGCTTGCACTAATTTGATATGAGGCTATGCAGTAGCCACAAGCAAGAATGAAGTAGACGACATAGGCAACAAAAATGATATTGAACGACCATGCGGCCGTGCTGTTGATGGACTTTTCATAAATCTTTGTTTTCACAGCGTCATCCAGTTTGTAGAATGGCGACAGCAGTGCGATTTCCATCATGAAGGGAAGCAGGTGAATGATATGAACCGGTCTGATAAGAAAGTGAATATCCGCTGATTTGCGGGCGTAAAAATAAAACAGCGGGCCAATCAGGAAGGTGAGTGGAAGCGTGGTCAGAAATAACCAGGGGACGCTGCGGATATAACCTGAGGCATAAAGTACATTCTCAAAGAGATAGAATGAAAAGAGCAGAATAAGCAGGGCCAGGTAAACGGTTCCCCGGTGCGATTTACCAGAGGCAAGAAGTGTTGCCGCCATGAATATACCATGGAAGGTGCCAAAGAGATAAAAAGATTCAAGCAGAGAAAACTGCACGACAGTTCTGTTTTGCACTGCAATTTAAGAATTTTCAATACCGCTGACCTCTCGGTTGAGTTGATGCAGATCTGTAATTGTATCCATGTTGAGGTTGACGCTGCCGGTGCTTCTCCAAGATTTTGATGCTTGAGGGTCGTGCTGGCCGTTCACCCTAACTACGTTACCTGGACATTTCGGGTAGAAGTCTGAAACTCTACCCCAATCCATTTTTCTCATATCACCATCGCGTCCGACATAATCTAAGATGGGGGACAAGATGATTCCAAGTAGTCCCGCATAGAACGTGGTTCTTCAATTCGCGGCAACAATCAAACCAATGTGCCAGTATCTTAGAGATGATAATGATTGCTCCTGACTTCAGTTCACCCATGAAGTATTGATGCAGTCAGAAAAATTTCGCTCAACCTAAACACATTTGTATGATGAAATCTTTACTGTGTATGCTGTTCGCTCTGGTGACAGGTGTAAGCCTGGCGCAGGAACGGGTGGTTTCAGGCAGGGTGACGGCTCAAGAAGATGGGTCTTCATTGCCAGGCGTTAACGTGGTGCTTCGAGGCACAACGAATGGAACGGTTACCGACTCGGACGGTAACTACAGACTGGGTGTACCCGCCGCAGGCGGAACGCTGGATTTCTCGTTTATCGGTTTTGCGACCGAAGGCGTAGAAATCGGTGAGCGCTCAGTGGTCGACTTGGCCATGGTGCCTGATACCAAGCAATTGACGGAAGTCATTGTTACCGGTCAGGGCTTCGCCAAGGAGAAAAAAGCCCTTGGATATGCCGTGGGTCGTGTAGGTCAGGAGCAGATCGCTGCCCGCCCTGTCAACGACATCGGCCGCATCCTGATGGGTAAAATCCCTGGTGTGACGATCAACCCTACGGGTGGTACTTCTGGTACTGGTTCGCAGATCAACATCCGCGGATATACTACGATTACGGGTAACACACAGCCTCTCTGGGTTGTTGACGGTGTGCCTTTCAACTCGGCTACCAACAACGCCTCTGATTTTCAATCAGGCGGTACGGCTACAGCTACCAGCCGATTCCTGGACCTGGACCCGAACTCCATCGAGAGTATCAACGTGTTGAAGGGCCTTGCTGCCACGGTTCTCTACGGAGACCAGGGCCGCAACGGTGTAATCCTTGTCAACACGAAAGGTGGTAGCGGCAAGAAGCGCGATCCTGAAGTAACGATCCAGCAGACGATTTCCCAGAATGAAATCGCATCCCTGCCGGACATCAACCAGGACTACGGTGCCGGTTTCCAGCAGTTGACCAATACGGCTCAGTTCTTCAGCAACTGGGGTGCCAACTACAACGAGTTTGACTCGATCGGTCACCCCTACCAGTTCAACGGTGACGCCGTTCGTCGCGATGCCTTTGCAGCGCAGACGATGTTCAAGCGCAATCCTTTCCGTTATTCCTTGAGATTGAATGACTTCTTCAGAAAGGGCATGATCTCCAACACATCGGCCACCGTAACGGGTGGTACCGACAAGTTGGGCATTACAGCAACGATTGGTTATACCACAGAAGAAGGTTATGCCCCCGGCAACGATTTGTCGAGGATCAACGCATCGATTGGTTTCAACGGCTCGATCAGCGACAAGCTGTCGTTCCGTTCCTCCGTCATGTATTCGAATACGGATTTTGCTACGCCTCCGCTCAACGGAGCAACGGGTGGTGGTGCTGCTTTCGGTGGTGTGCCTTCCCTGTATGCCAACTTCCTGTATTCACCCCCCAACTACAACATCAACGACACCAATCTCTTTCCTTATGAAGTTCCGGGTGACAATCGTATGATGTGGTATCGCACAGGTAATGATATCCCGAACGCACGCTGGATTGCAGCGCATGCCAAGGAGACGGACGTTACGGACCGGGTTTTCACAAGTTCGACTTTGACTTATGATTTCAATGATCACGCATCATTGGCCTATCGCGTCGGCTATGATGCGTTTACCCAGCGTCAGAATCGCTCTTTTAACAAGGGTATCAGTGCCACGTATCCGAACATCAACAATGGTGTTCTTCAGACGCAGGTAATCGGTAACACGATCTGGAACCACGACTGGATATTCAGCCTGAGCAAGGAAATCACTTCCGACCTTTCGCTGAATTCACGCATCGGTTTCAACGCGCGTAACGACTACTTCCAGCGCGACGGTTTATACTCGGAAGGCCAGGTTGTATTTGGCCTGATGCGCCATTCCAACTTTACGACAGCCTCATCGCGATCAACAGCCTTCGATGGTCGAGCCTTCTATCGGACAGAAGAGCAGCAGCGCTACGGAGCCTATGGTGACTTCCAGTTTGATTACAAGAACTACTTGTTTGTCAACCTGGCTGCCCGCAACGACTGGACGTCTACTCTGGAAAGCGAGAACAACAGTATCTTCTATCCCAGCGCCAGCGCTTCGTTCATTGTGACGGAGGCTTTCTCCAGCGTGAAGTCGGATGCGCTGAACTTCTTGAAAGTTCGACTGGGATACGGTACGTCGGCCGGTCTTGGTCCACTCTATGGTACCCGTACCATCGTGGCGTCTAACCCTCGCGGATATGTGGATGCCAGCGGAGCTTATGGTGAGCACACCATCGCCGACCGTTTGGGTAACCGCGGTCTGAAGCCTGAGCTGATCTCTGAACTGGAAGCCGGCTTTGAAGCCAAGTTCCTCAAAGAGCGTATTGGCATCGACTTCACGATTTATGATCGCAGTACGGCAGATCTGATTACTGATGCGCCGATTGACCCGGCTACCGGATATCAAATCACATTCCTCAATCTGGGCAAGTTGAGTAACAAGGGCATTGAACTTGGCTTGACGGCAACGCCACTCAAGTTGGGCGCTTTTCAGTGGGATTTGATCTGGAACCTCACGATGGTCCGTCCTGAAGTTATCACCCTGGGTTCAGGCGTTGATGAGATTGTACTTGCCGGCTTCACCACCCTGGGCAATTTTGCTGTACCGGGCAGACCCATGAATATCATCAAGGGAAATGTGATTCAGCGTACACCCGAAGGGGAGAAGATCGTTGGAGCCGACGGGTTTCATGAAGTTGCCCCGGTCATCGGCGAGCTCGGCAACCCGAACCCGGACTATATCACGACGGTCATCAACACGTTTTCCTTCAAGGGCATCAGCCTCTCGTTCCAAATGGACTACCGCAAGGGCGGCAAGATGTATGGCTCAACGCCATCTGCCTTGCTGGCGCGCGGTGTATTGGGAGGAACTGCTCAGTTGAACCGTGACCTGGCATTCATCACACCGGGTGTAAAGCGCATTGACACGGATGGCAACGGATCACTCGATGGTTTCGCACCCAATGACATCCTTGCTACGGCGGCTGACTATGGCTTCAACCTGCAGTTCTTCAACCGCAACGACAACGCCATGTATGATGCCACCAACATCCGCCTCCGCGAGATTTCGCTTGGCTATACATTGCCCAAGTCGATCCTGGCCAAAACGCCGATCAAGAGAGCTTCCATTACGCTCACGGGTAACAACCTTTGGTTTGTTGCTTTCGGAACACCTAAGTATGTGAACTGGGATCCGGAAGTTGCCAGCCTGGGTGTTAACCAGGGACTGGGCTTTGATTTTCTGACAGGTCCCAGCATGAAGCGCTATGGTGCCGTCCTTAGCATGACGTTCTAGAGAGCGCAAGGATTGATCTGGTTTTAATATTTGATTGACCGTCCCCGTAAGGACGGTCAATTTTTTTCTATTGCTGTTTTATTGGGCAACTTTTGATAACTCAAGTTGATGCGCATGCAACTATTTTGCATTGGCTAATCAGTTGAGTGATGAAATCAAAGGCAGGCATCGCGGGTCTCTATGGGTTGTGCATCCTGATGATAGTGAGTTGTCGGGAAGAAGAAATCAAAATAGCGCTCAGCAAGATCACCATCGAGGCGCCATCGACAATGCTCGATTTGGATGTGACTACCACATTGACGCTATCCGCAACCGGCGTCGATCAGAACAACGACCCCATTGCCCTTGAAAATCTCCTCTGGTCATCGTCGAATCTATCCATAGCGACGGTTGACAATACCGGGCTCGTTACTGGCATAGGGCGCGGACAAGTCACCATCACAGCAACGTCTGGCGCGGTTTCTGCATCTCAGCCAATTTCAATTCTTAAATCAATCACATCAGCCGAACTTAAGTCTGGGATTCAGGCGTTGGCGGATGCGCGTTCAGGAACCGGTAAAATCCCCGGAATTTCTGTCTCGGTGCTTTTGAAAGATGGCAACCAGATTGACGTAGTCAGTGGTGTATCTGAAGTTGGTACACCCATTGTTCCGGAAATGCGCTTTGGATTAGCCAGCATTACAAAAACGGCCATTGCAGCAACGGTACTCAAGCTGGAGAGTGAGGGTATATTGTCATTGAATGATCCCATCAGTCAATGGCTCGCGTTAGGTCTTCCGAACGTCGACCATTCAATCACCATTTATCAATTGCTGAATCACCAGTCAGGCCTCAGCGACTACTTCAACCATCCCGACATATGGCCCACCGTTGAAGGCAATCTGGATCAAGCCATAACGCCCATCGAGCTTGCGGGGTTTATCGGAGAGCCCGTGTTTCCACCAGGAAACAGATTTGAATACTCCAATTCAAACTACATCATTCTTGGAATAATCATTGAAGCGGCTACCGGTAAAAAGGTTTCGCAGGTAATGCGCGAGAAATTCTGGCAACCGCTGGCGTTGAACAGTTTTTATTTTGGCGCGGAAGAAATCCCAACGGGAGCGGTAGCCGCACCCTGGCGAGACCAGAATGGCGACCTGGTGTTGGAAGATATCAGCAGTGAATTCAGGGCTGCGTACCATAGCGCCTTCTATGCGGCTGCTGATGTGTTTTCAACGGCGCATGACCTGGCCATTTGGGCCAGAGAACTTTACGCTGATGACGGCCAGGCCATAACGGTGGCCGCCCGTCAGAAAATGTTGAATTTCTATTTTGTAGCAGGTCAGCCCGATTGGGATGGATATGGACTGGGCGTAAGACGCTGGACGATTGCAGGCCGAGTGCTCTGGGGTCACACCGGAGGCATGCGTGGCTACACCACCAATATGTTTTGGGATCCGGTTCGCCAATACAGCATCGTTATTTTGACAAACCAGAGCCTGGCTCCCAATGGCGGACTGATGATTCGCGAAATACTGACAGGGACGATCAATTTGCTCGATACCCGGTAGTTGAATTGCCCATTTCCGTTGGCCGTTGGCCGATATTCATTGTCCGGCCCGGCCCCTGCGTAACCTTTTCCCCTGTTCCTTGTATAAGGGTTAAAGCCCCCGCCTAATGTTGAGAAAATTCTTTCAAGTCGCCCTCCGCCAGTCCCGCCGCCATCCGTTCTATTTCTCGCTCAACCTTCTGGGTCTCACAACGGGTATTGCCTGCTGCCTGGTTATTTTCCAGTACGTCAGGTATGAATTGAGTTTTGACAAGTTTCATGAGAAGGGGAGCCGGATCTACCGGGTGAATTACGACATCACCATGGCGGGGGCCCAGACGATCTCGCCATCCGTACCCGTGTTTGTAGGACCACACATCAAGGCCCAGTTTCCGGAAGTGGAGAGCGCCGTCCGATTCCTCGATGGTTTTGGTGAGAGAACGTTGAGTTACGGTGACAAGATTTTTGATGAAAATGGCTTCGCCTGGGCTGACTCCAACTTCTTCGAGGTCTTTGATTTCAAAGCGGTGGAGGGAAATCTCAAGACCGCATTGTCAAGACCCGGAACACTGGTGATCACACAATCGATGGCCAGGAAATACTTTGGCGAGGAGGATCCGCTGGGGAAGTCGATCCTAGTCAACAATGCCCGCACATACGAGGTAGCGGCGGTGATGGAAGATGTTCCCTCCAACTCCCATTTTTCATTCAGCTTCCTCACCTCATTATACAGTATCCGCGATCTGGACGAACGGGTAGGTTGGAACAACCCCAACTATGCGACATTTTTATTGTTGAAGTCCGGATCGGACGTGGGGGGGCTGGCACAGAAGATCGAACATTGGGTTAACCCGGAAGCCGAAACGCCTCCTGAAAACATTCTGCATCTGCCCCTTGAGCCGCTGGGTGAAGTTCATTTCAATACCCGGGTATTCAACTACGCCGGACGGTTGGCGATCACTGATTTTAAGCACGTGATCATCTTTGGTTCTGTAGGTATGCTTATACTGCTGATCGCCTGTATCAACTATGTGAACCTGGCAACATCCAGGGCATCTACCCGTGCCAAAGAAGTGGGCATGCGGAAAGCAGTGGGTGCAACCTTTGCACAATTGGTAACGCAATTTCTTGCCGAGTCCTTCTTTATGGTTCTCCCGGCCATGATACTCTCGGTGGCAGTCGTCAAGTTGCTGCTGCCGCTCGTGAATGCATCCCTGGGGAAGAAGATTCCTTTCGATCTCATGGCTCCCGATTTTCTGTGGGTTGCTTTCGGAGGCTGGATTGTGCTCTCCGTATTGGCCGGCTTCTATCCTGCACTGGTGTTGGCCCGCTTCAAGCCGATGGCTGTCTTGAAAGGAAATATTACGCACGGCAACTTCAGTCTGCGCAAAGCGCTGGTCGTTTTCCAGTTCTCCATGTCCACCATTCTGATCACCGGTACGTTTATCTTGCTGGGCCAGCTGAATTACATGCAGTCTGCCAAACTGGGACTTGACAAGGATCACGTTTTCCTCATCCGGGGCAACAGCGATGTAGCCAAGAGCATAAGCAATTTCTCCCAGATCCTTCGATCGATCCCTGGTGTACAGGAGGTCACAACAACCATGCGCTCACCCTTTCGTACGGTGATCGGCAATGGCTTCACCTTGTCGGCGAACCCCGGCAACGATGCTTCCTGGGCGGTGGTTGGTGCAGTGGCCGCCGATGAATACTACCTGAAGACCCTGAATATTCCTTTGATCGCCGGTCGCGGGTTTGATCCAACGAAGTATTCTGGTGATTCCATCAGGAATGAATTCATTGTCAACGAGACCTTTCTCCGTCAATTTGGCCTTTCAACTGACGAGGCCATAGGCATGCAAGTCACATTGGGCACTGTCGCCGACAATGGCCCCGGAACGATTGTCGGCGTCATGAAGGATTTTCACACCGCGTCGATGCACACGAAAGTTGGCCCCATCGTGTTGTTCAATGATCCATCGTATCGCTCCAGCCTGCTCGTCCGGGTCGATGGTACACATGTGCAGGAGGTTATTGCAGCCGTTGAGAAGGAGTGGAAGTCGGTGGCCCCCAGCCGCCCGTTCAATTACCTGTTTCTCGATGAGGAGTATGACGCGCTATACAGAAGCGAGATGCAGATGAGTACCCTGATCACCATTTTTTCCGGCATTGCCATTGCGATCGCGTGCTTCGGTTTGCTGGGTTTGTCGTCGTTCACCAGTGTGCAGCGTGCGCGTGAGATCGGCATCCGGAAAGTGATGGGCGCCACGACGGAAAGCATTGTCCTGCTCCTGTCTCGCGGGTACCTGGGACTGCTCCTCGTAGCCTGCTTCATTGCCATACCCATCACCTACTATCTCATGAATCAATGGCTGCAAGGGTTCGCTTACCACATCACCCCTGGCCCGTTATACTTCCTGGGTGCTGTCGGAGCTGTAATCATCATCGCGTGGGTAACCGTCGGCTATCATTCGGTCAAAGCATCATTGGCGAATCCTGCGAATACGTTGAAGTATGAGTAGAACCATGCGTTGAATTCTTTGACTGCGTAAAGAACCGGCTGGGTGCAATCCCTGTCATTTCCTTGAATTGTTTGCTGAAGGAAAAGATGTCAGGATACCCGCAAGCCTGGGCTGTCTCTTTCACCGAGTTGCCCTTGCCCAGGAGTACCCGGGCATATTCGATTCTTCGCCTGACATAGTATTGGTGAGGTGTTTCATTGAATACCTGTCTGAAATTCCTGATGAACGCATACTTGGACATCATGGCCTCGCGAGCCACCACATTCAGGTTGAACTTCATCATGCACGTGGCGTCCATGAATCGCCTGGCGGTTTCCACAGACCTGAGAATAGCCAGCCGGGTGCCAAGGCGTTTTCTTCTGATTCTGATCAGCAAGGGAAGACTGTCAGGAACGATGTGTCGGTTCATTCCTTCGGATTGAGCCGGTGAGATCGGAACGGAGCACCCTGCTTCGGAGTGATATGACGATGAGCGTGTCGATCGCTGATATCTTGTACAAGGGAGTTCCGGAAGGGGCTGCTCGCTAAAGTAAGAGGTTCCTCCAGAGACATGGTGATTAGTCGATACGACCATTGGACTGACGTTTCGTTTGTGAGGGAATTTCACACGAAAAATCAAGAATGACTTTCCCCCAATGAGGGGATTGGTGTGGTCTGCATCCTATGAGGTACGAAATGCCTGGGTTTCGGGCCGGGCGTCAGCAATCACTAACGCAGGAAGAGGGAAGCCTGTCCCTTGTACGACCGGCTGAGCTTCAACTCCACTCCATTCCGCAGCACAACAAAGTATTCGCCGCTGTGATGCTTGCGAAGTTGCTTCACCTGGTCTATCCTGACGATGATGGAGCGGTTTATTCGGGCAAAACTTTCCGGGTGGAGGATTTCCGTCAGGTGAGCGATGGTGTCGCGGTGGATGTATTTTTTTTCGGCCGTGTTGATTTCAACATAGTTACCGGATGCCTGCACCCAAAGTATTTCTTTTTCCTCAACGATGTGAATGGTGTCGGCGATGGTGACGCTGAATTTCGATTTCAGGTGGTCGGTGCGTGGTGAACGGTCATGGAGCAATTGCGTGATGGTTTCCAGCTTCCGGATGGCCTCCCGTTCTTCCAGACTCTCTCTGACGCGATCCAGCGTTTTGAAGAATCGGCTGTCGGTGTAGGGTTTTAACAAATAGTCGATAGCGCTTTGTTCAAAAGCTTTGATGGCATAAGTGTCGTAGGCAGTGGTAAAAACGATTAATGGGTTGCTCTTGAGTTCAGTCAACACCTCCATCCCGGTCATTTTTGGCATCTCGATATCCATAAACACCACATCGGGTTTGTGTCGATCGATTTGTTCCAGTGCATCCCTGCCATTCACCGCCTCGCCGACAACTACCCAGTCCTCTTGGCCAGCGAGCAGTAACTTGATGGATTCGCGGGAGAGTACTTCGTCATCAACGATCAGTACCTTATACTGGCTCATGGTCATTCTTTTTTTGTGGGACCACAATCGTTACCCGTGTTCCTCCTTGGTCATTCCTGTGAGAAATGCTGAATGTATACTGATCGCCATACAGACTGGTCAACCTGGCCATCGTGTTCTGCAGCCCAATGCCCGCACACTTTTGCAGATCCCACACCACTGGTAAACCGGCACCGTTGTCTTCGATCTGAATGATACAGTTTTCAGCTGAACGCCTTAGACTAATGGAGAGTTCACCATCATCCATCTGTTTCAGACCGTGCTTGATAGAGTTTTCAACGATTGGCTGAAGCAATAAATTGGGCAAAGGAAAGTCAAGGGCGTCCTCCTGAATATCCCATTGTATCCTTAACCGGTCCTGAAAACGGATCTCTTCTATCTTCAAATAGTCTTTTAGGAAGGCAATTTCTTCTCTGGCTGGCACCAGATTCTTGGAGCCCTCATACACAGTATAGCGAAGCATGTCGCTAAGGTGTGTGATGGTAGAAATGGCCTTGTCTTTTTCCTGCAAGCGAACCAGCGAGGCGACTGAGTGCAATGTATTGAACAGAAAGTGAGGATTGAGTTGCATCCGAAGCGCCATGAGCCTGGCATCCGACAATTGTCGTTCCAGTACCTGTGACTTGAGTTTAAGGTTTGTACGCTCCGATTCTGCTTTCTTGTACTCTACAAACCAAAGGAACGCGGTGTACGCGGCTGCAATGAAACAGTAATGCAGCATGCTGCCAAAGGCCCATGCGCGCGAATAGGCGATTCCTGTTTCCATGACACTGCCTTGAAATTGAGGGTTCATGTCGCCGCCAAGAAATAGAACAGCGATCATGGCGTGAAGGAATGCCCTGAAAAGGAGGAGGACAACCGCGTTGCCTGAATGTATCATAATCGCCAGCGGCACTTGCTTCCTTTTCCAGAAGTACTCCGTCACCCAAAGTATGGCTGGTGTAACCAGCATCCACCCGATGGCCGCCAGGTATTGCCGGAACGCAATCGTTCCCCAGTCCAGGCTACCAGGTGCCGGATGATTCAGCCATGACTCGGCCAGACGGACCAACGCCCAAAGGCTCCAGCCTCCAACAATGATGGCTATTTTGGTTTTATGCCTGGCGAACATTCAGATCAGCGTAACACAACCACTTTGAACAAAGGTGAGGTAATTTCTGCGCTTTCATCAAATGGAAAGACCGGGATGGTTCAAACCAGGCAAATTTTTTGATCCACAGGCTTGTCAAATGTTGCCAACTTAAGGTACGTGCACCCGGATTCTGTAACCGCGCGCAAACATTATAGTTATAGAGAAAACTGAATCATGAACCATTTCCCGTCCTATTTTCTCATCTGCATACTGTGGCCTGGCATGGTTTTCTGCCAAAAAAGCATGAACGGTGTCTATGCGTTTGAGGATGGAACTTACCTGTGCATAAGTTCCCTTGATGGAAATCCGGTGATAACGTTCAGCGATGGAAACGTGCGCGGACTGCGGCCGTCAAATGCAGGAAAAGGGTTTGAATTCGGTGATGCAATAGGTCAATTTAATCGGGTGGAGGGAATTGTTGTAAAGCGCAGTCGGAACAGCCTGGAACTGAGAAGAATTGGTGAATCTGCGAAGATTGGCACAAGGAGGGTCTTCAAAGAGAAGCCGGTACAACTCAAGAATGGTGAAGTGGAGCTTTCCGGTACACTGATATTGCCTCCCGGCGAAGGCCCATTCCCGTGTGTCATTCTCACCCACGGATCTGGCCCTGAAAGACGTGAGTCAAGTCAGGGGCTTTCATACCTGTTCGCGGGCAACGGTATTGCAGCCTTCATTTATGACAAGCGCTTTGTTGGCGACAAGGATGAGAACAGATGGCAAGACTCTTTTGAAAACTATGCCGGCGATGCCATAGCGGCGGCCACCAAACTGGCGTCAAGCCCTCATGTCATGCCGGGCAAGATTGGAATATTCGGGCACAGCCAGGGTGGCTGGGTCGCTCCGCTGGCCGCCAGCAAGTCGACATTGTTTTCCTTTTTGATCATCAGCGCAGGCAATGTGGTGTCGCCGGTAGAACAACACTTATATAATGGGTCATGCCGATTGCGTCAGGGCGGAGTAAAAGAAAGGGCGATCAAGGAGATCTATGACTTCAGGTGGATCAAGTACGAGGCGGGTATTTCTGGCAATCTTGACAAGTACAATGCCGCCCTTCCGATTGCCAAAGAGAAGATCTGGTTCGAGCGAACTGGGGATGGGGTGCCGATCGCTGTCTTTTGGAAAGAGAACGGCTTCTATGATACGCGACCTGCGCTCAGAAAGGTTAAGTGTCCTGTGCTCGTCATGGCAGGTGAGTTGGACAAATACTCAGACACACAAAGGAACATGCAACTGTTCAAAGAGGTGTTTGCCGAGAGCGGAAACCAGGATGTAACCTACCGGATATTTCCTTCGGCCAACCACGCCTATTTGGAAACACCCACAGGCATGCTGGACGAAACAGAAATGGCAACGCTCAGGAAATTTGCCGATGGCTACCTGGATTTGCTCTTCTCCTGGGTGAAAGAAAGAACGGCCGCGCGATAAAGGCGGGGTGTCCTACACCTGACAGGTGTAGGACACCGTAGGGCTGCAGGGAGCAGCCTGGGGTATTTTTTGATTGCATTGCGCCGACAACGATCCCGGAAACTGATTTTGCGTTTCCAGAATAGGGAGGATTCTGCCGGCGACAACAAAGCAACTTTTGACAAGCAAGCGCAATGACAGTTTAGACAGATTTGCTTTAAAGAATATAGATGTCGACCAGGAAAATGAGCTTTTGCAAAAGAACCTTGCGCTTGATGCCCGCGTATTGGCTGGCCTTACTGCCATCGTGCTCCGATCAGGAAGCCGTGGTGCCAGCCCCGCCCACCGTCAATACCGTTACCATTGCTGATGTCTCCAACTTCGGCGATGGACGTGACTTGGAAGTAACCCTTGGTAGCCTCAGTGATCCATCAAGCGTCACGGAATTGCGGATCATTGTTGTCAAGTCGGCCAACGCAACAGCGATGACACTCGCCGCAGCAGAATCCCTGACAAGCTTCTATACAGCGACGACACCAGAAACCAACAAGAAAATGACCCTCAGCCAGGATGCCAAGGACAGCGACGGGTCGACCATTACTGAGGACCAGGCATACGTCGTTGTTGTGTTGACGGTCGGCAAGGGAGGAACAAACGCATTGTCGAAACCATCGAATGGGTTGACATTGACATTGCAAGAGACTCCTACATCGAGCGCCCCACACATTGATGATGTCTCCAATTTTGGCGATGGTCGGGATATCCTGGTGTCATTTTCGAAAGTCAATGACGAGACCTTGATTACCGGGTATCGGATCATCGTTGTCAAGGCGGTATCGGCAGCCACATTCACACTCACCGAAGCAGATGCGTTAACGACAGACCGATACACCGGGGTGACGAAGTCCGGCGCTGACGTTTCCGTTACCCTTTCCATGACAACGTTGGATAGTGATGGCAACCTGATTGTCCAGGATGGTCAGTACAGGGCATTCATCCTGACGCTGGGTGCTGACAGAAATACCGGCGTGAATAAGTTGTCGGCTGCCTCCAATGCCCTCACGGTCGAAATCCCCACGGCCCCAGCCATTACGGGCCTGTCGGTTGTGGATGTGGCCAATAATGCGAACGCAAAAGATATCGAAGTAAAATTCAGCAGGGTGCTCAACGAGGATATGATCGCGTCGTACCGGGCCATTATCGTAAAAGCAACGGCCGCGCCTTCTATGGATCTGGCAGTTGCGGAGTCGTTACCGTTGGGACGGTATGTTACCATCCTGAAAACGGGGAACAACATTGCGCAGGAATTGACTGCGGGCGTGTTGGACAGTGATGGCGATGCCATCCAGGAATCGGTGGCCTATGTAGTGCGGGTTCTTTCAGTGGCCGACGGCGTCGTGGCCGGAAAAAATAGTTTGTCACCTGGGTCCGCCAACATAACGCTCATGCAAAAAAATGCCGTCCGCACATTCGCTTCGTTTCCTTCCTCCGGTACGGGTGGCATGGAGGTCGATGCAAGCGGTAATGTTTATTTTGGTGACTTTGGGCTGTCAGAAACATCGCCGGGAACGCTGGTGTACAAAATTACACCGGGTGGAGCAACTTCCGTTTTCGTGGGTGGGATGATGGCCGCAGACGGCAATGACTTTGACAGTCAGGGCAACTTCTATTCAGTAAGTTGGACGGCCAATCAGATCATCAAGGTAACACCGTCGGGTACACGCAGCGTTTTTGCCGCCGGAGGTGTGGTCAATGGTCCTATTGGCATAGCCATCGATGCCAGCGACAACTTGTTTGTCACCTGTTACAACAACAATACAGTCCTGAAGATCGCGTCTAATGGCGCTGCCAGCCTGTTTTCCACCTCTGGACTTTACAATGGACCTAACGGTATTGATATTGATGCGGCGGGTAACATCTATGTATCGAACTACAACGATGGCAGCGTGATCAAAGTGAATAAGGACAATGGCAGCGCTACATTGTTCGCGAGTACCGTCGGACAGAACGCCCATCTGGTGATCAAGAATGACATAATATATGTAGCAGGCCGGTCGAGTCACAAGATCTACAAAGTCACCTTGGCCGGAGTGGTCTCGGATTTTCTGGGAACCGGTGTGGTGGGGAATCAAAACGGACCCATTGAAACCGCCTCCATCAATTCACCCAATGACATTGCATTCAATGCCACCGGTACAAAGATGTATATCAGTGTAAAGAGCCCGACGGTAGTCGCCAACCAGTTTGGGCCGGCCTTTGTCAAGGAGGTTAGTATTGTTGAGTGAGTGGAGTGGTGGTAGATTCTGGATACTGGATGCTGGATGCTGGATGCTGGGTACTGGCTAGTGGGTCTAGTTGCGGACCAATACTTGTCCCGTGATATTGGCGATGGATGCTCGAGGACATATCCCTTCGCATGCCGTATAATTGCTTGGAAGTGGGATGAGATAGTGCATTTGCATTTGGAAACCCCTAATTTGGTTTCATGACCGGAACCTCAGTATCGACAGGAAGAAACCTGAATGTAATGATTCGGGTTATGCTTGTTTTAGTTTTCTGTTCGTTTTTTCAGATTGCCAAGGGGCAAGGAAAGAAGAGGTCGAAAGTACCCAATGTTGCAAGAGCCGACTCGTTGTTTTTGAAGCAGGCGTATGCTGCAGCCATACCCATGTATGAGGAGTACCTGCGGATGAAGGCAAATCAATCGAACGTGCAGGCATGGAATCGGTTAGGCGTATCATGCCTGAACACCAACCGCGGCGCGGATGCAGTCCGTGCGTTTGATGAGGTCAGCCGGCTCAATCCTCGATTGCAAGGATTGTATATCAACCGGTCCAAAGCCTACTCCCTAACCAATGAGATCGATAAGGCTATCGCCATGATCGATAGTGCCGCACAGAGAAATTCGTTTAGAAATTACAAATTACTTGAACAGGATCCTCTGTTTGAAAATCTTAGGAAGTCACCCCGTTACAAAGCTGTCTATGATCAACTGTTTGCATCAGCCTATCCCTGTGACCGTCTGCCGCAAGCCAGGCAGTTTGACTTCTGGCTTGGCGATTGGGATGTATACCTGACATCAAACATGAGTGTGAAGGCTGGCTTCAACCGCATAACCAAACAATCCGGAGGTTGTGTGCTTCTCGAGAGCTGGGAGTCGCAAGGACCTCATTCGGGCGTAAGCATCAACTACTATAATCCTGCCGACAGTACCTGGAAGCAAAAATGGGCGGGTTCCGGCCAGGATATACAGGAATTCTATGACGGAAAATATTCGGATGGGGCCATGCGGTTCAAATGGGATGCCCCGAATGCGCAGGGGCGATTGACGTTTACGAACCTCGAGCCCGGCAAAGTGCGCCAGCACAGCGAGCAATCTCCGGATGGTGGCAAGACATGGCAGACTGTCTACGACTTTACTTATATCCTGAGAAAGTAGTTTTTCAACTGTTTCCTGAATCCAAGTAACCAGTGTTTGGTTGCCTCACGGGTATTTCTGATGAGGGAAGCAGGTTTTCCGCCCTCCAATCAGGCTATTGTCCAATCCTCTTATATTCGTAGTCAAAAAACACATTATGAGAAGGTACCTGATTTCAGCGCTGCTCATTATTGCCATTCCTGCTCTTTCGCAGAACCTCAATGCGGATTTTGATGCGATGATGAAAGCAAAGTATAAGTCCGGAGAGCCAGGGGCGGTTGCACTGATCGCGAAAGCAGGCAAACCTATCTACCGCCAGGCTTACGGCATGGCCGACCTGGAAAACAACATTGTCATGCGGCCCGAACATGTGTTTGAGATAGGCTCGATCACCAAGCAATTCACAGCGGTGGCCATTCTTATGCTGATGGAACAAGGAAAGCTCAAACTCGATGACCCCGTAACAAAGTTCATCCCAGACTACCCAATGCACGGCTATACCATCACCATCCATCACTTGTTGACCCACACATCAGGTATCAGGAGCTACACCGGCATGGAGAAATGGACTAAACTATGGCGCCAGGAAATGACGCCGATGGAAATGATCAACTTGTTCAAAAATGAACCAATGGACTTCGCGCCTGGCGACCAATGGCGATACAACAATTCGGCTTACTTCATGCTGGGCTATATAATAGAGAAGGCGTCAGGCGTGCCGTATCCTGAATTTTTGGAAAAGAACATCTTCACGCCGCTTGGTTTGAAGAATACATACTACGGTAGTCATTCGAAGATCATCCGGAACCGCGCTCAGGGATACCAGAAGTCCGGCGAGTATGTCAATGCGGAATACCTGAGCCTTACCCAACCTTACGCGGCTGGTTCCATCATTTCCAACGTTGATGATTTGTTAGCCTGGCAATTGGCTGTCAACGCCAACAAACTGATCAAGAAGGAAACGCAGCAATTGGCGTATACACCGGTAAAGCTCAACAACGGAAAAGTTCAGGAATACGGCTATGGCTGGGGCATCGGCGATATTAATGGCAGTCCAACCGTTGGACACTCCGGCGGGATCTTTGGTTATAGCACCAATGCCATCTACCTGCCGAAGGAAGATTTGTTTGTTGCTGTATTTTCCAATTGTGATTGTGGGGATCCGAGCGAAGTGTCAACGCGCATGGCTGCCAAAGCCATTGGCAAACCGTATCCCGACCCTGTTGCGAAAGTAAAACTTGACGCTGCCTATGCCAAGTCAATCACGGGCGTATATGAGTTTGAAGATGGAGCTACCCGCTACATTACCCTGGACGGCGAGCAACTTTACAGTCAGCGTACCGATGGCAGCAAATTCAAGATCTTTCCACAGGACAAGACCAACTTTGTTTATGAGTCAGGCTTCTCATCTCTTCAATTGATCATGGATAATGGTGTCGTGAAGGAGGCGTTGATGAAAAACCGTGGCGAAGTGATCAAGGGTGTGAAGAGCAACAAGGCCCTACCCACGCGAATCGAAGTTCCCGTTGATCCTGCTGTGCTTCAGCAGTATGCCGGTACGTACGAGATTCAGCCAGGGTTCAATCTTGTGATGACCGTCGAGGATGGCCATTTGATGTCACAGGCCACCGGTCAGGCAAAGTTCGAACTCTTTGCCGAGTCACCGACAAAGTTTTTCCTCAAAGTGGTTGATGCCCAGGTAGAGTTCACGCCCAACGCGAACGGAAAATTTGATCTGATCCTCCACCAGGGTGGCCAGAAGATACCCGGCAAATTGATTCGGTAGCCAGTTGTGTCTATAAGCCTGGCGCAAAGCCGGAATCCGGAATGATCAATTAGATCTTGACATACGTTTCCGTCACTGAGCAACCACCGGGGGGATATACCAGGGTGAGGTGTCCATCAGTAAGAACGTAAGACGGTGAGAAACTGCCTCCGGGGCTTGAGATCGTTAGCGTGCTGCCGCTCAGCGTGTAAGTGAAATTGAATGCGCCGCCGGAGAATGTAAAAACAACCGTGTTGCCTGTGAATGTCAGCGTTGGACAATCGGCCGAGCACGTGGTGGCGCCGTCATCGTCAGGATTCTCGCAGTTTGTGGCCGTTGATCCCGTAAATCGCCACATGCCCGCGAAAGGATTGACGGTAAATGGCGTAGCGCTGACGGCTGATTGTCCGCCGACGGTAACCGTAATAATTCCCGAAGTGGCTCCGGCAGGAACGGTTGCCGTGATGCTTGTTCCCGAACTTGCGGTGACTACGGCTGTGATGCCGTTGAATTTCACTTCATTCGCTTCCGGTGTACCGCTGAAATTAACGCCGGTCAATGTTACGGAACTGGCAACCGGGCCCGAATTGGGTGTGAAGGCGATAATGGAGGGTATCGGGGCGGGATCCGATTTGGTGCAAGACAGAATAAGGGATGAGCCTAAGAGTACAAGGAGAAGCGGGGAGGATTTCATTAGGCAGGAAGGTGAATGAAAGGTAACTGGGAATTGCCGTAAAGCCTTGAAGAAAGTACAAAGTCACGCCAAGCGAGGGAGAAAACAGGGCCAAAGGGCATGTTCACCAACACCAAATGATCAACGCTTTCGGACCTATCGGACGGTCGAAGCCACTATTCTTCTGTCACTGAAACGGAATTCTTCATGCAAGTTGATTGTCGTGGATTCTTTCATTTATGCCGGCACCATGCTATCTTAATAATAGTTTTCATGGCTTCATTCTACGTCAAGAATATGGTTTGCAACCGCTGCATCATGGCAGTCCAGCAGCAATTGGAGGGCTTGGGGCTTCATCCGGAAAAGGTGGTATTGGGTGAAGTGAACCTGCGCGAAGAAGAGATCAGTGTCAAGACCTGGGCGACTATTGACAAGGCACTTCACGATTTGGGATTTGAGCGTATCGATGACCGCAAGTCAAGGTTAATTGAGTCCATCAAGGTTGAAGTGATCAAGCGCATTCACCATCCAGACGGGCTTGACCGAAAGCACACCTGGTCGACCATATTGGCTGAGAAACTGCATTATGACTATAACCATCTTAGCAGTTTATTTTCTTCGGTGGAAGGGATAACGCTGGAGCAATATATTATTCGTCAGAAGATTGAGCGGGTCAAGGAATTGCTTTTTTATGACGAACGAAACCTAAGTGAAATTGCAGATCTGTTGGGGTATAGCAGCGTAGCCCATCTTTCTTCACAGTTTAGAAAAATTACTGGCCTTACACCAACCGGGCTTAAAAAGTCACGGAATACCGACGGAGTGCGGAAGCCGCTCGACCACATCACCTGACTTCCAGGTTCCGCCCACACAAACATCACGGGAATATATAAGAGAAAGCCCTTAAAGTGCAAAACGCAAGGGGCTCTCTGGCGGTATACTTGCAGTATAATCAGACACTGCAAAAGGAAACACTTATGGAAGCATCCAAAAGCAAAAAGAATATGAAACGCAATACTTTCCCCGTACTTAAGATGACATGTGCATCGTGCGCGATTAGCGTAGAATCCATGTTGAAGGCCACAAAGGGCGTTGCATCGGCATCAGTGAATTTCGCCAACCAGTCGGCGCTGGTGGAATTCGATCCTGCCGTTGCTACACCGCAGGACTTGCGGCAGGTGGTGCAATCCATTGGCTATGATCTGGTCGTGGATGGTGATGACCCGCAGGCGATTCAGGAAGAGGCCAGGGCCAAACACATGAAGGAGGTGACGAACCAGACGATTGGGTCTGCGGTGCTTTCTGTTCCCGTGGTCATTATCGGCATGTTCTTCATGGGCCTTCCATACGGCAATTACATTTCCATGGCCCTCGCCGCTCCTGTGGTGTTCTACTTTGGCCGCAGCTTTTTCATCAATGCGTTGAAGCAAGCACGCTTTGGCAAGGCCAATATGGACACCCTCGTGGCGCTGTCGACGGGCATTGCTTTTTTCTTCAGTGTGTTCAACACTTTCTTTCCCGAGTTCTGGCACGCACGCGGACTGCATGCGCATGTCTACTACGAAGCTGCGGCAGTTGTCGTCACGTTCATCTCGCTGGGCAAATGGCTGGAGGAAAGAGCCAAGTCGGGTACTTCGACGGCCATCCGGAAGTTGATGGGGTTGCAGCCAAAGACGGTTCTGGCGATCGTGGAGGGTGTGGAACGGGAGTTGCCAATCGCGTCCATACAAGTTGGAAACATCCTCATGGTCCGCCCCGGCGAGAGAATTCCTGTCGATGGTGTGGTAACATCAGGCAATTCCTATGTCGACGAAAGCATGATCTCTGGCGAACCTGTGGCAGTAGAGAAAAAATCCGGGGCATCGGTATTTGCAGGAACCATCAACCAGAAAGGCAGCTTCCGGATGGAGGCCAGGAAAGTGGGCGGTGATACGATCCTTGCACAAATCATCAGGATGGTTCAGGAAGCGCAGGGCAGCAAGGCGCCGGTCCAACGGCTGGTTGATAAAATTGCCGGAGTCTTTGTACCGGTGGTCATCGGCATTTCCATGATGACGTTCATCGCATGGATGGTGCTTGGTGGTGAAGATGCATTTACCCATGCGCTCCTCACCTCGATTACTGTTCTCGTGATTGCGTGCCCCTGTGCCCTGGGTCTGGCAACACCGACGGCCATCATGGTGGGCGTTGGAAAAGGAGCGGAAAATAATATCCTGATTAAGGATGCTGAGAGCCTTGAACTTGCGCGCCGGGTAACAGCCGTTGTGCTCGATAAAACAGGAACAATCACGGAAGGGAAGCCCGTCGTCACCGAGTTGCGGTGGACAACCCATGCCACTGACCAGCACAAGTTGCGGGATGTCCTCTACAGCCTTGAGGTTCAGTCCGAACATCCCCTGGCCCAGGCGGTGGTCGACCGGTTAAAGGCAGCGCAGGCTTCGTCGATGACGGTGACCGACTTCAAGAGCACTACAGGCAAAGGATTGCAAGCCAAGGTTGAAGAAGAAGTGTACATGGTTGGAAGCACCGCCTTGCTTGCGGAGCATGGTTTGATGTTGCCAACGGACCTCGAGACACAAGCCAGACGACTTCAGGATGAAGCCAGGACAGTGGTGTACTTTGCCAATCAACGGTCGGTGCTGGCGATCATTGCCATCGCCGATCAGGTCAAAACGACTTCGGTAGCGGCCGTTAAAAAACTGGAGCTCATGGGAATCGAAGTGCACATGCTCACCGGCGACAATGAAGCCACGGCAGCAGCGGTTGCCAGGCAGGTGGGGCTCAGTCATTTCAAGTCGGGCGTGATGCCCACCGACAAAGCGGAATTTGTCAGACAGCTCCAGGCCTCCGGAAAAGTTGTTGCCATGGTCGGCGATGGCATCAACGACGCACAGGCGCTGGCCCAGGCCGATGTGAGCATAGCCATGGGCAAGGGCTCTGACATCGCTATGGATGTGGCGAAGATGACACTGATTACGTCGGATCTGAATGCCATTCCCAAAGCATTTGTGCTTTCAGCCAAAACTGTCCGCGGTATCCGACAGAACCTCTTCTGGGCCTTTATATATAATGTCATAGGCATCCCCATCGCGGCGGGTGTCTTGTTTCCCATCAACGGCTTTCTCCTCGACCCCATGATAGCAGGAGCGGCCATGGCGCTGAGTTCGGTGAGTGTCGTGGGGAATAGCCTCCGGTTGAAATTGGCGTCAATTTGAGAATTGCCGGAGGAATGATTTGTGATTGGCTTGCCTGAATTTCTCCGTGTACCTCTGTGGCTTCTCCGTGTACCTCCGTGTAACTTTTTTATTTTTGGTGATTGGGACATTTCTCCCGGAAATTGTAGTCATCTTGGCGAAAGTCCGTTTTCGGGAATGATTTGGTTGAACTAAATTCGACCGTTCATTATGCACAAGAAGGTTACCAAGTCTATCAAGCCACTGGTCAAGCACACCGATGTTGTGCTGATGGGTGCCGGGATCATGAGTGCTACGCTGGGGATTATCCTCAAAGAACTCAATCCCGAAATGACCATTCAGGTATTCGAACGCCTTGACGATGCTGGCACGGAGAGCTCTGACGCCTGGCATAACGCGGGTACTGGCCATGCTGCTTTCTGTGAACTCAATTACACACCGGAAAAGGTTGACGGTCATGTCAATATTTCCAAGGCGGCCAAGATCGGTGAGGCATTTGAGGTATCACGGGAGTTTTGGTCGTACCTCGTAGAGAAAAAACACATTGCCGATCCGGCAACATTCATCGCGCGCGTGCCGCACATGAGTATGGTGTGGGGCGATGCCAACGTCAGGTTTCTTCGTGAGCGTTACAAGGCCATGCAACAATGTCCATTGTTTCATAATATGCAATGGTCGGAAGACCGTGAGCAGATCGCTCAATGGGCACCCATCGTGATGCGGGGAAGAGCCGGTGACATGCCGTTGGCGGCGACGCGCGTGGAAGAAGGAACGGACGTGAATTTCGGGACGCTAACCCGGGCCATGTTCCGTTCACTCAGCAAAATGCCCGGTGTAAAAATTCATTATAATGTGGAAGCCCTCGACCTCGACCCTGATGGCAAGGGCGGTTGGAAAGTGAAAGTTCATAACCTGCTGAATGATGAGCGGGGTTCTGTGACCACAAACTTTGTCTTCATTGGAGCGGGCGGAGCTACCCTGCATCTCCTTAAGCGGGCAGAAATCGAGGAGCGTGATGGGTTCGGCGGATTTCCGGTGAGTGGTCTTTGGCTGAAGTGTCACAACAACGACCTCATCCGCGATCACCACGCCAAGGTTTATGGCAAAGCATCGGTGGGCGCTCCGCCCATGTCGGTGCCGCACATTGATACACGCATTATTAACGGCAAGAAGGAGTTGCTTTTCGGACCTTTCGCCGGATTCTCAACGAAGTTTCTAAAAAATGGATCACTCATGGATTTGCCGAAGTCTATTCAGCTTGACAATGCCATACCCATGATTTTCGCAGGCCTCAAGAACATGCCGTTGACGAAGTATCTGATTGAACAGCTTCGTCTTTCTCCACAGGATCGGTTGGATAGCCTCCGTGAGTATGTTCCGACGGCCGAGCTGAAGGATTGGGAACTCCTTGAAGCCGGACAACGGGTGCAGGTCATCAAGAAAGACAAGAAGGAGGGTGGTGTGCTCGAGTTTGGAACAGAAATGGTGGTATCCAAAGACGGAACAGTCGCCGCTTTGCTGGGTGCTTCTCCCGGAGCATCAACAGCGGCGGCCGTCATGATGAATCTGGTGAGCAAGTGCTTCAAGAAGGATTTTCACTCCGAGGCATGGCAAAGCAAGTTGAGAGAGATGGCCCCGTCGTTTGGTCACACACTTTCAACGGATGCTGAAGGAGTAGCAAAATCCCGCACGCGAACAGCAAAGGCTCTGGGTTTGGAAGTTTAGGTGCGGTTTTATTGGATGCTGAATGCTTTTTCAGCTTTAACGCAGAATAAACTTTATTCCTATCGACGGATCTGCTGCGACAGCTACATAGCCGTTGGAGCCGAACTCCACAAAGGGTTTCAGGTCTATGCTGAACGCTATGGGAATATTGTCAGGTAGCCTGTACTCCAGACCGAGAATTCCATTCACGCCAATGCCTGCGTCATTGCCGCTCCGGTAGTCAATATCACGGCCGAAGGAATTGCGCGCGTAGCGTCCATTGTAGAAGGCCACGTGAAGGCCACCGCCATAGTAGCAGTTAAGTCCGGGGGCCCCATACACGGGCACGTACTTCTCCAGCAGGGCAGTCAGGCTGAATCCGTTGCCGAAAGTCCCAACAATTCCTTCGATGGCTGTGGCTGGTTTGTAGAAATGTTTTGCTGTAAAGCCGCTTGTGCCTCCGAAGCGAATGCCAAAGGATGTATTGTACTGAGCGGAAACGCTTGGACCTATGCTCATTAGTAGCATCGTGGCGAAAAGAAAAGGCCATAGCCGTACCTGAAAATGGTTCATCATGCTAAACAATTTAAGAGAGGCCAATTAACGGATTGACTCACCAACAGTGGATGGGTGATCAGGTATACAAAGAAAGAAGGAGAGCGGGTGGACCCCGGCTCCCCTTCAATCACCCCAACATTAAAGTTTCTTCTCCAGGGCAGCAATTCTATCCTCCGCCTCGGCCTTTCCATAGGCAAGGGCTTGCTTGTAGAGTTCAATCGCCTGCCTTTGGGTGTTCTTCTTTTTTCTCGGCGCCAGTTTTGTCCGGTTGGCCGTCTCCTCCACGGCGAGCGCTTGCGCATACAGCGACTCACCCTGGTCAATCTTTGACTTGGTCAGGAGCTGGCTTACCTGCTGTTCCAACTGCTGCGTGGCCTCGTGGCTCTCCTTCAGTTCGGTCAGTTTCTTGTCAATTTCTGCGCGCTGACTGCTGACGGTTTGTACCAGTTCCTCATTCTCCTTCTGATAGTAGGCCACTTGCTCTTTGAGAGCGGCCAACTCATGGTTGCGGGCCTCGAGGTCTGCCTTCATACGCTTGACCGCCGCTTTGAGTGCAGGATCATTCGACTTCTTCGCTGTGCGCTGCAGCGCCTTCAGCTTCTTCTCGGTTTGGCGAACGTAGTCATTGATATCCCTCATGCGGGCTACATAACTTTCATGGGTCGCACCTTCCAGCATGCGGGTGCGGATCATGTTGCGGTTCGCATCAATGGAATCAATCAGCGTTCCGAGTTCTTCCAAGGTCTGATTCATTTTTTGATTGATCGCCAATTGCGTGCGCAGAGAGTCCAGCGCGCGCTGTGATATCTCCACGTTCTTGTTATCACAACTACCCAGCAACAAGCCAACGACAGACAGGATCAACAACATTTGTGCTTTCATAGGTATGTTTAATTGATTTCGTGATCAGCAAAGTAACGAACGCTGACCCCGCGAAATTGGATGGTGGCGGTTGAGACGCGGCCTCGCGCGATGGACGAACCGGAACGGCGGACGGATGGTCGGCCCCCGTGAGGATTTAGACTGACGGCATCACAGCTGCCTCCCACTGCAGAAACGCGTTCAGCTCTGCCTCCGCACTCTTGTATACCCAGGTGAGCACAGCGAGGTCATCAGCGAATCCGAGTCCGAAGAGCGCGTCTGGAATCAAGTCGATGGGATTGAGAAAGTAAATGAGTGCCGCCACAATGGAGACCATTGTCTTCACAGGCACTGCTCGATAACGTCCACGGGCATAGGCATGCACCATGCGACCCAGCGTCTGGAAGCGGCCGCGCACCACGTTCACCGATAATTCCTTGCGGTCGCTGCGATAGATCCTGTGAACCATTTGTGCCACGAGCTGTACGAGCCTGCCAGGTTTTCCAAGCAGGCGGGAGGCCTGTGCCACGGCTATGCTGAAGAAGCGGTTTTTCATCAGGTGTAAAACAAACAAGGAATTGTGAAAGGTTCAAATGGCGGCATAATGGACCTTTTTGGGCAATTTTGAGGGAGAGGCGGTGGGCTGTCCAAATGCCATCGCCTCGACACGCCTGCCTGCTGCCAGGATGTTACTGTCATCCACGAGCATCAGGACTTTAAAGGCGAGATTACCGAGATCACATTCTCCGCTTTAGCAATTGCCGATGTGCTGATGCCTTCCCTCGTGCTGGCTGAAGTCATTCCTGCCGCGGCTCAACATGCCTACGCTCCTGATTACGATCCACCGTTGCGATCGACTGACCGGACTGTCTCGCTCCGGGTCTTCCTGATTTAACCATATCATCCTGCTTACGGAATAGCAATCTGCTCTTCCGCGCGTCCGCACGCCTATGCCGCGGTCGCCTTTCCGTATCTATTTTTTTTCGGATGATGTATTCAGGTTATGATTGAACAAGTGATTTCTCTTTCGATGCGCAACCGCTTCCTCGTGTTGCTCATTGCCGCCGGACTGCTGGGCTGGGGCAGCTTGGCTGTGCGCAACAACAAGATTGACGCGATCCCGGATCTGTCTGAGAACCAGGTCATCGTGTTTACCGAATGGATGGGCCGCAGTCCCCAAATCATGGAGGACCAGGTGACGTATCCGCTGGTGACCAACCTGCAAGGTCTGCCGCGCGTGAAGTATGTGCGGGGGGCTTCCATGTTTGGGATGAGTTTCGTCTACGGCATCTTCAACGACGATGTAGAAGTATACTGGGCACGCGAGCGTGTCCTCGAGCGACTCAACTATGCCACGCGTCTGCTCCCCGACGGCGTCACGCCGACGCTGGGCCCTGATGGAACAGGTGTGGGCCATGTGCTCTGGTACACCCTCGATGCTCCGGGCATGGACCTCGGTGAGCAACGGGCTATCCAGGATTGGTACATCAAGTTTGGATTGCAGAACGTTCCCGGCGTCAGCGAGATCGCATCCTTCGGCGGATTTCAAAAGCAGTACCAGGTGACGGTCAATCCCAACAAACTGACCTACTATGGCCTATCGGTGCCCGACGTGATCCAGTCCATCCGCATCAACAACAACGAAGCAGGTGGGCGCAAGTTTGAATTGAGCGACATCGGTTACATCATCAAGACCACCGGGTACCTGAAATCGATTGAGGAAATTGAAAACATTGCCATCAAGACGGTGAACTCGGTGCCGCTGAAGATCCGCGATGTGGCTACGGTGCAGATGACAGGGGAGACGCGTCTGGGAATTTTCGACCAGGACGGCGAAGGTGAAGTGGTGGGTGGTATTGTCGTGATGCGCTATGGAGAAAATGCCGACGATGTGATACTTGCGGTGAAAGACCGGATGTCTGAAGTAGCCAAAGGATTTCCGAAGGGCGTCGCGTTCAACATTATTTATGACCGCAGCGAACTTATCCGGGAGTCGGTGTCTTCCATCCGCACAACACTCATGGAAGAGATGGCTGTCGTTTCGCTGGTCGTTATCCTTTTCCTGTTTCATTGGCGAAGCGCCGTCAGCATCATTATTCAGATTCCCATCACGCTGGCTGCCAGTTTTATTCTGCTGAACGCGTTTGGCATCACATCCAACATCATGTCACTGACTGGCATCGCGCTGGCCATCGGCGTCATTGTCGACAATGGCATCATCATGGCGGAGAACGCCTACAAACATCTTACGCACCGGTTTCTGGAATTGAACCCGGATGGTGGAGACAAGAAATTCACAAAGATTCCCGAGTCGGAACGTCTGGCGATTGTTGAGAAGTCGTCGCGGCAGGTGTCGCGCGGGGTGTTCTATTCCACGGTCATCATCATCGCTTCATTCCTTCCCGTGTTTATGCTCACCGGCCAGGAGGGCAAGTTGTTTCATCCGCTCGCCTTCACCAAGACCTTCATTCTGATTGTGGACGCGGTGCTTGTCATTACGCTGGCCCCCGTGCTGATTTCATTCTTCATGAAGGGCAAATTCCGCGATGAACGCAAGAATCCGCTCAACCGATTGCTGGAGAATATTTACGAACCGGTGATCCGTGCCTGCATGAACTGGCGCAAGACGACACTGGGTATTAACATCCTCGCGCTGGCCGTCAGCGTTCCTCTGCTGATGAGCCTTGGCAGCGAGTTCATGCCCCCGCTCGATGAGCAGTCTATACTTTTCATGCCCGTCACACTCCCCGATGTTTCCAACGATGAGGTGAAACGCATCCTCCAGGTTCAGGACAAGATCATCAAGTCGGTGCCGGAAGTGGATCGCGTGCTGGGCAAAGCGGGACGTGCGAGTACGGCGACAGATAATGCGCCGATGAGCATGATTGAAACGATTATTTTGCTAAAGCCAAAATCGGAATGGCGTGCCGGCATAACAAAGAAAGACATCGTCAACGAACTGGACGCGAAACTTCAGATTCCAGGCGTAGTGAACGGATGGACGCAACCCATCATCAACCGAATCAACATGCTCGCCACCGGCATCCGCACCGATGTCGGTGTTAAGGTCTATGGCCAAAATCTCGACAGCATCTATGCTTTGTCGGAGAATGTGAAAAGGGCGCTCGAAAACGTGCCAGGCGTCAAAGATCTCTATGTCGACCCGATTACCGGCGGCAAATACTTGGTGATTGACATTGACCGGGACGCGTTGGGCCGCTTCGGGTTGTCGGTCAATGATGTGAACATGGTGGTGGAGTCTGCCATTGGCGGCTCACCCATCGGACAAACCATCGAAGGACGCCAGCGCTTCAGTATCAGCGTGCGTCTCGCGCAGAATTACCGCCAGAGCGTGGAACAACTCAAGCGCATCCCCATCCGCACCCCCGCGATGGGCCCCGTACCATTGTCGGCGGTGGCGGACATACGTTTTGAGGATGGTCCGCCCATGATCGTGTCGGAGAATGCCATGCTGCGTGGGGCCGTGCTCTTCAATGTGCGCGACCGCGACCTGGGCAGTACGGTCGAGGAGGCTATGGCGACATTGAACAAGCAGATGGGCGCGCTACCCAACGGCTACTACCTCGAATGGAGTGGCCAGTATGAAAATCTTATCCGCGGCAAGCAGACGCTCATGCTTATCCTTCCTATCGTTCTGCTAATCATTTTCATTTCGTTGTATCTCGCCTTCAAGTCGGTGCGCGAAGCTTTCCTCAGTTTGATCACGGTGCCCTTCGCACTGATCGGGGGCGCCTATATTGTTTATTTCTGGGGTGTGAATCTCTCCGTCGCCGTGGCTGTGGGCTTCATCGCCCTCTTCGGCATTGCCGTGGAGACCGGCGTTGTTATGGTGATCTACCTGAATGACGCCATGAAACAGCTCATTCAGCTTCGGGGCAACTCCGCAGAGACGATCACCCGTGAAGAACTAAAAGAATTTGTCATCGCCGGCGCGGCAAAGCGTCTGCGGCCGAAGATCATGACGGTGTCTGTTGCCCTGTTCGGCCTGGTGCCGGTGCTCTGGTCGACGGGTGTTGGCAGCGATGTGATGCAGCCGATTGTGCTGCCGATGATTGGTGGAGTGCTGACATCGTCCACGCATATTTTGCTGGTGACGCCACTGATCTTTTTGATGACGAAGGAGTATGAGTTGAGGAAGTTTGGGAGAATAGAATAGGGGTTTGCCACGGATTACACGAATTAGCACGGATAAATACAAAAAATGGATATGCTTATGAACCTGAAAACTGAAACCAGAAGGCTGATAGGTCTCGTGGCGATGCTCTGCTTCGTGAGTTTTCAATCACAATCGCAGGTGCTGACGCTGGATAGTGTGTTGCGGATGGTCGACCGGCGCAACCCGATGCTGCAGGAGTATGACAGTCGCGTGAAAGCGCAGCAGGCCTACACCGCAGGGGCCAAGGGGTGGATGGCGCCGATGATCGGGGCTGGTACCTTCATGACGCCTTATCCGGGACAAACGTTGGATTCTGAGCGCGATAAGGGTAACATCATGATCTCTTTGGAGCAAAGTATTCCCAATCCGGCAAAGCTGTCGGCGAACGAGAAGTACTACACTTCACGATCTGCCGTAGAGGAGCAGGGGAGGGCACGACAGTACAACGCTTTACGTGCTGAGGTGAAGACAGCCTACTATCAGTGGCTGATTGCGGAAGAGAAGTTAAAAGTCCTTGGCGAAAGTGAGCGCATCATCGAACTGATGCTGAAGCTCTCGCGCATCCGATACCCTTACAATCAGGGAAGCCTTGGCGCTATTTATAAGGCCGAAGGACGCCAGCATGAGATTCAGAACATGAAGCTCATGACCCAGGGCGATATTGAAACGTCGGCCTACCGACTGAAATCGCTCATGAATCTGCCTCCTGACACCCAACTGATGGTCGACACTTCCACGTACGTAACCTTTGAGGCCCACATGCTGGCAATGGATACAGCTTCACTCCGTGCGCAACGCAGCGATGTGCGTCAAATCGAAAATACCATTGAGACAATGCGCCTCAACCAGGAACTGCAACAGTACGAGGCCAAGCCGGAATTCAGGTTTCGGTTCGATCACATGCAGCCCCTGGGCAGCGGCATGCCGAGCCAGTTTACAGCCATGGCCATGGTCAGCATACCCATCGCGCCGTGGTCGTCGAAGATGTGCAAGTCGGAGGTGAAGGGCATGAACCATGATATCGACGCCATGAAACGCAGCCGTGAGTCCATTCTCCTGGAAGCCCGGGGCATGATGGCAGGAATGGCCTCCCAGCTTACGCGCATGCAAAAACAGTTGGACAATTACCAGTCGAAGATCATCCCTGCACTTCGCAAGAACTACCAGTCGACGATGGTCGCCTACGAAGAGAACCGCGAATCACTGCCGGTGGTGATTGACGGATGGGAAGCGATGAATATGGCGCAGTTGGAATATCTCAATAAGAAAGGGGAATACTATGCGATGATTGTGAGGTATGAGAAGGAAATCGAACGATGAATAATTTGAAAATTAGTCAATTTGAAAATTTGAAAATGATGGATACGTCGAAAGGGTTAGTTTTCTCTGTGTACCTCTGTGAAACAAGAAAACGTGGACGCTTGAACAAAATATCTGCACTATGAAAAATCAATCCCACAGGTCCGGGTCTCAATTTCCAATATCCAATATTGAATATCCAATATTGAAGTGGATGGGGCTTGTTGTGCTGTTGTTTTTGGGTTGTTCTGGGAAGGAAAACTCAACTACGGCAGAACAAGATCAATTTACATGCCCGATGCACCCAACAGTCATTTCCGACAAGCAGGGCGCCTGCCCCGTTTGTGGCATGGACCTGGTACGCAAAGCCCGTGCAGGTGAAGAAGTGAAGATCACCGAAGATCTAGCGAAACTTTTGCAGTCGCCGGATGAATCGGTGACAGCCTCGATGGCGACCATCAAGGCGGAGTACAAGAAAATGCCAATGACTGCCGAGGCCCATGGCGTGGTGGCCTATGACACACGGTATGTTCACGCTGTGCCGGCACGAATCGGCGGGCGACTGGAGCACGTCTACTTGCGTTACGAATTCCAGCCCGTTGCCAAGGGGCAGAAGGTGGCGGAGATTTACAGTCCCGAACTCCTCACCACGCAACGCGAACTGCTATTTCTCACGGAGCATGACGCGGCGAACACCGACCTGATCGGTGCGGCGAAGGAGAAACTTTTGTTGTTGGGTGCTACGCAAAAGCAGGTGGATGACCTGATCACAACGAAAGAAACCTCGGGCCGATTTACCATTTACAGCCCGTACGACGGCTATCTAATCCTTTCCGATCAGTCGATGCCGGCGGCCCCGGCGCGGCAAACATCTTCTTCAGGAATGGGTGGCGGCATGGGATCTGGGGTGGCAACACCAACAGCCACTTCGGCATCGGCACCGGTGGGTTCAACCCTGGTGCGTGAAGGTGATTATGTGAGCCGCGGGCAAACGCTGTTCACCATCGCCGGCAATGATGCGTTGCGACTTGAACTCAATGTCCCTTCATCATCCACCGGTTCATTGAACGTCGGAGACTCCGTGATCATCGCCATCTCAAAGAGTGAATCGGTGGGATCTTTGATCAGTTTCGTTCAGCCCTTCTTTGCGGATGGAGAGGAGTTTATGAAAGTACGCGTCTACATCAGTGGCCTGAATCTCCGCATCGGGCAATTGGTGGATGCGACCATCCAGCGTACATCGGCTGCGGCGCTGTGGTTGCCGAATGAAGCTGTGATGGACATGGGCACAGGCAAAATCGTGTTTGTGAAATCGCGTGGGGTTTTCAAACCCAGAACCGTTACCACGGGTGCGCGGTCGGATGGCTGGACAGAAATACGGCAGGGCATTGTTTCGTCCGACGAGATTGCCGCAAAGGCCACCTACCTGGTCGATAGTGAGAGCTTTATCAAATCAAACTGAGGGTTTAAGACTATGAAAGCAATCATCTCAAAGATATTTTTCAGTTTCGGCATAGCACTCTTCATGGGGTGCACGCCGAAACCCACATCAGATCAGCATGTTCATGCCGTCACCTACGCGTGCCCGATGCATACCGATGTGATTCGAACAGAGCCAGGCAAATGCCCGGTGTGCGGCATGGACCTCGTTTTGGTGGAGAAGAAGACAACCGCATCGCACACGGGCCTTATGCTCAGCGACAGTCAGATCCGCCTGGCCAACATCACCACACAAAAAGCCGTGATCCGGCAGATGGGGCAGACCGTGGTCCTCAACGCAAAGCTCGCTGTTGACGAAGAGCAGACGGAGGTGATCAGCAGCAGGGCGGCCGGACGGATTGAGCGACTCTATGTTAAGGAGACAGGCCTGCCTGTGCGGGCCGGGGACCCCATTTTGGAGATCTACAGCGAAACGCTGATCACCTTGCAGCGGGAATACCTTCTTTCTGTTGAGCAGGCTGACCAGTTGGGCAAGACAGAGCCACGCTACGCATCATTTGCAACGGCCGCGAGGAAGAAGCTGCTGCTCTACGGACTCAGTGAGCAGCAGGTCGACCGGCTCCGGACGACGAAGGCCATTCAAAACCGAACTGCTTTTCTCGCACCCACTGCCGGCATCGTCACGACCATCGCGGTCTCAGAAGGACAATATGTTGAGGAGGGGACGTCGCTCTACCGGGTAGAGGACATCAGTCGGTTGTGGGTGGAGGCGGAGCTTTACCCCGGGGAGACTTCACTCGTGAGGGCCGGCGACAAAGTCAGTGTAAAAATTGCGGGATTTGAGCATGCACCATCCGAAGCGATGATTACGTTTGTGAGCCCGGAGTACCGTGATAATTCGCAGGTAGCCCTGGTGCGTGCCACGCTGGATAACCGGCAGGGTCTCTACAAGCCGGGGATGCAGGCGCAGGTCATTGTCTTCCACTCGGAACGCAAGTCCCTGGCGATGCCCATCGACGCGGTCATTCGAGAAGAAAATGGCGCGCACGTGTTTGTGATGACAGACAAGAATACCTTTGAGCCACGAAAAGTGACGACCGGACTGGAAGATGCAGAATGGGTGGAGATCACATCAGGGATGAAGGAGGGGGAGTTGTTCGTCGCTACGGGGGCATACTTGTTGTATAGTGAATTGACATTGAAGGGAGGGGGCGGGGAGGAGTGAACGGTGAGTAGTAAGTGGTGAGTAGTAAGTGGTGAGTAGTGAGTAGTAAGTGGTGAGTAGTGAGTAGTAAGTGGTGAACAGTAAATGGTGAGTAGTAAGTAGTAAGTAGTAAGCGGTGAACAGTAAACAGTGAACAGAACTCGGAAACCCAGGACCAAGCGCCCAGAACCAAGGGCCCAGCACCTAGAACCCAGTACCCAGCGCCCAGGACCCCTATTGTATAAAATAGACTCAAACCAAAACAATCAATCCTATGAACAAACAAACAATCAAATTGGTAACGGCCATTGCTGTTATTTTTCTATTTGCCCAGTGCGGCGGTGGTAAGAAGGAGGAGGCCTCTTCTGAGATGGAGCATGCTTCGGGATCGGAGGCTTCGGCTGTGATGGAAGGTCCGCAGTTTGAGGTCGACAAAACTTTCCAGGAACAAGTAGTTCGTATTTTCGCGGCTTACATCAAAATGAAGGATGCCTTTGTTTCGTCAGATCCGGCCAGTGTGAAGGCAGAGGCGTCGATGGTGAAGCAAATTGTCAAGGCGGTGGATGCGGCCATGATTTCCGGTCCGGCGCTCAACGACTGGACGAGTTATGCCAGCAACATGGACATGGCGCTGGCGGAAATTGTGGGCACAGATGACATTGAGGTGCAGCGGACTGCCTTCAGCACACTTTCAGATAACCTGTACAAGAGTATCAAGGCATACGGTCTGGGCACGACAACAGCGTACTATGATTTCTGCCCCATGGCGTTCAACGACCAGGGTGGCTACTGGCTGAGCGACGCGAAGGAGATTCGCAATCCGTATTTTGGTGATAAGATGCTGACGTGCGGAAGGGTGACGGAGGAACTGCGCTAGTTGCCTCAATTGCCGAACGTATTGGAATTGACAAATGACAAAAAGACAATTGACAAAATGTATCGTTAATAGTCTCTTTTGTTCTCTGTCAACTTGAATCGCCACCTCATGGTTAGCCGGGCACCATTTCTTATGTGAGCTTACTTTGAGGTGATGGCTGGCTTTCTTCTCCTGTCAGGTCGCACAAGAGCATGCGATTTCACACTCCGTTGATCTTCGGAGATCACCCGATCGATGGATTTGAATTCAATCATGGGGATCTTGCCGATTGCGATGGATATTTCAATGAGTTTTTTGAGGGTGTAATTGAATTCCCCTTTGAGAATCTGAGAGACATATCCCTTGGAAACGCCAAGCTTGTCAGCCAACTGATTCTGGTTTAGGCCGGACTTCTCCATATACGTTATAACCTGTCGATACAGCTCGTTTTGGATACCCTCAAACCAGTATTCCGGAGAAGTGATCAGTTCTTTTCGTGTAATCATATGGGGGAGATTTTGGATTCCAGAAATTGATGCTTCAGAGAGCGGAACTTCTTAATGTCCTTGCCCTGTCTGTTCTTCTTTCCGCCAAGTATGATAATGTGCGTTGAATCCTTAATCATGTACAATCTTAGGCTACCTTTCTTGAGTTCAATTTCTCTTACCCGTTCACCGCCAGGAGTGATGTCTCGCAATTTTTCCTGTGGCAGTCTTCTTAGGTTGGCAACATCATTTAACCTTCGAAAAAGCCCAAACAAATCACCACGAAGATTGCCGGCTTGTTCAATTTCTGTACAGAAGGCATCAAAGGGACAAAAAACCATTGACAACCACTTTCATGATCTTAATCGGACCATCAACCTGGGGGACACGCTCCAATGCAAAGATAGCCATAGTTTAGTTATAACAAAACTACGAGGATAGAAATGAAAGATACCAGTGGCCATGTTTGTAAAGAAAAAGCCTATTGTACGGTTTCCCTGATGACTTCTGAGGATGCGTTATCTTTGCACCTTATTCTCGTGCCATGAAGACCCTGTCAACCTTCCTATTTATCCTCATCATCGTCGGTTGCACGGCTCCTTCAAAGGAAGTGGCTGTGGCACGGGATAGCTTTCAACTCACTACCCTTGCCGGCGAACCCATCGACATGAAAGTCTACGAAGGAAAAACCGTGTTCATCAGTGTCTGGGCCACATGGTGCAAACCGTGTGTTCAAGAGATGCCGACCATTGCCAAAGCCATGGAACAGTTGCAGGGTCAGAACGTCGTCTTCCTGTTCGCCTCCAACGAGGAGGTCGCGGAAATTGAGACTTTCCGCGATCGTCGCAGGTTTCCCTTCGACTATGTCCAACTGAAAAACCTGGAAGCACTGCCCATCGAAGCGCTGCCGGCTACATTTATTTTTTCGCCGGAAGGCAAACTAATATTTGGCGAAGAGGGCTTCCGCGACTGGAGCACCGCCGAGAACCTTGCGCTCATCACACAAACGCATTCACCACAATGATACGATTCACTTTCGCTTTGACCGCTCTAACCCTGGTGATGGCATGTACGGGGAGAAAGGAACCGGCAACCACGCTGGTCGTAACAGCCATGTCCTCACCGGCCGATTCCCTTACAGCGGAGCCTCATCTGTTCACCGACGCAAAAGGCAACATCTTGCTCTCGTGGATTGAAAAACAAAAAGACACGAGTCGTTTCTGGTTCTCCCGTCTAAAGGGTACACAATGGTCGGCGCCCACGCTCATCGCCAGGGGTACCACCTGGTTCGTCAACTGGGCCGACTACCCGATGATTGCCTCCGACGCCAGCGGAAACATGGTCGCCCATCTTCTTGACAGGAGCGGACCGGATACGTATGCCTATGATGTGAAAGTTTACACCTCGCGCGACAGCGGGAAAACCTGGCAAGCACCATTCATCCTGCACGACGACGGCAAACAGGCAGAGCACGGCTTTGTCACGCTGGTACCGTTCCAAGACAAGGTCTTCGTGACCTGGCTCGATGGTCGCAACACGGTGATGGAAGGTATGGAGAACATGAAGGGCATGGATCACAGTGGTCACCATGGCGCCATGAGTCTGCGAGCGGCAGTCATGGACTATGACGGAAACAAATCCGGTGAGTGGGAACTCGACAACAAGACGTGCGACTGCTGCCAGACGACAGCAGCGATCACCGACAACGGCCCCATCGTCATCTACCGCGATCGTTCCGACGAGGAAATTCGCGACATGTCGATCGTGCGCTTTGTCGAAGGTCAATGGACGGCACCTAAATCCATCCACACCGACAACTGGAAGATCGCCGGCTGCCCGGTGAATGGTCCGCGGGTATCGGTCCAGGGAAATCGTGTTGCGGTCGCATGGTTTTCCGCCGCTACGGAGCCGGCGCACGTCAACGTCATTTTCTCCACCGACGGTGGTGCCACTTTTGGTGATGCTATCAGCATCGATGAAGGCCAGGCCACCGGCCGCGTCGACATCGAATGGATCGACGAACACCGCGCCATCGCCAGCTGGATGGAAGGCGCGGTGATCAAAGCGTCCATCGTTCACAGTGATGGAGAACGGGAGACGGTGGTCACCATTGCAGAATCATCGGAGGCAAGGTCGAGCGGATTTCCTCAGATGACGAGATCGGGGGATAGGCTCGTATTTGCTTGGACAGATGACAAGGAGAAGAGGATTAAGATGGCGAGTATTTCCAATTTCTAAATTCAAAAAGAACACACCATGAAACAATCCATGCTCTTGCTCTTCGCTGCGCTCGCCTTCGGATGCTCTGGTCCGAAGTCGGACCAAACAGAAACTTCTGCAACACCCGCCACTACGCCGGTGGAAGTTAAGGATGATGCCGTTGTGATAAATGAACAGGCCGGTGAAGATTCGCTGAAGGGCAGCCTGCGCGCAAAGGCTGCGGGTGCGATCGGCACTGCGAATTTTACCATACGTTACCACTCACCCGCCGTCCGCGGAAGGATCGTTTGGGGCGGACTGGTGCCGCTTGACCGGGTGTGGGTAACAGGCGCGCACATGGCGACATCGATTGAGACTGATCGTGACATTTCCATCGCGGGAACCCCTGTGCCCGCGGGGAAGTATGGGTTCTTTACTATCCCAGGTAAGGATTCATGGACGTTGATCCTCAATAGCAACTGGGAGCAGCACCTAACCGATGAGTATGACGAAAAGCTCGATGTACTCCGTGTCAAGGTTAACCCCGGAAAGCTGGACACCAACCAGGAACGGCTGCGGTATGTGATCGAAGCGAAAAGTGAAACCGATGGCGAACTGGTGGTGAATTGGGAGAAGGTAAGGGTTAGTTTGCCGGTTGTAGTATTGAACTAAGTGACTCCGGCAAGGAGGTAAAATGAACGTTCAATGTGACGGTGGATAGGGCTCGTGAATTGAAGATAAAAATATCCAATACCGAACATCCAATATTAAATATCCAATTCAGACCGCTACCATGTCCACGCTTGAACAAATGCAACAACTCTGTACAGCTGTTCATCCCATGCCGGATGAAGCCTGGAAGAGCTTTGCTGCCATTTGGGAGCCGTTTACGGCCAAGCGAAAGGAGTTGCTGACAGTGGCCGGTGAAAGAGAGAAGTATCTCTACTTTGTGGCCGAAGGCGTGCAGCGTGTTTACTATGATGATGCCGAGGGAAGAGAAGCGACGCTGGTGTTTACGTACGCGCCATCCTTCGGTGGAGTGTTGGATGCGCTCATGATGCAAGTCCAGTCAAAGTACTACTATGAGACACTGACGCCATCGGTGTTTCTCCGTGCTCCGGCTGAAAGACTGTTTGAGGTTATGGCCAAACATCCTGATCTGGAAATTCTCGTACGCAAAGGAGTTACCGGCGCAATGGCGGGGGTGCTGGAACGGCTGGCGGAGGTGCAGAGCTTTTCGTCCGAGGAACGGTTTCGGTCGCTGCTGAAACGCAGTCCGCATATTCTTCAGCTCGTGCCGCACAAGTACCTCGCCAATACCTAGGCATTGATGCCACGAATTTTAGCAAACTGATCAATACGGTGAGGATCTAGTTGATCCAAAATGTTGGTATTTACCAAGGTTGAAGAAGGACAGAAACGTGATGTTTGTGGACACTCCGGTTGGGGAGTGGAATGAAATGCAAAATGCAGAATAGCCAATGTAAAATGTAAAAATTCGGTTCGAGCCAATTTTGCATTCTACATACTACATTTTGCATTCTACATTAAAAATCCAGATCATCTAATTTTAAATTTCAACCCATGCCTATCTCATCAGCCGATCTTCTCACTGCCCTCGAAACCCAGGTGGAGAAACATTTGTCACAGGTGATTGCATCCTACCAAAACCTCTCCGCCGAGGCACTCCTGCGCCGGCCCGCCGATGGAGGCTGGAGCGTGGCGGAGTGTCTTTGGCACCTGAACAGCTACGGTGTCTACTATCTCCCCAAAATCGAAAAGGGACTAGCCGCAGGACCTGCGCCAACGGCAACTTTCAGGAGCACGTGGCTGGGTGCGTACTTCACGCGCATCATGCAGCCCGGACCGGGCATGAAGAAGATGAAGGCGTTCAAGGATCACCGGCCTCCGTCGGGCATCGACGCACATAAGGTGGTCGCTGAGTTCATCCAGCAGCAGGAGACAATGCTCAAACTTCTCCGAACGGCCCGCTTCGCCGACCTGAATCGAGTCTACATCGGGATTTCAATTCTGCCTTGGTTGAAGCTGCGGCTGGGTGATGTATTTCAGTTTATTGTGGCGCACCAGGAGCGTCATATGCAGCAGGCGGGAAAAGTGTTGGATAAGCTTGTTTGAGTGTCTGAGTGTCAGCGTGTCAACGTGTTTGCGTGTCGAAGTGTTGACGGTGGATTGTGCGGCAGGGCCCTTTAGGACAACGGTGTGCGCGGGCGACAAGAGTTCCTGGAGTTCCTGGAGTTCCTAAAGTTCCTGGGGTTCCTTAAGTTCCTCGGGGGAGTTAAGTTCTAAAGTTCGGGGTTCAGTAGAAGTGTTGACGGTGGATTGTGCGGCAGGGCCCTTTAGGGCAACGGGTGTGCGCGGGCGACAAGAGTTCCTGGAGTTCCTAAAGTTCCTGAAGTTCCTGGGGTTCCTTAGGTTGGGGTTCCTTAAGTTCCTCGGGGGAGTTAAGTTCTAAAGTTCAGGGTTCGGGGACGAGGGACGGGCCGAGTAAGCATCCACTTACCACTTACTACTTACCACTCACCACTCAGGGTTCTTGGTGGGACGCGTGGGCTAAGGTTCCTAAAGTTCCTGGGGTTCCTTGGGTTCCTGAAGTTCCTTAGATTCCTTAGGTTCCTGGGTCTAAGCATTGAAGTTTGCGGCCTTTCCCTTAAATTCCACAAACGAAACCAACCAACCGATGACAACCACATCCGCCAAACCGGCAACTTCTTTCTGGGTAGTCAGCGCCGTAGCCCTCGTATGGAATGCCATGGGCGTAATGGCCTACCTCATGCAAATGATGATGACACCCGAATCACTCGCAGCCCTCCCCGAAATCGAGCGCGAACTCTATACGTCGATGCCCAGTTGGGCTACGTCGGCCTTCGCCTTCGCAGTCTGGGGCGGCCTGCTCGGCTGCATCCTCCTCCTGCTTCGCAAAAAGGTGGCCACAACCGTACTGATGATTTCTTTCGCGGGAATCGTGGTGCAGATGATTTACAACGTCTTTATCAGCAACTCCTACGCCGTCTACGGCCCAGGCGGAATGATCATGCCGGTCATGGTGCTGGTGATCGGGGCGTACTTGATCTGGTTTTCGAGAAGCGCTGCGGAGAAAGGGTGGATGAGTTGAAAAGGAAGAGGAGTTCCTAAAGTTCCTGAGGTTCCTGAGGTTCCTTGAGTTTCTGAAGTTCAACGGTTCAAGGTTCAGAGTTCCGGGTTCGGAGATCAGCGTGAATCTGCGGTATTAAAATCAGCGCAAATCTGCGGGAAACTCTTCGGAGATAGCGCCTGATTCCTGAGGGTTCCTTGAGTTCCTGAGGTTCCGATTTGACAGTTCAACACATTTGCCACAATCTCTGTCCCCCTTTAGGCCTGCCCTGAGTTTATCGAAGGGGGTTGGGGCGGGGGAGCGAGTGGGTTCAAGGTTTCTGCGTTCGGGGTTCCGAGTTCCGGGTTCGGGGTTCAGGGTTCGGGGTTCCGGGGCGAGTCGAGCTAGCATCCACTTACCACTTACCCCTACGGATGTGCGCGTGGCGTGTCTGCGTGTCGAAGTGTTAACGTTGGCTTGTGCGGTGGGGCCCTTTAGGGCTACGGGTGCGCGCGGGCGTTCTGAGTGTCTGCGTGTCAACGAGTTCCTGAAGTTCCTAAAGTTCCTGAGGTTCCTTGAGTTCCTGAGGTTCCGATTTGAAAGTTCAACACATTTACCACAATCTCTGTCCCCCTTTAGGCCTGCCCTGAGTTTATCGAAGGGGGTTGGGGCGGGGGAGCGAGTGGGTTCAAGGTTTCTGCGTTCGGGGTTCTGGGTTCTGGGTTCCGGGTTCGGGGTTCTGGGCGAGTTAGCATCCACTTACCACTTACCCCTACGGATGTGCGCGTGGCGTGTCTGCGTGTCGAAGTGTTAACGTTGGCTTGTGCGGTGGGGCCCTTTAGGGCTACGGGTGCGCGCGGGCGTTCTGAGTGTCTGCGTGTCTGCGTGTTAACGTGTCAACGTGTTTGAGTGTCAGCGTGTTGAGTGTTTGGGTTCTGGGTACGGGGTTCTGAGTGTTTTGAGTGCTTGCGTTGGATTATGGGGTGGGGTCCTTTGGGGTTACAGGTGTTGTAAAAGTTCCTTGGGGTCCTAGCATTCCTGAAGTCAACGACCCCGCTGCCTTCGAGAAGTTTGTGCAGCTCCAATCTCCTCACTTCCTCCCATCACTCCACTCTCACTTTCTTCAAATCAGTATTCGCATTCACCACCGGTATGTACATGAGCGATACCTGTGCGGGGTTGATGATGTATTTGCCGGTGAAGCGGGGGAGGAGTTCTACTTCGAAGGTGTACTTGCCTGATTTCATGTTCTGGCAGAAGATCACGGTGCGATCCTTAAAATATTCCCGGTGCGTTTCAATGCCATCGCGTTTCACCGACTTGTTGGCATAGCTGCACGAACCGGGGATAGGGATCTCGATCATGACGTATTCCTGATTTGCTTCTTTCTTTACATCTACTTCGACGGTGAGGGATACGGGCTTGCCGGCTTCCAGCCAACGGTTGTTACCTATCGATGTTTTGATTTCAAAGCCTTCAACGCCCGTCTTGGCTTTCGTCACGCGCTCCTTGGTGTACTGCATAAAGTAAACCGGCACGCCTGATTCTTTGCGTATCGTGATTTCTTCCCCGGATAGCAGCTCCAGGCGATGGGGAAATTTTTCGATCGTGGTGTCGACTTTGCCACTCACGTGGATCAAGGCCACATGGTTTTTTGAGGCACCATCGGCGACAAGGTCAGACAACACGGCCATGATGACGTTCGATGAACGATACGTGTTCCAGCTGCCTTTGCTGCGCTCGGAAAGAAAATACGTCTGCATCGGTCCCACCAGTCGGTTCAACACAGTGTCATGCTTCACTATGCGATAGGCAATGACGTTGACGGCCAGCTCATCCTGATGCCAGCTTCTTGGGATCTTGCCATCGGCAAAGTATGTATCGCCCAGGATACCTTGCTTCTGGTAGCGCAACAAGGTGTCGCGCTGATACGACAGATTTCTGTGCAAGCGAACTTCCTGCAACAAGAGCGTCTCCTCCAACAGGGAATAGGGTCGGTAACCTCGGCGCTTGTTGGTTGCCTGCTCTTTCCAGTACTGAATCACCACAGCATCCAGTTTCGTGAGGTACTTGGCATAGTCCAGTCGGGCATTCCATGAAGAAAGTACGTTCAGGAGATCGACATCCTCCAGGCTGTAGTGCTTCAGGATATCAAATTTGTACTCCATCTTCCGGGCAAGGTTTTCAATGTTGAGATCAACGTTGTATCCGGCATCGGATGCTTTTTTCAACGCACGCAGGATGTGCGCCGACATCCAGTACGATGTATTGGGTGAAACGTCCCACCACGACCAGAGGAATTCTCTGTTTTGATTCTTAAGTAGACGGGCGATGATCTTATTCACTTCCTTGTTGAACCGGAAAGGCTTCCCTTCGTATTGCATAACCAGACGGTAGTTGATAAGTCCTATAAGTTTCGAGGCTAGTTGCTCGTTGCAGTCATAGAAGTAACTCATCAGATAGCGAGCCTCTCCGGCAAGGACATCGATCGGGCTGGCAAGGAATTCTACGGTAACGGTTTCTTTTGATGATGCTTTGACCTGCAACGCTTCCTTGTTCTTCAATACAGATAAGGTTCCGTCGGCACGGATGATGCCCTGCTCTACGACAGGTACCTTACGCTCTTCGCCATCGAGATAGCCATCGTTGCGCGTAAAGAGGTAGCGCGATGTGATGGAGTCGGTGGTGGTAGCAACCACGGGAAGCTTGTCCAGGTGAAACTCGGTGAACTGAACATCTTTCTCAAAAGCACTAGCCGAACCGTTCCACTGCACTTTGCCTGCGATGGTTCCGTCTTGCGTGTAGTTAAGCACCCTTCCCAGAAAGAACGCGGAGTCACCCTGAGTGAGGAACTGGGGCATGAGCAATTCCGCCATGATCGGCTTGTAGGACCTGATGATCTTGCGGCCAGTGCCTGTCTGAAGTTGTCGGTTCATTGCATAAACGGTAGCCTCCCAGCGCGTGATATCATCGGGAAAGGTGATCGTGAACGCCGACTGACCTTTCTTGTCGGTGAACAGCTTCGGTTCCCAGAAGGCAACATCCCGGAAGTGCGAGCGAATAGTGTTCAGGTTGAGGAGCTCATGGTACAATCGCTTTTCCCCTTCTTGTTTTTCTGCTTCGGTGCCACGGTCTTCGGCTATTTCTTCCTCGTCAGCGCCAGATGAATCAATGGTGACTCCTGGAATCCTTCCGTTAAGCATGCGCACCGAATAGCCGAGGGTGTGGGATTCTCTCGCATAGCCCTGTCCTGTCACAATAACTTCCGTGAGTTGCATCACGTCGGCAACCATAAAGACGTCCACTATGGAGTTGACATGAGCACCAATTTCAACGGTAGAGAAGCCAATGAAACTCACCTGCAGCGTGACATACGGGTCATCGCTATGCAACGCAAACTGGCCATCGGCATCCGTTACCGTTCCGTTGGTTGTGCCTTTGACGAGCACATTGACACCGGGCAACGGCGACCCATCTTCTTGCGCATATACTACACCTTTGATGTTTCCCGCAATCCCCGCCATCGATCGGCGCATGGTAATGACTCTTCGCTGCATGGGTCCATAGCAATCGTCCGAAGCTTTCATAAGCCATTGATGAGAGATGGAGTCGGCAGGTATCAGGGTGGCCTTGTTGAGGTCAATGACGACTTTCGAATACGACCGGATGGTCACACTGTCTATCTTCAAGTGCGTGCCGTTGTTGTACAAGGCAATGACGGTATAGCAACCGCGCGGGATGTTATAGAATTCAGATCCCGGATTCGTCTTGTTTTTGCACGGTGATATAATCTCCTTTGAGGTACAATGTCTGAACAGGATGGTTGCAAACCCTGATGCGGCCTTCTCTTCAGGGAGCAATACCTGCATCTGTATCGCGTGGTCTATCAGATTGACCGATCGCGTGTGGTATTTTCCTGGAATATAGCTGGGCTCCAGAAACACCCTCTTCGTCATGACCTTGTCATTTACGCTGGTCATTGGCTGAAACGCATAGTTATTGAGGTGCGTCGGCACCAGGTTCCAGGCGTTTAACTTGTAGACGACATTGCCGTCAAAGGTGTAGGTGTATCCTCCTTCGTGCTGGTATTTGGAAGTCAGTGCGTTTCTGGGAGAATAAAATGTCTGCAAGCCGGGCGTAATGGGCCCAACAGTGATATGATCTTTGCGAAGGTACTCCTGGGCCTTGAACAGCGGTGTAAACTCGGTGCCGTACTCGAGGTAGGCGTTCCCATCGACATACCGAAAAGATGCGAGGTACGACTTATGTCGGTCGATTTCGAATTTCGTGAGTTCGTGGAGCACTACTTTGCGTTTATTTCTCCTCGGTGGGGTACCGAACTTGTACGTCTTCACGTTTGCAGGGAGGTTGTCGAGGTCGATGCTGAGGATGGTCTTCTGCCCGCGACGAAACGAGAGCGAATCAAAGAGGAGAACGCGATCGTACAGCCGCAATGTTATAGAGACTTTTCCACTGGCTGGAACATAAAACGAATACTGCCTGGGCTGATCCACCCACGAGTAGTAAACGGGCTTGCGATTAAGTTCAATGACGTGTACCTGTCTGGCCATCCCATTTTGCATCACATACGGTGCAAACTGAGTGCTGTCGTCGATGGTTACGGAATGGGTGAACATGGCCGAGCCCGGGTACGTGAACTGGTAGTACTTCATCGTATCCATGCCGGCGCGCTTTTCCCATTTCTTGTAATCGAGGCTTAGCTGGGCCGTGCGCTTGTTGATGTCCCTCTTGCTAAAATGCGCCTTCGTGGATCGTGGCGTAGAGCTTGTCCCGTAATACGGAAGATCCTCAAGGTAGTAATTGAGTTTGCCGGTGACGCCCAGGGCGGTCAGGTCTGCGCCACTGACCGGTAGGCCCAGTTTGTCCGTGACCTGAATCGTCGCGTCGGCAACCTGTCCGGGGTACACACGCTCGGGAACATCCAGCGACACGTTCAGGATGTCGTCTCTGAATTGAAATTCCTTGCGCTTGATGTGTTCTTCGCCGCCAAATGAATAGAGTAATTCCACGTAGTAGGTTTGCGTGCGGTCGATGATCGCCGTGTCGAGTTCCAGTTCCTTTCCAAAACCTTTCTTCATGAGCTCAGCGCCCTGGTAGACAAACCACGACACATCGAGCTTCTGCGGATTATTCAGACGGATATTAAAACTGTCTTTGGCGATACCGCCTTTCAGTTCGAGCGTTGGAATCAGACCGTTCAGCGCGATGTCTCTGAAAATGGAATCCCCCTGGAGGTACACCGTTGACAGGACGGGGTTGATCTTTTCTTTGAAGGGCAGATGCACAGTCCTGGCGTTCACCTCGCCATTGTGCCGCAGCGTGAAGGGAACGTGGTTCACCGTAACCCCATTCTGGAGCATCTCGTACACGATGCTGTCATTGGAAAAGCGGGCCACCAACTCGTAGGAAGAATAATAGTGCGAAGCTGCTGCCGTCTGCTCGATGGCCTGGTTCTGACTGTTCCGTATCCTGACGCTGACTTCATACCTGGTGTTGGTCTTTTCGAAGAATTGCGAGGGGATGTCAACAACTGTTGGCTCGCCAGGGTCCAGGTTCATTTCCATGAACATGACGGTATCGCGCAGGATGACCAGGGGCTGAAAGGTCTCCCGAATGTCGACAGCTTTTATAGTAATGCTCGCTTTGGCGTCTTTGAGCATCAGCCCATTGGCGTCGGTAGCGAGGATGGTGAGTTCATTCTTCGCGGGATGGAATTGCTTGCGCGTGGCAAGGCGGATCTCCAGCTTATTTCCGTCGAGTTCATAGTCTTCGTACCTGAATGTGCTGTTGGAAACGTAGCGCCCATTTTTCTCCCGCAATTGCAAATGGTAATTCCTGTCGAGCGAGAGCCTAAGGGAATCGTGAAGGGTGAACTCCCCAGCATAGCTCCCCGGACGGTGCGGCTCGATGGTTGTGATCTTCTTTGTATCGCTGCCGTACCCGAGCCACACTTCCAGCGTTTTGCGCAACGGAGAACGGTACCGCGACAGTGCATATGATTTGTAACGAACCTTTTCGTTAGGCTTGTACTTGTTCTTGTCGGTGATCATGTAACTATAGAACGAGGGACCGTCACTATAATCAAATTGATCGTACCAGGTAGGAACATCATGCTTTTCAACATTGAAGACCGATCGGAAACCTTCCAACTCTACCGTCACCATCCGGTTGTCGCCGGTGAACCATTCATTGGCGAGGCGATAGATCTTGCTTTCGGGATCCATGCGAATCTTTCGCTGTTTTAACCTTACGATGGCGTCATCCCGTACATTGCCCTCGAGGTCCAGTACCTGCAGAGCGAGGGCATCATATTCTTTCAGCAGGAACACCTGGTAGGGAAACACGCTCGTGTATTCGCACCGCAACTTGTTCTCGACAACCGATGCCAATAAGAAATGTCCTTTCGCAGGGCGGTTGATCCACCCCTTTTTCACATCGAAGGTATCGATCTGCGTATGCAGCAAACCGTGGAAGATGGTATCGGGCGTGTACTGTGTAAGCAGTTTTTGCGCTTCCTTGTTATTGATTTGAAAGACAAACCCTTTGCGCGGGGCGGTGTTCCAGGTAATCTCCTGCGCTACGGACAGCAACGGGAACATCCCGAGAAGAATCAGTTTGCCAATTGTTTTCAAGTACCTCATTTTCGTCGCGTCGTCGCGTGGTTTAGGTATGGCTAGTATAATTTAATCAATTGTATGGGCAGTACCGACAGGGTGAGGAATCTTTTTTGGGAAGATTCACGGGGTTTGGGTGAGGATATCGCTGCCCTTCCTCAAACAACCCCTGTATCCTAACTCCTCCCCACGACGACATAAAAATTAATATGACGAATTACCAATAATCCACCAACTTGCGAAGCGATTGCATGGTTTATTGCCAATGGATACCCATCGCTGCCTTTGCCCCATGAAGCTGCAATTCCCTGATCATTTTCGCTTTGGCACCAGTACCTCGGCGGTGCAGATTGAGACGGCTGTGGACCACGACTGGCAAGGATTTGTTGCGCGCGATAAGGCTGTGTTCTGCCGGACCACCGATCATGAGCTTCAATGGGAAATGGATGTGGAAATCATCGCCTCGCTGGCTCCCAACTATCGGATGAGTTTCATGTGGAGCCGACTGCAAAAGGCTCCGCTGGCGGAATTGGACCCGGAGGCCGTGCGCCATTACCAGGAACTGCTCACACAACTTAAACTCCGCGGTGTCGACATCATGCTGGTGCTGCACCACTTTGCCAACCCGAACTGGTTCAGCAGCCAGGGAGGCTGGGCGAATAAGCAGAGCGTAGGCTGGTGGCTGGACTATGTGAAGAAGGTGATTCACGAGTTTGGCGAATTTGTCACGCTGTGGAACACCTTCAACGAACCCAATCTCTACATCAGCCTCAGTACCATGGCCGGACTGTTCCCGCCGCAGCGAACAAACCCGCTAGTAGCGTGGAAAGTACTTAAGAACATCAGCGATGCGCATCATCAGGCGTATGAAATGCTGCATACACTATCACCGGGAAAGCCGGTGGGGATATCGCACAATGCTTCTATCCTGGAGGCTGACAACCTGATGGGTTTGTTGCCGGCAAAGATGGCCGACTGGTGGTATATGGATTTTATGCCGGGCTGGTTTGAGTCTTGTGATTTCTTCGGACTAAGTTACTATTCACGCATTGGCTACGATCCACTTCCGGTGACTTACCTCAACGCACCCGAAAAGATGATCAATGGAGGCAAGGAGCATGATGATATGTGGGAGTATTATCCGGAAGGACTGGGGCTGTGTCTGGACCGCTATTGGAGGCGATATCGCAAGCCCATCATCATCACTGAAAATGGCATGAGTACGCAGGATGATACCAGACGCATACAATCCCTTCATGACTATTTGGGTATCATCCACAACCGCATCGAGCAGGGAGTGGACATCCGCGGCTACTACCACTGGAGTACCTGGGATAATTTTGAGTGGAACCTCGGACCGTCGTATCGATTTGGACTCTACGCCTGCGACCCGCAGACCATGGAACGCATCAAGCGACCCAGCGCGGATGTCTATGCTGCCATAGCCTATTCCAGGGAAATGCCCGTCCCGGCTACTTCCGCTTCTCGTAGAGTTCAAGCACCCGTTCAATAGCCACACGCGCTGTTTCCGGATAATTGACTTTGACCATCGCGGAGGTCTCAATCCAGTCGCCAATTTTAGAGAGGTTCTTCTTGCTCACCTTCTTGATGGCCGGCACGCCCAATTGCTTAAGGGAGGCGGCATTGAAGTGCTGCTCGTGTTGATTTTTCATGGGCACGACCAGCAATTTTTTTCCGAGATAGAGCGCCTCAGCGGGTGCTTCAAAACCGGCGCCGCACAACACGCCATGTGAGGATGCCATACTGATGGTAAACGCTTCATTGTTTACCGGGAAAACGGAAGTCCCTTCCACATGATACGTCTTGGTGGCATGTTTGGAGAAGATGTGCCAGTGGATGCCGGAAAACTTCAGCAGCAGCTTCAGGAGTTTCTTGTCGTCGTAGGCGGGGAGGTACACGGTGTAGTGTCCGCGATCTGTTGGCTTCGTTTTGCGGATTCGCGCGCGTATGACCGGGGTAAGGATGTTGCTGTCGTAGGCGGCAAAATGAAATCCTACGCCGTCGCTCACGGGTGCGTAGTTGTTCAGGAACCAGGTGCCGATGGGATCGAAGTGCTTGGGGCGGGGCACACGGTGTGACAACAAGGCATACTGGTGGCTCAGGGCGTAGCAGGGAATCTGGCGCTTGTGGCAAGCCCATGCCGTGATCGCCTCAAAGTCGTTGATGACGACATCATATTTTTCAACAGGGAACTCCCTGACTTCCCGCACAAATCGTTTGGAGCTGTTGTGCTTGAATGTCTTGAGGAAATCAATCCCCCCTTTTTTGCCAAAGAAGAAACTCAGGCCCTTGGATTTGTATTTCACGGGCATCGATAGTTTGATGTCGGCCTGCGAGCCGCTCACCAGCAAATCCAGCTTTCCGTAGGATGCGAGGATCGGGGCAACCTCTTCGGCCCGGGCGATGTGGCCATTGCCGGTGCCTTGTATGGCGTACAGTATCTTCACGTGTTTCGCTTTAGTAGTTTCTCCATCATTTCATTGAACAGTTCTTTGTTGTTTGATTTCTTGAACCGGCGGGGCAATTTGATGGCCTGCGCCACCTTGTCTTCGCGATAGTGATAAATCCTCCATTTTCCTTCGTGGCATTCCAGGGCCGTTAGATTTTCTACCCAATCGCCGGAGTTAAGATACGTCACACTGCCTTTTTCTGTGGTGATGACTTTCATCGCCGGTTTGTGGATATGCCCGCAGACAACGTAGTCATACCCGTTGTCAATAGCGATGCCTGCGGCGGTTAGTTCGAAGTTATCAATAAACTGAACAGCTTTCTTCACGCTGTCCTTGATCCGTTTGGACAGCGAGATTTTCTCGAAGCCAAATTTCTGCAAAATGAAGTTGACGAACGTATTGAGAAGGATCAGGAAATCATAACCCACGGCACCCAGTTTGGCCAGCCATCGCGCGTTCTTCATGGTAATGTCAAATACATCGCCATGAAAGACCCAGGCCTTCTTCGACTGGATCGTTAGCAGAAGTTTGTTTTCGATCTGAAGGGACCCCAGGCGGAAGCCCGCGAACTTCCTCAGCATTTCATCGTGATTGCCGGTGAGGTAGATAACTTTGGTATTGCGCGTCATCAGCCCGGTAAGGTGCTTGATGACCTGCATGTGGGTGTTGGGCCAATAGCGCGTGGAGAACTGCCACATGTCGATGATGTCGCCATTGAGGATGACCTTGCCGGGTTCAATGGATTTCAGGTATCGAAGGAGCTCTGCTGCATGGCAACCGTACGTACCCAGGTGGAGGTCTGAGAGAACAAGGATATCTACGCGGCGCTTCTTACTCTTTCCCATTCCCTTAATTTCCGAAAATTCGGCAGGTGGACCATGCCTTCAGCGCTAGTTATTTATCAGGTGACTTTCTAGTGAGCCAAAAAGATTCGAGGAAAAGGCGTCGATCGAGGTGATTACGTTTTCGGAATGCGGATCGCTATTCCCTGCTTTGCCGCTTTTCATATAGTATTCAATCGGAACGTATCCGCTGTCTTGCACGTGGGCGAACAGCAGTTTGGCATTCGACAACGCAACGGTGACTTCCTCCGCCCGGATCGTAAACGCAAAGGTGTATTGCAAGTCTCCACTGGAAAAGGCTCCAATTTTTACACATTCGGAAACATACCCCACGCCACGCAAGTATTCGCCCTCCAAACGTGCTTTGATGGCATCATCCGGATTCTTGTACTGGGTCATCAGCCAGCGATAAACGGCCTTGTAAACTTCGTCCTCGCTCTTGCCCGGGAGAACGAACTTCCTTTCAGCCACAGCCTTGCTACCCTCCAGTTTCCATTGCGAGGATTGCGATAACCCCGGCAGTGCACAAAACACCAGGATGCCGACGTGCGAAATGAGCCTGCCATGCGCTTTAACAGATGCCATCATCGATACTGTTAGATTACATGACTCTGTCGGCAACGGCAACTTTGTCCGATTATGGATTTGTTAATGTTTGAGGTTGGGGGATAATATGAAAGATGGAGGGTGGAGGCTGGGTGCGGGATACTTTCTCCAAAACACGGCGCGGAGTTCCTAAAGTTCCTTAAGTTCCTAAAGTTCCTGAAGTTCCTGAAGTTCTGGGTGTTTGCGTATCAGCGTGTTTGCGTTCGAGGTGTTTAACTTTGGGATTGTGCGAGGCAAGTGGACGCCAGTCACTCTATCAAGTTTCCAAAATCTGTGTCCCCCTTTAGGGGTCGGGGGCGGGGGAGCAAGTGGGATGCGTGTTCGAGTGTCTACGTGTCTGGGTGTCTGCGTTCGAGGTGTCCGGGTTCCGGGTTCCGAGTGCCGAGTTCCGAGTTCTGGGTTCTAGGTTCTAGGTTCTAGGCTAGTCGAGTTAGCATCCACTTACTACTTACCACTTACCATTTACCACTAACCACTTACCACTTACCCCTACGGATGTGCGCGTGGCGTGTCTGCGTGTCGAAGAGTTAACGTTGGCTTGTGCGGTGAGGCCCTTTAGGGCTACGGGTGCGCGCGGGCGTTCTGAGTGTCTGAGTGATTGCGTGTCAACGAGTTCCTTAAGTTCCTGAAGTTCCTAAGGTTCCTGGAGTTCCTAAGGTTCCTTAAGTTCCTAAGGTTCCTGAGGTTCCTAGGGTTCGGCGAGTTGTTTTGCGCGGGCTTGGACAAAGTCTCGGAACTCGGTGGGGTTAATGATGTTCACATCACCGGCCAGGCCTAACACAAAGCGAGCGACACCTTCGAAACTTTTTACGGGGCCGTAGAATTGATAGTCGCCGTCTTCCAGTTTCTCGAGGTAGGGGATCGCCAGGGGAAACTCTTCGCGCAATAACAAATATGCGCGCATTCTGAGCTTCAGGGTGATCAGGGTTGTTGTGCTGCCGGTCATGCCGAAGATATCGGGCGCATTCTTCTCGTGGTACTTCTCGTATTGGAAGGGCTCGGTGTGAATCACCACCTCACCGATCCGCTCGAGCTTGAACTGCTTGCATTGCTTGTCCTTGGCGTCGAGGGCCAGGATGGTCTGATAGTCGTCGCCAAAACTGATGGGCTCGATGAGACGGTCGCGCACATCACGGCTGTTGGCGGAGTGATAACTGGAGAGGATGACTTGCTTCTTGTCCTTAATGGCCATTGAAAGCTGCTCCACCATCTTTCCGTTGCGGGCCTTGATGATGAGGGCGGGCATGTTGTCCATTTCGGAGTTGAGCGACAGCTTCTTGAGAAGGGATGCCTTCAGCGCGTTGCGTGAGATCTCGGACTTGATCAATTCTTTCAACACGTGCGTCTCGTCGATGGTGAACTGGGTATTCTTCTCCTCTTCCTCGGAGGTGAAGATGAAGTACCGGTCCTGAAAATCTTTGTCGACGTTGAAGTCGATGGCTTCGAGGAGCTTGAGATACCGGTAAATGCTGCGCCGGTTCATGTCGAGCCGCGATGCCAGTTGGGCGATGGTCCAGTGCCCGTTCTTCAGCAGGGCGATGATCTTGAACACCCGGAGCATCTTGGCCTGCGGGATGGGACTGTCGTCGTCGCGGGGAGCTTTCTTGGGGGAAGGCTTGGGGGAAGGCATGGCCGAAGATAGGGAAAAGTGGGGGCTGGGACTGGATGCTGGGACTGGATGCTGGATGCTGGGGGCTGGATGCTGAGGCTGGATGCTGGGGCTGGATGCTGGGGGCTGGATGCTGGGGCTGGATGCTGGGGGCTGGATGCTGGGACTGGATGCTGGGGGCTGGATGCTGGTGCGACACAGGCTGTCACTGCCCCCTTGCATCTTTGGATCATGAACAAAAGGTGGTCAGCATTTCAGGATTCGGAAGGGTGGGTTAGCACTCAGCCGCATCCTGGCTGCTGGCCTTTGTTCCAGAGTCAGAAGTTAAATTAAAACCTCATCACCATGATCACCGACAACCTCACAGCAGCAGCAGTGGATCTTGACGGTCTGCTTGCACAAGCCGGCCTCTTCATCACCTCCGACGCCATAGACATGGAAGTCGCGCATCGTTTGCACCGGCGCGTGCCCGTAGGGGCCTGGACGTACCTTGCATCGGAGCTTCCGGCTTTCCGCGCGGAGGTCAGGAGTTATCTCGCCCACGAGAGTGTAGAGGAATTGTACGACACTCACCTGGACCCGATGGCCAGGCTGGAACTGACCTGCCGGAAAGAAGAAGTTTCTCGCAGGCTGGACGGCATGGCCAGTCAATTGTGGACCGCTGGATCGCGGAGGGCGGCCTAAGCACTTGGCTCGTAGCTCCCTGCAAGCACATCACCGCGAATAAGGGATACAGCGTTTCTCACGCCACGGAATTGCTGCCGTTGGTTGAGGTATAATTCGGCAATGGCAACTATTGATAAGTGACTGTTCGCGGCAATTCATGACTTTAGATCATGCAAATAAATTGCCGCATGAAGAAGTTGATCACGGGCTTCGTGGTTGTACTGCTGAACCTGCTCCACTTCTCATGCGCAGATTCGGAAAACAACGGCCCCCAGATCGCCAAGATCATCATCAGCGGTCCGACCCATTCGGTCATTCTAGGATCGATATCCACCCTGCAGCTTACCGCCGAAAGCCTGGATCAAAGCAACAAGCCCATCGCCACGAGCTTTTCGTGGAGTTCCTCCAATGTGTCGGCCGCAACGGTGGATCCATCAGGGCTGGTGACGGTCCTGGCATTGGGGTCAACCACCATCAATGCGGAAGCGCAGGGCGTTAGCGGTTCCTTTGAACTGACGGTCACCCCCCTGCCTCCGGCGCCGCAGGTCACAGCGCTCGTCCTGGATGACATCACCAACAACGGCGATGCTGGAGATTTTGAAGTCTCGTTCAAACGCGCGACGGATGAAACCAAGATATCAGAGTATTGGATTGTCATGGTAAAAAGCGCCAGCGCCAGCAGCTTTTCTCTGAGTGCAACTTCGTCCGTCTCTTCTGACCGGAGAATGGTGATTGCCAAGGGAAGCCAGGATGTGCGCGTAACGCTACCGGTGAGTGCGCTCGACAGCGAGGGTGATCTTATTGGCGGCGGCATTGCCTATACGGCCTTTGTGCTGTCGGCACCCGACGGAGTCAATGCTGAAGAACCTTCGCGGGTCGCTTCCAATTCCGTGACGCTGGCGGTAACCACCGTGAAGATCACGTTTGTCGGAGACATGGGAGTAATCATCACCGGCGGTGCACAGACTGTGCTCATCGACGCCTTGCCGCCGAATTTTGAAATCCCGGGCACCACCATCAAGTGGATCCCGGCAGCCCCCGGGCTGATCAGCGGAATTATTTCAGGGGAGGCTCCTTACAGCATGATTTCTGCAAGCCTGGTTACGCACGATCATTTTGATCATTGGGACATCTCCGGGGCGTCGGGTTTTCTTTTCTCGCATCCCGAAGCCCGGTTCCTCGGTCCGCCCCAGGTAACCGCGCAACTTACCGGGCTAGCTGCGCAGGTTGTGCCGCTGTCGGCGGGCTTGTTCCAATCCGAGGCAGTTACCGTTGACGGTATTCCCGTCACGGCTATGCGCATGTTGCACTTCAACAATTTTGGGCTTGACTTTTCCGCCATTCAAAACTATACATTCCTCGTTGAAATAGGCGGCAAGAAGATTTTGCACCTCGGAGACTCGGACATCACGGATCAAAACCTGGTGCCCTTCGCGCCGGATTTAGCCGACATCGATGTGGTGATCGTGCCCGCGGCGACCATCAATCTCACCACGGCCATCATTAACCGGATCAGGAACCGGATCGCGCCATCCCTTATCATTGCCGCGCACCTGGAACTGGGCATCACCGAAAGCCAGGTCAAATTGATCTGGGGCGACGATGTGACTGCATTTACCCAGTCGCTGCAGTTTGTGAGGTTGTGATTAGTTGTTCGTTGTCCGTTGTTCGTTGTCCGTTTACCGTTCACCGCGGACTGTCATCTCAGGCACGCCTTCACTGTCCACTTACCACTTACTACTTACTACTTACTACTTACCCCTGACCCCTTTCACTGTTTACTGTTCACCCTTCGATAGGCTCAGGGCAGACAGTAGATGATTTTGCGTAACTAGTTCGTGATTCGCGAATCGCGAATTATGTGTATATTGCGCTTGACCAAGAGCCAATACCTATGAAAAAGCACAGTGGAATGAGGCCGCATGACATACTGGTGTTGCTGAAAATTGCCGCGTACAAGCACCAACCATGGCTAATGAAGGACCTTGCCCATGATCTCGGCATTAGCGCCAGTGAGATCAGTGAAAGCGTAAACCGGTCTATGCAAGCCGCCCTGTTATCTCCAGACAAGAAATCCCTCATGCGTAGGGCATTGCTGGAATTTCTGCAGCATGGACTGCCCTACGTATTCCCGCAAAAGCCGGGTGCTCTGGTGAGGGGCATTCCCACCGCACATTCCGCTCCTCCGCTGAAGGCGCTGATTCAAAGTGATGAGAACTACGTTTGGCCCTTTTCCAAAGGTACTGTTCGTGGACAATCCATTGAACCCCTTTACCGGAGTGTCCCGAAGGCAATACAAAAGGACAGCCTCCTTTATGAAATGTTGGCCCTCGTGGATGCCTTGCGGGTTGGCAAGACCAGGGAACGCGAAATGGCGGCGAATGAACTCAGTAAACGCGTGGCCTGATGCTGAAAAACAAAAAGATCAACTTGGGGGTAGTAAAGAAGGTGGCGCATGCATTGGGCGAACTCAATGAACACGTGGCGTATGTCGGCGGTGCCACGGTAAGTCTTTATGCCGATGATCCTGCGGCGGATGACGTTCGGCCAACCAAGGACATCGACATTGTTCTGCGGATCGCAAATTTCGGCGAGCTAACAGCTCTGCAAGAGAAGCTTGGTCAAAAGGGGATCTATCCGGACCCAGGATCGAAAGTAGTATGCCGCTTTACGTATGATGACGTGTTAATCGATGTGATGTCAACAAAGGAAATCGGATGGGCGCCATCAGACCCCTGGTTTGAGCCTGGGTTCAGAAATCTGGTATCTTATGAAGTTGATGACGAGGTCACCATCCGTATCTTTCCGTTGGGCTATTTCCTGGCAGCAAAGTTTTCAGCCTTTAATGATCGAGGCGGCGATCCGCGAACCAGCAAGGATTTTGAGGATATTGTCTATGTCTTGGACAATCGATTGGACCTGGTAAATGAGTTGATGTCAACCGATGCCAAAGTCAAGGAATTTCTTCAACAGCAGCTCGTGCAACTTCTGGATAAAAACATGGACGAGGCCATCTCAGCTCACCTTAGCCGCTTTTCCGAACAGAACAGACTGACCATGCTGAGGGATAAAATAAAGCAATTCTCGAGTTAATTGGATTCAATGTTCTGCACTCGAGGAAGATCGATGTATTGGTTACTTTTTGAAAAAGGAAACCCACTAGATTTGTAGTAAACCATGGCCACAGACTCCTTGCATACACTGAACATTATTGAAGTTATGGAGCCCTTCATGGCGAGGAGGCGTCCTCCGGAGGACATTCGCCATGAATTGGACCTGGGATATCGAATAGAAGGACAAAGTGTGCTCCTTTATGAAATTCGCCCGCAGTGGAATAAACCAGAAGTGATTCGTCATTACGATTTCGCCAAAGTCACTTACGTCAAGAAGGATGAACTCTGGAAAGTGTACTGGATGCGCGCCAGCGGAAGGTGGGAGCTGTATGCTCCAAAACCTCTCGTCGGAAGCCTAAAGGCATGGGTTAAACTCGTGGATGAAGATAAGCTGGGTTGCTTCTGGGGCTAGATTCCAGTGGGTATCGTCCCTGATATAATCATCACCTGAGTTTCATAACATTGTATTCAACGGTCCTCGCATACGTCGAATCCCCCAACTCAATCTCCGCAACAAATTTCTTCTTCGCCACTCCGGCATTGTCAAACCTGTCCGCAGACGCCGTAAACGAAACCTTTCCCCTCAGCACGCCCGAAGGATCGGCTTCCATGGTGATCGGCTTTCCATCGACAAACATTTCGAAATTCTGTCCCACGGGAGACGTGGCAAGGAAAAGATCGGCCTCGTAGGTTGCGCCGGATGAAACGGTGGAGGAGCGTGGGACGACCACCGGCGTGAATTTGGAGGCTGGGCCAAAGTTCAGATGAAGCCCTGCGTTCAGGCGGGAGGCAACCATGTCCCTGATGTGGTCGCGCAATTCCTTCATTTTTTTCCGGTTCGCCTCCAGGCTGTCTTCCAGGCTTTGCGTTGGCCACCAGGGTTTGTCCGCGGTGAAGGGGATCAGGTAAGCTTCATTGACTCCCTTGCCTGTGATGGCGTCCGCACCCTGGTTGATGGCATCGAAGCCCGAGGCCAGCACAAACACCAGGAGGCCGTTGAAGAGTCCGGAAGCCGCCAGTCGTAGGTTGATGGTTCTATTTCTCAAGGCCAACAACAGGATCGATGTTCCCACAGCGACCATCAGTCCCACCCATTTGATGTACTCCGGCGACAGGCTGGTCAGGCTGGATGAAAAAGTGGAGAAGATCCACACGGCAACCGCCGTAGCACCCAGGGAGAGGAGTGTTCTGTTGTCCAGCCACTGTGTGTAGGCGGCCGTTACCGTAGCTGGCTTCACCGCGTAGGTCCGCATGCGCTCTTTTTCCCGTGAGAACAGCAGGGCCTTGTGAACGAGTGTTTCCGTCTCGAATAGTTTCTTGAACCCGGCGTCGCCTGCGAGTCGCGCATTAAACCGCGTCACCTCATCGGGACTCAACTCCTTCCTAAGATATTTCTCAATGAGTTCCAGATCTTCCATAGATATCGTTTTTCAAAATTTCATCGCACTGTTTGCCGTTGTCCGTTGTCCGTTTACCGTTCACCGCGGACTGTCATCTCAGGCACGTCTTCGCTGTCTACTTACTACTTGCCACTTACTACTTACCACTTACTACTCACTGTTCACCAAACCCGTTCTTCGACGTGTTCCCCCGCCCCCTGCCCCTAAAGGGGGATGACTGGGACTGTTCATTGTTCATTGCTTACCGTTCACTGTTTACCGTTCACTGTTTACCGCTTACTGTTTACCGTTCACCGTTCACTGTACCCAGGACTGTCCTTCGACGTGTTCCCCCGCCCCCTGCCCCCTTCGATAAACTCAGGGCAGGCCTAAAGGGGGATGACTAGGACAGTTCATTGTTCATTGCTCACCGCTCACGGTTTACTGTTCACTGTTTACCGATTACTGTTTACCGATTACTGTTTACCGATTACTGTTTACCGTTCACTGTTTACCGTTCACTGTTTACCGCTTACTGTTTACCGTTCACCGTTCACTGTACCCAGGACTGTCCTTCGACGTGTTCCCCCGCCCCCTGCCCCTAAAGGGGGATGACTGGGACTGTTCATTGTTCATTGCTTACCGCTCACTGTTTACTGATCACTGTTTACCGATCACCCTTCGACAGGCTCAGGGCAAGCCGTTCACTGTTCACCGTTCACTGTTTACCGATCACTGTTTACCGATTACTGTTTACCGATCACTGTTCACCGATTACTGTTCACCGTTCACTGTTTACCGATCACTGTTTACCGATCACTGTTTACCGATTACTGTTTACCGATTACTGTTTACCGTTCACTGTTCACTTCTTCTCAAAAGTCTCTCCGCCGCACTCCGGACCCTCGCCAAACAATCCCCCTTCTTCTTCTTCGCCGTATTCGCATTCTTGTATTTGTGTTTTTCGGCGATCTGTTCGTAGTCGAGTTGGTTGAGGTACCAGTCGATCATGATTTCGTTGCAGGGTGGGCCCAGGTCGTCGAGCAATTGCAGGGCGAGGATTTCCAGGCGATCGATATCGGGTCCATCCGATTCGGGCGCGGATTCTATCCCATCGAGGGGCACCGTTTTTCCCGTCTTCCGGATTTTGTACAGCAGCAGGTTGTAGGCTACGCTGTGTAAATAGGTTGACAGCTTCGCGGTCAGTGTGGTCAGTTCCCCGGACTTGATCTTGGTGCACACGATCATCATCACATCCTGGTAGTGGTCTTCGAACGCGATTTCCCGCGAGCTGTCGTATTTGTACACCACGCCTTTCACGATGTCCTGGTAGCTTTCATAGAATGCCTTTTGCACGACGGGGTTGTCGTTTCGGATACCCTCCAAATATTCGTCGTCTGACATGGTTAATAACAATTTAGGTGAAATGTCACCGGGTTTCCTAAACAACGGTAACAACCCCTTTTTGGCGCTATTAACCTATAAAAAAGAATGAAAGCCATCAACACGACGAATTACAGGACGGCGGGCATGCCCGCAAGGATCCGGCTGCGGTTGTACTTCAATCTGCTGTCGCTGCTGATCGTCCTGATCGTGGCGGTCGTCTCCAGGATTGCCGGTCATTTATAAACTATTTGATAGACACTCGACATAGACAAAACAACAAGATGTATGAAAGCGAATAAACCAAAGACCATCGAAACCCAAGCTGCGCCCGCTCCCGAATTTACCAGCGGTGTCTACGCGATTCTGTTCTTGCTGGGATTCCTGTTCCTGTTGATTCTTGCTTCCGTTGCCGCTTTGGGATAAGGTAAACGCTAATGCGATCGATCATGAAAAACAATAATGATAAGCCAATGAAAGCAAATATTCCCGTCCATGTCAAGCAAGTCGTTGCCCTCATCCTGGCAGCCATGCTGACACTGATGAGCATGTGGCTCCTGATGCACATATAGCATCATCAAAACTTTTTTAAACAATCAAAACAAATTACAACCCATGAAAGAAAACACGAACAGTGATGTAGAGACTTGTTGCCATCTCCCTTCCCGAATCATCATGCGCATGCAGGACAATATGGTGCTGCTGACGTTTTTGTTGGCGATGACGATTTTGTCGAGGTTGGGGTGAGGGAGTGATTATGTATAACTGACAAACTCAACATATATGAAAAGTATTCTGGTAGTCTTATTATTCACGACAATTGGTTTGAATGCTTATGGTCAATACGACCAGACGGCTGAGAGTGAAAAGACAGTCAAGGGAGGTACTGCGATTGCCGTGGCGTATCGACTTTACCCAACCAAGAATATGTGGACGTTCATCAAATTGAATACGCGGAATGGGCAAATGTGGCAGGTCCAGTATGATGTGAAAGGTACCAATCGCTTTGAGGTGTATTTAAGCCTCGAGCCTTTGGCCACCATTGACGATGAACGAAATGACAGGTTCGCTCTATACCCTACTCAGACCATCTACAATTTCATTCTGATGGATCAGTTTGACGGAAGACAGTGGCAGGTACAATGGTCGCAAGAAGCTGAGAACAGGGGTGTCATCCCGATTCAACAGGAGGGAATACCCTTGTTCCCAATCACCTAACAAAATTTGCCTGATTAAGCATTAAAGAAATTAAAAGGCAGTTATTCTGGTTTTCAATCTCTTATATTTGACTATAGTAGATGATTGTTCAGGCTCTCTACATCACTCATGTCTATATAAAATTCGAAAGACCGCTTATCCATTGCTGAACGGTTTTTCTTGATGAGAGAACCCTCACGTCGGGTGAGTAATTGAAATTTTTGATCGATGGATTGAATGACATCGCTACGGTGTTTTTTTTGCACATCCGGGATCTTATCTGACAAGCCCAGAATCTGATTAATGTCATCAATCGTGGTGGGTTGTCCCTGCATGGAATTTTGATAGACCAATTGAATGAGGCTCTTTTCGCGTTCTTCAAAGTGAGGTGTATCTTGAATGGCCTTGTCTTTCTCCGTTTTGTTTGGGGACTTTCTTAACCGGCGTACCAGCAACCCAATGACGAGGCCAGCCAATGAACTCGCTACGAGTTGCCAGTTATGTAGGAGTGAATACCAGGCAATAGCAAGCCCAGAGGGCTGTTCAGTATATATTCTATGGCCTGTTTTGGAAAAGTCGGAGTAGGCCAAGGGTATTCTTTCGGTTTTCTCTCTTACCAGTACCAGTGTGGAATCCACGAAATAGCCGGGGAATGTAAGATGCCCGAGAATTTTCAGCTGAGTCGCTTTTTTTTCAGACAACCTCATTAGGTCGTTGTTTCTGAAGTCAAGCAAATAGATATCGTTTTGCTCGCCCCCGACTGCATTTCCAATAATACCCCATGGCGACGTGAGTTGACCGATAAAATCGTCAGAGGGGAGGGCAAAAACACCCAACGTATTCCATTGATTATTGTGGAGGTTAAGTACATGGACAGAGTCGCGGCCAAGTGATGTGGAGGGGATTCCAACTACGAACAGGTCCCCCTGTCTTTCATCAAACCAACCCTTGATTTGTAGTGTGTTTGTGACATCAAATGGGACCTCGCGGCTTAGGGGTATGCGTTCCCATTCGTGCTTGTCCGGGAGATATTTGCGCAGGTTCCCATTGTAAAGCCAGTGACCGTATCCTCCGTAGGAGTATATTTCCCCCTCAAAGGGGAACACCATCGCGCCGAAATTGTATCCGAAGTAAATGGTGGAGTCAACGCGAGTGACCTTAATATGGGCGTTATTCTCGCGGATTTCAAAAACAAAGCCCGTACCATCAGGAATTCCGAAAAGGCGCCCAGATGCAAAGACAAAGATTACCGGCGTTGTTGCATCTGGCTTTTCAAAGGGGATACCAATATTCTCAAGAGGACGAGGCAGTGCACGAGGATAGGTGATAAAAGAGGGGGCCTTCTCTTCTTTCAGCAAAGCGTTCAGGAATTCAGTGCCCGCGGAGACGGTTTGAGTATTTCCTGTAGTGTGGGTCACGAGAACAAGCGCACAAACAAGGGGAAGTCTCATGTATCAAATCTAGAGTATTGGTTGCGATCATTCAATATGGGGCAAACGGGAATAGGTGATAGCCGGGAAAATACTTCGGGTCCTGGCTTTCGAAGCCAATGTCACTTCGAGCGAGAAATTGGTATTATAAAAATTAGGTAACGATTGGTAATTCACTAAATCAGGAGTCCGTTATGGTCACCGGTGCACGAGCTTCAATCGCTCAGGGTCTCATTGGATTATTTGGTATGGCACCTATTTGATTACTCAATTGGTTCTCGATGCAGTGGTGTCCGATTGCGTTAGCCATACTTTTGGAAAACAACTTTTCATCCGTCATGAAACATCTAATCAAACCGATTCTCCTGGGGATCCTTGTTTTGCAAGTTACATCGATGGTAGCTCAGGAGATTCATCCCAAGCTGCCAAGCGATGGCCTGGTTGCATGGTATCCCTTCAATGGCAATGCCAACGACGAAAGCGGTAATGGCAACCACGGCGTAATGAATGGGGGGTTAATGGTGACAACGGATCGCTTTGGAGTTCCGGGGAGAGCATTTCGGTTTGATGGGTCTTCTGCTTTCATTAATATCCCCACATTGAATGCACAGGCCTACCGACCGATAACTTACGCGACTTGGGTTAAAATTGGGGCCTATTTTCCTTCCAGTCCGGGGCACAAGTTCCGTTCTATTATTGGACGTCATCAATTTGGGCAACCCAATGACGGAATGCTTGGATTCTTTGCCGATCAGAACGTTGCGTCCGGTGCTTATGACAATACATTTCTGATGTGGCGTGGTGGAGGCGCAGAACCGGCGCCCAGTTCGCTGACCGTTCCAGCCCTTGACACGTGGGTTCACATTGCATACACACAAGATGAGTCAGGTAACTTCGCGTTCTACCAGAATGGTACTTTGGTTAATTCGGGGAACTTTGTCAATACACAGGATCTTACAACGAATTTTCGCATTGGATCGGGCAATTCGCCGGATCACTACTTCTGGAACGGCGATCTTGATGACATTGGCATTTGGAATCGCCCCCTTCTCTCCGGTGAGGTTCTTGAACTTTACACTGCAGGAATGTTGCAGGCCATTTCTTTTTCCCCGCTCACTGATATTTTGGAGACGGCCGGCCCAATTAGCTTGGTATCCACAGCATCCTCGGGACTTCCGGTTGTTTACACCAGTACGGATACTGACAAAATAACTTTATCCGGAAATCAGGCAACCATTGTTGGTCCGGGTAGTGTAACCATACACGCTGACCAGCCAGGCGATATAAACTATGAGGCCGCGCCAAGGGTGAGTCAAACCATTTGCATACTTCCGAAGAAGCCAACGATTTTCGCCTCTGGTCTTGGAACGGTGCAACCCATACTGGCCTCCAGTAGTTCGTTGGGCAACCAGTGGTACCGGAATGGGGAATTGATTGGCGAGTCTTCTGAACACATAATTCTGATTGATGATGTCGGTCAGTATACCGTCAAAGTAACGGTGGATAATTGCGTGAGTGAGTTCTCTGATCCATTTGCCATCATTATTACGAATCTGTCATTGACCGAAAAAGGAGGACTTCGCGTTTATCCAAATCCGACGCGTCATGAATTGATGTTGGACCTGCGCTGTTTTAGCCAGGGAGAAACCGGGGTAGCCCGGATCTATGATCTCAGCGGACGAACAGTAATCGTCAGTAAAGTAACCAATGGTGAAAGTAGGATTTCGGTAAACCACCTAACTCCGGCAAGTTATGTCGTGGGCTTGTTTGCCGGAAGTGTGTGTGTAGGTATCACCAAATTCATAAAAGAATAGCGCTATGAAAAAGTTTCATTTCTTATTCCTGTTCGTTGTTTCTGTGCTCTTGTTGTCTTGTGAAAAAAAAGATCCGCCTCCCACGGCCGAAGCAATGTTGAAGGCGAAGGTCTGGACACTATCCCATGCAACGGTGGACAATGTTGAGACTTCGATGTACAATGGTCTGACGCTGAGCTTTGGATCGAGCACCTATACGACATCGAACGGTGGTGCCTTATGGAAACCATCCGGTACGTGGCAGTTTGCCGATGCAGACAAGACAATCGTGCGGCGGGATGACAACCTGCTGATTACGGTGGAGACGATCAATGCGAATGAACTGGTGTTGTCTTTTGTCTGGGATGTAACCACGCTTGATGGAGGCAGAGTTTCATCTATAATGGGTCAGCATGCAATGACTTTTGTCGGGAGTCTGAAGTAGACCAAGTGCCCCTGATTGTATGTGCGGAAGGCAGTGGCAGGTCCAATGGTCTCAGGAAACTGAAAAAAGATTTGTTATTCCAATTCTCTAAAGGAGTGTAAGAGGCAGGAACTAACTGTTGACTTCTACGGGTGCACAAATTTTGAGTACGGCTGCGATTATTCGAGGATGGAGTGGGAGAGTCTCATCTGATTCTTATTGCGATTTTTACTCAGCTCCGTTGCCCAACATGGTTATCCAAACAAGTTTGTACGTTGCATTTTTGACACCTTCTCCATGAAAGGGATTTGGACTTGTGGAATTGGCATTCATGAGTGGCTTGTCCAGTGCAAATGTATTTTGAGTGGGAATCTTCAGGGTAGCACAAATATCGGCGAGGGATTTGGTGGCTAGTTCGTTGATATGATAGGTAGCGTACCAGTTTTTTAATGGCGTCCTGGCGTCTTGACTATACCAACCGGCAATCTGTTTGGTTGTTGAGTTGGCATAGTCCCAGCCACCGGAAAAGCTTATTACCCGGGCTACATTTTCTTTTTGCCCAAGATATTGTGACATGCCGCCTCCTTGCGACTGACCCGCAACGGCAATTTTGCTCCATTGTGGTCCGTCGCCCTTTTTTGTTAGGTATTGAGCCCATTTTCCATTTCCATCATTCTTGCTAAGCCACTTTAGCAAATAGGTTAACCTCGGCACAATGGCATCGTGCGGTTCGTCTTTGATAAAAGGAAAATCATTATTGCCATAAATACGGTTCTGCCTAAACAACGCCGCACAATCGGGTATGGTGTCCAGCATGCCGCCCTTACAAATCTGGGCCACAGCCGGTACGGTAATATAAGACAGGGCAATAACCCGATATCCTTGTTCAAGGGCTGTTTTCAAGAATTCAAGCGGTGGATTGTTGGGTGTGCCATTGGTGCCGGCAAGAAATAGCAGTATTTTGTTATGGGTGTTTCCTGGGTTGTAGTACACCGCGTGGGCTGTATCCCATGTATGGATGATGCTGTGGGTATGACTTGGCTTTACCCGCAGCATTTTATATTTCGATGAATCAATAACAGCAGCGCCGGGGTTTTGAGCGTACAAAAAACACCCGGTGAATAAGTGTAGAAGCAGTATGGAAATTCTCATCGCTTGGGGTTTGCTTACAATCATAGACATAGAAGCATCTTCAATTTAAAGATAACGCTTTGGGGGGATATCATCAGTTAGCGGCAGTTCACTGTTCGGGGTTCTGGGTTCGGGGTTCAGGGTTCTGGGTTCCGGGTTCAGAGTTCAGAGTTCCGGGTTCAGAGTTCCGGGTTCAGGGTCAGGGGCGAGTCGAGTTAGCATCCACTTACCACTTACCATTTACCACACACTTCTCAGGGTTCGGGGTTCTGGGTTCCGTGTCGAAGTATTAACGTTGGCTTGTGCGGTGGGGCCCTTTAGGGCTACGGGTGTGCGCGGGCGTTCTGAGTGTCTGAGTGTCTGAGTGTCAACGTGTCAACGTGTTTGAGTGTTTGGGTGACTGGGTTCAGGGTTCCGAGTTCTGGGTTCCGAGTTCCGGGTTCCGAGTTCCGGGTTCCGAGTTCTGAGGCGAGAGTTAGCATCCACTTACCACTTACCATTTACCACTTACTTCTCAGGGTTCAGGGTTCAGGTGGTAAGTAGTGAGTAGTAAGTAGTAAGTAGTAAGTGGTAAGTAGTAAGTAGTTAGTTCTGGTTAGCGCAACTGCACCAGCGTTTTATCAATGGCTGTGCGGAGCTGTGGTGACACCTTGACTTCGTCGGCAAAATCCTTCCATCGGCTCACGGTTTTCTGGATTTCGTCAATGGCTGCGGCGGACTTTTTGTTGCCGATGGATTTGCCAACGGTCAGGAGATCTTCGCGGGTGATGTTCTTTCGCTTGCCGTTAATGCTGAGGGCATGCTGACTTACCCACTGGTGATTGGGCTGGTAGGCATGGCAGATGTCATAGGCGGGCGCCAATTCCCAGCGACTGCCCTTTTTGAGACGGAAGGCAAAGTTCTTGGTGTGATCATCGCAGTTGCGTGCCAGGACGTTGAACACCATCCTTCTAAACATTTGCTCAGCGGCAGGGTAGGGCAGTTTTAGTTCGCGCATGGCTTGAAACAACTGCTCGTAGCTGAAGCTTGTGACCTCGTTGTAGTCGACGTGCTTCAGGGCACAGAAACTTTGGATGTGGTGTTTGGTGTCGTGCCCTTCACGATCAAACCGACGGGTCATAAAATGTGCCCGGCCATTTTCCTCCAGTATGCGCGAAGGCATCATGTCGATGCCGCAGGCGGTTGCCATATTGTAATAGGCCATCTCCACGCGGCCGTAGCCTTTTGTTTTTCCCAGTTGAATGTCGCTCACGCCATCCAGTTTGATCAGCCAATGCGAGAAGCCCTGGGGAGCGCTGGTTTGGCCTGAGCGTACTTCTCCTGTTTTCTCATTGTAGGCAACGACCGCCTTGGGCCTCGCGCCGCCGGCGGAAGTACCAATACGGAGAATATCCATCATTGCCTTCTCTTCATCTGCTTCCAGGTTGGCGGAGAATTTCTTTTTCTTCGAGAGCATGCGCTGAGCGGTGTCCACCAGGCTGTCCATTTCAATGGAGAAGGTTCTTTTGCCTTCGTGCATCGTGGCCGGTTCAAACTCCAGGGCACCCATGCCCCGTGTGCCGATGAAGCAAAGGATTTCGACGGGGTTCATACTATCTTGAGGACGCCCTTGCTGCGCGAGCCATCGGTTGATGAGCGCACTGCCATACTTGTCTGGCAGTACATCGGCGAGCAGTCCGGGGAGTCCTTTGAAAGTATCCAGCGCCGACGTTGGCATTTTCCGGAGTGTAGGAAAAGTGAAGCGGGATTGCGCAGCGCCAATCGGCATCATCAGTGGAGCGAGGTCCCAATCCTGGGACTTGAACTTGCGGTCATACTCAAAGGTGGCTACCCCCGTTGCCTCGTTCCATGCGACGGCGCCCACACGTTCTCCCCAGATGTTAACGTAGGCTGTGTTCATCGTTTACGTTTGTTGCTCTGGCCTTTCGTCGCGGAGGGTGTTCTGGATCGTTGTCGTTTGGAATGTTCCGACCGGGCCAGGTCCAGCGGGCTGATGGTCTCTTGGATGGTGAACGCGTCCAGCACGTGGAGTTGATCGAGGGCTCGCAATACCTGCAGGAGTGTGGCCAGTGTCACCGTTTCGCCCCGTTCCAGCAGGCTGAGGGTAGATCGGCTGATGCCGGCTGCTGCGGCCAGGTTATCCTGTGTTTTGGTTTGTTCCATACGGTGGTGCCTGACAAACCGGCCCAGGTGTTCGGCCAGTGCCTTGTCGCTCAGGGAATGCCAGTTTGATAAACTGCTCATCGGCTGCGGAATTGACGTCTGGCAAGGTAGGCATTATATCTGTAAAACCCTATTGGATGAGTGATATATCATTCATTAGTGATTATAAGTGAGTTTAGTGAGTGATATGTCATGCGGGATTTGAGGGTTTTGCGGTCGACGTCTTCCCCCGCCCCTTGCCCCTGAAGGGGGACTACGTGTTATCAAGACTCTGAAATTATTTTCATCTGTGTAGGGTTAGCTGTCCAGACAGGTCATTTGCGCAGGGAATGGTGGCAGTAATTACCAGAATTGAGTATATTTACTCATTACATTGAGTAAATTGTAAATGACGTTTGAAAGGCCTTATATTCAAGTACTTGTAGACAGGCTGAAGGAGCCCAGAACGCTCATTCAGGTGCTCATGGGGCCACGGCAAGTAGGCAAGACCACACTGGCGGGGCAGGCCCTGGCCCGGATTGGCGGACCACAACTTTTCATTTCTGCTGATGCTATTCCCAACACTGGCGAGGTATGGCTGGAGCAGCAATGGGAAGCTGCACGGTTGATGTGGAAGGCCTCAGGGTCCGGGGAATTTATCCTGGCCGTTGATGAGATTCAAAAGATTGCGAATTGGAGTGAGGTAGTAAAAAAGATGTGGGACGAGGATACCCGGCTCGGATACTCCATCAAAGTCGTCTTGTTGGGATCATCGCGACTGCTCTTGCAGCAGGGTTTGACGGAATCGCTTGCCGGGCGATTCGAGACGACCTACCTGGGGCATTGGTCTCTTTCTGAAATGCAAGGAGCATTTGGTATTACTCCAGAGCAGTTTGTTTGGTTTGGCGGCTATCCTGGAGCAGCCCATTTGATGCACGACGAGGAGCGATGGAGAAATTATGTAAACGATGCCCTTATCGAAACAAGCATTTCAAAGGACATCCTGATGCTTACGCGGGTGGACAAACCGGCTTTGCTTCGAAAACTATTCGAACTTGGCTGTTTGTATTCGGGACAGATTCTTTCGTACACCAAGATTGTAGGGCAACTTCAGGATGCGGGTAACACAACCACACTGGCCCATTACCTGAATCTTCTGGATACCGCCGGACTGCTGGGAGGCATCGAAAAGTATACCGGTGAGTACCTTCGCAAGCGTTCGTCAAGTCCGAAGTTTCAGGTGCACAATACCGCTCTGATCACCGCGCAGCAAGCTCAGGTCTTGAATACCGTGGTTCAGAAACCGGAGAGCTGGGGTAGATGGGTTGAAGCGGCCATCGGCGCACATCTGATCAACCATCAACAACGTGAAGGCTATTCCTTAAGTTACTGGCGCCACCGTGATGACGAAGTTGATTTTGTCCTGGAGAAAGAGGGTCGCATCATCGGCTTGGAGGTAAAGAGCGGATCAATCCAGGCAGCGTCAGGGATGAGTGCTTTCAAGAGGGCACATAAGCCCGATAAAGTACTGCTTGTTGGAAACAGCGGGTTGCCGTGGATAGAGTTTTTGAAGATGAATCCGAGGGAGGTTTTTTAAGTTGAAGGTCGAGCGATCGTTCATCCTGAGTTCGGATGCTGCCCCTTGAATCACGCTGCCGATGAGAGCGCTGCCCACCGATCACCGCTCACCGATTACTGCTTACTGTTCACCGCTCTATAATCCCCCTTCCCCGCAAACACATTCCGCACGCCACCCGTGGGGTCCATGACATCCTTCTTCCTCCTGGGAATCAAATGAACATGGCAATGCTGGATGGTCTGTCCGGCAACCTCGCCATTATTCACGCCGATGTTGAAGCCCATGATGGAAGGGTCTCCATTCATCAGCGCGGCTTTGGCGGTGGCCATTAGGCTGTTGATGGCATTGACTTCGGCTTGCACGAGTTCAAAGTAATCGTTCAAGTGCCGCTTGGGAATGATGAGAAGATGGCCTGGGGTGACGGGGTAAGCATCCTTGAAGCAGGTAGCCAGGATGTTTTCGTCAACGATCTTGAGTTTGTTTTGATTGCAGAATACGCAACCCTCTTCTTTCTCGGAGAATTTTAGTTGAGTATCCCGGAAGTCAGTATCGTCCAGGTCCTTCTTTTGGGCATTGCACGTGTAGCACAAGGCTTGGTAATTATTGATGGAGTCTTGGCCGCCCCAGTTCTTTGGTGTTATGTGATCAACCTCGAGGGCCTTTTTTTCGGCGGAGATTCCACAGAGTTCACATCGGTAGCTGGCCCTTTTGAGGACCTCATATCGGATCATGCCGGGAACCGCCTGCCTGCTCCTCCGCCGATGTTGCCAAATGGCTTCGCCACGCTTTCTGATGTATTCCTCGATCTTCGCATCGCAGCTGCGGATCAGGTCGTCAATTTGGGATTTGGTCAATTTGTTAAATTCATTCAGCGCGTACTCGTTCTTATTTCGCGTAACAATATCATGGCTCCTCAGGACCTTCCCCGGCATGTTGTGCGTAATGCTTTCATAGTATTCAAGTTGCGACTGGTCATACGCCGCAAAGGCCTTGGCGATTTCCCGGACGGTCAGTTTTCCCTTGTTCTTTAGCAACGCCCTGATCATGACGGGTTGGTAGATGTGAGACATCCTCATTTTGGTGGTGATAAAGGCTCGCAGTTTCATAATAGTTGGGTTTTTGTGACATAAAGGAACTTATAAACTGTTCAAGGTTCAAAGTCTGGTGACTTAGGTTAATGCTAAGGTTCAAGTATCTCCGGTTGTCACGGATAAGTCAGCAAGGCGGCATAGTGTCTTGGCTTTTTTGTCTAAATTCACTTCGTCAAAGGCATCATGGCTTACTGGTGGGTCAATCATAAGCAAACATTCCGTCAAGAGTTTCAAGGTGGGTACATCTGGTCTCCGCAGAAGAACTCAAATGGCTCAGTTAATCAAACCTATACAAATCTTAAGTTGGCAAAAATCGGGGATGTTGTCTTCTCTTATTCGCAAGCCAAAATAAAGGCCATTGGAGTAGTTGAACGTGAGTGGGACCTCGTGCCGATGCCGCCGGACTTTGGTTCATTCAGTGCAAACTGGGCAAGAGGTCTTGGGTTTCGAGTACGAGTAGATTGGTTACTTCTTCGTAATGCAATTAGTCCCAAAGATTACATTGGGCGAATTGCGCCATTGCTCCCTGAGAAGCTAAGCCCAATTCAAAAGAATGGGAATGGAAATCAGGGATGTTACTTGGCTAGTCTTAGTGATTCGTTAGGCGGTCTGTTGATGCTTCTGATCGAACAAGGGAATCAAGCCATTTCTAGCCTAATAGATCAAATGAAAGATGCAATTAAGAATGAAATTGAAGCATTAAGTGTCAGCGCATCGGATAAGCCGGAATTGGAGAAGGTGCAGATCATCAAAGCGAGAACTGGTCAGGGTCTCTACCGTCAAAACCTCTTGGGTATTGAGGAAAAGTGCCGTGTAACCTTGGTCGATGACCCAAGAGTTCTTATTGCAAGTCACATTAAGCCATGGCGGGTTTCTGACAATAAGGAAAAACTTGACGGAAACAATGGATTACTTCTGAGCCCTCACGTTGACTGCCTCTTTGATAAAGCACTAATCACTTTTTCTAAAGCAGGCTACATCCAGTTTGTTGACAGCAGCTCGAAGTCAATTGCTAGCCGGTGGGGAATTCACGAAACGAATATTGGGAAGCTCAACAAGAGCCAGCAAGAGTATATGGAATACCACCGCGACTTGCTTTTTGACCAGAATCGAAAGTTATTCGATGCGAACTAATTCTATATACTAGAATCAAACGAAATCTTTCTCATTCAATTTATGAGGGGGGTGGTGCAAAAATCTTGAACTGATCGGGATCGGTCCGGGTTCTTGCTTGTCTTACTCTTTGGTTTATTATTGCTTGCCACTCACGTCCATGATGATTTTGCCACCACACCTTCTTACCTGAGCCAGGTGTGAAATGTTCTGGAAGTAGAGGTTCGTTTTTGGTGGGATGCCATTGCTTTGCTAAATCAGGAAACATGAAGCTTAATGATCTTTCAAAGTCTACATCATTTCTTTCAGCATATACTTTATCAAACAGATCAGCTGCAACCCAATCTGTACATTTTAAGTACTTATGTATTCTGTCTCTAGTTTCCGTGGACTCAATCTGATTGTGCTTAAGAATGAATTGTAGTATTTCTTTAATTAGCACAACGGAGATTCGTTCAGTTTCCAACAAGATGTCCGTAGGTGATAGTTTGGGTAATCCTTTTTCTCGTATTCTCAACAGCAATACTTCAGATTGCAAGGCTAGATTCTTCTCTTGGTCTTGCTGCATCTTATTTTGATGCCAATAGCTTCCGTCATACTCTATTCCAAAATTCAATTCAGGGATATAGATGTCAATCTCTTTTCGGGCTATGATTGCTCGATGTTGTGTGGATGGGAATATGGATTTTATTTCGCAAAAGATTCTTAATTCTGGCGCAGAAGTAAGGGGCGCGCATTTCGGACAGCCGGTTCCATGACTTCGATCATTAACGGATGTTCTCCAAATGTGATCTTCTCCTCTCCAGCATATCCACCAGATCTTCTTAGTGGAACCAGGCCTTACATCATAGGGTGTCAGTCTGCCATTCTTGGTCGGATGCCATTGCTTGGCTAATTCCGGATAGAGTGTGGCTAAGCTATTTGAGCTTACAACTTTGCGGCCAATACAAATAGGGCAGTCCTTCCCCCTTGCTCTAGTCGCAACGGTAGTTTTCCACTCGTGATCGTAACCAGCTGGGCACTTCCACCAGATATTTTTACCTGATCCCGCGCCAATATCATATGGGGTAAGACCTCCATTCTTAGTGGGATGCCATTGTCTTGCCAGTTCGGGATTTAGCGTAGCCAGACAATTTGAGAGCACAATCTTCTGATTGGAACAAATCGGGCACCCTAGTCCTATGGTTCGGTGATGAGCAGTAGATTGCCATTCATGGTCATCTTCTTTAGTACACTTCCACCATACTTTCTTTCCGGAATTTTGTCCAACATCTTTAGGTGTTAGTTTTCCGTTCTTTAAGGGATGCCATTCGTTAGCAAGTTTTGGATTAAGTGTTGCCAGACAATTTGAAAGGACCACCTTCTTGCCATCACATATTGGGCAACCTTTACCTCCTGATCTACTGTAGACAACTGTTTTCCATTCATGGTCATCTCCTTTGGGGCACTTCCACCAAACTTTCCTTGCGGAGCCGGGATGCACATCGTCTGGTGTAAGTTCTCCATTCTTTGTCGGATGCCATTCTTGAGCTAATTGAGGATTAAGGGTTGAAAGACAATTGGACTTGACAACTTTGTAGTTAGAGCAGATTGCGCAACCAATTCCATTATTTCGATCTGCAACAATAGCGTCCCACTCATGGTCAACTCCTTTGGGACACAGCCACCAAACCTTTTTTTGTGAGTTTGGTGTAACATCAAAAGGGGTAAGCTTTTGATTTTTTGTAGGATGCCACTCTTTGGCCAGTCCCGGATTTATTGTCGCCAGGGAATTCGATTTGGCCACCTTTCTCCCAGAACAAACAGGACATCCCCAGCCAGCCTTTCTATTGCTAACAGAAACATACCACTCATGGTCATCACCCTCGGAACATTTCCACCAAATCATCTTAGATGAGCCAGGTGTGACGTCATAAGGTGTTAGATTTGGATTCTTAGTGGGATGCCACTGCTTAGCTAGCGTAGGATTCAATTCAGCTAAACTTTGTCCACGATATGGTTTTTTGTGGCTCACGCAGCGTTGTAAGAAGTTTAAAGGTACGGATGGATATTTATGCGTCGCGTGCTCGGCCTTGGTAGGGTTTCTATCTCCAAGTTGGTCGCGGTCTCACGATTGTTTCATAAAGGCGAAAGTTAGAAAAACCTTTCAATGCCATTGATTATATTCACGATCAATATTTCCCCTTCTCGTTAAAATTTGACGTTTATGGACTACCTATCTACTACATCGTTAGCTTCCGAACTGGAAATTCCAGTAAATGACTTGTTTTCGCGACTTAAGTCCCTTGGTTGGATTGATAGAAAGAATAACAAATGGGTGCTGACCGAATTGGGCAAACAAAAAGGAGGACAGACCAGAACCAACCCGAAGTATGGAGAGTATGTGGTGTGGCCTGTAAGTACCTCCATTGAGAATGGGCAACAGAAATCAAGGCCCAAACTCATAAATGCTACTGCGCTGGGAAAGCATTTTTCTGTTTCGTCACAACGCATGAATTTAATATTGTCCGAGTTAGGATGGATAAAGCCGGATATATTGGGATGGGCTGTCACAAAGCTCGGTAGGGCAGTTGGTGGGAGGGAGTATGAGCACGAGACGTCTGGCGCATCCTATGTTTTGTGGCCTGAGAGTCTTCTCGGGAACAAAGGTCTCGTTTCTGTTTTTGGTGGCACACAACAAGAGAAGGCAGATTCCGGTATTAGTCCGCCTAAAGTCCAGAGCGATACCAACATTGTAGCAACTCATCCTATTGAGAGCTTCAGGGAGAAATTCGAGGCGAAGCACAGAACAAGAGACGGTCACTTTGTACGCTCAAGGGCTGAGGTCATTATTGATGATACTCTTTATGATTACGGTTTGGTGCATGCCTATGAAAAGAAAGTTCCTGTGGAAGAAGACCTCTATACAGATTTTTACTTGCCCAAGGAAAAGGTCTATATTGAATTTTGGGGGATGGAAGATGACCCGAAGTATGCAGAGCGGAAGAAGAGAAAACTGGAACTTTATGAGAAATATGAATTGAAATTGATTCAGCTTCATGATAGTGACATTTCTAACCTGGATGACCACCTACCTAAGAAGCTTTTGAAGTTTGGTATCAAAGTGTATTAATATCCATTCCTGCTCATTTTAAGATAGCTTAGAAGCCTCGAGTATTGGGCACCACCCTGATGAATACTCATCATTGAACTTTACTATGGCGGACGACAAAAAACAACAACTCGAACAAAAACTCTGGAACATTGCCGACACCCTGCGCGGCAAAATGGATGCGGATGACTTTCGCGACTACATCCTCGGCTTTATTTTCTACAAATACCTTAGTGAGAAGATGCATAGTTATGCCAATGCCATCTTAAAGCCCGATAAGATTACCTACGACCAGGTAGAGAAACATAAAGACAAGAAAGCATTGCTGGCGGCTATTAAAGACGAAGCCCTCGACAAACTCGGCTACTTCCTATTGCCTTCCGAACTTTTCTCCGAAATGGCCCGCAGGGGCAATGCCGATGGTAAAAGCAAATTCATTCTCGATGATTTAACCAAGGTGCTTACCCACATTGAGCAAAGCACCATGGGCAGCGAAAGCGAAGAAGATTTCGGAAACCTATTTGAAGACCTGGACCTCACCAGCAGCAAGCTTGGAAAAACTGAAACCGCCAAAAACGAATTGATCGTAAAAGTGCTCTCGCACCTGAATGAAATTGATTTCGACCTGAAAAATACCGAAAGCGATCTTTTGGGTGATGCCTACGAATATCTCATTGGCAAGTTTGCCAGCGGTGCCGGCAAGAAAGCAGGGGAGTTTTATACGCCACAACAGGTAAGCACAGTATTGGCGCGATTGGTTACTGTGGGCAAAACCAAATTGAAAAGCGTATACGACCCCACCTGTGGCTCAGGCTCACTGTTGTTGCGTGTGGCCAAAGAGGTAAAAGAAGTGGGCGGCTTCTACGGGCAGGAGAGTAACCCCACAACCTACAATCTGTGCCGCATGAACATGATCATGCACGATGTGCACTACAAAAAGTTTGATATTAAGAATGAAGACACTCTCGAGCACCCGCAGCATATTGATCAACGCTTCGAAGCCATTGTAGCGAACCCGCCTTTCTCGGCTGAGTGGAGTGCCAGCCCGTTGTTCATGAGTGACGACCGCTATGCACCCTATGGGAAACTTGCCCCACGTAGTAAAGCCGACTTTGCCTTTGTGCAACATATGATTCACCAATTAGCCGACAACGGAACGATGGCATGTGTATTACCCCACGGTATCTTATTCCGTAGTGGAGCAGAAGGTCACATACGCGAGTATTTAATAAAGGATAGAAATCACCTAGATGCTGTAATTGGCCTACCGGCCAACATCTTTTACGGAACCAGCATCCCTGCGTGCATTTTGGTGTTGAAAAGAAAACGCGAGCATAGCGGTAACGTTCTGTTTATTGATGCCAGCCAACATTTTGAACGAGTAAAAACACAAAGCGTATTACGGCATGAGGACATTACGAAGATTGTAACCACTTACATAGCGCGCGTTGGCGAAGACAAATATAGTTACGTGGCACCCCTCAGGGAAATAGCTGAGAACGATTATAACCTGAACATACCGCGCTATGTGGATACGTTTATGGAAGAGAAAGTGGTGAACTTAAAGGCTGTGTCCAGGCAGTTGAAAAAGTTGGAAGTGGATATCAGAACCACTGATGCTACGATTGAGAAGTTTTGTAAGGAGTTAGGAATTGATGCACCGTTTTAATACATCGGAAATGGTAAATAAAAATAGAATTCCTGTATTAAGATTTAAAGGCTTTGGTGAAAGTTGGATTCAAAAGCTATTAGGTGAAGTTTGTGAAAAGATTCAAGATGGAAACTATGGGGCTGAATACCCCACCTCTGATGAATTTGTTTCCAGTGGAATACCTTTCCTAACTTCAAAGGCTCTTGGTGGTGATGGCTTTCTAAAAGTTGATAAGATTGATTTCATACCAATAGAAAAGCATTCTAAGCTAAAAAAGGCTCAGCTTAAATTATGGGATGTGTTGTTTACTAATCGCGGGTCAAATGTTGGTTCAATAGGGTTTGTAGATGAAAGAATTGCACATGGAAATATTGGACCTCAACTAACATTGCTTCGATGTGATTTAAAAACAGTTTCACCTAAGTTTTTGTATCAAGTAATGCTTTCTAGTCCTCTACAAAAGCAAGTTAGGGCTCAGGATAGTGGAAGTGCAATGAATTTTTTTGGAATTGGAATTACTTCAAAATTTAGACTTTCAATCCCTACCCTACCCGAACAACAAAATATCGCCTCGTTCTTATCGGCAGTAGATGAAAAGATACAGCAGCTCACGCGCAAAAAGGGATTACTGGAGCAATACAAAAAAGGAGTGATGCAACAACTCTTCTCGGGTAAGGTGCGGTTTAAAGATGAAAATGGGAAATCGTATCCAAAGTGGGAGGAGAAGAGGTTGGGGGATGTATGCGAGTGTTTGGACAACTTGAGGAAACCGCTAAATGACTCGCAAAGGCAGGCAATGCGAGGAGCAATTCCATATTGGGGTGCTAATAAAATAATGGATTATGTCAATGATTATTTATTTGACGAGACGTTAGTTCTACTTGCAGAGGATGGAGGAAATTTTAATGAATATGAAACGCGTCCAATTGCTAATTTATCAAGAGGTAAATGTTGGGTAAACAACCATACACATGTTTTAAAAGGAAAAAAGAATCTTTCGAATGAATTCTTATTCTATTCTTTGGTTCATAAGAACATAACAGGATTTGTTAGTGGGGGTACCCGGGCAAAATTGAATAAAAGTGAAATGCTTAAGATTTCGATTGGCTACCCATCGTTTGAAGAACAACAAAAAATCGCTAGCTTCCTCTCCAGCTTCGATACCAAAATAGAAGGCGTGGCCACCCAAATTGCGCAAAGTCAAGCGTTTAAAAAGGGGCTTTTGCAGGAGATGTTTGTATGAGTCATCAGCCTGAGGCCATATTAGAAAACAATCTCCTCAAGCAATTAACCGGCTTGGGCTATGTGGCTGTTCAAATTCATGATTGTGAGGCGTTGCTTGCTAATCTTCAGGCGCAGTTAGAGGCCTTCAACAAAACTAAGTTTGCCGTTAAAGAATTTGATGCCGTTCTCAACCACCTGGCCAAAGGCAATGTGTTTGAAAAAGCTAAAGCGCTTAGAGATCGGTTTCACCTGGCCAAAGAGAATGGTACTTCTTTTTACGTTCGCTTTTTTAACAATGAAGATTGGTCGCTCAATACATACCAGGTCACCAATCAGGTAGAGCAGGAGGGCTCTTTTTTAAACCGCTATGATGTTACCCTGCTGGTCAATGGTTTACCACTGGTGCAAATTGAGTTAAAGCGGGCTGGCATTGAAATCAAAGAAGCTTTTAATCAGATCAATCGCTACCAGCGCCATTCGTTCTGGAGCAATCATGGGTTGTTTCAATTTGTGCAGTTGTTCGTCATCAGCAATGGGGTCAATACAAAGTATCTGGCCAATAACCGGCTGCAGTCGGTCAAGCAAACCTTCTTCTGGGCCGATGAAAGCAACCGGAACATTACGGAACTAACTGCTTTCACCGCCGCGTTTCTGAACCCGGATCACCTGGGCAAGTTCATTTCCCACTACGTAGTGATGAATGAGACTTACAAGAACCTTATGGTGTTGCGGCCTTACCAATACTTTGCCACGGAAGCCATCATCAGACAAGTCGCTACCGGCAATGACAATGGCTACATCTGGCACACGACTGGTTCAGGGAAAACACTAACCTCGTTCAAGGCCAGTCAGATCATCATGGACCTGCCGCAGGTACATAAGGTGGTCTTTGTCGTTGACCGCAAGGACCTGGATTACCAGACCATGCAGGAGTTCAATAGTTTCAAGAAGGGAAGTGTGGACGTCACAAATGATACACGATCGCTCGTCAAGCAATTGACCGATGATACCAAGCTGGTGTTAACTACGATCCAGAAGCTCAACAACGCCATTACCATCGGGCATTATGAGAATCGTCTGGAGCATTTAAAGGAAAAGAAGGTCGTTTTCATCTTTGATGAGTGCCACCGCTCGCAGTTCGGGGCTACACATGAGCGGATAACAAGCTACTTCAAGAAGAGTCAGTTATTTGGTTTTACAGGTACCCCGATCTTCGCCGACAATGCCAACAAGAATGAGCTGGGAAATCGCACCACCAAAGACCTTTTCGGGAACTGCCTGCACAAGTACGTGATTACCGATGCCATCCGCGACCAGAACGTGCTGCGGTTTGGGATTGAGTATGTGGGAAAGTACAAGCAAAAGGGCAACACCTTTATCGATATTGAAGTCGAGGATATTGACCGCGCCGAGGTACTAAATGACAACAGGCGGCTGGAGAAGATTGCTGAGTACATCATTGCCTATCACGGGCACAAGACATTCAATAGGGAGTACTCAGCGCTCTTTGCCACTACCAGCATTGACACGTTGATCAAATACTATGAAATCTTTCGGCGGAAGAAGGCCGCCGGCGAGCACGATTTGCGCATAGCCACCATCTTCACTTACGGGTCCAATGAAGAGGACGACGCTGCTCAGGATTTTCTGGGGGAGGAAGAAGTGCGTTTGGCTGCCGAGCCCAGGCAAACGTACCAGTCAAGCCATACCCGCGATAAACTAGAAGAGTACATTGGTGAGTACAATAAGCAGTACGGAACGGCCTTTTCGACCACCGATAGCCAGCAGTTTGAAAACTACTTCAAGGATATTAGCAAGCGCCTGAAGGAAAGGGAGAAAGAGACATTCAATGATGAGAAGGATCGCCTTGATTTGGTTTTGGTAGTCAACATGCTGCTTACCGGCTTTGATGCCAAGAAGGTTAATACACTCTATGTAGACAAGAACCTCAAGCATCATGGCCTAATCCAGGCCTTTTCCCGGACCAACCGTACTTTTGGGGAGCAAAAATCGCAAGGAAACATCCTGTGCTTCCGCAACCTGAAGGCGGCCACAGATGAAGCCATCACCTTGTTCTCGAACAAGGATGCCATTGAAGAGATCATTCTTCCACCCTATGAGGTGATTGCAGAGAAATTTGATGAGGCTCTGAAGAACCTCCTGGCCATCGCGCCTACGTGGCAGAGTGTAGCTGATCTAGTCAGTGAGGAAGAGGAACTGGCTTTTGTTCAGGCCTTCCGTGCCCTGCTGCGAGCCAAGAATGTCCTGGCTTCCTACACGGACTTCAACTGGGCCGATCTGGGCATCGACGAACAGACCTTTGAGAACTACAAGAGCAAGTACCTTGATCTGCACGATAAGGTGCGGCAGGATAACGCCAAGCAAAAGACCTCTATCCTTGAGGACATCGACTTCGAACTTGAGCTTATCCACCGCGACCTCATCAACGTGGCCTATATCCTCAAGCTCCTGGCCAAGCTCAAGCAGGCAAAAGCCAGTGATAGGGAGCGTCAGAAAAGGGCCATCATCGATCTGATGGCTGGCGAAGTGGAGCTGCGAAGCAAGCGTGAACTGATAGAGAAGTTCATCGAGCAGAACCTCCCCAAAATCGATGACGCTGACAACATCCAGGACGAGTTCGAGAAATACTGGCAGGAGCAAAAGGTGCTGGCCCTGGCAAAACTCTGCGACGATGAGCGCCTTGACAAAGAGCAGTTCAAGGCTCTTATCGAGGCCTACATTTTCAGCGGTCAGGACCCGCTGCGTGATGATGTGTTAAAGTGCCTTGGTGACAGACCTAGTATATTGCAAGCCAGAGAAGTGGGGGAGCGGATTATTCAGAAGATGAAGAGGTATGTGCAGGTTTTTGTGGAGGGGATGGTGGCGTAGAACCAACTGTTTCATGGGCAAATGAATTTTGGCAGTATTTGATTCCATTACTCAGGGATAAACTGAAAAAGTATGACGCTGGTACCAAGCAACAGGAATTTGTTTTCTGACATGAAATTTGAGATCAATGTTAAGGGTGCAACGTACTCAAATGCATTGTTTCAAAGACTAAGCGCAAAGGATATCAAATTTGAGAAGGTAGATTTTAAGTATAGTATCTTTGATAACTGTTACTTGCGAAATTGCGTGTTTGATAGCTGCGATTTTACAGGATGTAAATTCATTGGATCAAACCTGCCAGGAACTAAGTTTGAGGGGTGTAAGTTTGATTATTGCCTTTTTGAAAAGACATTTATTGATAGTGAGATCATTGAAAGCAGTGCACCTGCTTTTGAAAATCTAAAACAGAAATTTGCTAGAACTCTTAGGCTAAACTATCAATCAGTTGGGGATCCCGATTCGGTTAATAGGGCAATTTTGTTTGAATTGGCTGCGAAAGGTGAGCATTTGCACAAGGCATGGGCCTCAAATGAGGCGTATTATAGAAAGAAATACAAGGGAGGGACAAGAGTACTTTACTTCTTTAGATGGTTAAGATTCTACTTTTTGGATTTTCTTTGGGGCCACGGAGAGAGCGTCACAAAATTTACAAGATCAATATTTCTGTTTTGGTTTCTTATGGCTCTAGTTGATTACTTGTACTATGGCAAGTTATCCATATGGGAGTCGGTCATAAATATGCCTGGTTTTTTCCTTGGGTCAATTGAGCCAGATGGTTACTCTAAAGTTTACATTTCTTTTATTTCTTTCGTTAGGTTGATATCAATTGGACTCTTGATCTCAATCATTGTCAAGCGTTTTAATAAGAGGTAATATGCACATATATGCCTTTGGATCAATTTGCAGAGGAGAATTCGACGAATACTCTGATATTGACTTGCTAGCTATTGTTGAGGATATAGCCATGTGCGGTTTGAATTCCGAACAGTTTTCGATCTATTCCTATAGAAGGTTGCAGGAACTTTGGCTGGAGGGTAATCCATTCGCTTGGCATCTTTCAATAGAAGCGAGACTTTTGTACAGTTCATCAAACGCAGACTATTTGGAGAGTCTGGAGGTTCCAGCGAAGTATTGCAAGTCCAAGACAGATTGCGAAAGATTTGTTGTACTTTTTCACCAGGCCTCAATAGCCTTAGAGTCCTCGTCAAGTAGCCAAGTTTTTGAATTGTCAAATATTTATTTGGCTATCCGTAATTTTGCGACCTGTTATGCTCTTGGAATTTTGGGCAAAATGGAGTTTTCACGGTATTCACCCTTGAGACTTGGAAATGATTCACTTGCAATAAGCAAAGACAATTTGTTTATCTTGTTAAAGGCTAGGGTTTTGTGCACAAGGGGACTAGGTCAGGATATTTCGAAAACAGAAAGGGAGAGTGTTACAAAAGACTTCTTGAAAATAGATCGCTGGATGGATAGACTTATTAAGGTAATGTAGCATGGACGAGTTTCTAAACCGAATTGATGCGCAAAGGAAGGTTTTGGCAATAATCAATTCAAAGAGAGGCATTGAGCCGCTCTTTGGTCTTTCAAGGGCGGCAATCGAGAGATGGGCGGCGGCCAATGGCGTATCAAATGACAATTTGGTATGTGAAAAGCTGTTTGAACTGGCGAAGAAGTTGTCCTTCCTCGCAAATAGGAGCCAGCAGCAAGTATCGTCTGAATATCAGAAATGTGAAACTGAAATTTCCGCAGAAACGAACCAACTGGCTGTAATTTGGCAAATTACGACTTCAAGGCCTGAGAGTCCCTGACTGCCCAATTAAAGGATGGCAGTGGCCTGAGGTGATAAACAATTTAAGTTTATCTTATTCGAAACCAATTTTACTTACTATCACTTCCCCTCTCAGCCGGACGCCAGCAATTCGATTCAATTCGAGACCATCTTTTCCAAAAGTCTTCTCAAATTCTCTTGGTACATCAACAATGATTGTATGCCAAGCCCCCTGCGATGATGCCGGAATGAAGATAAAGTATTCAAATTTTCGGTTTTGTGGGTTAACCTTGGGTTCACTATCGCCAATCATCACCTTGAGCCAATATCGGTTGTTATCATCTCGAACCTGCAACTCAACATATAGATGAGAGTTGCTCATCAATCGAGTTAAAAAAATCACTTTATTGAATTTCCATCTTTGGTTTGCCACTAGTTTGTAATCAATGTAGAAGGGGTTGGGTAGACTAGGGAGTTTTAAGTGGAGAACATTACCAACGCTTGAATCTACTTCATGAATAAATATTGAATCTAGTTGACTAATATTTGGTGGGCCTATCCAGCCATTATCAAGAGGAGAATTTGAGTAATCAAATGTTACATCAAGCCCACTAAGCGCTTCATAGACATCGGGCAATTTTGCTTCAAGTGACTCTATCTTATCAATGGAAACTGGAATAAGGAAAACGCGATTCAGCAAGGAAGAATCAGTTTCAACAAGGAGTTTCTGGAATTGAGCAACAAGTCTGCTCAATTCATGTTCTTGCTGTCGGGTGAAAGTGACTACTGCTAAGTATTTTGTTGTATTTTGAAAGTGTAAGGGGTACTCAGCCAGTCGTTCTAGTCCTCTAAAAAGAATGTTTTGCAAATCGTTGACCTTAGTTCTGAACTTCACATCGACGAGAAGTAGACGGGAATGATCCACCTTGGCGCTCAAAATGAAATCATTTTGGGGATACTCTATGAGATTTGGGTTGGTAATGAATCTGAAGGTTTCTCCCACCTTCTTGATTCGTGTCAATGAGAAATGCTCCAATAATGAAATGCTGGAAATCTGGATATCAATTTTGTTGGAAGTAAATGCTTGATACCATTCTTCTGTAATATCCTCCTCACGTATGTTCTGTAAGTTCTCAAGCAATGAGAATACCTTGTCATTCTTTAAAGGAATGTTCAGAACACCGATTTCATTGAAGTAGTCAATCATATTTACTAAGTTTTCCGAACTTGCCTTTTCTGGAGACACCTGATTGTATACAACGTGACAGGTATGTTGAAAGTCGTGTAGTTGCTCTAAAAACTTTCGATACTTACTTCTTGGGATGGATTCATTTTCTTCTATTGGGGAAGTCTTCTTTTGAAGCGGGAACTGTTCAGTGTCATCGGTTGTATGTATCAACTTCTCCTCAATAAGTAGGTGGAAAAGTTTCTCCATGTATGATTTCGACAGTTCGTTTAGTGTCTCTTTATATTGGCTCATACGCATTTTGTCCTTTGATGAAGGATTCTTTGTCAATTGTTCGGTTCCTAGAAATAAGAATGGAGTATGTATTGATGTACATCTTCATTACAACAAAATCTCGAATTGGTGCTGATAGTTCTGAGGATAGCTTATTGTCATCAAGTTTGTCAATTGTGCTTATTATTGACGCGTACAAGCCGGATTGTTCAGGCAATAGACCATCATGCAGAATGGCCCGGCCATCTTTCCAGATAATACTTTGCCTGATTACCTTAATGAATCTTCTTGGAACAAGTCGTGATTTTAGTATAAGGTAGCTTAATAGGATTTCTAGTTTCAGTCTGTCCTCCGTACTTTGTGTTTCAAGGCTTCTTTTATTCACGATTGACTTAAGAAACAAGTTTTTAAGTGCCGGTGATGAAGTGAGGGGCACGTGGAATACTTTTGAAAAGAGACTTGATAGGATCGAGTCATCCATGTTTTCTTCGCTGTGAAACTTGTAGAAGAATTCCTGCCCCCCGACTATGATAAAACTTGCGTGACCACCTATCATGTAGGGCTTCAGCTCCTTGATTATCAAATCCACGCCATCTGAATCCACTTTGTCCAATTCATCAAGAACAAAGACTATTTTGAATCTTAAATCTTTCAACTTCTTCAGCGCTTCGGAAAAGTGGGTGCCGGCTATTTCGTCATCAAATAGAGTCTTGACGTAATTGCTGCGCATAGTTTGCTTTTTATGAACGATGGAAAGCTGAACTGATGCTATATTGGCTATGGCCCATACAAGCAGACCAATAGGGACAATCCATTCCCAAATCCAGGTAAAGTCCCATCCGAAGAGTTTAGTCGCATACCAAATGGGAAGGGCAACGATCGGCAATGCTGATTTGCCAATCTTTTTAAGGACCTCAGTAGAGAGGACAACTGACAGTTTTGATTCAGTATTAGAGATGTCATCTGATATTTCGGAAATTTCCTTAAATGTTCTTTGATGAAGCACATTTAAAGTGGCCTTGAATTCCCGACCAGAGTCTGAATCAATTTTCTGATAAAAGGGTGATTCAGCTGTACTTAGATAGAGTGCTCGAATTAGTTTTCTAATTATGTGGATATTAGACTCCTGTCCAGCAAAACTGGATTTCACAAAGAGTAGCTGTTCTACTGCAGCGCTTTTGGACTTAAGCATTAACTCTTCAATTGTCGCCTGGACTCTATTTATCAGGGAGGTCTTGCCCACTCCTCGGTAGCCAGAAATCAAATAGCAAGTTGGGGAACCAAATGTTATTTCATTTACAAGGTGTTCAACTTGGCTCTCATCAAAGACAAAGAGATCTTTATTGAATTTGGAATAGGGGGAGTCAAGTAGCGCTTCTGAATTAATTTCAATTTCCATTTTTCTGGCCACAACTTTGGCCGCAACTAATTTATGAAATCTGAGTTGAATTTGGTGTGTAAAGTTGATTTTGCAAGGACAAGCCCACCTTGACTCTCCCTACCTCCGAGAAAACAAGCTTCCACGAGATCACCCGGGTGGGAAGAAGCCAATCCTAACCAAACGAGCACTAGAGCTAGAGCACAATCTCTTTTACCCCTTTGTTCCCCGGCGCGTTGTAGGCAATGGCAGGGGACAACGAAAAGCCTTGGTATAGTTAATTCGGTCGGGGAATAAGTTTCAGAAGTTCCGCGGCGGGAACAGAGGTATATGTAAAGGTCAATATCGTATCCGGCTCTCCGGTCTCTTTGATGATGATTCGCAAGGGGTTTCCTGACTCGTCATATTCATAGTCATATCGCGTTACGCGCTCGCCTTCTTTGTGATCCATCGAGTATTGAAGGGGATTGTTCAGGCTCCAGCAGTCATCGCCAAAAAAAATGGCCAAAATGGCCCGATGCTTCCACACGGTCTTCGTGGTCAATCTCCAGAAATTCCTATGGCTGTCGTAGGCGTTGTATTTCTTATTCTTTGCTGTCAATGGAAAATTTCGTGGCATCTTAAAGCTAATGGAAGACAGATTGCCGTGATCAAAAAAATAACTCCAGGTCCCCTTGATCGTCCCAATCAATTTGATCGACTTCAGTTCGCCTAGTTTGTCATAGTTGAAAATGTAACCTTGAGGCGTATTGATGCCTACCATGGAGATCTCAGCAACGCGGCCATTTGCGTAGCGTATGCCCCACACTTGATATTGAGCTCCTTCTTCAATGCTCACACTCACAGGCAAGTTACTTTCATCGTAGGTGAACCTCAACCACTTCACGATCTTGCCTTCTTTGTTGTACGTCCTTACCTCCGAGAGTAGCGTATCGAAATAGGCAAAGTGCTCTCGTTTGTAATAAGCCCCTGTTTTTTCAATATCAGCGATACGAGGCTGCCCAAGAAGCGAAAGAGGCAGGCATATTACAACCAGGCAAATTTGACTCGTACGGCGAAACATTGTAATTCGATATTACGGAAAAGAAAGCAAACACTAATCTCCCGAAACATGCTTTGCTGAACCCGTTATAGGTATACCCTTCTTTTTCAAGAAATTCCCTTTTCTTCCGGAATCTGCAAGCAACCCGGCTAGGTACGCGTCCACCACGGCAGGTTGCACGGTGCCGGAGTATTCCACAGTCGCAGCTTCAGCGGCATAAGCGTGGAGGAGGTTTGGAAAATGCTTGTTGAACAAGGCAGGTGTGGCAAACAGGTCGCAGCCAATAATCTTGTCACCGGCAACGGCGATCACACCAATGATGTCGCGGTTGCCATCAAAGACGTTATTGAGCGCTTGGGTGTACTTTTCAAGCTTATCCACATGCGCCTGATTCAACTTGATGTCTTCAAGAGTTCCGGTCTCCGAATCCGTTACTGTCATGTCCAGGTGGACTTCTACATCGTCCCACACCTCCTGCTGAGTCGGCAGCGCCTCGATGGCTGGCCGGATGCGCTGGGGAGCAAGGGAGTACTCGGCAATTTGAAAGCTATCGCTTTCGCCGGTCCATCGTCCATGCTCCACGCAGAACACACTCACGTCGAACTTGCCGCTGTGGGGCAGGAGGACTACATCTCTAGCGATCATCCTGTCCTGCTTACCGCCGGTCACGACCTCTCCATTCAAAATCAGCACGGTGTCGGAAGAAGTATTCTCAATGAATAGCGTGTTCACTTCGGCGACATCATCTCCCTGAGCAATGGCTGAATCCCTATTCGTGTGTTCGGTAACAATCACCTTCCCACTCTTGATCGCCTCGGCCAGCGTCAGGTAGGTGTCCATGTTCCTGCGGTTGTTTAGAAAAGCTTCATTGGCGCGAACCGGATAGAGCCTGAGGTTACCCGAAGCATAGCGCTCCAGCGACACCCCTACCATCAAACGTTCCTCTACTTCTGTACACCCCAGGGCAAAGCACGTCACTATGACGATGCCCATGCTGCTCGTCGTTTTCATGGTTTGGATAGTATGGTTGGTATTTGAAGATGAAATGCGGGGGGTGGGGAAAAGTAACGGAGAAAGGGTTGCCACAGATTACACAGATTAGCACAGATTATATTGGGGTCTGAGTTCAGAGTTTCGGGTTCAGGGTCCCCCTGCAGAAAACCCAATCTGCGTGAATCTGCGGTTTTAGAATCCGCGCACATCAGCGGGAAACCATTCGAAGCACACTAGTATTCTTCATGAATGTCCCCGAACTTAGACTCATCACCCAATGCAAATCCCACCCCAAAAACTCCGAGACATTCTCTTCCCCATCGGTGTCCACATCGGCCCCGACCTCTGTAACTATAACCGCGGCAGCGTCACGCAGTACATTTCCCGGGAGTACCTTAACTCCGAGCGCCACGAAACGGATGAGGCCTACCGGATGTTCGAGGGTAACCTGCTCCACAACGAGTCGGGCGTGCGCGTCACCTACACCTCCGCAGAGGACTACTACGGCGAACACGTAGACTACAAAGTGATCAGCCTGTTCATCCTCACCGCGGATAACCGGAAACTGGCGGTGGAGGATGTGGATTTTGAAAAGCAGACGATTCTCACAACTGAAGGACCCGTGCTCTTTTCGGAGACGAATAAAAACGTCGAGGATTGAAGGGACTTCTAAGTTCCTGGGGTTCCTTGAGTTCCTGGGGTTCCTTAGGTTCCTTGAGTTCCTGAGGTTCCTGGGGTTCCTTGAGTTCTTGGGGTTCCATTGCTGAGGATTCAAGGGGGAGTTAACCGTTTGACAGTTCAAACCATTGACCACAATCGCTGTCCCCCTTTAGGGGTCGGGGGCGGGGGAACGAGTAGACGCGGCGAAGCGATGGAGGGTTCTGAGTTCAGAGTTCCGGGTTCCGGGTTCAGGGTTCAGAGTTCCGAGTTAGGTGGCTGAGGTGAGTTCCTAAAGTTCCTGAGGTTCCTTGAGTTCCTTGAGTTCCTAAGGTTCCTTGAGTTCTTGGATACCAACAACAATCTCTGTCCCCCTTTAGGCCTGCCCTGAGTTTATCGAAGGGGGTCGGGGGCGGGGGAACTAGTAGTCGCAGCGAAGCGATGGAGGGTTCTGAGTTCAGAGTTCCGGGTTCCGGGTTCAGGGTTCAGAGTTCCGAGTTAGGTGGCTGAGGTGAGTTCCTAAAGTTCCTGAGGTTCCTTGAGTTCCTAAGGTTCCTTGAGTTCCTAAGGTTCCTTGAGTTCCTAAGGTTCCTTGAGTTCCTAAGGTTCCTTGAGTTCCTAAGGTTCCTTGAGTTCCTAAGGTTCCTTGAGTTCCTAAGGTTCCTTGAGTTCTTGGATACCAACAACAATCTCTGTCCCCCTTTAGGCCTGCCCTGAGTTTATCGAAGGGGGCACGGGGCGGGGAAACAAGTAGTCGCAGCGAAGCGAAGGAGGGTTCAGAGTTCAGAGTTCCGGGTTCAGAGTTCGGAGTTCCGGGTTCGGAGTTTCGGGTTCAGGGTTCTGGGTTCCGGGGCGAGTCGAGTTAGCATCTACTTACCACTTACCATTTACCACTCACTACCGGACCAGCCCATATCCTTTTTTCTCGCACACCAACCAATTCTCTACACAGTATAGAGGTTCGCTAGTATACCTGAAAGGGTATAAACCCCATATTATGTACCTATTTTATACCCGATAAGGTATAGTAAGCCCATAAATCACTATATTTATACCTGAAAGGGTATAAAATGAGCATATAATCATGGTACTAAGTCATTTTATCAAACAGAAGAGGAGCTCATCCGGTCTCAGTCAGCGGGAACTGGCAGATAAGGCAGGCGTGGGGCTAAGGTTCGTCAGGGATCTCGAGCAGGGAAAGGAAACGTTGAAGCTGGATAAAGTAAACCAGGTGCTCCGACTATTTGGATATGAAGTCGGGCCTGTAGAAATAAACAGAGACGTCGAAGGTACTGCTAAGCCAGGGGCGAAGAAGAAGTCATGAGAAGCGCTGAAATCAAATTTCGCGACCGGCCGGCAGGACGGCTTACCCAGGATGAAGCCGGGTACACGTTCACGTATGACAAGGCTTACCTGGAAGGTACCGGCCCGGAGCCGGTAAGCCTTACGCTGCCATTGCAAGCAGAGCCATTTACCAGCCATGTATTGTTTCCATTTTTTGATGGTCTGATACCCGAAGGTTGGTTGCTGGACATCGCTGAAAAGAACTGGAAGCTCAACCCCCGCGACAGGATGGGACTCCTGTTGCATTGTTGTAAGGACTGCATTGGCGCGGTGAGTGTTCACGAGATAAAAGAGGAAGCGCCGGTATGAGCAGATGCCTCTATTGTTATCTGTTGCTGACGGAAAAGGAAAAGGATTTTCATGCTGCTTGCAGCAAGAAGATGTTTGGCCAGCCCATTCCTCCGGAACTACCCTATACGGAAGAAGAGATGGAGGCCCTGGCAACGCAAATCGTGAAAAGCCAAATGACGGTGACGGGTGTCCAGCCTAAATTATCGCTGCATCTTACGTCCGGCACCAGCAAGACGGATCCGAAACGACTCACGATTGTTGGTCTATGGGGAGGTTATATCCTGAAGCCGCCGTCAGCGAAGTATCCTCAATTGCCGGAAGTTGAGGACTTGACGATGCACCTGGGTTCCCTTGTCGGGATCAGCGTGGTGCCGCACAGTTTAATTCGACTTCAGTCGGGCAGCCTGGCGTATATCACCCGGAGGATCGATCGGGTGAAGAAATCGCAACTCCACATGGAGGATATGTGTCAATTGACCGGGAGGCTTACCGAGGATAAGTATCACGGCTCGTATGAGCAGATGGCGAGGGCTATTCGCAAATACTCGGCTAACCCCGGCCTTGACGTTGTGAACTTCTTTGAGCAAGTACTGTTTTCCTTCATCACCGGAAACGCCGATATGCACCTGAAAAACTTCTCGTTGCTGAAGCAGGAGGAGGTGGGCTATGTACTTTCTCCGGCGTATGATATGGTGGCAACGGCATTGGTCAATCCCGATGACAATGAGGAATTGGCGCTGACGCTGAATGGGAGGAAAAGGAAAATTGAACGCGGCGATTTTATAGCGGCCTTTGATGGTCAGCAACTCGACAAGAAGCAGCAGTCTAATATTTTCGCTAAAATGGAGAAGGCAGAATCAGCATGGATGGAGTGTATTGATGTTAGTTTCGTGAGTAATGAGTTCAAGACTTCGATGAAGGATATGATCAGGGAGCGATTGGCGAGGATGAAATAGCCAAGAAACTTTAGGAACCCCAGGAACCTTAGGAACCCCAGGAACTTTAGGAACTAAGAGGTCCCTTCAATCGTCGACCTTTGTAACATTTGCTATCTTAAACCGTCATTTGCGCTTTAAGACATACTATGATGAAGGATGAGCAAAAGGAGTTGGTGGGCACAGCACGCGTAGCGGGGATTTGTTATTTGGCATTGGCTATTTCCGGTGTGGTTGGTTTTCTTGTCTTACACCCGCAGATATACGTAACGGGAGATCTGCCTCAAACTGTGGCCAACTTAATGGAGCATGAAACGACTGCCCGGCTGCGCATTTTGCTGGAGTTCGCCATCGTGATATCGCAAGCCCTGGCGGCGATTTATTTCTTTAAGCTTTTTAAGGGCATCAATCATGTTGCGTCATGGGCCTTGGCCGCTTGGGGTACGATGAATGCCGGCGTGATCATGATCAGCGCGATAGCCATGGGTGGAGCGATCAACGTGGCCAACGCTACATTAACAATGAGTGACAAACTGATCATGATTCAGATTTTTGACCAGATAATCAAAAACGCCTGGGGCGTGGGTAGCCTTTTCTTTGGCCTCTGGCTGATTCCGATGGGATACATCGTGGTAAGTTCGCAAAGGATGCCTGTGTGGCTGGGTCGCACTTTGATCATAGGTGGAGTTGGCTATATCGCCAGTGCCTTCATAAGTTATGCCGGCCTCCGTTTTTCATGGATGGATGTGTTAACGATACCAGCAACGCTCGGTGAATTCTGGATGATCGGCTACTTGCTTGCCTTTGGAATACGGCCACGGCAAACTGAGGGAACTTAACCAAACAAACTGTCTTGGAGTAGTTGAGTTCCTGGGGTTCCTTGAGTTCCTGAGGTTCCTTGAGTTCCTGAAGTTCCTGAAGTTCCAAGTCAATAACCACAATCTCTGTCCCCCTTTAGGGGTCGGGGGCGGGGGAGCAACCTTTAGCGAGGCGGAGGATGGTTCAGAGTTCAGGGTTCCGGGTTCCGAGTTCCGGGTTCAGAGTTCGGGGTTCCGGGGTTCAAAGTTCCGGGTTAGCTGCCTCTCAGACTCTCCCCCTCTATACGCAGTAGAGAGGGGGCCGGGGGGTGAGTTGGCACAGTTCCGATTAGCGCGAATCTGCTGTATTAAAATGCGGGAAACCATTTCGAGGGGCACCCCTAGAAGCAACTACTTACAACTTACCACTTACTACTTACTACTACCTACCTGATGTTCCCAAAATACAAAATATTGGTAGCCTCTGACCGGAAGCAAAAGTTCCAGTGCGGCAGAGACTTCATCGGGCAACATCACGAAAGGATCTAGTCGCTCTTTCTGATTCTTTTAGGCGTTGATTCCAGGACCCTATCAAGCAACTTAAGCCAAGAGTCTCTCATAACACGCCTTTCCTGTGATGTAAGCTCGGAGAATAGCTTGCGTTCGAGATCATTTTTTCGCTCGATTTGCTCGTAGGGTATCGCTTTGATTCTTTCCATCACCCCACAAGTTACTAAATCTGCTGAACATGACTGCCTCTCAGACTCTCCCCCTCTCTACGCAGTAGAGAGGGGGCCGGGGGGTGAGTTGGCACTGCCTCGGACGGTCGCAACCCGCCTTAGCAGTTTATGAAACAACGATACACTCTACTTCTCGTACTCAATCCCGGTAATCCGCCAAACAAACTGATTGGTAGGGGTTTTGACAATGGCTTCATCACCCACTTTCTTTTTCATCAATGCGATGGCCATAGGCGAATCCATCGAGATGTAATCTTTCGACCCGACAATTTCTTCGCCGCCTACAATGCGGAAACGGTTCTTCAGGCCTTTGTCATTCTCAATTTCAACCCAGGCCCCAAACATCACTTTGCCTTCCTGATAGGGATCGTAGTGCACCACTTTCAAGTCGTCGATACACTTGCGTAGGTAAAGGATGCGCTTGTCAATTTCGCGCAGGCGTTTCTTGTTGTAGTGATAATCTGCGTTTTCAGAACGATCACCTAGGCTTGCCGCCCAAGCAACTTTTTGCGTGGTGTCTGGCCGCTCTACACGCCAGAGGGTATCGAGTTCGGCTTTTAACTTTTGCAAACCTTCGGGGGTGATCAGGAGGGTTTTCATGGGACGGGATAATGAGGCCTAAGGTCGAAAGATTCCTGAAGTTCCTGAAGTTCCTGAAGTTCCTAAAGTTCCTGAGGTTTCTGAGGTTCCTTGAATTCGTGAGGTTCCTTGAATTTGTGAGGTTCCTAAGCTGAGGGGTTCGGGGTTCAGGGTTCAGAGTTTCGGGTTCAGGGTTCAAAGTTCCGAGTTAGCTGCCTCTCAGACTCTCCCCCTCTCTACGTAGTAGAGAGGGGGCCGGGGGGTGAGTTGGTACAGTTCAGAGTTCAGTGTTCCAGGTTCCGGGGCGAGTCGAGTTAGCATCCACTTACCACTTACCATTTACCACTCACTACTCAGGGTTCAAGGTTCAAAGTTCCGAGTTAGCTGCCTCTCAGACTCTCCCCCTCTCTACGCAGTAGAGAGGGGGCCGGGGGGTGAGTTAGCACAGTTTACGTTTCCGGGTTCAGAGTTTCGAGTTCAGGGTTCAGGGTTCCGAGTTCAGGGGTTCCGGTGACTGCCTCTCAGACTCTCCCCCTCTCTACGTAGTAGAGAGGGGGCCGGGGGGTGAGTTGGCACAGTTCAGAGTTCAGAGTTCCGGGTTCCGGGGCGAGTCGAGTTAGCATCCACTTACCACTTACCATTTACCACTCACTACTCAGAGTTCAGAGTTCCGGGTTCGGATCCGGATCCGGGTTTGGAAATCAGCGCAAATCTGCGAGAAACTATTCGATGGGGAGACCGATACTAAAGATGCGTCCCGCAAGGCACCCCGGGCGGACATTTAACCTCATGCCCGTTTCTGTCGAAACACCAGCAGTCGTCCTTGCGCTTCGCGGGCTTCTTTTTGGACTTGCGAACGGCGCCCTTGGCAGGTGCGGCTTTCTTCACTTTGGCTGCTTTCTTTACCATACGATCGGATGCTATTTGAAAATACTACTGATTCCCTTGAACAGCTCGGCGATTTCGTAGTCGACCGTGAATCCAAGATAGGGCAGGAGAATGAAATTCGTCTCACCGGCGGGGCTTGTCAAACTTTTGGTCCATACGGTGCCCGTGGTGAGTTTCAGATAATTGTTTAAGCGATACCCGATGCCTGTCACCAGCGTTTTGCCGGTGAACAGGTCGTCACGCTTGCCGTCAATTTTTACTGAAGTAAGACTGATCCCGGTGGTCACCGTAATTCTGTGACGCCATGATTTGTACAATACCATCTTCATGGGAATGTTTTTGTCAATGGGCCTCAGGTTGATATTCGCCCCCAGGTAGGGCACGACGGCCTCGAGGCCACCTTGACCGCTGGTGCCAAACACCGCGAGAAATCCGAAGTCAGGAACGACGGTAAATTTTGCCGTGCTTGAGAAGTCCATCGTTGATGTACTTCCGTAGGCTCCGGGGACCTTCTGCCCGTCTTTCGTGTACAAGTCAATTTTATAATTCCTATTGGGCTCCAATGGAGGCACCCGGAGAACGACCACAGTCTTCTTGTTGTCTGATGGATCGCTGCTTTGCGCAATGTCGTTGAACTTGCGCGCACCGTCCAGGTGCTGAAAGAAGGTTTTATAAGGATACTTCGCGCCCACGCTATCCCATGCGCTCTTCGGCCAGCCGCTTCGTATGAATACCCGCAGGTCGCGCCGGCTGTTGGAAACGTTCCCGTACCGGTCAACGGGGCTGATGGTAAAATATTCTATCGAGTCTTTGTGATCCAGACTGTACTTGAGAAGGAAGCACCGGTCGAAGGGTATCGGGCCATCCAGGAAATAGAAGTCGGGGTCAACCTTGACGATTTTTCCGAACGGACAGGGGGTGTTGGAGTCGACAAAAAACTGCGACTTGCTGTCGAGTGAGATTCCGAAGACCAGCCAAGCCATTACGCCAAGATGCTTCAACAGTTTCATCAGGGGAAGATAGTTAAAACCTGCTGATTTGACGGAGTGGCTGGACGCTGGCCCCGGCCCTCGCGTGCGTAGATTATACCCCATATTCTACGCAGAATGTGCGTAGAAAAGTACCAAAGAGCCCGTCATTGGGTTCGGAGATATGTACCCTAAACCGTACCTTCATTGGTTATACCAAAACCAAAAGCCACATGGACGACTACGAACGGCAGCTCATCGAAAAATTCAGGGCAGCCTATCTCCGTCAATACTGGAAGGAGACGTTGGCACAGGAAGAACAGGATAAACTGACACGATACGCCGACATCCTTAGTAGAAAAATGGCCGATCTGATCGTCAGGGGCAAAAAACGGGCGGAAAAAGAAGAACGCTTTCGCCAGGCGATGGGAATGCGGTTGAAGACGCCGAAGAAGAAATAAGTAAATCGAGCCAGGATTGCGCGTTGGGGCCCTTTAGGGCTACGGGTGCGCGGTGGCGGCAAGAGTTCCTGGTGTTCCTAGAGTTCCTGAAGTTCCTGATGTTCCTAAGGTTCCTACGGTTCCTTGAGTTCCTGAGGTGGCCTACAGATTCTCCCCCTCTCTAAGCATTAGAGAGGGGGCCGGGGGGTGAGTTGGCACAGTTTACGGTTCGGGGTTCCGGGCTCAGAGTTTCGGGTTCTGGGTTCAGAGTTCCGGGTTCGGAAATCAGCGCAAATCTGCGGGAAACTATTCGAAGGTCTCGAACGCAAACACGCAGGCACTTAGATACGCAGGCGGGTTCACTTCCCCCGCTGTCCTTTCATGACGCATTGTTGTCCGTGGTCTAGACCCCTCACCGGGGCCGGCGGTGCGGTTGTCCTTTTATGACGTCTTGTTGGCATTTGAACAGGCAAATGCCAGATACACTTTTGTCCCGTCAAGGGAAAAACATCCTCCGAGACAACAGACAACTATGAAAACCATCTCGCAAATCCTCACGTTGTTCGTATCGCTGGTCATTGCTTCCTGCCAGGAAGATGTGGCCGATCCGAATTTTGTCACGCAGTTCTCCATCACCTCGGCCGTCAACGGCGCGACGTATAACATCAAAGTCGCCCAGCCAAGCAACGACTTGTCGTCCGGCGGTCATTGTGCAGTTATTTACGTCCTGGATGGAGAGGAGAACTTCAACCTCGTGGCAGATGAATGCGAAAAACTCAGCGCACGCTACGGCACAGAAAATGTCCTCGTGGTCAGCATCGGCTACGGCAGGAGCAGAGACCTTGACTATACGCCCACGAAAACCAGCGATTCCATGGGTGGCGCTCCGGAATTCCTGCAATTCATTAAGGAAGAGTTGGTGCCGCGTATGGAAGTGGAATTCCAGGCAGACACTGCGCGTTCAAGCCGTGTCATCTTAGGGCACTCCTTTGGGGGCTTGTTCGGAGCCTATGCCTTCGCCGCCGACAATGGCCTCTTCGGCAACTACCTGCTCCTCAGTCCATCGCTTTGGTTTGACGATGAAGTCACCCTATACATGGAAGTGGCTGCACGAAGTGCCCTCAAAGACAAACAGCATTTGATTTTCATGGGCCAGGGAGACAAAGAGAACATGGGCAAGATGCAGGCGCCGTTTGAGGCTTTCTACCGGGTCATTCGCGAGCATTACCCCAATGCCCGCATTGCAAAAAACCTGGAAGCAGATCTGGGTCACATGGGTTCCAGGAATCCGAATATCCGCAAGGGCCTGGATTTCTATTTCCAGAATCGATAGTCATCTCCAAACCATAAAAAAGCAAAGCAATGAAACTCTTCAACGTCATTTCCTTACTCACAATCCTGCTGTCATCGACAGCGGGCCTGGCACAGAACGATACGAACGGTGGTACCAAAAAGTATCCACACAGGGTTTTAACCCTTGAGCCTTCCGTGGGCGTCCACACCAACATGGGTACCGACCTGCTCCTCAGCGCCATGGTGCAGTGGAGTCCGAAGAGACGCCTGGCTTTTGCCTCGCACTCCTTCTACAGTATTAATAACATCACGGCAAGGGACGTCAACTATGTTGTGACAGACTATAACTACTCCCTTAGTCAACGCCTGGGGGTAGGCAGTACCTTCTATACCAAGCGGAGTTCGCATTCCTTCTTCTTTATGGCTGGTGTTAACTACACTGCCTACCAGGAAACATTGATGAACCCTGGCCTCGAAGAAGTGACTACTTCCATCAGTTCCGTGAGCCCTGACTATGGATTGATGTACAGCCTGAAGAAAGGCGGCAAGAAATGCTTCTTCACCTTCCGTGCCTACATCCCGCTCTACCCATGGCCGATGAAAGGCTCAGACATCAACTACGTTGATGCCAACATGAATACTATTTCGCTGGAATTCGGCGTGGGGATCAAACTAAAATGATAATCGCCAGCTGCCTGAGGCACTCGAAGGCAGCGTCGATACAACTCAACCAACCAATGGAAAACAAATCTCAAATCTCCGCCTGCTTTTACATCATGGATGGTGTCGAAGTACTGGACTTCGCCGGACCCATGGAGGTATTCGCACTCGCTGGTTTTCAGGTATTCACGGTTGCCCTTACGAAGGGACCTGTGCTATCCCAGGGAATTCTGAAAGTGCTTTCAGATTATGATATCTCCGATGTTCCACCGGCAGATGTACTGGCGGTCTTTGGCGGCAACCCGGCCTCATTCCGGAATGATGCGCTGATCAATTGGATCAGGACGTATGCACAGCATGCCGACCATGTCTTCTCCGTATGCAGTGGAGCTTTTGCCCTGGGGCACGCGGGACTGCTGGACGGGCAAACGGCCACCACCTTTCACACCCGCATTGAAGAACTGCGCACAGCCTTCCCGAAAGCAACTGTACTTTCCGGAGTGCGCTTTGTGGACAACGGGCGAATCATCACCACAGCGGGCATCTCTGCGGGCATCGATGGGGCGTTGCACCTGGTGTCGAAGCTGAAAGGAGAGGCAGTGGCACAGGCAGTGGCCAAGGAAATGGAATACGATAAGTGGATTCCCAGCGAAGGACTTATCCTTGGACAGTCTCAGCGACTTACAGCAAGACCACAGCTTTAACCCATTCAATCACTCAAACGATGGACCAATCACAACAACAAAACAAACCATAATATGAAACTCTATTGGACAATGCCTATCGCCTTAAAGGAATACTACCTGCATGAATTGGCAGGGTACGAAAAGGAGCTAGCCGATGGCCGACTGGATACGGCGTGGCGCCACCTGGAGCGGGCCCACATCCTCGGGCAGTCCTGGCCCATGGAACACAACCGGGTTCACTGGCTCATGATGAAATTTGGATTCAGGCTAAAGAACCGAAGAGAAATTCTCAGCCAGGTACCCAGGCTGATCATCGGAGGAGTGATGTCCTTTGTTGGACACATTCCCCTGGGGAATACCGGTGGCGCCAGTGTTCATGGCTTCAGGCCCATGGCGATCACGGGGGATTTGGAAGTGTTGTTGAAAATCTACAGACCTGAGCTCACGCAAACAGCCTCACGATGAAAGCTACAATCATAGGGATACTGGTCGGATTCGCGGCCATCATCATTTTTGCTTCGTTGAGAGGTCTTGAAAAAAGGACCCTGTACGGACTCACCCTCACCGGCATCGGATTTCTGTATGTCGGGTTCACCTGGTCGGACCCGCTGTCGCTGGGGATCAATATAGTCCAGGCGATTTTCTTTCTTTTCGTTTCCTACTATGGGATCAGGAAAGCCCCTTCCATCCTCATCGCCGGGTATCTCCTGCATGGTCTGTGGGACATCGGCTATGCGTATATGGAATTGCCGTCACTGAGGCCACCTCACTATGACTTGTTTTGTCTCGCGGTTGACTTTACCATGGGACTCTACCTTTGGATGGTGCAATGGAGAATATCGAATCGCGATCTGCCATTGTCTGGCGACAGGACCACCATCAAGCGATAACTTAAAGCAACAAGAATTACAAAATTTATTAACCAACCCTAATATGAAAAATCAAATGAAAGCAATTGTTTACACACAGTATGGATCCCCGGAGGTTCTTCAACTCAAAGAAGTAGAAAAGCCTTTGCCCAAAGACAATGAAATTCTGTTAAGCGTAAAGGCTACAGCAGTCAATTCGGGCGACTTGCGACTTCGTAAAGCCGACCCATGGGCTGTCAGATTGTTTTTTGGTCTGATGAAGCCCAAAACAAATATACTCGGCAGTGTTTTTTCTGGTGAAGTTGAAAGCGTTGGTAAAGATGTCAGACTTTTCAAGATTGGTGATGAAGTCTTTGGTCATACAGATATGCGTTTTGGTGCGTATGCATCGTATATAAGTTTATCAGAAAACGGAACACTGGCGTTAAAACCGAAAAGCCTTACGCATACCGAAGCAGCCGTGATTCCGTTTGGGGGAACTACTGCATTCCATTTTATTAAAAAGGCTGCCATTCAGCCTGGGCAAAAGGTCCTAATTTATGGAGCATCAGGAGCCGTGGGCAGCGCAGCGATTCAACTTGCAAAGCATTTTGGGGCGGAGGTTACGGGTGTATGCAGCACGGCAAATATGGATTTAGTTAAGTCCCTTGGGGCCGACAATGTTATCGATTACACCAAAGAAGATTTTGCCGGGAGCGGTGAAGTGTATGATGTCATCATTGATACCGTGAATAAGATTTCGTTTTCAAGTGGTGTGAAGTCACTGACCAAAAATGGATTATTGATCTTAAGTGCTGCTGGGGTGTCTGAGATGCTTCAGGGCTTTTGGACCTCCATGACAAGCAGCAAGAAAGTAGTGACAGGTGTCATTAGCCATACAGCGGAAGACATAGATTTTCTCAAGAAGCTTGTTGAAGCCGGAAAACTGAAGCCGGTCATTGATAAGACCTATCCTTTAGAGGAGATGGCAAAGGCTCACGCGTATGTTGAATTAGGCCATAAAAAAGGTAATGTAGCAGTTACCTTGGCCTAGCGCCAAATGGAATTCATTCGTTCGTAGTATCTTGTATCAGCCCTCAATCGGGCTGATACAATGAAACTGGCATTCATAGTACCGTCTACGGTGGAGTTGCTCGATCTGTCCGGGCCGGTGCAAGTATTTGTGGAAGCGCAGTTCCATGGTCTGCAGGCCGACATCGAATTTTACTCCTACCTATCAGAGCCGGTGAGCACAGCCGGTATCGGCTTCTCGAATGTGCGCGGCTACCGGGAAGCAGACCTGAGCCCAGGTGACTTCTTGTTTGTGCCCGGGATGAGCAATGATTATGTCATCGGCGAAGAATTTAAGGGGGAGCGGACATTCTTTGAATGGTTGAAAGCGAACGCCGATCGAAAGGTGACGGTCTGCTCCATCTGCAACGGCGCCTTTGCCCTGGGCGAGGCAGGGCTCCTGGATGGCCGTGAGTGCACAACCCACTGGCGACGCGTGGAGAGCCTGCAACGCCGGTTTCCGAATGCAAAAGTGCTCAACGACGTCATGTACGTGAAGAGCGATAATATTTACTCCAGCGCCGGCATCAGCGCCGGTATCGACCTGGCACTGGGTATTCTGGAACATATAAGGGACCCCCGGTTTGTTCACAAGGTGGCCCGCGGGCTCGTCGTCTATCACCGCCGTCAACAGAGCCACAGTCAGCAGAGTGTCTACCTGGATTTCAGAAACCATATCAATCCGAAAGTCCATGAGGTACAGGATTACATGACAGAGAACCTGGCAGCAGAAAACTCCGTTGAGTCATTGGCCTCCATGGTGGCCATGAGCCCTAGAAACCTGAGTCGAGTTTTCAAGGAAGAAACAGGCTCCACGATCGTGGAGTATCTCACCCGCCTCCGTCAGGAGCATGCCCGTACGCTCCTCAACAACCCATCCTATACGTTAGAATATGTAGCCTCTCAGTGTGGGTTTAAGACCGCAAGACAGTTGCAGAGGATTCTGAAGGGGTAGTGGGGCGTGTTTGGAGTGTTTGCGTGTCAACGTGTTTGAGTGCCTGCGTTCGAGGCGTTGACGTAAGAATTGTGCGGCAGCGCGTGTGGGCAAGTAGCCGCAGTCATCCTATCAAGTTTCCAAAATCTGTGTCCCCCTTTAGGCCTGCCCTGAGTTTATCGAAGGGGGTAAGGGGCGAGGGGAGCAAGTGGATGAGTGTCTGAGTGTCAACGTGTCTGCGTGTCAACGTGTCTGCGTGTCAACGTGTTTGCGTGTCAACGTGTTTGCGTGTCAACGTGTTTGCGTGTCAACGTGTTTGTGTGTCTCAGTGTATGGGTTCAGGGTTCGGGGTTCTGGTTTCCGTGTCGAAGTGTTAACGTTGGCTAGTGCGCTGGGGCCCTTTAGGGCTACGGGTGCGCGGGGCATGTCAACGTGGTTGTGTGTCAACGTGTCTGCGTGTCAACGTGTTTGAGTGATTGAGTAAAGTTCCTGAAGTTCCTAAGGTTCCTTAGGTTCCTTAGGTTCCGGGCTCTGAGTTACCCGTACCCAGTGCCTCGTACCCAGTGCCTCCCAGTGCCCCGTACCCAGTGCCTCCCAGTGCCTCGTACCCTCCCTCACCCCACCTTCTCCATCATCTTCCTAAACTCCCCGTGCATCTGCGATGTCATGAACTCCGTCACTACAAAATGTGCCAGCTTGTTCTTGACGAAAGGATCTTCCCGCATAACCTCCTCGATGGCCGCCTTTGACTTCCCGGTAGCGATGATGATGCCGCCTGTTCTGGGCACCTTGCGCCCGGAAGTGAGAAAGAGATTGGACTTGTAGCATTCTTTCAGGAACTTCATGTGCGCAGGCATTTGAGCATCGAGCTCGGAGAGCGGGGCGATGTAATTCAGATCAATGACAAACATGGATGGGTGATTTTGCGTTAAACCAATATCGGGAATTTCTTTTTTGATTTCGATCAAATTTCAATCATGCCATCATTTTATATGCCGTCGCGTGGGGTATTGAGGGCCATGGTCCGCATCAATGATGACGTTGATCATGGACTTGTGCCCAGCATTTAGATAGATTGCATCCAGATATCACAGCTATGAAAGCAAGTGTCGTTGTACTCATTATTCTATTGACTGCCTGCACGAAGGAAGACACGCCCATAACGAAACGGCAAACCGTTATGAGCACCGTTACAACCGGCATATGGTCGATCATTAAGTACACTGACTCCGGCACCGACAAGACAGCCGACTACGAAGGATATTCATTTGTGTTCAATGGTTCTGGTGCGTTGACGGCCACATCGGGAACGGCGATCAACCCGGGTACATGGGGTGTCACCGATAGCGACAGCAGCGAGGATAATCTTGAGGATCTCCATTTCAACATAGTTTTTGCCGCTCCTCCGTTGCTCGTCGAACTAACCGACGATTGGATTATTATTGAAGTTACCAGCACAAGCCTCAAGCTCGCCGACGTGAGCGGAGGCGGAAGTGGCGCTGACTATCTTACCTTGTTCAAGAACTAACCTGCCATCAGCCCTATCCCTCTCGCCATCAAGCCGGCCAATAGAGGAATAATGGCCAGAAGGATCAGCTCCAGGCGAAGCATCCAGAAAATGTTCTTGGGGATCTTGACAACATCTTTTTGCAACCCTTTCCGGTTGCGCAGAAAGAAGATCGTTGGATAAATGGAAAGAAGACCGATGGTTGCGAAGCAACCGATCTTGACCAGGAATATCCAGTTTTGCGAATAGTAGATTTCCGGTTTGGAGTAACCGCCGAGCCAAAGTATCAGGCCGGCAATCAGCAGGGTGAAGGCCGCTGCACCATATATTCCGTCAATCATGGCCAGACGGCCAATCTCCTGGCGCGTCAGCTTGGGTTTGAGCAATACAAACTCAGCCGTCAATGTCCCCGCGACGACGAGGATGCTGGTGAAGTGAAGAAACCGAAGTAAGATCTCTACAGTCATCGTGGGCCCTTTTATTTTTCCCTGTCGGCACAGGTTGATGACCAATGTAGGATAATCACTTGCTAGACGCAAGCTCCAAAACACCGCAACCTGCGTTACTCCTCATCCCCTCATCCGGCCTCCTCGCTTTTAGAGCCCAAATTCCCACAACGACAACCCCCAACTTCCCGTTCAGGGTAAATGGTCCCTCATCACCGAATCACCGAATTACCATGCTCCTCAACTACATCCGCCTCACTTTCCGCACCTTGTTAAAGAACAAGACTACATTCCTGATCAACTGGATAGGTATGAGCATCGCGCTAGGATGCTGTATCACGGCATACGTGAATTACGAATTCAATGAAGGCTTCGACAAGCAACAGGCCAATGCGCCGACACTTTACCGTGTAGCGTTTCATCATGAAGAGGAGGGAAAGCTGACGCCATACGGTGTGGCGCCGATGCCTGTCGGCGGACTGATTCGGGAAAACTTCAGTGAAGTCAGCCAGGTGGTGAGATACATCAGCAAGGGTGCGCAGTTTCGCATTGGCGATGAGATGTTCCAGTCGGAGTTCATTTACGCCGACCCCAATTACATCCGCGTGTTCACCATTCAACCTCTTCACGGATCAATCGACATCAGCAACAAGTCAGATGTCATCATCAGCGACAGACTGGCAATCAAATATTTCGGCAATACTGATGTCGTTGGCAAGCAAATGACCCAGGTAATTGGTGCTGACGAGCGTGAGTTTACGATAGGAGGTGTCTACAAGTCATTCCCGGCAAACTCCAGTTTTCGCTTCGACATCCTCAGCACGTTCGACAACTATTTCATCGACCCGTCGCAGCAGTCCGTCATCGAGGGCGACTGGAAGAAGTGGTCGACTGTATTTTTACAAATCAACAATGCCTCGGTGATTCCGCAACTGGAGTCCAGGCTTCAGGCCTATGTGAGGCCGCAGAACGAGGCCCGACCCGATCTTCAGGCGAAGGAATTTTATATTGAGCCGTTTGAGGGTATGGCTGCCCGCGCGGTACGTGAGCGCAACCAGGGTCACTGGCTCTCCATGCCGATGCCACCGGCAGCCGTGCTCGCGCCATTTGCGATGGCCGGATTTCTGCTGCTCGTGGCATGCTTCAACTTCACCAACAATGCCATTGCCGTCGCGGGCAGTCGCCTGAAAGAAATCGGCATCCGCAAAGTGGTTGGCGGAAGACGAAAAGAACTTATCGGGCAGTTCCTGGCCGAGACACTGATCTTCGCATTGCTTGCACTCGCACTTTCTTTGGTGCTCGCAGAGTACCTGGTGGCGGGATGGGATTCGATGTGGCCCAGCATCGAGCTTTCGATTCGCTATGCCGACAACCTCAAATTCTTTGGTGTCCTCACCGGTCTGGTTGTGCTCACCGCGCTCCTCGCGGGTGGTTACCCGGCTTTCTATGTCTCATCCTTCCGTCCCATTGAAGTCCTTCGCGACCGGCTGCAGCTGGGCAGCATCAATTGGTTCACGAAGAGTTTACTGGTGCTTCAGTTTAGCATTTCGCTGATGGCAGTCATATTCGCACTTGCCTTCTATTTCAATTCAAAATACCAGAAGTCGTTCGACCTTGGCTATACCTACAATACCGTTGTGCAGGTACCCTTGGAGAATGGCGACCAGTACGGGCAGTTGAAGAATGCCCTGCAGGGCAACGCGCTCATCCACACTGTCGGCGGAGGTCAGCATCATATCTACAGCAGCAGTGCGAAGGCATCTATGAAGACCGAAAAAGAGCCTGAGAAAGAAGTCGATGTGCTCAACGTGGGCGAGGACTATTTCAAAACTCTGAACGTACGACTTGTTGCTGGCCGCGGCTTTGAAAAAGATCGCGCCTCGGATCTGAAGGAAGGTCTGATCGTCAATGAGGAGTTTGTCCGGTTCTTCCATCTCGAGAACCCTGTGGGCCGGCGTGTACTGGTTAGCGACACACTCCAGTATTTCATCACTGGTGTGGTGAAAGACGTGTACCTCAACGCGCTGTTTCAACCACTCGCGCCGCTGGCCTTCCGCTATGCGCCAGAAGAAAGCTATCGGTACCTGGTGGCCTCCACAGACCCTGCCAACCTGGTGCTGGTCAATCAACAAATCAAAGAGGAATGGAAGAAGTTGTTTCCTGCATCCTTGTATTCCGGTCGGTTGATGGAAGAGCGGATGGTCATGGCCCTGGATCATTTTGACGCCGTGGTGATTATTTATTCGTTCCTAGGCATGGTGGCTATCATCATGTCGGTCTCAGGATTGTTCGGTCTTGTTTCTCTGAATCTCCAACGCCGGACCAAAGAACTCGGTATCCGCAAAATCCTTGGTGCTTCCCTGGGCCACATCACCGTGCAGGCCAGCAAGCTCTTCACGGTCGTCATCCTCATCTCCTTTGTGGTTGGCTCCCTGCTCGGCTCGGTCATGGTCAACGCGCTCATGGACAGTGTCTGGGAATACTACGTCGCCATCGACATCAAAGTCATCTCCCTTGCCGTATTGATACTTTTTGCCATCGCTACCGCAACCATTTATGCAAAGATTTCGGCGGTCACAAAGTCGAACCCAGTGGATGCTCTACGCCACGATTGACCACCCTGTATTCCTCCGCGCCCCTCCGTGTTCCTCCGCGTACCTCCGTGTAACTTCTACCCTTTCCCCTTACACCCTCTTTCCCACGAAGCACCATCCAACACCCGACAACAGATACTGACTTCGGTCATATGTAATCCCGTCGCCCTGCACTACTTTTCGCCTTTCGGCTGAATTCACCGCAATGCCGTAATTTCAGCCTTCAAACATGGTTTCAGACATCTTCATCAACCTCATTCTCGCCTTTATCTTCGGTGCCGTCGTAGGCCTTGAGCGGGAGAGCAGCAAGCAAGACGAACCCCACGTCGGTGGGATTCGCACATTTGCCCTGATCTCACTGATCGGAGCGGTTGCCGGGATATTCTTCCTGAATGACTATGCCAGCGTAGGCCTGACCGTCATCATCGGTTTCTTGCTCCTGATGTTGGCCAACTACATCACGGAAGGGATGGAGACCAAAGACTTCGGCGTCACCAGCGAATTGTCTGCCATCGGCACCTTCTTTCTGGGATTGCTCGTCATGGTCAATATCATCCCGCTCCAAACGACCGTCGCGGTGCTCGTAGTACTTGTATTTATTCTATCAATAAAATCCAGGACACAGCAACTGGTGGCCGGCATTTCCAAGCAGGAGGTGCAGTCGTTCATCAGCTATGCCATCATCGCGCTCGTAGCACTGCCAGTGCTGCCCGACTATGCCTACCAACTGAAAGACCTTCCAGCCCTGGAAAATGTGTTGCAAGGTTTCGGTGCAGACCTCACCCGATTCGACAACCTCGATCTGATCAATCCAAGAAAAATATGGATTGTTGTCGTGCTGATCACCGGTATCGATGTGTTTGGCTACATCCTTAGCCGGATCGTTGGCGACCGGAGTGGTTTTGCGCTGACGAGTTTCATGGCCGGCTTCGTATCGTCCACGTCGGCAACGCAATCGCTGGCCCAGCGCAGCAAAAGTTCAAAATTGATCAACCATCTGGTGGGAGCGGCCGTCCTGGCAAACCTTGCCAGTTTCTTCCAGATCTTTCTGCTGGTAGGACCGCTCAATCCTCAATGGCTGGTTGCCATCGCACCCGGTGTCCTGATCATGATCGCGGCGGCAGGTCTGGTCGCGTTAATTTTCTTCAAGAAGAAGGAGCCCGTGGGGGCGGAAGACGGAGAGGAGAAAACCACCACGCAAATCTTCTCACTGCTGCCAGCGCTGAAGTTTGCAGCCCTGCTGATTGTAATCAAGATCGTAACAAAGGTATGCCTGATCCTCTTCGGCGAATCGGGATTTATCATCAGTTCGGTACTGGCCTCGTTCGCCGGCATCGATGCCATTCTGGTCAACCTCGCCGACATGGCCGGGCACACCATCACATTCAAGTTCGCATTCATCACTTTCCTGATTGTGAATGGAACAAACCTGCTGAGTAAGGCCCTCTATTCCTACCTCCAGGGCGATCGGCGCTTTGCCATGAAGTTTCTGGTTTCAGCTGGTGTCATCATTGCATCCAGCACCATCTGGCTTATTTTCTTTTAGGTCCTGCTTCCTCTCCTTGCCTATTTCTTAGCGGGATGCTTCACTGTGCCTGAATAGATCGGCGTGCAATCTGAGCCAACCACGGCATTGACAAAATTGATGACCGAGCCAAACAGCGTTTTGGTGATGTTAAGTTTTCCATGCTGGATGTTGGCGAAGGTTCCATAAAGCTGTTGATCCATCAGGCTGCATCCTTTCTGGTCGACGACAGCGACACGGATGCCGGGAACAGAATCCCGTTTGAAGTCTATAGAACCGTTGATGGCAATGCGGTTGAGAGCAGTGGCAAAAGCAACATCTTCTGTGCTCAGAAGTCCGTTCTCCAGTTCCCACTTCATGAAGAGCGTGTTGATTCGTGAGGTGTGCTTTTCATTCGCGTTCACGGTCGCGAGCGCTACAAAGTCGGAACCCTTGGTAGCCACCAGGCCTAGCGGACCCGCCACCACTACAGCGCCAAGATCGGCCAGGTTGAAGCGTTGACTCTTCTTGAATTTCGTCAGCACATCATCGATGTCTACCCCATAGAGGCTCAGTGAGTCTCCGGTGACTTCAATGGTACCCTGGAGGTTTTCCTTGGCGACTGTCCAATCGCTTCCCGTGGTTTTCAGATCCAGAGAATAATCGATGAAGCCATCCATGAACTTTCCCTTACGATACTTCTCCAGAAAAGACTTGAGATCGGCTTTATTGACAACGTAATGTAGTTCGAAGCCTGGTGACTCGCTGTTTAAATCAACTTTGAACCTGCCATTTTCATTCTTCGCCTGTTGTGACGCACTGGAGAAACCAATATCAAAAAGATTGTCTTTACCCGCCAGTGCCAGTGTTATGTCGATTTCGTTCAGTCCGGGGAGTTTCAGGTTCCTGAAGTCCAGGTTGCCCGCTATGGACTTCATCCCGGAAAGTTGCCCTGAATTTTCGGGATGAAGAAACAAGAGTTCGGCCAGGTTACCGTTGAGTTTTCCGACAGCGAAGTATTTCTTGCTTGGCAGGTCCAGCCGCACGGAGCTGTTTCGAATCTCGAGTTTATGAATATCAAAGGGATATGAGCGAATGGCCGCAGTGAGGTCGAGGTCGGCAGTGATCGTTGTCATTTGTTCGACAGGCATTCTTTTTGCCGTAGGCTCCGCATCGTCTTTGATTTCCGCCGCGAGTTCCTGGACGTAGGTCCAGGGGAACTTGTCCAGCTTGACCTGGGTCGTAAATGCCATCTTGCCTTCTTCGGGCCATAACAAATTGCCGGTTGCCTGCACACTCCCTTCAGGTAGTTCGGCTTTCATCGCGTTCACCTCGAGCAGCATGCCCATCGAGGAACTGCCAAAGCTGCCGCGGGCATCAAGTTGATGGATATCCGGAAGTTCGTCGAATTGGGCCGTGAAGTTGCGGACATCGAAATCAAACCCATCCATGTCCTGAACTTCGGATGGCGTTTGAAATTTGAAATCAAAGGAGACATTGCTCGCGCGATCCTGTATGGCGGCAGATCCGACCGAATCCAGAAGAATGTCGTTGGTGTAGAGTTGACCTGCAACGACCTTTCCGGAAGCTGAAAAAGAGGAATCATTATTGATCAGGTAGTGAATGAGGTTGTTTACGCTGCCGTCGAGTTGGATGTTGTCCATTCCGTAGCTGAATGCCAGTGACCGGACATTCAGTTGGTTGTTGCGATGTTCCAGTTCCCCCGTCAGTCCGCTGACAGGCTGTTTTGATCTCGATAGTATGAATGACACACTGTCAAGTTGAATCAGGCTCGAGCGACTGCTGTCCATCGCATGGGTTTCAAAGAGATTGAGCGGCCCATCGAAGCCCGCGTTGATCGTCACGGCGCCTCCCAGATTGCTGAGGAAGTCCATATGGAACACCTGATCATACCCGTCTATTTTCAATTTTGCGTCAAGTTGATACTTTACATGCGGTGCCGTGAAGTTCTCTAACCGGAAATTGCCATTGACAAATCCTCCCGGCAGAATTCCGTTCAGGTCGGAGATGTCGAGCGAGGCCTCCGAATAGTCGGCAGCCTGCCCGGAATGAAGCCGGCCATCGAATCCGACATTGCTGAAAGCGCCGAGGTTGCCTGGCATTTGAAGGGTCATCTTCTTGACGCCAAAGGATACATCAAATCGCGGAGGACCCTGCTGCAGATCGCCGAATATCCTTCCCTTCAGGTAAATGTCACCTTCTTTGAGCACGTTGGGATTGTCGCGAAGAATTTTTGCCTTGATCAACCGCGACAGCAACGCCATGTCATTGGAGGATGCATCCACCGTTATGTCCAGCGGCCGGGCATTCTTGTGCGAATACTCGCCCTGAACAGAAACTTCAAAAACCTCGTAAGCGATCTTGCTCTCGCGGATAGACAATAGCTGTTGGTCGGTATCGAAAACCATGGAGATATCAAGTTTAAGTGCTCCTGCCGGCATGGTAACCCGGTTGATTCGAACATACTGCACCTGTTGGGTAGATGTTATCCCAACGGTCATGGTCTTGTCTTGACTTTCGAACGAGGCTTCCAAGTCCTTGACGAGCAGGAGAAATGGTTTTCTTTGTCTGCGGGCGTGCCAGGTCAATTGCATGTCTTCTACTTGAATCGACTCCAGGTCGATATGCATGCCTGCGGGCTCCTTTGCTGGAGTCGACACGGGCTCCTTCGATGGCTCCTTCGCTGGTGTTGAAGGTTTCTTCGGAGTTGGCACGGGCTTGACAAGCGAATCAGGTATATGAACCCTCTTGACAGGCTTGGCAAGCGCGTGGTCAATATTGCGCGAGCCGTCGGGGTACTCGACGATCGTGAGGGCTGACTTTGAAACATCGATTTGCGAAACCTTCACCTCGCCCCGGACGAGCTCCATAAAACCCAGGGAAATGTACAATCGATCAGCGTGCAGTATGGGGGCCTCCTCCGATGTGCGAAGGCTGTCCTTTTTTTCGTAGTAACGGATGCTGTCAAGTTGGATGGTAATTTCTGGAAAATTTCGAAAGAGTTTGAGTTCGGTCGACCCGATTTCCAATTGCCCTGCATACGAATCATTCACCGTTGTCTGAATCTGATCCAGGAGCCAGGCATTTTTATTGTCGTAGACAACCCAGGTGGCAATGCCAAACAAGACACCCATGACAACGAACAATAGTCCGATGACCTTTAAGACGACAACCAGCCGTGGGTAATGTTTCAGCGGTTTATTATTCACAGTTCACGGATTTCCACTGGCAATCGATTGCAGAGCGGCCTCAGCAGCATATCGAACGTCGCCGCTGTTGTGCTGGGATAAAACTCTCCGAATGGATTTTTCTGCTGATCCCGCTGATTTTCCAATGGCACCCAACAGCGTGATAAGTTGGTATTGCAATCCGCCATCCTGGTTAGTCGTTTTGTCCAACCGCGCCGTAAGTAAGGGTACAGCCGGTTTACCGATTTGCACCAGTGCTTTCTTTGCTGCTTCGGTATCATTGCCATAGTGGGGGAGTGCATCGATCATGTAGGTAATCGCATGACTGTTGGAGGTGCGGCAATTTCCGAGCACCGTAATCGCCAGCGACTGGATTTCGTCCATTTTTCTGCGGTCCTCCAGAGATCGCTTGTGAAGCAATCCGATCACTGTCGGCTCAAGGGTTTTTGGACGATCGCCCATTTGGATGAGCAGTTTCATGACGCGCAACTGGTCATTCAGATCGGAGCCCTCCAATACTATCCTCGCTTCAGTCATGGTAGGAATGACACCGGGTACGGTGATATTGTTCCTTACACAAAAATTGATGCGGTCTTCCTGCTGGCTTGGATAGGGCGTTTGCATAACATATTCCGAAAATTTTTGTGCACAGCGGGTAGTCAGAACGTTCAAATCGGAAACAGGGTACTCTTTGCGTATCTCCAAGTTTCGTGACTCATTGAGGGTGAGATTGAAATTCCAGGCGAGATCATAAAGTTGTTCGTGCGCTTTGGGATATTGGCTGGCATTGACAAAATCACAGATCCATCCCATGATTATCGACTTCCTGCCCGGCGCCGCTGCTTTGTACAAGGCGTGAAGGTCTGAAAAGAGCGCTGGACTTGTCTTGTCATCGAGGTGAAGCTGTTTGCTGTAGGTAAAGTACACGTGTTGGCCCAGGTCATTGTTGCTCTTCATTCCCTCCATCATTTCGAAGAATGCCGTTTCGTAAGAGATGGGCCTTGGGAGACCGGCTTTTCCATTGGAGGCCAGGTTGAAGTATGAGCCAATCCGGGCTGGGGCGGTGGAAGGATCTTTGACTGGCTTTGCGATGAGGTAGTTCAGGTAAGTGGAAAGCGAGTAATTACCGACACGTGACACCGCATGCAGGCCTGCCGACCATTCGGCCTCATCGATCAAGCCATCGCTGGCCAGGTAGCGAACAATTTCCAGGGCACGCTCATCACCGGTTGGATAGGCAATTGTGTCAAGTGTTTTCAGAAGGAACTGTTTGTATTCGGAATGATCAATCGTATAACGTGTGAATGCGTACATGAGGTGATAGTGCAGTTGACCGCAACGGTTGTCAAATGGTGTCTGCATGGCCTCCTTGGCAACATGCTGGATTTTGTCAGGAGTGGACAAGTCATGCAGGCGTGTTTGAAATTCTGCGACTTTTTCCTTGCAGAGTTCCGCTTCGGTTTTTGTAATCGGGTTGGAAGAAGCCTGCTGGACGGTGATGAGTACAGGTACAGGGGAAGGTGCGGCTTCGTGCATGACGGCAGCATGCTCCTGGTTGGGAAATAACACCGCCAGGTTCTTGTTCATCTTAATTCTTCCACTGTAGCTCACCAGAATTTCGCCGGAAGCCACGTCGATCAAGCGTGAACTAATGTCTATGTAGGATTTGAGCTTTGTGTACGTCCCGGACAACAGTGCGTCAATCGGCGCAAGCTGACCAATCTTCAACGCTGCTGCCGGCTTCATCATGTCGGTAAGGATGAATTCATGTTCCTTCAGTATCGCGTCCAGGCGGGTGCGTTCAAACAACTTCAACTTGTCACCATGGTTGCCCAGTTGACCGATCATGCTTTCGGTCAGGTACTCACCGAATTGGGTAGACGCCTGAACGGAAGATGTTGTTGCGGTAAACGGAACAACAGCCAGCCTCACCGGGGTCACCGATGCAGGAGCAGAAATAATTTTCTCGGTCAGATCTGCGATGACAACGGGGTAGTTCCGAGCCTTTTGCCCGTACAGTGTACTGGCAGAGAGAAGCAGCAGGAACACGTATTTCATGGTCTAAAAATACTCAAATTCCTGCCTTTGAGGACCTTTCCTGGCTTGTCACTTTAAAGGGATCACTTGTGATTTGATTTGAAACCATGAGATTTGAATAAACTACCTGTAAACTTGAATGAATATTCTTATCACAGGCTCCAATAAGGGCATTGGCCTTGAAATCGCACGCCAGCTGGGCAAGCAAGGACACAGGATCATTCTCTCGGGCCGCGATGCGTCAAGGCTGGCGAAAGCCGCGCAGCATCTGGCGCCAGAAAAAATCAAACTGGAAATGCTTGTCATGGATGTCCATCATGATGAGAGCATTCGAAAGGCAGCCAAGCAATTTTCGGAATTGGGGATTAAGCTGGATGTGCTGATCAACAATGCTGCTTCGCTGAGCAAAGCCGACAGGGGCTTGTTGTCAGATGATATCGCCGTACTGGAGGAGACCCTCGAGGTCAATAGCCTTGGTCCGCTTCGTGTCGCGAGAGCGTTCCTGCCGTCTATGAATATACCTGGCAGAATAATCAACATTTCCAGTGGTGGTGGGAGCATGACCGACCCCGTGGAGGGTTGGTCTCCAGCCTACTGTGTGTCCAAGTCCTTGCTCAACGCGATCACTCGCCACCTGTCGCATGAGCTCGCCGACAAGGATATCTCCGTCAACGCTGTTTGCCCGGGCTGGGTAAAAACGGACATGGGCGGAAAATCTGCACCGGGTACCGTTGAAGAAGGAGCTGACACCGTTGTTTGGCTTGCAACGAAAGAGAAGATTCCGACGGGAAAGTTTTTTCGCGGCAGGAAAGTCATACCATGGTAGTGTGACGAGCCGCCATGATGGCTAGTGCTTCCTCCGATTCACCCCCAATTTCACACCATCAGGTCTCAGCGTAATCAATGCCCTCATCTTCGGAGTGCCGCCCGCGGGCTTCAGATCAAACGCTTGTATGAACCCCTGAATGAACAATGCCATCTCGGCCATGGCAAAATTGTTGCCTATGCACAGGCGAGGGCCACCGCCAAACGGGAAGTAGATTTTGCTCTTTTCTTTATCCCGGTCCGGGTCCAGAAAGCGCGACGGCTTGAATGCGAGGGGTTCATCCCAATACTTTTCGCTTCGGTGCAATCCAAAATAGAACAACGCGATGATGGTACCCTTCGGAAAACTAAATTCCCCAAACGAATCATCTTCCAATGCCACCCGGTCGCTGGCCCAGGCAGGCGGGTAGAGGCGCATGGATTCATTGATGACGGCAGAGAGCCTTGGATGGCCAACGGTGTCGGAAATGGAGAGCGCTTCTGACTCCTCACGGAGTATCGCGAGTTCTTTAGGATGGTTGGCAAGCAGAGATAACGTCCACGTCAGCGCGTTGCCTGTCGTCTCGTGACCGGCGATGAAGAGGATGAGTATCTCGTCGAGTATTTGCTCCTCGGTCATCGCGTCACCGTTGTCTTCATAGCGCGCATCGAGCAGCATGTCGAGGAGGTCGTTGTACTTCTTGTCGCTTTTCTTGCGCTCCCGGACCACCGTTCTAAGTATATCCCGAACACGCTCGGCCTTGTCTTTGTTTTCTTTGACCCGGCCCGACAAGGCGAACCACCAGCTGTTGTACGGCTGGCGGATGTCGGTTATGACAAACTCCTGGATATCGCTGATGTTGCGGCTGAGTTCGCCAATCGTCTCCGCCGGCAAGTGAATGTTAAACAATGTATTGACGACCACATCGAACGCCAGCCGGTTCATCAGCGGGTACACATCAACGTTTTCGCCAACGGGAAATTTCTCCAGGAAGCGGTCGATGGTGTCCTTCATAATCCCGTAGAGCTCCTTCACTTTTTGCGGGTGAAACCCTGGCTGAATCAGTCGCCGCTGTCGGAGCCAATAAGGTCCGTTGGACGTGAGCAGTCCGTTGCCGATAAATCGCCCCAGTTTCTCGGTCACCATCCGCGACTTGTAGTAATTCTTCTGATTTTTGCGCAACACGTAGTCGATGAACTCCGGATTCTGCGTCAGGATCATGCGGCCCGAGATGCCATCAGTGACCGAGTAGGACTCCCCAAACCTGCCTACACTCTCCATCATCGTTTCCAGCGGACTCCGCACCACCTGCGCGGCACGCCGGTAAGTCTCGAAGAAGTTGTAGCCGGGAGGGTAGTTGTATTTTGACATTGCTTCAGCCAAATTAAACAGAAATCTGGGCTAATCTGTGTAATCCCCGGCAACCTTCGTGTTAATTCGTGCCCGAACATTCTGAAACAAATTCGTGTCAATTCGTGCCATCCGTGGCAATCTAATATTTTGGATCGCCTTATTTGGAATGACCTTTCAGTGAGAAAGAAATAATCTGTGCTAATCTGTGTAATCCCCGCCTGCCTTCATGGTTTACCCCAAATTTCTCTTCGGTACGCTGGCAAGGCGGGCAGGTGTGGCAACCTTCGTGCTAGTGTGCAATCGCTTATTTGGAATGGCCTTTTAGTAGGGCAGAAATAATCTGTGCTAATCTGTGTAATCTGTGGCAACCTTAAAACTCCCTGAACTATCTTGAGTCATGCAACCGCCCTTCGACTACATCGTCATCGGTTCCGGCTTCGGAGGCTCCGTTTCAGCGATGCGGCTATCTGAAAAGGGCTATTCCGTTCTCGTCATCGAGAAGGGCAAGCGATGGAGGGCCTCAGATTTTCCCAAGTCGAACTGGAATACACGAAAATACCTTTGGATGCCGCTGCTCCGTTGCTTCGGCTTTCAGAAACTGACATTCTTCAAGGAAGTTTTTGTGATCTCCGGTTTAGGCGTGGGTGGCGGATCTCTTGTTTACGCCAACACGCACATGATGCCTCGCGATTCATTCTACCAGAACCCGATCTGGTCGCACTTCAAAGACTGGAAGTCAGTGCTGTCGTCGTACTTTGACCGGGCCCGGTTCATGCTCGGCAGCGAGAAGTACACCAAGGAATATGAGGAAGATCGCGTATTGAAATCTGTCGCCGATGACATGGGGCGGGGCAGTTCCTACGGCCGTGTGGATTATGTTGGCGTGTACCAGGGTGATACAAAAAAGGCGGTGGACCCGTACTTCAAAGGTCTCGGCCCCGCCCGCCGTGGATGCACCGAATGCGCCGGGTGTATGGTGGGGTGCCGCCATGAAGCAAAAAACACATTGGACAAAAACTACCTGTGGTTCGCTGAAAATCTGTTTGGCGCGCAGGTTCAGGCCGAAACACGGGTGACGAAGATTGAGTTCATCGACAGTCTATACCACATCCACACGGAGTCAAGCACGACATGGTTCAGCAAACAGAAGAAGGTCTACACAGCGCGCGGTGTGGTGATGAGTGGTGGTGTGTTGGGCACGCTCGACTTGCTTCTCCGACAGAAGCACGTCTGCAAAACGCTCCCGAATCTCTCGGACCAGCTTGGTCAAAACATCCTCACCAATTCGGAAATGCTCTCGGGTGTTGTGGCGGCCGACCGCAAGTTAAACCATGGCATAGCCATTAGTTCCGTCTTCAACCCCGACGATGACACCCACATAGAGTTGTGCAAGTTCCCCGACGGCTCCGGGGCGATGACACGCCTGGCCGTGATGGCGGCAGGGAATGGTACGCCACCCGTGCGCACGCTGAAGATGTTGGGCAACATCATTGCTCATCCTTGGAATTTTCTTCGTTCCATCTTCAATTTCAAACTTGCTGAGCATGGAATTATTTTTCTAATCATGCAGTCGCTGCCCAATGCCATGCAGATGAAACTGAAACGCGGAATCTTCGGCACGGGACTGACCATGAGCAATGATCTTCAGCAAAAGGTTCCGAGTTACATTCCAATAGGTCAGGAGGCATTGTACCGCTATGCGAAGAAAGTCAATGGCGTTCCGCAGAATGCTTTTACCGAGGTGGCCTTCGGTCTTTCATCTACGGCCCATATTCTGGGCGGATGTCCCATGGGAAGAAGTGCATCGGAAGGCGTTGTGGATGACAAGTTCCGTGTACACGGTTACAATAATTTCTACATCCTTGACGGCAGCATCATGCCTTGCAATCTTGGTGTAAACCCGTCACTGACCATCACGGCACTGAGTGAGTACGCGATGGATCAGATTCCCAAAAAGGAGGGAAGTTCCGTCAAGACACTTGATGAGCGGATGCAGAACGCATCGTAATTACTCCGTCTTGAGTGCCTCCACAGGATTTTGCCGGGCTGCTCGCAGCGACTGATATGAAACGGTCAGCAGGGCCAATCCAAGAAGGGCAACAGAGGTAATCGCGAAAGAAGCCCAAGGCATGTTGAGATGCAGGGGATATCGTTGTAAAAATTGCTCCATGAGCCAGTACGCTGTTGGAACGGCGATGATGATGGAGATAATGACCGGCCGGGAGAAGTCCTTGCAGAACATCATCACCAGACCGGGGATAGTAGCCCCAAGAACTTTGCGCACGCCGATCTCTTTGGTTCGCCGCTGTGTGTTGAAGAGTGTCAAGCCAAACAATCCCAAACAGGCAATGCCTACAGCGATAACTGTAAAGGATGTCGCCAGTCGTCCAAGAAGGTTCTCGCTCCGAAATTGACGCTCGAAATCCCGGTCAAGAAATCCAAACTCGGGAGGGATGCCGGGCTGCAATTTTTCGTGGACGAGCTTCAGATGTTCCATGACTTCAGTTAATGAACCGGGCTCATACCGGACGAAAATACGTTTCCAATGTCCAAACGTTTCCTTGTTTCCCAGATAGAAGATAACCGGAGCTGTGGCCTCTTGAATGTCGGCGTTGTTGAAATCCTCGATCACGCCGATGATGGTGCCGGGTTTTTCAAAGGTTATTCTTTGGCCGATCGGGTCAGCGAACCCCATGATATCAGCGGCTTTTTGCGTGATGACATACCCCGATGAATCGGAAGCGTAGTCCCGGGAGAAATTTCGCCCCTTGACAAATTTGAACCCCAGCGCTGGCAGGTAGTCGTAGTCACAGGTGGCGCCATTGAACAGAACTTCTTCAGTCCCGGATTTTCCGGTCCACTCGGCCGGACCATAGCCGTTGATTTCCATAGGGCTTGCTGCACCCTCCACCACGTACTGAATATGGGGATTGCGAAGGGCCTCGGTGCGAAAGGCTTCTGTCGACAAGTCACTGGTCTCTCCAGGTTGTATATAGAGGATATTGTTTTGATCAAAGCCCAAATCGCGCGTGCGGAGGAAATCAATTTGCTGCTGAATGATGACGGCTGCACAGATCAGGATGAGCGAGAGCGAAAATTGGAAGATCACCAGACCCTTGCGCAAGGAAGCGCCGGTTAGCCCTTCGTAGAGATTTCCCTTCAACACGGCCGAGGGTTTCAGTGAAGCAAGCACAAAGGCAGGGTAGCTGCCTGCGAGCAATCCGGAAATCAAAGAGATGATCAACAGTCCCGTCAGCATAACGGGGTCGAACAAATCAAATGTCAATGGCTTTCCTGTCACTGCGCGGAAGAGCGGCATGACGAGGTAAACCACGAGCAGGGTAATGGCGCTCGCGGCAAACGTGATGGTGAGACTCTCGGCAAGAAATTGCCGGACCAGTGTTTGGTGTGTGGCACCCGACATCTTCCGCACACCAATTTCCTTGGCACGCATGGCGGCACGGGCCGTTGCCAGATTCATGTAGTTGATGCAAGCCATGATCAGAATAAACACCGCAACGAGAGAAAAAGCAATGACGTATTCGATTCGTCCACCACTGATTTTTCCATCGACAAATCTGTAATGCAAACGCCAGTTGGTTATGGCATACAGAAACAGGGACGTCTCTCCACCCTTCAGTTCCTGGTTAATCTTGTCTTTGATGGTTTCCGTCACCTTAGGCCCGGTATCTGCCTGGCGGAGTTTGACATAGGTTGAAACATTGGTATTGCGCCAGGAATCTTCTTTTTCACGGAGGTGATAATATATCGGCAGCAGGAACTCTTCGCTGAGGCTCGATGTCCGCGGCTGGTCTTCGAAGATCCCGCTTACCTTTACTTCCATGCCCTGGTTGATCTTTACAGTCTTCCCCAAGGCGTCACCATTTTCGAATAGAAGCTTGGCCGTGGTGCGCGAAAGGATGATCGAGTGATTGTCGGGTAACGGTGACGCTGCATTACCCGATAGCAACTTCATGTTGAACACAGAAATGAATGTTGGGTCTGCAAATCGTCCGTCAAAATAGGCGGCCTTTTCTCCATGCGAAATCAGCAATCGTTCCCAATAGCCCGTTCGGCAGACCTCCTCGACCTCAGGAACCTCCGTCTTCAGATATTCTGCCAACAGATGCGGTGTCTCATCAATGGTTTCGATATGACCATCGGCCTCTTTTGAATTCATCATGACTTGGAATACGCGGACATTGTCGGGATGGTGCCGGTCGTAGCTGAGTTCATCGAAGGTCCAAAGGAAAATCAGCAGGCTGGTCGTCAGGCCAATGACCAATCCACTCAAACTCAATACGGTGTACGTCGTGTGCCTTTGCAGATGCCGTAGTGTGGTTTTTAAGAACGGAAAATTCATACGTGCTGGGGTTGTTTGCGAAGATACGGGGTTCGCGGAATTTACCCGAGGCACAACCCTGGGAGTTTCATTTTTTTTGCCATTGAAGACCTCTTAGGCACTTGGAGTTGAGATTTCACCAAAGTTTGCTGACCTTGGGTAAAACAAAAAAACATGAGGAACCTTCTTTCTTTTCTTTTCATGCTTGCGGTGAGTATAGCTTTCGCTCAATCCGATAAGTTGGACAAACAGCGTCAGGCCATAAAGGTCAAGGCCGACGCAATCGAAGCCAAAGCTATCGCCTGGCGCCGTGATTTTCACCAACACCCAGAGCTGGGAAATAACGAGAAGCGCACATCGCAGATCATTGCCAAACACCTGGAGTCGTTGGGTATCGAAGTGAAAACCGGTGTCGCCAAGACCGGTGTCGTGGGTATACTGAAAGGTGCCCTTCCGGGACCTGTCATCGCGTTGCGTGCAGACATGGACGGGCTGCCGGTACTGGAGAAGAACGACCTTCCGTACGCGTCAAAAGAGAAGGCTATATATAATGGAGTAGAGGTCCCCGTAATGCACGCCTGCGGCCATGATGCCCATGTAGCCATTCAGATGGGGGTAGCGGAAATTCTGGCCTCGATGAAGAGTGAACTGCGGGGCACGGTGAAGTTCATCTTCCAGCCTGCAGAGGAAGGTCCACCCGTCGGTGAAGAGGGTGGCGCTGCCCTGATGGTAAAGGAAGGTGTGCTCGACAATCCGAAGGTGGACGTGATTTTTGGATTGCATGTTTCATCCGCGGCTGAAGTCGGCACCATCGAGTACCGTCCGGAAGGTGCGATGGCCGGCGCGATGGACCTCAAGATCACCGTGAAAGGAAAACCCTCGCATGGCGCCTATCCCTGGTTGTCGGTCGACCCCATTGTTGCATCGGCGCAAATCGTTACCGGTCTGCAAACAATCGTGAGCCGGAATCTCAATATTGTGGAGAATGGTGCTATCGTGACCATCGGTTCCATCCACGGCGGCAACCGTTCCAATATTATTTCAGAACAGGTAGAGATGTTGGGTACCGTGCGCACGCTGAGTAAAGCGGATGAGGCCTTTTTCATCAAGCGCATCAACGAACTGGTTACGCACACGGCCGAAGCAGCCGGCGCAACAGCGATTGTTGAACTCCCTTATACCATTCGCTACCCGGTGACGTTCAATGATCCCAAACTAACGGCCAAAATGTTGCCCAGCCTGGAGAAGTCGGCGGGCAAAGAAAATGTGAAACTGGTCAAGGCCAGGACCGGTTCGGAAGATTTTTCTTTCTTTGCCAATGAAGTTCCCGGACTTTTCATTTTCCTCGGCGGTATGCCGAAAGGACAAGACCCCGCCAAGGCCGGCCCGCACCACACACCGTCGTTTATTATTGACGACAGTGGTATGAAGTTGGGAATGAATGCGATGGCGAATTTGGTGTTTGATTATTCGAAGGGAGCGAAGTAGCTGGGAACAGGGTGCTGGGTACTGGGCGCTGGGTGCTGGGCAGATTACCGATTACTGTTTACCGTTTACCGTTTACCGTTTACTGATTACCGCTTACCGATTACTGACTACCACTTACCGACTACCACTTACCACTTACCACTTACCGCTTACCGTTTACCGCTTACCGTTTACTGACCATTCTCCAAAACAACTCAAATGCGTATTCCAACATCCTTCTTAGTACTTACTTTCCTCGGTGCATGTTCGCCGCCGACGACCACATCGGATCAGGAAGCAAAAATTCGATTGGTCGAAACCAGCCTGATGCCTGTCGTTCGTATCCAGGGTGACTCGCTGTGGACGATTGAGTCGCGTATGGCCCACTATGGTGTTCCAGGCGTAAGTATCGCTGTCATCCATGATAACCAGATTGTGTGGAGCAAGGCCTACGGGGTCATGAACAAAGAGCGGAAGGAACCGGTGACGACACAGACACTCTTCCAGGCCGGGTCAATCAGTAAACCCGTGGCAGCTTACGGGGGCCTTGCGTGTTGCAGCATCGGGAAAAATTAATGCCGATGAGAATGTCAATGTCTATCTCAAGTCGTGGATGCTGCCGGACAACGAATTCACGCAAAAACAGCCTGTCACATTAAAGCACCTGCTCAGCCACACAGGCGGCGTGACGGTGCATGGTTTTCTGGGTTACAGCCCGGACTTGCCGGTACCAACACTCATCCAGGTGCTCAACGGCGAACCGCCGGCCAACAGCGGGGCAATTCGCGTTGACAAACTGCCGGGTGAAGGCCCCCGATACTCCGGTGGAGGATACACCATCATGCAGCAAATGCTCATCGATGTGGAAGGCAAACCCTTTCCACAAATTTTACAAGAACAAGTGCTGGGCCCATTGGGCATGACCAGCAGTACTTATGAGCAGCCCCTTCCAGCTGACAAGCTCCCCCTTGCCGCAACAGGATACTTGCCTGATGGATCGATGACAAAGGGTGAAAGGCATACCTATCCGGAAATGGCGGCGGCAGGATTGTGGACGACAGCCGAGGATCTCGCGCGTTATGCCATCGACGTGCAGTTGGCTTACCAGGGCAAGAGTGACAAGGTGCTTTCGCGCGAGAAGGCAAAGGAGATGCTTACCCCGTTCATTGATGAAGAGCGGGGTCTCGGCCCCGGACTGTTTAGTAATAAGGGAGATTTCTATTTTGGCCACGGTGGCTGGGACGAAGGATTTTCCAGCGACCTGGTTGTTCACCGCGACAAGGGTTACGGTGTCGCTGTGCTGACCAATTCGAATCACCCGGAGTTTATCTCGGAGCTCATCCGGTCAGTGGCGCTGACGTACAACTGGGGCAGCTACATTGATCAGTATTCACCCATACCGGTGACCCAGGACGATGTGAAGCGTGTGTCTGGACGGTACCTCGGAGATTCCGATGCTGTGGCCGTGGTCTATGCAAAAGATGGCAAGCTCATTTATGACCACACAGCCGCAAACCCCATGGAATTGTTTAAGGTCTCCGACACTACCTTCGCACGTCGCGAGCGCACTGCACTCATTCAGTTCATGACCAACCCGTCCGATGGCAAAATGCACCTCGTGTATCATGTCAATCCGGATGATAGTGTGCGGTTTGAGCATCCCCGAATGGAGGATGGTGCAAAAGTTCCTTACGAATGGTTTCTTGAGGGTGACTACGATCGTGCAAGGAAGGAATATGCGGCATTCCTGAAAAGGAACCCGGAAGACAGATTCATCAACCAACGAGCCATCAACGGGAAGGGATACGGCCTTCTGGAGGAGAATAAGATCAATGAAGCCAAAGCACTGTTCAAGATTAATATGGAACTGTTTCCTGCCAGCGCCGATGTGTATGACAGCTATGCGGAGGCCTGCATGAAGAATGGCGACCGTGATGAGGCCATCAAGTATTACAAGAAGACCCTGGACATCAACCCTGAGAATCCAGGTGCTAAAAGGAATCTCGCGGAGCTCATGCGATGATGGAGGAACTGCCGGGACCTACCATGGTTAGGGTGATTGTCGGCGGTATCGGGCATAAAAGCAACAATTGACATCATCTTCTTCTGGGTTTATCCGTATACCCGAAATCAAAGACCTTAACCTATGAAGTTCTTCAGCTCCGCCTTGCTCGCCGCATTTGGCCTTGTTTTCATGCTCACTTTGATGTCGCTTCGTATCGATCCACCGAATGATGAAACGATGGCGTTGCAGGATTCCCTGGCCCAGGATCGGGCCATGCACGTTAACAAGTTGCGCGAAACATTCAAAGCAGATCTTCGAAGACCCGCTGATTCAGTGTTCAAGAATATCAAGTCGATGAAGGGAATGCCAGCCGGACGCCTGCTGGCGATCATGGACATTGCCTATAGCCGTTCTCTGGGTGTTAGTTGCGGCCACTGCCACAATACCACACGATGGGATTCTGACGAAAAACCACAAAAACAGATCGCAAGGGACATGATCGACGTAGTCGCCAAAACTACAGCGCTCGTCAGAGAAATAAAGGGACTCAAATCCGAGAACCCGGTTGTCAACTGCACCACTTGTCACAGAGGAGCGCTGAAACCAGCCCTTGATCTAGCAACAAAGTAGCGCTCTCTAAATTAATTTACCGAGAATGGGCCTTCTGCTCGGCCAGTGGTGTCTGGTCAAGTCTTAGGATGTCGCCGGGATTGTCGCACAGCACGGCGTTATTCTCAAGTACGCCGATCGGACCTTTCACCAATTGCGGGTTCTGGTAGAGAATCTCCAGCAAGTCTCGCTCTGAGAAATCTTTGTTGGCAAGAATCCGTGCATACTCCGGGTGGCTTTGGTTAATTAGCTCATGGGCTGAGTGCGCGTGCAGGAGATTGATGATCTCCTTCCATCGGAACGGAGTAACCCATTTGCTTTTTACATCGATCTCGTGGACGATCCCGCTGAGAGCAGGCGCCAGCGCGCGTGTTTTGCGGCCCAATTCCGTTTCAGGATTGAAGATCAGGTACAATTCGTGGACGAGAAATGATGGTGTTACGGCCATGGAGGAAACTATTCGGTGACACGAATTTACCTCGGCCTCAACGGTCAATTCCATGACTTAAAATCGAAATTCGGATGACTGATGTCATATTTTGACCCTGTGCGTCATTATACATTCAGGTTCCAATTGATACAAGTATGAACACCACACTGACCACGGCAGCCGAGCCCAAAATCGAAAGAATGAAATCCACACGTTATGTCTACGCCTTTCGCGATGGCGATGGCAAGAACAAGCAATTGCTTGGGGGAAAAGGTGCCAACCTTTGCGAAATGACCCAGATAGGCCTCAATGTCCCACCCGGATTTGTCATCACGACCGAGGCTTGCCTGAAATACCTCGAGACGCCTGATCGCCAGTTGCCAGCCGGCCTTATGGAAGAAGTTCGCCAACAGGTGAAAGAAATTGAGCGGGCCACGGGTAAACGTTTTGGTGACCCTGAGAACCCACTCCTTGTCTCGGTACGCTCAGGATCAGCCATGTCAATGCCCGGTATGATGGATACCATTCTCAACCTGGGTCTGAACAAGAATACCCTCGTTGGCCTTATCAAGCTCACCAGGAATGAGCGCTTTGTTTACGATGCCTACCGCCGCTTCATCCAACTCTTTGGTAAAGTGGCCCTCGGTGTGCCGGATGAAAAATTCGACAAACACTTTGAAGAAGTGAAAAGGAAGGCCGGCGTCAAAGTCGACATTGGCCTGAGTGCAGACGACCTGAAGAATATCAGCGAACGCTTCCTGGGCGTGGTCAGTGAATCGCTCGGTAAGCCGTTCCCCGAAGATGTATTCGAACAACTGGAAATTGCTGTGCGCGCTGTCTTCAATTCCTGGATGGGCAAACGCGCCATCGACTACCGCAGAGAATTCAAAATTACGCCCCAGATGGCCAACGGTACAGCCGTCAATGTGGTCACCATGGTCTTTGGCAATATGGGTAATGATTGCGCAACCGGTGTAGGTTTCACACGCGACCCCGGCACAGGAGAGAACATAATGTTCGGCGAATACCTCACCAACGCGCAAGGCGAGGATGTTGTCGCGGGTATCAGGACACCGAAACCGGTCAGTGAATTGTCTCACGAAATGCCAGCACTTTACAATCAACTGGAATCACTGCGCAACAAACTGGAAAGTCATTACAAAGAGGTCCAGGACTTTGAATATACCATCGAAAAAGGCGTGCTCTATTGCCTCCAGACCCGCAACGGCAAAATGAACACAACCGCCATGGTCCGCACCTCCGTAGAAATGACGCGGGAAGGTTTGATCAACCGTGAGCAGGCTTTACTTCGCATCAAGCCTGATATTCTGGAGCAACTGTTGCACCCACGTCTCGACTCACTCCACAAGGCAACCCCCCTTGCGCAAGGCCTGCCCGCCTCGCCGGGTGCCGCTTCCGGCCATGTGGTTTTTGATGCTGACCGCGCAGAGCTTCTGGGCCGCCAGGGTGAGAAAGTGATTCTGGTTCGCGAAGAGACCAAGCCGGAAGACATTCACGGTTTCTTTGCGTCGCAAGGCGTGCTGACCAGTCGCGGAGGCAAGACCTCTCATGCAGCCGTCGTTGCCCGAGGCATGGGCAAACCATGTGTTGCCGGTGCCGAAGGCATTCATGTTGATACAAAGCTCCGCCAGGCTGTTGTGGGTGAAAAAGTATTGCATGAAGGTGACTACATCACCATCGATGGAGGTACCGGATTTGTATACCAGGGCATCATTCCCACCGTTGAGCCTACGTTTTCTGATGAACTCAAGACCTTGCTCACCTGGGCGGATGAAGTGGCTGCGTTGAAAGTATTTGCCAATGCGGATACGCCGAATGCTGCCAGGAAAGCGCTCGAGTACGGCGCGATGGGCATCGGCCTTTGCCGTACCGAGCGAATGTTCAATGACGTTGAGCGCCTGCCGGTGGTCGTTGAGATGATCCTGGCCGACACGAAAGAGCTGCGCGAGTCGGCGTTGAACCGCCTTAAAGAAATGCAACGCCAGGATTTTAAGGAAATTCTGTTGGCCATGGCGCCTCGTCCTGTGACGATCCGATTGTTGGATCCGCCCATTCATGAATTCTTGCCCACGGAAGATGTATTGCGTGATGAACTCGAGCACCTCGAGCACCTGAAGACAACTGTGAGCGGCGTAACGAACCTCTTCGGCAGCCTGCGTTTGCTCAATGCGGATGTAAACATGGCAACCCAATCCCCTGCACCGTTTAATTTGATGGGAGAAGAACTGGTCTCTCAGGCTATTCAGAAAAAGGCGCAGATGTTGAAGAAAGTACGGGAGTTGCATGAAGTCAACCCCATGTTGGGCCACCGTGGCGTACGGCTCGGACTCACGTTTCCGGAAATCTACAAGATGCAGATTCGGGCCATCCTGGAAGCGGCAGCCGATTGCCAGAAAGTGAAAATCAATGTGCACCCGGAGATCATGATCCCGCAGGTATGTACGGCGGAGGAGATTCGCGAAGTGAAGACCTTCGTGGATGAGCTCAGGACAGAAATCGAAAAGCAAAACAGCGTCAAGCTGAATCTAAAGTTTGGAACAATGATTGAAGTGGTGAGGGCATGTCTTCAGGCAGAGGAATTGGCTGATGTCGCTGAGTTCTTCTCTTTCGGTACCAATGATCTTACGCAGGCGACCTTTTCATTCTCGCGAGAAGATGCCGAGAACAAGTTCCTGCCGTTCTACATCTCACACGGAATTCTCAAAGACAACCCCTTTGAAGTCCTTGACCGCAAGGCCATGGGCAAGCTGATGAAACTGGCTGTTGACGATGGACGCAAGAAGCGCAGTGATCTGAAAGTTGGTATCTGTGGTGAGCATGGCGGGCATCCTGAATCCATCATGTTCTGCCATTACCTTGGGCTCAACTACGTCTCTTGCTCCGGTCCGCGTGTGCCAGTTGCGCGCCTGGCTGCGGCGCATGCGAAGTTGATGGAAGCGAAGTACTCCGTTTAGTTTTAGGTTATAGTTGATAAAACGGTTGAGGGAAACCTCAGCCGTTTTTCTTGTGCCTCACTTCATCCTGGCGCACAAGGCGGTCATATCATCGTGATGAGGAATGGATTCAGCATGAATTTCGGCATCCTGGAAGATAATGTCGAGGAGACTCAGCAGATTGGTATGGGCAGGAACCCTCGACTTCAGCAGCCCATTGAGCCGGTCCTGACCATATTCTTCCTTGGCTTTGTTGAAGCGCTCGAGAATCCCATCCGAGGCCAGTACCAGCAGATTGGCGGCCGAGAACGGAATTTGCGTGAGCTCCATTTTGGTTCCACGCATGAAGCCCAACGGTGGTTGACGGATAACCGGGGCAATGAGCAGGCCTGTAGCCGTCTCGACAATCATCGGGTAAGGCATACCACAAGATGTCATCGACAGCGTATTGGTTGAAGCATCAATAACACACAATTGTAAAGCCATGCCAATACCTTTGACAGAAACGCTGGAAAGGATCGACTCGTTGATGGCCCGGGCTACCGGTACTACATCATTGGAATCCTTTAGCAAGGCCAGGTTGTTGAGCAACGCAACCTTGGTTATGGTCACCATCATGCCGGCCGTCATACCGTGTCCGGTGGCGTCCCCAAAGGCAATGAGCATGCGCTTGTCATCGAGTTTAATGAAGTCGTAGTAGTCGCCGCCCACTTCCGTGGCCGTGATCATTTTGCCGATGACATCAAATGATTCGCTGGTGTATGGCTTCTTCGGAAGTAATGACAACTGCACTTTACGCGCTTGCTCCAGCTCCTCATTTTTTCTCATGAGTTCTTCTTTTTCAAACTTACGCTGGCTCTGAATGCGATTGTAGATGAGGGCGGCAATGATGATCATGGCCAATATTGCGCCCACCGTAATCTGTTGAGCAAGCGATCGCTGCTCAATCTCCAGTCGCTGGATGGCGTTCTGCTGAGACAACATCCTGAGGTCATCTTCATTCTTCTGGATTTCGAAGTTGGCATTGATGATCGCTGCTTTCTTTTCGATGTCTTCAGATTGCAGACGGTCATTCAAGATGGTAAACTCCTTCAGATAGTGGAGGGCTTCCAGTTTCATACCCAGGGTATCATGAATCTGGTAAGCCATCCGGTATACGAGGGCCAGCGCTTCCGGTGTGGCGTACTTCTCGGCTACAGGCAAGCAACCGAGAATGTGCTTGCTGGCTTCCCTGTACTTCCGCTGGTTGAACGAGTTGAAAGCAAGGCCGTACCGGGTAAACCCCTGGATAACTTCGTTTCTCGCTTCGACGCCCGTGGACATGCACTCGGCAAGCGTCCTTTCGGCATCCGCATACCGTCCTTTCAACGAATAAATCTCACCCAACGATTCGAGGGCCACGGCGTATGCCGTTGGGTCACGGAAACTTAATGATCGGTGTCTTTGCACAGCTTCTTCAGCAAAACGAAGGGCTGAATCCACCTGCTTTGTCTTGTGATAGTTCCAGGCGAGCGAATTGCTCAGTCGTGCGGTTGTCCTGATACTGTCGGTGTGGCGGGAAAGTTCGTAGGCTTTATGGTAGTAGGGGATAGCTTCATTGGGACGAGAGTATCGCTCGTAGTATTCTCCCAGACGTGTAGCAATGTGTATGACGCGCAACGTGTCTTTGATTGACTCTGATCTTCTCAACGCTGAAAAATACGACTGAAGTGTCTCTTGTACCTTTCCCTCAAGACGCAATGCTTCGGCGCGGATCATGAGATGATCGACAGAGACGGTATCGGATCCACCGACGTCTTGACCTGTTGCACGAAAAAAAAGCAAGCCAAAGCCTATAATGAGCAGGATCTTATACATGGTATTTCAAAATCGGCGCAAGATCAGGAAAAAATGGTCAATGAACAGGCGCGGGCAGGCAATTTGATAACGGATCGGGAGTGAAAAGGTTGAGCGACTCAATACATTCATCCGACGATTGAGATAAATTCTTTACATTCACTACACGCAACCTTAACCCACCTAACCATGTCACCTGCAGCACGCTCCCTGTATTACTTTGGATTCTACCTGTTGGTTACAGGCATAACACTCACAGTTTTTCCTAACCTGCTCCTCGCTTTGGTGCAAATTCCGGAGACCACTGAAGTCTGGATCCGCATCCTGGGTACCGTCGTGTTCGCCTTGGGCATATACTATGTCTTTATGGGTCCAACGAACAATGGTCTGTTTATGAGACTCACCATCTACATGCGTTGGTCCATTTTCATGTGGTTCGTCATTTTTGTCGTGATCGGGTATGCGCCCATTCAATTGCTTCTCTTTGGGTTCATTGATCTTGCGGGGGCTGTGTGGACCTATCAGGCCATGAAACAACAAGGATAGGTGTCAGTTGTAGGTTTCCTTGTGGTCTGATTAACCAGAGCTTTTCTATTTTCTAAGAATATACAGGTGTCCGGCTCCACCGGCTCCTATGACGAGTTCACCTTTTCGTGCTTTTCTCACAACATGTAATCCTTTCTCGTCGGACAGCGCCTGCCAGGTCTCGCCCCCGTCAGTAGAAATGTCGGCACCCGTCGGACCCACGGCTATAAATGTACTGGCCGAAATTCTCTCCACACACTCGCGATATCCCCTGATCGGCACCCTGGGAACCTTCCAATTAATTCCGCCATCCAGCGAATAGACTTGGTGTCCCGTTGTCAGCCGCTCGTCTTGAAAATCTCCGCCGACGAGTAGAATCACTTTTCCATCGACCGTTGCCGAAAAAATCCCCGTACTCGATTTGCCCTGCACCATCGGCGGCCGCTGGTCCGTCCATGCATGGCCACCATCACCTGACCGCCATAAACGCGAAACAGTACCACCGGTGCAGATCAACACATCTTTTGTTCCGGTACAGCGAATGCCGGTGCCACTGGCGGCGAAGGATGCTTCACCTTTTTCAAGTCCGGGTGCCGTCATGACCTGTTGCCATGTTTTGCCGCCGTCATCGGTTCGCAGCAACAACATCCTGCCATCGATGGGGTCGGCATAAATCAACCCCTCTCGCTCGTTCCAAAAGTCGATGCCATCGAAGAAAGCGTCAGGATGTGTTGAGGTATAGACAGTGGTCCAGGTCTCCCCACCATCATCGGTCCTCATGATATAGGCAGGCGATCCAGCATTGGCAATAATAGCGTGCAACGCATCGAAGGCGTATAGTGATCGAAAGTCTAGTTTTTCATAGCCGGTAATCTGCTTGAATGCCCAGGTCTTTCCGCCATCGGTTGTTTTTCCAACCGTGCCCAGACTTCCGCTTACCCAGGCCACACTGTTGTCGACGACCGAAAGCCCACGGAAGGAGGCAGTAGTGTTCGTGGGAATGGGTACTAATGTCATCCCCTGAGTAGCCCCGATTTGGGGGATCAGGGAAAGGAATACCATATACAACGGGAGTCGCATCAGGTAATCATACTCATTATTTGCCGCCGGTCCAAAAACCAGGCATCCTTACCGCAGCAACTTCGTTTGCATTCACAACACACACTTATGAAAACCATCATTACTTTATTCTTTGCTGCGGCTGCCATGTCTGGTAGTTCACAGATCATGCCGCTGACCGCCGCTCCGGATGGCGGCAACAAGAAGGCAGCAGTTTCTGAGCAGATCGGCATTGTCAAGATTGCGATCAACTATTCCCGCCCGGGTGTGAAGGGGAGAGAGGGTAGAATCTACAACACGCCCGTTGCACATTACGGATTTGTCGACCAGGGCCACGGCACCAGCTACTCTACACCATGGCGGGCAGGCGCCAATGAAAACACAACGATGTCGTTTTCCCACCCGGTAAAGATTGAGGGCAAAGATCTCCCCGCCGGCACCTACGGATTCTTCATCGCCCTGGGTGAACAGGAGAGCACACTCATTTTTTCCACCGTGTCTACTTCCTGGGGAAGTTTTTACTATGACCCATCCTTCGACGCCTTGCGCGTGACCGTGAAAAACAAAGCACTTGAAAAAAGTGTGGAGTGGCTGAAGTATGAATTCGTGGATCAAACGGACAGTTCCGCGGTGATCGCCATGTCTTGGGAGAAGCGAATGATTCCCTTTCGCATTGATGCCGACGTGAAGAAGCTGCAGATGGCATCCTTTCGTCGCGAATTCATGACGACGCGCAACTATGAAGACTTCATCCAGGCCGCGCAGTACTGCATGGCCAACAACATCGAACTGGATCAGGCGCTGGCGTGGATGGACAGGGCCATCAGCTTCCGCATCATGGGCAGGGCAAACTACAGGACACTGAGCACGAAGGCGGCGCTCCTCATGCAAATGAACCGACCGGAGGAGGCGAAGAAGATCATGGCTGAGGCATTGCCCATGGGAACCATGATTGAGGTCCACTTCTACGGACGCACATTGCTGAATGCGAAGCAGAACGAAGAAGCCCTGAAAGTTCTCAAGATGAACTACGACAAGTATCCCAAGGAATTCACAACCAACGTGGGAATGGGGCGAGCGTATTCGGCTACCGGTGATTACAAGAAAGCGCTGGGTTACATGAAGGCCGCTCTGGCAACGGCTCCGGATCCAGGAGCCAAAACGCGCACGGAAGCGATGATCAAATCGTTGGAGCAGGGCAAAGACATCAATTAATCATCCTACAAAAACAAAATATCCTGCCCTTGTTGGGAGGATATTTTATTGTTTGAGATTCGAGTAGGATTTAGCCTTTCACCAGTTCTGCGTTGATGTGAATTTTCACCTCTTCGCTGACGACCATCCCGCCCGCCTCGGTCATGGCGTTCCAGTTTAACCCGAATTCTTTGCGGTTGATCTTGCCGTTGATTTCGAAACCGGCCTTCGTGTTGCCCCAGGGATCAACCATGGTGCCGCCGAATTCTACCGACATCGTTACCGTTTTGGTCGTACCACGCATCGTCAGGTCGCCCTGGAGTTGATAATCTTTACCGCTCACTTTCTTCAGGATGCCCCTGAAATCAACGGTCGGATACTCAGCCGCTGCGAAGAAATCGGGTGACTTCAAGTGTGTATCGCGGTCGGACTGGTTGGTGTCGATGCTGTCAACATCAAGGCTAAAATCTACCTTGGCGCCATCGAAATCATTGGTTTCGGATTCCACGCTGCCGCTGAACTTTTTGAAAAAGCCGGTAACGGTAGCGATGACCAGATGTTTTACTTTGAATTGCACTTCGGTATGGGTTGTGTCAATACCCCACTTGGTGGATGTTAATACTGCGGTTTCCATAATCTTTTGTGTTTTGAGTTTATTTCCCTTTTGATAATACAAAGGTACAGGTACGGTATGCCCTGCGCCCTTGAACCAGGTTAAGAAGGAGGGGTGGGGGACTTGAACTAGGTTAAGAAAAGTTGACAGTTGACAAAAAGCCAATTGACAAAGGCGTATTGTCAATTGCCCATTTGTCAATTGTCAATTTGACCACCTTCGTTAATTCACGTTTAGGCTAAACTAATGACTCATCCGCTTCCGGCGAATCTTGCTGAGAAACTCAGGGGTAATTCCCAGATAAGAGGCCACATACTTCAGTGGCACGTACTGTTCCAGCTGCGGGTACTTCTTTTGAAAGTACGCGTAGCGCTCTTCTGCGGGCCAGGAAATTGTCTGAATGATGCGCCGCTGGTGGGTGACGAGGGAATTCTGGAAGGTAATCCGGAAATACCGTTCGAAGACGGGATAGCGCGCCAGCAACTCATCCATACGAACGGATGGCAAAAAGAATAGCGTCGAATCGGCCAGCGCACGGGTAGCGTAAATGGATGGCTCCTGCGCTGTAATGCTGTGCAGATCGCCAGTCCACCATCCGGCAGTGGCAAACTGGATCACCTGGTCGTTACCGCCTTTGTCGATGAAGTATGTCATCAGGCACCCCGTATTGACATGGATCATGTTCCTTGTCACCTCGCCGGCATCTTGTACAATATCACCCTGCTTGTAAGTAGCGGGGACCAGTATGGCCAGAAGAAATTGCTCCTCATCGGGAGTCAGGGTCACATGCCGGGAAATATTTGAAAGGATTTGTTGCGTATCCACGGAGCGAATATAGACGCAAAAATGTTGCAGTGGATAGCAAGAAACCTATTCGTGCCGCGTTATTTGAGTCTGATGACTTGCTGCGTTTTTATGCTTGAGATTTTCTTGCATTTTTGTCTGGCCAAAGCACCCTTCAAATCCCGATGAAATCTACGTCCACCCTGTTCAAAGTGGTGACCCTTACCGGGTTTTTGGTCTGTACGCTGTATGCATGCAAAGAGAATTCCCCCGCACCCGTTGATCCTTACCAAGCCATCAAGGCCGCGTTTGGCAGCGCTATCGACCCACTGAACCTGCCAAACTACGAAGCGCAGAGCAAGCCGGCCTACATCACCAAGGAAAACATAACGTCGAACCCTATCACAAATGAAGGGGCAACGCTGGGGCGGGTTCTTTTCTACGATGTAAATCTTTCCATCGACAATACCATCTCCTGCAGCCATTGCCACAAGCAGCAATTTGCTTTTGGCGACACCGCACTGGCGAGTTCGGGGGTGAACGGGTTTACAGGTCGTCACAGCATGCGATTGATCAACAGTCGTTTTGCCATCGAGCAACGGTTCTTCTGGGATGAGCGTGCCATCAACCTCGAAGATCAGGTCCGGCAGCCGATCAAGGATCATAAGGAGATGGGCTTCAGTGGTGCCAGCGGTGATCCGTCATTCAACGACCTCATTGCGAAACTGGAAGGCATCGACTACTACACCGAGCTCTTCACCATGGCCTACGGTGATAAGTCAATTACCGAGCTACGGATTCAGAATGCGTTGGCTCAGTTTGTCCGGAGCATCCAGTCCTTTGATTCAAAATTCGATGTCGGACGTGCCATGGTGCTCAATGATCCAGCGCCATTTCCCAATTTCACTCCTCAGGAGAATCAGGGAAAGCAGTTGTTCCTGCAAGCACCACAGTTTGATCCCGGAGGTAACCGCATCGGCGGCGGCGCCGGTTGTCAGGGCTGTCACCGCGCGCCCGAGTTTGATATCGATCCGGGCTCCAAAAATAATGGCGTCGTCGGTGTTATCGGGGCAGCGACCCTCGACCTCACCAATACCCGTTCGCCATCCCTTCGCGATTTTGTGCGTGCCGATGGTACTTTGATTACCGATGCCATGCACGACACGAGCCTGACCTCACTCGATGCGGTGATTGAACACTATAATACCATTGTTGTGGTCCCCGGCAACACCAACATCGACCCGCGCCTCACACCCGCCGGCCAACCACAAAAGCTCCAGCTTACAGCAGGGGAGAAGGCCGCGCTCATTGCATTTCTCAAAACGTTGACCGGCACCTCCGTGTACACCGATACCCGCTGGTCAGATCCTTTTTAATCCGTTGATTTGTTGGACCATTGAGGCGATTACTATCCTCGTTCATTATAGTGAAGGCATCTGTGTTAATCTGTGAAATCTGTGGCAACCCTTTGCATTTAGCGAGTAGGCGGCCAGCGGTGCGCTCTACTTCTCCTGAAGCCCGTCCATCAGTCGCTTATTATCCGGATGCTCAAAGAAAATATCGAACTCCATGTAATATCCCTCCGGGTCATACCCGACAAAGGCGCGATATTTCTTTTCGGGCCCTGTACTCACCACGGTGTCGCGCAGCGCAAACACCGCGTTGTCTTTGACGTAGCCAAACCAGCCGTCAAGATCATCCAGGAAGAAGGAAACGTTGACCGCCTTCTTTTCCGTGAAGCTGTGCATGCCACGACGTTCGTCGACCAAACCCATGTACCCGCTTTTTGACGCCCGGTAAATCTTTGCCCAGCCCTGATCGGCAACCATGGAAAGGCCCAGGGACTCCTGGTAGAATTTCTCCATGTTGACCATGTCTTTATAATAGAGCCAGGTTACCGTGGCTTTGAAGCCAAGGCCTTTCGGTACGGAGGGTCCACAAAGGACAGTGGCCTGCGTATTGAGCCCAGGAACGAAATTGTCGTTTTCGGGTGATCGTTGAATCGTTCAAACTCGAGAAGGTAACCTTCACTGTCTTCAATGACGAAGCCGTCGTGCGGACGGTTGGGTTTGGGTTTGAAATCGTATTTTATTTTTGCGTTGGTGGTCTTCAAGTAGTCGTACCACCCCTCCAGTTGATCGGTGATCAGTGCGATGGCCACGGTCTTCGGTTCATCGGCAGAGTGCATGCCTTTGCTGGCGTCAACCAGGATCAGGTAGCTGTCGCCGGTCACCCGAAAGATGCGCGCCATGCCGTAGTCGGCAACCTGCTCCATGCCGAGCGTCTTGCCGTAGAAATCGGCGGCTTTCGCAAGATTCCGGTAGTAGAGAAACGCATTGGTAGCCCGAATGCCGAAGTGCTTCATGGTTCGAACCGGTGAATGTTGCGCCAGGAGATCGTTGATGCGATCGTTGGTGTAGCTCAGCATTTTCCCGAACCGGCGCGATAGTTCGGTGCGCGCCTTGCCGCTGTACTGACCCGCTTCCTTGAGTTTGGTGGCTTCGCTCTTCAGGCGGAGATACTCCTCTTTCGTCGTTCCCTTAAAGATGAGGAGTACGTCTTTGCCTTTCGCTACGGTGTCGGCAAACAGGTCGGTCACCAGCAATTCCGATTCCCGAAAAATTTCCACCTGGTGTTCTTCGGCGATCCGTCGTGCATCTTCCATAATGCGATCCATGTCGCTGGGAGCGAGGGCCGCGCTGATGGCCAGCTTCTTTACCCCCGACTGGACCATTTCGGAAAATGCCCCAATGCCACCGAGGATGTATTCATCGTGTGGATGTCGGGTGGTGGGCGAAGAGCAACCTGCGGCAAGAAATAGGATGACAAGGAATAGTGTTCGGAATGCGCTCTGTTTCATGCCATGAAAATAGTCAATTGCCGCCCATTACGACCATTGCCGATTAAACCGGGAGGTGAGAGGATGGCGTAAGGCTCCAAAATAATCCCGGCCTTCTTTAATCCCCGCCTGCCGCAACACTCCCCCTAAATTTCGCTCGGTACTCTGGCAGGGCGTTCCTAAATCTGTGCTAATCTGTGCAATCTGTGGCAACCCTTAGCCGCGTTAACGCGAGAAGCCGTATATTGAATCACCATTTACAGCTCGTATGAAAAACAAAAGCGACGCTGAACTCGATCTGTCCCATCGGGAGTTCATGACCCTGGACAAAAACTACGCCCAGGCCGCGGCGATGGTCGACCTGGTCTACGTGAAAGACGACATCACCGGGATCTCCCGCAAGCCGCTGCGCAAGGGCTTCAACTACTACTTCAAGAACAAGCCGGTCAAGGACAAGAAAACGCTGGAGCGCATCCGCAAGTTGGCCATTCCTCCAGCGTGGAAGGAAGTGTGGATTTGTCCAAAGCCCTCCGGGCACATACAGGCAACCGGCTGGGACGTTCGTGCCCGCAAGCAGTACCGCTACCATATGATGTGGAACAAGGTGCGCAGCGAAACAAAGTTTCATCGGCTCTATGAGTTTGGCAAGGCGCTGCCCGCCATGCGGCATCATCTGGAGCGCGACATCCAGTTACCGAAGTTGACGGTGCGGAAAGTGCTGGCGGCCGTGATCTTACTGATGGAGCGGACCTACATCCGTATAGGCAACGAAGGCTACGAGAAAATGAACGGCTCGTACGGACTGACGACCCTCAAAGACAAGCACATTAAATTCAAACGCGATGAAATGAACCTGGCCTTTAAAGGCAAGAAAGGCATTCACCATAATATTACCCTTCAGAATAAGCGACTTGCCCGGGTGATCAAGGAGTGCCGCGACATCCCCGGTGAGGAGCTCTTCCAATACTACGATGCCCACGGCCGGGCCCGCGACGTAGACTCCGGCATGGTCAACGAGTACATCAAGGAGATTTCGGGCCTGGATTTCAGCGCGAAGGATTTCCGTCTCTGGGCCGGTTCGCTCAACCTGATGCGGTCGTTCAAGTCCATCGGCCAGGCTGCCACCGCCGCCGCCTGCAAGCAAAACATCCTCCTTGCCCTCGACGAGGTAAGCCACAAGCTCGGCAATACCCGCACGGTATGTCGCAAGTACTACGTCCACCCCGGACTGATCCGACTCTACGAAAAGAACAACCTTCAGAAATACCTTAAGGAGCTAGACGCTGTGGAGCGATTGAGCAGCCGGTCACCGCTGACGCACGAAGAGAAGGTGTTGATGAAGATTTTGAAAACGTTTCATTGAGCAACTATACGTCGAAATACAAAACCAAACCTGGCATGAAAGCATTGAGACCCTTTATCGCATTGATCGTATTTGGTCTACTATTGACCGGATGTTCAGGTAATCAGCCGGATTCAGTCGATACATCCAAAGATTTGACCAAAGAGACATTTTCCATCAACACACTGGTTGAAGAATCCAAGCAAGCGCCAGATTCAATGATTGCTCAATTGAACAGGCAACATCACGGTCTCAAGGTGCTTGAACGACGGACTGTGCCTGGCCCATTTACACCTCCAACAATGAAATATTACTCGCAGTATGCAGTGACATTGGATAGGCTACCAACCATTAATCCCGGGCCTGGAGAATACGTTCATGTTATGGAGGGACAACGAAATGGCTATAACAACCTTACGATTGGTATCACGGAGACTTTTCCGGGAGGAGCACCTCCCATGCATTCCCATGAGGGTGAGGAGTCACATGTCTTACTGGAGGGAGATATTGTTTATGCTCTTGGAGATACGCTCTTCACAATAAAAGGTCCCTACATTGTTAATATTCCTGCAGGTGTGCCACATGCATTTAAAAATATTGGAAATAAGACAGCCAACCTTGTGGTTATATTTCCCACTAACATTTGGAAGTACGATGTTTTGGATTTCTTTCCCTTTGAAGGCAAGGAGTTCCCTTCTGGTAAATTTGACAGTCTGAAGAAGAAATAGTTTCAAAAAGTAAGCATAGGCATCACGCCATGCGTGAGCATTCATTGGGCATCGTGAAAATAGTGAATGCGACGGGGAATTGGTTTATCTTCCCTTCTGAAATCTGGTCCTATGAAACCATCCATGGCATATCTGTTGCTTAGCCTTATCGCGTTAACCGTTGCAGCCCAGCAAGCACCGCCCAACACTGTCTTCGTCCCTGCCGGTGGCAACGCCTGGGCTTCTGGCGGAACATTTGCCCTCACCAACGACGGCCTTACCGACTGGTCAGATAAGAATACGATCTGTACCTTCTACGTCCGCGTTCAGCCCGGACAACTACGCGTTGCACTTCACCTGGAGGCACCTGCTGTGGCAACGGTGAGGGTAACCGTCCAGGGAGAACCCAAGCAAGTAGAAATTACTCCGGGCACTGCTGAGCATGCCACCGGAACCTGGGTAATCGCCGAAGCTGGATATGTAACTGTCGGCGTTCAAGGACTTTCCAGGGCGGGCGACCATTTTGGTGCATTATCAGGAATCAACATCAGCGGTACGGCGGTGGGAGATGACCTTGCATATGTAAAAGACAATGAAGGCAACTTTTTCTACTGGGGAAAGCGTGGACCTTCCGTGCACCTGCGGTTTGACATCCTTGGCTGTACGGATGTCGAATATTTCTATTCCGAGATCAATGTTCCTGCAGGCAATGATGTAATCGGATCCTACTACATGGCCAATGGCTTTGCTGATGGATACTTTGGCATGCAGGTGAATAGTGCGAAGGAGCGAAGAGTTTTGTTTTCTGTGTGGAGTCCCTTCAAAACGGATGACCCCAAGGCCATTCCGGAGGAAGACCGTATTCTCTTGCAAAAGAAAGGTGAGGGGGTGTACACGGGTGAGTTCGGCAACGAAGGCTCCGGGGGCCAGAGTTATCTCCGTTACCCATGGAAGGCTGGAACTTCCTATGGCTTCCTGCTCCGCGCAATGCCAGAAGGTACCGAGGCCACCATCTACACCGCCTGGTTTTTTGCGCCCGAACTGAACAAGTGGACTCTCATCGCCAGTTGGCGAAGACCAAAGAAGGCAGCATACCTCTCAGGGTTGTATTCATTCTTGGAAAATTTCCAGCCAGAGACCGGAAAGATCACCCGCCTCGCCCGCTACGGCAACCAATGGATCCGTGATGCCTCGGGCAACTGGCACGAGCTCACCCAGGCAAAATTCACCGGCGACAACACAGCGCGTAAGAATTACCGGAAGGATTATGGCGGCGGTGTAGCCGACGGTGTCTTCTTCCTTCGCAGCTGCGGCTTCTTCAGCGACTTCACCCGTCTGGATCAGACATTTGATAGGGCCATGAGGGGGATACCTCCGCGGATTGATTTTTCTTTGTTGCCGTAGGGAAGGCCTTCCCCACGATCGGGGTGCGCACTTCGGATTGGGTTTATCCGTGCGGGCCAAAATGTCTTTCCTCACAGAAAACAGTTTTCCTGTGGCCCTCTCCCTAACGACTACTCATGATCCCCGGGCTAAAGCCCGGGCCAATCAAACCTGTCGCCCCTACAGGGCTGCACCAATCCTGGCCATCCTATAATCATGCGAATCATGGTCCAGACAATTTTAAGGTGCAACCCTCAATCCGGGTGCGCACTTTGGATTGGGTTTATCCGTGCGGGCCAAAATGTCTTTCCTCACAGAAAACAGCTTTCCTGTGGCCCTCTCTCTAACCACTTACTCATGATCCCCGGGCTAAAGCCCGGGGCAATCAAACCTGTCGCCCCTACAGGGCTGCACCAATCATGGCCATCCTATAATCATGCGAATCATGGTCCAGACAATTTTAAGGTGCAACCTCAATCAGGGTGCGTACTTCGGATCGGGTTTATCCGTGCGGGCCAAAATGTCTTTCCTCACAGAAAACAGTTTTCCTGTGGCCCTCTCCCTATCATCTGTTCATGATCCCCCGGGCCATGGCCCGGGGCAATCAAACATTCCGCCCCACGGCTGAACGACCGCACTAATCCTGGCCATCTTATAATCATACGAATCATGGTCCAAACTTTTTGGCCACTATTTCGGTTATTTGAACCACAAACAATTATCCCTACTAACCCCCGACCCCTAACCCCCGACCCCTTCTATGAGCACCTCCATAAAATCCATCAAACCCCTCGGCTTTCCCTGGGAAACGCAAGACCCCTTTCTCTTCTGTGTACACCACGAAGATTTCTATCCCGAGGGCAACGAAGTGATGGGTCCCAAAGCCTCGCTTGCGGGTCGTCAGATAGGTCAGGACTTTGCGCTTAACAAAGACGGTTGGCGAATGTATCACGGCGAAGAGGTTCCGGGCTTTCCGGCACATCCACATTGTGGTTTTGAAACGGTGACGATCGTGACCCGTGGACTGGTGGATCATTCGGATTCGCTCGGCGCTGCGGGGCGTTTTGGCTTTGGCGACGTGCAGTGGATGACAGCCGGCAAAGGCGTGCAGCATTGTGAAATGTTTCCACTGATTCATCAGGACAAGAAGAATCCCCTCGAGCTCTTCCAGATTTGGCTCAACCTTCCCCGTGCGAAAAAATCTGCGGAGCCTTACTTTTCCATGCTGTGGTCTGATACGATACCGGCCTATGAGCATAAGGACGGCGCGGGAAAATCGACAGTAGTGAAAGTCATTGCCGGAAAAGTCGGTGACACGACCGCGCCAAACCCGGCGCCCGATTCCTGGGCCGCCGATCCTGGTAACGATGTTGCGATCTGGCTGATCACCATGGAGGCCGGCGCAACGTGGATACTCCCTGCTGCCTCCGCGAAAGCTAACCGGTCACTTTATTTTTATGAAGGAGAATCGGCTTCTATTGATGGCCGTGATTTTGATTCTCACCAGGCCATCGAATTGAAGGCGGACGCAGCCGTGTCTTTGATCAGCGGCAGCGAGCAATCCCGCTTTTTACTATTGCAGGGAATTCCCATCGGTGAGCCGGTGGTTCAGTACGGGCCCTTTGTCGGCAACACACAGTCAGATATTCAACAAGCCTACTCCGATTATCAGAAGACACAGTTCGGCGGATGGCCGTGGCCTTCACATGAGCATGTTCATGCCAGAGAGTGTGGGCGGTTTGCGAAGTATCCGGATGGGGTGGAGGAAACGCGATAAAATAATTTCGTAATGCAAAATGAAGAATGGCCAATGTGAAATGTAAAAGTTATAGGGACTCCTTTTACATTTTACATCCTGCGTTTTACATTTTAATTTTTTCTCCGCGCCTCCGCGCCTCTGCGGTAAAAAAATCGTGGATCATGCTACCGGCACAAACGCCCTCGACTCAATCTCCCCATTCTTCACCACCAGTAGAGTCGCCTGCGGCACTTCTTTCCACACTTGCGGAAAAACGCCCAATGGTTCTGAAACGATGGCTCGGGCCGTTTTGTCGACGCGCCCCTTTACATCGGGATTGATTTCCATAATGTCATCAGCCTTGATGCTGTGATACAACGTCGGCGCGGCATTGTCGCTGGCGTAGCGAACACCGTAGAGCGTCTTACCATCGGTCAGGCCAAGGGTCATCCACACAGATTCATTCACACCTTTCTCTTTTCCCGTCTTTTCGATGAAGCCAGCCATTCGAGCCAGTGCCTCGGGCGGGTTCTTCTCCAGTCCAAACGTCAGCGCCAGGTGAAACATCAGTTCGGAATCGGTAGATCCCAGAATGTTCGAAAAGTATTTCGGATCGACGGCCATCAGCAGTTCGCGATGAAACTTCTCAATTTCAAAGACCTCGCCGTTGTGAACGAAGAGCCAGTTGCCGTAGCGAAAAGGATGACAGTTGGTCTCCTGTACTGTAGCCAACGAGGTAGCTCTCACGTGGGCCATAAACATGTGGGATTCAATATTGGCAGCCAGGTCACGCAGGTTGAAGTCATTCCATGCCGGACGGATGCTTCGGAAGAGTCCAGGGCGTTCGTGGTTGCCATACCAGCCCAATCCAAAACCATCAGCGTTTGTTGGCGTCTCCGCAGAGCGTGAGCTCATGCTTTGGTCAATCAGGTTGTGTTTTGCTTTAAAAAGGAGTTCATCCAATTGGATCTTACCCCCGGTATAAGCCATCCATCGACACATGGTAGCGGTTGGTATAATTGCCGCGGGCGTAAAGTACTACTTTTCTTTTTACCGCGGAGGCGCAGAGACGCGAAGAAAGAAAAGCCAATTTGCCTCAGCTCTTAGCGGTGAACATTGCTAAAGCAAAAGCAAATTCAATTTCTCTGCGCCTCAGCGCCTCTGCGGTGAAAAACCACTACTATTCAACTATATTTAAACCACCTTAAAATGCGTTTCATGCCCCAATATCTCAATCACCGACACATGTCCGTCATGCTGGCGATCACGCTCGTCTTCGCATCGTGTGGCCCCAAACGCCCACCGGTCTTTGTCCACGAAATGCCTGCACAAGGCGGCGTTCCATGGTTGAGTGACAAGTTCGATGATGCCGAAGGCAAATTCACGTTTGGGATTGTCACTGACCTGAATGGAGGTGAACGGGAAGGTATTTTTGAGATCGCGGTTGAACAGTTGAATCTACTCCGACCGGAATTGATTGTGACCGTTGGCGATTTGGTGAACGGAGCATCGTCAAACGCGGATTCAATCGCTATGGAGTATGACAGCTTTGACGAACGCGCCCGAAAGGCAAATGCCCCGTTGTTTCACGTGGGCGGCAACCATGACCTGACCGATCCTGTTATGCGCAAGGTGTGGAAAGAACGTTACGGCGCGCACTACTATTATTTCATTTACAAGAATGTTCTGTTCCTGATGTTGGACACGGAGGATCACGCTGATCAGCGCAGAAAGGAAATTCACGAGGCAAGGATGGCAGCTATCAAAGTCCTGGATGGTCCTGAGCCGGAGAAAGCACGGGGCATGCCGTATTTTCAAATGCCCGAACGGGCAACCGGTACGATAGGCGCTGAACAATCAGCGTATTTCAAAGACGTTATTGCCAAACATCCGGAAGTCTCGTGGACAGTGCTCTTCATGCACAAGCCCATCTGGAAAACGGAAGGCGAAGGCAGTCTGCAAGGAATTGAGACATCGCTCGCCGGGAGACCCTACACCGTATTCAACGGGCACCTTCACAGTTATTCACACACGACCAAAAATGAAAAAGATCATATTATCCTCGGCACCACCGGAGGACATCAGAGTGAAAACGATCCCAATGCGTTCGACCACATAACGCTGGTAACCATGACCAGCGAAGGACCCTCCATCGCCAACGTGCGACTCGATGGAATTCTGAACAAGTACGGTAGGATCCCCCTCAACGGAGATAGCCTCTGCTTTCAGGCATCAAAATGTATGGAGCAAGCCCCCGGCCATTGACCTTGATTCACTTTGATTGAAGGATGGCCAGGATTGGTACCGTCGTTCAGCCCCGTAGGGGCGGCACCTTTGATTGCCCCGGGCTTTAGCCCGGGGGATAATAGAACAGATGATAGGGAGAGGGCCACAGGAAAACTAATTTCTGTGAGGTCAGACGATTTGGCCCGCACGGATAAGCCCAATTCAAAGGGCGCACTCCAATCGAAGGGTGAACCATGAAATTGTCTGGACCTTGATTCGCTTGATTGAAGGATGGCTAGGATTGGTACAGTCGTCTGTACCATGATCACTTGATTGAAGGATGGCTATGATTGGTGAAGTCGATGAGCCAGCTCACCGGTTACCTGTTACAGATTACTGATCACCAGATAACTGATTACCGCTCACTGATCACTGATCACCGATCACTGACTACCGATCACTCCTCCTTCAAACACTCCGTCGGATTAACCCTGGCAGCGCGAAACGCTTGTGAGCCAACCGTGAGCCACGCAACACTCAATGCCGCAAAACCGGCAGCGATGAAATACCAGGCCTCCAGGTCAACATGGAAAGCGAAACTATCCAGCCAGCGGGTTGAGATGAAATAGGCCACCGGTACGCCGATGAGGATGGCGATCAGCACAAGTCGTGTGAAGTCCATGGATAAAAGGACAATGATCGAAGCCTCGGATGACCCCAGCACTTTGCGGAGACCAATCTCCTTGCGGCGGCGCTCTGCCGTGAATGATGCAAGCCCAAAAAGGCCAAGACAGGAAATGACGATGGCGAGCGAGGCAAAATAGTTGGACAGCGTGGCAACCCGCTCTTCGGCAACGTAGAGCTTTTGGAAATCCTGGTTGAGGAAGCGGTAGTCAAATGTGTAGCCGGGATTGAAGCTGTTGTATAACTTCTCCAATTGGGAGAGGGCCTCACGCTCCCGGCCAGCTTCCAGGCGAACCATGATGTGCACCGTTTCTTCAGGACGCAAGCGGAAGATGAAGGGCTTCAGATTCTCATGAAATGATTCAAAATGCAAATCCTGAACGACACCGACAATTTCCACCGGGTTACCCCAAAAGATGATTTTCTTTCCAATGGGATCCGATAATCCCATGCGATCCGCAGCGGTCTGATTGATGATGACCGCGTTGTTGTCATTCATCGATCTCGAAAACGATCGCCCGGCCACCGATTGGATGTTCAGGGTTTCAAAGAAATCATACCCAACAGCCAAAACGGAAAACCGTACAGTCTCATCCGGATTTTTTCCATCCCAGGATACGCCAATGGTAAAGCTGTCGTTTCCAATCAGATTCTGGTTGGCGGAAGAAACAGATACAACGCCAGGCTGCCGTTGCACTTCCGTGAGGAACGATTCCGTCTGTTCGGCGATCCTTCCTTCGCGATCAAAGAGGATGACGTGATCTTTGTCAAAACCAAGACTTTTCTTTTGTACAAAGTCGATCTGACGTGAGACGACCAGCACACCGACGATGAACACAACAGACAATGCAAATTGCAGAACGACCAGACCTCTCCGGGCCCAGAGTTCACCCCAGGTCGACTGGAATTTTCCTTTAAGAACGGCTGAGGGACTGAAGCCTGAGATGTACAATGCTGGGTAGCTCCCTGCCAACAGACCAGTCAGCGAAGCAATGCCGATCAGGACGGCTACCAGCGAGGGTTCAAATTCCAAAATGAGTTGCTTTCCGGTCACCAGGTTGAATGAAGGCAAGAGAACCTGGACCAATACCAGCGCAACAGCAAGCGAAAGAAAGCTCATCAGCAGCGATTCACCCAGGTATTGCATCACGAGTATCCCACGGCCGGCTCCGACCGCTTTTTTGATTCCCACTTCCTTGATCCTTCGGCTTGCTTTTGCTGTAGAAAGATTCATGAAGTTGATGCAAGCGATAAGCAGGATGAATGCAGCGATGACGGAGAACAAATTTACATACTCAATTCTGCCTCCGGCCAACACTCCGTTGTCATACCGCCCATGCAAATACCCATCGGAATAGGGTCGTAGAAATAGTTTCGCATTGGACTTGGGACGTTTGGCCGTGATGAAACCCTCGATCTTCTGGGCGACTTGGGAGGCATCGGCATTTTCGTGCAGCACGATGAAGGTACTGGGACCATTGTTGCCCCAATTTTCGTCGCGACCCGCGAGACGATAAAACGCCTCCATGGTGACCAGAAAATGAAATTGTTGTGTTGAAGTCGGCGGAACATCCCGAAAAATGCCGGTCACGGTGCCGCGACCTTTAAATTGGGCAATATTCCAATCCACGGTTTTGCCCATGGCGGTTTCCACGGATCCAAACATGTTGGCGGCGAGCGTCTCCGAAATAAGCATGGACTCAGGATCCATCAACACCCGTGCTTTATCGCCGATAGCAAGCGGCAACGTAAAGACCTTGAGGTAGGCAGAATCGACGAACTGACCTGTTGATTTGAATTTTGATGTCTCCCCCTCAGGAGCGAGTGTGAACGAGCCAAACCAGGATGCGGGTGCAAGGTTTGTGGAGTGTTTGATTTCCGGAATCTCCCGCGCGAGGGCCAGCGCCAATGGTGTCGGCGTCGCTTCCATCGTCTCCACCTGATCGGTATTGTAGTGATTGGCCATCACCTGAAACAGGCGGCCCTCATTTTCATGATATGCATCCATCTGCATCTCATTGTCGACCCACAGGTAAATGAGCAAGGTGCTCGCCAGCCCGGTCGAAAGCCCAATCAGGTTGATTAGAAAAGAACTTCTGAAGCGTTTGAAGTTGCGGAGAATGAGAAGCAGTGAATGGCGAATCATGTTGTGGGTTTCTAGGGATTGTCATCAGTTACATCCAACAAGCATACCATATCGAATTCAGCACTTTGAGGTTAGTTTTCCCTTTCATGGTGATCAATATTGCAACAAGATGTGCGTTAACGGACGTTCAAATAGCGCTAAATGAAATATCTTCGCAGCTATGAAGTTACCAAAGGCCTTGCATTCTACATACCTGTCGATGTTGGCTTTCGCGTTGCTAACCACCTGCACGGGTACCAATGACCAGGCCGAAGAGAGCAACGATGAGGAATTTGACTCCACCATGTTTCTTCCCCGCACCGACCTTCTCCGTATCACTGAACTAAAGACACCCTCTGGTATGTCGTGGTTGGTGAAAGAGAGTCCTATGATGGACTCAAGCCTGGTTAATGTGTCTGTTGAGGTCAGGGGACTTTCCGTAGACAGTGTAACATTCGATTTCGGAGAAATCGATCCTGTAACCGCCGTGCGCCAGGACGACCTGGACAAGAATGGATTTGCTGAACTGTATATAGTGACGCAATCGACCGGTTCTGAGTTATACGGAACCATCTATGGACTTTACCTACACAACGACAGCAGTATCTCGATGATTTCCTACGAAGGAGCCAATCCATATACGATGAAGGAAGGTGAACCCTATGCAGACTATCAGGGTCATGATAACTTTGTATTTCAGGATGGCTTGCTGACAAACACCTTTTCCGTCGGCAAGACTGATGATACCAATCCTCAGGCAACCGGTGTAGAGAGGAAAGTATCTTATGAGTTGGTGAAAGGAGAGGCTTCGGTGGTGCTCAGACCGGTGCGCCCCAGTCGGTGAATTTTAGAACAGTCCGTGCTGTTGGCGCGCGCGGCGCCTAGTCCTTGTGAACTGCATAATGATCCTTGAAGCATTCCTCTTTGGAAAGTGCACCAAGGGTTGAGACTCCGCCCGACATATTCTTGACGTTCTTGAATCCCTGGGCTCCCAGCAAATAGCTGGCACGTGGACTTCTCCGGCTATGGCTGCAATACACAAGAATCTCCTGGTCCTTGTATTTCGTCAATTCACCCAGCCTGCTTTCCAGTTCGTTAATATTGATATTGATTGCGTTCTTGAAGTGCCCAAAGCTGTTTGATTGTGCCGTCGTTCCCGCAAATTCTCCCGGTGACCGAACATCAAGAATGACTGCCTGGGGATTCGAAGCGATGCGAGCGCAGAATTCCTTCGGTGTCAGGTTGGTGAATTTGACCTGAGCCTGGTCAACCAACGGCATATTGCAAACGGGACAAGTGCCGGCGGCATCGTGGACTTTCAGGTCGCACTCCGAGCCACAAGGTTGACAAACGTACCCGCTTTTCTGTCCATAAGTGGTCAAAGCGAAGCAGGCTGCTAGAATGATCAAAAGTGATTTAACGGTAGCCATATGTTCAGAAACGAGAAAAGGCTGAATTGGTTCCAGGAAAAGATTCTAGGAATCCTTGTAGACAGGCTGGCCCTTCTGCATCAATGCGCGAAATGTTTCGGTGAGATCTTCGGAGAGCAGGTGTGTCGAATTCCAGCGTGCCATGAACTCCAATGCTGTGTCGACCGAATGATCCCGGGTGTGCTGCAGAATTACCTTGGTGCCCCGGATTGAAATAGGCGACTTACTGGCGATCTGCCTGGCGACTGTCAATACACCGTCCATCAAAGCATCTTTGGTGGAGAATCTTCCATTAACAAGTCCGCTCTCCAAAGCCTCCGCGGCATTGACAGCACGACCCGTAAAGGCCATTTCAGCAACAACGGCCGGTCGTACAAACTTGGGAAGGCGCTGCAATGTGCCAAGATCGGCCACCATACCCATATCGATTTCTTTAATGGTAAAGTAGGCGTCATCTGTGCAATACCTCAAGTCGCACGCAGCAATGATGTCGACCCCGCCGCCGATGCACCCGTTGTGGATGGCCGCGATGACGGGTTTCGTGCAGCGCTCAATGGCCGAAACGCAGTTCTGGAGTTTGATCACCAATCCGTAAAGGGTTTGCTCACATTCTTCCCGAGAAGGTAACTTTTCAAGTTCCTTTACCGACATAAGGAGCTCCAGGTCAATACCGGCACAAAAGAGTTTTCCCTCTCCGGACAAAACCACAACCCGCACATCGACCCGATTGCTGAGCTCCTCCATCACGGCCTTCAGTTCCTCCCAGGCCGGAAGATGGAGTGCGTTGACTTTCTGCGGCCGATTGATGGCCACATGGGCAATCTTGTCGGTGACCGTTACGAGGAAGTGTTCATAAGCCATCGTCGGTGCGTTTATCCTTTACCAGATCTTGATGCGGTCTTCTGGCTTCTTATAGAGTTTGTCACCTGGCTTAACATCGAACGCTTTGTACCAGGCGTCCATATTGATGGGTGCGCCAATCGTCCGGAACTGGTCAGGGCTGTGTGAGTCGGTCAGTATCAATTGCGCTGCACGCTCGGGCAAGGTCTTGCCGCGCCAGACCTGTGCCCACGCCAGGAAAAAGCGCTGGTCAGGGGTAAAGCCATCGATCTTCACATCCGACTTCCCCTGCGGTGTCATCTTAAATGCCTCGTAAGCCGCATTGAGTCCGCCAAGATCACCGATGTTTTCTCCCAGCGTCAGTTTGCCGTTGACATGAAGGGAGTCGAGGATTGTGTAGGCGTCAAATTGCTCTTGCAACAGCTTGGCTTTCGCCATGAATTTCTCACGGTCTTGTGGCGTCCACCAGTTGCGCAGCGTTCCGTCCTTGTCGTATTGGCTTCCGGAGTCATCAAAGCCATGGGAGATTTCATGGCCAATCACTGCACCAATGGCACCATAATTATAAGCATCATCTGCATCGGGATGGAAGAAAGGGAATTGCAGAATCCCCGCAGGAAAAACGATCTCATTCATAACCGCTGAGTAGTAGGCGTTCACGGTTGGCGGCGTCATGCCCCAACGAGATTTGTCCACCGGCTTACCGAGTCGGTTGAGCATATCATGGTAAGACCATTTGGCTGCATTGCGGGCATTTTGGTAGTGTGTTTTGTCCGTAATCAATAGCCCTGGGTAGTCTTGCCACTTGTCCGGGTAAGCAATTTTTGGTGTGAAGGCCTTTAATTTGTCAAGTGCTTTCTTCTTGGTCTCCTCACTCATCCAGTCAAGGTTCTTGATTCTGATTTCGTATGCCTTGATCAGGTTGGCAATCATTTCTTGCATGCGTGCCTTCGCCTGCAGTTTGAAATACTTCTCCACATACAACTGGCCAAGGAGGTCACCGATGGAATTATCCACACGCATGGCTGCGCGCTCCCATCGGGGCCGTTGAACCTTTTGTCCGGTCAACGCCTGGTCGTAGGCAAAACTGGCATCAGTAAAACGCTTGCTGAGCAAAGGCGCGGCAGCGCGGAGCACATTCCATTGCAGATAGGCTTGCCAATCGCTGACGGATGCATTCTTCACCAGGCTGTCGGCCGTAATAAAAAATCTTGGTGAGTTGACCACCAGACTGTCTTCTGTGGTGATACTCATTTTGGCCATGAGAGCCTTCCAGTCAATGGATGGTGTAGTTTTGCTGAAGTCAGCCACCGAAAATTTGTTGTATCGCTTTACCGGGTCGCGCATCTCTACGCGGCTCATCTGGGCACTGGCCAGTCGTTTTTCGATCTTCAAAGTGCCCTCAGCTTTCTTTTTAGCCTCCGGTTCTGTAGCGCCACTCAATGCAAAGAGTGTGACCATGTAGGTGTTCAACGCATCTTGTGCCTTCTTTGATCTGGCGTCTGACTTCAGATAGTAGTCACGGTCTGGCAACGTGGTGCCACCCTGACCAAGTTGAACCACCATTTTCGCAGGCTGACGTTGATCTTGTCCGACGGAGAAACCAAACAGAGGCGTACCCAGCGCATTCAGGCGCTGATAAACGATCTCATCCAATACCTGCTGTGCATTCTTTACCCCATTGATGCGCTTGAGATCATCGCGAATGGGATCCATGCCCAGCTTCTCCGCAGTCACGCTGTCGAGAGCAGCGGCATAGAAGTCACCTACGCGACGCTTTACCGACCCGGCCGGGGCGCTCTTATCATTCATCGCATCGGTGACGATTGTTTTGATAGCCTGGATATTGAATTCCCTGAGGACACTGAAGCTTCCCCACCTGGTTTCTTTCGGCGGAATGGTGTTATTTTTCAACCACACTCCTCCGGCATAGTTTTGGAAGTCGTCACCTGGTTTGACCATCAGATCCATGTTGGAAGGATCTATAAATTTTGGTTTGGGGACATCCTGCGCTTTCACCGCCAGAAAAGTCGTGGTGAAAGTGATCAGGAGTATCGCACGAAATGACTTGCTGGAAAAATGTGGACAATTCATGGATTTATGATTAGATTATGTGGCTAAGATACGGAGGGTCAAAGGATTCGGCAAAGCTCCGGGAAGCCCTCAAATTAGTATTCGCGATGAAGCATACGCATTTTTTCCTTTTGATGTTGATGGCCTTCCAGGCTGTGGGGCAACTCAATCAGGAATTGTACCGTGACTTTCCAAAGTACATGGATAGTAGCATAGTCACCCGGCGTTTCAAGCACGAAGATATCGTGCGTGCGATTGGCAGACTGGGAAAGGAATTTCGTGTTCGTCAGGTTGGGGTTTCCGCGGAAGGCCGCTCGATCAATATGGTAAGTTATGGACATGGGCCCATCAATGTGCTGATGTGGTCGCAGATGCATGGCGACGAAACGACAGCGACACGGGCCATCCTGGATGTATTCCGTTTTCTGAGATCAAAGGATGGGTACGACGAACTCCGCGAAAGGGTACAAACGGCGGTTACCTGGCACTTTATTCCCATGCTTAACCCCGACGGTGCTGCACGGTTCACACGGCGCAACCGAGATGGCATCGACGTCAACCGGGATGCATTGCGATTGCAAACGCCTGAAGGCAGTATTCTTAAGCGGATCCGTGATAGCCTCAATGCCGATTGGGGATTTAACCTTCACGACCAAAGCCGCGGGGTATCTGTGAACGGTAAGCCGGCAACCTTGTCCTTGCTGGCACCCCCCTTCAATCCCAATCGTGATGTCAACGAAACCCGTGGCGACGCCATGAAACTTATTCGTATGCTTCACGATCAGGTCATTGGTTTTATCCCGGGGCAGATCGGTTTGTATGCTGATGACTTCGAACCCCGCGCATTTGGTGACAATATTCAGAAATGGGGGACCAGAACGATATTGATTGAGTCGGGAGGGTTTGCCGATGATTGGGAGAAGCAATCGATCCGCCGGTTGAACTTTGTCATGCTATTGACCGCCGTGGAGGCGATAGGCGCGAGAAGGTATAAGACTATTCCGGTGGACTTATACCATGAGATTCCATCCAACAGCGATGGTCGAATGCTGGAAGTTATCGTTCGCAACGTGAAGTACAACGGCGTGCTCCGCGATATCGGTTGGGACCGGAGAGAGGTAGACAGTGATGACTTCAGGCGGTACTATGCGCGAGGGTTCATTTCAGATATTGGCGATCTGAGTACCTCATCCGCCTACGTCACTTTTGATGCGACCGGTTACGATGTGACCATCGGTGAGACCTACAATACAGTACTGGAAACCATCAACCAGCTTCAGAGGCTTCCACTGGATCAACTGATCGGACAGGGTTTTACGGAGTTCCTGGTAAAAGGAACCGTTGACCGGTTTTCTGATCAACCAAAAGTAAATGTGATGCAACCGCCGGCGCCACCCAGTCAAGACCTCAAAATGGGGGCCAACCCATCGCTTCTCTTCTGGAAGAATGGGCTTTTGACCCATGTACTTATTAATGGCCGTTTACACAAGCTTTGACTTGCGATTCGGCTACTACAAAAAAATCCCTCCACTTGGAGGGATTTTCCTTTATCAGGTTTCGAACTGATCCAGGCGTGCGGTAATTACGGTTGGTTCTCTAAGAGCCTCGAAGATTGCACGGTAATCTGTCCGTTACCCGATCTTCAAGCATGGCATCAAGCAACTTCAATGGCCTTTTTCGGCTTTGCTTTTTCTACCACGCTCTTCAACACCTGAAGTTTCAGAATTCCATCTTCATAATATGCTTCAATTTTCTCGTCATTCACGTTTTCGGGAAGCATGAACGAGCGACTGAAGTTGGAATAGCTGAATTCCTTGCGGGTGAAGTTCTTTTCGGATTCTTCTTTCTCCATTTTCTTCTCAGCAGAGATCGTCAGCATGCCATTCTCAATAGAGATCTTGAAGTCTTTCTTATTGAGTCCGGGAGCTGCCAATTCAACAAAGAACTCTTTTTCTGTCTCGCGAATGTTGACGGAGGGCACCGTTAGGCTCTTCATCCAATCGGAGTCAAAAAAGCGTTCGTTTTCAAAGAACTCGGGAAGGAACCTGTCAGAAAGCAGGGATGGGAACAATGGATTTTTCAATAGTTTCATAATTCCTCCTTTTTTTAAGTGGTTTGAATAAATCAGTACTATGTAAATCGTTGTATGAACTTACCATTATTTGTCACCGATAGTCAATGATCTATGATCATGTAATCAGGTGACTTTTGTCAGGCGCGGAGGCCCTTATGGTTGCTGTGAAAATTCCCGGTAAAGAAGTTTGATTTGGTGAACGCCCATGAGGATATCCTTGGCCTCCAGCAAGAGTCGTATCTGCAACAAGCCCATGCGGTTGCCCAGTTCATCCTGTTGAATCTTCTGAATTTGGTGGTCCAGACTTACCTGAATGTGGCTTATCAGTTTTGTTCGCTGATCTTCCATTGCTTTCGTGTCTTTGAAATTCATCTGCTGGATGCTGTCAGTAACCTTGTCGATGTAAGATGAGAGTTCCCTCTCCACCTCTTCAAGTACTTTCTGGAAGTCACCTTTTGGCAAGGAATGGTGGTTGATGATATGATTGGTACACACTTCGCTGATGAGGTTGGCGCTTTGATACAGGTCCTGAATAAGGTCAAACACCAGGACGTATAGCCGGCCCGCTGCCAGGTGGCCTCGTCTAATGCGGCGCACATACTTGATAATCTTGCTGTGCAACTTCTCGTTTTGCGATTTCAGTTTTTCAACTTCATCTTTTGACTTGAGCAGTGTTTCGCGATCACCTTTGCCAAGAGCACGGAAACAATGTTGCGTGATTTTGCGAACCGACTTTAAGTTTTTCACTGTGCTGGTCTTGCTCTCCTCGATCATCTGGTGCAAATCAAGCTCCTCACCGACAAATGCCTGTCCTAGGATAATTTCCTCGGCCTGTTTGCGATTAAATACCACATGGCTGCGGACAAGAAAGAAAAGTGCCACGGCGGTAAGTGCGAAGAAGCCGATAAACCCGGACTGATAAATGATCATTGCCATGAGTCCGCTTGCCGTGAAGGCCACCACGGCGGTGATCAGCCAGCTGGTAATCACGTTGACCACTCCGGCCACCCTGTACACAGCACTTTCTCTTCCCCAGGCCATGTCGGCAAATGAAGTACCCATCGCCACCATAAAGGTGACAAAGGTGGTTGATAGTGGAAGTTTCCTGGATGTTCCATAGGCAATCAGCATGCTGGCGACCAGCAGATTGACAGAGGCACGAAGGAGATCGAACGAGGGAGTTTCACGATCACTCCGGTACTTCGTGGTTAGCTTTTGAAAACGGTTGCTGAGAAATTCAGATACTTTGTCCGGAACGAACTGGTTGATAAAGTTCCCTATCCGAACGCCTGATCCCACTATAGACCGCGAGATGATGTTGGATTTGAAAAGCTCGTCACCTTCTTCCTGCCGCCCCAGCGAAACTTCCGTCTCAGTTACTTTGCGGGTCTTTGGACTTGTCCACAAAGTTACAATCATGATAATTCCTGATGTTAGCAGCAACCAGTAGGGTGTGGCAACCTGGCTCTTGAGAATGTCCATACTGAATTCGCCGGGCGCAAGTCCCGAAGCTTGCCAGGCCTGGAAGGAGACGAGTCCGGCTACGGGCACGCCCATAAAGTTGACTAGATCATTGGCAGCGAAAGCCATCGCCAGGGAAAACGTGCCCAGCAGTACAATCATCTTTAGCGGATTGATTTGCCTCCACCACATGAGAACCTGAACCAGTATACTAAACGTCACGACCGACATCACGAGAATGCTGCCCGTATGGGCGTAAATCCAATTGACATGTTGTTCGGAAATAAGCACACTGCCTTTGGCCCCTTTGATCAGCAGAAAATACACAATGGCCGAAATGGCCACACCGCTAAAAATGGCACCAAACTTCTTCAGTGATTTGTCGAGATCAAACGAGAAAATAATCCTCAGGATGTGTTGTACGACTGATCCAAAGACAAATGAGAGTAATACTGAAAGAAAAATACCGCTGACAATGGTGATGGCACTCGACATGTTGATGACCTGGTCGATTTCCGGGAAGCCCTGCGAACGATCGAAGGACAAGAGGATTCCGGTTATGAAGGCAGCACCAAGAATTTCAAAGACAAGTGAAACAGTGGTCGAGGTGGGTAGCCCCAATGAATTGTATACATCAAGTAATACTATGTCAGTGAGCATGACGGCCATGAAGATGATCATGACTTTGTCGAATGTGAAGAAAGAGGGGTTGAAGAGACCATTTCTGGCCACTTCCATCATGCCACTGGAAAATGTCGAGCCAACCAATACGCCAACCGAGGCAACAATCAGGATGGTCCGGAAGGAACCCGCCTTAGACCCGATGGCAGAATTCAGAAAATTGACCGCGTCATTACTAACGCCCACTACCAAATCAAGGACGGCCGTTGCCAATAGCACATAAACCAGGATCAGGTAGGGTTCCATAAGCTGGTCAGTCGCTTGGGTAAAGGGTCAATTTTAGGTTCCGGAAAAATCACACTTTTTTAGGTACTCAAGCATGATAATCGTCAGAATATTTGTTTGAAATTTTGATTCTGGATGCCCGGATTCGCACAACTGGACCCGGAAGTGAACGCTATTTCGGGGCTTGACCCCTGAAATTCATTTCCTGCGATAGTTCCATAATTGGTCTGATTTTGGGAAAGCCACAGGGAAATTGACTCAACTATGCTGCGCAATTACTTCACGATCGCCTGGCGGACAATCCTCCGCAATCCTCTTTATTCGGTCATCAATATTTTCGGATTATCCTGTGGCATCAGCAGCTGCCTGGTCATTTATCTTTTTGTAACCTATGAACTGAGTTTCAACCGCAACATCCCGGATGCTGACAGAATATTTCGTATTTATTCCACTTTCTCCGGCGACTTCGATGGAACCAATCGGGGCGTTAGTACTGGGATTCAAAGTATGGTTTCCGCGCAGTTTAATGGTTTGGAGACAGCGGCACCAATTCACACATACAGTGCAAAGGTCTTCATACCCACAACCGGAGAGCCTGTTGCCTTTGAGCGCGAGGAAAGACTGGTCTTGGCGCCGCCTTCGTACTTTGATCTGTTTGGGGGTTACGAATGGGTGCGTGGCTCAAAGGAATCCCTGAGCGAATCGGGCAAAGTGGTTCTCTGTATGAGCCAGGCAAAGAAGTACTTCGGAGAAGATAACCCGGATGCAATTGTTGGCCGTGAAATTCACTACAATGATTCTCTAGTGGTTATGGTCTCCGGCCTGGTTCAGCCGCCACCGGGTCAGACGGACCTGCATTTTACTGACTTCATTTCACTGGCCAGTATTGAAGGAACTTTCCTGAAAAGGAGAATCACACTGAATGACTTTCAAAGTACCAACAGCAGCGCACTGTTGTTCATAAAACGCTCGCCAGAAACTCCGCTGACTTTGATTGAAGGGCAGATGGCCAAACTGGATGAGGAATACAAAAAGCACAACAAAGAAGGCGGGTGGGTGATTCACTACAAGCTTCAGCCGCTCAGTGACCTGCACTACAATAGCGTCCTGGGTATCTTAGACAATTATCGCCCGGCGGCTCACCTTTCTACACTGACGACACTATCGATTGTTGCCGTCATACTACTCCTGCTGGCATCGATAAATTTCGTCAACCTTGAAACAGCCCGGGCTGTTAAGCGTGCCAGAGAGGTCGGCATAAGAAAAGTATTGGGAAGTTCAAGAGCTCAACTTATGCGACACTTTTTGGCGCAAAGCCTTACGCTCACTTTGCTGGCAGTTCTTGTCGCCATTCCTATGGCGGAGTTGGCGCTGGTATTCTTCAGCGATTTCATTCCCTCCGGCGTTGAATTGTCTTTCTCAAGCCCAACGACAATTGTCTTTCTCGCTGCTGTTGTTTTGTCGAGTGGTATCCTGTCGGGACTATATCCCGCTTTTGTACTGTCATCTTTTCGCCCCGTGCTGGCGCTCAAGAGTCAGGGTTACTCGCTCAGCCCAAGCTCCTGGTCGGCTTTCATGCGCAAGGGGCTAATTGTTTTTCAATTCGGCAGCGCCCAGTTGTTGATTATTGGTACGCTCATCATTGTATCACAGATCCGATTCATGTTAAGTAAGGACCTTGGATTTAGTCAGGATGCTGTCATTCACATCAATCCGCCATGGCAAGAAAAGGCCGAGAAGCGCCTTGTCTTTAAGGCTGAATTGGAGAAACTTCCGGAAATCGCCGCGGTTAGCTTGTGCAATGCTCCGCCATCAGCCAAGGGGTACAGCTCGAATGTACTCACCTACAAGAAGGGCGGGGAAGAAATCAGGGAAAGTGCATTCAGAAAATTCGGAGATCCGGACTACTTGCGGGTCTATGGGATCAGCCTGATAGCGGGTCGAAACCTTTCACCCAACAACCAGACGGAAATTCTTGTCAATGAAGCTTTTCTGAAGGCATTTGATATTTCTGCTGACAAGGCCCTGGGTGAGGAGATTCAGCAGAATGCGCGCAAGTATACCATTGTGGGCGTCATGAAGAACTACCACATTTTCTCTCTGCATGCCCCTTACGAGCCGGTCTACATGAGTGGCTACGAGGAGGATTTGTACGCCATCAGCGCAAAACTGGCAATGAACTCAAGCGGCCGGGCTGAATTTCCGGAGGCATTGGCCAAAATGGAAGCTGTCTGGAAGCAAGTCTACCCGGAGAGGAAATTCAGGTATGAGATTGTCGACGAGACCATCCGCGGCTTCTATGAAACAGAAGAGAAAATGTCTACTCTGGCAGGCACGGCAACAACCATGGCGATTATTATCAGTTGTCTTGGATTGTTCGGCCTTGCTTCCTACACATCCATTCAACGTTCGAAAGAAGTAGGTATCCGAAAGGTCTTGGGAGCTACCGCACAAAATATTTTGGTACTTCTTTCAAGTGATTTCCTCAGGCTGGTGGGGATAGCATTTATCCTGGCGGCACCCCTGGCGTGGTGGGGAGCCCGGAAATTTCTTGAGGACTACACTTTCCACATCGATCCCGGTTGGCCGCTGTTTGCGGCTGCAGGGATAGCATCGTTGGTTTTGGCCTTCGTAACCGTTTCCTACCATGCGCTCAAGACTTCCTTTATGAATCCCGTTGATTCACTAAAATCAGAATAGAAGGACTGCTGTATCAACGCTTATTGATGTTCTGACCTTGGCGGGAAAGCGCCATGGCAATTGCGGAGTAAGCATTGATCAAGCCACCCGTGTTGCTTAAGTCGCTGAAGGCCGCCATGCCGCCATCCGGTTTTTCTACTCTAAGTCCATCGAATTTGCGAGTGGAGGACTTGAGAATATCGACCACCTGATGTGCGGTGAGGTCTGGAAAGTAGGCCCAGAGCAATGCGGCCACCCCGGTAACTACCGGTGCAGCCATGCTGGTGCCACTTTGGTCTTTGTAATTATTTTTTGGAATCGTGGAGTAGATATCTACGCCAGGGGCGAACAGATCAACGGTCTTCTTTCCATAGTTGGAAAAATCGGCCACAAGGGTTTCATTGCCATTGGAACTGGAGGCTCCCACCTCTAACCAATTACGGGCTTCTTTGCCACTGAGATATCTCCGGCTCGGAAAGTTCCCCACCTCATCATTGTCATGTTTCTCGTTGCCGGACCCATGGACTATTAACACGCCTTTTTTTTCAGCGTAGGCTACTGCCTCGTCCACGAGATATTTTTCAGGTGAAATTGATTTTCCAAAACTCATATTGATGATGTGAGCGCCATTGTCCACTGCGTAACGGATTGCATTGGCAATATCCTTGTCTCGTTCATCGCCGTTAGGCACGGCACGAAGGCTCATGATGCGAACATGATCGGCAATGCCTTTGATGCCGATGCCATTATTTCGGTCGGCCCCCACAATACCGGCAACATGGGTGCCATGCGTCGGGTCAGGTCCTTTCACATTGTTGTTGCCATAGTAGCGTTCACGGGGGTCGGTCGGATTGTCGCCGACAAGGATCCGTGAATCAAAATCAGCATTGTAGCCATACTCTACAATGACCTTGTAATAATCGACGGCCTCTTGAAGCCCCGCTTTGATGGATTCCAGGTCCTCATCCTGATCGCCATTTTTGAGCAACAGAAGGGTAAATCCTTTGGCGAAACTCAGTGTGGGATTGGTGGACCGGAAGGTGTCAATGGCCGCGCGTACCAGTGTATCGGTACGAAGTGCAGCTTTGAGCGTGTCCATGCTCATGGCAAGATTGCGGTTCATGCGCAGATAGTATTCATATTCCGACTTATTGGAATCGCGTAGTCGGGTGTACTTGTCCTTGATCTTCTTATACGACTCGTACTCCTTCTTTTGCTTGCCAGTTATCTGATTTTCAGGCGTTGAACCAAACTTCTTCTCCAGCCTCAGGTACTCCCTGGTGAGTTCGTAAGTGTCTTCATTCACTTCACCAAGGCCATCCCGGCTACCGATGAAATTCCAACCATGAATGTCATCGGTGTAGCCGTTCTTGTCGTCATCGATTCCATTGCCTGGCACTTCTCCCGGGTTTGTCCAGAGTACCTGCTTCAAGTCTTCATGTTCAATATCGATGCCGGAGTCAATGATGGCAACGGTTATCGTTCTTGCGGGCCGATCACGCAATAATTCGGCGTAGGCCTTCTCTACGCTGGCCCCTTGCACGCGGTCAGTTTCCGGATCCAGCAGGTGCCAATCCCGGGTGGTTGGAATGCTTGCACTTTGCCCAAATGAGGAAAGGATCAGTGCAAGGTTGAAAAACAGCGTTAGAATTCGCATGGGATCTTGATGGTGACCTTGGTCATTGACAAAAATACGCGTGATTCCGTGTGCCAGGACAGAAATCTGCAAAACGGGGTCAAATATTACTCCAGACGTCTCCCGGCGTACACTAAAAGACAGAATAGCGGATTGGACTGCACATTTGATCCGTAAACACAGCCATCATGGTCCACATTATTTTCTTGTTTGTTGGCATTTTCTTCACCGTATTTTTCTGGTATGCGGCCTCGTTAAATCAGGTTAGCCTGTTTATCGCCCCGGGCCGTCTAGCCCTACGCAATCGTCATTGATCGCTTGGTAGGTTCCGAGCCACGAATTCGCTGCATTCACCTTCTAAAAAAGAGACCCAACTCTTGTAAGAGTTGGGTCTACTTGTGCCGAAGGCGGGACTCGAACCCGCATACCTTGCGGCACACGCCCCTGAAACGTGCGTGTCTACCAATTTCACCACTTCGGCCAAAAAACCTCGTCCCATCTGCTTTGAAGAAGGGTCAGGAGAGGTGTGCCCGGGACTGGACTCGAACCAGCACAGCTTGCGCCATACGCCCCTCAAACGTACGTGTCTACCAATTTCACCACCCGGGCAATTCCAATAGCAAGGCGGCAAAGGTAAAAAAGCTTTCCATTTCACCCAATTCCGCCATAAATCACAGAGCCGGGGATGAGATTTGAACTCCCGCCAGGTTTCCGGCTTTGACGTTCACGGCGGGCAGGAACGACCCCAGCTTCGTATCGAAGAACAACCCACCTGAGCCGGGGATGAGATTTGAACTCCCGCCAGGTTTCCGCCTTTGGCGTTCACGGCGGGCAGGTACGACCCCAGCTTCGTATCGAAGAACAACCCACCTGAGCCGGGGATGAGATTTGAACTCACGACCTGCTGATTACGAATCAGCTGCTCTACCCCTGAGCTACCCCGGCCTAAACATCCTTGCCGAAGCGATTTCCGGCAGAGGGATCACAAAAGTAGAACTATTCACAAAATCTTGAGTAGAATTTCAATGGATTAAGGAATCAAGACTTCGATTTCTTTTCGGCAAGTTTTTTTATCGCGTATTTAGACTCCATGATCCATGCTGTGAAATTTGCCATTCTGGGCGGTGGCATCGGGGGCCTGTCACTAGCCGTGGCCATGCAGCGCAAGGGTTTTAGTGTTTCGGTCTATGAAGCAGCCCCTGCTTTCAAACCTCTGGGTGCCGGCTTGTCCCTTTCCGGCAACGCCATCAAAGCTTATGAAGATATTGGCATTGCCAACCAGGTCATCGCCATTGGAAAAAAACTGGTCAGCGCCTTTGGCAAGGACAGGCAGGGCAAGGTTATTACAAAGACGGACAGCGATTCGCTGAGCCGCCGATTCGGTGTGCTAAGTAATTTTACCCTTCACCGGGCCGACCTTCATCACTGTCTGGCTGATCTCCTCGCTCCAGGAACCATTCTCTTTGGAAAGACAGCAATCGACTTTGTGCAGTCACCCGACAACGTTACGATTTCCTTTGCCGATGGTACCCACACAAAAGTGGACTATCTTATCGCAGCCGATGGTATCCACTCGGTTGTCAGGCAGAAGCTTCTTCCTGAAACCAAACCCCGTTACTCAGGATACACTTGCTGGCGTGGGGTTATGGAGGGCTTGCCAGCCGGAATGAATCCCGATGAAATGAGCGAAACATGGGGCAAAGGAAGGCGATTTGGCGTCGTGCCTTTAACAAGAAACCGGATCTACTGGTTTGCAACACTCAATGCAAAGCAAAATGATCCAGCCATGAAGAATGCCCGTAGCAGCGATCTGCAGCATTTCTTTGATGGATTTCACTTTCCCATTCCGGAGGTGCTCGCACGTACCGCCGATGATCAGATCATTTGGGGCGACATTGTCGACGTACGACCGATAAAGAAATTTGCATTTGGAAGAATCGTACTCATGGGTGACGCCGCACACGCCACCACACCCAATCTCGGCCAGGGTGCCTGCATGGCCATCGAAGACGCAGCAACACTGACCAACGGGCTTACCCTTTACGAACCAGAGGAAGCCTTTCGAAAGTTTGAAGTCCATCGGGTAAAGCGCACCACTGGAATCGTCAATCAGTCGTGGACTATTGGGAGAATCGCCCAGCTTGAAAATCCGTTATTGATGACATTACGAAATGCCGCTTTTAGGAGTCTCCCGCAATCGATGGTTGAAAATCAATTGAAATCACTGTTTGATGTTTCCTTTCGGCCTTGATGAAAGTGATGTTGGGTGGGTGCGGCAGGCTGGCTATCTTTAGTCTTAATTAAAACAACACCATAATGAAAAGATCAGCTGCAGCCCACTGGGAAGGTGATTTGAAAACCGGAAAAGGAAATATTTCTACCCAAAGCACCGTACTTAATAAAACCCAATATTCGTTCAATACCCGGTTTGCCGACGGAATAGGTACAAACCCTGAGGAGTTGCTGGCCGCTGCGCATGCTGGCTGCTTCACCATGGCCGTGGGGGCTGCGCTTACACAAGCTGGAACCCCTGCCACGTCATTGGATACGGACGCCACTGTCACCCTGGAAGGACTTGACATCACTGGTATTCATCTGGCCATTAAAGGAAAGGTGCCTGGAATAACCGCTGAAAAGTTTTCAGAGATCTGCAAAGGCGCAGAAACGGGTTGCATTATATCCAAGGCACTCAAGACGCCCATTACTTCTGAATCAACACTCATCAGTTAGCACTCAACAGGAACTTGTGAGGGGATTGCATTGAGTGGACCTCTGCCTGAGCCAAGTAATAAAACAAAAATAACCACGCACACCAGACGGATTTGATAAAATCCACATCCCAAATTCCTATCTTGCAGCCCATTTTAAAAATAGCGTGGCACTGCTCGAGAAACAACTCTTCATTAAGAAGTCAAGACTGCCGGGAGCCGGCAAAGGTCTCTTTACCAAATTGCCTATCAAAAAAGGTACGCGGATCGTGGAGTACAAAGGTGAAATCCTTACCTGGAAAGAAGTGGAGAAAATGCCTGACTACCGCAACGGCTATGTCTTCTATTTCAATCTTAAGCATGTCATCGATGCCTGGAAGACGAAAAAATCAGTGGCTCACTTTGCCAATGACGCGATGGGGATCATTCGAATAGCCGGCGTCAGGAACAATGCTGAATACGAAACCGAGGGAAAGCGGTGCTTCATCGTTGCAACGAAGGATATTCCGGCGAAGTCGGAGATATTGGTGTCATACGGGGCCGAATATTGGCAGGCCATACGGCACAACATCCGGGACGAGAACCGGAAAAAGCAAACGACAGGAAAAACGGGAAAAGAAATTTCCCTGCCGCACCACGGAACCATCCGAAGGAAGGCAGCCTAGTTAGAACTTTTCTCCGAGGCTATGACCTCAAGCATGGCCTCGCGTACTTGCCGAATCTTTTCCATCTCCGACTCAAGATAGTCCCTTGCTGACTCCTGATCGACGCTATCGGGTAGCGGCGAAAAGTAGTGCATCCAGTCCATCATCAGATTTCCCACTGAGTCCAGTCGGGCAATCCGCCTTTCGATGGCCTGCCTTTGCTCTTCCACCATGTCCGGTGTTGCGGCAATCTGGTCCTGGAGCTTCTTCTTCAATGCATAGATATCTTCCATTTTGGGCATCACCTCGTCATGGATATCCATCACCTGGTCGTACAGCACCTGGGTTGTATTGGTGGAGTCGGCGTCGGATGTGTCTGTTCCTTGCTTGTCTGAGGGTTTTCCGCAGTTGATGATGGCCATTGAAACCGCGAGCAGAAGGATGCGTGCATTCATAGCTGGTAATTTTCATACAAGGTAGCTTCCGGTAAGTGCTAACGGTAGTTATTTGGACAACTATTTTCAGCGAATCACTTCAAATCAGGGAATCCATGTTACAGAACTGTTTACTTTCATGTTTACTGATCCCGTGATGTGGATGTGGCAATCCCGGGCGAACTCCGTCTGTAGCACAGCATAATCCACAGGAGGAATTTAAGGATACTTATAAGGCCTTTATCAAACTGCGCCTTAAGACTATCTTTATGGACCGGCGAGGCGGCCTGAGTAAAGCTAAACTGAAGGAGAAGTTCATTGTTAGTATATCGGAGGAAGGGGATACCCCCTTCTTGGTCAATAAATGAGGAGTTCCATGAATACGATGTCCAATACCATTAGCGGTGCCTTTGGCGTACAACGCCCCTTTATCATCAGCGGGCCGTGCAGTGCGGAGACGGAGATCCAGATGGTCACCACCGCCAAACTCCTGGCTGCCACAGGAAAAGTTCATGCGCTGCGCGCAGGCATCTGGAAGCCTCGCACACGCCCGGGGCAATTTGAAGGCGCTGGTCTTGAAGGACTGAAATGGCTTGCCGCGGCGAAGCAGGAGACAGGAATTCCGATTACAACGGAGGTGGCCAATGCCGGTCATGTTGAATCGTGTTTGAAGGCCGGAGTCGATATTCTTTGGCTGGGGGCAAGGACAACAGTGAATCCATTTTCAGTTCAGGAGATTGCCGACGCATTAAAAGGCGTTGATGTTCCTGTTATGGTGAAGAATCCGGTAAACCCAGATCTTGATTTGTGGATAGGCGCACTAGAGCGAATAGAGCGGGCCGGTGTCAGGCGAATGGCGGCGATTCACCGTGGCTTCTCATCTTTTGATAAGGGCCCGTTCCGAAATGCACCGATGTGGGATTTGGCGATAGAACTAAAAACCCGTGTCCCAGGCCTGGAGATGTTCTGTGACCCCAGCCATATCTCAGGAAGCCGCGAACTGATTTCTCTGGTTTCGCAAAAGGCACTGGACCTCGACATGGCGGGCCTGATGATTGAAAGCCACATGAATCCTGATGCCGCCTGGAGCGACGCAAAGCAACAAATCACACCGGAAGTTCTCTCAGCCATTATTGATGGGCTGGTGGTTCGATCAATGTCATCAGATGATGAAGCTTTCAAAGACATCCTTGTTATCCTCCGAGAGCAAATCGATCAGATCGATGATGAGATCATGCAGAAGATGGCCAACCGGATGAAGATCTCTCGCCAGATAGGGCAAATCAAGAAAGAAAATAATGTAACGATCCTTCAGGTGGCCCGGTGGGAGGAAATTATCCAGACCCGGTTGTCATTGGGCAAAGCCATGGGGTTGGATGAGGAATTCACCCGTGACCTCCTCCGCTTGGTGCACCATGAGTCGATACAGGTCCAAACAAAGGTTATGAACCTGGTCGATGCAAAGGTATAGCGGACATAGAGGTCCTGTTTTGATTTTTGCCTAACTTTGACCCTTTCATTAGAATACCCTCATTTAACATAGTATGTCCTCAGCAGCAAGTTTTCGATTTTCCACGGCCCCTGAGCCGCACCGTATACGTACGCGCGAGATTATGGTGAAGCACCCGGAAGTCCGGACCCTGATCGGTAAGAACCCATTAACAATGATCGCCATTCTCGGCCTCGTTGGTGTCATGGTAGCGGGTGCATACCTGGTTCGGGATGCCTCCTGGTGGGTTGTTCTGCTGGCTGCTTATCTGGGAGGAGCATTTGCCAACCACGCCTTGTTTGTGATGATCCATGAATGCACCCATCATCTGCTCTTCAAGAATAAGTCGTTGAATTTGGTTGCCGCCATCATTGCCAACATGCCGCATACTTTGCCCAGCGCGATATCTTTTGTGCGCTATCACATTAAGCACCATGCCTTTCAGGGTGTGCATGAACTGGATGGTGATCTTCCCGATCATTGGGAGGCAAAATTGATCAACCATTCATTACTGGGTAAGGCCCTCTGGCTGCTCTTCTTCCCCGTTTTCCAGGCAATCCGCACCGTGCGACTCAAGGAAATCAAGCCGATTGATGGATGGATTGTTGCTAACTGGATTGTCCAGATCTCGTTCAATGTCGCCATCTGGATGTTATTTGGACCCAAGGCATTCTTCTTTCTTCTGTTCAGCTTCTTCTTCTCCGTCGGATTGCATCCCCTTGGTGCGCGGTGGATTCAGGAGCATTATCTCACGCTGGATGAGAAGCAAGAGACCTACAGTTACTATGGCCCTCTCAATACTGTAGCGTTCAACGTGGGATATCACAACGAGCATCACGACTTTCCTTCCATTCCCTGGAACAAGCTGCCTGACCTGAAGGCCAAAGCTCCGGAGTACTATGACACGTTGAAATTTCATACTTCTTGGACAAGACTCTTCTTGCGTTTCCTGTTCGACAAGAATATTTCACTTTACATGCGTATTCTCCGTCAGGAGAGAGGCAAGGTGGCATTGTCGGATGAATCGAAGCCGGACACCGAACTTGTCGTTGGAGAAACACACCGTTAGTGAATGGAATGAAGTACCTCCTGGCAACGATCCTTGCTACGTTGCTTCCTCTATTTTGCCTGGCGCAATTGCCGGAAGAGGAAGCTGTGAGAAAGCTATCGCAGAAGAAGTTCGATTGGCTCATCAGACTTCAGGCTGATTCTCTTGATCGTATGCTCGATGAGCGGATTCAATTTGTGCATTCCAACGGTTGGATTCAGAATAAACGGGACGTGCTGGAAGATATGCGCAGCGGAAAGCTGGTGTACCAGAAGGTCACCGTCAAGGAAGCTTCGGTTCGTGTGTACGGCAAGGCGGCCATTGTCAATGGATTGGGTGTGTTCGAAGGCATCAATGCGGGAACACCATTTAACCTAAATCTCCGGTATACAGAAGTTTATGTGTATGAGGATGGTCGCTGGATGCTTGCATCACGGCATTCCAACCGAATGCCATAGTGCAGAAAGTACCCTTCCCCCGGTCCAAATGTAAGATTTGGATCAAAATTCAATATATTTATAGATAGGGGGCTCTTATTTTTGCACAAATCTTTACCCATGAAAACTATTCTGTTGGCTATCTCATTTTTTGCCACTTTCGGAGGCGTTGTTGCCCAGGACGGAGCAGAACCCGAAAATTACATTGTCGTCATTGGTGCGTTCGCATCGCAAGACAATGCCAACCGTTTTGTCAGGCAATCTCAAAAGTTCAATATCAAGCCCTCGGTTGAGTTAAACAAGATTCGGGGGCTTTACTACGTTTATGTTATGCAAACGGCCAATCGCACATCAGCCATGATGGAAGCAGAGCGTTTGAGGGGGGAGACTTCGATGTCGGATACGTGGGTATACAAGGGTACACTTGGAGATATCCTTGTCCGTGAACCAGTGGTGGTGGCCGCGCCTGTGGAGCAGCCGCCTGTAGAGGAAATCAAGGTTGTGGTTGAAGCTACGCCGCCACCTCCGCCAGTGAAGACTCAAGCGGAGAAAATCAAGGAAGAGGTCGACAGCAAGGACAATACATTCACCAAGGGTGAAGTAGAAACGCTCGATCACCTCTACTTCTATCGCGATGCCGCCGTCCTCAGGCCGGAGTCGCAGTATGAGGTTGATCGTCTGGTTCGTCTCATGAAGGATCACCCGGATGCCAATATCAAGATACATGGCCATACCAATGGCAATGACAAAGGCCGCATTATTCGGATGCAAAAGGGTTCAACAAATTTCTTTTCACTGGACAACACCATCGAGGACTATGGTTCAGCGTCGAAACTTTCTGAGCTTCGTGCCAATGTCATCAAGGACTACCTTGTTGCCAATGGCATAAGTGCCAAACGGATGTCTATCAAGGCCTGGGGTGGCAAGAAACCCCTCTATGAGGTAGATCATGAAAACGCCGAAGCCAACGTCCGGGTTGACGTGGAAGTGCTCACCAAAGACTAGGTAATCGGTTCAAGGCGCTTTATTTGCGCTAACCCATCTCATTTGACCAAGGCAAATTGACGGTATCCTCCGTCTTTTTGTGGGTATTTTGGGTAATTTGCTATCTTCGGAGCTTAGAAAACCGTAATCCTATGAAGGCAGTGAATCGTTTGTTCATGGCTGTGGCTTTCGTTGCCATGGGCAGTCCTCTCTTCGCCCAGGCGCCCGAGACAGAGTATTACGTTACCATCGGAGTCTTTGCCATACAGGACAATGCGGTTCGGTATACGGCCAAAGCCAACAAGGCGGGGTTCAATGCGCAGTATGCCATCAATGCACCGCGGAAGCTTTATTATGTTTATTTACTTCAAACGAATGACCGCCGCAAGGCTTACTCATTCCTGATCAAGGTAAGAGCTGAGTCTGAATACAAAGATGCCTGGTTGTTCATTGGACACCTGGGCACCAATGATGTGGTCGATGATCAACCGAAGACCACTCCGGCGGTGGTAGCCCCTGTTGTCATAGCTCCCATCGTCGAAGAGAAGCCAGAACCCATCGTCGAGGCTCCTGTTAAGGTTGATTCCCCGGCTGTTGTGGCAAAACCACCCAGGGTAGTCAAGGGCAAGCTTTTTATGTTTCGCTTCCTGAATGCTGACAATGGAAACGAAGTTCGTGGCGAGATTCATTTCTCGGAATCGAAGAAAGCAACGCAGTACCAGGCGTTCAAGGCGGATGAGGTAATCGACCTGACCGCGCCGAGAAATACGGGCGGAACGTATTTCATCACCACGCTGGCTCCAGGCTATAAGTCGTTGAATACGCCATTCAACTACAAAGATCCCGTCCCCGTCTCTTCGGGAACCGGACCCGAAGGTGAATTGATCATTCCCTTGAGTTTGGAGCGTGCCAAGCGCGGCGACTACATCGAATTCTCAAATGTGGCCTTCTACCGCAACTCGGTTGTGATGCAGCCACAGTCGCAGCTGGAACTTGACGGTCTCGCTGACCTGATGAAAGAGCACAGTGATTACAAAGTGCGTATTCACGGTCACTGCAATGGAACCGAGTCCAGGGATATTATTACTCTGGGAACGAGTACGAAGTTCTTCGAGAGTGATCTTTCGAATGTCAAAAAGAAGGGATCAGCGAAGGAGCTTACCGAACTGCGCGCCGAAGCCGTCCGTCGTTATCTGGTTACACAGGGCGTTGCGGTCGAACGCATGCTTACCAAAGGGGAGGGCGGAAAGATGATGGTATATCCACAGACCAGCGTTTATGCCAATTACAATGACCGCGTGGAGGTCGAGATTATCAAGCATTAGCCTGGCCTAGCTAGTCATCGCTTTTAAGATATCATGCTGGGTGATAATGTGAACGCGGTGACCGTCGTCGCGAACCAGCAGCGCCTTGTTGTTCTTGTTCAGCATAGATGAAAGAACATCCAGTGTAGTGTCCTGAGCAACAAACTGCATGGGTTTGTCCATGAGGTCACCCACCCTACATTCCTTAGCCTGGGGATCATTGATGATCTTTTCCAACAGACTTGCCGACGCAATGCTCCCCACGAACTCTTCCTTGTCGACGACTGGTACCTGGTCGATCCCCTGACTGTTCATGATCTTGATGGCCTCGCCAATGAGGGCATCTTTTCCGACGGTGAACAAACCGTTCTTTTCCTTGCGACGAGCAACGATATCCCGGGCCGTAGCAAAGGCCCGTTCCTCGAGAAAACCATGGTCCTTCATCCAATTGTCGTTATACACTTTGTTCAGGTATCGAGTGCCGTGATCAGGCAGCAGTACCACCATCATATCATCCTGCTTGAGGTTCGTCCTGGCATACTCCAATGCGCCATGAATGGCGGATCCACTGCTCCATCCCACAAACATGCCTTCCTCCCGGCTTAACCGACGTGCAGCGATTGCGCCGTCCTTGTCCGTTACCTTGATAAACTGATCGATAACGTCAAAGTCGACATTCTTGGGCAGTATATCTTCACCAAAGCCTTCCGTCAGATATGGGTAGATTTCATTTCGGTCGAAGATTCCTGTTTCCTTGTATTTCTTAAAAACGGAACCGTAGGTGTCAATCCCTACAGTGACCAGTTTGGGGTTTTGCTCCTTCAGGTATCTGGCAGTGCCGCACATCGATCCTCCCGTGCCTACGGTAGCTACATAATGGGTTATCCGCCCTCCGGTTTGCTTCCAGATTTCGGGACCGGTAGTTTCATAATGCGCGGCAGCATTGGAAGGATTGTCGTATTGGTTGGGATAATAGGAATTTGGTATGTCCTTGTTGAGTTTGCGGGCTACCGAATAATACGAACGGGGATCTTCGGGCTCGACGTTGGTAGGGCAAACGACCACCTCAGCGCCAACAGCCTTAAGAATATTAATCTTCTCCTGCGACTGCTTGTCGGCCATGGTGAAAATGCACTTGTACCCTTTGGCGACGGCGGCGAGGGCCAGTCCCATACCGGTATTGCCCGAAGTGCCTTCGATGATGGTCCCACCAGGTTTGAGTATGCCCGCCTTTTCAGCATCCTCGACCATCTTGATGGCCATGCGGTCCTTGGTGGAGTTGCCGGGATTGAAGTATTCCACTTTCGCCAGGATGGTTCCCGGAATTCCTTTCGTAACGCGGTTGAGACGCACCATGGGGGTATTGCCGATGGTGTCTACAATGGTGTTGTATATCATGACAGGTAGAATTCGGTTGGCAAGTTACAAAACTCCGTCCGAGAATCAGGACGCTGTCCCGGCCAGCAGGTACATGACCGCCATTCGTACGGCTACCCCGTTTTCAACCTGGTCGAGGATAATCGAATGGTGAGAATCTGCGGCATCACTGCTTAGCTCAACACCACGATTGATTGGGCCAGGATGCATGAGTACGATGTTCTTCTTTAGGCGATCGAGCATTCCTTTTGTGATCCCGTAGTAAAGGGAGTATTCCCTCAAAGAAGGAAAATATTTCAGCTGCTGGCGTTCTAGCTGGATACGCAATACATTGGCCACATCGCACCATGCGAGGGCCTTCTGCAGATCAAGTTCGACCTTCACGCCAAGTTTCCCGATGAACTTGGGCAGCAGGGTGGGGGGTCCGCAAACCATCACATCGGCGCCGAGTTTATTCAAGGCAAAAATATTTGACAGCGCAACACGGGAGTGGAGGATATCACCGATGATGGCGACTTTTTTTCCGGCTACCCCTTTCAGTTTTTCCCGTATGGAATAGGCATCGAGGAGGGCCTGCGTTGGGTGCTCATGCGTGCCATCGCCGGCATTGATGATATTGGCCTTGATATGCCGTGACAGAAAGTGTGGAGCCCCGGCGCTGGCATGGCGCATGACGATCATATCGACCTTCATGGCCAGAATGTTGTTAACCGTGTCGAGCAGTGTCTCGCCCTTTTTCACAGAACTCGTTGAGGCAGAGAAGTTAACGACATCTGCCGAAAGACGCTTTTGCGCAAGTTCGAAGGAGAGTCGCGTCCGGGTGGAATTTTCAAAGAATACGTTCGCAATGGTGACGTCTCGGAGGGAAGGAACTTTCTTGATGGGTCGGTTGATGACCTCTTTAAAATTGTCTGCAGTTTCGAAAATGAGCTCAATATCTCCGGTAGTGATGTTCTTGATTCCCAACAAGTGCGGTTGACTCAATCTCGGCATAGCTTCATTCTTTGTTGATTAACCAGATTCTGTTGTGTTGGTGATCTTCATCGAGTTCCACTAGTACACGCTGGGTATCCACGGTGTTGACATATTGTCCTACATAGTCGGCGGAAATGGGCAACTCACGGGTGCGCTTGCGGTCGATGAGAACAAGTAACTCTACCTTCTCGGGTCGGCCAAAGGCAATCATGGCGTCGAGGGCTGCGCGGACGGTGCGCCCGGTGTACAAGACATCATCGATGAGGACCACGTTCTTTCCTTCAATCAGGAATGGTACACGCGTTTCACTGGCCTTGGGAGGCTCCTCTCGTCGACGGAAATCATCGCGGTGAAATGTAGCGTCCAGGTATCCCAGGTGGATCTCTTTCTTGCAGGCGACGGAGAGTTTCTCCTTAATCCATTCAGCGAGGAAGATTCCGCGAGGCTGTAGGCCCAAGAGCACCGTACTGTCAAATGTGCCGTGATTTTCAATCAATTCCTGACAAAGGCGGTCGATCGTCAGACTGAGGAGATCGGAGTCAAGAATGAGTTTTTTCTGCATGCCCGACCGCAAATATACGGTTTCCAGCGGATGGCGGGAACGATTACCGGTAAGTAATTTTGTTGATGAAGAATACCTTCCGGAAAGTGTTTCTGCGACCTTTCAGCGATTGTGTTCCAAAGGCAAAGAAGTAGTTACCGTACCAGGCATCGAGATTGTCTGTGTTTTCTTCCTCCCGGTCCAGTTCTTCATCATACATGCCCGCCTTCAGTTCGTCCTTTGCTTTGCCCTCAAGAACCTGGTCGTTGGCAATGATCTTGGTGCGAATGACGTTATCGAAGAGGTACATGAGCATTATTCGGTCTTTTTCGGCTTGTACCCTGACATACTGTTGTAGTTGAAACGACTTCACATCGTTGATTTCAAAACTATTGTCCCAGGCAAGCTGACCATTTTTTCCAAAGCCAATAACGACAGCATGCGTGTACTTGTAACCATCAAATATCCGGTCGGTGCGGGCCTGTGGGTTATAGTATCGCGGATAAACATAGTGTGGGTAGAAAGCCTCACCGACCAGCAGCAACTGGTTGTCATGATCAATGAGATCATGAACGAGCAGGCGGTAATTGAATTTGAGTTTCTTGCCTTTAATTGTCTTTCGCTCAATGCGTTCTTTCACACGCTGCTGCTGTTTGGCGCGCATGTAACTGAAGAAGTTTTTCAACTCAGCGAAGTTATAGTATTGAATCGTGTATTCTCCTGTCGCTTCAATGGCGGCAATGAAGATCCCCCTTGAATACTCGGTAAAGCGACCGTAGATGCCGGCAACCAATTGCCTCCCATCCCGCAGCTTGATGGAACGCCCGAAAAGTAAGTGCTTGTCTTCATCAGGCTGAAGAATGGTCGTGCGCAGAAGCTCGCCATCAGGGTCATAGTTACGAATCCACAAGGCCCTTCGCTTTTCAAAGTTCCGTGAGCTTACAACAATATCTGTAGAGCCATCATTCTGAATTTTAATCTGGTTGAGTTCGCCAGGTGAATTGAAGAAGCCGGGTAAAATCTTTGAACTCTGCTGATCAAAGCTGTAATGCAGAACAAGTGGCCGGCTATTGAAATATCCTCCAATCAGCGCCGCGCGACTAGTCAACATGAATTCGGATGGATAGAAGGGGATAATATTCTTAACGGGATAAGTCCGATAGGTGCCATTGGATTGATTGATGGCCACGATGATCAGGTCCTTGCCGACATAGGCAGGGTCTTTCAAAAGCATGTAGAATGTATTGCCTGAAGATCGGACCTGAATCACATCGAGCTTCTTGCTTACAGGAATAGCACCTGTCCAGTTCTCCCGAAGCATAGTGTCCAACTTGAGTAACTCGTAATAGTCGTCCTTCTTTCCTACAACGCGCTTGTAAATGATCAACCCGTTTTCGCCAAGATTGCCAGCGGTATAATTCGCCCCTTCCTTTTCTGTAATCTTGATTTCAAAGCGGGCTACGTGCCCTACCTGTGCGTTGGCAGGAGAAGCCAGCATGGAAGTCAGCACCAGAATGATTGCCCTAGAAGTCAAGCCGATTGACATAAAATACATACCGCGATTCATCCTCTTCGTTCACTATCCCCCGTACTTTCCGGTACCCCCAGGCATAACCGTGCCGGCCATACCAGAAGCGAATGCCTCCGGATTCCTCCTCTTCATCCCTGAAGGCATCTGTTGGATGTAGCATGGACACCGTTATTTTTTCGGGGACTGGTCGGATCATCGGGTCTCCGGATTCCCGTTGATAGATGATCTCATTTTTATACTTGTAGGCCATAATCACAGAATCTCCAACCAGGAAGAAGTCTCCAGTCTGATCCAGCGCATTTCTCTTGACGTCTTCAAACTTCATGGTCAGTCCGTCTGGTGTACCGGTAGGTTTGTTGAACTTCAGCAACACAGACTGAATCATTTTCACTTCTGTATTGCGGACCATGGGTTCGTTGTAAAAGGGATTGTCATAACCGCTGGAGCGATTGCTGGGGGATGTATAGGGCGAATAGAAGTTGTTCCACGCCGGACTGCCATACGGATAGTAAGTTGTGTTACTGGCCGGGTGAAACATTTCCGCAAATAGATAATAGGAACTATCGAGCTCCTCCAGCCTGATGGGAAGCAGGTTTGCCTTATAGCTGGGTACCTTTCCTTCAGATCGCTCCTTGTTTGTTTTGCTTTTCAATTTCATGGTCTTCTTTTCCGGCAGGTAGTCCAAAAAGTGATCAATCGCCGCCAGGTCCGTATACGTTACAGGCTGCTCATTGAACGGATCAACGACGAGCGAGTATACTCCAAGGGCCTGGTTCTGGGTTCCTGAACCGTAAGTACCGACGATCATCATCTCATCATGGATCAGGCGGCTCGTGGTTCCTGATAGAAGGGAGAATCGAGGATCGATATCGATCACATCATCAACAATAAGGTTGCCCGCGGGATCAAAAGTTCTTAGAATGAGCCTGTTATTTTCTGACCTCCGATTTTCTGCGAGCAGCACGTTGAAACTTTCGTTTTGATTGGACCTGACATCCAGCAACGAAATGTTCTTGGTGAAGAGCCCGGGCAGTACCTTGGGTTGGTCACTGGAGTGGTCAAACAGCAGTACAGCAGGTTCGCTGTTGACATAGCCTCCAAACAGGGCGGTACGGCCGGCCACCGTAAAATGCGTCAGTTGAAAGTTCAGGTCAAACCGGACCTTGTCATGCTGAACGGACTGCCGCGCAAACTCCAGGGTGATCAATTGAAAGTTATAGTAAGTGGTCTGGGATTCGCGATATAACAAGTACAGTCGTCCCGGGACGTACTCAAAGCCAACCAGATTCAATCCGTTGTCCAGGTCCAGTTCGGTCAACCAGAATCGTGTCAGGGTTGTATCGACCAGTTCAACATGCCACTTCTTGTTGCCCTGGGAATACTTCTTCAGGTCGCGGACAAGCGCCAGTCCTTCGGTGTGAAGGGAGATGATATCGAAGTTTTCGTCGGACGGTTTGCCAGCGATTTCCATCCGCCGCACCTGCTGAGGCTGCGCCCATCCCCGAGAGATCAGGACGAGCGTGAACACGATCCAGACAACAAACCGCAGCGTGAATCGCATTAGGGTTTTGTGCTTAGCTCGAGGATTCGATTGAATTCCTCAACGGTAACAGGTTGAACGGAGAGTCGGGCAGCTCTTACAAGCACCATCCCCTGAAGCCGCTTGTCTTGCTTGACACGAGCCAGGCTCACCGGGTTTTTCAAGGCCTTGTCCGGAGTGAGATCGACCGCAACCCATTCCGGGCTTTTGGGTTCTGGGTATGGATCTTTAACCACCTTGGAAAGACCGACAATTGACTTCACATCGCCCGTATGATAGATCAGCGCAATGTCGCCTTTGCTCATGGCGCTCAGGTTCTTCCTCGCCTGGAAATTGCGCACGCCATCCCAGACGCCTTTCTTTTCACGAACCAAATCCTCCCAGGAGTAGGTTTCAGGTTCGGTCTTCAGCAACCAGTAATTCATATTGATGGAAATCGACTTCTAATGTAACAAATTGGCCATGCATAACCGGTGGAAATTACTACCCCTGGTCAGGGGATTCTATTTCAAAGTGTAAATTTGGCATTATACGGATTATGAAGATACTCATCCTGCGGTTTTCATCCATTGGCGACATTGTTTTAACGACGCCAGTGATCCGTACCGTGAAGACGCAGCTTGACAAGGCGGAGGTTCACTATGCAACAAAGGTCCAGTACCGGGACCTTTTTGAAGCCAACCCGTACATCGACCAAATGCACTATCTGGGTGACAGTCTGCCGGCCCTGATCCGGGAACTCAAGCGTGAGCAGTTCGACTATGTTATTGACCTTCATCACAATCTTCGGACATTTCAGATCAAGCGAGCCTTGGGGGTACCGTCACGCAGTTATAACAAGCTGAACATCGAGAAGTGGCTCATGGTGAATCTGAAAATTGATCAGCTGCCCAACCTTCATATTGTAGATCGGTACATGAAAACCGTCGAGTCTCTCGGTGTGAAAATGGATGCCCTGGGTTTGGACTTCTTCATACCCGACAAGGATGTTGTTCCTGCAGAATGGCTGCCGGAAGGATTCCGGGATGAATATGTTGTGTACGCCATCGGTGCGCAGCACAGTACAAAGAAATTGCCGATCAATAAGATGATTGAATTGTGTGACAGGATTAATAAACCCGTTGTGCTTCTCGGCGGCCAGGAAGATAGGGCGACGGGAGATGAAGTGACTTTGTTTTTTAGCAGGGAAGGGGAGCACGCTTCCACGAGTGAAGGATTACGAAGACTGAACAAGAAGACCATTGTCTATAACGGTTGCGGAAAGTTCAGTCTCAATCAATCCGCGAGCATCGTGAAACTGTCGCGGTGCGTCTTCACCCATGATACAGGGTTGATGCACATTGCCGCTGCATTCAAGAAGGAAATCTACAGCATCTGGGGGAACACCATCCCGTCCTTTGGCATGTACCCATACCGGACAAAGTTTACGGTACTTGAGAACAACCGGATTTCCTGCAGGCCGTGTTCCAAGATTGGTCACGCCGCTTGTCCAAAGGGACATTTCAAGTGCATGAATGAGCTTGTCCTCGACTTTTATCTCGGGAATTAGGTCTGATTGGGTTCCCTATCCATCCTTCGGCAGATCAACTTGGGATTCCATGTAAGTTATTTGCTGTTTTTGAGCCAAAAAGCCCGCTCGGATGTCCTATTTTTGGCTGTTTATTGGAAAAATCATGCGATTCTGGCTTTTATTATCCTTGGTAATTCTTACAGCCCCCGGTTCGGTGTGGGCTGTGGTCAAGACGTCCAATGGCGGTGACTGGAATACCGCGGCAACATGGTCACCGGTAGGTGTGCCCCTGGCGGCAGACGATATCATTCTGGCCAGCGGAACCACCAACATGAATGTCACCACAACCATCAATACGTTGACAATCGAGAATGGGGCTATACTCAACTTCCCCACGAACAACCTAACCCTGACCGTCAGCAATACGGCCACCATGAACGGCACCAGCGCGATTACGGGAAATGCTAACAATCGCATACTTAGTCTGCTGGGCGACTTCAATGTACCGGCCGGTGCCTCTGCATCCATCGGGGGGATTCGGGTTACGCAAGACATCAGTAGGACATTTAACCTTGGAGGGACATTTACACCTACGGACAACACTGGAGTCAAGACATTTGGGAACGCCATCTTCAGCGATGGGTCTCTTGTGGATGCCAGCGTCACAGAAACCATTATCATTGCCGGTAATCTCTCTGTCATTCCCTCCACACCGGGATTGCATACCAGGATCGGTCGGGTCAGTTTGGTAGTTCTCGGGACGACCCAGGTAACTGGATATCTCGAATTTGCCAATAGCGGAACAGGTGCCAAGAGTTTTAATAATACAATTACCGTTGCTGCAGGTGGTGTATGGGACAATATTATTGGCGAGGATCCAGTCTTCAACTGCAGCGTTGTTAATGATGGCGTGTGGCCACAACCAACGGGTGGAAATGGCAGATACGATGTCAATGTCGCCGGCACCTATACATACTCGGGGACACGGGAGATCGGAATGACCCGATTGAGAATTCAAACCAATGCTACTGTAACAAACAATGGCGCGCTCAGATTGACACAGACCGGAAATGTGGCCCTTACGGTAAACGGAGGCGGGGTTTTCAACAATGGTGATGGCCTTACCGGTGCCATCTTAACCTTCACAGGATATAATAATGTGGTGAGTCTCGGTGGTGGCGGAAGCATTGTCAACTTTGCTAACGCAAACAATACAGTAGATTATGCATCCACGACCAATCAAAATGTATACCCTACAACCTACGCGAAGCTCATTTGCTCTGGGGGAAATACAGCCACGGTTGCGGGAACAACAACGGTGAATGAGTCGCTCACGATTTCCGGAGCTACCGTAGTTGATGTGACGGGAGGTACTGACCTGGATGGAACAGGCAATCTTGTAATGACAGGCACCAGCCGCTTGCGCCTTTCTTCCGCTGGAACCGTTCCGGCACTGACAGGTTCTGCTCACTCACTTGCAGCGGGCACGACGATCGAATTCAACCGGGCCGGTGTTCAGACGGCAGCAAGCAGCGCCAGCTATCCCTATCAAAATATCCTGATCAGTGGTAACGCAGGGTCGGCGGTTAACTTCAACCAGGTTTCCAATATTGCTGGGAATTTGACGATGAGCCTGGCAGGAAGATTCACAAACACCGCGAATACACCACCCTTGATTACCTTGTCCGGGGCGCTACTTTATGCTTCCAGCGCGACAACCACATTGAATACGAATCTCAATGCGGGAAGTGTGACCATCAGTACAGGCGGGTTTACCTACTCCAACAGGGTAATTACGCTGAGTCAGGACAATTCTTTTTGGTCTGTAACGGGTGCACCGGTAATTACTGCAGCCGGTACGGCAGAAGTGAATTTTACGACGGGAGTCAATCAGAGTATTTCCGGAGCTGCCAACCCTTCGTTCAATATTCTGCGGATCAACAACAGCAATGGTGTATCGGTCAATTCGACCAGCTCCACGGTCACTGGCAACCTGATTCTCCAGTCGGGTATGCTGACCACGGGCACCAATGTGGTGATCATTTCATCAACAGGAATCGTAACGCAAACCGGTGGCTATGTCAATGGCAACTTGAACAAAACCATTCCCTTGGGAACAACTGCGAGGACATTCGAGGTGGGTACGGCAGCGGGCTATGCTCCAGTTGATATTACGTGCACATCTGTAACCACGGCCGGCACGCTTACCGTCGGCGCAGTTGAAAATGATCATCCGGAAGTTGCAGCGGGCCTGATTGAACCCAACAGCACGGTAAACCGTTACTGGCCCATCACGAACAATGGAATTGTTTTCTCGGCCTTTTCGACCGGCGTCATTGCAGCCACATTCAACTTCACCAATGTAGATGAGGATGCCTCCCTGGATAACACGGCGATTATTAAGTGGTACAACAATTCAACCCTGACCTGGGCTGGTACCGATCAATTCGACGAGATCGCTGAGCAAAACCCGTCCATGACGGTTACGACAAACATTGCATCCAATACTTCCTCCTTTACTTTGCTCAATCCCGGCCAGTTGCCTGTTGGACAGGTTGTGGATTTTCAAATCGGCGAAAAGATTGATCCAACTTTTGTTTACAACCGATTATCTGGAGCAAACAACTGGAATAATCTGAATACATGGATTCAGCAACGCTCGGGGGTTATCACATTGACCAACGGCAGCGGTACGATAACCGGAGTGTCAACGAATTTTCAAAGTGAGCTGACCGTGGGTGATCAGATCATGCTGATCACGGACCCTGCAACGGTATATACCATTACTTCAATTGCTGCCTTTCCAACCCAGTCGCTCACCGTTGGTCCGGGTGTGCCAGGTATTTCTACCAGTGGTGGCTATGGAAGAAAGTATATCCCCGGCATCAATTCGCCTGCCAGCGATGTCGATGCCGTAGTAATTGGAAATACCAACATTGCCGATGCGTCCACTTCGATAACACTGGACATTGACGCAAGAATCCTAACCCTCGATGTTGGCTCCACAGCCCGGACCACAGCGCAGACGCTGACCCACCAAAGCGCGGCGATGGACCTCATGGTGCTGGCCAATGCCACGGTGAACCAGCCCGGTGGCGTCGCGGTCAACGAATGGTTCATCAATGACGGAACCGCCGATGTTTCTGGTGATGTGGTCATTGGCACGGGAACCAGCAATGCTTTGACGCGGATTGCCAGAATTACAATCAATACAGGCACGCTGAATGCCGGCAACCTGAAATTCAGACCCTTCAATTCCGGTGGACGGCAGGTGCAGACTATCCTGAATTTTTCATCCACAGGAACCATCAATCTGCATGGAGCCCTTACTTTTAATGGCAACCGGGGAACCTTAAATACGGTGGCCGGGAGCACGTTCAATTTCGACCGGACCGCATCAGGCCAGACAATTGCCGTTCCTTCCTCCAGTACTACTGCGTGGGCATATGCAAATATTCATGCAAATAATACCAGCACATCGGGTGTCGCGTTCGGGTTCACCTCAACAGCTACCAGCGTAACAGGCAATGTAAGGGTACAAACTGGTTTGATGACGGTTGGTAATTTTGATATAGTCGGAGCGGCTGGAAGCACTTTTGAAGTTGCTAACGGAGCAACCTTCATGATGACCAGCACAGACGGTCCTGGTGGTGGGGGTAGTTTTGGGCAGTTTCCTTCCGGTTTTGGTGTGATTTCACTTGGACCGACGAGCACGGTTATTTACAATCAGAACCTGAACACCAATCCATGGCCTGTAGCGGCAACGACCTACGGTCATTTGGTCATCGGTCAAAACGGATCGAATAGAAATTTTGAGTTGGCCAATGCAACAACGTCCGTTGCAGGGGATCTTACCGTCGGTGATGGCAGTTCATCGTCCAGTCTGCTGGCCACTGGAACCGCAACGCTTAATGTATCAGGAAACGTTACCATAGATGCTGGTTCTGATATTGACGCATCCAATATTGCCAATTTAAATCTTGGTGGAAACTGGAGCAATGACGGGACTTTTGCATCTGGAACCAATACGGTTACCTTCAGCAATTTAGGAGCGAGCGCACTTCGCACATTGGGAGGAAGCAGCTCCGATACATTCTATAACCTGACAATAAATACCGCTGCCCCTACCGATATGGTTCAGTTGTCGAAATCGATAGACGTTTCGCAAACCCTGACCTTGACACAGGGTGGACTTGATCTCAATAGTCAAACGCTGAGTGTTAGCCGCAGTGCAACCGGTGCCATTGTCAGGACCTCAGGTTACGTAAGAAGTGAAGATATTGGTGCTCCATATGGTACGATTCGATGGTTTATTAACAACGGCACAGGATCCTTTCAATACCCTTTCGGGAAGTCATCAGCCGAATATATCCCGGTTATTTTCAATGTCACCAGTGCGGGCACGTCAGGCATCGGCAGCGGCTATGTTCCGATTTCCACTTACGCCACAGCGGCAACGAACCCGCCAGGTGAATACCCCGCAACGGTTAATAATTTGAACGGAACAACAGGCGGAGCGTCGGTCACAGACAGGTACTGGATAATTACGCTGGGATCTTCTGAATATGCCTCCACGCGCCCCACGGCCACCGTGACTTTCACTGCGGTGAACAGTGAAAAGCCGACCACCTGGACTGCTCTTGGTGAGCCACCGGCAAACCCTAACCTATTGCAGGCTCAGCGGTGGAATACGGCCAATTACTGGGATCCGGCACAAACCAGCCCGGCGCAAACCTATATCAATGATTCGCCTGCGGCAGGTACCTTTCAAGTAGGCGTTCCCAACGTTACCAGCTTTTCACAAGTATGGACCATAACAGATTCATCCGTTCCGCTGCCCATTGAGCTGCGCGAGTTCTCAGCCAGTGTGAAGCATGGCTACGTGGAGTTGCAATGGACGACGGAAACCGAAAAGGACAATGATTATTTTGTTGTACAACGAACTGCTGATGGCGAGTCGTTTGATTTGGTTGCACAAATGAAGGGGGCTGGTACATCAACCAGTCCAAGGACGTATACTACGTTTGACAATGAACCACTGGCGGGCAAACAGTACTATCGATTGAAGCAAACGGATTTTGATGGAACATTTTCTTATTCCAAATTGATTTCGGTTAACGTGCCAGAATCACTTACCTGGAAGGTCTTCCCCAATCCAACCGATGGGGCCAGCGTGAGTATATTGTTTTCAACTTTGGATGTGGGTAAGCAATTTACCTTGTTGATTCACGATGTGAGCGGAAAGGCTCTCTATTCCGGTGCAACGTCAAAAATTGAAAACCGTCAGGTACGGATTGATTTTTCCGAACGAATTCCTGCGGGGATTTACCTGCTTTCGATTGGGGTTGAACAACAGGTGAGCCGTGTTAAACTGATGGTTCGATAGCCTACTAGTAAGCCCTCACCAACCGGCCTTCCATAAAGTTTATGTACGATTTGTTGGCCACCTGCATGCCGCCCGGTGTCGGATAGTTTCCGGTGAAGTACCAATCACCGCTGTGATGGGGGATCGCTTTATGCAGCGCCTCTACAGTCTGAAACACCACTTTCAACTCAGCATTCATGTTGGCCGGCCGTACGATGTCAGCAATCTTGTCGGAAATTTCCTCGTAAGTAAATTGTTCGTACAGTTGCTTGACAAAATTCTGCGGTGGATTGTCGTGTGCGCCACGAACACACTTTTCGTACACTTCGCCCAGAAGGTAATCTTTTCCTTGATCTTTCAGCAACTGGATGACGGCGCGGAAGGCTACAAAGTCACCCATACGGCTCATGTCGATGCCATAGCAGTCTGGAAAGCGAATCTGTGGCGCTGATGAAACGACAACAATACGCTTGGGGCCAAGGCGGTCAAGAAGCTGTAATATGCTTTTCTCGAGCGTGGTTCCGCGCACGATGGAATCGTCAATAACCACCAGGGTGTCCTTATCCCGCTTGACCACCTCATAGGTGGTGTCGTAGACATGGGCAACGAGGTCGTCACGCGATTCGTCATCGGTTATGAAGGTTCTGAGTTTGGCATCCTTGATAACGATCTTTTCAATCCGGGGTCGGAAGGCGAGTATGTCCTCCATTGAATCAACAGAAGGTTTTCCTTCAATGATAACTTCCGTTTGCCGGCGAACGAGATAGTTTTCAATCTCGGCCATCATGCCGTAGAATGCCGTCTCTGCTGTATTGGGAATGTAAGAGAAGATCGTGTTCTTAAGATCAAAATTGATCGCTTTCAAAACCTGCGGAACAAGGAGCTTGCCAAGCATCTTCCGTTCGCGGTAAATATCGGGATCGTTGCCCCTGGAGAAATAAATGCGTTCGAAACTGCAGGAAGTCTTTTCACCTACGGGCAAAATTGGATGTTGTCCGTATTCACCGCTCTTGGTGATGACCAGCGCGTGGCCGGGTTTCACCTCTTCGATCTGACTGTACTCAACATTAAACGCAGTCTTGATAGCCGGTTTTTCCGATGCCACCACAACCACCTCATCGTCTGCGTAGAAGTATGCAGGCCGGATGCCGTTGGGGTCCCGAACAACGAAGGAGGAACCTGAGCCAATCATCCCGGCCATGGTGTAGCCACCGTCGAAATCCTTGCAAGCCCGTTTCAGAATCCGGGCCAGATCAATTTCGTTTTCTATGATATCAGAAATTTCCTGGTTCGAAAACTGGTCCTTGTATTTCTCAAACTGGAACTGTACCTCTTCATCAAGGAAGTGCCCAATCTTCTCCATGACGGTGACCGTATCAACCTTTTCTTTGGGATGCTGTCCGAGATTGACCAGATTGTCGAATAGCTCGTCAACGTTGGTCATGTTGAAGTTTCCGGCCATGACAAGGTTGCGGCTCCGCCAGTTATTCTGGCGAAGAAAGGGGTGTACATTCTCGATACTGTTAAAGCCATGCGTACCATAGCGCAGGTGCCCAAGCCATAGCTCTCCAGAGAAGGCCAGGTTGCGCTTCAGCCACTTTTCGTCATTGAACTTCTCCTTGCCTGCTTTCTGTGCCTTCCGGTACTTCTTGCCAATTTTTCTGAAAAGATTGGCCACCGGCTGGCTTTTCATCGAACGATACCGGCTGATGTAGCGGTAGCCGGCTTCCTGATCGATTTTGACATTGGCTATACCAGCCCCGTCCTGGCCCCGATTGTGCTGTTTTTCCATCAGGATGTACATCCTGTTCATCCCATAGGTAGGTCCATACTTGTCGATGTAGAAAGAAAGGGGCTTGCGCAACCTCACCAGGGCAATGCCGCACTCATGAAGAATGTTGTCGCTCATCTGGAATCAAAGGGCAAAGATAATTTTATTCGGCATGCCGTTCAACGGTCACAACGAACTTAATGGGACACAAGTTCAACGGGTGCCGGGGAGCCCACAGATTGCTTGTATTTTGGCAGGGTGAAATAGAATGTCGAGCCCAGGCCCGGTTTGCTTTCGAACCAAATACGACCCCCGTTCTTTTCAACAAATTCCTTACAAAGAATCAGGCCCAATCCGGTACCCTTTTCGTTGGCGGTGCCCCGGGTACTGTAACTGGATGTCTTCGTGAACAGAAACTCCTGAACTTCCGGCTGGATACCAGTGCCGTTGTCACTTACAGAAACAACAATCTCATCGTTGCGCTCGCTGGCCTCCACCCAAATACGGCCCCCGGTTTCGGTAAACTTGATTGCATTGAGAAGGAGGTTGCGAAGGACAAGGCTCAGTATGTTTGGGTCACCCACTCCCGTAAACTTTGGGTCAATGCGGTTCTCAAAATGAATGCTCTTAGGATACAAACTTCGCAAAGCCTCAAAACCTTCCTCCGCGATGGATGAGAGTTGTACGGGTATATGCTGAACGTTGAGTTTATCCATCTGGAGCAACGTCCAGTCAAGAAGATTGTTGATCAACGTTTTCGTGTGATTAAATTGAATGCGAAGAGCCTGAGTCAACGAGGCAAATTCCTCAGCAGTAAGCCGTTGCTTGTTGAGTAAGTCCAGCGTACCACCCAGGGCGGTCATGGGCGAGCGAAGGTCATGTGAAATAATTGAAAAGAACTTGTCCTTAACCTGGTTTAGCTGCTCGAGTTCGATACTCCGCTTCTTGATTTCTTCCTGATGGTCCATCAGCAGACGGTTGATACGTTTGCGACGCTGGCTGCTCCGGTACACAGAGTACAAGAGGATAATGGAGAGAACAGCCACAACAACAAGGATATTCTGAATAAGCTCCTGCCTGCGGATCTCTGAAGTCTGTTGCTGGTGGAGTTGGCTAAGTGCTTCAATTTCGAGATCCTTGGTCATTGTCTGAAAACGGATCTGATCCTTGAATACTTTTTCCATTGTCGACTTACTAAAAATGCTGTCACGCAGTGCGTCATGCTGTTGGTGAAAGCTCAGTGACCGTTCATAGTCTTTTGTGGCTTCATACAACAACGCCAGTGCTTTGAAGTTGGAAAGAGCAAGATTCCTGGCGTTGAGTTGGCGTGCAATGCTGAGGCTGTTCTGAAACCGACTCAATGCTTCCGTATAATTTCCGAGCCTGGTCAAAACCTGTCCTGTACCCAGGTCACATTCCGCAAGGGCAAATCGATTGTTGATGACCGCCTGCCCGATTCGCACTGAATCGAAGTAGCTCAGCGACTTGGCGTAGTTCCCCATGTTGAGGTAAAGCTTGGCCAGGTGAAGTTGAGTTCGCGGAATCAGATAGCGGATCTTCAGTTTACGACTCAGACCATTGGCAGTAAGAAGGTTCCCTTCAGCCATTCTAAAGTCGCCCTTTTTGCGATGCAATTCTCCAAGTTCATCCTGGGTATAAGCCTTTCCCTGGGTATCATGGATGGCTTCACTGATTTTTGCCGATGCGATGAGGTGTTGATAGGCGAGGTCAAACTGGCCGAGTTCGGCGAATACAGTACCCATGTTGTGCAGTGCCACAAGCATGGTAAGTGAGTCTCGTGCCGTAGGTTGCCTGGCGTAATGCTTGGCAATCCAGAATCCCTGAACGAAGTACGAGTAGGCATCATCATATTCGCCAAGGTCGCGATAATCTGAACCCACGTCGATAAATGCTTTGGCCAGATTCGCGCTGTCTTTGTCCAAGGCAAACAGTTGAGCGCATAGAAGGTCGTATTTCAACGCTTCAGCATAGTCGCCCTCCATGGTCTCCAGAAAGGCGAGTCGCAGGTACAACTTCCCTTTGGCCCAGCCACCAAGTTCATCCGCCAGCTTGCCGGCTTCGTTCGCAAAGGCTTTACACTTTTCGTAGTCGGTATACTCTGCGGAATCTGAGAGTTGAAGGAGCAGGAGGAAACGGACGGAGTCACTCAGCTCTTCGCGGAGCTGCCTGGTGAGCCGCTCCGTAGGATCTTGTGCCAGAGCAGGCATCACCGAGAGGATCAGCAAAAGCAGGAAAAGTTTAAAGCGCACCATAGAATCGGATCAGTCACAGAGCAAATTCTTCTCTACCCCGATTGGATATTCTCAACTGTCAAAGATGACGCATTAATTTCTATTAAATTATTCAAAAACCGGAAAAACCCTACATTGGCGGGGCAGCTAAGTTAGCCCCAAAGCGGAATCCGGGAGCGCTGAGATGGGCGCGTCGCCGTCAGCTGCTAAACCTGATTTTTGTATTATTGTGCAAAATAACAACCCGAATTATGCCCTACAATCTGCTTCGCGGCAAACGCGGAATCATCTTTGGCGCACTGGACGAGAATTCCATCGCCTGGAAAACAGCGCTGAAGGTCAAGGAAGAAGGAGGATCGTTCACCCTCACCAACGCGCCCATCGCCATGCGCATGGGGAAAATCAAGGAGCTGGGTTCCCAGTGCAACGCGGAAATTATCCCGGCTGATGCCACTTTGGAGGAAGACCTCAACACGCTGTTTGTCCGCTCGCAGGAAATTCTGGGAGGCAAGCTTGATTTCGTTCTCCATTCAATCGGCATGAGCCCCAACGTTCGCAAGGATCGGTCCTACGGCGACCTGAACTACGACTGGTTTATGAAGACATTGGATATTTCTGGTGTCTCCTTTCATAAAGTCTTGCAAACCGCTGAAAAGACCGATGCCATGAATGAGTGGGGATCGATCCTGGCGTTGACCTACATCGCAGCGCAGCGTTCTTATCCCGACTATTCTGATATGGCCCAGGCCAAGTCAGTACTCGAATCCATCGCCCGAAGCTATGGCCACCGTTTCGCCAAGTTGAAAAAGGTACGCGTTAATACAATTTCACAATCTCCCACTCAGACCACGGCAGGCGCCGGTATCAGTGGGTTCGATATCTTTTTCGACTTTGCCAAAATGATGTCGCCGCTGGGCAATGCCAGTGCTGAAGATTGCGCCAACTACATCACACTGATGTTTTCAGACTATAGCCGGATGGTCACCATGCAAAATCTTATGCATGATGGAGGATTTTCCGCCACGGGCATCACCGATGAATTGGTTGAGCGCCTTAAGAAATGATGCGTTAATCGCATGATTTCCTTTCCTGGTTGCAAAATCAACCTCGGCCTTCACGTCCTGCGTCGGCGGCAAGACGGCTTTCACGACATTGAAACCTGTTTTTTCCCGGTACCGTGGACAGACATTCTCGAGTTGTTGCCATCTGACAATCAGTCCTTTCAATACACTGGCCTTTCGATTCCCGGCGATGCCAACGACAACTTGTGCATCAAGGCGTATCTCCTGCTTCAAAAAGATTTTGCGTTGCCACCAGTGCAAGGCCATCTTCACAAGCTGGTACCCATCGGTGCCGGATTGGGCGGTGGCTCCGCTGATGCTGCCCACACACTGCGCATCCTAAGCAAACTGTTCAACCTAGGGCCGTCACGCGAACAACTGAACAACTATGCGCAATCATTGGGCAGCGACTGTGCTTTCTTTCTGCTCGATCAACCGGCCATAGGCACCGGCAGGGGAGAGGTGCTAGAGCCAATTGAATTGTCGTTAAGAGGTTTTTACCTGGTTATCGCCGCACCCAATGTCCATATCGGAACGGCACAGGCTTATGGTGGCGTAACACCTCGTCTTCCTGAACGAAGTGTGCGTTCCTTAGTTGAAAGACCTGTATCGGATTGGAGAAATTCCCTGACTAATGATTTTGAAGCATCGATCTTCCGCCAATACCCGGAGGTTGCACAGCTCAAACAACAGATGTATAACGCCGGCGCGATCTATGCCAGCATGAGCGGTTCGGGCTCATCGGTGTTTGGCTTGTTTGACAAGGAGGTTAGCCGAACTGATCATTTTTCTGAATTGCCAGGATGGTCAGGTTGGCTGTAGCCTTTTCCTGACAAGGGGATATACGACGACAGCGCAGATAATCATAGATGTACCAAAATAGAAATTGGGACTCATCTTTTCACTTTCACCAAAGATCGCCAACGCCATCAGGATGCCGTAAACAGGTTCAAGATTCAGCGTCAACTGGAAAAGGAACACGCTGATTCGCTGGAAGAGCTCAACGGCTGCGGAGTAGGCATAAACCGTGCATAGCCAGGCCAAGATCAGGATCCAGATCCAATCCATCGGCGACGGAGTGAGTTGGAGTTCGTTACCCACTGCCCACTGCTCACGGTAAAATGGAAAAAACAATATCACAGCGACCATTGCGCCGATCATTTCATAAAAGGTTATTGTATAAGGATTAATCCGCGTAACCAATCGCGCATTGATGATCGTGAAGATTGCGCATGTTAGACCGGAGAGGATGCCTATCCATAAACCCAGGGAGTAGCCGAAGTCTGAGGAAAAGATGATCAGCAAACCAACCAGGACGAACAGGCCGAGGATGACTTCGAAGAGTTTGATTGGCTTGCGGTTCATCAACGGCTCGAGGAGTGCCGTCCAGAAGCTGGCCGTTGCAAAGCCTACGAGACTTACCGATACATTGGCTATTCGCCCGGAGACAAAAAAAGTAAGCCAGTGAATGCCGACGATGGTCCCGGTCAGCACAAGCACGAAAAGATCTGATGAAGTGACGCGGACCAATCGGCGGGAGAGCATCAGGAAGATGCCCATCCCTGCTGCGGCCATCAGGGTACGATAGAATACCATTTCCACGGCCGGAATGGATATAAGTTTTCCGAGGATGCCCGTAAAGCCGAAAAGGATAACAATGAAGTGGAGCCGGAAGAAGTCTGACGTTGAAGGCTTCATCGCGGCGTGTATCGGTAGAGTACCAGGGAAACAACGGTGAATATGAGATTGGGAATCCAGGCGGCGATGATCGGATAAAGCCCACCGGTTTCTGCAAATCTGCGTGTCAGCAAAAAGAAAAGGATAAATATGAACGCCAGTATGAAGCCTAGCGCAATCTGAAGGCCGGTACCACCCCGGCTCTTGCGTGAAGAAACGGTCACGCCCATAAAAACGAGAATGAATGTGGTAAATGGTGCGGCCACACGAATGTAATTCTCCACCTCATACATCTGGACCCCGGAAGCGCCTCTGAATTTTAGCTTGTTGATATGCTCTTGCAGTTCCGGTGTTGTCATGCCCTCGTAGCTACGTTCCTGGGCCTCGAAATCCTTGGGAGAAATGGCCAGGGCAGTATCCAGTTCCGGCCCGAAGGTCAGGAATGACTTTGGATCGGCTTTAACCGAATCGGCAAAAACCGCGTTGACCTGCCTGACCTTCCAGAATTTCAGCGTCCATGTGTGCTTGGCGGTATCCCATACGATGTTGTCCGCCGTTAACTTTTCTATCAGCACATTGTCTTCGAATCGTTCCAGGCTGAACTGGTACCCGACGTTGGTTACATTGTTATAATTCTGGATAAACAGATAAATCTGAGGTGCGACCTGCAAGTGAATGTTGCGAGCATCGAAAAAGTATCTGTTGTTGAAATGTTGAAGTTCGAAGGCCAGCCTTGATTTCGTGGCCCTTGGAATCACCCAGCCATTGAGGACAAAACTGATGGAAGCAACGACGAGCGCGGCGATGAAATAGGGAATAAGCAGTCTCCGGAAACTGACACCTCCGCTGAGGATGGCAATTATTTCGGTATGACTCGCCAGCCGCGAAGTCACGTAAATGATGGCGATAAAAATTGTGATCGGCGTAATGAGTCCGGCCACCCACGGGAGGAAATCAACATAATAGCCGAGAATGGACAACGAATCAAGATTGCTCTTGGCGAACTTGTCCATCTTCTCCGTGATGTCAATCACAGTAATGATGGCCATCAGAATAAGGACCACGAAGAAAAACGTGGAAAGAACTTTCTGCAGGATGTATCGGTCAAGAATTTTCATTGCTCTAGAGGCGGCTAGAAACGGTTTTTATCATCTGTGACTTCCATGTGGCGAACGTGCCCTCCTCAATTTTCTTACGCGCTTCACGAACCAGCCACATATAAAAGGTCAGATTGTGAATAGAAGCAATTTGCGAGCCTAAAATCTCCTTGCTGATAATCAGATGCCTGAGATACGCTTTGCTGTGAAGGGTGCTTACATAACCGCCCAGATTCGGGTCGATCGGGCTCAGGTCATCTTTCCATTTTTCGTTGCGGATATTGATGATCCCCTGGGTGGTGAACAGCATTCCGTTGCGAGCATTCCTGGTGGGCATCACGCAATCAAACATGTCGATCCCCAGGGCAATGGACTCGAGGATGTTTTCGGGTGTGCCGACGCCCATCAGGTATCGGGGCTTGTCGGCAGGAAGGATGGAACAGACCAGGTCGGTCATGGAATACATATCCTCAGCTGGTTCGCCGACCGAAAGCCCGCCGATGGCATTGCCGGGCAGATCCTGGGCAGCGACGTATTCCGCTGACTCCTTTCGCAGGTCGGGGTACGTACTACCCTGCACGATGGGGAACAACACTTGTTCATATCCGTACTTCGGTGGTGTCTCGTTTACCCGCGCAATGCATCGACTCAGCCAGTCATGCGTGATCTTCATCGACTTCTTCGCGTAGTCGTATTCGCAAGGATACGGCGTACATTCGTCAAACGCCATGATGATGTCGGCGCCAATGATCCGCTGAATATCCATGACTGATTCGGGACTGAAAAAGTGACTTGAACCGTCAATGTGAGATTTGAATTTGACACCTTCTTTGGAAATCTTCCGGTTTGCTGAAAGTGAGTAAACCTGATACCCTCCGCTGTCGGTGAGTATAGGGCGGTGCCAACCAATAAGTTTGTGTAAACCCCCGGCCAAGGCAATCAGATCAAGTCCTGGACGCAGGTAAAGGTGATACGTGTTGCCCAAGATGATGCTAGCGTCGATGTCCTGTTCCAGTTCGCGCTGGTGGACGGCTTTCACCGAACCGGCTGTTCCGACAGGCATGAATATGGGCGTTGGAATAACTCCATGATCTGTCGTAAGGACCCCTGCCCGGGCATTTGAGTTTGGGTCTTTCGCGGTCAACTGGAATTTCATGCCCACAAATATAGACTTCTGCAGATCAAAGAATTGATCGTTGGAGGGACTGCCACGGTTCAGATTTTTTCTGAATATCCTTTTGACTTGCCTAATTCATCTATCTTTGAGGTCCTTTATCCTTCTGCGTTGTTCACAGTCATCATCATTGCGTGGATCATCCTTGGCATCCAGTTTATTTACCTCATCCGGTTCATCGTGGCTTTGTGGAAGAGTGCCCCTTTGACAGCGCAAACTACACCTGCGATATCGGTGATCGTCTGTGCGCACGACGAAGAGCAGAATCTGAGGGAACTGGTTCCCCTTTTGTTGCTTCAGGACTATCCGGAGTTTGAAGTCATTATTGTTGACGATCGATCCAACGATCACACCTATGATTATCTCCTTCAGGCCACCAGCGAGCATCCAAGGTTGAAAATGGTGAGGGTAACCTTTCTTCCAGGACATATCACCGGAAAGAAGTACGCGCTCACGCTGGGCGTCAAAGCGGCAGCGCACGACTGGGTTCTCCTCACGGATGCCGACTGCCGGCCTGCAGGAAGCCAATGGATCCGTTCGATGGCAGCGTCAATGACTTCGGATAAGCAAATTGTCATAGGGTATTCACCGTACTTGCCAAAGCCAGGCTGGCTCAACAGCTTCATCCGGTTTGAATCGCTCATCACCGCAATTCAATTCATGGGTTCAGCGATGATGAACAGACCTTACATGGGAACGGGCCGCAACCTGGCGTATCGAAAGGCGCTGTTTCTGGACAGCAAGGGCTTCAACAAGCACCTCCTGGTCATGGGGGGTGATGATGATTTGTTTGTGAATCAACAGGCTACCCGTAGCAATACCGCGGTGAGTGTGGGCGCCGCTAGCCTTGTCCGGTCAATTCCAAAAAGCAGCTGGCGGAGCTTTCTGCATCAGAAACTCCGGCATTTGTCGGTAGGCAAGCACTATCGTTTTCGTGACAAATTTCAATTGGGGTTGTTTGCGTCAACATGGATACTGAGCTGGGCGATTGTTCCGCTGATGGTTCAGCCTCAGGTCACTACTACTTTTCTTTGGGCCGGGTTCCTGTTTCGCGAAATACTCCTCATGGTTCTGGTGCACCGTGCATCCCGGACGATGGGGGACGCCTTTGAGACATGGAAAACACCGCTTTTAGATTTTAATTATGCCATTTACTATCTTGGAACGGGCCTTGTGGCAATGGTATCCAAACGAATTCGATGGAAGATTTAGAAAACCGGTTCTCTTCCAAAGCACTGGAGGATTTTGAGTTGATAGACCGGGCGGTTGGCGGCGACGACAAGGCCTTTGCAAAATTATTGCAGCGCTACAAACGCCCTGTGTACCACATGATACTGAAGATGGTCCGCAACGTTGACGACGCCGAAGACCTGATGATTGAGTCGTTCGCGAAAGCCTTTCGCAGCCTTCATCGTTTCAAGAAAGATTTCACGTTCAGCACCTGGCTGTTTCGCATTGCCACCAACAATACCATTGACTACATCCGCAAAAAGAAGATCAATACGCTGAGCATCGAGAGCACCTACACCGATAGCGATGGTCAGTCGGTTTCGATCGATGTTCCTGACCGGAATCCTGATCCCCAGGAAGAGACAATCAAATTGCAGAAGGAGGAATTGATGCAGGTGTTTGTAGGTATGTTGCCCGCCAAATACCAGAAGCTTGTCCGGCTGCGCTACTTCAATGAACTATCGTACGAAGAGATTGCCGCCGAACTCGACGCGCCGTTGGGAACGGTCAAAGCCCAATTGCACCGGGCTCGTGAGCTGATGTACGACATGGTGAAGAACAAGAAGGATCATATTTAGTTTACTTCGGCTTGTCAAGTCTGGGAATGCTGTCCCACGCCTCCACTTCAATATTCGGCATTGGTTGTTTGATATTGGATATTTTTGGAGCCTCGTGGATGAACGATTTTCCCTCACTTGGCGGGATGTTGTTGACTTTCAGTCACCCCAAAAACTTCCAATATCAAACACTGAATATCCAATATCCAACGCGTCCACTTCGATATTCGACATTGGTTATTTGATATTGATATTTTTGGAGCCTCGTGGATGAACGATCTTCCTCAATAGGTGTGAAGTTGTCGACTTTCAGTAACCCCAAAAACTTCCAATATCAAACACTGAATATCCAATATCCAACGCCATACGATTTGGTAAACTGCTTTGTTTACTTCGCCTGGTCAAGCCAGTGAATAATATTTAATAATAGCTGCGGGTTCTGTTTGGCATCGGGGGCATTCATGCCCATGCGCACGGTATTTCTTTGCACCTGGGCGGAGAACATAGCGGCTTCACCAAACACAACCAACCGTCCCAATCCAAATTCCATGGAGGCACCCTGGGCCAATCCTGCGGCCGGAATCATGGGAGTTTCCTTGGTGAATTCCCAGGCAACACTGGGGAGTAATAATTTGAATCTCTCATCCAATACAACTATAGGTACCGCCGCTGACGGAATTCCAAAGGCTTGTCCCGTGAAGGTGCGTACAGACGTGATGATTTCTTCGGGTCTCGTTCCGCGTGTAGCAGGGCCATCATGAAGGCCGTGGCCTGGCGTGAAAATATCGGGAATGAGCAGCGCGCTGCCAACCGTGAAGTCGGTGGTGTTGACGCGCATGGCAAAGCCATTGTAAAACGTGAAACCGAATGCCGAGGCCAGCTTCTCAGCAGACCCTGGAAAAGGCATGTGGTCGGCGATAAGGAAGAGTGAACCACCTTCCTGCACCCAAGCTAATAAGTGCTTGATTTCCTCGTCTGTAAATGCAGAAGGTGTTGGCAGTGACCACTCTTCTACGTTGACCCCATTGAGTGCATTGGCAATAACGAGGATTCGGGCCGTTCTCAAAACTTCGGGCGAGAAGGCGGAGCGATTTCCCTCAACCACATACCCGTCCTGACGAAGAAAATCAGAAAATGGGCGAAAACGGCCGGTGGTCGTGTGATAATTATGGTGTGCTTCGTCAAGGAGAATCAAAGGACCCTTGCCATACGCGTATCTGGGCTGCAGGATGTCAAACCGGAACAAGGAGTCGGCCTCTTGCTGCGCGGAGGCTGATGTTACAGAGAATGCAAGCAGCAATAATATTTTCCGCATAGAAAGTCAGCGTTTTTCCTCGATGACCAGTTGTGTTTCTCCCCGGACAGGAGCCCCTTTGGCCGTAACCCCTTCCACCACCACACGATAGAGTCCCGCCAGATCTGAAGCGAAGAAGGAAACAGAGGTCTTCCCGGTATTTGCGTCAACCTCCACATCAGGATTCCAATAGATCGTGGAACGATAATCGGCCTGCGTGCCATCGGTAGAGCTGTTTTCGTAATCAGGAGCAAGGAATTTTCGCGTCTTGGTGAACCCGGGTAGCTTGATAATCTGAAAATTCGGATCGGTCCTGTCGACTCCATGGCCTTCCTTCGTATAGACAGCTATGACACCGTAGTTTCCCTGAGAACCGTAAAGTGAGTTCAGCCTTGCGGTAAACTCGATGGACTCGATGATGTTAAAGTCGATGTTTTGCAGAACAGCCCCGGCATCACCAAACATGGGCACATCGTTGACAGTGACGAGCGGGTTGTTAGGAGCGGTGATCGACGTGCCGGTAGCCCTGGAGAAGTAAACAACACCCTGACCGGGGTTAACGACCAGCCCGGGTACTTTTCCCACCAGCGCATAAAGCAAGTTTCCTGTGCCAACATTCAGGTTTTTTGAAGTCAGGACATGGTCGGCGCGGCCATAGGGGCGTTTCTTGATGCGCTCGAATTCTTCCTTCTCGTCGCGGCGGCCTGTTATCTCAACAGATTCCAGCATCGTTGTTCCCTTTGGCACTTCGTACTCGGAAAAGATGCGCTGAGCCGTACCAACTTTTACAATCTTCAATTCAGGCTCTGAACTCACGCTGAGTGGCGGTACTTCCCGCGGCAGAATATTTACTGTTCCATACGGCCGCCCTTTTGCTTTGCTCGACTTGTATGAAAACTGCGCACTATCGGTAAACTGTAGGCCGGTCTGCCAGAACTTGCCATCGTCTTCCGTCTCCGCTGTCAGGACATCACCGGTTTTCCATTGTATGAAACTCAGTTGAGTTTTTTCACCAACTCCCTTGTTGTTGAGAAATTGACCGTAGAAACTAACGCCACGCTCAATGCGGTACACAAGTTCATTGATTCTGGCAATCTCACCCGGTGCAATGGGGTAGTGGGTTCTGATAGTGGTTGGCTCCGGTATGGCAATCACCTGAGCAGCATCAGTGACCGAGATAGAAAGATTGGCCGCTCCGCGAAGACTGTCAGGCAAAACCAAGTCAAGGGTGATCTTGTCTCTGGTGCCAAAACTTTTCTTACCTGGAACGATGAGCAGGGATTGAGGCGCCGCTGGTTCCTGCCGAAGTGAAGGATCAATTTTGTCGGTGATGGCCAGAATATACAGGGGCTTGGTGAAAAGTCCTTCATCGCCAAAGTTCCGTCTCAGGTTGGTGTATCCTCTCAGATAGTAGGTTCCCTCCGACAAAGAGTCAGGAATGATAAAGTCTCCATGACTGGTTCCATGCTCGATGCGATACATGCGCTCAAACACGACCTGCTGCTGCGGTCCGATGAGGTCGACATACAATACGTCACTCAAGGAGTCGCGCCAGACAGGGTGATAATAGTTGACATAAGCCTTGAACCAAAGCGGCTCTCCCGGATAGTAATACGGTTTGTCGGTTTGAACATAGACCTTCTCATAGAAGTACTTCAAAGCTTCGGCGAAAGTTGACTCGATGTCATCGGCAATGGGCCGGTAATCCAGCGGCAGTTGGTGTGCCAGGCCGGGCTTGTTCAAAGCGCCTTCTGCCTGAAGCAGACGGGGATTGATCATGACGCCACGTTCGTTGACATCGATCGGATCAGTTGCGGTTACGGTAGATGGGTCACCTTCCGAATACCTTACGGTGATAGGTCCGTCAAGGGTGATCCGGTAGTACCCAGGTGTTGACGCGGCAGCGATGAGACGCTGGGGTTCAATCGGTCCATTAACATCATTCATGACAAAGCCCTCCTCCGGGGTTTTTCCGGCAACCATCGCCATGAGCCAGTGACGGAGGGAGCCCCTGTACAGGGTCATCCTTGTGCGTTCGAAGGCGATATTTTGGTTGACGTTGGAGCCCTGGTACTCCTGATAGCAATAGGCAGCTTCTGAGGCGCCAAGAAACGCCTGTGGTGAGAAATATCCTGTGATGCGGTATCCTGCGTTGGGATATTCTACGACGACCGGGCCTGAAAGTACGCGGAATTTTCCTTCCTGGACTTCCACACTGGGTTTTGACTCAGTGTTGAACATCATCAGTCCATCATCACCCAGTATGGCTTTGGCAAACGCGTCGTTGCTTTGCTCAGTGCTCTTTCCCTTCGCCTTCTTCTCGATGTCGCGGAATTGAAGGTTCAGGGTGTATGTGCGCCCCTCTTGAACCCGCATCGGGGCACGGTAAAGGACAAACCCTTTCTTGTAGGCAACTATTTCATGCAATCCAGGTGGGACTTCGGATAGTGTGAAGAGCCCGAATTCATCCGTTTGCGCGCGGATGGTGGTGCGGTTGATGAATATTTCTGTTCCCGCTGCTGGCTCACCCTTAAAATCCAGCATCATGCCGGAAATCTGCGCTTGTAGCCACAGCGGTGTGGCAATCAATAGGCACAAACTTGCATACAACTTGCAATTGAAACAAAGACGCATGCCTTGGACCGGGTTACTGAATGAACTCCGATTTCAATTCGCGCTCAACCACTTTTCCATCAACCAGGTCTACAAAATATGATCGGCTGGTAGCTGTTGAAGATACAGTGTTAATCAGTTTCTCATCTTCAAAATAAACGCCTGACTTGTTATCGCATGCATAGCCGGGCGAGAGTTCTTTTTTGAGTATCATGCTGTGGTAGAGCGGGCGACGTTGTTGTTCGGCATCGTAGTGCGGGCAATGGGAATGCTTGATCCAGCCCAGGCATTCCACCTTGCTCAGCGCTTTGGGGCGTGAGTCCGTCGTGCCCGCCTCAAACCAGCAAAGAGACCCTGCGCTGGCGCCACACATCAGGATGCCGGCATCATAAGCTTTTCGCAAGGTAAGGTCGATGCCCTGACTTTTCCAGATGGCCATCATGTTTAGGGTATTTCCGCCGCCGACAAACACAGCATCCATCCTCATCAATTTCTCTTCGAAAGATTCCTTGGTACTGTAGGAGTCGATAAAGACTTTCATTACATGCGGCTGCAAAGGCAGGCCTTCGACAAGGTTGTACCAACCTGCGATACTGACGACGCTGTCGCCTGTGGCGGTCGGCAAGAAGCAGACCTTCGGGTTTTGCTTTTTGGTAAGACGGATGATATAATTCAAAATTACTTTGTCGGAGCCACCGCCAAAAGCGAAGAGTTTGCGGGTGCTTTGTATGGGAGATGAAGTAACTCCGACATCACCCGCCTCAAGGGGCAGATCTTCTTTTGCCATCACAGCGGCGGGCAAACCCAAGCCCACGGCCGATGTCGATACAGATTGAATAAAGGTTCTTCTTTTCATGAGGATATCGAATTTACAGAATACGAAAGTTAACTCGTTATGTTTGGAATACCTGACTATTGATGAGTTAAAAAAGGTTAATGGCTACCTACTTTCCTATTTCTATCATTCCGCCGGCCGAATGCCGAACCGATAAACAAGTACCCCTGGAGCCAGGTACCCAAAATGCTTTGTTTTCTCCCCGTCAAATTTTAAGATTTGCTCTATGCCTCCCATAGACGTATCCGCTGTAACCAAGTATTTCAATGACCTGACCGTCGAACAGCAAGATCAATTTGGCAAGCTGCTGCCGCTTTACAGGGAGTGGAATGAAAAAATCAATGTCATTAGCCGAAAAGATATTGACAATCTCTATGTCAATCATGTCCTGCATTCACTGGCCATCGCCAAGGTGATCAAATTTCTTCCAGGTGCTGAAATTCTCGACGTGGGAACTGGCGGTGGGTTCCCGGGCATTCCGTTGGCCATCTATTTTCCCGATACAAATTTTCATCTGGTCGACTCGATTGGAAAGAAGATTACCGTCGTCGTGGAGATCAGCAAGGCTTTGGGTTTGAAGAACGTCACTGCACAGCAGATTCGTGCCGAGCAGATCAACCACAAGTATGACTTCATTGTCAGCCGCGCTGTGACCCGGATGAAGGAGTTCTATGGCTGGGTAAACAACAAGGTCAAGCGTGATTCTCGCCACGATCTCGATAATGGAATCCTGTATCTCAAAGGCGGCGACCTCGACGAGGAGATGAACGAGTTGAAGCGGCCCTACAGCACCTATGATCTTACGAATTATTTCGAGGAAGAATTCTTCCTAACCAAGAAGGTGGTTTATCTGCCAATCTAGACTTCGGATTTTATCCGGTTCGGGAATTTTGCGCATGCTGTTCAATCATTTCGAGCATCGTCAATCTTACGCTTTCGCGGAGTGCGGGCAAGTCGCCGGGCTTCAGTCCATGGGTGGTGATCTCCGGGCGAATGATGATGGTTATTGTGCCTGATTGAATGAACATTCTTCGCGGAGGCATGAGCTTGCCAGCATTGAGAATCACCATAGGCAGGATGGGTTGCTGCGTCTCGATAGCAATGCGAAATGCGCCGTCGTAAAAGGGTTGCAGGGGCTGATCGGAGCGGTTTTGTGTTCCTTCCGGAAAAATCAGAACAGAGATCCCGCGGCGAAGGACATCTTTCAGGTGCTCCATACTTTTCCTTCTGCTCTCGTTGCTTGATCGATCCACAATTACAGAGGCATGCCGGATGATCCATCCAAGTACTGGAATTTTCAAAAGTTCTTTCTTGGCCAGCGGACGAATCTGCCGCGGCACGGTGAGACACACGCCGGGGATATCGAGGTAGGAGGTATGATTGCTGAGAAATATGTATGACTTTCCCGGACGAATGTTCTCACGACCCTTGATTTTGTAATGAATCTGGTTCAGGAGGCTAAATGTGCGCGACCAAAGTTTGAGAAACCAATAACTGATGTTTCCGAACCTGTCGCCAAGGAAGAATGGGATGAGAATCCCCGGGAGGTACAGGATCATGAAGACGGTGAAAACAAAGAGCACCCAGGCGATGTATAACTTGCGGGCGAAAGTCCGTAGCAGGTTCAAGGCTAGTTAACGGTTTACCCGCGCAAATAACAAAAGAAAACCGGTTTATCGCGCGTACTTCCAATTCCTGATTTTACCCTGCGCAAGCCATTCGATGGAAGTGGCCACTCGCTTCAGTCGGGTTGGTTCCGTTTTGGCTTCGGTAATCCACTCCACATACTCCTTTTGCTGCGAATAGGAAAAACGGTCAAAGGTGGCTTTGGCCTTTGGATGCTTGCTTAATTCTTTTTTAAAGTACACGGGCACAATGAGCGGTTGCTTTGCACTTTTTTTGGGCTTGATGATCTTTATCCCATCTTCGTTTAGTCGGCACGCCTCCTTAATATAGCGAAGCATTTTTTTGTCTGGAAGCAGGTCCTTCAGGCTCGTAACCCTGCCGAGGTGTCCCATGGCTGTTTCACCCACCGGTAGGAGTTTGTCTTCAAAGTCTTTCATCAAGGCTGCTTTCCAGAAAGTAAAAGCACAATGCTGCTTGAACGAAGCCATGCTGCAAACCATTCCGCAATACTCGAAATTCGGGAAGCCCCATTTAATCGTTTCCTGAATGTCGGGACAGGCCTGGTGAATTAGTTTTCGCAAATGGGAAAGGATGGGCTTGGCAAAGTCCGCTGACTTTGCGATGTAGGCATCTACTCGCTTGTCGATCTTACCCACGAAGTCCTAAGCAACAAATTTGGTAACACCCGGCACAGCACACGCATACAACCCATTGGCATCCGGCTTTGACGGCATATCCGCATCCCAGCTGTAACGCGAAGGCTGCAAGGACATACCGGAATTGAGCGCTTTGTCGAATTCGACCACTTGCCCGGAATACGTGGCCATTCGACCCAGAATGGCAGTCATGGTGCTCCTTGCGCCGTTCTCCGCATCCGAAAATTTGAATTCGCCTTTGGCAATGGCTGCAAAAAGTTCATCATGCTCAGCCTGGTACGGCTCATTTTCCCTGGAGCGGTCAAACTGGTGAATGGTATTGCCTTTCAGGTCAGTGATGCGTCCGGCACCACAGGCAATGGATCCCTTTGTTCCAACAATAAGTTCATCGACTTTGCTCAGGGTTCCCTTGATGTGGCGGCACTGGCTGTTCATGATGCTGCCATCGGCATACTGAAACTCCACGTAATGGTGATCGAAGATCTCGCCAAAGTCTTTGCCTTTGCGCACTTCGCGTCCACCCATACCCTGGGCCTTTACCGGATAGGCATCCTTGAACCAGTTGATCACGTCGATGTTGTGAATGTGTTGCTCGACGATATGGTCTCCACACAGCCAGTTGAAGTAGTACCAGTTTCGCATTTGGTATTCCATCTCTGTTTGCCCGGACTGGCGGGGTTTTACCCACACGCCATCGTTGTTCCACCAGGCTTGAGCGGAGACGATGTCACCGATCATGCCGTCCTTGTACTTGGCAAACAATTCCCGGTAGGACGTTTGGTAATGCCGTTGCAACCCGACAACGATGTTTAATTTCTTCTGCCTGGCAACCTGTGCTGCATCAAGTACTCGCTTGATGCCAGCAGGATCTGTGGCCATCGGCTTCTCAACAAACGCGTGCTTTCCTTGCTTCACCACTTCCTCAAAGTGCAATGGCCGGAAGCCGGGAGGGGTAGTGAGAATAATTACGTCGGCAAGGGGGATGGCTTTGAGGTAGGCATCGAAGCCAACGAATTTGTGCTCTGCCTTAACATCAACGCGCTTCTTTACGTTACCGGAAACTCCTGCGATGTCCATGAGGTCGTCGGCCATCAGGCTGTTGTAGCATTCGTCGATACGATCTTTGAAGGCATCGGCCATAGCGACAAGTTTGACATTCTGCTTGGTTAGCAATGCCTGCAGGGCGGCACCGGTACCGCGTCCACCACATCCTACCAGGGCGACTTTGATTGCGTCATCGGCAGAGGAGTTGAAGAATGAGGCTTCTGAAACCATGGGTGCGGCGAGCAACGATCCTGCGGCGAATGTGGATTGCTTGATGAAGGTGCGACGGTCAGTGGTTGATTTTTTCATGGAGTTACGGTTTGCGTAGAGAGAGTGAAGTTAAGTTTCTTTTTTGACACCAGGGAATCATTCTATGTGATGAGCTATTTCAGGTACTGGCGGTAGAACTGCTCAATTTCATCCGGCTTTGGTTGTTTGGCGGGCCTCACCACGCGAAATCCCATGAACATTCCATCGGTCATCCACCAACGGCTCTTCGGAATCTGGGGATCGCGCTGGTTCCATTTCGGGTCGGAAGGTATGCGATTGCTGCATCGAAGCTGGTTTGTCTGATCCATGAATGAACCGCCTCGTGCAACGCGGGGATATCGGGGTCCCGGCGGACTAACCGGATTTGCTTTTGGAATGGTCGCATAGTACTGCGGATCGTATTGATCCAGTGTCCACTCACTCAGGTTGCCGAGCATATCGAATAGGCCCCAGGCATTCGGCTTTTTCCCCATCACCAGTTGAAATTTCCCTTCACTATTGCCGGCAAACCACGCCACATCGCCTAGGGAAGCCGCATCAACCGCTTTTTCATTGGATTTGCAGGCATATTCCCACTCCGCTTCGGTTGGCAATCGGAAGAACAAACCTGTCTTTGCGTATAGCCACCGACAGTACATGATAGCTGCCTGCTGACTCATGCTGTTGGCCGGGTGATTGGGTTCGCGCCCCATGCCCCAGGTAAGATCGATGTACTGAGGAGTAGCCCGCGTGATGCCGTCCATATTTTTGACCTGGGGTATCGATTGATCCTTGAAGTAGGCATCCCATTCACCAAAAGTGACTTCGTGGTTGCACATCCAAAATGCCTCGAGTTCAACTTCGGCAACCGGAGCCTCGTCGCTGTCGGCCAAAATGCTCTTGCTGCCAATGGTAAACTTGCCCGATGGGATTCCAACCATGGTAAACACCCGGTCGGTACCGGGTATTTTCTGAACATAGGTCTTCGGTGTTTGTGCCCTGACACCAAGATTGAAGAATAATACAAGCAGTATAGCCCACGCGCCAACCGTCTTATTGTCCATGTCCTTTCCCCGTTAATATTATCATACGCATCGTTCTATAAAAGTAGCGGACAAAAGTGTACTTTTCATGATTAAGTTTTCACTGTGCCAAAGCGGTTAGCTCAATTAATTCTTGTTGCCACGGTCCTTCGCATGATCATTGCGGCCATGCTTGAATTTGGCAATGATGAGGCCTACTACTTTCTCTATGCGCTGGATCTCCAGCAAAATTACTTTGATCATCCGCCAGGAGTCGCGTGGCTGATCCGGATTTTTACATTCAATCTCCTGCTTACGGATGAATTCTTTGTCCGCCTGGGAGCGATAGCCTCCTCGGCCCTGGCGACCTACCTCATCTACAGGCTTGGGACAAAATTGAAAAATGAACAGACCGGGTGGTTTGCGGCAATACTCTACACGTCAAGCCTGTACACCTCACTCATCGCCGGTACATTCATCATTCCCGACAGCCCGCAGGTTGTGGCCTGGCTGGCTTCCCTTTTGATCATGCATACCATCGTGTCTACTTCGGATGAGGAGGGGGTGCCTATGCGGCTGTGGCTGTTATTCGGTCTGCTGGCGGGAATTACCATCCTCTGCAAGGTTCACGGTATCTTCTTATGGTTCAGCCTGGGCCTCTACGTTGTACTTTTTGCCCGCAAGTGCCTGCTTTCGCCAGGCATCTACTTGTCAGCTGTGGTAACGGCTGTAGTCATCAGCCCTATTTTGATCTGGAATGTACAGAATGACTTCATCACCTATCGCTTTCACAGCAACCGCGTTGATGTCGAGGAAGCGTGGATTCATCTGGATTATTTTTTCCAGGCTATTGGCGGACAGTTGCTTTACAGCAACCCCGTTAATGCAGTGTTGATACTCATGGCCGCGTGGAAGCTGAAGACGATGACCTATTTTTCAACTGCCTCATTGAGATTTGTGCTCATCAATGGCGTTCCATTGGTAGCGGTTGTAACGTTCATGGCATTATTCAACAGCATGCTTCCTCACTGGAGTGGACCAGGCATCTTGGTGCTGTCATTGCTCGCGGCCGCATTCCTCGATGAAAGACTAGCGGTTACCCCAGACGCCAGAGAGCCCAAGGTGCTTCGATGGAGTTTGTTCACAGTAGCCGGGCTGGCAATCCTGACAGTGCTGCTCGTGGAACTATACCCTGGAACGCTTGGGAAGGAAAACAAGAGACGGTTTGGTGAAGATGACTTCACGCTTGATCTTGACGGATGGAGTCGGTTTTCATCCGAGTTTAGATCCTGGTTGAAAGAAGAAGAAGGCCATGGACGAATTCCTGGTGGACTGTCCCTGGTGGCCGGCAAATGGTTCCCTGCAGCGCACGTAGAGTATTATGTAGCCCGGCCTCTTCAGAAGCCGGTTGTGGGTATTGGATTGCTGAATGATCTCCACCATTACTACTGGTTGAATCAACAACGTCCGGTATTGCGACGGGGAGATGACGCTTTGTGCATTGTGCCCAGCAACTATCCAATGGTGTTGGAAACGCAGGCACATTTTGAAAGTGCGGAACTCCTCAAGGTATTTTACAGTTATCGTAGTGGAAGAATGGTACGGTATTTTTCTGTCTATCGGTTTAAGAACTTTAGGGCCGATGACGAAGCACATACGGGTGTCAAACCGGTTAGAATTCCTTGATTCATAGTTCAGACAGTGATTGTATGATAGGGCCATCCGGAATGGTTGAGTATTGGAGGTCCAGGATACTCTTGACTGTTCTGATCACGGCTCCTTTGATGACACATGCACAGCAAGACTCAAAGAAGGTCGCGTTGCGTCCTTTGGAGGATGTCGATAGCCTATTTGTGATGGGCTTCTCCAGAAAGAACGATTTCAGGGTTCATTACACTTCAAACCGCTATGGGCTGGAGTATGGATCCAAGCACAGCAGTGGGCCGGCAGTCGGTGGCGTATTTGCGAATACCAGCGACATGCTTGGGGGAGGATTTACCTACAAGTTCATTGACATTGATCTGACATTTTCATTGCCGCAATCCAAAGTACTTCAAACCGGTCTACAGAATCTCGAACAATTCAGATTGTCCGGGAGTTTCTCCTCGCGCCAATGGACCATCCGTGGTTACTGGCTGCAAAGTACCGGGCTGGTGGCGGCGGATCCTTCGGGAGAATTTATCTCCGGACCGTCACTGGATATGCTCAGCCTGGGTGTGCCCTTTACCTACTATTTTAACCACGAGCGATACTCTTTTCGCGCGGCTGCTTTTCAAAGTGAACTTCAGCGTCGCAGCGCAGGCTCATTTCTTGCACGCATCGAGCCTTTCTATCGCAGACTTGGCGTGGCCACCCCGATTGTTCCAGCGGGCCTGGATGTTCCGGCAATCTATGGCGAGCAGGCAGGACTGTCGTATGCCTACGCGCCTGGCGTGGTGGTGATGCCTGGTTATGGCTATAACCTCTCTGCGGGTGATGGACGTTGGTTTGTCTCCACCATGATCTTTGCCGGGGGCGGTGTAGCGGTGAATGTGTTCAAGGGCAATGCCGGTGAGCGAACATCGGTTAACGCAGAGTGGAGAGGAAGCGCGATGGTAAATGTCGGCTACAATAGTACCAGAATCTATGCTGCCTTCCGGTCCACCTATGACCTCAATTATTTTCTTCTGGACCCATCCTATTTTTTTACCAGTGATTTGAAGCTGGGGATCACTGTGGGTTACCGGTTTACAGCGTTTGAAGGATTTCTACCGGAGAATTTGTTTTGATTACTTGATTCGGTCGTGAAAGCTATCGGGATGGATGGATTTAAAGCCGTCTGGCAAGCTTCCAACATGCATGGCAGGGCGCTACGTGATTCTTTTTAACCGGCACATATAGAATCCGTCAAACCCGTCACTCGGATGAAGTGTCTTCTGTTCCAGTATCTCAAACTTAACCGGATTATTTTCCAGGAATGCGGCAACCTGCTTTTCGTTTTCTGAAGGCAGAATACTACAGGTCGAGTAAACCAATATGCCATCCTTCTTCACAATCGAACTGTAGCTCTGTAAGATCTCCAGTTGAATGACTTTTATTTTTTCAATGAAGTCAATGGAGAGTTTCCATTTTGCGTCAGGGTTACGCTTAAGAACGCCGAGACCAGAGCAGGGGACATCCAGCAAGAGGCGGTCAGCGGAGTTCTCGAGGCGCTTGATCACCTTCGATGAATCAATCACACGCGCTTCGATAATGTCGCTGGCGCCAGCACGGCGGGCGCGCTTTTTCAGCTCGTCAAGTTTCCAGCTTTCCGTGTCCAGGGCGATGATCCGGCCTTTGTTGTGCATGAGGGCCGCGATGTGCAGCGTTTTTCCGCCTGCACCAGCACAGGCGTCAATCACCCGCATGCCGGGCTTCACATCGAGAAAAGCGGCGATGGACTGTGAGCCAGCATCCTGCACTTCAAACAAACCATCCTTGAACTGCTGGCGGGTAAAAATATTCTGACGCTCTTGCAACATGAGTGCGTCAGGAAATTCTTCAAGCACCTCGGTTTCAATGCCTTCTTCTTCCCTAAGCTGCTTCTGAAGGTCTTTGCGTGAAATCTTCAATGTATTGACCCGCAGCACCACTTTAGCTGGTTCATTCAAGGAATGAATTTCTTTTTCCCAGAAGCTGCCCAATTCCTGCCGCCCCAGTTCATCGAGCCAATCGGGAATGGATTCTTTGATCTTGAGTACATGCTGCGCCTTGTCGTAGTTCTCGTAGAATCGGTTTTTGTTGAGTCCGGCAAGTTCTTCCCAATCGGGGAGATCAATCTTGTTCCACATGCACCAGGCTCCAAACAAGGCCCAGAAGTCATCGTCTTTGGCTTTTGTTAGTTCAAGAAACAGCCGATACCAGCGCACGATATCGTAGGTAGTCTCGGCAATGAATCGGCGATCGCGGGCACCCCACTTTGGGTGCTGCTTCAGCACCTTTTCAATCACCTTGTCGGCGTAGCGATTTTCAACGAAAATCTGGTGCAGATTTTCAACAACGGCTTCGGAAAGGTTGCGATAGAGTCTCAACGGGGAATTTTGGCCGAAAGGTAGAAGATATTGAGCGATACTATTTAACTTGATCATCACTATGCAACGAAGAACATTCATTGAACGCAGTCTGGCTGCCCTGGCAGGAACGACAATTCTCTCCCGGGCGTCATCAAACACAATGGTTCAGCCACCGGCCGCACCCCCGTTTCGAATGAATTATGCACCGCACGACGGTATGTTCAGGAATCTGGGCGGCACCGATTTCGTCGACCAGATCAAGTTCATACATGACCAGGGCTTTCGGGCCATTGAAGACAATGATTTACTTAAGCGCCCCATCGCTGAGCAGGAGCGTATTGGCAAGACACTTTCCCAACTCGGCATGACCATGGGCGTGTTTGTCATCGAGGGTGGCGATAACTGGAAGACTTCACTCACAACCGGGAAGAAGGAATTCTACGATGTGTTTGTGAATACGTGCAAGCAATCCGTAGAGGCAGCCAGACGCGTGAATGCAAAATGGATGACTGTGGTACCTGGCTACTATGAGCGGAGGACACCCATTGGAATCCAGACCGCCAATGTGGTGGAAGCGCTGAGGCGTGGCGCAGAAATCTTTGAACCCCATGGCCTCATCATGGTCATGGAGCCATTAAGCGACAATCCTGATCTGTTCCTTCGAACCTCGGATCAGACTTTTGAAATCTGCAAAGCAGTGAAGAGCCCGTCATGCAAAATCCTGTACGATATCTACCACATGCAACGGAACGAGGGCAATATCATCAATAACATTGACCGTTGTTGGGATGAGATTGCTTACTTCCAGATTGGAGACAATCCCGGACGCAAGGAGCCAGGAACAGGTGAAATCAATTACAGGAATGTATTTAGGTATATCCATGACCGTGGCTATCGCGGCGTGATGGGCATGGAGCACGGAAATTTTACAGCCGGAGCAGAGGGAGAGAAGGCCCTGATTGAGGCATACCGGACAGTGGATTCTTTTTGAAAAGCAACGCGCAAGTTATGAGACACTTTATTGCAATCGGAGTGGTGCTACTGGCGGCAGGCGCAGGCAATGCTCAATTTGACAACCTGCTGAAAAAGCAAATCGACCGTGGAAAAAAAATCGCCTCCGGAGACCTGGAGGAAGAACGTACCCGCATCGATTCATCGGATTTCAATTATGCGATTTCCGTTATCGACAACTCCGGCATGATGGATATACAGGATGCCGACGAAGCGGCCGTCAAAACCGTCACTACAGTTACCAGTCTGACGAAGAGCAGTTCGGAAAAAACCGGCGCCCAGCGAAGCCGGGATTTTCTCGACCTGGCGGAGGAGTTTTACAAGAAACGGGTTTACCCGGCGGCCGAAGCCAACTTCATCCTGGCCAAACAATCTTACGAGACCGAAGGCCTGACCTCCACGATCAACTACAGCAAGGTACATGCAGATCTTGGATTGCTCTATGCCACCATGGGCCGTTTCAGTACCGCAGAGGAGTATACAACCGAGGCGCTGACATTGCGGGAGAAAACCGTCGGCAAGAACAGCAAGGCTTATGCTTCCTCCCTGAACAACCGCGGTGTACTGATGCAGGAACTGGCTCGCTACAACGAATCAGAGAAGAATTTTGCTGAGGCGTTGAAAGTAATTGAACGTCGCATTGGCGTGGAAAGTCAGGAGTATGCCGTAGCATTGAATAACCAGGCGATATTGTACGCGGAGATTGGCCGATTCAACGAGGCTGTGGAAAACCTGAAGAAGGCTTCGGCGATCCTCGACAAGCTCAAGAAGAAGAGCCTTCGTCAGCAAGTGGGCTTTCAGTCTAACCTCGCATTGCTTTATCAGCAAACCGGAAGGTTTACTGAGGCTGAGACCATCTATCTCAACCTGGAGAAAATTCTGGGTAATCAGAATCCGTACTATGCCGGAGTGCTCAACAACCTGGCTTTGCTGTATATCCAGATGGGTAAGCTAGACAAGGTGGAAAACTATTTACAGACATCGGCCAATGTCTACAAGACCAAATTCGGTGACAAGAATCCTAACTACGCCAAGGTGCTGAACGACCTCGGCAATTTTTATCGTATGCAGTCTCGCTTTGATGATGCGGAGAAGTCACTCAACCTGTCGCTGACCATTCGGGGGACTGCATTGGACGAAAGCCATCCGGACTATGTGCGGTCGCAGGAGGATCTTGGAATCCTGTACTGGAAAAAGGGCGATCTCGCAAAAGCTGGAGAGTTCTATTCGCTGGCGATGAACAAATCGCTGGACTTCATCAATCGCTATTTCCCTCCCATGAGCGAGGCGGAGAAGACAAAGTACTGGGATGTATTGCAACCCCGGTTCCAACGATTCTATAATTATTGCCTGGATGCGAGCGCAACCAATCCGGACATTCTTCAGACAATGTTCGAATTTCAAATGAAGACGAAAGGGCTGTTGCTTAACTCCACCAATAGGATCAAGCAAACCATTATGGCCAGCGGCAACGAGGCGCTGATCCGCGACTATACGGCCTGGCTCGACAAGAAGGAGGCTTTGGCTAGGTATTATTCGCTATCGAAGGAAGAACTCGCCAACCAAAAGGTGGACTTATCGGTGATGGAGAAGGAAGCCAACGAAATGGAACGATCACTATCGGAACGGTCCACGGAATTCTCAAAAGGCTATGCGGCTGAAGAAGTGAAGGTGAAGTCGGTAACTGACTTGATTGGCGACCTCGAAGCTGTTGTCGAAATTATACGTATACGGAAATTTGACAAGGATCTTACGGCTGACTCACGATATGCAGTTCTTGTATTCACGAAAGGAGCAACCACACCGAAGGTCACAGTCCTGGACAACGGGAGTCAGTTGGAAACACGCTTTGCCAAATATTACAAGAATGCCATCCTGCAGCGCATTCCGGATGAGTTTAGTTACATCCAGTTTTGGTCGAAGATCGATCCGCTGCTGACCGGCAAGAAGGTAATTTATCTCTCGCCGGATGGCGTGTACACGCAAATTAACGTGAACACTATCCGCAAACCAGGAGCGCCCGAATTTATCAACAATCGCTATGATATTTTCACCTTCGGGAATTCCAAGGATTTGATCACCGCCAAAATCAAGCGCCCCACGGCAGCCAAGGAAGCCTTCCTGTTGGGCTTCCCGGAATTTGGTGGAGCCGCTGCTGCATTACCTGGCACGAAAGCTGAGATTGCTGCGGTAGCCACCGTGCTAAAGGCGGCGGGCTACAAAGTCGATCAGAAAACTCAATTGGAAGCCACTGAAGCAAGCATCAAATCGATTCGGGGCCCATCGTTGGTGCATATTGCTACACACGGGTATTTCCTCGCCGATGCCGATGCCGACGCGATGGGTGTCAATGCCGATCATGCCAAAGGCAACCCCTTGCTGCGCTCCGGTCTAATTCTTACCGGAGCCCCTGACCCTACAAAGGAAGAGCGCAAGCCCGATCTTGAGAGCAACGACAACGGGGTGCTCACTGCCTACGAGGCGATGAACCTCAACCTGGCGGGAACGGACCTGATCGTGCTCAGTGCCTGTGAAACGGGTCTTGGCGAGATCCGGGCTGGTGAAGGTGTCTATGGGCTGCAGCGAGCATTCCAGGTAGCGGGCGCAAGGGCATTGCTGATGAGCCTCTGGAAGGTGGATGACACAGCAACGCAATTGTTGATGACGAACTTTTACACCAACTGGACCAAGGGTGGCAATAAGCTGAAAGCATTCAAACAAGCACAAGCGCAGCTCATGGCAAATCCAAAGTACAAGGATCCTTATTTTTGGGGAGCGTTTGTTATGCTGGGGCAGTAGATAATCGTTATTCGTTGTTCGTTGATCGTTGACTGTTGACCGTGAAGAACGCGTTCGCCACGGGCTTAAGAAAACACACGAAGATTCGTTCCCGTCAGTGTTGTATTGTATTTCCTTAATGAGGCGGTTGCCGGTCCGTTGAGCACGGCGCCGGCAGGGCTAAAGCGGCTGCCATGATTGGAACAAAGAAAGTTGCCTGCCGAAGGTTGAAAAATAATCGTCGTTCCTTGGTGCGTGCAAGCCTGGCTTACCGCGGTATACGTTGACGTAGCAGTGCTCAGGCAAACAATGATGATCCCGCTCTTGTAGAGAGAGCCCCCATCGACGAGCAAGGGTGCGTTGGCCGTCTCGGTGAGGTCCAATGTGAAATCAATTCCTGTTGGTGGTGCAGGAACACTTGGTTCAGAGGAACTCGAGCAGGATTCTAGTGCACAACCGGAGCACACAACAATTCCGGCCGTGCCCAGCAGCTTTAGGAATTCATTTCTTTCCATCGTTCTGGTTAAGGTTACCGTAAGTTAGATAATCCCCTTCAAGGCATTGATCAGAACGTCGACCTCATTCTCTGTATTATAATAGTGCGGAGAAATACGCAATGCCCACGTCACCCCCTTTGCGTCATAGTCGATCACTGCTGAGCTGCGTGAACTGATCGAAGTGTTGATATTAAATGACCTCAGGGTAGCGAGGACATCATTTGGCTCTCGGCCTGGAATGGCCACCGTGATGATGCTGCTAAGGTGCATGCCTTTGTCCAAAGCTGTCAAGCCAAGTTCTGCGATTTTGTTACGGATCAGATCACAAAGCACGGCGTTTCGTTCCTGAATGTTATCGAGTCCAACCATCATGGCATATTCTGCAGCCGCACGGCAACCGACGACAAGCGAGTAGTTGAATTCCCAATCCTCAAACCGGCGCGCATCCTTTCGGGGTTCGAATTCGTCAGGGGAGGTCCATTCGGCTCCACGCATATCAACAAACAAGGGCCAAAAGTTTTGCTTCAGGACATTGTCTGAAACAAAGAGAAATCCGGTTCCCCGCGGGCCGCGAAGAAACTTTCGAAATGTGCCCGTGAAAAAATCGCAATGAATGGCGTTCATGTCTACGGAGAGTTGCCCTGCGCTTTGACAGCCATCCACGAGATACAATATGGATCGCTCCTTGCAAAGTTTGCCGATAGCTTCAACCGGTTGTATCAAGCCACTGTTTGTGGGGACATGCGTGAGTGACACCAGCTTTGGTTTATGCTTATCCATCAATCTCCGCATACTTTCTATATCTACGCCGCCTTCAGGTGAGCTTTCTGCCCTTACGAGGCGAACGCCGAGTCGTTTCTGCATCGAGAGAAAAGCAATCTGATTGGATATATAGTCTTCGTTGGCAATGAGAATAGTATCGCCGGTCTGAAAGGGAACACAGGACAAAGCACGGGCAAAACTGTTGGTGGCGCTGGATGTGTAGGCAATGTTGTGCGACCGACAACCAAGGAGAAGGCTCATGCTTTCGTAAAACCCCTGGATCTCCGAGGCGCGCTCATCCGCGGCCTCATAGCCACCCGTGACCGCCTCATGGTCGAGATATCTTTTCTGGGCGTCTATGACGGCAAACGGCATCAGCGCCGCACCAGCGTTGTTGAAGTGAATTTTTGTTCGGCAGCCGGGCGTTTCGTCCCTGAGTTGGTCCACTGATGGAATCATAAGATGAAAATGCGAAGATGCTTTCAATTTAGCCCAATTAAATCTATAAATTGGAAGCATTGACATGAACCCATGAGACTGACTTTCCTTTTATGTTCATTCGTCCTGTTTTTGTCTGCTGCCCGGGCCCAGGAGATGAAGTATACTGTCTGTGAAAACTGCTGGCCGGCCGACTCGCTGGGCAACCACCGGGTGGTGATCAATGTGCCGAATTCGGGCAAGCTGGCATCCGTTCGGATTCCCTGGCGACGGCGCGACACAAACCCGGAGAAGAAAATGATACTGGTGACAGACAAGGACGGCAATCTGATCAAAAACATGGGACGCGGTACGATCAACCGCGAGTCGGGCAACGTTTTTTTTGAGCCGACAGCCGGTGAAGGACTTTACTTTGTTTATTATCTCAAATATTTCGTCAAGGGACGCTCGAATTATCCCAACGTAATTTATCCCGACCACGTGGAGACGGCTTCCATTGACTGGATTCGAGGACTGTCCGGGAACTCACCAATCCAGGCAAGCGTGGTAGAATTCCAGAGCATTGACGAGCTCAATAGCTTTTATCCTATGGAGGTCATCGCCACGGAAGCCGAGACAGCAGCGATGAAATCGAAGGGTGAGGGACTTCCTTTCATGATCTTCCCCGAGGACAGGATGAGCCCTGTGAAAATGAAAAAGGACCTTCCTATTCGATGGATTCTGAAAGGACCATCGGAGACATTCAATGCATCGGCAGACAAAGGCGAGAACTTTTCATTTCAACTTGGCATTTATGCGCATTCGGGGAATTTGGAAGATGTGCGTGTGACGTTCTCCAACTTTGAAGGCAAGGCTGGTTCCATGGCAGGTAAATTGTTTTCGAGTATCAACACATCAGGCATAGGGTGGGATGGAGCGCCGTTTGAAAAAAAGCTGAATGTTGATGCTGGCACTATCCAGCCGTTGTGGTGCCTGGTGACTGTGCCGGTCACCCAGCCAGCCGGTGACTATACAGGTACAGCGACCATCAGTGCGAACGGGGTGACCTCAAGGAAAGCGACCATCGTTCTGACGGTCACTAGTAGTGTCGCAAAGAATAGTGGAGTGGATGAGCCATGGAAACAAACTCGTCTCGCATGGCTGAATTCGCAACTGGCTGCCAGCGATGAAGTCATTGCTCCGTACACGGCTCTTCAACTGCAGGGCAGTGCGATTAGTCTATTGGGCAGAAAACTTGAAGTCGCTGATAACGGCTTACCCAGGCAAATCACCAGCTACTTCTCTCCGTTAATGACCAAAATGGAAAATGTGGGGCATCCACTGTTGACGGGCGGATTTGATTTCCTGGTTGAAGTGAAGAACAAGGGTATGTCGCAATGGACGCAGGCAGGGAAGCCAAAAATCACGAAGATATCAGATGGTGCAGTAACCTGGACGGTCACGAACACAGCAGAGAACCTAAGCTTGGAAGTCAGTGGCCGCCTGGAGTTCGATGGTTTTGTTCAATACTCCATGAAGCTGACAGCCATCCGCGACGTACAAATTGAGGACTCGTGGATGCAAATCCCATTTGAAAAATCATTTTCGAAGTACATGCTTGGCCTTGGTCAGCGGGGTGGGATTCGACCGGACGATTTCTCCTGGACCTGGGATGTTGCGAATAAGAATCAGGACGGCGCCTGGATCGGCAACGTCAATGGCGGAATCCAGTTTTCACTACGGGCAGAAAATTACTCACGACCCCTCAATACAAACTTCTACCTCCAGAAGCCGCTGAATCTTCCGGCTTCCTGGGGTAACGCGGGCAAAGGCGGCATTCAAGTAGCAGACAATGGAACAACAGCAATGCTCAAGGCATTCAGCGGAACTCGTGAAATGAAGGCCGGAGAAACACTTCACTACAACTTCACGCTGCTGATCACCCCATTTCACACGCTCGATACTGATTTCCAGTGGAAGACCCGCTTCTACCACAGGTACAGCCCCATCGATACCATTTTGCGCCGTGGTGCCTCGGTCGTCAACATCCACCATGCCAACGAGATCAACCCGTACATTAATTATCCGTTTCTCCGCACCCAGGAAATGAAGTCTTATATCGACAACGCGCACCGGAAGGGACTGAAAGTAAAAATCTACAACACCGTGCGGGAGCTCTCCAACCGAGCCTACGAAACACCGGTGCTACGCAGTCTCGGCACGGAAATCTATTCACCCGGAAATGGCGGAGGATTCTCCTGGCTGCAAGAGCACCTGGGTGACAACTACATCGCCGCCTGGTTTGTTCCAGACCTCAAGGACGCTGCCATCATCAACAGCGGCATGAGCCGTTGGCACAACTACTATGTGGAAGGGATGAATTGGCTTGTAAAGAACGTAGGCATCGACGGTATTTACCTCGATGATGTTGCCTTTGACCGGACCACGATGAAACGCATCCGTCGTGTGCTGAAGAGCGAACGCGGTCCCGGCATCATCGATCTCCATTCCGCCAACCAGTACAACAAACGCGATGGCTTCAACAACAGCGCCAATCTCTACCTGGAGCATTTCCCATATGTCAACCGACTCTGGTTTGGCGAGTATTTTGACTATGATTCCAAACCGGATTTTTGGATGACCGAGGTCTCTGGCATTCCCTTCGGCCTGATGGGAGAAATGCTCGAGAAAGGCGGTAATCCCTGGCGCGGCATGGTTTACGGCATGACGAACCGAATGCCATGGACAGAAAATAGCGACCCGCGCTATTTGTGGCAACTTTGGGACAAGTTCGGGATGCAGGGATCGGAAATGATCGGGTACTGGGTTGAAGACAACCCCGTGAAAACCGACAACACTGAAGTTCTGGCCACGATATACAAGAAGAAAGATGCCGTACTCATTGCAGTTGCCAGTTGGGCTGCTGAAGATGTCGAAGTCAAACTGAACATCGACTGGAAAGCCCTGGGCCTGAAACCAGTGGCCACAGCGGATGTACCTGCCGTAAAGGATTTTCAGAGAAAGCAGACGGTCAACCTCAATAACAAGTTTCTGGTTTCAAAGGGGAAGGGGTTGTTGATCATCGTGAAATGAGAATCCATTGAGGATCCTAGGTTTTCATGCCGGCACCGGTTTTCAAATTTTCAAATTGGCTAATTTTCAAATTACTATGAAACAACTACTCACGGCGATGCTCGCCCTCGTTGTCTTTGCTAGCCCCGGTCAACCTGTAGCCACCATCAAGGAATACGACAAGGTATTCAAGACATATCCGTTTTCAGATCCCGACCCCATTGCCCGGATGGATAAAATCTATCCGTATTTTCGATTTGATGGCTACACGGATAAGCCGGTCGATAAATCATGGAAGGTCGTCGAGCTGGAGAATGATTTCATTTCCGTGATGATACTTCCTGAGATCGGAGGCAAGATTTGGGCGGCCACTGAAAAGTCAACGGGAAAGCCGTTTCTCTATTACAATCACGTAGTCAAATTCCGTGACATCGCCATGCGGGGGCCGTGGACCAGTGGAGGCATCGAAGCGAATTACGGCATCATCGGACATACGCCCAACTGCTCTACACCTGTCGACTACGCTGTGCGCACCAATGCCGACGGCAGTGTGAGCTGTTTCATTGGTACACTCGACCTGCTGACACAAACTTATTGGACAATTGAAGTCAATCTTCCTAAAGACAGGGCATACTTTACCACCCGGTCTTTTTGGAGCAATACGACACCGCTTGAGCAACCTTATTATACCTGGATGAACGCGGGCATCAAGGCTGCGGGTGATCTGGAGTTTGTCTATCCCGGAACCAAATACCTGGGTCACGATGGCAGCAACAAGTCATGGAAGATTCACGAGAATGGCAGGGACATCTCATTCTATGAGCAGAATAATTTCGGTCCTTACAAGTCCTACCATGTATTTGGAAAATACACGGATTTCTTCGGCGGCTTCTGGCACAAGGAGAATTTTGGAATGGGCCGCTATGCCGCGCACGATGAAAAGGCTGGCAAAAAAATCTGGATCTGGGGACTCTCTCAACAGGGCATGATCTGGGAGAAGTTGTTGTCGGATACCGATGGACAGTATGTCGAGGTGCAGTCTGGGAGACTCTTCAATCAAACAGATCATACGAGTACGGCCACACCGTTCAAGCACCGGGGTTTCGCGCCCTATTCGTCAGACAAGTGGATTGAGTATTGGTTTCCGGTGAAAGGCACTCAAGGGTTTGTGACCGCCAATCCAGAAGGCGCCATGAACGTGCGGCTGAAGGCAGGAAGGGTTCGCGTGGATATATCCACGTTGCGGAATATGAATGAGAAGCTGATAATTTCCCAGGGAGCCAAGCGCATCTATGAGAAAGATGTCGCTTTGAAGACACTTGAATTGTTCTCTGACTCAGTATTGATTTCTTCGCAGGAGCCCATTGTGGTCACCCTGGGTGATCGACTTATCCAGTACAACACCGATCCAAATGATGGCGTACTCTCTCGGCCTGTGGAAACCCCCAAAGACTTTGACTGGAACAGCGTCCAAGGTTTGTACATCGAGGGTAAGGAGTTCATTCGTGAACGACAGTACATACCGGCCGAAGCAAAACTGCAACAATGCCTGACCAAAGATCCCAACTACCTACCTGCTCTCACGGATCTGGCGATGATCAGTTACCGGAACATGGACTACCCCAAGGCGATGTCTTTGCTGATGCGCGCATTGAGTATTGATACGTATGATCCGGCTGCTAATTTTTACTATGGTCTGACTTCACTCGCCCTTGGAAAAAAGACCGATGCACGTGATGGGTTTGATATTGCCGCCATGGATGCAGCGTATCGTGTGGCGGCGTATACGGAGCTGAGCCGGATGGATCTGAAAGACCGTCGCCTGGATCGGGCCATTCACTACGCAACCAATAGTCTTGAGGGAAACGCTGGCAATGTGGAGGCGCTGCAGTTGTTAGCAGTGGCTTATCGACTGCAAAGCAATTCCGGAAAGGCAGATGAAGTCTTGACCGACTTGAAACGACTAAATCCGCTGAGTCATTTCGCTGGAATTGAGAACTATCTTGCCAGGCCCTCCGCTGATTCAAAATCGGCATTTACAAAAAGCATCCGCAATGAGTTGGCTGTAGAGTCTTACCTTGAGCTCGCGACTTGGTATTACCGTATAGATCAGCTTAAAGAAGCACAAACGGTGTTGGACCTTGCGCCCACGAATGCGGAGGTGGCTTATTGGCAAGCCTACCTGGATCAGAAGCTTACAGGTTCTTCCGAAAAGTCAATCGAGCGGGCAACAAGTGCTTCGGTCGCGGGAGTCTTTCCATTCCGTCCTGAATCTGCCGATGTATTGGCCTGGGCGACGAGCGTAACGGGCAACTGGAAGCCAAAGTACTTACTTGGACTGATTTACTGGAGCCGGAGTCAAACGACGAAAGCCCGTGAGCTTTTTGCGGCTTGTGGCAATCAGCAGGAATTTGCACCGATGTTTGCGGCTCGGGCTGAATTGATCCGTGAGACAACACTGAACGATTTGCAGAAGGCAGCGGAGTTGGATCCGGGTCAATGGCGATATGCCAAGCTACTCGCGCAGTACTATTTCGGTGAGAAGAAACCCGCCGAGGCGCTGCGTGTCCTGCAAGACTATGACCGTCGCAAACCGAATGACTTTCGGATTCGACTTCTGCTCGCTAAAGCATTTCTCTTATTGGAGAACTACAAATCTTGCAATGATGTACTGGCGAAAACGAATGTGCTTCCTTATGAGGGATCAACTGAAGGGCACGCGTTGTACCGTGAGGCATGGTTGATGCAAGCGATGGAACGGATCAAGGCGAGGAAATATTCTGAGGCCATCAATATGATTGGAAAAGCGCGTATGTACCCGCCTAACCTTGGCGTCGGGATGCCGTATGATGCCAACATTGATACGCGCACGGAATTTTTTCTCGAGGGCTTATGTCAGGAAGGATTGAAGAAACCCGACAAGGCCAGGATCGCCTTCGACAGGGTGATCTCGCAAGAGCAATGGCCTGTGGGAACCGGAACGTTGATCACAGCGTGGGCTATGCGCAAAACTGGTCAAGTTGAAAAAGGTGAGACACTGCTGAACCTCTGGAGTCAACAATCTCCAACCAACCCCATGGCTTCCTGGAGTCTTGCAGCGTACAAGAATATGAGCGTGCCTGCCTTCCCTGATGGTGAAGGATTGAGGTTGATTCACGCAATCTATTTGTTGAATCCGTAGGGAACTACTTCGCTGGTTTAAGCAGCAGTTGTTGCGAGGACCGTTGAATGACTTCACGATTCATCAACATCTTCCTGAATTCCCCATTCACGTACATCGTGGCCTGGTCGGAATAGTACGGACTCATCCTGTTTCCCGATTGTCCCGTAGGTGAAACAGTCAGGCCGTTCTCAATATCCCCGAAGTCAGTGATCTTGCGGAGCGCCGGGCCGCCGTTGACACGGAAGTAGCCTGAAGTATCCAGTTTGTAGTGGAGATTATTGATTACTTCGCTGCCACCTGGAGCGGCGAAGGGCCCCACATTAAAAATCTTATCCAATGGCTTCACGGCACCGAGCGGATGTCCATGAGTAAGTGTATGAATTTTCCCCCACCGCCACTCTTGCAGCGTGGCACCTGCCTTGGCTTTCAGCAGGGCAATGGAGTTGTCGGCTGCCCGCGCCACAATGTCGGCCCTGGTTTCTTTCTTGTCAGGTGTTCGTACATCATCCCACCACGGTGATGCTGCGTTTCCAATCAGAATTTCATAAGAGTTTTTGGGTATGGATGTGCCCATGATGGTAGCATAGGCCTTTTGACCCAGTTCATCAACCATTGCCAGGTGCATCGTCTGTGAAAGGAGGTTATTGTATATAGAGGGAGCGATATCATTTACCCCGTGATCACCGTTCCAGTTTTTCAATTCCTGAATGATTTCGACATAAGCCGGATTGTTCGCCTCGGTGAGCGCATTGACAAGATGCTCCGCAATCACGGGATGCATGCGCGAGGTAGCGTCAAGGGTCAACTTCTTTACTTCATCGACCGTCCACACTTTGTCCTCGCTCAATAATTCAAACAACCTGCCAGCGCGTGAACGTGGATAATAGTAGCCGGGATACAGTATGCCATCGACGGAATCCGGTTGATTGTTGGCTGAGTAGACAAATCCCCACGGTGGGTTGACGGCCTGAGGATTCCTGGAAAAATCATAGTAGCCCAGGTATTCATCCATTCCTGAGGAACCATCGAGGAATAGCTTTGGGTTTACATGGGCCGGACGCATCGGCAGTTTAGCCACTGCCCACCAGGCGATGTTACCATCGGTATCGCCATACATGAAGTTGAGGCCAGGAGCAGAGAGCTTCGACACAGCACGCTCCACCTCCTCAAAACCGGAGGCATGCGTGAGTTCATAAATCACCTGAAGACTGTAATTATCGTGGTGCTGAAGGGCCCACCAAAGTGAAACCGGTGACTCTCCGGATTTTGTTTCTTCCAGCAGTGCGTTCATGATCGGGCCATGGCGCGACGACTTAACGGTGAGAATGACATCAGGCTCACCTTTGACTTTAATCACCTCTTCACGAATCTTCAGATCCTCCCATTGACCAGCAAATCGTACCTGGTTGGGGTTTTCGGGATTCAATTCTTCCCTGAAAAAGTCGGTGTCGTCGTTCTCAAACATGGTGAGTCCCAAGCCGCAAAATCCGTTGTTGCCCAGGAATCCAAATGGTGAGCCGGCTGCATGGTGTCCATAAAACCGGAACCCGGGATACTCCAGGTGGGCTTCGTACCAGACAGCTGGTTGCGAAAATTCCATGTGGGTATCGTTTTCGAGAATTGGAAATCCCGATGCGGTGCGATTGCCAGCGATCACCAGACCATTGCTACCGGCCCACAGCGGAATTGGCATGTTGTGCATGGCGTTGGAAACGGCCGCAATCAGCGGATCCGTTGCGTCTTTCTTTGCTGATCCACGGAATGATTTAATTTTTTCCGCATTGGGTGGCGTTTGAACAGCGAGGTCTTTAAGGTATAGTTCGCCACGCTCTAGTCGTATTTTTTCGAGTACAGGATCGGCCTGGATACCCTCCGCAAAACCAAAGGCCATGATGCCAACGACACGGTAGATGTCCTCAGGAACAAAAGGTGTCTTTGGAATGCCAATAATAGAGAATTCGATAGGCGTCTTGCCCACCCGTATGTATTCGTTGATTCCTTTCTGGTACGCGAAGGTTGCCTGTTGAAAGCCCGCCGTATCGGCGCTGAGAAACTTCTTTGTATGCTCCTCGGCAAATTGGTTCAGACCCATGGTGCGAAACAGTTTGTCGACGGGCAAGAGATCCTTTCCCAATACTTCCGACAACCTTCCTGCTGCTGCCCGACGGATCATCTCCATTTGGAATAACCGATCCTGTGCATGTACGTATCCAAGGGCGAAATAGGCATCCTCCGCATTCTTCGCGTAAATGTGCGGGACACCATAGTTGTCGAAATGTACTTCCACCTCCTCATGCAACCCCATCAATTCTATTGACCCGGAGTATACTGGCTTCGTGGATTGCAAATAGAAAAAGACGCCCACCATGAAGAGCAACGCTAGCGCAAGGAGAACGATTAACGATCTTTTGAGTATTTTCATGACAGAAAGTTAACAATAGTAATGCTTTGCGCCTTAATTGCGTCTCCGCGCCTCTGCGTGAAACCGAACCTTCCATGACCCGATACTTCCTTTTCCTCTTCGTCCTACTGCCTGGCCTACTCCCTGCTCAAAATAAGTACGGACTTAAAGCCATGAAATATGCGGAGTACAAAGCCAGTCAGAAATCCGATCCAAACAAAGAACTGGTGAACCTTGCCGAAGTGGCCCCAGACCTCTTGCTTGAAATTGGCTATGCCACGGAAAAGAATTTTACAGGAAAGCAGATCTACACGCTGGCCCGTGCCTATGCGCGCAAGCCCGTTGTTGCCGCGCTGAAGAAAGCCCAGACTGACTTCAATAAACTTGGCTATGGTATTAAGGTTTTTGACGCCTACAGACCGTACAAGGCTACCGTGAAGTTCTATGAAGAATATCACGACACTACCTATGTTGCATCACCATACCGCGGCTCCCGTCACAACCGCGGCTGCGCCGTTGACATGACCATCGTTGACTTGAAGACAGGCAAAGAACTACCCATGCCCACGCCCTGGGATTCATTCGACAAAGCCGCATGGCCAAAGGCGGAAGTCAACGATCCGGTGATCCGAAAGAACCGTGATTTGCTCATCAGCGTCATGGAGCGCAATGGATTCACTGTCTATGAGCATGAATGGTGGCACTTTGACTTCAACGGTTGGAGTGCCTATGAAGTGATGGACATTGATTTTGAGGAACTGGAAAAGAAGAAGTAGCATGACTATTGAACAATCACAGCAGGAGGTCGATCGTTGGATCAATGCACACGGTGTGCGATACTTCAACGAGTTGACCAACCTGGCTATCCTCACCGAAGAAGTAGGCGAGCTGGCCCGCATCATGGCCCGACGGTATGGAGAGCAGTCAGAAAAAGAGTCTGACAAGAATAAGGATCTTGGCGACGAAATGGCCGATGTGCTGTGGGTGCTGATTTGCCTGGCAAATCAGACTGGTGTGAATCTTACAGAAGCGTTTCAAAGGAACATAGAAAAGAAAACAACGCGCGACAAGGATCGTCACCACGACAACCCAAAGCTGAGATAGCCGGAGATGAAATACATTCTCCCGATCATTGTCCTCGCGCAGTTCCTTTGCACAACCCTTTGGTTTGTCGGGAACGCCGTCATGCCAGAAGTCGTCACGGATTTTGGGCTCGATCCTTTGTTCTTCGCTCACCAGACGAGCGCGGTACAGTTCGGGTTTATATCAGGCACGCTGTTATTTGCTTTGCTCACCCTCGCTGACCGGTTCTCTCCATCCAAGGTTTTTTTCTTCAGCGCCCTGGCGGGAGCCATGTTCAACCTTGGTATTCTAAGTTCTTCCAATGGATTTCTCAGCATTCTCGTGCTTCGCTACCTGACCGGGTTCTTTCTTGCAGGTATTTATCCTGTGGGCATGAAGATCGCCTCGGATTATTTTGATAAAGGCCTGGGTAAGTCACTGGGCCTCTTGGTGGGTGCCCTGGTGCTTGGCACAGCCTTCCCGCATTTGTTGCGAGGCTATATGGCCGAGGTTCCCTGGAGAATCATTATCGTCTCCACTTCGGTTCTTGCCGTTTCAGGTGGTCTCCTGATCAGAAGTTTGGTTCCTGACGGTCCAAATAGAAAGCAAGCCGGCAAATTGGAGATGTCAGCGTCACTTACTGTCTTTGGAAACCGCAGTTTTCGCAGCGCAGCCTTTGGGTATTTTGGACACATGTGGGAGCTCTATACCTTCTGGGCTTTTGTCCCGCTCATGCTGATAACCTATACTTCATTGCACCCGGAAGTTCAGTGGAATGTCCCGGTACTGAGTTTCCTGATCATTGGTGCCGGCAGCATCGCCTGCGTACTTTCTGGGTATCTGTCGGCCGGCATTGGACTCCGAACCAGTGCAGCCGTGGCGCTGTTTTCTTCAGGTGCCTGCTGCCTGATTTCACCGCTGATGTTTACACTGGACACGCCGTGGCTTTTTCTTGGCTTCCTGGTTTTTTGGGGAATGGCCGTTATCGCTGACTCGCCTTTGTTCTCCACACTTGTCGCCCAGAATGCAAATCCACACCATCGGGGTTCGGCACTCACGATGGTTAACTGCATAGGATTTTCAATCACGATTGTTTCTATCCAAGTTATCGGGGAGTTGTCGACGTTGATGGATGACCGATACCTCTACGTCTGGCTCGCAGCAGGTCCGGCATTCGGACTCATTTCTTTGGCGCTGGGGCGGAAAGTGGAACCTCAGCCGGCCCTCTAGAATGCCCGCTTCCGACCCGCTTTATCCATCAGTGTAAGAGTGCCGCCATCCTTTCCTGCAAGCGCATGGATAGCCGGATTGGTTGCTCCATCCAACAATACCAGCCCCGATCCGGTTTCACTGGCTCCGAGCTTTATGCGAATCGTTCCGTCGGAATCACGCATCCTGAAGACTAGCTCATTGGAATCTTCAATCTTGATAGTCAAGCGCTCTTTCCCCTTGTCATCCACGAGTTCAAATTCCCGGACACTGATCTTATTGAATTGTTCGGTAGAGGTACGGGCCGCGATGAAGGTTAGCAGGATTGCGTTAGCGATGGCAGCGGCGAGAAGAAGTCTTTGGATTTTCATGGCCTGAGGATTTGTACTTATGAATACGTCCGGATAGAGAAAAGGTTCCTTCAGCTACGCCAAGCAGTCATTGAGCCCTTCTTGTCATTTCAGCATAATTTCCTGTCATTTGTTTACGCCAAAATCCTTTGTACTATGAGATCAATCCTCGTCCTGTTCACCGGCCTTGTGTGGCTGTCGGCCTGTACCCCGCACCCGAAGGCGGACCTTGTCATTCGCGGAAGGATTTGGACCGGTAACCAGCAGATGCCGTGGGCGGAAGCGATGGCCATCAATGGAGACTCGATTGTTGCGGTGGGAACCGGAAAAGACGTTGATGCCTGGGTAGGAGAAAATACACAAGCCATTGAAGTGCCGGCTGGGCAGCTGATTACTCCAGGGTTCATTGATACCCATACGCACTTTGTTGACGGTGGCTTCAGGCTTTCTTCGGTGCAGTTGCGCGATGCGAAGACACCGGAAGAATTTGTCCAGCGCATTGGCGACTACGCGAAGACCGTTCCCGAGGGTACATGGATCATGGGCGGCGATTGGGATAACCAAAACTGGGGGGGTCAATTGCCGGAACGCGGATGGATCGACAAAGTGACCCCTGACCATCCGGTTTGGGTCAACCGTCTTGATGGACATATGTCGCTCGCCAACTCGGCAGCACTCAAGGCTGCTGGTATCGATGACAGGGTGAAAGATGTACCCGGGGGAGCCATTGAGCGAAGTAAGGGGAGAATTACAGGCATTTTCAAGGACAACGCAATGGCCATGATCGACAGGGTTGTCCCGCCTGCATCCGAAGAACAGGAAGACCGCGCATTGGACGCGGCCATGAACTATGTGGCTTCGAAAGGTGTGACATCAGCGCACAACATGAGTGGCTACTGGCCAGCGCTGGACCGAGCCCGCAAACAAGACCGTATGATTACACGCATCTATGCGGGTACCGGCATCAACAATTGGCGTGAACTGGTTGCCAAAATTAGGAGCGAAGGGCAAGGTGACGCATGGCTGCGATACGGCAACCTCAAACAGTTTGTCGATGGATCTTTGGGGTCGCACACAGCGGCGTTCTTCAAGCCCTTTGCCGACGCACCGAATGACTCCGGGTTCTTTCTTACCCCACCCGAGGAACTCTATCGCGGCATCAAGTCAGCCGACAGCGCAGGACTTCATCTTATGGTACACGCCATTGGTGACAAGGGTATTCGTACGTTGCTGGATATTTACGAGCGGGTACAAAACGAAAACGGTCCCCGCGACCGGCGATTACGTATTGAACACTTGCAGCATATCCATCCTGATGACATCCCTCGCCTGAAGACCCTTGGTGTCATCGCCAGCATGCAGCCTTATCACGCGATCGACGATGGGCGTTTTGCGGAGAAGTACTTAGGCTATGAGCGCTGTAAGACAACCTACGCGTTCAAATCACTGATGGAAGCCGGAGCCACCGTGTCATTTGGCAGCGACTGGTTTGTTGCCCCACCGACACCGCTTGAAGGCATCTATGCCGCGGTTACCCGACGTACCCTTGACGACAAAAACCCCGATGGCTGGGTGCCAGAGCAAAAAATATCGGTGGAGGAAGCGTTGAAGGCTTACACGATCAACGGCGCCTATGCCTCATTTGAAGAATCGATCAAAGGTTCTCTGGAGCCAGGCAAACTCGCAGACTTTGTAATTCTCGACAAGGATATTACGGCCATCGATCCTGTTGAGATTTGGAGCGTTAATGTATTGAGGACAGTTGTTGGAGGGAAGTCAGTGTACGTTCGGGAATAGCTAATGGCTAATGGCTGTTGGCTATTGGCCTTTGGCAGCGAATCCACATTGGAAGAGCTACTCAAACCCTATTCCAGGCTGCAATTCAAAGGCCTTCATAAACGGTATGACGCTTGTTCGATTAACTGTTACTGCCAACAGCCATTAGCTGCCATTAGCCAACAGCCATTCTAATCCAGTCCAATCACCCCGTTCTTCAACTTCGGGAGTACCTCATACCGGTCCGGGGTCAGGCAGTATTCAATGTCCTTGGTGATATTGAGGCGCGCCAGACGCTTCACGTGCGATGAGTTCGACAAGTACCCGACCATATCATTTTTGGCCTGGGTGTATAAATGATGGGCGATGAGTGGCGCATCGCAGTCGGGTTCAATGTGGTTCCGGAGTTTGTCGACCACGGCTCCTGCGAAGAGGGAGTCCTCCAGGTTTACCTTGCCTTTCCATCCGGCGCAGACAATCAGCACATTGTTTTGTCCGAATAACAAATACTTTACGACAGCTGAAAGATTAAGGAACGATCCGATGATCACCTTGTTGGCTTCTCTGGACTTTTCTATCGCCTGCGTACCGTTGGTGGTAGTAAATGCAATTCGTTTGCCTTTAACTTCCGAACCCATGTATTCAAACGGTGAATTTCCTTTATCAAAGCCCATTAGCTTCTTCCCATCGCGTTCACCCGATGTGATGTAGCCTTTGGGTTTCATCGCGCGGCATGTTTCCAGGTTGGGCACCGGGGTAATCGACTCTGCACCGTGAGCGAAAGCTGTCACCATGCACGAAGTAGCCCTGAGAATGTCTACCACGACAACAGTCCGGTCGCGGATGTGGTAGAGGTGCATCAATTCTGGGGAGAGGCAGACGTCGATGGATTTCATGCGGAGCCAAAGGTGGTGAATCCGTGCCGGTTTGGCAATGGAATGGCTGTGTTCAGACTTCTACATTACAATATTTGTCCTGGGATACTCCTTAATAAATCATCATATTCCTCCTGAAAGCTCCTATGGCGATGATGCTCCTCCTGCTTGTCAATGTAACTGCGGACTGCCGCAAGTCCGGACTCGGAGACGGAGACAGCGTAGTATTCATCTTGCCAATTAAACGGCTCAAGGATGAGTTGGTGTTGGTTTATCCAATGGGATGACTCGCCCTTCACTTGGTTAATAATTCTTGAAATGGACTGCACACTGGACAAGTTGAAAAGCATATGGGCGTGATCAAGGTATCCATTGATTCTGTCAATTTGAATCCCTTTTGATCGCCCCTCATTGACCATGTGCCCGAATACCAGGGAGCGTATGGGATCAACCAAAAATGGATGACGTCGTTTGGTGGACCAAACCGCATGAATCCAAACACGGACGAATGGCATATCTGTGATTTAGCGCTCAAAATAGCAGACTGTATCTGTTAGAGTATCGGCGGTTCGTGCATGTTTTCCTGACTATTTTTCCTGGCTGGCGTTTCCTTGCCCCGGCATTAATGCCGGGGCAAGGAAACAAGCCGGATGAGTCCGTTAAACAATGAAAGAGCCTTTGAAGAGTTGACTAGCCTGCATGCCGGACCTCATGATGCAATCAAAGGCAATTTCTGCACGGCACCCTTCAACAGCTTCCCGCGCACATCCACAAAAATTTCACTGCCGGGTTTCGAGTGTTCGGTGGAGACATAGCCCAACCCAATCCCAACGCCCAATACGGGCGACATGGTACCCGACGTAACTTTCCCTATGGGATTGCCTGAAGCATCCTTGAGAATATAATCGTGACGGGGGATGCCCTTTTCAATCATCCGGAAACCCACAAGCTTCCTCTTCACCCCGGCTTCCTTCTGTGCTTTAATTCCGGCAGAGTTGGTAAAGTCCTTGGTAAACTTGGTGATCCAGCCGAGACCCGCTTCCAGAGGTGATGTGGTGTCGTCAATATCATTGCCGTAAAGGCAGAAACCCATTTCAAGACGAAGGGTATCTCGTGCTCCGAGTCCGATGGGTTTGATATTATCATCTTTGCCCGCATCGAAGATCGCGTTCCAGGTCTTTTCTGCGGCGTTCTTATTCACATAAATCTCACATCCGCCTGCTCCGGTGTAACCGGTATTGCTGATGACCACATCGTTGACACCCGCGAAGGTTCCCACGGCGAAGTGATAATACGCGATCGACGATAGATCTATGGATGTGAGCTTCTGCAATACGCTTTTTGCCTTGGGACCCTGTACGGCAAACAGACATATTTCGTCTGAGATATTCTTCATATCGGCACCCATCGTGTTGAAACGTGAGATCCAATTCCAGTCCTTGTCAATGTTGGACGCATTCACAACAACGAGATAGTCGTTGTCTTTCTTCTTGTAAACGATGAGGTCGTCGACGATTCCGCCCGTTTCGTTGGGCAGGCAGGAGTATTGAGCCTGGCCGTTGACGAGTATGCTTGCATCGTTGGAGGTCACACGCTGGATAAGCTCGAGAGCTTGGGGACCTGTGATGGAAAATTCTCCCATGTGCGACACGTCAAAAACGCCCACCCCGTTGCGGACAGTCATATGCTCTTCAATATCTGAGCTGTAACGGACGGGCATCAGGTAGCCGGCAAAAGGTACCATTTTACCACCCAGCTTTTCATGAAGAGACTCGAGAGGGATGTGTTTCAATTCCATACGTGTTGGGATAAGGTGGGCAAAGGTAAAGAATACCCCTCATTGAAGAAGCAGACCTGTAAGTCGATTTTCAACAACATACTTCCTGAAAGCGACGGGTGAAAGAATTTGCTGGAGAGACTCTAAAGCCCCCAGAGCATATTGATCAAAGCCCCGGGCCAAGGCAACCGGGATATAGGCCTTCAGAATCTTCACCGAGCGTGGGTTTACCTGCAGGGCATCAGCAAGTATACTGTATGATTTCTGTATATCGGATTCGAAGAAGCTGGCGGCTGCTACTATACCCTCATCAAAGTACCAGTTGTTTTTTGCCAGCCAATTGAAGCTGTTCGCGGCCGCAATGGTATCACCTGCCGACCACTGCTTCAGTCCTTCATAAAATACGCGATCAGAGACGCGGTAAGGTCCGAATAGAATGCCTTCCTGAATTCTGGCATCTATTTCTGCGATGCGCCCTTGGGCGGCCAGGAGACGGAGCTCGAAATACTTGATGTCAGCAAAGAGACGGGTATCAGTAAGGTGGAGACCTTGCAGGTGACTGAACTCTTTTGTCGCGAGCAGGATCTCATCGACTCGGTAGTACTCCTTTGCGCGGTTAAGGTAGGCCTTGGCGCGAAGGTCCTCATTCTTGATCTGTCTGACCAGGCGGCTGAAATTCAGCGAGTCAATGAGGGGAATTTGGTACAATGCGTAGTACAGACGCTCGCGCTCGGACAGGTCACCGAACCAGGAAGCCGGAGCGGCCAATACGCGCTTCATGCTTTCGCCGAGGTCGCGAAGCGTCGTGTCCCGACGTTGACTGATGGTGTCCCAGGCAACGATTGCTTCGCTGAGCCGACCCTCTTCAGCCAGACATACAGCGTTTGCCAGGGCAGCGGGGGCTGACTTGTGATTAATCGCATACTGGAAGTAGCTGATGGCCACATTGTATTTCTCCTGGTCCATGGCCATGAGTCCGAGGGTGTAGTTATTCCCGCCCTCGTTGTTACCGGAAAAAATGACTTCTTGTAAAAGTGAAATTCCCTTGTTGACTTGCCCGGCTGCATAGCAAGCCTTTGCGGCGGACTGCAGGATCATATGCTTGAATGAAATATTGACTGGGTTTCGGGCAATGCGGAGACATTCATCGATAAAGGTTGTATCAAAGGTGTTGGTCTGGTTGGTGAGGTAATTGGCAATTAAAGTGGCTGAGAAGAGGCTTAAAGTTGAGTCTTTCGACAGCGGAATTCTGGAGTCCATGATCTGCCCGTGACGGTTGGCGAGGGCCAATGCGTTGCTCTGAACTGATTCACTTCCAGCGGCAAGGTGTTGGGTCATGAGTTCTATGCCAGCTTTCTCACCCGTCTTCGCCATCAATGCAAGGAGGTTCATATCGCCCGAAGTTCTGGTTCGGCTATCCTTTCTTGCCTCTGCAAAATAATGTTGTGCGGAGTCCGTCATGCCAACACGGAAAAGGGCAAGGCCCAGGTTATTGCGAATAATGCCGCTAGATGGAAACTGGTTTTTTCCTTTCCTGAGGAGCTGGATGTCTTCATAAGCATTCCCGGAGAGCAAGTATACGTGGTCAGCATTCAGCATGGTAAATTCGGTCGGCTGAAATCGGTTTGCATCGATGGCATAGCTCTTCTGCTGACTGAAACTTCCGCTGGCGCCTTCCAGAGCGGCCAACGCTGTCGAAGCATGCTGGTTGAACGATGCGAAGACATGAGCACGCTTATAGAATGTGTGTGCAGTGCCTGTAGGCTGGTCAAAATGGATGTCGCCCAGGGCTGTATAGTATGCAGAAGTAAAATGATTGATGTGTGCAGCCCAGTTGTTGTAGAAAACCAGCGCCAGCGTGAAAATGAGTCCCGCGAACCGGTACGTGAAGTAAGGCATGTTGGTGGGCCTGTAAAGGACTTTTGGGATGGACAAATTCTTTTCAAACATTCCCAGGAAGTTCGCGGCAACGTACAATAGGAACATCATCCCATATCCGATATGGGTGTAGAGAATCAAATCGTTGATGGATAGTAGCGCGATATCGTTCGATGTAGCGATAAAATAGCCGAAAGTTGCCATCGCAAGGGTCCCGAATGCGATGATGAAGAATACCAGAAGTACCTCACTTTTTAAAATAGATTCATACACAGGTTCACGCTGGCGAATGGTCCAGAGGGTGAGCAAACAGGAGACAGCAAGGAGAATGATGGAGGGTATGGTATAATTCCAGGATAGGCTTCCGATCCTGTTCAGGTAGGTCAGCCAAAGGTTGAGCAAATAAATGGTGCAGATGGTAAGAAACTGCCCAAGGCTGTGCGTACGTGAACTCGCGATAGCCAGGGAAACAAATGAGGCCATGATCTGGTGCGATACAAGAATGATGAACAAGATCAGCAGGATCAACGCGGACGGCAAGGTATTGACGGCGAGGAGGCGAAGAGGCAGCTCAGCGCCTCCGGTTGCTAGAACCAATACAGCGATTATGATCCAAATCCCGGCAAACGTTAGGAAGCGCCATAGAAAGGTTGTGGATGACTTAAAAACCTGGAAATAGAACAATGCGGCAAGAAAAAGGCCTATAATGATGAGCCCGGCCATTTGGTTGTCGCTGTTGAAAAGCAGCAGGGCATCCCACCGGAAGACTGCTATCAAAAAGGCCATGATCATCGCACCGATGTAGAACCAGAAACGGGGCAGTGCTGATACGACGGCCAGCAGGACGGAAAAGGAAAGGCAGAAAAAAATAAAATAAATGTCAAGGGCAAAGATATTCGGACGGAGGGTATCGCCGAGCCAGCGCTCAAACACCAGATAGTTCTCTGCCGTAAGCGTGAATTCAAGACTACCACGTTCGAAAGCATACAGGGGAAGCTCCTGTGTTTGTAGTTCCTGGAGTTGCTGCCAGGTGAACACTGGCCACGGATGGACGATGAAGGAAACGATGGCCGAAGTGAATACTGCGACAAAGCCAATGGCTAGCAAGAGAACGAGTTTTCTGGTAGAAGAAGGCCAGGAATTCAGGAATTGAATGTTGTTCATGGAAGGCTTTCCTGAGGATCTGCGCTGCAGTCTAGTCGATTACTTTTGGAACACGAAAGTATGTACCATCGTGATGCGGGGCTTGCGAAAGCGCTTCGGACTGCGATAGCGGTTCAGAAGGTACATCTTCCCGAAGGGCGTTTACTTCATGACTCATTGACGCCAAAGGCTCGACGCCTTCGGTGTTCACTCCCCGGAGTTTCTCAATCCATGTGACAATCTCCGTCATGTCCCGAATCATACTTTCGGCTTCATCCTCGTTGAATTCGAGTCTGGCCAGGTGGGCAATTTTATCCAGCGTTGACCGGTTGATTTCCATGCTTTACAAGTTCTTTTGTCATCGACTGTTCTGTTTGCTCCATGAGATATCCCATGTCCGCCAGCGTTAAGCCCCTGGTCTCGATGGGTTCATGAAAGATTACCTCGACGACCCCAAGCCTTACCAGGAATTCATGGGGAGGTAAAATTATCCAATTGTTGGGTATGGTGACAGGCACGATGGGGATTTGTTTCTCGATGGCCAGCCGGAATGGTCCTTCCTTAAAGCGCGCCAGTTGAGGCGGATACGGCGAGAAGATCCCGCCTTCCGGGTAGATCACAAGGCTCTTGCCTTCATCGAGTGCCTGCCCCGACTTGACATAGGTATCATACTTGCTTCGCAGCCTTGCACGGTCGACAGTGATGTGAAGTTTGCTGTACATCCATCCAAAGACGGGGATATTTTCCATGCTGCTCTTCCCGACAAATACCGCGTTGATAGGGTTGAGACCCATCGAGGGAATGTCCAGATAGGAAAAGTGATTTGGGCAGAAGATGTAATTGCGCGAGCGATCCAACTTGACTTTTTCCACGACGCGATAACCGAGAAAGCAAAACAAGAGCGTACCCTTGGCCCAAATGCGATTGAGAATCCCCGTCATGTGGTGTTTCTTGGGAAAATAGATCGGGATCAGAAAAAATGGTAATAGCAAAGCGAAGAACAGCATAAAGCCAAGGAGCCCCCAAAGCGTGTGGATTCTTCGCAGCAATTTTTTCATAAGTCGTGGTCGCCTGCCAGAAATGGGTATGCGAGACGTTGGATGTCTAGCGTGCGTTGGCTGTTGCTTTTGGAATCATGATAATTTCCTTCTGACGGCCGTCGATATACCGGAAGCCTTGGGAATCAAAGTAACCGTCTTCTTCCAACTGGATCCGCACTTCCTTTTTCCACTCCGCAATGGGCACTGAGCAATTCAATTCAATAGAGTACGCGGTATTGAGATGCATGGGGTAGTCACCGGTGTGGGGTACCCCACCTTGCATGTCCCACATACCGATGGTGGTTCCTGCGGCGTGACCGTGAAAGCCAATGGGGTGTGTGTAGATAGACGGTGTGATGCCGCTTTCTATAGCTTGTTTACGCGCATCAGCAAGGATCTGGTTGCCGGTCTTACCCTCCTTGAAGTTGTTCGTCAGGAAGTCTTGAAGCTGGTTCCCTTTCGCAAACGCATTGCGAAGAAACTCCGGCACATCTGTTTCCCCCGCACGAAGTACATAGGCGTGTTGCTGGGTATCGGTATTCAGTCGTAGATAGGTGATTCCGAAGTCTACGTGCAGCAAATCGCCGGGAAGAATGACCAAAGGCTGCGGGCGTTTCGAAGTGATGGCATCTGACTCGTTTCGTTGAATCGAGACGGATGTATGGAACCACGTGTCAAGTTTAAGTTCTTTGATCTTTTCCCGGTACCACCAAACAACATCCTCGGTCGTGGTTACACCCGGTTGTATGACATTGTCGGAAAATCCCTCGGCAATAATCTGATGGGCAATGCGACAAATCTGCTGGTACAATACCATTTCTTTCTCCGTACGAGATTCCAGCCACGATACGGCGAGCTTTTCTGCTGAAGCAATGTTTGCCTTGAGTTCTTTGGGGAGGACGCGAACCAGGTTTTCGTGGTCGGTGGCTGTCAATCCGTCGGCATGACCGTAGTGCTCGGCTTTGTTAACTCCTATTTTTTTCGGCTTGCGGTCAGCAATGATTTTTCCAAGCTGCGCCCATTGGTCAGGATTGGCATCAGGGTCCCAAGCACGCTTGAAGATCTTGCCGACGTCATAGCGGGCAACAGCCAGATATTCCAATTCCTGACCTGCACCCCGGTCGAAGACCAAAAGCATAGTCGTTCGTCGTGCGGCATGCCAGGTAGCCGGAAGCATCGTCTTGATGACTGGGTCTTCATTGTATTCCCTGGATATCAACACCCACATATCAAAACCTTCGCGCCGCATCAAGGCAGGCAATAGCTGCCGGAGGCGGTCTTCCAGAATATCATCAATTACCTTCGCTTGCTCACGCTGCGTGAGAATGACGGGATATTGAGCATACGAAAAAGTAAGACTTGCACAGAAGGCGATGGAGAAGAGAAATTTCATTGGGTAAGGGTTTGTGCAACGAATTTGTTTATTTCCACGCAAGTATACAACGTTCGTCCTTGAGGAGTTCGGCCGCACGGGCAACATCAATGTGCGAGCGCGCATCGCTCATTTGATCTTTCATGGCTGCCTTGATTTTTCGCGCATTAAGTGATTCGATGAAGCGTTTCACATCTTCCTTGGATTCGAGTATCAGCTTGGGAACAACAGCAGGCTTTTCGTTTTCGTCCTTGGCCACCATGGTAAAAAAGGAGGAATTGGTATGCTTGACATGATTTGTCCTCACATTCAGCGCTTCTACGCGAATGCCCACGACAAGGGACGTCCTCCCGACGTAGTTAACAGATCCGTGCATGGAGACCAGTTCGCCGACTTCAACCGGTTCCAGAAACTCAACGTTGTCGACAGAAACTGTCACGCAATAGGTGCCTGCGTGCTTGGTTGCACAGGCATAAGCAACTTTGTCCATCAGCGAAAGTAGTATGCCTCCGTGGATTTTGCCGCCAAAATTGGCGTAGGAAGGCACCATCAGTTCGGTAATGGTGGTTTGCGAGTGACTGACGGGACGGGCGGGTTCGGTCATGGCTTAGGGAAGGTGAAGGTACGCCGAGACGGTGCAATATCACAACGGGGCACACAAAATGAGCGACTACGACCTACGGGAAAGTTGATTGAACCTCCAGACCATGGCCCCCGCGGTAAGCGTGAGTCCGAGCAGGAGTCCCGACCATATCCCCAGCGCCCCAAAACCGAGTGGAAATGCAAGCACATATCCAAGTGGTAACGCGATGACCCAGTAAGCAATGAAAATCAGCAGCGATGGAATCTTGACGTCCTGAAGACCTCTAAGGGCTCCGGCGCAAACAACCTGCATACCATCCGAAAGCTGAAAGAAGCCGGCGATGATCATCAGCGGCGCTGCTGCAGCCAGAACTTCTGGTTCGTTAATGTAGAGTCCCGGAAGGAAGTTCTTGCCTGTAATAAAAAGGATAGCCCATAATAACATGATGATCACGGCAAGGCCGATCAGGGTAAACCCTGCTCTTCGTATTCCAACGGGATCACGTTGTCCAAGGAAAACACCGACACGAATGGTGGCGGCCGCCCCAAGCCCCGAGGTCGTCATGTAACTGACGGTGGCGAGGTTGATGGCAATCTGATGAGCAGCCAACGTGGTGGCACCTAGCCAACCCATCATGATGGCAGAAAATCCGAAAGCCGCGGCTTCAAAAATAAATTGGGCTCCCGAGGGCAATCCGATGTGCAGCATGCGGCTAATCAGCTCCCGCGAGTAATTCCCGATAGCAAATCCAGAACGGAAATTTGTGAAGCGACGACCATAGTACACATAAGCCCCCATCCACATTGCCATCACAACGCGCGCAATCAGGGTCGCCCAGCCTGCGCCAGCGAGACCCATCTCCGGAAAAATCCAAATTCCGTAGATCAGCAGGTAGTTCAGTAGAATATTGAGGAGGTTACTTACAATCATGATGACCATTGCCATCCGTGTCCGCTGCAATCCTTCCGCAAACTGACGGAACGTTTGGAAGATCATCGTGGGAATGATGGAGTACGTAATGATGAGCAAGTAGGGTATCGCCAGTTCAACAACGTCGGCGGATTGGTTTATATGGCGCAACGCATCTTGCCCGGCCATGATCAACAGGACCAACAGGAGAGACATCACGATGTTAATCACAAGCCCATGTCGCAAGGAGTCTATGATCTTCTTTTCATCACCGGCGCCGGATGCTTCGGCTACCAGTGGAGTCATGGCATAAGACACGCCAACACCGAAGAAAAGTATCACGCTGAAGAAGCTATTGGCAAGAGAAGCTGCTGCCAACGGAATAGCACCTGTCCAGCCGATCATGATGCTGTCAGCAACACCCGTCATCACCTGCCCCAGCATGCTGATCATCACCGGGTAGGCGAGGAGGAAGCTGGTACGGGCTTCCGTTCTTATGGGGGAGAGTGTCGGCAAGTTACTGGATGCTGGATGCTGGTACTGGATGCTGGGTACTGGATGCTGGATACTGGATCTTGGATGCTGGATGGACTAGGACCGGTGGTTGTGTTGGACTGACTGTAGAAAGAGGTTTAATTTCTTGCCGAGCAAGTTAGCCTTATCCAGCAATTTTTGGTATGTCTCCATGGATTGAAGGGATTTGGTCTCAAATAGGGTTTCCAGGTGATCGATCGTTTCGTCATTCGAAGCCAGTGAATAAATAATAAACCGGATGAAATCCGCCTTGTAGAATCTCCTGCCGTAGCCCTCTACAATATTGGACCGAGTTGATTTGGATGACCTTCGAATTTGACTGCCCTCTTCATACAATTCATATTTCGGGAGATGCAACGTCATTTCATGGATCTCAATGGTCAATGCTCTCGCCAATTGCCATACTTCCAATTTCTTGTAACTCATACCTTGATTTTTTCCGACAAAGTACTTGGTACCTCTCTAGTCCCGCAAAACAATTGCTGCCGGTTTTCGTGACTATTTCAGGGTCACCAACATTCAGATCGTCTAAGCATCCAGCATCTAGCATCCAGCATCTAGCATCCAGCATCCAGCAACTAGTACTCAGCATCAGCCCCCAGTACCTCGCATCCTCCCCACACGCAATATTCCAATGATACTCAGGCTGTCAGTGATCGCTCCGTCAAGGACCATCTGCCATGCTTCGTCGAATGGAAGTTTGCGCACTTTCAAATCCGCCTCGGTTTCTTCAAGAGCCTGTTGACCCAGGGAAAGTCCCTCAGCCAGATAAATAAATCCCTCCTCATCAGAAACCGAGTTGGAGAGGTGAACCCGTTGGAGCAACTCCCACCGGGTGGCGGTCAGGCCGGTCTCTTCCTTCAACTCTCTCTTGGCGGATTCAAGAACATCGTCGTCCAGCAAACAGCCGCCTTCCGGGATTTCCCAGCTCCAGGCATTGAGCGTGTAACGGTATTGCCCCACCAGATAGGTGTTGCCTTCATCGTCGAGGGCGACAATTCCTACAGCCTTGTTCTTAAAATGAACTTTTCCATAAATACCGTGCTTACCGGCTGGATTGATGATATCAGACTCTGTCAAACTGATCCACGGGTTGACGTAGATGGGGCGTTCTGACAGGGTCGTCCAGGGATTTTTTTGTTGAGGGTCCACAGTTTGTGCTTTTATAAAAGCAAAAAACGACATTAATCACCGAAATTTGGAGCCAAGAGCCAACGAATACAATCACGTGCTGCGATCTTCCTATACCCATGATATGATCGAAGCTGGCTGTGATGAAGCCGGAAGAGGCTGCCTGGCAGGTCCTGTTGTGGCTGCGGCTGTAATCTTCCCAAAAAACTACCGTCATCCATTGCTCAACGACTCCAAGCAGCTTAGCAGTGAGGAACGTCTGGAAGTGCGCGAAGACATTTTTCGCGATGCTTTGGCCTGGGGTGTGGCGGAAGCAACCCACGAAGAGATCGATGCCATCAATATTCTCAATGCTTCCTTCCGCGCCATGCACCGCGCCGTAGAGAAGCTGACGGTCAGACCCGAAATGCTGCTCATAGATGGCAACCGGTTCCGGCCCGCGCTCGATTTGCCATTTCAATGCATCATCAAAGGCGATGCGCTCTATTTCTCCATCGCTGCTGCTTCGGTTTTGGCCAAGACCTACCGCGATGAACTCATGGAGCGACTGGCTGTAGAATGCCCGGGCTATGGCTGGGACACGAACAAAGGCTATCCCACACCTGAGCATCGCGACGGTATACGTGCCCTGGGCATTAGCGCCTATCACAGGAAAACATTCCAACTTTTGCCCAGTCAACTGGAATTATTTGACCAGGATTAGTTGTTGGTACTAAATCCAATAACTGTTGAACTGTTAAACCGTTGAACCCCATGTGCCTTATCTTCCTTTCCATCGATAATCACCCGCGCTACAAACTCATCATCGCAGCAAACCGCGACGAGTTTCACAAGCGAAGGACAGCGCCGGCCGGGTTCTGGCCCGACACGCCACACATCCTGGCCGGAAGGGATCTGGAGGCCAATGGCACCTGGCTCGGTGTTTCAACGACGGGACGCGTGAGCCTGCTCACCAATTATCGTGATCCAAGTAACATCAACCCGTCAGCGCCTTCCCGTGGTCATCTGGTTTCAGATTTTCTTGACAATGATGTTCATGGCGAACAATATTTGAAGGCCGTTGAGGAAAAAGGCAACCAGTATAATGGATTCAATCTGCTCGTCGGCACGCCGGAAGAAATCTTCTATTTCTCCAACTATGCGGAAGGTGTGCATCGACTGCCACCCGGGTTTCATGCACTCAGCAATCACTTGTTGAACACACCGTGGCCGAAGGTCGAGCGTGGCAAGGAACGGTTGCGACCCATTCTGGAGGAGCCAAACATCGAGTCGGCCACCTTGTTTGAGTTTCTCTATGATGACCGCCAGGCGGCCGATAGTCAACTGCCCGACACGGGCATTGGACTGGAGCGTGAGCGGGTGCTTTCTTCGATGTTCATCAAGAGCCCAGACTACGGATCGCGGAGTTCGACGGTAGTGCTCGTTGACCGATCCAATCACGTGCACTTTTCAGAACGAGTGTATGATTTGAATACCTTTCAGCACACGACGAAGACTTTTGAGTTTGACATTGCCAGATAATCCGGAATGAAACGCAAGAAGAACAATACTCCAATCCTGCTTCGGATCATCCGGGCATTGTTTCCAATATTGGAACGTGTGGCTCCTTTTCTTGCCGATCGGATTTTCAGAATGGTCTTTTATGTGCCACTCCGCTACCCAACCCCCGATCGTGAGAAACTCGTGGAAAAGGAGGGTGTTGAATTTTCGATAATCGTGGGTGACAAGACGGTTCGTGGGCACCAGTGGGGAGAGCCGTCACACCCTTACGTTCTTCTCGTTCACGGATGGGCCGGACGCGCCACACAATTCAGGAAGTTTATACCGGCCCTGTTGGCCAAGGGCTATCGTGTTGTCGGTCCCAACGGACCCGCTCATGGACGTTCAGATGGAAGAATCACCTCCATCCCGGAATTTGAACAAATGTTCAAAGCTATTTTCCAAAAATTTGGTGAACCGGCCGGTGTCATCACACATTCGTTCGGCGGCGCAGCCGTGCTGTATGCAGTAATGAATGGCCTTCCCGTAAGGAAATTGGTCAACATCGCCAGTCCCTCCATTGGCGACGAAATCCTCAAGACGTTTCTGCGTGCCATCAACGGATCGTGGGTTTCCGCGGAGCGATTCAAAGCGTATGTCATCCGCCACGCAGGCAAACCATTTGATGAGTTCACGGCCCTTTACGCCGTAAAGCACCTCCCCAAACCCATTGATCTCCTGGTGGTCAACGATGAGCAGGATACCGACGTGGTCTTCCGAAGTGCAGAGGAGCTAATCAAAGCATATCCATCGGCCAGGCTGCTGAAGACAACCGGACTGGGGCACAACCGAATCCTGAAGGACGAAAATGTCATTGCCGCGGCCGTGGATTTTATTGCTGCCTGACCCGTAACACTTGAGGGGCTTTGAACGTCCTGAACCCTGTCCGCTGGTGGAATTATTGTACCTTGGCGCCCTGAAACTGTATTTTTCCGACATTTCGGGGTAGAAATTGAAACTCAAAACCTGTTCATCAGTTGAAGGAATAGGAGAAAAGCTATAAAACGGATCCGCATGGGTAAAATCATTGAGACACACGATATCACAAAGACCTATAAAATGGGCGACAACATTGTCAATGCCCTTCAGGGAGTTTCCATTACCATCAACAGGGGTGAATATGTTGCCTTTATGGGCCCTTCCGGATCTGGAAAGTCCACGCTGATGAACATTGTTGGCTGCCTGGATTCACCAACGAGCGGTACCTACGAATTGAATAACCAGATGGTGAGCGAGATGACGGAAAACGAGCTCGCCACGGTTCGTAACAAGGAAATCGGCTTCGTCTTCCAGACGTTCAATTTGCTTCCCCGTGCGACGGCGCTCGAGAACGTGGCGCTGCCTTTAATCTATGCCGGTTATGGCAAGGAAGAGCGGATGGAAATGGCCATGTCAGCCCTCGAAAGTGTGAGTCTGGCTGATCGTCACCACCACAGACCCAATGAACTATCCGGCGGTCAACGCCAGCGTGTGGCCATTGCACGGGCGCTGGTGAACAGCCCTTCTATTATTCTCGCCGATGAACCCACCGGTAACCTGGATTCCAAGACCTCCTACAGCATCATGAGCTTGTTCCAGGAACTCCACGACAAGGGCAACACCATCATTATGGTGACGCACGAAGATGACATCGCCCACTATGCGCATCGCATCATCCGTCTGCGCGACGGGCTGGTGGAGTGGGATAAGCCCAACGAAAATATCAATCGCCAGACAGCAGATGTTGCTGCGGCTCATTAGTGTTTGGGTAGTAGAATTATCAATCTTTTGAATTGGCAATTGACATAAATCAATTGGCAATACAGTTTGTCAATTGATCTTTGTCGAATATCCGCTTAAGCCTCCTCTTCACGGTTAGCGTTTATTGCCTACATAATACACACTATCCCGTTTCCTTTTCTCTTGCGTAAATCGGACCTTTGGACAGGAACCCAACCTGTTTATGAAGATCTATACCAAAACCGGCGACCAGGGCACTACAGCACTTTTTGGAGGTAAGCGCGTGTCAAAGGCTGACCTTCGGATTGATACCTACGGTACGATCGACGAACTCAATGCCTGGGTCGGGGTCATCCGCGATCAAGAAGTTAACAAGACACGCGATCAGGAACTGATCGAAATTCAAGATCGGTTATTCACCATTGGATCGATTCTCGCTGTGGAACCAGGAAACAGCAAAGTCAAAGTCCCCGCACTTTCGGTGAACGATGTGATATTTCTTGAAAAGAGAATTGATGTGATGGAAACCACGTTGCAACCCATGAAAGTCTTTGTACTTCCCGGAGGACATCCTTCGGTATCATTCTGTCATGTAACCCGTACAGTTTGCCGCCGTGCCGAACGCCTTGTAATTGCGCTCAACCAGCAAGAAGCCGTAGAGCCTTTGGTGATGCAATACATGAACCGCCTTTCAGATTATCTTTTTGTTCTCGGGAGGGCCATGACCGCTGAATTGGATTCGCAAGAAACACCCTGGAAGCCCAGGATGTAATAGGAACCTGTCCAAAATGATGGAATTATTAGGATTGCATTAGGATTTCTTTCAAAACCAAAAATTCCTAACATCCGTTAGCCTGCCTATCGGAATAGAATTATCTTTCTACCACAAAACCCATTAAGTCATGGTCGATACACTGGATATCGCAATTAGCAAGGTTGCTGCTTCCCGACTCGCAAAAGTTGATTTCAACAACATCCCCTTCGGCAAGGTGTACACAGACCATATGTTCATGGCTGATTACCGGAAGGGTGAATGGGGCAATTATCGCGTTGTGCCCTATGGCCATATTGAAATCAGTCCCGCAACGCCGGCATTGCACTACGGGCAATCGATCTTTGAAGGACTGAAGGCGCACAGAAATGACAAAAATGAAGCGCTTGTTTTTCGTCCGCTCGATAACTGGAAGCGCATGAATATTTCAGCCGACCGCTTGTGCATGCCTTATCTGCCGGAGGATATTTTCATGGAGGGCATGGAGACGTTGATACGATTGGATCGCAATTGGATTCCAAAGGCGGAGGGAAGCTCTTTGTACATCCGCCCATTCATGTTTTCGGCAGAGGAGTATATTGGCATTCGACCTTCAACTGATTTTACATTCATGATCATTAATTCACCCGTTGGACCTTACTACGCTACGCCGGTGAGGGTGAAGATTGAAACAAAATACACACGTGCCATGGAAGGAGGCACCGGATTTGCGAAAACCGGAGGTAACTACAGTGGCTCACTCTACCCGGCCAAGTTGGCACAGGAACAGGGCTACCATCAGCTTATCTGGACCGACGGCCACGAGCACAAATACGTGGAAGAATCGGGGACCATGAACGTGATGTTTGTCTTCGACGATGTTCTGGTGACCCCCGCATTGGGCGACACTATTCTCCGGGGCATTACTCGCGACAGTGTTCTGACTTTGGCCCGTCAATGGGGAATGAAGGTGGAAGAGAGGAAAGTGACCGTCAAAGAATTGGTAGATGGATTGAAAAACGGACATGTCAAAGAGGCTTTTGGTGCCGGGACAGCCGCAACGATTGCTCACATTGAACTTATCGGGCACGAGGGCAAGAATTATTTTCTTCCTCCGGTCGAAACCCGCAAGTTCTCCAATCGCATCCTTGACGAACTTGATGGCATCAAGCACGGAACGAGACCCGACCCGTTCGGGTGGATTCATAGGATCTAGATACTGGAGACCCGAATGCAGGCTTGGAACTGGCTCACGCTCGCGCCCTGTTTCCTTGCCCCGGCATTAATGCCGGGGCAAGGAAACGCTCATTGGGCAGAACGTTTGACGATGGATCTTCATTCATGTTTAGACACACGCAATCCGCGCTAATCTGTGTAATCAGTGGCAAAACTTTTTTGCTTTAGAACTGAATAGTCGAATTTGGGGCATGGTTCGCCTGTTGCCACTCTTCCTTCTAATCACACTGACCGCAAGCGCCCAGAAGCAACTGGTTCTGCTGAAGCGCGGCAATCCCGTTGGTCATTTCACGGAAGGTGACTATATCCATGTCATCATGAAGGATGGCACCCAAAAGGAAGGCATCATCTTTGAATTGTTTGAGTTCTCCATGATTACCACGGGTGACACCATTCAGTTCAACAAGATTCGTAAGGTGGGTATACCCAAAGATCAGCGCAAAGGCATTGCCCCGTTGTTCGGTGGTCTGCTGCTCACCGGTGGAGTGGTCTACTTTGGCCTTGACATGCTCAACAGCGCCCTTGGCTATAATCCGCCTGGCATCGATCCACAGGTGGTTACTGCTTCTGCCATACTCGTTGCTGTCGGAGGCGCGCTTTCCTTCATCCGCCCGAAGTACCGTGTGGTGAACAATGGCACTTTTTTAAGAACCGTGGATTACAAGTCCAAATTTTATAAGAGTCCTTACGGCTAGGCGTGGCCGGTACAAAAACTTTTACATTTTGCATTGGCCATTCTACATTTAATATTTTTGCAATGAATGGGCATTGAAGGTTTCACAATCTCCCATCAATGATTGCCGCTTAGTTTAAGAACACGCTGTCTATTTCAATAAAATATTAACTTTACCCAAATTTTTTATGACTACAGACCAATTGAAAGACGTGAAGGCCCGTGTGGCTGCCTTGAGGAGGTATCTTTGACTACGATCGCAAACGCGTAGAAATCGAAGACGAAGAGCGGATTACCCACCAGGCTGATTTCTGGAATAATTCGAAGCAGGCGGAAGCTACCCTGAAAAACATCAGGGCCAAGAAGGTATGGACAGACGCGTATGAGGCCGTCAGCAAACTGGTCGACGATCTGGAGGTACTCAACGAATTCCATGCTGCCGGTGATGTTTCCGAAGATGAGCTCGATGCTGAATTTAAGAGGACAGCCAGATCCGTTGAAGAGCTCGAATTCAAGAAGATGCTCAGCAAGGAGGAGGACCAGCTGAGCGCCATGATCGAAATCAACCCCGGTGCGGGGGGTACCGAGAGTCAGGACTGGGCCGACATGCTCCACCGCATGTACATCATGTGGGGTGAAAAGAATGGGTATAAGGTCCGAGAAGTTGACTACCAGGCAGGCGACGTCGCCGGGATCAAATCAGCGACAATTGAAATTGAAGGGCCCTTCGCTTATGGCAAGCTGAAATCGGAGACGGGCGTGCACCGTCTGGTGCGTATATCGCCGTTCGACTCCAATGCCAGGAGACACACATCATTTGCTTCGGTGTTCGTCTATCCGGAAGTCGACGATACCATCAACATCGAGATCAACGCGGCAGACATCGAGATGCAAACCTCGAGGTCCGGTGGGGCCGGCGGACAGAACGTTAACAAAGTGGAGACCAAGGTACAACTGACGCACAAACCCACCGGCATCGTCATCGTCTGCCAGGTGGAGCGCTCGCAACACGCCAATCGTGAGAAGGCTATGCAAATGCTCAAGTCGAAGCTTTTTCAGATGGAGATGGAGAAGCGCAACGCAGCCCGCGATAAGGTAGAAGCCGGCAAGATGAAAATCGACTTCGGCTCACAGATCCGGAACTATGTTTTGCACCCCTACAAACTCGTTAAGGATGCCAGAACGGGTGTGGAACGAACCGACGCACAGAATGTACTCGATGGTGATCTGGATGACTTTATTAAGGCGTTTCTGCTTGGGGCACAGGAATCAGCGGTGCAGAAATAACTCGTTGACAATAGATTTGAAAATGAGCTGATTTGAAAATTTGAAAATACTTGGTGCCGGCCACTGCTACCGATCACCGTTTACCGATTACCGTTTACCGTTTACGCTCACCGCACCCTTGTTCACCCCCGGAATCTACACCCGCCCTTTCTGGCTTCTTTGTATCAGCTCCCTGCTCTTCTTCGCGAGCTTCAACATGATTGTGCCGGAGCTTCCTTCGTTCTTGTCCTCACTGGGTGGCGCGGAGCATAAGGGATTGATAATTTCCTTGTTTACCGTGACGGCCCTTATCTCGCGGCCTTTCAGCGGGAAATTAGCCGACCGCATCGGACGAAAGCCGGTGATCATGGCTGGCTCGCTGGTATGTTTTGTCTGCAGCCTGATGTACCCTTTGCTTACGACTGTGTTTGCCTTTCTCTTTCTGCGGCTGGTCCACGGATTTTCAACAGGCTTTACGCCCACGGGTCAGACTGCATACATTGGCGACATCATTCCTGCCGAACGTCGGGGAGAGGCCATGGGCTTGCTGGGTACCGCAGGGACGCTGGGGATGGCAGGCGGACCGGCCCTTGGTGGGTGGCTCTCGACCTTGTTTTCGCTGGATGTGATGTTCTATTGTTCATCATTGTTCGCAATCATCTCTTCGCTGATCATCTTTTCGATTAAGGAAACAATCACTGAGAAGCACCCTGTTTCCTGGAAATTGTTGAAGATTGAAAAAAAAGACCTCTTCGAGCCTCGTGTGCTCGCACCCTGCCTGGTCATGGGTTTGTGTGCCTACGCGTACGGAAACCTTTTTACCATTATGCCTGATTTTGGGTCATTGCTGGGCATTCAGAACAAGGGGCTTCTGTTTACTTACTTCACAATGGCCTCCTTCCTGATCCGCCTGGCAGGAGGTAAGGCATCCGACCGGTTCGGCCGCGTAAAAGTATTGCGCATTGCAACGGCATTCATGACGCTGGCAATGGTCTGGATTGCATTGGCAGATACAAAGCTGATGCTCATTGTCGGGGCATTCATGTACGGACTGGCGCAAGGAGCGACCTCACCCACCTTACTTGCCTGGGCCGCCGATCTCAGTGACCCTGAGCACAAGGGACGCGGCGTAGCATCGTTGTACATCTTTATGGAGTTTGGGATTGGCGTTGGCGCATTTCTCTCTGGTTTGATCTATGCCGACAAAACGCCGATGATTTTAGTGACCTTCCTGATCAGTGGTTTATTGAGTGGCATTGCCTTCTTGTACCTGTTGTGGGTCCGGAGGAGACTGGTGGAACCAAGGTTTGGGGGGTAGTCGTTTCTTGCCACGGATGTCACGGATGAACACGAATGGGATAATGCTTTCAATCCATGCCCTTTTGTGAGAGCATCCAATTCAATGACAATGCTTATATTTAGGGAAGCCACTTTCCGTCTGCCATCCAGAATGAAGCGCTCATCACTTTTCCTTTACCTCTTCGCAATAGTCAGTATCGGCGAACTACTTGCGTTGTCCCGTGGATGGCCCGAGGTGCATGTCGTTTGCAAGTCGACCATCATGCTGGCATTGATTGGATATTATATGGGCGAGGCGATGAAACGGAACACTCACATTATTCGCGCTATGTTTTTCTGCTGGACAGGGGATGTGATGTTACTTAAGCAAGCCGATGCCGAGATCTACTTCATCCTTGGACTCTTTGCCTTTCTGGTGGGGCATGTGCTGTATATCCTGGCATACCGGCAGTTGCAGTGGAGTGATGTAACCAACGCTTTGCTGCCAACACAGAAATTCCGGGCTGCATTTCCCGTTGTGCTCGCCGGCACAGGGCTGCTGGTTGTTCTCATCCCAAGGCTCGGGGGACTGACGATTCCTGTAATTATTTATTCCCTTGTTCTGATCGTAATGGTGATCAGCGCAGTTTTCCGCAGCGGGCGCACCACGCCGGCCAGTTACTGGCTCCTTACCGGTGGCGCTTTATCGTTTATGATCTCCGATTCCATACTGGCCATTAATAAGTTTCACACACCACTGGAATTCGCGTCTCCAGTCATCATGCTGACCTATATTATCGCGCAATACTTAATCGTAGAGGGGGTCCTGAAGCATCCAAGCGAAACCCATTAACCCAAGGAACTCAAGGAACCCAAGGAACTTAAGGAACCCAAGGAACTTAAAGGAACCCAAGGAACTTAAGGAACCCAAGGAACTTAAGGAACCCAAGGAACTCCAGAGTCACTCGGTGGTCTCGTTGTTTGAATCTAACACGCACCGATTACCGATCACTGTTTATGGAGCTACCGATCACCGCCCGACCGTTTCCTCACATGCCCGCTCCCGGAAGCATGACTATTCACACGCTTAGGGTCACCGATGTAGGTGATGTTTCCGCTACCGGTGATGTTGGCCTGGAGTTCTTCCTTCACATTGATTTCAACATCGCCCGAGCCAGAAATTCGGATGTCGCAACTTTCGGTTGACAGGTTTCCCGCATTTACACGGCCAGAACCACTAATACCGGCCTTGACACGCCTGGATGTTCCCTGTGCTTCAATCTTGCCTGAGCCCGATACTCCGAAGTCGGCAAGATCCTGGATGGCAAGCGAAGCATAGACCTTCCCTGATCCACTCACGTCACTATCGAAATTGTTGCACGACCCCTTGAGGTCGATGTCACCCGAACCGGATACATCGGCCTCTACATTTCCGGTGGCAGCAAAAGCCACGCGCATGGATCCGGAACCGCTTACGCCAAGATCGAGGCTGGAAACAGTGATCTTGTCTTCCGCAAGCAGATTACCAGAGCCACTAACGCTGAGTCCCTCGATAACCGGCATAGTAATGTATACATTGATTTTGTGCCTGTCGCTCCAGTTCCAGTCCATCCAACGGCCTTCTTTGCCGATGATAAGGCGGTCGCCGTTGACTTCCGTCTCAATCTCGCGGAGCACATCGGCCGGGCCTTCAAGTTCCACTTTTTGCGGGCTGCCCTGCTTCAGGTACAGTTTGCCAGATACCCGGTATGAGATTCTGGTAAACGAATTGACATTGCGAGTTTCGCGATTCTGTGCCATAACAAGGGTGGCAGATGCGAAAAGGAGGATAAATAGGCTATATTTTTTCATAGAATGCGTGGTTACTGCCCAAAGGACGCATTGAAGCAGGAAAGGTTGCTCCACGGCGCTGAAATCTTTTCCTTTGGACGCCACAAACCCATGGAGGGTTGCATGACCGTATTTTCCTACACCACAATTCAATCGCCGGCCGAAGGCCTATATAAGGAGAAGGGAAGTAAATTTCACGCGTTCGCTTTTCCGGTTTCAACGGAAGCGGAAGTCAAGGACCACCTGCGCTTGCTGAAGAAGAAGTACTTCGATGCCCGTCACCACGGCTATGCGTATATCCTCGGGCCCGAAGCCCAAACCTGGCGTGCATTCGATGACGGCGAGCCAAGTCACTCCACCGGTGATCCAATCCTTGGACAGATTCGCTCGCGTAAGCTCACCAATGTGCTTGTCGTCGTCGTTAGATATTTCGGTGGCACCAAGCTGGGTGTCGGCGGGCTGATTGCTGCGTATCGGGCGGCTGCAGATGACGCGCTGTCCGGGGCGCTGCTTAAAGAATGTGAAGTTGTTTCCAGCTTTGATGTCAGCTTCGCATTTACGGCGACTCCAGAGGTCATGAAACTCATCAAGGACTTTAACTTGAAAATCCTTGAGCAAGCATTCTCGGATAGAACGAGCATGAAGCTTGAAGTGGCACTGCGCGTGGAGGAGAAGATGAGAGAGAGACTTGCGTTGTTGAAAGCTACGGGGTCATCGATTGATTATTCCCCCGGCCGGTAGATTCCATAGATCTGCAAAGGCCAGACACAAAGACTGTACCAATTTCCTGTTCCCGGCATCCAGTATCCACTTATATTCTTACTTTGTGTAATTATTTTTGATGTCCAAGCGCAGTCCAGCAGTTTTCTTCATTTTCATTACCCTTCTGATCGATGTCACAGGTTTTGGCATCATCATCCCCGTTATGCCCAGATTGGTCATGTCGCTGATTGGTGAGGGGGCAACACTGAGTCAGGCAGCAAGCTATGGCGGATGGCTGATTTCGTCGTATGCGGTCACGCAGTTCTTCTGTTCACCGATCGTTGGGGGACTGAGTGACCGGTATGGAAGACGACCTGTATTGCTTGGCTCACTCTTCGGCTTCGGTATCGATTATCTCTTTTTGGTCTTTGCGCCGTCTATTGGCTGGCTCTTCATTGGAAGAATTGTGGCTGGGGCAATGGGCGCGAGCTTCACCACGGCCGGCGCTTACATCGCTGATATCAGCACCGCTGAAAACCGGGCTCAGAACTTTGGCCTTATCGGAGCCGCTTTTGGTTTGGGATTCATCATCGGTCCCATGATTGGCGGGTTCCTGGGTGATTTTGGTGATCGTGTACCATTCATGGTCGCGGGAAGCCTTACGCTGATAAACTGGCTTTACGGATTTTTTGTCTTGCCAGAATCACTTAAGCCGGAGAACCGTCGTCCGTTTGAGTGGAAGCGTGCGAATCCTGTCGGTACGCTCATGAGCCTTTGGAAATACCCGGTCATCGCCGGCCTGCTCGTCGCGTTGACGTTTGTTTATGTTGCTGCCCACGCCGTGCAAAGCAACTGGTCGTACTACACCATTGAGAAATTCAAATGGACACCGACCAACATCGGGATTTCTCTTGCCGTGATCGGATTCGCGTTCGCGCTGGTGCAAGGCGTACTGATTCGCAAGATTATCCCGGCATTGGGGCAAATACGAAGCGTGTATTTCGGTCTTGGCTTGTATTCGCTGGGCTTCCTTTTGTTTGCCTTTTCAACACAAGGCTGGATGATGTACGCGTTCACACTGGTGTACTGCCTTGGAGGCATTGCCGGCCCCGCGATGCAGGGAGTCATGTCGGGTGTGGTACCACCCAATGCGCAAGGAGAGTTGCAAGGCGGCTTCACCAGCCTCATGAGTCTGACATCCATCTTCGGCCCGCCGCTGATGAACAATCTGTTTGCCTATTTCACCAAATCCGGCGGTGATATCTACTTCCCCGGCTCTGCTATGCTGCTCGGCGCTTTGCTGACATTGATAAGCGTGGTTCTTGCTCGGCGAACGCTGAAGGCAAATCTTGGTGTTCCGCCAGGGTGACGCGCCAGAAAAATCTCAAATATCAAACACTGAATATCCAATATCCATGCGTCACTTGGATATTCGACATTGGCTATTTGACATTGGATATTTTTTGGGGTCTTGTGGATGAACGATTTTCTTCAATCGGTGGAGCGGTTGTTGATTTCCCGGTCTCCCAAAATCTCCAATATCAAACACTGAATATCCAATATCCAAGGAGTCACGTTCAAATCCGGTACTTAGGGCGTCTCATCCCACATCAACGGGATCTTAATCGCCTCATAGATGCTCAGGCAAACCCATGCATCCGTTGCCGCGTAGGTGATTTGCTTTTCGTCGAGTTTTGGTGCTTCCCAGTTGCTTGTCTGGGCACTCTTGGAGATGCGGAAGCCCAGCACCATGGCCGTCAGCTTTTTTACCCCTTCCGCTTCAAAGCCTGCCGCCTTGGTAAGGGTGGTAAGTTCAACAAATCCCTCTGGTGTGAATTTTTTCAGTAACTGCAGGGCTTTGATATCATCGCGAATGGCGACTCCAATCTTTAGAACTTTTGGATTTTCAAAGAATGCCTTCATCTCATGTGTCAGGCCTGTTGCCTGGAGACGGAACAGGTAGGCCTTTTTGGGCGTGGCGAGCTGGAGTATGGCAACTTTGTTGTGGTGACCACGCACAAACACCGGCTTGGTTTCCGTGTCAAAGCCAACGCGCTCGAAGGCATTTATTTCCTGGAAGGCAAGTGAAACGCCCTCCGGATCAGAGATAACCCGCACCTCACCGTCAAAGGCGCCAAGAGGAAGGTCGTTGAGCTCCTCGTTCGTGATATTCTTGCCTGGTCTCCCGTTGTTCATACCGGACCTTTCTTCCCCTGGTTTTTTGTTACCTTCAAGTTTATCTGCTTACCTGGTTAAACACCTCATTACCTCAACAACTTACATATGTTTGAACCCGCGAAGATACTTGAAAAAGCGAAACGCTCCGCCTTCTGGCTGTGGGTACTCAACCTGGCGCACCCGCGCATGGTGCCGTTCAATCTCCCTCACAAGTTTGAGATCGTTTCCTTTTCTGACAATCATCTTAAGACCAGAATTCCCTACCGTAAAAGCAATTTTAATCACATTCGCGGACTGCACGCCTGTGCACTCGCTACACTATCGGAATTTAATACAGGGTTCTTGCTCTTGTCACGCCTGGACCCGAAGAAATACAGAATGATTATGCAACGCATCGAAATGGACTACCACTACCAGGGAAAAATGGATGCCTTCGCTGAATTTTCGGTTGCAGATGCCTGGTTCGATGAGCAAATCGTTGTTCCATTGCGTACAGCCGAAGCCGTGGTGGTTCCCTGCATCGTGAAAATCCATGATGCCAAAGGAAATCACTTAACAACAGGGAAGGTTTTCTGGCAGTTCAAGAACTGGGCCAGCGTAAAGACGAAAACTTGAGGATTTGATCTATTTCTGTAACTTTCATTCCGCCTTCCAAAAATAAAGCCTGAAACTATGCGTAAGATTGATCAACTGCTGGATGAGTACGGGGAGAGCCACCAGAATGTGACCAACAAAGCCATTCACTGGATCTGTGTTCCTCTTATCTTTTTCAGTGTAATTGGCATGATAGCCTCTATTCCCTCAGGCGCTGTGCAATCTTTCCTCGGCGAGGGCAACCCCTACGCCAACTGGGCAACGGTTGTACTGATTATCACACTTGCCTACTACATCACGCTTTCCATTCCACTCGCTCTTGGGATGATGCTCTTCGGTGCGCTTTGCCTGTTTGGGGCTCGGATTGTCGGTGCTCAGGGATACCCGCTGTGGGCCGTGAGTCTCGGAATTTTTGTGGTGGCGTGGATTGGACAATTCTACGGACACAAAGTGGAAGGGAAGAAGCCATCATTTTTCAAGGACCTGCAGTTCTTGCTGATCGGTCCCGCGTGGCTGATGCACTTCGTCTTCAAAAAAATGGGAATACCATACTAGTGTAATGTTTACCATGAAGTGGTGGCTCGTTAATCTTCGCTAAACTTAAGGCTCGTTGGAAACCGGGTACAGTGTATCGACTGAATTGCCCGCAGGGTATTCGCCGGACTTCGAATTTTTCATCTTTGGTCTGCCCAAACACCTGCTCCTGCAGTCCTCAGCAGACTGGACGCATTTTTATCTGCTGAAAAAATCGAATCAGAAGATCATGGCGCAGGTTGCCTTTCACGTTGGCGACCATGTGGCACGGTCCCCAGTGCGGGCACCATTTGGCTCCTTTCATTTTTCGGAAAGACTTGCTCCAAAAACCCTGTTTGATTTCATTCAGCAAATTGAGCGTCAACTGATCAGGCTGGGTGTCTCCATTGTTTCGATTACCGAACCCCCTTTGTATTATCGCAAGAACGGAGACCTTTTGCATACCATCCTGCTCAACCAGGGCTATCGTGTGTCCAATGCCGAGCTGAGTACGGGGTTGCGGATTGACAAACTGGCGTTTGAGGATAAAATTGCCGCATGGGAGAAGCGTAAGCTGAAGCAGGCCAAAGCGAAAGGTCTGACGTTTAAAATTCTCAGCCTCGGGGATCTGAGGGAGGTCTACCACCTGATTCTCAAATGCCGGGAGCAGCGAGCGCATTCGCTCAGCATGACACTGACTGAGTTGGAGGCGACAACACTGGTATTCGGCAAAGAGTTTGTTCTTAGCGGAGCCTTTTTGAACAAGGAAATGATTGCAGCGTCAATTGCCATCAGAGTTCAACGGCATATTCTGTATAATTTCTATTCAGGCCACTTGAAGAAGTATGACACCATAAGTCCAATGGTGACATTACTGGGAGGGGTCTATCGGTATTGCGAGCGAAACCAGGTTCATTGGTTAGACCTGGGAACATCGGCAGCCCATGGGCAGCCGAATTTTCCGCTCCTCGATTTCAAAATGCGCGTCGGAGGCATCCCCTCCATGAAGCTAAGTTTCGAAAAGCAACTCGCCTGATGCCACCGCTGGTTTCGGTTATTTGTATCTGTTACAACCATGCGCGGTTTGTCGGGGAGGCTTTGCAGTCGGTGCTGGATCAAACCTATGCACCCATTGAGCTGATTGTGATGGATGATGGCAGCACGGACGGCAGCCGCGAGGTGATTGCTGACTTTGTGGGCCGAAATCCTGCGATAACCTTTTTGCCATCGGTTACGAATCGTGGTAACTGCCGAACATTCAATGAAGGTTTGCGAAGTTCAACCGGAGTTTACGTGATCGATCTCTCAGCCGACGATCGTCTGCTCCCAGACCGTGTCCGGCGAGGTGTAAGCTTGATGGAATCGAAACCAGAATGCGGCGTTCAGTTTTCAGATGCTGAACTTATCGATGAAGAGGGAACCATAGTGGGGTTACACTCAAAGAGGTTTCCGCATGCCACCATTCCGCAAGGATGGATTTTCCGGGACATCCTGTCACGGTATTTCATTAATAGTCCAACGATGATGATCAGGAAATCACTGCTCGATTCTTTGGGAGGCTATGATGAAGCGCTGGCCTATGAGGACTTTGACTTTTGGGTGAGGTCATCACCATTGACCCAGTATGCCTACATTCCGGATGCGCTTGTGCAGCGGAGAGTCCTGCCGGCGTCAATGGGCAAGCAGCAACATAGCAGAATGAGCATACAGCAGCAATCGACGTTCAAAGTATGCGAAAAGGCACTTGCTCTTTGCAAGGATGAAAGAGATCGTGAAGCGCTGAAGACGCGGGTTGTTTATGAATTCAGAAGGTCTCTTCAATTTGCCGGCCTGCGTTTGGCTTGGGACTACGCCAAACTCTGGCGAAAAATACCCTGATTACTTCCGGTTGTCCTTGCCGGTGACCATGCTGACGTAGCTGTCATACCGGGAAGGGTGAATCAATCCATCATTCAGCGCCTGTAGCACCGCACACTTCGGTTCTGTCAGGTGAAGGCACCGTGCGCCAAATTTGCACTCCAGCCGCCGTTCGCGCATTTCCGGGAAGTAGTCGGAGATCTCCTGGGGTGTCATATCGGAAAGACCCCACTCTTTAACACCGGGTGTGTCAATCACAAAAGTAGTAGCATCGATAACAAACATCTCGGCGAATGTGGTCGTATGCGTACCCTTGTTTGTTGCATCGGATACTTCGCCGACGGTTTGCTGCAAGTGCGGGAAAAGCCGATTGAGCAGGGTAGACTTTCCTACACCGGAATGGCCGGCAATGAGCGTTGTTTTGTTCTTGAGGAGTTCTTTCAGCGGCTCGACCGAATCGTCGGATGTAGCTGAGATAAGCTCGGTCGTTACCCCGACAGCGCCATACAGGTTCTGGAGGCGGTCCACATGCTCACGGTCCTCTTCGCTAAGCAAATCCCTTTTGTTGAACACAACGACCTGAGGTATGCGAAAGGCTTCGGCACTGACGAGAAACCGGTCAATAAATCCTGCCGAGGTTCGGGGCTGTTTCAGGGTGGCGATGAGCAAGACCTGGTCTACATTGGCGGCAAGCACATGGCTATGCCCCGTTTTTTTCACCGATTGCCGCAGTATGTGGTTGTCGCGGGGTTTGATCTCGCTGATGGAGGCATCCTGATTGTCAATGATCACTTCAACATGATCGCCCACAGCAACGGGATTGGATTCCTTGTTTTCGTCAAGGCGCAGTTTTCCCTGAAGTCGGCACAAGTAGGTCTGACCATCCTCGCCCAGTACATCGTACCAGGAGCCGGTGGATTTTAGTACGCGGCCTTCCATGATTCCAGTATTTTGCAGAGATGGTCGGTGATGATTGTTGTAGCACCGAGGTTGCTTTGTACGTAATCCCGTGTCACCTTGGCGGCCGCCTGATATGTATCGGGATCCGCATCGACTTTATCAAATGCAATGGAGAGGGCGCGGGTATCGCCAACGGCAAACGCGCCGCCACGACTTACGAGGTCAACGGCCTCCTGGTATTTGTGATAAGGAGCTTTGCTGCCAAAGAAGATTGGAACTCCATAGCACGCGGCTTCCAGGATGTTATGCAGACCTTCCTTGTAGCCACCGCCGATGAAAGCAAATTCACCATATCGGTACAACTGCGCGAGAAGGCCGATGTGATCAACGATCAGAACGTCAGCATCGTTCAGGGACATTGCTGTTGCTTGCGTGTAGCGTACCGTCTCACCCTTGATACCTTTCTCAATGGATGTCAGAAACTGTTCACCGATTTCGTGTGGTGCGACGATAAACTTCATATCAGCCCTGGAGGCATTCATGAATGGGGTCAATACAGTCATGTCATCCGGCCAGGCACTTCCGATGACCATAATTTTCTTGTCGCCCTTGAAAGATTTTGCGATGTTGTTTTCGTCTGCTTGCTGTACGATCTGGTTTACGCGGTCAAAACGGGTGTCTCCGGCGACGGTAACCGATACAATGCCAATTGACTTCAGCAACGAGGCGGAAACTTCATTCTGAACGAAGAAGTGTGTGAAATTGCGCAGAATCGTTCTGAAGAGGTATCCATACGGCTTGAAGTAGATTTGATTGGGCCGGAAGATCGCCGAAATCGAAATGAGCGGAACGGCTTTCTGTTTTAGTACTGTACTATAATAGTACCAGAACTCATACTTCACAAAGACCGCCAGTGCAGGACGGACAGCTTCGACAAACCGCTTCGCATTTTCCTTTGTGTCCCAAGGAAGGTAAAGGACGTAGTCCGCGTGTTCATAGTGCTGACGAACCTCGAACCCTGATGGAGAGAAGAAGGTGAGCAGAACCTTGATATCGGGTCGACGGGCTTTCAGTGCTTCGACAACGGGGCGACCCTGCTCAAACTCTCCGAGGGAGGCGCAGTGAAACCAAATCAAGGTGCTGTCACCAATTAGGGGAAATGTACTTCTGAGCCGCTGAGCTTGTCGCTGACGGCCTTGTCTGAAAGCTTTGGCTTTGGGATTGAACCAACCGGCCAGCCGGTACGCAAAACGCAGGAACAGGATACCGAAGGCGTAGACAAATTCTGCCATAGAACACCCCAAAGATAGAGTTTAGCGCGTCTTTTCTTGTCATGGTTACGACGGGCTCAATTTCCGCATTTATTGGGCAATCGTTATCTTTCCCAAAACTTATCCATTACCATCATGAAAAAGTTACTATCAGTGTTTGCATTTGCTTCAGGTGTGCTCATCTCTGGTAATGCATTGGGGCAAGGTGACCTCGATGCCATACTCAAAGGAAGCGCAGCCGATGCCAACTACCTGGCGCAAGGGTATCTTGAGCCTGTACTCAATGCGATCGGCAGCGGTCTCAACCAGGGATGGTACAACACGGCGGCCAATCATAAGAAGTTCGGATTTGACCTTACCATTTCCGTCAGTTCGATCCAGTTTCCTTCGGAAGAGTCTTTCTATAAAGTGGACAATACAAGACTGCAGACCTTAAATATTGTTTCTCCTGCTGATGGGATGGCTCCAACCTTAATAGGCCCGGATACTTCACCGACCTATCAGTACAAGGACGCGACCACAGGCATTCCCATTCCGGGTTCTGAATTTCAGGGACCGCCCGGCGTGGACATCAGCCAGATTCCTTTGGGCGGATTACCTCTCCCGATGGTTAATCTGGGTATCGGATTGCCCTGGAATACGGATCTTAAAGTCCGCTGGGCTTCTGTGAGTGGATCCAATGGGGCAAATGTAAATCTGATTGGATTTGCGATCCAGCACGACATCAAGCAACACATACCCGGCATCAAGGAAGTGCCCTTCGACTTGTCGGCGCTTGTAGGATACACTTCATTCTCAACTGAAGTAGGCTTTGATGATGCAAACCCCAGTCAGAAGGGAATATCAGACTTCAGTGCAACAACCATACAGGCATTGATCGGGAAGAAACTTTCGGTGCTCACCGTTTATGGTGGTTTGGGATACAATTTCTCCAGCGGCACTTTCAAAGCGGTAGGCACTTACACAGACGGCACTTCGGGCCAGACATTTACTGATCCCATCAATATTACTTCCAGCGTGTCCGGCCCCCGGTTCACCGCAGGTATGCGGCTGAAACTCGCTGTGTTCACGCTACATGGTGACTATACCTTCCAGCGATACAACACCATAACCCTTGGATTTGGAATCTCTGTGAGATAATCTTTCGGATCGAAACGATCCTTTCGAAAGCCTTCGTTACCTTCCCTGGAACGAAGGCTTTCTCTTTTCAATGAAGGCCTTCATGCCTTCCTTCTGGTCGGCGCTGGCAAACGTGAGGTAGAAGTTCTTCCGCTCGAACATCAGTCCTTCGTCCAGCAGGGTTTCGAAGGAGCGGTTGACGGCCTCTTTCGCCAGCTGTACGGCGACGGGTGACATTTGCGCAATTTCCTTCGCTAGAGTAATCGCCTCAGTCAGATAGTGTTCCACAGGCACCACTTTGATCACAAGCCCGTAGCCAAGGGCTTCTTCCGCTGAAAGAAACCTTCCTGTGAGGATGAGTTCCATCGCTTTTGCTTTCCCCAGGGCTTTTGTCAGTCGTTGCGTTCCGCCTGCACCCGGGATGGTGCCGAGTTTAATTTCAGGCTGTCCAAATTTTGCGGTCTCTGATGCAATGATCATGTCGCAGGTCATGGCGAATTCGCAGCCGCCGCCGAGGGCAAAGCCGGAAACGGCCGCGATGATGGGTTTTTTGGTTTTGCGAATCTGATCCCAGGTACTGAACTGGTCAAGCAACAGCATGTCGACCGCACTCTTGTCGGCCATCTGCTTGATGTCGGCCCCGGCGGCGAAGGCTTGCTCGTTGCCCGTGATGATGATCACGCGCACCTGGTCGTTGCGGTCAAGGTCTTGTAAGGCATCGCGCACTTCACCCATGAGCTGGGGATTCAGCGCATTGAGTTCTTTGGGGCGGTTGAGTTCGATGAGCGCGATGAATGGCGCGATCTGGGGATTTACTTTGATCAGTTCCATGGGCAATTGAATTTGGTACGCAAATCTAAGATAAATTGAAGTTTGGAGAAGGAGATCGGGCAGGACTTGTTCCAACTCCAACTCCTGTTTTCTGATCCCCAGCCCGGTTCGCTATTTTTGTCCATCCAACAAGAATGTATGCGCATCCTCTTCGTCTGCCTCGGTAATATCTGCCGTTCGCCGTTGGCGGAGGCCCTGTTTCATCACAAGACCACTGCCCTGGGCTACAATGGCAGGTTCCAAGCCGACTCCTGTGGCACCAGCAACTATAATGTTGGTGACACACCGGATCACCGTACGGTGAAGAATGCACTGAGGAATGGTGTTAGCATGGACCACATAGCACGGCAACTCAGGCGGGAAGATTTTGAGGACTTCGACAAGATTTTGGTTATGGACAGGCAGAATCTGAAATACGCACTGTCATTCAGTGATGCGGCTCATCATCATAAAGTCTACCTCATGCGCTCCTTCGACCCTATGGGCGAAGGTGATGTCCCTGATCCCTATTACGGCGGTGAGCAGGATTTTCAGGAAGTTTTTGAGATTCTGGATCGGTCAGTGGAGGCGTTGATTCGGGACCTGGTGAAGAAAACCTGAGGGTGTGCGAAAAGTAGTCAGGTTTCCTGATGCTATTCGCTTTCTAAAACACCGATTAACATTCAATTTTGACTAAACAGCTTTGGAGGTCGCAATTTACGTCCTCCAATCAGAAGCGAATTATTTGGAAATAGCCCCAGTCAATGGCAAAAAGCATAGCAATACCCGATGAAATTGTGATCAGTAAAAGGGATGGAATTGTTATTTTTACTGTCATTAACGACGAGAGATCTATGAATTTAGCAGTAAAGAAAATCGAGCTTATTGAATGGCTTTCCAAGGTGCAGGATGAAAACCTGATCAAGAAAGTAGAGGGTGTACGAAGGGAGGCGGAAGCTGATTGGTGGGATGCACTCACGGCAGAGCAGCAGGAGGATATTGAAGCTGGCGTATCGGATTTGGAGGCGGGACGGAAAAAGGACATTAAGAAAGTTCTGACAAAGTATCGCGGATAACATGAAGGTTACGATCTCCGGACGAGCGGAGCAAAATCTGGACAATATTGTTCGATACCTGGAGACGGAATGGTCGGTTAGAGTTCGGGACAAGTTCCTGGATATACTGAAAGCAAAGATCGCACTGATAGCCAAAACGCCTCAGCTGTATGAGGCTTCTTCAAAAAAGAAAACTGTGCGCAGATGTGTGGTAAGTAAGCAGACTTCACTGTACTATCGATTAGGAAAAGGGGAAATCGAGATCATCACGATACAGGACAACAGGATGAACCCAAGGAAATTGAAACTGTAGCCGTGGGATTAGCCAGACACGCCGTATTTACCCGAGGGAACTTATTATGGCCTCACCAATACTTGCAAGGTCGACCGAGATGATTGTTCTAAGATTACCCCCGGCTCACTACTGTATTTCTCATAGGTGACATCATCGTAGTTTTTCACGGTGATCAGCGTCAGCCCGGTGTTGTAGTACACTTCAAAGTGCTCCGACAGCACATCGATCAGGTGCAGCACCTTGTCTTCGCGGAAGTCTACGCAGAAGGAAAATGATATCGCTGAGTTCTGCATGACGTTGATCTTTAGGTTCTGCTCAGACACGGCGCGAAAGATCAGGCTGAGCTGGTCCTCGTCGATAAAGGTATAGTCGGTGACGGAACACGAGATCAGGCATTGGTTCTCTTTGAAGACAATCAGCGGCGGAAGCTTTTGCACGCGGGTTTCATGGATGCGGGTACCCAGAAGTGTTGGGTCGTCGAAGTCCTTTACCAGCAGCGGGATGTTGCGGTTGGCGAGCGGCTTGATGGTCTTGGGATGAATGACCGAGGCGCCATAGTAGGTCATCTCAGCGGCCTCGCGGAATGGCAATTCTCCGAAAGGAACGGCATCCGGTATCTTCTTCGGATCCGCATTCATCACCCCCGGCACATCCTTCCAAATGGTTACGTTGACCGCGGGTAGGCAGGAGCCAAAAATAGCAGCAGAATAATCCGACCCTTCCCTTCCCAGGGTGGTCGTAAACCCCAGCGGGTCACCACCGATGAAGCCCTGTGTGACAATCATACTATCCTTGAGGGTGGACTTCAGCTCTTGAATCCGCTTTTCGGTTTCGCCCCAATTCACCCTTCCTTCGCGATAGGTTGAGTCGGTGCGAATATAATTCCGTGCATCAATCCATTTGGTCCGGAAACCCTCGTGCGCAAGGTACTCAGACACGATACGCGTAGCGATGATTTCTCCCTGGGAAACCACCTGATCGTAAATCTGATCTGGGGTGTGCGTTGCCTGGAGCCGGGAGGGGATGTCTTCGAAAATGCCGGCAACCAATTCCCATACCCGATGATCAGCTGGAAAAAGGTCCTTCATGACATCCCGATGATAGTTGGAAATTTCGTTGAGCTCCTGTTTGAAATCTTTCCCTGCAAGAAATGCGGCAACCACACGCTCCAGTGCATTGGTTGTTTTGCCCATCGCGGACACGACCACGAGGAGGCGCTCTTGGATGTAGGGACGCACAATGGATGCAACGTTCCGTATCGCCTCAGCATGCCGTACGGACGCACCGCCAAACTTGAAGACGTGATAGGGGGTATTCATGCGTTTTCGGGTTGCGGGAAGTTCTGTAACTTTAGTGCAGAAATCACATCCGCGAATTACAATTTTTTATGGAAGAATCCCGCATTGCAGAATCCATCGGCGTCGCCCTCGACCGGTTTATCAAGAATCACCAGGGGCAGTTTCAGTATGCCAGCGGTGAACTTTCACAGTTGCTCCGCGACATTGCCCTGGCCTCCAAGGTCGTCAACCGGGAGGTGAACAAGGCCGGACTGATCGACATCATGGGTGGGATGGGCTCACAGAACTCGACAGGCGAGAACCAGCAAAAACTGGATGTGTTGGCCAACATCCGCTTCACCCGGGCTTTGTCAAAAGGCGGAGAAGTATGTGCCCTCATTTCAGAGGAGACGGAATCGTTTGTCGACCTTAACAATGATGGAAAATATGTTATCGCAATCGACCCGCTCGACGGCTCGTCCAACATTGATGTCAACGTTTCCATCGGAACGATTTTTTCCGTTTACCGGCGTAAAAGCCCGGCGGGCACACCCATACAGCAGGAAGACATTTTGCAAATGGGCACCGAACAGGTGGCGGCCGGTTATATTCTCTACGGTTCATCCACAATGCTTGTCTACACAACGGGCCACGGTGTAAATGGTTTTACGTATGAATCTACCCTGGGCGAGTACTTCCTGTCGCATCCCGATTTGAAAATGCCCGACGAAGGGAAAATATTCTCCATCAACGAGGGTCAATCGCTTTCATTCACACCGGGGGTTACGAAATATTTGAATTACTGCAAGGAGAACGGTTACACAGCACGTTACATCGGTTCCCTGGTGGCTGACTTTCACAGGAATATGCTGAAGGGAGGCATTTACATTTATCCGGCCACGGCCAAGGACAAGAATGGCAAGTTGCGCCTCATGTATGAGTGCAATGCACTTGCCTTTATTGCCGAGCAGGCGGGCGGTTTAGCCACCGATGGCAAGAAAAGAATCATGGAGATTGTGCCAACAGCGCTGCATCAGCGTGTGCCCTTTTTTGTTGGCTCGAAGAAAATGGTGGAGAAGGCTGGTTCCTTCTCGAATTAAACCTCCTTCTTTGCAGTCGACTCATCGGAAAGAATTTCCGGGGCGGCATGACGGATCACCTGATACCATTTGACTAATTTCTTGATGTCGGAAACGTAAACACGTTCTTCATCAAATTCCGGTAGCACGGACTTCATGAAAGCTTTCAATTCTGTGGGATCAGAATTACCATCAACGCCGAGGTCGGCATCGAATTCTTTCTTCATCTTGCGGAGCACGTCACCCAGGGGTGTAGTGCCATCCTTGGTGCGTGTATAAACAGAGATTTCGTCAAGCAGGGAAATTTTGGTGCTGGGGCTGGCCACAATTCTCACTTTGGTGTCATCCAATGATTCGAGGATCATTCCCGCCTTTCCCGGCTTCAGAACTTTGAAGAGTCCGCCTTTACCAGAAATGCTTGCCAGGTCTTTCAATTCCATACGGTGTGTGGTTAGCGCGCAAAAGTAGGAATTAATTGGATTCCAGCAGCGAGGCAATGTATGCGAGGAGTTCATCTTTCCCCCGTTGGTCTGCGGCCGAGGTCATAAACATAGGGGGGAGTTCCTCCCAGGTGGCGTCCAACGATTTTTCCCACATGGATTTAGTCTTGGCAAGCTGGCCTCTTGAGATCTTGTCAACCTTGGTGAACACCATGGCGAACGGAATGCCCTCAGTCCCCATCCACTGAATAAAGTCCACATCAATCGGCTGAGGCTCCAGCCTCGGGTCTATCAGTACAAAAGTTGTCAGGAGACTTGTGCGTTTCTTCAGGTAGGTTTCAATCATAGGCCCCCATGACTGGCTCTTGGAGCGGCTGATGCTGGAATAGCCATAGCCGGGAAGGTCGACAATGTACCAGGCATCGTTAATGATGAAGTGATTGATGGTCTGGGTCTTTCCGGGTGTTGACGAAGTTTTTGCGAGGTTCTTGCGGTTGACCAGCAAATTGATGAGGGATGATTTGCCTACGTTCGAGCGGCCGATGAATGCGAATTCATGCTTGTCCGGCGCCGGGCAGGACAATGGGTTGGTGTTGCTGGTAACAAAATCGGCAGTCTTGATGATCATGATGGCAGCGCAATATTACCGATAAGATTGGGGATTATGGTTGTGTTAACGGCTGGTCGACGCGGTTGTCAGGTAAAAGTTGTAAATCGCAGGACAGAACCAACCGTGCGAACAACAGTATTATGAGTGTTGTGCTACCATACAAGGAGGATCCCGGTGCAAAGAAGCAGCAGGTGGCGAGGATGTTTAACAGCATCAGTGCCCGGTACGATTTTTTGAATCATTTTCTCAGTCTGGGCATCGACATCGCCTGGCGTCGAAAGGCCATTCGACTCTTAAAAGATAGTCAGCCAAAGCTCATCCTGGATGTGGCTACCGGCACTGGTGATTTTGCGATTGAGGCGCTTGCACTCAAACCTGATCGGGTCATTGGCGTCGACATTGCGGACGGAATGCTCGAGGTAGGAAGGAAAAAGTTGAAGGACCGCAAGTTGGAAAGCATGATTGAGCTGAGAAACGGTGATTCGGAAAAACTTCCGTTTGAGGATAATTTTTTTGATGCTGTCATCGTTGCATTTGGGGTGAGGAACTTTGAAAACCTGGAGCTCGGGCTTTCCGAGATGCTCCGCGTGGTAAAGCCGGGCGGGCAGGTGGTCATTCTTGAATTCTCCAGGCCGACAAAATTCCCGATGAAGCAGTTGTACAACGTCTATTTTACCGCCATCTTGCCGACGATTGGCCGTTGGGTTTCCCGGGATTCTTCGGCATACCGCTACCTCCCGGAATCTGTCAGGGCCTTTCCCGATGGAGCCGATTTTCTCAACGTCCTGTCCGGTGTAGGATATAAAAATCCGCAATGCGATCCACTTACCTTCGGCATAAGTTCGTTGTACTGGGGTTCCAAGTAGCCATCCTTTTCCTTGTGGCTCTTGCCGCGGAAGCCCAGCACTTCAAGTGGGCGCCGCGCAACAATCCTGAATTCGACCGGCGTAAGATCAGTTACGGATTTATGATCGGATTGCACACGTCGGCTTACGAGATCAAGTACTCCGATCAGTTTGTCACGCAAAGCTTTGACACGGTTCATTCAGTTCAGGGAAGTTTCTCAAGCGGATTCTCCCTGGGCTTCCTCGTTAATCTTCGCCTCCATGAGATGCTCGATCTGCGCATCATGCCCAAGGCGGGATTCTATGACCATAAGTTGACCTACTACTTCACTGACAATACGAGTCGCCAACAACTGGTGGAAACAACGATGGTTGAGTTTCCGGTCTTGTTGAAATACAAGTCCATGCGACGTGGTAATGTACGCATGTACATGGTAGGAGGCTTCACGCCAGCTGTTGAAGCTTCTGGAAAGAATGACACCGAGTCGACTACAGAATCAATTTCCATAAACCGGTTCAATCTTAGCCTAGACGCCGGTCTAGGTTTTGACTTTTATTTCCCGCTCTTCAAACTTTCGCAGGAGATTCGATTTTCCCGGGGCATTGTCAATGTGCTTGGATCAGAGTCCACTGTGTACAACGAGCCACTCCAGTACGTGAACACGAACACGATCTCAGTCTATTTCATCTTCCAATAATGACAAACTCACGGATTGTTTTGATCACCGGGGCTACGGCCGGGATCGGTGAGGCGACTGCTCGGTTGCTGGCGGCCAACAATTTTCGGCTTATTCTCTGCGGCAGAAGGACCGACCGCCTGAAGAAGCTGGAGCAAGAATTATCTGCCAAAACAGAAGTGATAACGCTGGCTTTCGACATCAGGAACCGAAAAGAAGTTTCATCTGCGCTGCAATCATTGCCGGAATCATGGAGAGCAGTCGATGTTCTTATCAACAATGCCGGCGGTGCCCATGGTCTTGATCCCGTGCAATCAGGGAACATTGACGACTGGGAGGCCATGATTGATATCAATGTAAAAGGCCTGCTCTATGTTTCGCGTGAAATTCTCCCCGGCATGGTTGATCGCCAAGCCGGGCATGTAGTCAACATCGGTTCGATTGCCGGCCGTGAGGTATATGCCGGCGGGAATGTGTATTGCGCCAGCAAGTTCGCCGTCGACGCCCTGAGCCGGGGAATGCGCATCGACCTCAATGCAGCCGGTATCAAGGTGACCCAGGTGAACCCGGGGCTTGTGGAGACAGAGTTCTCCCTCGTTCGCTTCAAAGGTGATGAAAACAGGGCAGCGACTCCATACAAAGGCCTTGAGCCCCTGACGGCCGCAGATATCGCTGATGCCATCCTTTATGCGCTGACAAGGCCACCCCACATAGTCATTGCCGATCTTGTGATCTTCCCGGTTGCACAAGCCAGTGCCACTGTGGTGAACCGTAAGGCTTAGGTTTGCCATGAAGAATATCACATGAGAATTCATTATCTTCGGATGTAATCCACATACCCATGAAACGAATGTTTCAGAGTTTTGCTCTGATAATTAACTACAAGACCTTTATCATTACCGGCCTTTCTGTTCTTTGCACCTATCTCTGTTTCACCTACGGATTCATCGCCAAGTTTCCGGACATGTTGGTGGGTGTGGCCATTGTCTTTCCTGTGGTATTCTCCATCGGTTCAGCGTATAACCGGCGTGAAACGGCTCTGCAGCGGTGGGCGGATTTTCGAGGTCACGCGATAGCCTTGTATTTCGCCACCCGTGACTGGCCGTCCGACAAAAGCAATGACCTGCCTCAACGCACCCGCGAATTGACCAATGACATGGTGCATCGCACGAAGGAGCTGCTGACCAGTGAAAAGAAAGACTGGGCGTCGCGCGAAGAGGAGTTTTATAAACTATTCTCGAAGCTTTCCGGTATCACGATGGAAATGCGCCAATACGGTGTGCAGAGCGGTGAGATCTCGCGCGTGAGCCAGTACCTCAGTAAAATGGTCATCGCGTTTGACAACCTGAAAATCATCTATCAATACCGGACTCCGATCACACTGCGTACGTATAGCAAAGTGTTTATCTATGTATTTCCGATTATCTATGGTCCCTACTTTGCCAGTACATTCCACGACTTTTCCGCAAGCCTTGAATATGTGATGCCGGTCCTTTACAGCTTCATTCTTGTAAGCCTCGACAATATCCAGGATCACCTGGAAGATCCGTTTGATCAGGTTGGTGAAGACGACATCAACATCGATGCGAATGAGACGATCCGCCTGCTGGTGTGAGGGAGGGGGATTGGCTGTTGGCAGTGTGTCGTTAATTTGACTTGATACCTTCAATTGGTGTTTGGATAAATCTGCAAACAGCCAATAGCTAATAGCCAACCTTTATTTTACCACGGCTATCCTCAGTTTCTCTGGTCACCAGGCTCTGGTTACTGGGCTCTGGGCTCTTGGGTCATGGCTCTTGGTGTCCATCCTTGAAGCCCCATAGGGGCGACATTTTGAATGCATCGTGAATACCGGATTGTTTGAGGGCCACAGGGAATCTATCTCGGGCTTCTCATTAATTTGGCCCGCATCAGTGACCTGCTTTCAAAGTGCACACTGGTCGAGGTGGGGTTACCTCACAACAGTGATGCCTAACTCCTTGAGCTGCATCTCCGAGATAGTCGATGGAGTGTCAATCATGGTGTCACGACCGGCGTTGTTTTTCGGGAATGCAATGAAATCGCGGATGCTGTCAACGCCGCCAAAGAGGGAGCAGAGACGGTCAAAACCGAAAGCGATACCTCCGTGCGGCGGGGCACCATATTCAAAAGCATCCATGAGGAATCCGAATTGCTTTTTTGCCTCTTCTTCCGTGAAGCCAAGTTTCTTAAACATCAATTGTTGCGTCGTGCGGTCATGAATCCGTATGGATCCACCGCCAACTTCCGTCCCGTTGATTACCATATCATAAGCGTTGGCCCTGACTTTGCCGGGCTCTTGGTCAAGAAGTTGAAGGTCTTCGAGCTTCGGCGAGGTGAACGGATGGTGCATGGCGTTAAAGCGGTTGGATTCAGCATCCCACTCAAGGAGCGGGAAGTCGATGACCCAAAGTGCTGAGAACGTGGTTTTGTCGCGAAGGCCGAGTTGGGTGCCCATTAGCAGGCGAATTTCACCAAGCGCTTTGCGCGTCTGATCCGCGTTGCCGGACATTATCAGCAAGAGATCTCCGGGTTTTGCCTGGAAAGCGTCTGTCCATTGCCTCAACGCTGCTTCATCATAGAACTTGTCAACACTTGACTTGACAGCCCCGCCAGCCTCACAGCGGGCCCACACCAAACCTTTTGCTCCGATTTGAGGACGCTTTACGAATTCCGTGAGCTCATCGATCTGCTTGCGTGTATAAGATGCCGCGCCCTTTGCACAAATTCCGACAATGAGCTCTGCGCCATCGAAAACAGGGAAGCCTTTTCCCTTAACCAAAGTGGTCAGGTCGACAAACTTCATTTCAAATCGCGTATCAGGTTTGTCCGTTCCATAGTCTGAGATGGCCTGGGCATAGGTCATATGCGGCAGAGAAGGCAGCTCGACGCCCTTTACTGCCTTGAAGAGGTGACGAATGAGTCCTTCAAATGTATTGAGTACATCTTCACGTGTAACGAAGGCCATCTCGCAGTCGATCTGAGTGAATTCGGGCTGCCTGTCAGCCCGCAGATCTTCGTCACGAAAGCACTTAACAATTTGGTAGTAGCGGTCAAAGCCCGACACCATCAGCAGTTGCTTGAAGGTTTGCGGGGACTGTGGGAGTGCGTAGAATTCCCCTGGGTTCATTCTCGAAGGAACAACAAAATCACGGGCACCCTCCGGAGTGGATTTGATCAGCACGGGCGTCTCCACTTCGATAAAGTTCTGGCTGTCGAGGAATGCTCTGGTCTGCTGCGCCATCCTATGCCGCAGCTGCAGGCTCTCCCGCACAGGTGTCCGTCGAAGATCAAGGTATCGGTATTTCATCCGAAGATCATCCCCGCCATCGGTGTCTTCTTCAATGGTGAATGGTGGAACTTTTGAAGGATTGAGGATGGTCAGCGACTCCACACGGATTTCAACATCACCGGTAGGAATCTTGTCATTTTTTGACATGCGCTCAACGACTGTGCCGGTGACGCTCACAACGAATTCGCGACCCAGCTGTCGGGCAGTGATCAAAAGTTCAGGGCTGGACTTACCTTCCTCCAGAAAGAGCTGCGTAATGCCATAACGGTCGCGGAGGTCAATCCACATCAGGCTCCCCTTGTCGCGTGTGCGCTGCACCCATCCGGCAAGAGTAACCTGCTGTTGAACATCCTTTATTCGCAATTCGCCGCACGTATGGGTCCGGAGCATCTTAATTTCATTAATTTTGGGCGAGCAAGTTAATAATAAACCGGCTTGTTAACGTAGCGCACTATGAAAACGACCTCCATCCTGATCCTCCTGTTGCTGACGGCCACAGCATCAACGAAATGGGTGAAGAACCGCCTGCCGGAAGGTGTAACAGTCTCTGTACCCGAGAACATGATGCCCATGACACCGGAAGACATGGCTCAGCGCTTCCCTTCGGTGCGGGCTCCGTTGGGGGCATTTACCAATGCCGACCGGGTTACAGATTTCAGTGTGAACATCAGTGCTACCACATGGCCCGACGGCAACACCGACCTGGCCGGCAAGTTTTTTAAGGCAAGCCTGCAGAATCTGTACGATCGCCTCGATATGATCAGCGAAGGCACGCAGATGATCAATAAGAAGAAGTATATATTCTTCGAGTTTGAGTCAAGAACCAGTGGCGATCCCCGCAAGCAGGGACAGCAGGATCCTATTCAAAAGTATACCTACATTCAGTATCTGCTGCTGAACGACAAAACACTTGTCTTCACATTTGCATGCCCAAAGAGCCAAAAAGATGAATGGCAACCTGTCGCTCATGAAATCATGAAACGGATTCAGGTGACCGGGTCCATGGGCAGATAGGGTTCTGCGATAGCCTCAGCAAAAATGGAAGCCCATACCGATGAGTATTTTATGCGTGAGGCCTTGAAAGAAGCGCGGAAGGCTTTTGAAGATGGAGAGATACCCGTGGGGGCGGTTGTTGTTTGCCAGAACAAGATCATTGCCCGTTCACACAACCAGACTGAGCGACTGAATGATGCCACCGCACATGCGGAAATGCTGGCGGTAACCGCCGCGGCTAACTACCTGGGTTCAAAATACCTGGATGAGTGTACGTTGTATGTCACCCTTGAGCCATGCCCAATGTGCGCGGGCGCTTTGCATTGGTCTCAGTTGCAAAAACTTGTTTTTGGCGCTCAGGACGTTCAGCGGGGCTACCAACTGGTCAAGTCACCGTTGCTACACCCCAAGACAGCGGTAATCAAGGGCGTTGGAAGTAAGGAAAGCAAGATCCTTATGGACACATTCTTCAAAAGGATCCGGGAAAAGTAGTAACATTGCGATATGAGTATGGAGCTAAAAGGAAAAGTCATCCAGCTGCTGCCAATGCAGTCGGGTATGGGAAAAAAGGGACCCTGGAAGAAACAGGAGTTCATCGTGGAAACACAGGCGCAGTATCCCAAGAAAGTTTGCCTCAGTGCATGGGGTGACAAAGTCGAACAATTCGGAGTCACGGTTGGCGACCTTGTCAACGTATCAGTGGATTTGGAGAGCCGTGAATACAACGGCCGCTGGTACACGGAAGCCCGTGCCTGGAAACTTGAAAAATCAGGTAATGCAGGTTCTGGTGCATCCGATCCAATCGGAGAGGAGCCTTTTACGACAAGCGGCAGCAATGTCTCTGCCGATGACCTTCCCTTCTGACGGAGGGACGTGTTAGGTGAGGAATTTTAGGCCTTAACTTTTTTCTTACCTTCCTCGACACGCTTTCCGTTCTCGTGCTTGCCGAGGATGTACACGTCCTTGGTAGTTTCGTATTGCTTAGCCGCTTGCATCATGGCCTGCTCGGAGTCGCGTATGATGATGGTTCCTGACTTGGCTCCCTTGTTTCGGATTTCGATATAGTAGCCGTCTTTTTTCTTTTTCGGAAGGATCGGAGGTCTGCCCATGTATGGATGAAATTAAGAATGGTTATTACGGTTCCTGTTTTTAATTAACCCCTTTGCCTGGCCTAAAGTTCAAAAAAACTTCGTTTTTGGCGATTTTTTGGCATCGGATGCGCAAAGATAACGCATTTTGTCGGCATACGACAGCCGTTTACAGGGACGGCGGCGATCGCGCTCAGGGCTTGAGCTTTTTTGGCAACTTGTCGATTACAAGTTGATAGGACTGCCGAATCAGGTGTTTCCATTCCGCTGACTTAAGCGCAGAGGAATCTTCAATCAGAATCCATTGATACCTGGCGAGGTAAGGGGCCGCGATGATGCCTTTTCGTTCTGTCAAGGCGGAAAAATCTTCCGGTGTCACCTTGAATGATACCTTGAAGGGACCTTCGATTCCGTAGACACAATACATTTTGCCGCCGACCAGATAACATAAGTCGTTTCCCCACTTCACATCAACGGTAGTGCCTTTGAGGCTTAAGCAAAGCGATTCAAGTGCGTCTGGGGTCATGATCGAATGTAGGCAGGCATAGGAAGCCCTGGTTTGAGCGCCGGATCAGGAATTGCCTCGCCTCTTATTTGTTTTAGCGGCTGAACGCCCGCCCAAATGTTGAGGTCATAGTCCTCGTCATCATCTTTGGGTGGTCCTGTCCTGATTTTTGCAGAGACTTCGGAGATTGTAAACGAAAGCACCATCGTTGCTTTCCACTCATTATCCGTTGGTTTGCGAACATCGGCCCACCGCCCGGGACACATTTTTTCTGTGAATGTTTCAAGCGCTTGGTACAGCGTGTCACGGTCATCAACCCGCTCCGGCGTACTGAAGAGAACCACAGACCGATAGTTGACGGAATGATGAAACGCGGATCGCGCCAGTACCAAGCCGTCCATCAGTGTTACACAGATACAAACCGGCAGTTTCATTTCCGACAATTGACGCATGTAATGGCTTCCCACGGAGCCATGTATGTATAGTTTATCACCGAGACGACAGAATCCGGTTGGAATCTGGAACGGCTGTCCATTGTCAGACCATGCCACCGTGCAGTAAAGGGCTTCGTCGAGAATAGCGTACACGACATCCTGATCGTAGCTGCCCCGCTTGGGGAGGCGGGTAATGGTTGTCTTTTCGGTTTTCTCGAACGTTTTCATATGTAGTGGTTGTTTGAGAATTTGATTGGTAATGAAACTTCAGCGAATCTGGAGAACAATCTTTCCAAAGTGATCCTTTGACTGCATACGGGCGAAGGCCTCCGGTACCTGGTCTAGCGGGTAAACGGAATCAATGACCGGCTTCAGTTTGCGACCCTCAACAAAGTCGAGCATGGAGAGGAATTCGTCCCGCGTGCCCATCGTGCTTCCGAAAATCGACAATTGCTTCCAGTACAGCATCCTCGTTGGTACCGAGGACATGTCCCCGGCCGTACGGCCGAAATTGACAAGCCGGCCACCAGGAAGCGCAAGTTCGACGAGTTTTTGAAATTCTTCTCCTCCCGCGCTGTCGATGACAATATCAAATCCTCCGGCTGTCTTTGCCGCCTCCTCAGACCAAGATGGATTGGTGTAGTTAAATCCTCCCGCAGCGCCAAGGGCGACGGCTCGCCGGATTTTTTCATCCGAACCAGAGGTTACAAATACCCGGGCACCATAGGCGACGGCGAATGTAAGTGCCCAGAGCGCTGCCCCGCCGCCAATCCCCGTTATGAGAACCTTTTCTTTTGCACGTAGCCGGGCTTTGGAAAAGAGCGCGCGGTAGGCCGTTAACCCCGAAAGCGGCAGGGCCGCGGATTCCACGGTGGTCAGACCCTCGGGTTTTTCAAGAATGTATTTCTTGGAAACAGCAATGTATTCGGCAAACGTACCGTTATCGGGATACCCAAGAATCTTGAACGCATCGCCCTGCACGAAGGTGCTGGTTCCCCATTCCATACTGGGGTTGATGATCACTTCTGCGCCTACAAGGAGGGGATCAGCGTCCTCACCAACGTCGGTAATGATGCCTACACCGTCTGATCCTAAAATAACGCCCTCCGGCCGTTGAACAGTATTCTGCTCCTGCTGTATCCAAAGGTCGCGGTGATTGAGCGCTGCGGCCTGCAATTGAATGAGAACCTGATCTTTGACGGGCCTTGGTTTTGGAAAATCACTGACGCACAGCGGGGCAGCGCTGCCTTTGAAGATTGCGGCCTTCATCAGATTATCCGATTATGCGCGGACGATGTGATTCCATCCGTGGCGATCGGGCTCCATGCCTGTTCGCAGGAGAAGCAACTTTTTCTTTAACCGCTGTTGGATGCTGTTTGCATCCACGGCGGGGAAGGCATGGTCGACACCGCGGATGTTGATGACGGCAATGGGCGCGACGACGGCAGCAGTGCCGCAGCCAAAAGCCTCTGTCAGCGACTTATTGGTGAAGCCTTCTTCGAGATCGTCGATGCTGATGCGCCGTTCCTCTACGGTAAGGCCTTCCTCCCGGGCCATCGTAATGAGGGAGTCACGGGTGACCCCGTCCAGTATGGCCGTACTTAGCTTGGGTGTTACCAGTTTTCCATTCATCACAAACATCACGTTCATCATTCCTACTTCGTCGATATACTTATGCTCTTTGTGATCGGTCCAGAGCACCTGATCAAATCCTTCTTTCTTGGCCAGCTGCGTTGGGTAGAATGCACCACCGTAGTTGCCGGCACACTTTGCGAAACCGGTGCCGCCTTCAGCCGTGCGGGTATATTGGCCCTCAACTTTTAGTCGAAATGGTTTGTTGTAGTATGGCCCGACCGGGCTGGTCAAGACGACGAATTTGTATTGGTCAGAAACTTTAACACCCAATCTTGACTCGCTGGCAAACACTACGGGACGGAGATAAAGTGAAGAGCCATCGGTACGGGGAACCCACGCCTTATCCAGTTCCACAAGGGCCTGTAACGATTGAATGAACAAGTCGTAAGGGATTTCCGGCATACACATGCGATCGAGCGACCGATTGAACCGCTCGTGGTGTTTCTTTGGACGAAATATGTTGATACTGCCATCTTGCATCCGGAAAGCTTTCATTCCTTCGAATACTGCTTGTCCATAGTGCAGTGCCAGGATGGCCGGCGTCATGCGAAGTTCGCCAAAAGGCATTATTTGCGGTTCCGACCATTCACCTTTTGCCCAGTCGGCAACCAGCATGTGGTCAGAGATATATTTTCCAAATTCGAGATTGTTGAAGTCGGTCTCTGCAAGTCTCGAATGTGGCGTCTTCTGAATGGCGATGGCAGGTGCTGTGGTCATGATGTAAAACTTTTCGTCAAGGTAAAAATAATTTCATTGATTTTGACCAGATGATGGTCGTCATGTTCTGCGTCAAACCAGGCGAGGTCCACGGGCGTCATCGGCACCTTCAGACGCGGGTGAATGGAGGATTTTAGCAAATCATTTTCGGGAATCGCACGGTATTCCGCAAGATTCTTTTGCCGAGCCCGACGAAAAAAATCAACAACGCTTTCAATAGGCCAGGGATTGTAGTCCTTGGGCTCGAAGACAGCAGGTGACATCACTGGCACTCCATCCCTCATTTCGTGAATGCGACGGTTGGCAACTTCATCCACTTCGGCGAGATGACCGATGTGTTGTTTGATCGACCATTTTCCGTTGCTTGGGGTAGACAGCAAGGTGTTGTCTTTGCCCTTGACTTTGCTTTCGATTCTGATGATTGTTCCTCCAAGTCTCTCAAGGTAGAACGGCAGCATTTCTTTGGGTAACCCAAAGACAAGATTGCGCTCAAACCAGGGAATTGTACTCATAGAGAATGGATCGTGGGTTCGTGTTGTACTGAAAAATTTACAGAACGTGCAATGAAACACATTTTATGCGCATCGTTATGCAGATGGGCGGCTTTCTCCATCATGTCAGCAGACTTGACGGTAACAACCGGGCGGAGCGTAACCTTGCTGAACTGCCCGCTGCCGTCTTTGTTTTCGTCCATAGTTCCTGTGGCGGAATCGGTATATTTTTCTACGATCACACCATTCACGGCGCAAACATGAAGGTACCAAAGCATGTGGCAGGCCGAAAGTGCTGCAACCAGCGTTTCCTCAGGATTGTACCGGTCCTTCTTCCCACGAAATGCAGGATCCGAAGATCCGGGAATCTCGGGCTTGTCCGTCGCGGTGATAACATGATCTCTGTCGTATGCTGTATATCCGGATGTACCGTTTCCACGGTTGCCGGTCCAGACTACGGTTGTGGTGTAATGGTGTTGCTTTTCCATGATCAGGCGGGTTTTTCCTCTCCGCGCAGGAATCCTCCGTCGATGATAAAGAGGGTTGCGCCTTTCTTCGTCGAACTGCGGTGTGCGCTGAGTCCGTCGGAAACCTGGTACGACATGCCAGCGGTAAGTCGAACGGAATGACCATCCTGAAGTTCCGTATCGAGTTCTCCTTCCGTGCAAAACAGAATATGCCCCAAGGTACACCAGTGATCAGCTTTGTAATTTTCCGAGTAACGGACCAGCCGGATGCGCAAGTCGCCGTAGCTCTGCGTCCGCCAATAGGCTACACCGGACTCGCCCGCGTGCATCGTCTCAGGAATATCCTTCCAGGAGGTTGTATGAAAGGGGATGGTATACATCTGATTACTCTTTGGAGAATTGAGTCTTGAAGAAACTTCGAATCTGGTAACCGCGGTTCACCACATAAATACCTGCCAGTGTAATGAGAATACCGATTAAGATCCGGGCATTCAGACGCTCGTGGAGCAGCACGGCACCCAAAATTACGGCGACGATGGGATTGATGTAGGCATACAGGGAAACGGTAGTCATGGACAGCTTCTTGATAGCATACGAATAGGCAGCATAGGCAGCTACAGAGCCAAAGAGGATCAGGTAGACGAGCGCGAATGCCATTTCGCCCGACCAGGTAATGCTTGCATAATTGTCGAACAGCATGCTCATGGGTATGAGGAAGATCCCACCGAAGAGCATCTGCAAACCGGCGGCAAGGAATGGATCAGTTGAAACGGTTTTCTTTTTAACCCAAACCGTTCCGAAAGCCCAGCAAATATTTCCCGCGAAGGTCATGAAGATTCCCAGCGTGTAGTTTGGCTCTGTAAAATCGGCCACATGTTCACCGAAAATAAGAACGATGCCGGCTAATCCGATGATGAGCCCAAGCACCACGGGGAAAGCGGGCTGGTCGTCGGAATTGATTCCGAGATTAATCAGGATCACCCAAATAGGCATAACAGAACAAATGATAGCAGCGAGACCGCTAGACACGTACATCTCCGACCATCCTACGATCCCGACACCAAAGGTGCAAAGGAGGAGGCCGCTGACGGCTTGTTGGAACAGCACTTTGCGGGTAGGGAGAATAGCCCTTCCAAACAGGAAGGTAAGGGCTAGCAGAATCGGGCCGGCAATCAGAAAGCGAATTCCGGAAAATAGAAATGGAGGAAACTGCGTTACGCCAACGCGCAGTGCCAGGTAGGTCGTTCCCCAAATGAGGCAAACCGCGGCCAGGGCGAGGTATGCAAGGAGATTGTTCTTGTGGTTCACGCTATTCATGTGCAAGATGGGTATTTATACGTTTTACCAGTGCCTGGATCCATTCCGTTTTCAGAAAATTGTTGATCTCATTGACAGGAGGATGACGCAGACGACCACCCCAAGGATCAAGACGAGTATCCGTTTGTGTTTCCTCAGTGTGATGTTGATGGGATTCAATGATGATGTGTGCTTCGTGTTTTCGGCTTTCATACGGGACATGTTTTATTTCTGCACAAAAATCATTTCTCCGCATCTGCTCTTCAACCCGTTTCTTGTGCACTTGCGAAAGAATGACGAAACAATTTTCTACATTTGAACGTGTACTAAACAGTTTCAGTTTTGTGTATTTCAACCATATCAGTTTTGAAGCAAACAGAATATGGAGAATCACCATTACCAGGAAACATTCTTTGGTACCAACGTAAACTGGCGGAATAGCTCCTCACATTGTTGATGAAGTAATTGCGAAAAATATGCGACAAACCACCACAGCCCCCGATCACCTATACCAGGAAGTTGCCGGCCGGATCGAACAGCTGATTGAAAAGCGTGCACTCAAAGTGGGTGATAAGCTGTTGTCTGTGCGGTCTCTCAGCAAGGAGCAGGGCATCAGTCTCAGCACAGCCTTCCAGGCATACTATCACCTGGAAAGTAAAGGCCTCGTGGAGGCCAGACCGCAGTCGGGTTACTATGTAAAATTCTCCCCGGCGCATACGCTCGATGTTCCAGGATGTAGTGACCCAGCTGAGGGCGCGGTGCCGGTAACTGTCGATGAAATGATCAGCAGTGTGTATAATGACTTGCGGTCGGACAAACTCATAAACTTTTCTTTGGGCGCCCCTTCACCTGTGCTCCTGCCTGTTGCCAAGCTGAATAAGGCAGTCGTGCAGGCACTTCGCGATTCGGATGATGCCTGTCTCAGCTATGAGCATGTACAGGGCAATGTCGCGCTGCGGAAACAAATTGCCAGGCAGTCATTCAACTGGGGTGGAACGGTGGGCGAAAACGATATTGTCGTTACGGCAGGATGCATGGAAGCACTTTCTCTTACGCTGAAGGCAATTACAAAGCCCGGTGATGCGGTCGCTATCGAAAGCCCAACCTACTTTGGTATCTTCCAGGTGATGGAAAGTCTTGGACTCAAGGTTGTTGAGATTCCAACGGATCCCGCAACGGGGATTGACCTTGAACAACTGGAGCGTGCCATCAAACGGTTCTCCATCAAGGCCTGCCTCTTTGTGTGCAACTTCAACAATCCCATTGGAAGCTGCCTGCCGGATGAAAAGAAGAAGCAATTGGTTGAGTTAATCACCCGTAAGAACATCCCCCTGATTGAAGACGATATCTATGGGGAATTGTATTTTGGAAGAACACGTCCGCGAACCTGCAAAGTCTATGATACCGAAGGCCTTGTCATTCAGTGCGGTTCGTTTTCAAAGTCACTGGCACCAGGATACCGCATCGGGTGGGTTATTCCTGGCCGGTACAAGGAGGATATTATCCGGCTCAAGCGAATGAACAACGTTTCGACCAATACCCTGGCCCAGTCGGCCATTGCACTTTTTTTGGCCAATGGTCGCTACGAACATCACCTTCGCAACCTCCGTCAGGCCCTCCACACACAAAGCTTGAAGTACACCGAAGCCATTTGCAGATATTTTCCCGAAGACACCCGTATGACGCGGCCTCAGGGTGGCTTTGCTTTGTGGCTGGAACTTGGTCGCCATATAGACACCTACACGTTGCACAAACGAGCGCTTAAGCAGGGCATTGGCGTCGCACCGGGGCAAATATTTTCTTCGCAAGGGAAATTCAGAAATTGTTTCCGGCTCAGTTTTGGACAACCATTCAGCCCCCGCGTCGACCATGGGCTGAAGACCCTCGGGGAGCTGGTGAGAAAAATGTAGAAAAGTTGGTTTCTGATGCACTTTACATGATATTTTGTCTGGAATAAAAACTTTCCTCTCGGTTCAGGGGTTGCTATATTTACCTCACAAACAAAAACATAATCATGGCCTTTACACTACCTGCCCTTCCTTACGCACCCGCTGCCCTGGAACCCCATATTGACAGCCGCACGATGGAGATTCATCACGGAAAGCACCACAATGCCTATGTGACCAACCTGAACAATGCCATTGCCGGAAAACCGGAAGAGAGCATGAGCATCGAGGAGATTTGCAAGAATATTTCGAAGTACCCCGTCGCTGTGCGCAACAACGGTGGCGGTCATTACAACCACAGCCTTTTCTGGACGCTGATGGCACCCAATGCCGGTGGTGCTCCTTCTGGTGCACTGGCTGACGCTATCAACGCGGCATTCACGAGCTTCGAGGAGTTCAAGACTAAATTTGCCGCTGCCGGCGTCGGACGCTTTGGATCCGGATGGGCGTGGCTGACCAAAGACGGTGCGGGAAAGCTGGCAATCTCGTCAACACCGAATCAGGACAACCCGTTAATGGATATTGCAGAGGTCAAAGGCGCACCCATACTCGCCCTGGATGTGTGGGAGCATGCCTACTACCTCAATTACCAGAATCGTCGCCCCGACTACATCACAGCGTGGTGGAATGTCGTGAATTGGAATGAAGCAGCGAAGCGGTTTGCCGGAAAGTAGACCCGGGGATTATTGACAATTCATCGGACGTCAACCTGAATATTCGATATTCAGGTTGATATTGGATATTTTTGGGGAGCGAGTTGATTGACAATATCCTCAAGACCCGAGGTGCTACCTGGCACACCGCTTTATTTCTTCTCTTCAATCAACTTCTTAAAGGCAAGATACTCGTCGCGCAAACGGGCGGCCTCCATAAACTCCAGCTCCTTCGCGGCTTTTTCCATGGCTTTCCGCGTCTGGTCGGCCATCTTCAATAATTCTTCCTTACTGAGGAACGCAATAACAGGATCCGCAGCCAGGGACTTCTCTTCATCCTCCACATAATACTTCTTACCCGACTTTTTCGAATCCGCAACAGCGGTCTGACCAAGGATGGAGTCTTTCGAGCGGATGATGGTGGTAGGTGTTATGTTGTTGGCAAGATTGTAGTCCTGCTGAACCTGCCTGCGACGATTCGTTTCATCAATGGCTTGTTGCATGGATTCCGTGTTGGTATCGGCATACATGATCACGCGGCCATTCACATTGCGGGCGGCACGGCCGATGGTCTGAACCAATGATCGCTGATTGCGCAGAAAACCCTCCTTGTCGGCATCGAGGATGGCTACCAAAGAGACTTCTGGCAGGTCAAGGCCTTCCCGCAGCAAGTTGACACCCACCAGCACATCAAATACTCCCAACCGCAGTTCCCTCAGGATTTCCACGCGGTCGAGTGTTGTTACCTCGGAGTGAATATACCGGCACTTGACACCTGCACGCTCAAGGAACTTGGTCAATTCCTCGGCCATTCGTTTGGTCAATGTCGTTACCAGCACCCTTTCCTTCTTTTTCACCTGTTCATCGATCTCTTCCAGCAAGTCATCAATCTGGTTCTTACTCGGACGTACGCTGATAACTGGATCGAGCAAGCCGGTAGGACGTATCAGTTGCTCAACAACGACACCCTCAGACTTGCGCAATTCATATTCACTGGGGGTGGCGCTCACATAGACGACCTGGTTCAGCAAGGCTTCAAACTCATTAAACGTCAGGGGCCGGTTATCCAGCGCTGCCGGGAGTCTGAATCCGTAATCCACGAGGTTTACTTTCCGCGATCGGTCACCGCCCCACATAGCCCGTACCTGCGGTATGGTCACATGACTTTCATCGATGATCATCAGGTAGTCTTCGGGAAAATAGTCGAGCAGGCAGAAAGGCCGATCGCCGGCTTTGCGACGGTCGAAGTACCGTGAGTAGTTTTCGATTCCGCTGCAATAGCCCAATTCACGCATCATCTCCAGGTCAAACTCGGTGCGTTCCTTGATGCGCTTGGCTTCCAGGTGACGTTTTTCCATTTCAAACATCTGCACTTGCAGCATGAGGTCGTCCTGGATTTGGTGGATGGCCTGATGCAGTGCTTCCTTGCCGGTGACGAACAGATTGGCTGGGAAAATCGTGACCATCTGTTCGTCGGAAATCCGCCTGCCGGACTGGGGGTCAATGCGCTGAATGGATTCAATTTCGTCGCCGAAGAAATAGATGCGGATGGCATAGTCGGCATAGGCCAGATAAACATCCACCGTATCGCCTTTCACGCGGAACGTACTCCTCTTGAAGTCAACTTCTGTGCGACTGTAAAGAATATCAACTAGGGAGAAAAGCAGCCGGTTGCGGGCGATGACTTCACCGACCTTCAGTTGGATCCGGTTGTTGCCGAAGTCTTCGGGGTTGCCCATCCCATAAATGCAGGAAACCGAGGCCACGACGATTACGTCCCGCCTGCCTGTCAGTAGTGATGATGTGGCGCTCAGGCGGAGTTTTTCAATCTCTTCATTGATCGACAGGTCCTTTTCGATGTAGAGATTTGACGATGGGATGAAAGCTTCCGGCTGGTAGTAGTCATAATACGATATGAAGTACTCCACCGCGTTGTTTGGGAAGAAGTGTTTGAACTCCCCGTAAAGTTGGGCGGCGAGGGTCTTGTTATGACTAAGAATAAGTGTAGGTCGGCCGGTCTGCGCAATGACGTTGGCCATGGTAAACGTCTTGCCCGAGCCGGTTACGCCCAGCAGTGTCTGGTGCCCCTCACCTTCATTCAGTCCTTTTACCAGTTTCTCAATGGCTACGGGTTGATCGCCGGTAGGGACGTAATCGCTGATTAGTTCAAAGTTCAACCAGGTTCAGGTTTCAAGTTACAGTTGGGTACAGCCGTGGGTGTCTAATGTACTCTACAGGGGTTTCTTTGGCAAATTTGGTTCCCTCGGGTTAAGTTCCTTTTTCAAAAAACTGAATAGGCATCAGTTGATGGGTGTCCTACACCTCACAGGTGTAGGACACCCAGTACACCCAAGTAACTAGCTATTCCAGATTTTCCACGCCTTTTCAGCCTGTATGTGGAGCATCTCCAGGCCATTCTTGATCGTGCATCCATGCATCTCCGCCTTCTGAAGAAACAGCGTGCGGGCGGGGTTGTAGATGAGGTCATAGACATAGTGATTTTCACCCAGCATTTCATAATCGATGGGGGGGCAGGCATTGGTGTTGGGACTCATCCCGAGCGGTGTGGTATTGATAACCAGGTTGCGTGTGGAGAGGATCTTTGACTTTTTGCCAAGGTCAGCATACACATGATCGCCCTGACCTTTTTCGCGCGATACGGTTTCGAAAGGTATGTTCAGCTTCTTCAAGGCAACCTGCACCGCCTTGGCCGATCCCCCGGTACCCAGGACGAGGGCCTGTGACCCGGATGGATTTGGGAACCATTTTTCGATGGTCTCACGGAAGGCATCGCTGTCGGTGTTGTAGCCGGTTAGCTTCCCATCGGTGATCTTGATAACATTGACAGCGCCAATCTCCCTGGCGGCAGGATCGATCACAGACAGGTAAATCATTACTTGTTCTTTGTAGGGAATGGTTACATTCAGTCCACAGAGCGCTGGAATCTCCTTTAAAAGATCAGGCAGTGCATCGATGCTGGTGAGCGGGTAAAGGTCATAGTGGTAGTCTCGCAGGCCTTCCTGAAAGAACTTCTCGTCAAAGTAGGACTTCGAGAACGAGTGACTTACCGTGGAACCAATCAGACCAAATCTCTTTTCCATGATTAATGTTTTGTTCGGAGGTAAGCGGCAACCTTTTCAATGGCGACCACCAGGAATATTCCCGCAGCAGCGAAAAGGATTGCATAGAATAATTTAGGATCCTGTCCTGTGATTTCCAGAAACCGGCCGGGTAGGATACTCTTGTCGAAGGCAGGTACGCGCACACCATCGTGATTCAACCGATAGGCCACGATTTCTTTCCATGGCCAAACTTTGTTTAAAGAGCCAATCATGAAGCCGGCCAATAGGGCCAGCGTAGGAAACCGGAACCGGTCCAACACCCAGCTCAACAAGTGGGAAAAGCCAATGAGCCCGAGAATGCACCCTGCCGCGAAGACAAGCACCACAGGGAGGTTGAGACTGATGAGCGCGTTGATCATGTACTCATATTTTCCCAGGAGCAGCAGAATAAAGGCCCCGGAAATTCCCGGGAGAATCATGGCGCAGATGGCCAGTGCACCGCAGAAAAAGATAAAGAACAGGTTCGTCGGTGTCTCCGTTGGCGACAATACCGTGATTCCGTATGCGATGATAATGCCGAGGACGAAGGCGATGGCAGAGCCCATGCTCCACCGTTTAATGTCCCGCATGATCAGCGGTGAGGACACAAGGATTAATCCAAAGAAAAATGACCAGATAGCGATCGGTTGATTGGCGAGCAGGTAGGTCATCAGCTTCGCCAGCGACAGCAGGCTGGTGAGTATGCCGGCCAGTACGGTAATCAGAAAGGCTCCATTGATATGCTTCCAGCCTTCGGCAATCCGGAAGGTCAGAAAGAGCTTGATAGCCACGCCATCGATCGACTTAAGCGACTTGATCAATTCTTCGTAGATGCCTGTAATGAACGCAATCGTGCCGCCAGATACGCCGGGGATGACGTCGGCACCACCCATGCTCAAGCCCTTCAAATACAGTATCAGGTAATCTTTAGTTCTTCTCATGGTTCAGCAGCGTGGAGATTCGCCGCAAAGGATCAATCAATTTGGAAGGAAGGCAGGGAGTTGTCCTTTTTGCGGGTCAGGCCCAGGAAGTGCAGGAAGGTATCGCCGCGCAATCCCAGACGGATGGTCTCCAGCGGAATGGTCTCTTCCGGAGCGATGTTGCCAAGGTTGACATTGGCACCCAATAGTTTGATGAACCACACCTGTTGTGCTTTCTGCGGTGCCTCCCAGATGATCTTTTCAAAAGGAATCTTTGTGAGAATCTCTTGAACGAGACCAGAGCGAACTTCGCCGGTTCCCCTGAACAGGCCCACATTACCACCTTCGCGGGCTTCCCCGATGACCTTCCAGGCACCGGCATCGAGCTCTTTTTGCATAAGCTCTATCCACTTATATGGAGGGATGATTTTGTCGGCATCTTTGGAGCCCACTTCGGAAAGTACTGTCACCTGTTGAGTGAGTTGCTGAATGTACTCGCACTTCTTGTCATGGTCAAGGTCAATAGACCCATCGGAGACTTCGGCATATTTTACGCCATACTTGTCGATCACTCGTCGGTAATCGTCAAACTGGTCGCGGATGATGAAGGCCTCGAACAAGGTTCCTCCAAAATAGCATGGGACGCCAGCGTCGGTATAGACTTTGATCTTCTCTTTCAGGGTTGGTGTGACGTATGATGTGCCCCAGCCCAGCTTCACAATGTCAACGTGGTCAGCGGCGACAGACATGAAGTCCTCGGCCTGCCGCACACTGAGTCCTTTATCCATGGTCATGGTAAATCCAATTTGCCTGGGCTTGGTGGTTCGCTCAGGCAGATTCTTCAGCAGGTAGTTCATGAGGGATTGTCTTTTCTGAATTGATCGATGATTTTGAACAGCGACTTCTGTGTTTCAGGCTTCTGGAAGAAATCAAACAACACAGTGTGCCCTTCAAAGTTCAAAAGTAGCGCATTTTCAAGATACTGGAAGGCTTCCTTGAATTTTCCGCCTTCTATGAGGTAAATGGCTATGCGGTAGAAAAATTCCGGCTCGTCAGGAAGTTCGGCCAGCCCACTGAGCATGACTTCAACCGCCTTGTCGTATTCACCACGGTCATAATAGATAAACGACCAGTTTAGCCAAATCTCTTTGTCAGTGGCACCCAGGTGACTGGCTTCTTCATAAGCGCTTATGCTCGATATTGTATTGCCGACCTTAAACTCCGCGTGAGCAGCGGCCTTCCAGTAATCGGGGTTCTGTGCATCCAGTTTTACAGCTTTGTTGAAGAAGTGGAGGGCCTGGTACCATTTCTCCTGTTTCTCCAGGCAACTGCCGGCGCCAAACCAGGCTTCGTCATAGAGGCTGTCCAGCTTGGTTGACTTCTGAAAATATTTGAGTCCGAGATCGTACTGTTCCAGACCTTCGTAAGCGGCTCCCATACAGCAATACACCTCTGGGCTGGGACCTTCGATTTCAATGGTCTTTCGAAAGGCATCAAGGGCCTTTGTAAATAGCTGCTTGTTCATCAGCGCGTTGCCCAGGTTGAACCAGGCAGAAGCGAAATTTTCATCCAGGGCCAGGGCGTATTCATACGCTTCGATCGCTTCATCGTATCGCTCGAGCTTATTACAGACAATCCCGAGGTTGTACCATGCCGGTGCCGAGAATGGATCTTCATCAATAAACTTCCGATAGTAGGCAATGCTCGTATCCAGTTGCCCGATCACGTCCAGGCAATAAGCCAGTTCATAAAGCGCCCCCTCGTGATTGAGATTTTGCTCGATGGCCTTCTTGTAGGAATCGATGGCATGTACATAATCTTCCTTGCTCTGGTGAGCAAGCCCAAGGTTGTAGTACAACTCATCCTGGTCAGCATCCGCTACGACAAGCGCTTGCTCGTAAAGTTCGATCGCCTTTTCATGATTGCCTTGCAGCGAGTGAATGGAACCCATCGACAGCAGAATGTCGATATCAGCTGGATGAAGATTCAACGCTTGTTCCAGTAAATCCAGCGCTTCATCGTACTGCTGTAAGTTGGAGAGGACCTGCGCCTTTACCGCGATCAGTTCAGTAGAGTATGGATACTGCTCGATGGCATGTTGAACTGCCTGCAGTGCCTTCTTATGTTTTGCCCGGTCTATGTAATAGTAGATGATGGTCTCATAGGCTTCGAGATCAAAGAATGCCGTCGTCTTTCGTTTTAGGATTTCTTCAAACTGCCTGACCAACTCCTCCTCTTCTTCTCGTTTCCTGAACTCTTGCGCCATGCTCAAAGGGTTTGACCAAAATACAAAACCAGCCACGAATTATGAAAAAAGGCCGGAGAATACGTTTTGACCCACTATTATGGGCAAAACTGCGGGATAATTACGCCATCTACAACTTGATTTCCTTATTTGTTCCCCTTAACATGGTGCGCGTACTCAGCGCAACACCAAGCTATGCTGTCATCCAGTTCGCGGTACCTGACCTCAAGTTCTTGCCGGGACCTGGAATTGTCGTAAGAGAAATTTTTTGTAGCCGACGGTGCGGACTGCCGGGTAACGATGGGTTCTGTTCCCATCATCAGGCAGCGAAGCTCTTCTGCGAGTGCAAATGCATAGACAAGCCTACCGGGTACCCGGAAAGATGGTGCACGTTTTCCCCACGTGCTGGCCACGCGAACAAAAAAATCCTTGAAAGTTATTGAGCCGGCAGACAAGATATATCGTTCCGCCGGTCTGGGACTTTGCAGGAGTTGACAAACAGTGTCGACAACATCGCGTACATCCACGTAGTTCAGGATGCCATCGGTATAAAACCGGCTCTCTTTCCACACATAGTCCAAAAGGGAACCACTACTTCGGTGAATTGGGTAACCAGAGAGGATAACCGATGGATTCACGATACTCACGATAAGCCCTTCTTCGGCGCCTCGGAAAACCTCAAGTTCCGCCAGATACTTTGACGTACCGTAGTCGCTGGTGTATTGGCCTGTCCAGGTGTCAGATTCCGAAATCGGTGTTCCGGGCTTACGCCCCAGGGCAGAAACTGAACTGATATGAATAATATTCTTGATGCCGAGTTTCAGGCATGCGTTGATTACGTTGCGCGTTCCGCCAACGTTGACATCCAGAATCTCCTTTCGGCGCCGGGGATTGAACGAGACAAGCGCGGCGGCATGAATGACAGCATCAACACCCTGAAAAGCTTCGTGGATCGAGAGCGGATCAATCAGATCGGCCTGACGGATGACGACACCTTTGGGCGCTGGAAAGTTTGGGTTGCGCACAACAGCAACGACCTCATGGCCATCAAGTTTCAATCGTTCGACGAGGTAACGTCCTAGCAATCCAGAAGCACCCGTGATGGCGATCATCATCAAAGGTTATAGTTGATCAGTGGAAGGTCAAGTGCTTTCCTGTATGAGGTTGTTCGAAAAACGCCGCGTAATAGACGCGTATGGTCGAAGTTGTGACAATCAGTTCCCAACATGTCGACCCAGCCATGAGCGATCAGCTTTTCAGCCAGGCGCTGGATGGGCGGTCCGTAATGCCCAATGAGCGACAGGAGGTTCACCTGCAGCAGTACTCCACGATGATGGAGATCCTCGGCTTTCTCCAGGTTCATGTATTGGTATCGCTCCGGGTGTGCCATGACGGGCTTGTAGCCTTGAAGGGTAAGAGAGAATATGAATTCCTTGAGCTGCAATGGTTCGCTGATGACATTGGTTTCAAAAAGCAGGTACTTGTCGCCGAAGGTTAGAAATTTTTCCTTGCGCGCTGCGGCTGAAATAACAGCATCGTCGAGGTAGTATTCGGCGGCACACGAGAAGGGCATGGTATAGTTTCTTTCACGCAGTTGGGGAAGGAATTGATCGTAGGCAGCCTGAACCGAACTGGCTGTATTGCCAAAATAGTCGGTCATGATGTGCGGTGTTGTGATGAACTTCTTATAACCAAGGTTCAGCAGCTGATCGATGACGTCGCATGCCTCTTGTATGGATTTCACACCATCATCGATGGCTGGGATGAGATGAGAGTGCATATCCGTCACCAGAGCGGTGGGGATGGTCTTTTGTTTGCTGAAAAACGAGAACACGCTACGAGCGGAAAATTTTCTTCATCCAGGTCTTCTTCATCCCGTCTTCCTGGTAATATCCGTAGCCGTATGTCTTGCCGCTGCTGGGCTGCGCGTTGAGAACGATCGCCATGTTGCCCAGTTTGTTGATAGAGACTATGCGATCGATGTTTTTCAGGAATTCTCTCTTTGAGTAATTTGCCCGCACCACATAGATCGACAGGTCGGCCCGCTTCATGGCCATGATGCCATCAGTGACCAGGCCAACCGGGGGCGTGTCGATGACTATGTAATCATACTTTGCTCTAAGGGTGCTGAGAAGCCCTTCAAACTCCCCATTGAGCAGCAATTCCGATGGATTTGGCGGATGAACACCAGAAGGAATAAAGTCAAATCCCTCAACGGCTGTGTGCAGAATGCACTCTTCTGCGGAATGGCGGTTGATCAGAATTGAGCTGATGCCTTTCGTTGGGTCGTTGTTGACATAGGCGTTCGTCTTGGCCTTCCGCATGTCAAGGTCAAGGAGGATCACCCGCTTGCGTGATAGGGCGAGAATTCCACCGAGGTTCATGGCTAAGAAGGACTTTCCTTCTCCCGACACGGTCGACGAGATCACAATAACCTTTTTGTCATTGCTCGACGTGAAAAAGTCCAGGTTGGTGCGCAAGGTGCGGATGGCCTCACTGACAATCGACCGCGGATGATCGACGATGTAGAATGGGCTGGTCGTTTTGTTGCGCATTTCAGGGATCACACCCAGTATGGGAGCCCGCGAGCCTGATTCAATTTCCTGAATACCGGTCACTTTGTTATTGATGAGGTAGACCAACCCAATGAAGAAGAAGTTCAGAACAAGGCCCGCGACAAAGCCGATACCCATTATCATCAGGCGATTTGGCGCCACGGGCTCGACTGAAAATGTCGCTGAAGACAGGATCTTGAAGTCTGGTGTGCTGCCCGCCTGGGCAATTTCAAATTCGGCCTTTGCCTGCATCATACTGAGGTAGAACTCTTCGTACAGCTTGTAAAACCGCTGGTTTTTGGAGTACTGCGTACCTTTCTCAGGCATTGTAGCAAACTGCTTTTCCAATTTGTCCTTCTTCTGATTCAGTTCGGTAAGTGTGTTGAACCACCGCTTCTTGAGCTCTTTCACCTGGTTGAAGAGGTTATTCCTGGCCGAGCTCATTTCATGTTCTTTTTGCTGGTAGGCGTATGTGTTGTCCTTGTAAGAGAGCGTAAGCTTCTTTTGATCCTCCGCGAGTTTTTGCAATGCTTCCACTTCTTTGTTGAGGTAGTCAGGCAAATAGGCCCGTCCTCCGATATACCGGCCACCGGTCAGGTCTTCAGCCAGAATATCAAGTTCTGCAATCCGTTTGCTGAGTTCGAAGCGCTGTGAATCGAGTGCATTAATAAGGAAAATGGTTTTTCGAAGATCCGAATCCACATTGCTGCTCTTGTTCTTGAGTGTGAAATCCTCGAAGTAGTTTTCGAAGTTCTGCATCTTGATTTCAACCTGACCAAGCTCATTGTTCAGCCATTCGATCTTCTGTCGATTGGCCCGGTTCTTCTGCTCATTGCTGTAGTGGAGATAGACAGAATCAATCGTGTTGACAACGGTAAAGACTTTCAAGGGATTGAAATCCTGCAGAGAGATTCGGATGGTATTCGCATCAAAATTGATGGGTTCAATTTTGAGTTTAGTGGATAAAAAATCCAGGAGACGATCCCGGCTGTTAATGGTAAAGAAGAAATGATTCTTAAAATCAGGCTTGGCTCCGGGTGCCATGCTGGCATTGATTGAACCGCCCGGAACGGCTACCGGAATCCCCAGGGTAGACTCGAGCTCTTCACCGGAATCTCCGACCTGAATACGATAGCGGTTGTCTTCCAGAAAATCAAAATAGATGGGGACGTCCAAGCACTGCTGGTTCGACAGCTCATAGTCAATACGGAACGGCGATGCCCGATACATCTCAAACTCCAACACATTGCCAATGCTGTAGTAGCTCACCCAAAGGTCCAATGAATCAAGAACGCGACTGAAAAACAGTTTGGAACGCATTTGTTCGATTTCTCCAGCGATGATGTTGCGGTTCTGATCTTCTACAACCTGGGCAATTCCCAGCGCCGTAGCATCCTGCTTGATATCGAGTTTCAATTCGGAGCTGGATTCATAGACATCCTTGGTCCAGCGAAGGGTAAGATAAGCTGAAAGATTGCTGAGGACGAAAAGGGCGATGATGATCCACAGATTCTTACGAACCAGCATCCTGAGCTTGTCGGTATCGATCTTCTCGATGCTTCCTGAAGAAGGAGGGATTCGCGCGTCCACGGCTATTTGGTGCTTTGAATGACAATGATTAGAGAGAGCGTGCTAATGAGTAAGCTGGCAAGCCCGGCGTAGTCGCGGAGTCCTTCTGCGAATGGCTTGCGAACCGGCTCCAGATAAATAATATCACCGGGCTCGACAATCATATTGCCTGAAAGAAATCCCTCTGCGGTGCTCAGGTCAATCACAAATATTTGGTCTTTTCTAACGACACGTATGTTATGCGACTTTGAATCGTTGGGCAAGCCTTTGGCGATTGCTAGGATCTCTGCCAGGGTAACATTGTGATTTTCGAGAGGCACCACCACTCCTCCTACAGCGCCCAGAACAATAACACGCTTGTTCTTGAAGGTGAGTACGACAAAGGAATCTTTGAAAAATTTCTCGTATTCGTTCTGAATGATGGATTCAGCCTGGCGAAGGGTCAACCCTTCTATTTTCAGTTCCCCCACCACGGGAAACTTGACAGTTCCGTTCAGATCAACGAGATAGGTAACTTCCGGACGCTCTTCGGTTTGCGTGTTGTTATCGCGCTGCGACAGGGTAGGGTTCGGGTCGATGATGCGTTCTCCTTTATTCGCGTAGACCTCAAGGTGGAGGATATCATTCTTCTGAATAACGTAGTTTCTTTCCGCTTCCCTCAATTCCTTGGTTACTTTGGTCGACTGGAAATCCTCCGGCGTCTTGAGCAGAAGGTTCTGCTTGTAGGAGGCGCAGCCACCGGCAATCGAAAGGATTGCGAAGAGGCGCAGAAATAGAAGTGGGGAAATTTTCACAACCAAAGAGTAATCGGGTGGTAAAAGTACCGATTTCCAGCCAAATCGCCGTGTCAGGATGCCTTCTTAAAGGAGGAAATGACGTCCAGGTACTTATTGATGACGATGGCCTCGTCGAACTCCGATTCCATTTTCCGGCGACCGTTGAGACCAAATTCTTTAAGCGTTATGTCATCAAGGTGACTCATGGCCTTCATTTTGTCGGCCAGGTCCTGTGCATCTTTCAATTTGCAAAGTAGCCCATTGTGGTTGTTTTCAACTACCTGGTGGCAACCGGGTACATCCGTGGCAACTATCGGTTTGCCGCAACTGGCCGCTTCAAGCAACGTGTGTGGCGCACCTTCCCGGTATGATGGTAAAACCACACAGTCGGCCGACTGAATAAAAGGCCGCACATCGGCGGTGGTGCCCAGATACTCAATGGTCTTATCATCGATCCACTGCTGAACGGTCTCATGCGAAATGCCCCGACGATGCTGCGGATCCTTGGCGCCCAGCACCTGGAATCGTGCCTCCACACCCTGGGCTCTCAATTTCCGAACGGCCTCCACATACTCAAGAATCCCTTTATCGGTAATCAACCTGGAAATTAGAAGAAATGTAAAGGGCTTGTTACGCGTAAATGGACTCGGGCTGAAGCGCTGAAGATCGATACCTGAACCAGGCAACAAGTCGGCCGAGGCGGCTGGGACCAATCGATTGGTAACGAACAGGTCGCGGTCGTCAGGGTTTTGAAAGAAGACTTTCTTGGGATAACGGAATGTCCATCGGTAAAGCTGGATGGCTACCATTGACAGCACATTTTTGCGCAGGAAGACCGTACCCAAACCGCATACATTGTTCACCACAGGTATCTTGAGCGTCGCCGCAGCGATAGATCCGTAGATGTTGGGCTTGATCGTATAATGAAGAATAATGTCTGGCGAGACCTTCCGGTAAATCCGCCGCAATTCAAAGATGAGGGCCAGGTCTTTCACCGGGTTGATGCCCCGGCTGTCCATCAGCAAGGGGTGGTGATGACATCCCGCTTCGGTGAGTAAATGAGTAAAGCCATCCTCGGGAGCGATGGTATGAACCTCGTACCCCTTTTCAATGAGGGTCCGTATGAAGTTCATCCGGAAATTGTAAATATTCCAGGAAGTATTGAGTACAACTGCAACTTTCATGAAGCCAACCCGAATCTCCTTTAGGGCGATTTAGACTAATTCAACCAGACTTTAATTAGGCAAAACTAGAAAAAAGTAACCTCGCTTGAAAACCGCCAGTATCAATTATGCCCTATGTTTGCGGGCGAAATGAGCATGAACAACTCTTCGTCACAGTCGCGGGCTGTTTTGGTAGCTGTTTCCCCCGGTCGTGAGCCGGAGGAACTGGTCAACGAGCACCTCGACGAGTTGGCCTTTCTGGCTGAAACCGCGGGAATCACGGCCTTGCGGAGGTTTGTGCAGCATTTGCCACACCCCGATGTCCGGACGTTCGTTGGAAAGGGGAAGCTTTCTGAAATCAAATTGTACGTAAGTAAGGAAAAGGTCGGGAATATTATTTTTGACGACGACCTGAGCCCCAGCCAGCTTCGCAACCTCGAAAAGGAATTCAATGCGGGTGAGGAAGAAATGAAAGTTCGCGTTTACGACCGGAGTCTCCTCATACTCGACATCTTCGTCATGCGTGCCCAAACGGCACAGGCGCGCACGCAGGTGGAACTGGCGATGAACCAGTATCTTCTCCCACGGCTTACGCGGATGTGGACACACCTGGAACGACAGCGGGGTGGCACGGGTACGCGGGGCGGAGCCGGCGAGCGCGAGATCGAAACCGACCGAAGAAATATCCGCTACAGGATATCCATTCTTAAAGATGAACTGGAGAAAATAGAAAAACAAAAGGCAACCCAGCGCAAGTCGCGAACCAACGTGGTGCGTGTGGCGCTGGTGGGCTATACCAACGTGGGCAAGTCAACGCTGATGAATTTGCTGTCGAAATCAGATGTAAAAGCTGAGAACCGTCTGTTCGCCACCGTTGATGCGACGGTCAGGAAAGTCGTCATCGGTGACATACCATTCTTGCTGAGCGACACGGTAGGCTTCATCCGAAAATTACCGCATCACCTGATTGAGTCATTCAAATCAACCCTCGACGAAGTTCGCGAGGCGGATATTCTGCTTCATGTGGTCGACATGGCTCATCCGTTTCATGATAATCAGATCGACGTGGTTAGTAAGACCCTCGGTGAAATCGGCGCGGGAAACATTCCATCCATTCTCGTTCTTAACAAGATGGACCTGGTAGAGGGCCTTGAAGACACAGCCCGGTGGGAGAGTATCAAAGGCCGTTACCGCGAATTGGGTTATCCGAACGTGGTTTTTGTTTCAGCGACGACGCGGAGGAATCTTGAAGAATTGCGAAAGGTCATTTTTGATGCTGTAAAGGAAAAGCACATGAAGATTTATCCGAATTATGTGCAGCAGGGCTGGGAGCAAGCATAAGCCAGTTCCTTACATCAAATTCTTAGGTTGAAGTCTGAACCTCGCGCAGCTTGACCTTCTGGTACCCTTGCAACTTCATCTTCAGATTACGAAATTGGATGAACATTGCCCGACAAAATCATTTTACATGCGACCAACCGTTCTGATCTGGATCCTGATTTCTCTGATCGGATCCTCAGTGCATGCGCAGACCGGAAAGATTTCGGGAAAAGTCGTTGACGCCAAATCGGGTGAGGCTATCCCTTTCGCGCATATTTTCCTTGGCAACACCACCCTGGGCACCATCACGGATATTGATGGAAATTTCTTACTGAGCAACGCGCCTGCCGGCAAGAGTGAATTGATAGCCTCGTTTGTCGGCTACGAGCCATATCAATCCTATGTCTCGGTTACCGATCAAAAAACAACGTCTTTGTCGATCAAATTGGTCCCGGCACAAAGCGCTCTGGAGGGTGTCGAAGTGAAAAGTGCGCGCGACAAAGAATGGGAGAAGCAACTGAGGCGATTCACAAGGATTTTTTTGGGCAACAACAAGGCGGCATCCTCCTGCCGGATCATAAACCCCTGGGTCATCGACTTTGTTAACCCCGACAATTCAAATGTCCTCAGTGCCACCGCATCGGCACCCATTGAGGTTCAGAATGATGCGTTGGGATATAATCTGCAATTCTTCCTGAAGAACTTCCAGGCTGTTGCCCACTCTTACCTGATCGATGGAACAGCTTATTTCAGGGAAATGGAAGACTCAGCGAAGCGTAGTGGGTGGATCAAGAACCGCGGAAAAGCGTACGCGGGATCTGAAAGACACCTTTTCAAATCCATTTTGAACAACTCCGCTCACCAGGATGGATTCCGGCTTTATTACGACATCCCAGGCGTTACCAATCCAAACACCCGGTCTGACATATTTTACTCGGATCTGAAGAAGAAGGTGCTGGAGTATGACGGACCCATGGTCTTTCCATCGGGGAATCCCAACGAGTATCACATCCGGCTGAAGGGACGAACGGAGGTCCATTACATCTATGGCGAGGCCCAGGGTAGACTTTACAAGGATGTGATTGGACCGGTTTCCTGGATGGAGGTACGTGGCGACGTGATCAAAGTCAATGGTGACGGCGTTGTGCTCAATCCGTCCGATCTGACGCTTTCCGGTGAAATGAGCTACTATCGGGTTAGTACGTTGCTTCCGTTTGATTATAAACCTAATGTACAATTGGAGGCTAGGGTCAGGGAGATTATTCCGGTGATCGAAAAGGTGTATCTCCACACAGACAAGCCTTATTACTATCCTGGTGAAATTATTTGGATGAAAGCCTACATGAACTACAACCGACCTGCGCCGGCTGATTCATTGAGCCAGACACTGTATGTTGAGTTGATCAATGAGTCAAAAGATGTGGTGAAGCAAGAAGTGCTTCGTCTGGATAGTGGCCGTGCCAGCGGAGCCTTGACCTTGCCGGTAACCATCCCGCCCGGCAATTATCTCCTGAGAGCTTACACCCATTGGATGAGAAATTTTGGCGAGGATTGTTTCTACATGAAGCCGCTGGCACTGCTTAAAACAGATGAGAGAGTAACAGAGGTGGTTGCGACAAAATCTCATAATAGCGACCCAATTCAAATTGTCCCCGACAAGGACAGCTATGGCACGCGCGAAAAAATACAGTTGGTCATCCATGCAAAGGACAGCAATAATGATCCTGTGGCTTCTCATCTGTCCATTTCAGTAACCGATCTGTCGCAGGTAGCAGCCATCGCGGAAGCTGGCACCATTGCCACTGGTCTCGCGATTCCCAATGTGCCCAGGCCAGGTCGGTTTTTCTATCCGGTGGAGCATGGGATTCGTGTTTCAGGGTATTTTGAAGATGACCAGCATGAGCGGAAAAGAACACCACTGATGGTTGTCGTGGGCAAGTTTGAGGACTTGCTGACAACTGAGACGGATGCTATGGGGAATTTCGATATCAACGGCCTGGATTTCTTCGACAGCGTTGACGTGGCTTTTCAGGCCAAGAACAAGCGAGGCAAGCCTTATGGTCGGGTAGTCCTGAATACCCGGCAAGTGCCGCCCGTATCGGTTTGGAAAAAGCAGGAAGGTATGACCATCGTTGATGCCGGTACTTACCAACGCTCTTTCTCTGATTTTGATGCACCCAATGATGCCATTCAGTTGAGTGAAGTGACTGTAGAGAGCAAGCGAATAGAAGAACCACCCAAAGAAATTGAACACCGCATGTTTGGCAAGCCTGACTATGAGGTGAAGGGAGATGTACTAATCAACAGCGGGACCACCAATCTTGTTCTGGCACTGCAAGGCAAGGTGCCGGGACTGACCATCCTCCAGGCTTTTGACAGCAAGGGGTCCCATTACATGATTCGGATGCGAGGCGTAAACACCGTTCTCGGGCCGACGGAACCGCTCTTGCTGCTGGATGGCACACCGATGGGTGGTGCAGGCCCGGACGGGGATTCGATGGGTGATACATCCGGCGACCGTCTGGCCTCGTTGGACATCACCTCGATTGACCGTGTGGAGGTCACTACACGGATCAATAGTTTGTATGGCCTGGCAGGCAAGAACGGTGTGATTGCCATCTACACAAAAGCAAACTCCATGAACCTTTCTCCGAAATATCAGGATGTGAAATCCTTTCAGGTGTTCAAGGTTCCGGGATTTGACCGGCCCCGTCCGTTCAGGGCTCCTGTTTATTACGATGGGCGCGGGGATGAAACGAAACCAGACTACCGATCCACCATCTACTGGAATCCTGAGGTGAAAACCGGAAAAGAAACCGGGACAGGTTCTGTTACGTTCTTTTCAGCTGACTTGCCGGGCAGGTACCGTGTTGTCGTTGAGGGAATTTCTGAAGGTGGTGAACCTGTGTGGGGTGAATCATGGATTACAATACGCAACGACTGAGCTAGACTGCTGATCGACATGAAGATCTATTCGAACCAGGTGCGGCAGGATGGGGAAGGTGTAGATTGGGTTCAGGTAGTGTGCTCCGAGGCGGCTATTCCCAACGGAGTGCTTTCACCGGGTTTGCCCGCGCAACATGCTGTGCGTGATACAGAATGGCCACAAACGCGATGGCGACCGCAGCGATTCCTGTGCCCAGGAATACCCAGATCGAAATAGTCGTTTGATAGGCAAAGCTCATCAGCCACTGCTTCATCATGTAATAGGCTATGGGCCAGGCGATGATATTCGCGAGTACCACCATGACGAGAAAATTCTTCGAAAGCAGTCTGATCAGCCCAGGTACGGAGCTCCCCAGGATTTTGCGAATCCCAATTTCTTTCGTCCTTCGTGTGGTCATGAAAGCGGTGAGCCCAAAAAGGCCTAATCCTCCAATAAGAATGGACAACGCGGCGAAAATAGTAGACAACTTCAGGAACCGATCTTCTGCTTGATACTGGGCCAGCAAATCGTCCTCCATAAACTCAAATTGGAAAGCTCGCTCCGGCACAATCGTTGACCATACCCGGGCTAGCGTTTCCATAGCCGCTTGTGGATAGTCAGACGCAATTCGCACTTCCATCCAATCCAAGGTTTCCGTGTTTTCGGAAACAAGGGAGAAAACCGTGGGAACGACTTCGCGGTGAAGGGAGGCGAAGTGAAAGTCTTTTACGACGCCTACAATCGTTCCGTTTTTCTCATACCACTTGGAACCCGTGAATGTGAATCCAAACAGACGACTTCCTACCGGCTCTTTCAGGCCCAAAAGTTTCACTGCTGACTCATTAATGATGTACGCGTGCTTCAGATCAGATGGGACTTCTCTTGAAAAGGCCCGTCCGGCAACCATGTGGGCATGCATCGTCTCAAAGAAATCGTAGGATACAGTGACGGACGGAAGGCTGACGTCCTCATTCTTCCAGTCAATAATGTAGGGGCGCGTGGTCGATACGGGACGCGTGACCTTGTTGTTAGAACCCGACACTGCAACGACACCTGCCTCCCGGAGCATTTCACTTTTCAACACGTCAAATCGGGACGAAATCTCCTGGGTCTGCAGTGGGATAATAGCCAACTGCTCCGGGTTGATGCCCAGGTCTTTATTTCGGATGAAATTCAACTGGTCCACAATGATCAACGTGGAAGCGATCAGCGTGGCAGAAATGGCAAACTGAAACATGATCAGACCATTGCGGAGATATTGTCGCCCATTATTGAACTCGAGCTTTCCCGACAACAGATTCATGGCTCGGGCGCGAAGCAGAAGGACGGCCGGAAAGACGCCGGCCAGTAATCCAATCATCAGTGTGACGGCTACAAGTCCGGAGGTCATGAACGTATCGGCAAGCGGATTGAAGACTAGTGCCTTACCACTCAGGCGATTAAATAGCGGCATGGCCAATCCTGCAAGAACCGACGCGGTGACGGAGCTGACACCTACGACAAGGAATGACTCAGTCAGAAATTGACTGACTTGTGAGGTCCGTGAAGAGCCGAGGATTTTCTTCATTCCTATCTCCTTACTTCGTTGGAATGAGCCGGCCGTGGCCAGGTTGACATAATTAATACAGGCCAGCACCAGGATGACCAGGGCTGTTATGGCAAGTACGTTTACCGTTGTGGCATCGCCGTTCGTTTCAATCTCCAGACTCAAGTGCGATGTGAGGTGAATGGAGGGAAGAGGCTGAACAAAATAGTCCGGCGCATGATCACCGGTCCACTGAGTACCCACCAGTTGGTTGATTCTGGCTTCTAACAGCTTCTGGTCAAAATATTCGTTGGCCTTGAAATACGTATACATGCTCGTGCCTGTCATATTGTCCTTTACCCAATCCGGCAGCCACGAGACAACACCGGACATTGGCAAAATGATTCTTGCGAAGAAATGAGCATTCGATGGCCAGGTCTTCATTACGCCGGACACGCTGAATACTTTGCCACGGATGACCATTGACCTTCCAACGACATCGTTAGTTCCAAAATATCGTTGTGCGGTAGCATCGTCCAGTACGACGCTTCCCGGATCATTCAATGCGGTAGAGCGGTCACCCCGCAGGAAGGGCATTTGGAATATGCGGAAGAAGGAGGAGTCAGCATAAAGTACCCCATATTCCAAGTATTCATTTTCATCGATGGTAATTAGTTGAGGTGAGAAATTGATCCGGCACATGGCTTCAACACCCGGGAGATCCGATCCCAGCATGGGCTGAAGGAGGTAGGTTGTACTGGCCGAAGTGGTATTATCGCCACCTGCCTGGTAATAGGTTCCAGCAATCCTGAATATTCGATCGCCGCTATCGAAATCCTTGTCAAAACTGAGTTCTTCGCGTACAAACAGAGTTATTAGGATGCAGACTGCAATGCTGATAGAGAGCCCCGTTAGGTTGATGAGGGTGTGAGCCTTGTTCCTGACGAGATTCCGACGGGCAATTTTCAGATAGGTGGTGAGCATAGGCAAAATCGTATGAAGGCTATCGAAAATAATAGATTCTGTGCCCTTAGTCGAAAATAACCCAATTTTCAATACTCCCAAAGTGCAACAAGCAGATGAATTGCAGAGATCCTAGGTTGTAGTTACCAGCCGCTGATATATTTGTACGGGTATCAACATGGGCGCGAAATTTAGAAGTTTGGCGTGATCCTACTCCCTCATCCTGTACCTTTACAATTGGCCAAACAAAGCAGTATGAAGTACAGACTACGAGAGGGTAAAAATGACTTAACCATCCACAACGAAGACTTCGCCAACATAGAAGGTGAGATTGAGAAAGATGTGAAGAAGATGAGCTTCTACCATAAACATGAGAAACCTCGCCTGGTGATGGGAAATTGGCCGGGAATTGCGCTGTGGAAGATTAAAGTGACATTCACTACGGGCGTGGAAAAGGAGATTACCTACAAGACCGAAGAGGTAAAAGATTTTAGGAGTTAGGAGACAACACCCAAATCGGCAATTCCTTGTTACCTTTGCCTCCTTGAATCATCCCTGATTCTCTGGTCCCGTAGTTCAACGGATAGAATAGAAGTTTCCTAAACTTTTGATGGCAGTTCGATTCTGCCCGGGACTACTTTGGTGTTATACATCGCACGGTAAACTATATTTGGAGTAATCTAGTCCAATGAAGGCGCTAATTGTAGAGGATGAACCACTGGCTGCGCGCAACCTGAAGAAGTTGATCGGGCAGTATGATGAAGACATTGAAATCATGCCCGTTGCCGACACCATTGACCAGGGTGTTCAGGCATTGCTCAAGAGTGCTCCTGACATTCTGTTTCTCGATATTGAACTGGCTGATGGCTCGTCATTTGAAATATTCAAGCATGTGGACGTCAAGTGCCCGATTATATTTACCACAGCCTATGACCAGTATGCGCTAAAGGCGTTTGAGGTAAACAGCGTTGCTTACCTGCTGAAGCCCATTACAGAGGAAAAGCTGAGGCAGGCATTTTCGAGGATTGATGACAGAAAGGCCAGGCTGGATGCTGATCTGATCGCCGAGATTTACAAGAACTTGAATAAGCATTCCAGACAGTACAAACAAAATTTTCTCGTCAAGTTTGGAAGAAAGTTAGTACCCATATCGCAAAGTGATGTTGCCTATTTTGTGGGTGAAGAAAAGTATGTTTACCTCGTAACACAAGATCAGAAGCGTTACCTGGTCAACTACACGCTCGCAGAGCTGGAAACGGTGCTTGATCCGGCGAAGTTCTTCAGACTCAACCGGCAGGTTCTGGTTGGGCAGCGCTCCATTAAGGTTTTGGAACCTTACTTCAAGGGCCAGGTTGTCGTTTCGATTGAACCTCACGCGGAGAAGCAGGTGGTCAGCAGAAAGCAGACGAAGCTCCTCAAGGAGTGGCTTGCTCGGTAGTTGGCGTTATCTTTCTTCACCTAACCGGATGGCGGGTAATTTCACAGAAAATTCCGACCCGGAAGTGATGATGACTTTCTCGTCGGTGAGATAGCCGTAGCGCTGTTGAATGTTCTTGAGGCCTGTACCCGTACTTTTTGATTTTCCTTTCTTGAGCCTCACTTTGTTCTTTACCTCAATGAAAGAAGCGGTAATCGTGATGTTAATGTTCAACGGGTGCTGTGTGGAGGCTTCGTTGTGTGCAATGGCGTTTTCAACCAGCATTTGGACTGCCATCGGAGGGATCTTGATTCGGTCCACGTTGCCCAGGTATCTGATATCGATCTGAAGTTTGTTCTCAAATCGTGCCTTGATCAGGTATGCGTAGTTGCTGACGAATTGCAGTTCCTCACTAAGGGCAATGACCTCATGGTGTTGATTGTTGATTACGTACCGCAGAAAATCAGATAATTTGTCGACATACTCCCTGGCTCTGGAGTTGGTGTCATCAATGAGTGCATTCAGGATGTTGAAATTGTTGAACAGGAAGTGCGGGCTAACCTGGCTCTGTAACACCTCCATTTTTGCCTTTATTTTTTCGGACTCGTGTTGTCTTATCTTTTGTTGTGACTCGTCCTCTTCCCGCATCACTCTTCCTTTCAATAAATAGAAGGCGAGGATATTGATGGTCACATTCGTTGCCAGCATCAGATAGAAAGCACTAAAAAAGAACTTTCCGTTCGTCTTAAAATCACGAGTTAAATTGTCAAGATAGCCATCCCTCACCACAGCAAACAGAATGTCAGACAGAAACAGCAGCGCGATGGGTACAATCAGCGCGGCTATCATTGCCTTTCGCTCCGTTAGCCTGAAGAAGATGAAGGGAAACAATACCGTTGGCAAAATATACAACCGCGAAATGTAGTGGTGCAATGGATTGCTGTCGATATTCAGGTAGATCGTGCTGAATGACGAAATAGTGACCACGCATGGGAGTAGCCAACACATGGTGAGTCTGGCGAGTAGGAACCAACCGCATCCAACAAATACGACGGGGAGGCCGAGGAATAACGGGATGATGTAGGTAGGCAGGATTTGGGCGTATGACCGGTTTAGTGCAAGGGCGATGAGTATGACCGCATAGCAGACCGCTATCAGCCCAATGCTAACCTCCACAACAAGCTTGACATTTCGAACATCCTCCGGATGACGGCTCTTCAGGAAATTCTGAGGTCTTCGGATCCTGTCAAAAAATTGCACGATGGTGTTCATGTGTTTTGTTACGCTGAAATACCGGTTAAGGATACCATGTAGCAGGACCCGGGACGCTGGATGTGTGAGGTTTGCAAAGAAAGGAGTTTTTTTCTGGAAGAATTGTTTGAAGGATGCGTAGAGGCACCAGGCATCATCAGTACACTCTTGAATAGTGACATTTCAGACGAAGATTGTGCACTTCAGGGATTCCGGGCACAACTTTTGTCAACGCGGGCGGGTTTAAACGTATGTTAGCGTTGTACTCGTATGAAAACTTTCATTGTCTCTTTTGGATGCTTGTTGTTTCTTCTGGTTTGGAGCTGCACTGTTATTTGGCGGTCCCCACCATACTACTCCAGCCTGGCCAGGTGCAGTGACACTACACAAATACTTACTATGCGCGAATATGGCCAGCATGTGGAAACCCACGAGCGTCCATATGTCTATACAGTGGAAACAGGAAATGGAGCTTTGTTTGTGTACGGAAGTGAGCACACCAAAGATCCGCACAATCCGCAGTTGCCTCATATCAAGGAAAAGTGGGATGCATTCAAGCCGACAGTTGCTTTGGTGGAAGGTCGCTTGGGATTTCTGTTTCCTCCTTTTATGGATCCGGTAAAAAACTACGGAGAGATGGGCTGGGTGAAGAGTCTTGCTGCCAGAGACAAAGTTAAGTTGTATTCCTGGGAACCCCACCATGACTCCATAAATGCCAGATTAATGAAACGGTTTGCTCCAGAACAATTGGCCTTGTACAGAATTCTCAGCCCTTATTTTAGCAACCTCAGGTTTGGAAAGCCATCATCACCGGAAAAGTACGTGGAGGATGTTCTTGACAGAGCGGCCGAGTTTGGGGTACAAGATAAATTCAGGTCGGCCAATGATGTCGACCTTTATTGGAAGGAATATTTTCCCAATGGACCTGATTGGAGAGAAGTCTCGGATCAGTGGGGAGTACCCGGGTACCTGGCGGAAGTGGGTGATGAGCGAAACTGGGTGCGGAATTGTCATTTGCATTGCATCCTGATGGAATTGGTACGCATGGGAGAAAGAGTGTTTATCATCGGTGGGAGCAGTCATGCTGTTTGTGTGGAACCTGCGATCAAGTCAACTACTCCCAGTTCAGCAGATGCTCACTAGGTGCTATTTCGGCGGTGATTCGTGCTGTCTGAATCCCGATCGGTGCCAGGTTGAGATGGGTTGTATTCTTCCGAACATTCTAATGGGACAACTTGGGGTGTCAACTCGACCATATTGACATAGATAATGTGAGATAAAGAATACACCAATGAAAATGACACTTCTACTATTTGGCACCATGATAGCTGCCATCACACAAGGGAGGCCTCCACAGGAACACGATAGAATCATTGTGCATACCCTCCTCTTGAACTGTTCCCTGCAGAAGGCGTTTGAAATGTTTTCTGATAACAGTCAACTGGAGGGCTGGCTAACTGCAAAGGCAAATGTTGAGCCCCGACTGGGAGGGTTATATGAATTGTTCTGGGAGCCCCAGGATCCGGAGAACAACAGCACGATCGGCTGTAGAATTCTGGCTTTGGAAGAACCTTACTACTTGAATTTTGAGTGGAAGGGCCCCAAACAATACAAGCATTTCATGAATGTAGTGAAGCCCCTGACCAATGTTACGGTGACCTTCACGCCAGTAGGCGATAAGACCAAGGTTGTCTTGATTCATACCGGGTGGCGTGATGGAAGTGAATGGGAGGAAGCAAGGGTTTGGTTTGAAAGAGGTTGGGGAGAGTCACTCTCCAAACTGGAGAAAAAAGTAAACGAATTGCCCTAAGCTAACCTTGTCTGGTAGGCCTTTTTGTGCGCATGCGGTTAATTCAGCGAATTACCTCCTTTTTGTGCGTGTTTCTCACATTTTCACTGTGTTCGATCCCGGCTGATCCTTCGACACAGGGATTGTCAGTAGAAGTGCTTGGATACAAGCCCAAGATTTTGGCGCCAGGAATTATCTCAAAGTCTTCGTTTGAAGGCCATGCCAGCATAACACCGGATGGCCGTGAGATTTATTATGCGGTGTATACCCTCGATCTCCGATTCAGTCTTATCGCACTATCGTCGAGAACCGATGTGACTTGGACCGAACCGATAGTTGCTCCTTTCTCCGGCCGTTTCTCCGATGGTTCTCCTGCGCTTTCACCGGATGGGAATCGGCTGTTCTTCAGTTCCAATCGTCCTGTGGCAGAAGGTCCCACTAATGACGACAACGATCTCTGGATGGTGGAGCGCAGCGCTGATGATTCTTGGGGTCAACCTGTTTGGCTCGGTGACGCCATTAACTCATCTTTCAATGAGTTTTCTCCTACTGTAGATTCGAAGGGCAATCTTTACTTCTGCTCCGATCGGCCGGGTGGATACGGCGACATGGATGTCTACCTCAGCAAATTTCTTGATCAGAATTACCAGGCTCCAGTTCTTTTGAGTGACTCAGTGAATTCTATCTACCACGAGGGAAATGTCGGTGTTTCACCAGACGGCAAACTCTTACTCGTGATGGTTCAGAATAAGCCAGGTGATTTCGGTCATGACGACATCCACTTTTCCTTTCGTCGTGAGGGTGAATGGTCAGCACTAAAAAATGCCGGACCCATGATTAATACCTATGCCCATGACTTCTCGCCTAAGGTCTCCCCCGATGGATCACTGTTGTACTTTGCCAGCCGGGTGAGCAATCCCTATGACCCGGTTGGGCGCCCGCTAACGTTCCAGTCCTTTCAAAGCATATTACAATCACCGCTCAATGGGCTTGCCAATATTTATGTGATTGACATGGACATAATACTTAGTGAGAAAGACAACCAGCAGTGATTTTGCGGGCGCTGGATGAACGTGTCTTCCCATCCGATGGCAACCTTAATCTGAAGTTTGTAAGACTTCAGTATCGAATGGTGTCACTTCATGAACCACTCGGTGCGCTGAGGATGCAAATCAACTAGCTTGTTGTATTTGATTAATCAAATCGGAACAAGGCCTTAAGAACGATGAAAATGAAGCTGCACGAGATAGAGCTGGGAAGCGGGCAACCTGAAGCCAGTCGATCCTTCTATCAGGAAGTCCTGAATCTGAACCCTGTTCACCATCATGAAGGGTTAACGGTCTTTGACCCTGGGCAAAAAGGCCTAGATTTTAATACTGCCAATCACCACCCTTCTGGTGAGGTGAGTTTTTCTTTTTTGACCGACGTGCTTGGTCCGGTGGAGGACCGACTACGTGAAATGGGAATTCCATTTTCCGGACCGGCAGACAATCACCTGGGAATGATTTGTATCCGATTCAAGGATCCTGATGGATTCAATATTGTCATCAATTGTCCAACCAGCAAATCGCCGGATTGGCTAAGAAATCAATTGGACCTTTAATTCAAATATCATGAATCTTGGAACTAACTATCTCGCCCTGGCGGTCCGGGACATTCGCACTTCTGCCGCCTTCTATGAAAAGCTCGGGTTCAAGCCGGTGCCGAATGGAGGAAGTCTTGATGAAAAGTGGATGGTCATGGCCAATGAGAACACCAAGATCGGCCTGTTTCAAGCCATGTTTCCGAAGAACATGATCACGTTCAATCCTCCCAATGTCCGAGGTATCTACCGGGAACTTCACGATGCTCGAATCACGTTTGGTGAAACATCGGAAACCATTCACGCGGAGTCAGGACCATGTCATTTTATGATACATGATCCCGATGGAAATCCAATCTTGTTTGATCAACACCAATGAGTTGCGCAATGATCAGTAGAAAGCCTGGACTCTTAGGGTCCTTTAATGGCATGTGGAGTTTTATCAACCTGACGGGGATAGGAACATTTCCGCTATTGCTTATCCTTTCCTGTAGCGAAGAAGAGAAGCCAACCACGCTGGTCCAGGATTTGGGGGTTGCGTACATTCATCGAACGCCTGAAATTGAGTTTGTGACTGATGCAGACCAGCCATCAATCGAAGGTTGGCCTGCAGATGGTCAGGAAGTGTTTTGGGGGGCGATAGTGGTCAACAACTCCAACCACGAGCATCGCAATGTTGCGTACCAATGGCAAATCGATGGCGCGGTCATGGAGGAGGGCAGTTTTGACATCCTGGGGCTTGATCAAAAAACCCTTGCGATCCGTCAGCTATGGAGCTTTGAACGTAAGACCATCAAACTGGCTATCAATCCAGATAAGGTAATTTCGGAGCAGACCTATACAAACAATGCGTTGGAGGTTCACACCAATGACCTCTCTATTGGATTTTATGCGGAGAGAAGTTTCGTCAGCTACTTTCATCAGAATAGTGCTTACCGATCGGATGGCGTGTTTTCATTTTCAGATTGGGCCCAGGCGAGAGTGACCGATCTTAACAAAATGCTTGCCGATGCTGCTGTGTACGATCAATTCCGGATTGACCGAATAACGGTAGTTGAGGATGGCGCTTTACCACTGAACAAGACTGCCCTGACCCTTGCTGACCCCATTGGAGGGTATCCCAGGGCGGAATCAATTCCCAACCTTGACGACCGTGCGGTGGATATCCAGTGGGGTTTCCGGCGGATCTTGTTGGTGGCATTAACAACAGGAACCGGGAGCCCATCGCCACAAACTTATTGTTACATGAACTGCTACACGCACGATACCTGATTGACAATTACGGATTTGACGTCTACCATGGGACCAACAATAGCCGCATTGAGATTGTCGAAGATGGAACATCCATCGTTGATTCCTATTTTTCGAAAGTACCTACAATAGTCAACGGAGTCTCGGGGTTCAATGTTTACAGATCGAAGGAGGATGACATCATGGGGGCCATCTCACAGGCAACACAGCGGCGGATCGGTGAACTATCGGCAGCGATTCTCAATCACCTCAAAGGTCAGCGACCAACTTCGGCCAATTGGAATGCGGCGAATGACATTTCGAAACACCTGAACCTTATTCCACAAATCAACCGTATACGGTTCAGGGATCAGTCAGGGCAGGTGCTGGTTGGGTGCTCCGTAAAAGTATTTCAGGCCAGCCGCCCCCAGGATACCCAGGTTTCAGCCTATGGAAAGGTGTTCGACAATGAGCCTGATTTGGAGCTGCTCACCGATGCGGCAGGGTATGCTGTTGCTGGTCCGGAGTTGTTCGCGGGAACCCAGGGAGGTGTAATTCATCATCTGGATTACTCCAATGCGGTGATTATCGTTCGCGTCGAACACGAAGGTAAGATTGGGTTTGTCCCCATACAGGTATCGGATTTTGTCATAGAATATCTGAAGGGAAATGCCAACGAGGCGAGCTATGAGTACAGGGTGTTGCTGAAGTAATAGTAAACTGCAATGTTGAGGAGAGCAGCTTTGATGGTTTTGTTGACCACCGTGGCGGTGGTGGAGGTCTTGTCACAGTCCGGAACGTTCAGGTTGATGGAATACCTGGGCATCGAACCGGCGAAGCGTGATGAGGCGAAAATATCAGCTCTTCAGAATTTGGTTGAATCACCAACAGCTACAATGCCGTCACGCCTCTTGGCATTTCATCAGCTACTTCAGGCTTGCGCCACCCAACTTGGGATGGACACAACTGGCCTCTCGAAGGCAATGGATAGCTGGGCCCAACGCCAAACCCTCAAGTACAATCTCAAAGTGTTCGAAGATCTTGATTATCCATTCACACCGGATGGTGAACTGGCAGAAGTCAAGAAGTTTGGAAACGGAAAAATTCCTGTTGTTTTGATTCCTGAATACCGTAAGAACTGGTCAATGTATGAGGAGTTTATTCAGCAGAATCTTGAGGGGTATACTTTCTATGCCATCACCCTCCCGGGATACAACGGAACCCGTCCGTATCGGCTACCTGCGGGATATGATTTTTCAAACCGCATCTGGCTTGACAATGTCGTGAATGGTGTGATCCAGCTTATCGAACGTGATCACCTTGATAGACCTATTATTGTTGGCTCACTGAATGCGGGCAGTTATATTGGAATACAAGTTGCATCACGCCTTTCACAGAAGGTACGCGGCCTGATCCTGCTCAACGGGGTTCTGCGGACTGGATCGGACCCCAATGCACAGAAACTGTCAGAAGCTGATCGGGCAGAATTGGCCAATCGGTCATACGACAATGTGATATGGTATTTATTACGGCGGTACTCATTTTCTGATGCTGAACTGGATTTGATGGTGAAACGTCGGCTTCCTCCGGCCCACCCGATTTTTCATTACACCAGAGATACACTCAAGGTCAAGTCAATTTACAGGATGCACAACACATTCAGGTCGGTCATGGAGCGCTATGACCTGGAATGGCAAACGGCCGATTTGACGGATCAACTACGAACAATCCAGGTACCGATTTTGGCTGCCTTCTCAATCTATGACGATGGCTGGCCGTTTGACCCCAAAGTGAATCCCCGGGTGAATCAATGGAGGGAATTCCTGAAAGAAACCACGAAGAAGAATATCCAGATAACAGAGGTGAGTAATTCGCGATTGTTAATTTCTGTTGATTGCGTGGATATTTCCGGCATGCTGCTTGATTCCTTCAGCAGGGGAATTCAAATTCCTGAGCGAATAGGCAAATAAAGTGCCGCCCGAGAAAAGCGTTCTTACGTAGCAACAGGTTGTTGGTTCTTAGTTGTTGGTTCTTCGTTTCTTCTTCAGCCGCTTCCTCTTCCCAAACTCTTCATCAATCATTCCCGCCTCAAACAGCAAGGCGCGAATCTGATCATCCCTGATATCTTTCAACGAATGAAAATACATGACATAGACTTGCTTGCGACCTTCTGCGAGCAGTACGCCGTCTTCATTCGACATGAGATTTCCCTGGTTGAAACCCAGCGATGTACCCTTTGTCTTCTGTGTCTCCAGGGTTCTTTTGGGCCCCCAATAAATGGAGGCTGGCCAGATGAAACAGATCAGCCGATGATGGGAATAGAATGGTATGCCAACATCGTAAAACGCTTTCTCCGTTGCCTGTGGCAGGCACTCCAGGATCAGGTCGCGAAGTCGTTTCACGATAACTTGTTCTTCGCGGGGGAGGTTCATGAACATTTCGTCGAAGGTTGTTCCCATGGATGCAGACTCTTCTTTTTTTTGCCACAGATTACACAGATTACCACAGATTAATGGCTAACCCTTACTTCGGTTAATCCACAAATTGATCTTTTTCTCCAGCAGCACCAACGGCAAACTTCCCGAATTGAGCACCTGATTATGAAACTCTCTGATCGAAAATTTGTCGCCGAGCGCTTTTTCAGCTTTTGTTCGCAGTTCGCGAATCTTCAACTGACCAACTTTGTAGCACAAGGCAGCACCCGGTGTGGCCATATAACGCTCTACCTCTACAATGATTTTGTCTTCCGACTCCGCTTCATTGTCGAGCGAATACTGAATGGCTTTCTCGCGTGTCCAGCCATGGGCGTGAATACCCGTTTCCAATACAAGACGAATGGCGCGGTGCATCTCCATGCTCAACATGCCAAAGTATTGATACGGGTCTTCGTACAGACCAAGTTCTTTTCCCAATGATTCGGCGTACAGCGCCCAGCCTTCCACGAATACGCTGATACTCTCCGGGTGGAGGAACTCAGGTAGTTCGTTGTTTTCCTGCTGCACCGTGAGTTGGTAGAAATGACCGGGAACCGCTTCATGGAGATAGAGCGCTTCATCAGCATAGGTGTTGTATGACTCCACGTCGGGGATGGGAACATAGAAGACCCCTGGTCGCGATCCGTCTTTGTTCCCAGGAAGGAACTCCGCACTGGCAGACCCTTCGCGAAATGATTCCGTGCGGCGCACTTCAAAGTTGCCTTTCGGCTTTAGATCAAAAAGTTCAGCTATCCGACGGTCAACACGCTCACGAATGGCATTGAAGTTGACGATAACTTCTTCCGGTTTTGTGTAGGGCATCAGTTTCTTGTTGGTGCGGACGTGATCAAAGAAGGCTTTGAGGTCGCCCTTGAATCCCGCCTGGGTCTTAACCTGTTCCATCTCGCCACGGATGCGCGCGACTTCATTCTTGCCCATCTCATGGATCTCCGACGCGGTCATGTTTGTCGTGGTGAAGTACTTGATCAGGTACTGAAAAGTCTCAGGGCCATACGGCAACGCCACGATGCCCGACGTCTCTCGACCAGCGGGCAGGTAGGTATTCACGAGAAGCTCCTGGAGCATTTTATACTTGGGCCGAATCTTGTTGTCGACCATATCAACATAGGCTTGGGTCAGTCGCTCACGGTCGGTTGAAGTGAAGCTCCCCGGCATCAGCGCAATTGGAGCGTAAAACAAGTGATCTTCAACAGGGGCATTAATAAACCCATCCAGCTGTGGTACCATTTTTTTTATGAGCACCTTGGGGAGGACAATGCCTTGCGCCATGCCCTGCCGCATCTTCACAACGGCGGTATCGAGGAAAGGCAGGAAGGCATCTACACGGCGGAGCCATCGGTCATAGTCATCCACAGTCTGAAAGGGCTGCAGACTTCTTCCACCGGCCAGCTGCGAGAAATACAGGTGAAGCGATTGTATCTGGATCAACGGCATCAGCTCGAAATTGGGCATATCATACATCGGCGAAGCAATGGTCACCAGCGGATTGGTGAGCCCCTCGAGTTTGATGTCACAATCCCACTTCATCACGTTCATACTCATCCATTGCGACGAAGTCACTTGGGTAGAGTCATATTTCGCCAGCTCATCCAAGTAGCGCTGGTAGTTCGCAGTAAGATCCTCGCGATACGGAGTCGAAATGTAATTGGCCACCTGATCATTGTACTCTGAATCGCCGGCCTTTGTTGCTTCTATGGGATTGATCCGTTTCTTGAAATCGTAGTATTCCCTAAAAAGCGTGTCGATGGGTTTTCGTGCCGCTTCTGGTTTCTTCTTTTCAGAACAAGCGGACAAAAGAAGAAGGGCCGCTATCGACAAGGCGAGTGTGTAATAAAGTTTCATAGGACTAAAGTTTGTGTAATGATATGGATTCAGGTGTGGACGAAGAAAGAGACACCTGTTAAGTTGTTCTAACCTTGGCTTAACGGCGTGGAATGTGTTCAGACGGGTTTTGCCTGTTGTTGGTGTTAGCGCCTGGGTGTGCGGTAGGGGACACCAACAATCAGAAAATATTATCGGCGACTGCAAAACTCGCTCGCTCATTGTTGGCGATTGCCCGGGGGTTGAGGAGGTACACCAACAATTGGAAGAGGTTCATGAACATTTCCTCGAAAGTCATTCCCATCGATTCGTCGGGTAACCGGCGGCTATTTCCTAAAAAACTCCATCACCCAGTTCGTCTCCCAGGATTTTCCATTGTCGCGGGACAGTGCTTGCTCCCAGCAGGCATAGTTGTGGCAGATGCGGGTCCACTCGACGGAGACAAGGACGCGACGCGACTGAAGATAACCCGTTGAGAGGAACGAGCCCTTGTTGTTCCAGAAGGTGCCCCGCAAAGGTGACATGGCCAGACTCGTCCGTCCGTCGAGACGATCGATCTTCCAGAAATCAAATTTTCGATTGTACGAACGCAGTATGTTGCGTTCGTAGTGTACCCGGTCCATTACATACTGGTGAAATGCGACGGTGCCCATTCCGCTGGAGAGCTTTCGCTCTTCGTGCAGACTTTCAAATTCAATCCAGTCGTTGCAATCGCATAGCCATTTTGCCAGTCGGTTGTTCACCACCTTCCATCGACCCAATAAAAAATCAAAGTCATTCGACATAGGCTGATCTCGATGGGCAAATATAGCAGGTTGCCCATGGGTTTGCATCCCCCGGAAAGGGCAGGTTTCAGAGAAGGCAATGAAAATCTGATATTCGCCTTTAGGCCTTCGACGAAGGCTTCGCTTTCATACCAAACAGAATCCGCATGAGGCGAAAGGGTCGGATAACTAGGACATATAAACCCACGCACGAAACCAGCGTGAGGAAGCAGATGGTCCAATACTTTGCAGCAATACTCCAGTCCCACTGACAAACGTAATAGCCAATGACAATGATGACGGTCTGATGAAGTATGTAAAATGGGTAGAGACTTTCATTCAGGTGACTTAACCAGGGGTGCGGTCTGTTGAGATAATGCTGGCCGTAGGCAATGATGGTAATCACGGTGAACCAACTGACATAAATGGCGGCGACCTCAAACATAACTTCGACTGTATCATCGGACCACGGAAGCGTCAAGTGCTTTCGGAAATGGAAATAGCAGATGTAAAATGGAATGATCGAGATCGTCGTGGCCACCGCAAGATATCTTCTCAGTCCACCGATATTTTCCCAGAGATGCCCGGAAGCATACAGCAAGATTCCAAAGACAACGTAAAGGAAGTATTGTGTAAAGTAAGACCAATCATTGATCAGCGCATGCGTTTGCTGCGGAAAGTATGGACGCAGGATGATCTGGCTGACCAGGATGACCGAAGCAGGGCCCAGCAAAAGGATTGCCGGGTGACTCAAAAGATCGGATATCCGCTTTTTGAAGGCTGCGGATGATTCCTTTCGCAGAAAAATCAGTAGGGGCAAGACGAGCAGGGAATAAACCAACAAGTAGATGATGAACCACAGGTGATGCCAGCTTAAACTGCCCTTCGGGTACGGAACAAAATCAAAAACTGTCTTGTAAAACTCACCGTAAGAAGCATAATCGGCAATATGTTCGTAATAGATCTGAGGAGGGACAATGACAAACATCCCAAATACCAGAGGAATAAAAAGCCGGCGGAATCGTTCGCCAACAAATTGTTGCGGCGTGCGCTTTCCCAGAGCCATATACGTACCCGCTCCGGAGATAAACAGTAATAGCGGCATTCTAAAATGGTGTGACCATATCATCCAATACTGAAACGATGTGGTTGTTTCGCTGTTCTTGACGTGCCACCCCCAGGTGTTAAACCACATGCCAGCATGGAAAAACAGGAGAATTAGAATGGCGATCAATCTCAGCCAGTCAAGGTCGTATCGTCTGGTTGTTTCCATGACTATATGCCCAGGTTTCTGAAGAGTGTCTGGTATTCCGGGTTTTGAGGATCAATTTGCTTAAGAACTCGCGCGTGCCTGCGGGCTTTCTGCGGATTGCTTTGCTGCATGTACAGGAAGGCCAGGGCATAGTTGATATTGGTTGCCTGGGGTTCTATCGAGTAACCTCGGAGTAGAATCTTTTCTGCTTCACTGGCTGAACCTTCCTGCTGAAGGAGGAGGCCATAGTTATAGTAGAGTCCGGGCATTCGCGAACCGATCTGCACGGCTTTCCGAAAGTTCTGTAATGCCGAAGGAATATCCTGCAGTTCATAGTAAAGAAGTCCCAGGTTGTAGAACGTCCGGTCGTTCGAAGGGTCGATGGCTGCAGCATTTTGAAGGGTCTTTAATGCTTCCTGGTTTTTGCCGGCCAGATTGTAGGCAGCCGACAGATTGAACCGGGCATAGTTCATCAGGCTGTCTTTTGTCAGCCCACGCAGGTAGTGAGCAATGGCGCCGAGGTGATCACCTCCCTGGAGTTCATAGTCGCCCATCATCACGTTGCCCACAGCGAAGTCGGTCTGATAGGCAAGGTACCTCCTGTTCTCCGCATCAGCCTGCTGGAAGGCGGCGACCGCGGAGGTTGGCACCGATCCTGGTGGCAGCGGATGGAAGAGATCGGCGGCGGCAATGCGCACGGCCCTAACCTTGTCACTAAGCAAGGCCGTTACAGGCTTTATCCACAGTTCGGGTGGAAACTGGCTAAGAGCGCGCAGACTGTAGTAGCGGAGGATGGCATTTTGATCGTTTAATACGGCCAGCAATGCTTGCAGACTGTTCATCGAGTTCACGTTTCCCAAATAGTGCGCTGCGGTCGCTCGGGCGATGGCGGGTTGCGTGAGGTCGGCAATCAGCGTAATCAGGTGAGTTTCGCTTTTGTCATTGAGTTGACTTCCCGGAACAAGGTCATCAGAGAAATGATACTGGCGCTTCGGCCCATACCATTGCTCGATCGACTTTGCAGCCCAGGCGGCTGGCTTGTCTTTATGGCAGCTATTGCATGTGTTGGGCGTTCCAAAATCTACCGTTTGGTCCGGTCTGGGTACTCTGAAGCTGTGATCGCGCCGATGGTCGTTACCCATGAAGGTTTTCACCGGCATGTGACAGTTGATGCACTGTGATGCTTCAGTATTCTCGATGTGGAAGTGATGTTCTTTGGTGTTGTACTTGGGAACGTGGCAGTTCATGCACAGATCGTTGCCGGACTTGACTAGTTGTCCTGAGTGAGGGTTGTGGCAGTTGCTGCAGCGGATACCCATGTGAAACATCTTGCTCTGCGAAAAAGAACCGAACTCATAGTCTTCTTCGCGGATCTGCCCGTCGGCAAAGTAGAACTCGGTGGTGATCAGCTGCGGGATGAGATCGTCGAGTAGCTCGCCGGAGTGAACGAAGTCGGCCGCGATGTCGGATTTGCGCGCATGGCACGGCGCGCAGGTGTTGAGTTGTTGCTGAGCTATGGTATCACTGCCGTAAACCAATCCATGATTCGCCGGTACCCCACCTTGCTTATATTCACCTGCATTGACCAATGCGATATGCCGGCTGCCAGCGCCATGACAACTCTCGCACCCGACGCTGATGTCGGTCCAGGTGGTATTGTAGGTGTCGGAGGTAAAGTCATAATTCTTCTGCAGATCGGTGGAGTGGCAGGAGGCGCACATGGTATTCCAGTTTTGTCCGTTGCCTGTCCAGTGCAGCCAATCGCGGTGATGAATTCTCTGACCGGGGTACTGTTGGAACCATTTTTTATCCCGGGAATCCCAGCTTACGCGTGTGGCTTGCATGCGTCCTCCCGGGAACGCGATGAGGTACTGTTGCAAGGGAAAGTATCCGAACGTATAGAGTACCTCATAGTCGCGGTTGTTCCCATCCTCGCCCTGGGTATTGATGAAGAACTTGCCGTCTTTCCTGAAGAACCGGGTTGTCACGCCGTCGGAAACGAGCGTTTGGTTGTTGAAGTTGCCCAGCACTGTTGAGTCGTTGGCTTCCTGCATGGCGAGAAAATGATCGGACTTTTGCCAATCGTTGTATTGTTTCACGTGACATGTCTGGCATGACGATGACCCGGTGAACGATGCCGGTGCGGCTGGCGCGGACTGCGCAACATCCTTTTTATTTCCTCTGGAACACCCGTCCAGCAATGCAATCAGTGTGTAGGTCAGGAGCGTACCTACGGCAATGATAAAGGGTTTACGCACGACCATCAGGTGGAGTCAATTCAACCGATAAGGTATTTCAAATTTTCTAATGTTGGGGGATAATCTTCCAGTTGCCAGTGAAAGGATCTGCGCCAATCTGCGTGCACCAATCCCCGTGATCTGCGGGAAATGCATGGATTAGCGTGATCGATGTATTTCTTCTGGCACACTTCGAATGGCTTCCCGCACCGGCACATGGCCGGAGGCAGATTGAAGACACGCAGATTTTCGCAGCGTGCGATTCTATTTTTTGAGTTCCGGCCAGTTCTTGTCAGCTTTCAGAATATATCCCGGCCGATCTTCCATCCAGCGCTCCTTAACCTGCATGTTGTAGTTGAAATACAACTTGTTGTCAACGATGGTCCAAGTGTCGGGCTGCGTAGGGGAAAGATGTCCGTCGGCAGTTCCATAGGCACACCAGCCGCCGTATTGCGGTGCATACCGTTCGGGTGACGCCTTGAAGGCCTCGAGGTTTGCTGCTGAACTGAACTTCCAGGTGGCGCCATTCCATTCATAAGTAAGGTCATTGAAGCCCTTTACAGCGGCACTGTCTGTGAAGAAGGCCACAGGATCGTAACCCCCAATGGCGCCGTCATCTGTAACGTAGACTTCAGACGTCTTGGTGGAGCAGCCCTCAGCGAGCACAACAAGCATTGCGAACAGGAAGCATTTGTTTTTCATGTCTTTTATTTCAAAGGTATCGTATCGTGCTGATCAAAGTGTTGGTTGAAGGACAAACACAGTTGTAACGCAGAGAATCGCGGAGGTAGCCAAGAGGTACGCGGAGAAAATGCAAAATGAATTCTCTGTGCTCCTCTGCGCAGCCTCTGTGAAACTCTGCGTAACAACTATTTCTTCCATCGCGCCAGCTCCGCTTCCGCGGCAATAAATCCGAAGGCACCGAAATGTCTGCCAGCTACCACCTGCTCAAAGATGGCCTTCGCTTTGGCGGAGTCTCCATTATACAAGTACCAGTTTCCCACGCCGTATCCTTGAGTTGCCAAGGCCAGGTCGGCCTGCTCGGGGTCGGCGCTGTCCACCATGAGGACAGAATCAGGTGAAAGCTTTTCCTGGTACATGAGGCATCGTTTGAAGTAGGAGTCGTTCTCTACAATATTCATCGATTCGTTCACATTGCCCAGGATCGACTTTGCCAAATCTACTTTCCCCTGCCTGCGATAAGTCATATACATCCAGTCCACGGTTGCCACCATCAGGTCGTCGTTGTCACAAGTTTTGAGACACTCTAAGTAGACTTGCTCCGCATTGCTGAAGTCACCTTTCAGGTAATACGCAAGGGCCAGGTGATACCGGATGTTGAATTGCGTCGATGACAGCGGTGTGTTGATGGCATTGGGAATACCGTCCGGCTCCAATTCAAGGGGAAAGCCGGGTACCAATGAATTAGCCTGGTTCAGGTCTTCGATAGCCCGATCGAACATTCTCATGGAGATGTATCGGTGGCCGCGATGACGGTACAGCTTGCCTGATCCGGGGAATTTCTCTATCCCTTCGGTAAGCATGTCCACCGACTCCTGGTAGCGTGATAAATAACCAAGCCGGCGCCCGTACCAGATATAGTTCTCTTCTGATGGGTCCGCTTCCCAATTGGCTTTCGCCAGCCGCAGGTTGCTGTCAAGTCGCGCCTGTACCTTTTCAGAACGCGTTGGCTCGTAGTAGGATTTTCCCAGCAGCGAAATGACAACCGGAGCTGCTTCTTTCTTCTCCGAAGGTCCGCAAGCAACAATAGCCAGGACGAGTCCAGAAAACAGTAGTATTGGTTTCATGAGGCTGTATTTAGTTCATTCCTGGTTGCTTGAGTACGAAGCCTGCTTTGGTCTTTTCATCGTCGACAATCTTCTTCACATCGGCGAGCAGTTTCTTCGCGTCGTAGATGATGCCATCCTTGATGGTGTACTTGATGCCACCGACGCGCTTCACGGTATTGTCGTCCATCAGTTTGATGGCGCCAACGCCATACAATACTTGCAAGTTTTCGAGCGGGTTCTGATCGACAATGGCGAAGTCTGCAAGTTTACCGATCTCCACCGATCCGATCTCCTTGTCCATCCCGATGGCCTGCGCGCCATAAAGTGTGGCGGAGCGAATCACCTCCAGGGGATGAAATCCGGCCTCGCGAAGCAATTCAAGTTCGCGGATATAACCGAAGCCGTATAGCTGAAAAATAAATGCGTTGTCTGAACCGGCGGTTACGCGCCCGCCGCGGTTCTTATATTCATTGACAAATGTCATCCACAGCCGGAAGTTTTCTTTCCAGGCGATCTCCTGTTCAGTTCCCCACGAAAACCAATACGACCCGTGGGCGATCCGGCTGGGTTGGTAAAATGCCCACAGTTTTGGCAACGTATATGTCTCATGCCACTCCTGGCGGCGTGCCCGGTGCAGATCGCGGGAAGCCTCGTAGGTGTCGAAGGTAGGATCCAGTGTGAAGTCCATTTTCAGCAAGGTGTCCATCACAGCATTCCACTTTGGTGTGAAAGGTGCTGCGGCCTGCTTCCAGAGCTTACCGGCTTCCTCAAAGCGATGCTGCTCGTTGGAATAGTTGTAGTTCAGTGGGTAGTTCTGAACTGTCGAACTGGTGAGCATGGCTTCCGGCAAACCATACCAGTGCTCCATGGTGGTCAGTCCGGCTGCTGCCGATTGCACGACGTTCCAGCGGGCCACGCCGAGCTGTGCATGGTGACAGGCGCTGCGCAATCCCAGGCGTTTGTTTTCGCGGAGGGCGGCATCCATGATTTCAGGGGCTGCTCCGAAAAACTTGATCCCATCGGCACCCTTGTTTTTATTTTCGTTCACCCATGCACGGGCCTGCTCTGCTGTGCGGATCGGCTCCTTGGCACCGGAGCCAAAGGTGACATAGGCTTTGATGCGCGGTGCTGTGATCAGATTCTGCGCACTCTTGTTCTTTTGGTCAAGTACCCATGCCAAACCATTGCCGGACCCCGGATCACGAATGGTGGTGATACCGTGGGCCATCCACAGTTTGAAGACATACTCGGCGTCAGGGGCCTGCCCACCGCCAATATGACCGTGCATATCAACGAAGCCGGGAAGGAGGTACATGCCTTCACAGTTCAATTCTTTGCCACCGGGCTTGAGCTTCGTGCGGTTGCCGTCGCTGGCCATGCCGGGTGTTGGCAACCCGAGGCTGACGATGTTGACAATCCGGTCTTGCTCCACAATGATATCTACGGGTCCTACGGGCGGCGCACCGGTTCCATCAATGAGCATGACACCGCGGATGATGAGTTGTGGATAAGGACCGTCGCCCTCTTTTACTTCGGGCGCTTTCTTCACAGCGTCCTGGGCTGCCACGCGAAGGGATAATACAATGAGAAGGAAGAGTAGTTTCTTCATGGTTTGGGATTAGAGAAGAAAACTACTAAAAATTTTCTGGAGAACACCCTGCTTTTTACGGAGGCGGTTATTCCTGAATGATCACCGTTCCCTGGCTTTCAATGATTTTCCATGCTTCACCTTTCTTCAAATAGATCCTGATGAAGCGGGATTGGGCAATGACGGTCCCTGACTTGCTCTTGCTGACTACTTTGCCGGTGACCACAGCAATGGAACCGTAAATCGTGCTTTTTAAATCAGCCAGGCTTTGGAGAATATGCGGACTGCTGGTCTCCAGAAACTCAAGCATCCGCGCTTTGTTCACAGTTTGTCCGGAAGCCAGGACGCCGTGGAACTGATCATCGAAAAAAGATGCCAGCGCATCGTGATTGCGTGCAACGATGGCTTCAAGCAATTGGTTCTCTAGTCCTATGAGAGCTTGTTCCGGAGAATCCTGGGCAGCGCTGAACGACGCAATGCAGAACAAAAGTGCAAACAACAAATTAGCGCGTTTCATGGTATGGGTGTTTATCAAAGATACCCGTTTAACCACTGGTGAACCAGCTAATTCCGTTGTACAGCGGCCGGGGTAGAACAATGTGCCCCATGAGCGCCCGTAAGGCTTGTTGACCCGTAAGTCAATCGCTAGCCGACCTTGGCCATCAGGTATTTTTTAGGTGTGACGCCGAACTTCTTCTTGAAAGCCGCAATGAAGTGACTGGGGTTGGCGTATCCGATCTTGATGATCGTCCACTTATCTCCATTTTTCTTGATTACCGAATATGACCTTCAACCGACCGATCACAGCCCCGGATTTGCTTTGCCGACCTGCTTTCCTATGTTAATGCCAATGTTCCTGATGACACTTGCCTTCACGTCCTCTAACCTGATGGTGATGTGTGGACTGCCGGAATGATGTAATTCGATCATTTGGATTTGTCAACGCTTTACACTGACGCCAGTGTGTCTTGGTAGCGATCATCATAGATCTTAGAAATGGCAGTGGTGACTTTCGTTATGATAGCCTGGAGCTGGTGATTCTCCATTTGCACAAGCGTTTGCTTAGGGGAGCCCTGGTTGTGACACGGGAGCACAGAAAGAGTCAGCTAGAGAGAAAACAGGGATTTCACTAAGTGGGCGCTTAATATTATCAATTCAACCGAAATTGAAGATTCCGCTGTAGTTCGTAGCGGCACCACTGCGGAGCAACCGAAGGAGGTACTAGTAAAAACGTATTGCATGTTTATGATTCATTGTCTATTTTTCCAAAGACAAAGACTCATGAGAAATCTGCTACTCGGAATTATTATTGGTTTGGTGATACCCATGATTACCTCTGCGCAAGATGAAACGAAAGAATCCACAGGGGACTTTGGGATAGGGCTTGGGATCGACTACGGAGGAATCGGGGGACGGTTTGCCTTTCGCCCCTCACCCAAGGCGATGCTGTTTGCGGGATTGGGGTACAATCTGAATGAGGTAGGATACAATGTGGGTGCAGCCTGGCGGTTGGCTCCCGGCAAACGCACAGTCCCCTACCTTGGGGCGATGTATGGGTACAATGCAGTGGTAGTCGTTGATAATCAATCACAGCCCAGTTATACTTTCAATGGTCCCTCGTTCACTTTTGGACTGGAGTTTCACTCCCGAAAGAACGCATCGAACTATTTCAATCTTGAAATATTGCTTCCTTTGCGGTCAAATGATTTCCATAACTACGTGAAGGTATTAAAAATGATTGGCTATTCAGTGACTGAGCCCTGGCCGATCGGCTTCAGCCTGGGCTACCATTGGGGATTTTGAGTCTTAGGTCACCTTTGCCATCAGGTACTTCTTGGGCGTTACGCCGAACTTCTTCTTGAATGCTGCGATAAAGTGACTGGGGTTGGCGTATCCGATCTGGTAGGCCACTTGCGCCACCTGGTACTTATGCGAGTCGAGCAGCACTCGGGCATGATCCATTTTGTGGTCGAGGAGATATCCGAACACCGTATTGCCATAAATCTCCTTAAATCCGGCCTTCAATTGGTATTCGTTCAATCCAGCCAGGCGGGCCAGTTCCTTGATGGTGGGCGGATGATCTTCATGCTTGAGTAAATATTCCTTGGCATTCTTGATCTTCCTTACCATGTCTTCATTGTTGAGGAATGGGCAACTCTCCGTATTCGGCTTTCGCTCGGAAAAGTACAGCGCCAGCAGTTCCAGAATCTTGCCCTGGTAAAATAGCCGGTTGGCGTTTTCGCTGAGTTGTATGGTAAATAATTGATTCAGCTCAACGAGAAGGTTTGGCGGGATGTCTCGCTCGTCATAATATTTCTGCTTGATATTTTCGGGCTTCAGGAATGGCAGGGGTTCGTGGGTGAATAGTTCGTGGAGGCTCTCCAGCGTGATGTTCATCAGCACCATCCTGGATTGAGGTGCCAGTCGAAGTCGGAACGGTAGCTCCTGTTCGGGGTTGAAGAAGAAATAGTTCCGCTTTGCATGGATTTCGCGCTGGTAGTGAGGTCCAAATTCGAAAATGGCATTGCCGTCAATGCAGAAGTAGAAATGAATGATGGATTTCATTATTGCACCACTCAGCAGGATCGCTTCGGAGGTTTGGTTTTCAAGAATACCGAGGGATTGGTCGGCTACTTCATACAATGTCCTGGCTCGACTGATCAGGGCATTTTGTTCTTTCATTGCATCATTTTTTGTTCCAGTCATGTTGCAAAAATACCCCAACACGTTGGCATAATACTGTCATTTGTCATGTTTTTTCATTTTTATGCCCTGAAAGTCCTGATTCTCGTCAGTTAGGCATAAATCCTCCGGATATAGGTATTTTCACAATTTGGTCAGATCAATATTTGCGGCCGTGAACCGAATTCTCTTGTGGCCGCTCATACTTGTTGGAAGTTCCGCCTTCGGGCAGGATGCCGACACGCTGGCGTCAAAAGAGTTGGAAGCCCTAGTTGTAACCGCCACCCGAACAGAACGAACCATGGGCGCTATCCCTATGCCGGTCGTTCTGGTTCCCAAGGCTTCAATCAAAACAATGGGATCGGTTCGTCTGACGGAAGTGCTTGCCGAACAAACGGGCCTCGCCATTGTGCCGCAGGTCAACGGCCAAGGGAGCGGCATTCAGATTCAGGGACTTAATCCTGACTATACACTGATATTGTTAAACGGTGAGCCGCTCATCGGACGCTATACAGGTTCCCTCGAACTCAGCCGCATCGCGGTTGGCAATATCCGGCAAATTGAAATTGTTAAAGGCCCTTCCTCCAGTCTGTACGGTTCCGATGCGTTGGCCGGCGTGGTCAATATCATCACCGACCGCCCGGAAGGAACCCGGGGTAGTTTTTCAGCCCGCTACGGAATGAACAATGCGCTTGACCTTTCTGGTGATTATGGAACTACGTTGCGAAGGTGGAGCGTGTACGCATTTGCCAATCGGTATTCTACAGATGGCTACGACTTGTCTCCACAGAACTATGGAAAAACTGTATCTCCATTCGTCAATTACACCACCAATGTCCGAATCGGCTACGCTATCAGCCCCAAAACGGAGCTGACAGTATCGGGGAGATTTTTCCGCGAGCAGCAGGATTTTGACTTTGAAGTCCTTACCACAACGAGCGAGAAGATCCGTACCAGTGGCAGCGGCTTTACTTCGGATTGGAACCTGAACCCTGTTCTGAGCCATCGCTTCAACGACTGGTCAAAAGCAACTGCACGTTTCTATGCGACACACTATTCGACAGAAACTAAACTGGTCAATCCCGCAACGGACACACTTTACTACACCGACAATTTTGCGCAGACTTTCATGCGTCCAGAATTCAACCTGGAATACTTTGCCGGTAAGCAAACCGTGCTCACGTTCGGTGTCGGCGCCAATCTTGAATCGGTGGAGACCGCCCGTTACGGGGATGCTGTTGTACGCAAGCAAGAGACGACCTATGGCTTTGTCCAGGATGAATGGACCCCGATGGAGCGGCTGAATATCATCGCTGGTGCCCGCTTCGACTACAACAATATCTATGGAGCACAGCTTAGTCCGAAACTTTCGGTCCGGTATGAGCTGGGAAAGCATGTCTCTTTAAAGGGCTCCTACGGAGTCGGCTTCAAGGCGCCGGACTTCCGACAGTTGTACCTGAATTTTAACAATTCTGCAGCGGGCGGCTACAGTGTTCTGGGTACGGAAGTAGTAACCACACAGCTCGCCGAAATGGATGCCCAAGGATTGATCCAGGGATACCTCATCGACCCGGCGGTATTGGGAAATCTTGAGGCCGAACGCTCACAGGCAATCAATATGGGTGGTCATGCTGACCTATTTGGAAAGCTATCGGTCGATGTGAACGTGTTCCACAACGCCATCAACAACCTGATCGAAACGCAGGCGGTGGCTGTGACAACAGCGAGCCAGACCATCTACAGCTACCGCAACATCAAGCGGGTCTTTACCCAGGGTCTGGAAGGCAACCTGAGCTATCCACTAACGAAGAAAGTTTCGTTAGCTCTGGGCTACCAGTTGCTCTACGCCAAGGATGCGGATGTGGTTGAGCAGGTTGAGCGAGGAGAGGTGTTTTGGAGAGATCCAGAGACGCTCGTGACACGCCGTTTGCAATCTGATGAGTATGTCGGTCTCTACAACCGGTCACGGCACATGGGAAATTTCAAGGTGTTTTTCTCTGATCCCGCCACCGGCTGGGAGGCGAGTGCGCGCGTGCTTTTCAGAGGCCAGTACGGTGTGGGTGATATCCGCGGAAGCATTCAGGGCGAGGTGATGCCCCCCGCTGATATCAATGGCAACGGCATCCTGGACAACTATGACAATTTTGTTTCAGGATACGCGCTGGTGAACCTCTCTATAGCACGCACTATCCGCGCAGGCTTCCGTTTTCAGATTGGCGTCGATAACGTTTTTGATTATACCGATCCGATCTATATCCCCAACATCCCCGGTCGTTTGGCATATGCCAGCATCGGGTATTCGTTTCTCAAAAATAAATCAATAGCTAACCCTTAATTAAACTACCATGTCTACCAAGCGTTTTTCAATTGTTGCCCTCAGCCTGATGCTGATTACTTTCTTCTCTTGTACGAAAGATGATCCGGCACCTGTTACCATAACCGCTACCACTGTCTCGGATGTCCCTGCCGACCCGCCCAGCGGAGGATACAATCCGATGAATGGTCAACCAATTGGCGTCACAAGGAAATACACCTTCTTCAGCTTCAAGACAGGAGCGATTATTGCCAACGCCGACAGTGCAACTACGGCGTGGGATCTGGGGTTCAACGGAACAACGATTATTGTCAACAGCGGCACCAGTGGTCCTGGCACTGCCGGAGCACAAGTGGTCACTGGGGTGTTCGATGAACTTGCTTTGGCCCCGGAGACAGGCTATCTCTCGGATGACAATAGCAATGTGGCATCGCCATATGCCATTCCGAAAGGCTCCGGTAATGGTTGGTATAATTACAACCCGGCAACGAATGTGATCAGTCCCATCGCGGGCCGGATAATCCTGGTGAAAACTTCGGATGGCCGGTATGCGAAAATGGAGATCCTGAGCTATTACAAGGATTCTCCGGTAGCTCCGGACAACACATCGATTGACCGGCACTATACGTTCCGTTACGTGTATCAGTCAGCTGCGAGCACGAGCTTCAAGTAGAAGAGACACGCCAATCGCCCATGGAAAGTCTGATGAGCGCTATCCGGCTGATACCGGTCCTTACCACCGTCTTATCAGCGACGTTCTTCGTTGCCTTGTACCGTCACTGGGATCGCAAGGGTCGACCATCTTATCTGTTTTGGTGGACGATTGGCGTGGGTTGTTATGGCCTGGGTACGCTGACGGAGGCTTGGGTGGGCCTCTTTGGTTGGAATGAGTTTGTGTTCAAGTCCTGGTACATCCTGGGCGCATTGCTGGGCGGGTTCCCGCTGGCACAAGGTTCGGTTTACCTGCTTTTCAAGCACCGCACGGCAACGATCATGATGTCGGTCGTAGTGACCTTGATCGTGGTTGCCTCTATACTGGTGTCGCTTTCACCTGTCGATTATTCGCTGGTAGAGCCTGAACGGCTGACGGGCAAAGTACTTGTTTGGAGCAAAGTGCGGTTGATTACACCGTTTGTTAACATGTACGCATTTGTCTTTCTCGTTGGTGGCGCTGTCTACTCGGCGTATCAATACAGCAAGCAGAAAAGCGCGAACCGTTATCGCGGCAATGTGCTCATTGCCATAGGCGCACTGCTTCCGGGAATCGGCGGATCATTTACCAAGTTTGGCTATACAGAGGTACTCTACGTCACCGAGCTGCTGGGGATTTGTTTTATTTATTGGGGCTACCGGCTGATGCGCGCGGATGCATCGACATCGATCTACAACGCCCAACATGATGTCCAGGTATCCAATTCCGGAAGCCAAAACCAGGGATAAGACGTTTGTCAGTTTATCCGTGTGCGTTGTGAACAGGTAGTTCTTCGGTATTAAATCGCCGTTTATTGATCTTTGTGATGAGAATCACGGGTCCGCCTGACTCGCATCAGTGCGGCTTATCTTGTTTTGTGATAAACTGCCTTACCAATAAATTCTATACTAACCGTTGATTGCCATGAAAAATAAAACCGTAATCATTACAGGTGCCGCGTCGGGCATCGGTAAGGCAACCGCAGAATTGTTCGCAAGAATTGGTGCCAATGTCGTCGTGTCTGACATTCAGGAGACTGATGGGAAGGCAACAACGGATGGCATCATTGCCGCGGGCGGTAAAGCATCATTCTTCAAGACAGACGTTTCACGCCCGGAAGAAATGGAGGCACTGGTCAATTTCACTTTGAAAACCTATGGCAAGCTGAATGTTGCGGTCAATAATGCCGGTATCAGCGGCGAGATAAATCCTGTGGGCGACATGAGCATTGAAGGCTGGCAGAAGGTAATCAGTGTCAATCTTAACAGCCTTTTCTATGGCATGAAGTATCAGATACAAGCGATGCTGAAAGGCGGTGGAGGCAGCATCGTCAATGTTTCATCCATATTGGGTTCGGTTGGATTTTCAGGCTCAGCCGGATACACCGCAGCCAAGCATGGTGTTGTGGGCTTAACCCGGACAGCGGCGCTGGAATATTCAGCACAGGGTATCCGTGTTAATGCGGTGGGTCCAGGATTTATCGAAACACCAATGCTCAGCGCTCTGGATCCGGAAATAAAGAAACAAGTTGCTGCGCTTCATCCCATCGGCCGGCTCGGCAGGAGTGAGGAGGTTGCCGAATTGATTTATTGGCTTGGCAGCGACAAGTCATCTTTCGTTACCGGAAGTTATTATCCTGTTGATGGAGGGTATTTGGCTCGCTAGCTCCACAAACCCCAACCTACTGCGCCAACCGCGTGTATGTCTTGAATGACGAACGCATCGGTGCTTTTTCTCCCCGTTCGCGCGCCAGGCGAAGGTCTTCAAAACCACGCTTGTGGCCCTCCAGAAATTCTGGCGAGGTTGTCCATGCCTTGAAGGCATCTTCACTTTCCCAGTGACTCACGATGAGGTACTCGCCTTCGCCGTTGGGTTTAAGTACTTCCATCTCGATAAACCCGGGAAGCCGGTCAATAGCATGCGCGCGGCTACCAAATAGTTCTTCAAATCGGGCACGATAGTGCTCCTCGCAGGAGATGTAGTTGATGGCTACGAATTTCTTGTTGATGATCATATTATTTGGAATAATTCTAAATAAAAGGCAAATGTGCATTTTGGATATGAAAAAGGCAATACATTGTTTAGAATTATTCTAAAGTGGCCACCGGGATACTGAAATTAGCGTTACTGAAGGCCTTCTTTGCCGGGACTCTCTTGAGATTCACATGACTTGGAAATTGAACAAGTGGTATCACAAAATGTGATACTTTCCAGCCAATCACTGGGCGGGGCGAAGCCACCTGCTGAACCCATGCGGAAAATCGGATTCAAGCAGAAAACCTCCCAGAACGATAACGACGATTCTACTTGTAGTTCTTCTCACCCGCGCGAATAGCCACCTTTAGAATGTTCTCCGGTGGGGGCAGCGGGCAAGAGAAGTTGTCATTATAGGCACAATACGGATTGTACGCTTTGTTGAAATCGAGCTCAATCGTAGTGGCTGCTGGAACCTTCTTGAGATCCAGGTAGCGCCCGCCACCATAGGTTTCGCCCGCACTTGTATCGTCGGCAAATGCGAGAAACAGTTTACCACGATTCGGGCCCATGTCCATCACCTCCAGAATCAGCAGTCTATTCTCTTTGCCATCAAGCTCAAATGTTGCCCAGGCATATTCGAGATAACGCGTTTGTTCGCTGGTGCTGGTGGTCAGGATCCTCACTTGCTTGTTGGTCACCGGTTCAAGATTCGCCAGTATGTTGTACCGGATATCCGGAGCGAAGTATTTCAGCTCCGTAAAACCATCCCGATCTTCGGGCAACAACGGTGACGTCGCATCTTCTTTCATAAACGCATGCTTCTTCTTCCGCTCCTCGTTGATTTCGGCAGCGTATTGTTCAGGGTCCGGACCAGTGGATACAGACAGGTAGACTACTGTCGCAAAGGCGGCAAGACCTGACAGCAAGACGATGCGTGAAGTTTTCATAACCAGGAGGCATCAAAGCATGCCCTCATCTGCAAAACTAAAATACTTCGGCCCACAAACGATGAGGTGGTCGAGCATTTGAATTTCGAGGAATTTTCCTGCCTCACGTAGCTTTTTGGTAAGATCGATGTCGCTCTGGCTGGCCGTCCGGTTGCCGGATGGATGGTTGTGGACCACGATAATTCCGCTGGCCAGGTGGTCGAGCGCTGCCTTGTAAATGACTTTCGGGTCGGCCACCGTCCCGCTGACACCACCCTCGCTCACGCGTTGCTTCCGGATAAGCCGGTTGGCCCGATTCAGCAGCAAGACCCAGAACTCCTCGTGCGGAAGATCCATCAGATCACCACAGATAACGTCATAGGCTTCCCGCGAGGAACCCACCTTCGGCTTTTCGCGGATGTCGGTCTCCTTGCGGCGTCGCCCCAATTCTAACGCGGCGACAATCGTAATGGCCTTGGCAGGTCCGATGCCGTTGATGCGGGTGAGATCTTTGGCTGTCATCTTAGCCAGCATAGGCAACTGGTGTTCTGCGCCATCGAGGATGCGCTTGGCCAGGTCAAGGGCGCTGAATTTACCGGAACCGGTGCCGATGAGGATGGCAATCAGCTCAGCATCCGAAAGCGCGGAGGTTCCCTTCAGCAATAGTTTTTCCCTGGGCCGGTCTTCCGGTGACCAGTGCTTGATGGGAATCCGGTGTCCGTCCTGGATCGGCATTCACGAAAGTATCCCATCTAGCCGACGGAGTGGTCTAAAAGTGCTTACGGAAAACCTGATCATTTCTGAAACGCATAAAAAAACCCTCCTCCACCGTACGGCGAAGAAGGGAAAAATGGGTTTGGGCGGAATTACGCGAGCTTGCTGACCTTCCTGGTCAGTTTCGACTTCTGGTTGGCCGCCTTCTTCCAATGGATGACGTTCTTCTTGGCCAGTTTGTCGATCATGGACGTAACCTCCTTCAGAAGGGCCTGGGCCTCGTCTTTCTTGGTGGTGGTGAGCAATTTCTTTACTTGTGTGCGGGTCGACTTATGCTGATAGCGGTTGCGTACGCGCTTCTTTTCGTTGGCCCGGATGCGTTTTTCGGCTGATTTGTGATTTGCCATGTGTTATTTAAAAAGGACTGCAAAAATAGGCCCTTAATCGGGATTTGCAAAACGAATGTCCATTATGGCCTGAGGGGATGTGGAGGGTTGCCTGACCGTAACTATTTGCTCGAGACTTTGCCTTGAAACAGCAGGCTGCAATGGGGGTCCAGGACCAGGTTTGAGGGTTTTGCCTTGGTGGGTAGCTTAAACTGTTCCGAGATTCCGATTACAGGCAAGGTCTGGTCAATGGTCGTTCCATCAGAAAAAACGAGCCGGACATCCAATGGGAACTCAAACGGCTTCTCTTGCTGCTGCACAACATGGATGGTTAAAACGCCCTTCCGGTAGGCCCAGGTGATGGCCAGTTCAGGGTGCCCGGGCCGATACAACCACTGTTGGAAGAATGACTTAAGATCGGTGCTAGAAACTTCTTCCATGACGCTCCGAAAGTCAGTCGTCAAAGCGTTCTTGTCGCGGTAGATCGCGTAGTAGTTTCTAATACCCTTCCAAAACGCTTCATCACCAATTTTTTTGCGCAGCATGTGCAAGACCCATCCGGCTTTTTGATATGTGTTGGTGTTAAGTACTTCGCCAATCTTGACGATCGTCGTATCCACAATGGGCCGTTTGTTTTTGACAAAGTACTTAACAATCTGTTCGCGGTCAGCGCTCAATTCCTCGGCGAGTCGATCACTGCCATAGGCGTCCTCGAAGTAGAGTGAAGCAAAATACGTGGCGAATCCTTCACTCAGCCACACATGATGCCAGTCGGCTTCCGTTACCGAGTTGCCGAACCACTGGTGGGCCACTTCGTGTGCGATCAATCCTTCGTGCTGACGCTTCCCTGTGACAGAACCCTCTGTGTAGAAGATGTTGCTGGCATTTTCCAGTCCGCCCCAGCGTGTCTTCGACTGCACATGCGCCAGTTTTTCGTAGGGATAGGGCCCGATGTGGTCTTGGAAGAATTCAAAGATTCCGGCGCCAATGGCGAAGTCATGAAATCCGGCGTCGCGATTCTGGGGATAGACCCAGGTACTTTGCGGGACTTTCCCGATCACGGTGGTCTCGTCCACCGCAAATCGCGCGACACCCACAGCCATCACCTTTACGGCGATGGGTATGGTCTCCAGATAGCGCGTTAGTCGTTGGCCACGGGGGAGGTTTGTCTCCTCCCGCTTTCTTCCGCTGGCAACCACCTGATATTGGTCGGGAGCGACGATGACGAACTCAACGGTGGCCTTGTCGGACGGATGATCGACGCACGGTATCCAGTGATGTCCCCGGTCCGGCCAGTTGTCGGCGAAAAAAGTGCGGTCGCCAAACTTGCTGTTGGCGATAACCAAGCCCTCTTCCGGAATTCCGGAATACCGGACAATCAAGGTGCGCGTTTCCCCCGGGGAGACAGTACTCGGGAGTGAAAGCACCAGGCGATTTTGCTCGTGACTGAAAGGCAGGGAAGTCTCACCAGAGTGTACTGAGGAAACCGTCATGCCGAAGTTCTTTGATCCTTTTCCTACCAGGTCCAGGGAAAAGCTATTGATCGCCTTCTTGAATAGTATGGTTATGGACGCTTCACCGGCGATTACGTTGGTGCTGTCGTTCAGTTCAAGCCGGAAGCTGTAGTGCTGAACGTCCACCGCCTCATTGCGCTGATAGGGATCGGTTGCCCAGGCGATTGTCAGGAAAACCGTCGGGAGGATCGTGAGGAGCCGTCTCATGTATTGCATACTTTTCGACATCAAGGTAAGCGCATGAGGCCAACGGCAAAAGCACTTTTCGTATTCGCGGCAATCTTCTGCCCCGGGTGGGGTTTCTTTGGTCATGAATCCATCAACCGGCTTGCTGTATTCACCCTCCCGCCGGAGATGATCGGTTTTTACAAACGGAACCTGGATTACATCGTGACTGCCTCGGTTAACCCCGACCGCCGGCGGTATGCCGTGAAGGAAGAGGCCCCACGACATTACATAGACCTGGACAGTTTCGGCGACAGCGCTGCCTATAGTTTGCCAAAGTACTGGAGCGCAGCCGTTGATAGTCTTGGTGAGGATACCTTGCATGCCCACGGCATCGTACCCTGGTACATCCCGACGGTTGTTCGGCGGCTGCAGGAAGCCTTTTTTGTCAACGACCCGGAAAAAATTCTGCGGTGGTCTGCCGAACTGGGTCATTACGTCGCCGATGCCAATGTGCCGCTGCACACCACGCGCAATCACAACGGGCAGCTAACCGGTCAGCACGGGATTCACGGCTTCTGGGAATCCCGGCTCGTTGAGCTTTTTTCGGCCGACTACAATTTCTTTGTCGGCAAAGCTGTGTATGTCGACGATATTCAGGAAAGAGCATGGAATGCCGTGCGCCAGGCCCATCGTGCTGTGGATTCAGTATTGAGCATTGAACGAATACTTGCGATCAATCATTCAAACGTCAAGTACAACTACGAGTCACGCGGCAATCAGACCTTGCGCGTTTATTCGCTGGATTATTCGCGTAAGTACCATGAGCGCCTCAACGGCATGGTTGAACGACAAATGCGCGCCAGCGTAAAAATGTTGGGTGATCTCTGGTATACCGCATGGGTGGATGCCGGTCAACCGGACCTCCGCCGACTGATCAATTACCGGCCCACAGAAGAGGAAATCAGGATGCGAAAGGCCGAATGGGAGTCTTGGCGTCAGCAGTTATATTCATCTCGTGAACACGAGGGCAGCAGCAATTAAAGTATCCACTTGGATTTGTCGGAAAAAATCCAAAAATTCGAAAAACTTTACCTAACCAAATACCTATGGGTATATTCAACGACCCCAACCGCATTCCCGAGAATTACGGACTCAAGACGGCCGTCGGGCTCGCCGCGTATTTCCTCATTATGCAGGTGATCGACAAGCATCATCACGTGGAACTTCGGCTCTTCAACCTGATCATCCTGGTTGTTGGTATTTACTATGCCTTGAAGAAGTTCAAGAATACGCATGAAGACCACATGAATTATTTCCGTGGATTGATCACGGGTGTTGCTACCGGCGCTATTGCCTCGGTCGCTTTTGGTGTATTCCTGTTCATTTATATGAAGCTTGACCCTTCACTGCTTGCCTCAATTCAGGAAAATGAACCCATGGGTCACTACCTGAATGAGTATATGTCGGCCTTCATCGTCGCCCTTGAAGGGGTGTTTTCCGGATTGCTTGTGACGTTTGTCCTCATCAACTATGTAGATACCGATGAGGTCAATGACCCGGCCGGCGAAAGCAAATAAGTTTGACTGAACCAACCCCTAAGCCCCCTGCGATCAGGGGGTTTTTTGTTTAACTTGCTTAGCAAATTTTTCATTCTATGCGGTATTCTCCCATCGACTCAGCACTTTTTGTCAACAACCGGAAACGCCTCACCAGGGAACTCAAACCCAATGCACTGGTTGTACTCAACTCCAGCGATAACATGCCCACCTCGGCAGACGGCACCATGCCTTTCCGCCAGAACAGTGACTTGTTTTACCTGACCGGCATCAATCAGGAAGAGACGATTTTGATTTTGTGCCCAGGCTTTCGCGAAGAGGGCAGGCGAGAAATCCTCTTCTTGCGCGAACCCAATGAACACCTGGAGAAATGGAATGGACACAAGTTCACCAAAGCGGAGGCTACGAAGATTTCAGGGATTCAAACAGTAATGTGGCTTTCGGAGTTCGAAGCAACGTTCCATCATCTGATGGTGATGAGCGGTGCCGAAAATGTATACCTCAATTCGAACGAGCACTACCGAGCCGAAATCACCGTGCAGACGCGCGATGCACGCTTCATCGACTGGTGTCAGTCGCGTTATCCACTGCACACTTACCAGCGCCTCGCGCCGATCATGGCGCGCCTGCGCACCATCAAGCAGCCGCAGGAAATCAAGTTGTTGCAGCGTGCCTGCGATATCACCGGAATGGGCTTTCGCAGGATTCTGAAATTTGTCAAGCCGGGGGTAATGGAATATGAAGTGGAGGCTGAGTATACGCATGAGTTTGTCCGTAACGGTTCTCGCGGCCATGCATACACGCCCATCATCGCGTCTGGCAAGAACAACGTGATACTGCATTACATCGACAACGATCAGAAATGCGGCAAGGGCGACCTGTTGCTGCTTGATGCCGGAGCGGAGTACGCCAACTACAATGCCGACTTGACGAGGACCATCCCGGTGAGCGGAAAATTCAGCAAGCGCCAAAAAGATGTCTATAACGCCGTTCTTCGCGTTCAGCGAAAGGCGATGAAGATCATGAGTTCGGGGATGATATACTTTGACTACCATCGCGAGGTGGAGAAAATGATGCAGAGTGAATTGATCGGGCTGAAGCTGATCAGCAAGGCCGACATCAAAAATCAAAAGCCCGGCCAGGAAGCTTTCCGAAAATACTTTTACCACGGCACCTCGCACATGCTCGGCCTGGATGTACATGATCTGGGCAATATGCACGCGCCGATGGCGGTGGGTTCGGTGTGGACCGTTGAGCCGGGCATCTACATCAAGGAGGAGGGCATAGGCATTCGCCTGGAGAACAACGTCCTGATACGCAAGAACGGGATCGATGACCTGATGAAGGATATTCCCATTGAAGCGGAAGAAATTGAAGAAATCATGAACAGCCGGTAGTCATTGCTTCTGGCAGCATCCTATGAAAAGGACTTTTGTCATATGGTTCGCACTTTTGTTCGTTGCACTCATCAGCACTGCACACGAATTCTGGCTTCAAACCAGGAAATACCAGTTCAAGGTCGGTGAAGAGATGAACGTGGCGTTTATGGTGGGTGAAAACTTCCAGGGAGAACCCTGGGACCTCCAGCGTCACAAGGTGGAGAAACTGCAGATAGCTTCAGGGACCATGGTTAAGAACCTAATCAAGGAAGTCAAAGATGTTAAGGGCAAGAATCTGACGTATAAGTTTGACCGGGAGGGAACGCATCTCGTAACCATGGAGAGCAACTTCGCCTTCATTGAACTGGAAGCGGAGAAATTCAATCAGTACCTCGAGGAGGACGGCATTGAGAATATACTGGAAGAGAGAAACCGCACAGGCCGCAAGAATGACGGAGCAAAGGAATTCTACAAACGCTACGCCAAACTGATCGTGCAGTGTGGCGGCCGAATCGACGGCACATTCCGCCGCAATGCGGGTTTTCGCTATGAGATTACACCCGTCAACCATCCGGCCATGCTCAAGCCGGGTGATTACCTCGACTGCCGGTTGACCTGGGAAGGGAAGCCGGTACCCCACACGATGGTGAAAGTCTGGAGTTTTGTCGGCAACCGGATTTTTCTTCAAAACATTTACACCGAGAATGACGGCACCATCCGTTTTCCCATCAGCAGCAGCGGACCGTGGATGGTCAGTTCCGTCAAGATGTTACCCACCGGACAGGAAGGTGCCGACTATGAAAGTCACTGGTCCAGTCTGGTATTTGAAATCAAAGCCCCATGAGTGCAACACCCATTTCCTCCGACAAGGCTCCTGAGCCGGTAGGCCCCTATCCGCACGCCAGACGTGTTGGTAACCTCTTGTTTCTTTCCGGTGTCGGTCCGCGCAAACGCGGCGCTACCGAAATTCCCGGCGTCAAGCTGGACGCACAAGGAAACATTTCAGCCTACGATATTGAAACGCAGTGCCACTCCGTCTTTCAAAATGTGAAGTATGTCCTGGAAGCCTCAGGTTCAAAGTGGGAAGACCTGGTTGACATTACGGTCTATCTCACCAGCATGAAGCGTGATTTCGCGACATACAACAGGATTTACAAAGAGTATTTTCCTGATCCTGCCACGCAGCCGTGCCGCACGACAGTGGAGGTAGGCGCATTGCCTACGCCGATTGCGATCGAGTTGAAGTGTGTGGCGGTGGTGCGGTAAAGTTTTGCTCGTGATTCGATGATCAAGATGAACAGAAGATTGTATGATTACTTCCTATTAATCACCTTGGCGGTTCTGGTGGTCGCATCACATGCTCTGGGTCAGCAAATTGATTCTTATAAGGTCACCAAGCAGTTGACGAATAGGGTGGACACTGACCAATCTTTGCTGGTGCGCTATTTAGGTTCGGAGTTTGGATTCCTTGGTGCTGAACCATCCGAGGCAACAATGGATTCGCTCATAAGCATGCTGAATGGACGCGGGGATGAGGGCGAATTGACCTACTACCTTGGCTGGAGTTTCTTTGCCCTTGGACAAATTCCGGAGGCTTTCACCGAGGCTGATCGCTATGCAAAATTTCCTGCAAAGAAGAATGCCTACGGGGGTAAGGTACTTCTGGCAAAGCTCTATGCGATCAGAGGATCTCCAGTTATGGCTGAAAGACTGCTTGATGAGGCTATTGCGATGAAACCAGACCGAATAGACGCCTACATTGAAAAGGCCGGCATTTATGCATTTGGATCAGATATCCCTGCCGGCTTGGCGGATATCAAGCGAGTAGTCAAGCGGTTTCCCGTAGACAAGAGACCGTTGTTATACAGGGGAATACTTAGTACCAGAAGCCGGGATTTCAAAGGTGGTTTGGGGGACATCAGGGAAGCTATGGGGTCAGGTTTGCTTTCTGTTAATGAATTGTGGTTGGCAAATTATTGGGCAGGTACTGCAAGCATCGGCAGAGGCGAATTTCAGCAGGCTCTTGATTATGCCCAGCAATGCCTGATGGTAAGGCCCGAAGCAGCAGTTGGCTTGGGCTTGCGTGGGGAAGCGTACTTCCGACTGGGTAGCCTTGATCTTGCATTGGCAGACTTCGAGAAAATGGTTGAGAGCGTCAAGGACTCTTACTATTGGGAAATAATCGCGTCCATTTATGAGACTAAGGGAGACATCGCTTCAGCCTGTTCCTATTATGAGCAGTATTGTCAATTATTTCCGAATCGAGGTATTAGTTGCTCTAAAGTCAAAAAACTCTGCAAACATTGATAATGTTGGGATACAGCCTAAAGACCCAAGCTGGTAATGGCTGGTACCGAAGTACTACTGCCGTAGCTTGCACTTCAGAACCACAATATCCTGCAACTCATCGTTCGCTTTGGGCTTGTGGTTCTTGTCATATCCTCCCCATTGACTGTTGGCCACATAGTAGAATACATTCTTTTCAATGGTCCCGATGGTAGGTTCATTCATGGCAGGATGGGCCTGGTCGATGATGACAGCGCCGGTGATCGTGTCCATCGTCGGATTGAGCGTGTAGCGCATGGCGCGGAAGGGGGAGATTCCGTTTTGCAGCGTCACCAGGGAGCCCTGGTAGAAGGACATCCCATCGATTCCTTTCAAGGAGTAGTCGGTGGTTGACGCGATCTTGATGAGTTCCTTCGTCTGCATATCGAGACGGAAAGGCCCTTTGATATAATCTGATATGAACAGGTAGCGGTCGTTATCGCTGAAGGCAAGTCCCTGGAGGTTCCAGAATTCCGCAGACGAGAAGATCAAGTCGAGTGTTCCGGAATTTTCATTGACTTTGAAGATGACGTTGTTTTTGGAATCCGACACAAATACTTCACCCTTGGCGCTGATGACCAGGTCGCCAAAGACGTGCCCTGACTTTTCGGTTGGGAAATATTGGCGCAACAGCTTGCCGGATTTCAAATCAAACGCTGAGACAGCCGATTTGGCCGTGCTGTCATAGTTCTGCATTTCTTCCATGGGTGAAGAGCAGGCCCATAGTGTTTTTCGCTTTCCATCGACTCGAACGCCGAACACGGCTGTGAGACCGTGGGCGCCGGAAGCGGTAAAGTCCCTGGCATTGCCAAACTTGTCGACCGCGACAATTTTGCGCTGGTGTACGCTGCCGAGATAGAATGTTCCTGTTGTTGCGTCCCGCGTCACGGACTCAATGTGCAGCGTGCGATCGCGGAGCACGAAGGCGGTATCAGAGTGAACGACTGGCGTCTGAAGTTGCTTCTGCAGTTGCAGAAGTTCCTGAAAGTCAGCGCGGTCTTTCAGCGCTGTCAGATCAGGTTGATCGGCAAGTTTGTAGCCGGCATTGATGTTGATGGCTTTGGCCAGATTCCTGACACTTTCGTCCGGACGTCCGGTGAGTGCACCCAGTATTCCCAGTTGATAAAGTATGCCCTGGTGGTAGGGATGGAGTTTCTGGGCCTCAGTCATCATCAGATATGACTGTTGATAATCTTTGGCTGCGTACAATTTTCTGGATTCTGTCACATAGTAGTTCAGGTCCTTTTCCTGTGCTGACGCACTCAGGGTGATGAGCAGTGACAGGATGGTAAGTTTTTTCATGCGCAATCAGGTTCAGGCGTTTAGGAGCCTATACCAACGCATGGATGATAAGGAGGTTGCGGGTTAGACGGCGAAACTTTCCCCGCAGCCGCACGTCCTTCTCTCCTTCACAAGCACCATAAGTGGGCCGGCTGCTTGAGAACATAGGAATCCTCTCGGCAGGGTATCACGATCAGGCCTGACTTACAGTATGGAGCCTGGCGCAACATCGATTACTAGAATTTCCTTACCATATTATGTACGGTTTTCCAGACAATTTTAATTTCTAAGGTCGCATTTCCCGGACCATTGGATGTAAGGTTTTTCTTCGAAATTATTGTCATCAGCCCAGTTCATCCTCTGAAGGGTGTAGGAGGCAATGCTTCCCATTGATTTCCAGTTTGTTGCGCCCTGTCATGAGCAGGCAGAATAAAGTAATCCTGACTACCAGTGGCACATCACAATCCGTGGTGATGGGAATTTTTGATGTAAGGTTTTTCAGGTTTTTACATTTCCGAAATTCCTGACCGACGTTGTAGATTCGAGACAACCGTAACAGAAACTCCGACTAATTGTCAGATTCAGTTCGGGAAATCGAAGAAGGTTCGAAGATTTTGAAGCAACTTGATAATGAAACATGTTTTAGTCCTCCTCCTGATTTTCTCTATTGGTATTAGAGCAATTGCCCAGGATGAAGCCGCCACGTCGGCACCCATTCTGAATCCGTTCAGTTTGAAGGGCGATGATCTCGGTTCTATGGCAAGCTATGTTAACCAGCTGACGGGCGAAGTTGTATTCCCATTAAACCTTATTTCCATCGGAGGACCAGGGGGATTGGGTATCAACGTATCGATAGGATACAACTCGGCAAACATTGAGAACCTCGTAAGGATATGGAATCAGGAAGCTCCGACCGGAGTACTTGGCCTTGGTTGGAATATGGACTTGCCGTTGATCATGGTTGATAATAAACAGACCGGCGCCAGAGATGATGATGATTTTTACCTGGTTGAAGGCGGGAGTTCTATACGTTTGGTGTGTGTGGGGATCGACTCAGGTCTATATTCCTATCGCACGAGCACTTACACAAATTGGGTCATCACGTATATCCCGGCCGTTGAGAAGTGGGAGGTAATCAAGGATGACGGATCAAAGTTAATTTATGGAGATACTCAGGGAGCAGCAAATTCGGTGCAATGGACAGCGCGATGGGGAAACTGGATGGGTAACAGCGGAGCGTCAGGTCAGCAACTTCAGGCTATGATCTGGAATCTGCGCGAGGTTAGGAGTGTCTGGGGTGACCGTGTAACCTACTCATACTGGGTTGGCAACATCTCGGCAGGCTTTGGGACTTTGGCTACAGAGTATTCTCTTCTTTATAAGATTAATGATTCGTGGGGGCATGAGGTTGAGTTTGTACCGGGAAGTAAGACACTAGATGAGTATCAACATCCACAAGATTTGATTATTAAGAGGTCAGAGCGATTCTTTGTTAGCAAGGTGCTTGTCAGGACAAACGGTGCATTGGACTATGAGCAACAATTCAGCTATTCGACAAATGAGCTGGGAACCGGTCCGCTGACCAAGCGACTGCTTAAGAGCATCAAAAAAGTGTCACCCGTAGGTAAGATTGGATCCACCGTATCATTTGAGTATGCATCGGTAGGAGCAGCTTACAAGGGTGCATTGACCAAGGTTATCCTCCCGACAGGTGGATCCATTGGTTTCACCTATAGCGATGGCGGCTACTTCTATCCGAAATTTGTTGATATAACAAAGACGGCACCAAGCGGGTATGCAGAGCCTGACGTGTATATCGCCGATGACTATACGTTGATAACCTGGCGCCAGTTAAGCGGCGGTTCGCATGTGGAAGGGCCGATGACCACGGTTGCCACCGTTGTGGACTGGAAGGGAAAATGGAGAACGCATGACTTGGGATCTATTGGCGCCCCAAAGTTTCTCAACAACGCCAAGGATTATCGAGTTGTTCTGGGTAAGGACTTTTTTGCCACCATGGTGCAAAACTACGGAACCACAAACTTCACACTTCGCCTGATGCACAGAAAGACTGGAGTAAACGGCGAGTGGATGACTTCAACCGAAACGCTTAATATGGGGGCAGGTGTGAGTAACGATCACGTCAGATTGCTAGCGGGAAACAACTTTGTATGTGCTACCAACAACAACGGGAGGATTTTTCGGTTTGTCTGGAATGGGAGTTTCTGGGAAAAAACTGAGGTGAACGAATCGGTTGGAGCAAAATGGGTAACTGCAACCAATAACTATATACTCTCTCATGATCCCGCCCCAAATTATGACGTTGTTCGCCTCTACTACCTGGATCAATTGATGAACTGGCAAACCAGAACGCAGTCGGTTACAGGGTTCAATTCGGCGGTCGTGGATCTTGGAGAGGGTCAGATTACGAATTGGTATCCGTCCAATTCTTCAGCTTTTGTAATGGCAAATGAAAGTAATGAAATGATTATCCAATGGGACGAGAACTATAACAACATCGTTCGGGTGGATCCGGGTTGGTATTATGGAGATTATTCGAACGTGTACTTTGACGGGACCACATTGGGTGTATGCACGCAAATTGACCACAGCCCTTTTCCTTTAAGCAAGAACCGTGCATTGCGGCGATCCGGAAGTTCATGGGTTGACAGCGGAGAGAAAATTAATGGGTACGGGTTTGCAACGGAAGAAGGCATTTACGCCAAATACGGCATGGCCGCGTTCGGTCCCGACATCATGGCGTGGAACGCAAATACAAGTTCAGACTTGCCCTTCAACTTTAAGTACCAGACTTTCAATCCTGCTTCAGGGCAATGGACATCCGAAGTTCAACTAAGCAATACTGACAATCCCCACGTCAATGTAGGGCCTGACTACTTTACGGTCGGCAGGAAAATATACGTCAAGTCTGCTTCCGGTTACAACCAGACGACAAACCAGTTTCTAAGTGGTAATGATGATGTGTTTCCAAGTTCACGAAGGTTTATAGCTTCCGCGACGAGGATACTCTGGCTGAGAAATGGGGATGTTGAACTGGAATATCACAGTTCAGGCGGTAGGTACCGCGTGCGAAATTCCACTTCGCACCCGTATCGGTACATGGTTGGGAGTATGTCTTATGTTTTCTGTTCTACTGGATTTGAAAATCATTTTCAGGATGATACTTCGCTGTTTCTGCGTAGGGTTACTTCCGTCGCAGGGTTTTATGACCATCGGGTAATCAAGGTGGAAATTGATGATGGGAATAGCCAACAGTATGTTTCATTTGACTATTCTAATCCGGTCTTTGGTCCGAATGAAGCATCGGTGATGTATAACAAGGTGACAACAGTCCCCGGAAGCCAATCTATGTCATCAAAGCCATATGGGTTCGCTGATACTTATTTCTACAATAGCCTCGGACCTACAGAAGTAAGCAGCCCGATTCCAGTTGAACACCCAAATGGTAATGGCATTGACTATTACGATCTGCTAACCGGCCAAGCCTATCGTTCGGAATCCTTCAATTCAGGGTCCACACTGGTGTCTTCGCAATCAACTATCATGAGGGTAACTCAAGATTTCTACCTGCTTGGTTCGCAGCATTATTTCTACCACTATATACCACGGCTGTACAAGTCAACTGCTTCGCAGGACGGAAGAACTGAAATAACAGAATATCTCTATGATCTCAAAAAGCAGCCTTCCCGGATAACTACCTCCACGCAGTATTCTTCCGGGCTTTGGGATCAGCGATACCAGGAGTTGACTTACGGCTACGAAATACCTGCCTACAGTTTCCTGTTGTCGCACAACATAATCTCATCTGTAGTACTGAAGAAAAGTGGCGTAACCGGTGGGTCAGTTATGCATGCAGAAGCAAGCCGATGGAAGCAATGGCCGTGCCCGGGCGCCTATTGTGCATCGTCCAGTGTTCCGGGCCCATTTGATCAATATGGCTGGCGTGGAACCGGTACGGCTAACTTCAGCGCATGGGACGTGGGTACACAAACGCCGTTGGCAGACTGGAGATATGGCGGCAAAGTAAACTCACGTGATCCGGGTACGGGTATTGAAATTGAAACTGAGGGATGTGGTATCATGAAGTCCGCTGTTGTTCTTGATAACCTGAAGCGCCCGATTGCTTCGGTGAGCAATGCAGCTCTATCCGATGTTGCGTACGCAGGATTTGAGGACGGAACGGCGGGGTTATGGAGTTTCAACGACGGGGTTGTTACTGCCGGAAGCGCATCGACCGGCAAGAAGTACTTGTCTTTGGGTCCCATCGGACTAAGCCGGGCTGGATTGACCAGTTCAACGCAGTACAGAGTTTCATTCTGGGCAAAGACTTCCGGAGGTTCCGTGCAGATAGACGGCGTTGGAACCATTTCACTGGGCACTCTTTCTGACTGGACCCTGTTTCAGTACATGGTTACAGGGCAGTCAACGATAGGCATCAGGCGCAACGGCACGGAGGAAGTGCTTATTGACGATGTCCGATTGTCTCCGTCAAACTCCCTGATGGCAACAAGGACTTATCACGATACTTTCGGTGTAGATTCCGAGACCGATGCCAATAACCGGACCATTTTCACCGAGTTCGATGAGTTTGGCCAGCCCAAACTCATCCGCGATCAGGACAAGAACATCGTTCGTCATACGTTTACCAACATCAAAAACTAAGATCCATGCATCAGGCCAGGCACAACGATTTGGTGGCAATGACCCGACTGTCCAAACGTATCCTATTGCTAGTCTCTTTGTCACTTGTCTGCAGTGTGTGCCTGTCGCAGAACATTTCCAGTGAGCATCTCACCTGGGAAGCGGTGGAAGCAACCGATCTTCAGGCTGCCAGTACTGTCGCTATGAAGTGCCTGTTTAAAACCAATGCAAACAAAACCGTAGAATGGATTCAAAAGAAAGGTGAGAAAACGTCACTGTACACGGTCACAGCCGTTGAGGGCAGTTGGCCGAACGTCGCCAAAACGGGAACGATCACCTATGCGCTGGAACGCAACGGAAACCCCTGTAAAATGATCATCGATAAAAGCGCTTCAGACATCTTCATAACCATGGATTTCAGCAAGCAGGGGCAATATACGTCCCGCCTCCGGTTTAAGATTGTGTCAGTGAAGTGAAGCCAATAGCGAATGTTAGATCAAATTAAACACATGTATGCAGTTGCTCCGGCCTTCGCCGCTAATGCCGCTTATCTTATGAACCGCCTGGCCGTGTATATCGTGGCAGTCGGGGGGATGATGGCAGTGCCGTTCCTTGCCTTTTCACAGGGCAACCATAACTATTATTACTTCAACATTGCCGGCCCGACGACCGTATGCCCGGATGGAACTACGGTGTACACCTATTCGAGCTACATCGGGAGCACGGTTTGGACGATAAATGGAGGCACGTTCGTCAGTGGAAATAACGGCGCTTCGGTGACGGTGAAATGGAATTCTATGTCCGGCTCCCTATCAGCAGTAGCTGAAGAATCGAATTGTTGGTACGACCCTGAAATTTATCCTCCGGTACTTTATTGCGACTATGACCACTATACATCGAATCCTTTTCAGGTTTACGGCTCTGTAACTCAGCTCTATGTCAGCGGCGGCGGATACGTCTGCGCAGCGTCTCCCGTGGGCCTTCCCATTACATTGAGCGGGTCTCAGACGAACTGCACTTATCAGCTTTTCAGAAACGGAACCGTTGAGGTTGGCCTTCCAAAGATTGGAAACGGTTTTCCACTTTCATGGCCCGACATCACTACTCCTGGCAGCTATACAGTGACACCATCTTGTTCTTCCGGCGGCTGCTCGGCAGCTACGGGCACGGCATATATCACCGAAAGCCAAAGTTCGGTTGGAGGAACCGTTTCTGGCAGCATCAGCGCTTGCGGCGGAATCAGCCACTTGTATTTCGATTTGTCAGGGCACTTGGGAGGCATTGTGAGGTGGGAAAAACATGACGGCTCCGGTTGGACGACCATCAACAGTTCGTCTTCACAATTATATTATACCGACCTTGTATCCGTCACCACCACATTCCGGGCGGTAGTTCAGAACCAACCTTGTGCCCTTGCATATTCTTCGACGGCAACTGTAACCATTTATCCGTGTACTCCGGTGGCGGGGGCACCTACACACATATCGGCAACGGGATTCACAGCGAATTGGTCCTCTTCGGCGGGGTCCTCAAGCTATGAGTTGGACCTTGCTACGTCAAGCACTTTTGGCGCCACCTTGATTGGCAGCTATCCCGTTTCAGGCAGTTCGCTTGCTTTAAGCGGCCTCATCGGTGGAACTACCTACTACTACAGGGTTCAGGGAGTCAGTGCCGGAGGGAGTTCCGCGGAATCAAATGTGATCCAGGTTGTGCTTCCGTTGCCGCCTCCAACCATGCTTGCAGGCGCAAATGTGTCGTACAACTCGTTTGTCGCGAACTGGAGTACGGTGTCAGGCGCGACACACTACCTGCTGGATGTTTCGACCAACAGCAGTTTCGGATTCGACTATAACCTCTACAATAACTACTACGTGTCAGGGAGCCAGTTTGCTGTGCAGGGGTTAGAGGTCGGTGCTACTTACTATGTACGCGCCCAGGCGGTCAAGTCAGGCGTCCCTTCGGTGGAGTCGAATGCGGTGAGCGTTGTCCTGATTCCCTTCCCGCCGATAGGCCAGACAGAAATCTGTGAGGGCTATTCGTATGCATACTTCGCCTCTTACACTCCCCAGTGCACCGGGGGTTGCACGAGCACGGTGAGCAATGACTTCACGATCACCGGCGGAAATATCGTGACCACCGGAGATGACTATGCCATTGTCACATGGACTTCTGCATCAGGTAATCTAACCATTTCAAGCACCGAGACAATATGCTGGCCCGATGTGCTAGACCAGTATGGAAACCCCGTCTGCAATACCAACACCTCCACGGAAAACATTCCGGTCACCCAGCACACCGCTTCGGTGAGCGGTTCATTCCCCCATTCGGTTTGCCAGGGCTCGACCGTTGTTCTTACTGCAAATACTGGCACCGGCCTGACCTATCAATGGAAAAAGAACGGGACTGATGTTTCCGGCACTTCTTCTACTTACACCGTGGGCCTTTCGGGCGATGTCTCCGAAACAGGGAACTATACGGTGAATGTTATAAAGAACGGCTGTGCGATAGAGTCCGGTGCCATAACGGTTACCATACTAGCTAACCCGGATACCCCTGTTATAACAACCAAAGCGCTTGAGCTGATCCCCGGAGCCACAATGCTTACGGCTGCAAATACAGTGAGCCCGCAGTGGAAGCGTGATGGCACGACTATTGTCGGGGCGGCAACTTCAACCCTGCTGGCAACAAAGCCCGCCAGCTACACCGTGACTAGCACAGTCAATACGTGTACTGTTTCTTCTGCTGCCATGGTCATCACGTCAGGAAACGATGCCAATTTCTCGGTTTCCAACGAGATTATGGTTCCAGGAATAACCACGGAGGAGCAACTGTACGACTTGCTTCACAACGACAACAAGTTTCTCCAAACGATAGGTTACGGCGATGGAGTCGGGCGACAAGCTCAAACTATACTCACACGAAGTTCACCGGTCACAAGCGCCGGCCCGGGCAAAAAAGACATTATCAGTATTGAAGAGTATGACGCGCTGGGCCGTTCTGCAAAGAAGCACCTGCCATTCATGTCGCAGCAAGCCGGCGGATTGTGGCTTGCGGATGCAGTGACAGCGCAGTCAACATTCTACCAGGCAACTGGTGATTTGGTGGAGGACGATCAGGAACCGTACTCTGTGACAGAGTTTGAGGCCTCGCCTCTAAGCCGAGCAATCAAGCAAGGTGACGTGGGAACGGACTGGCAGCCAAACGTGGCACCAAAATCGATGGCCTATGGCACCAATGTGGCTACGGGTTTGGATGCCATTCAGATATACACGATCTCTGGGTCGTTGCCCGTAAGTACAGCCACATATCCTGTCGGTGTGCTGAGTGTGACAACAGCTACCAACGAGCAGGGTGTTGAATCGCAATCCGTCACTGCGCGGGACGGCCGCAGGATCGTTACCCGGACAAAGGTGGGCAGCGCCTGGGCAGAGACGTACAATGTGTATGATGATCGCATGCAATTGCGGTTTGTCCTGCCGCCGGAGTTGATGAAACTGCTCAGGCAAGCCTCCAATTTTAGCCCGACTCAGCAGCAAATCGATACCTGGTGCTACCAGTCGGTGTACGACAACGATGGCAGGGAAGTGGAAACCAAAGGGCCGGGCACCGGTTGGGTTTACACCATTTACGATACGCGCGACCGTGTAGTGCTTACGCAGGACGCGCGCCAGCGGCTGACCAATGACTGGAGTTACACAAAATACGACGCGCTGGACCGACCGGTGATCTCAGGGATCTACCATAGTCCTACTTCGGTGACCCGCGCCAACATGCAGGCTCAGGTTAATGCACTTAACGGGAATGCGGGATACCAGAACATTCTGACACAATCTGGCATAGTGATCGGCACTGAAGACGAAATTTTTCCGGATGGCAACGACGAGCCGCTGGTGATCAGCTACTATGATGACTACACCACCTGTGCCCCCTGTGGCGACACAAATCTTCTGTTTGTTCAGGAAAGCTGGAGCGACCCGCTGGATCTGTCCTCGGCAAAGTACAATGTGCTGGGCTCCAAGATCGCCTCCAAAGTGAGGATCCTCGATTCGCTCGCCTGGCTGAGTACGGTTTCCTATTACAACAAGAATGGCGAAGTCGTACAAATAATCGGCACCAACCACCTGGGCGGCCGCGACCGGGTGTCCACCCTGATGGATTTTTCTGGCAAGGTCCTTGAAGAGCGCCAGGCAGCCATTGGCTACAACAGCGGGGGCATCAACACGATCAAGAAGCGATTCATATACGACCATGCAGGACGGCTGGAGAAGACTTTCCACCAAATCAACAACCAGCCGGAGGCAATGATAAGCAAGCTGGAGTATAACGAGATCGGGCAGGTGGTGCGCAAGCGACTTCATAGCGAAGATGACGGTGCGACGTTTTTGCAGAACGTGGACTTCCGCTATAACATTCGTGGTTGGATGACGCATATAAATAACCTGTCCAACGACGATGCGGATGACTACTTTGGCATGGAACTGGCCTACAACGGTGCAGTACCCGGCGGCGGCGGTAATCCCACCCGCAAAGACGGCATGATCACCGCGGTGAGTTGGAAGGAGGATCTTTCCGAAAAACGCAAGTTGTACAACTTCACTTATGACGGCCTGGGTCAGTTGAATGCCGGGACATTTAAGGCAGGCATCCGCACACCTGGCAATCCGCCGACGTATGCCTGGAACCTTCAACCCGACTTTTACAATGAATCGGGCATCACCTACGACTACAACGGGAATATTCAGACCCTGAACCGTAACGCCGGCATTTACAACACTTCCAGCTATCAGGCCACCGCCATTGATCAGCTGACCTATGATTATTCCTCTTACGGAGGCAACCAATTGGGCAAGGTGACCGAAGGGCTGACCACAGCCAACAAGGTTAAAGGATTCAAGGATGGGACAAACACGGGTGACGATTACGGCTACGATGTGAACGGCGCACTGCTCTATGACAAGAACAAAGGTATTGACTCGCTAAAGTATTACTTCAACGACCGCCCTAGGCGGGTGAAGTTCGGGACGGGTGCCGGCGCCCTGGCAGGACACTATATGATCTATACTTACGATGCGGCCGGCTTGAAACTGCAGGAGCGCTACTACAATGCTGCAGGTACATTGCTGGCCAGGAAGGACTACGTGGGCGGTATTGAATCGGTCAATGGACAGGTCCTGCAAGTAGCTTATGATGAGGGTCGCATCACGGCGCCAAGCGGAGTGAATCATATAGACAATGATGAGGCGGGGAGCACGGCGGGTTTCACGGCGCAGAATGCCGCCCTCTATGCCAACTACCTGAACAATCAAACCTACCTGCGCGTCACATGCACGACTACGGCCAACCCCGGAGTTTACCCGATAGCCACCACGGAGGGAGATTCCTATCCGGTGAAGGCGGGAGAGAGCTATACATTCAGGGTGCTGGGGTACCAGTCATCGGGCACTACGGCGAAGCTTTATGTGAAGACAAACGTGGGCGACCTGGTTTGGCAAGGAGCAGCGTTGCCCTCAGGCTCAGCCAATGAAAATTGGGTGACAGCGACTTTCACAATCCCAGACAGCGCAACCTGGATCCAGGTTGGTGTCCGCTGGAGTACGCCATCGGTGGGCAATCGCTTTTACCTTAACCGGATTGCACTATACAAGACCGACCTGGAATACAACTACTTCTTGGCCGACCAGGTGGGGAGTCCCCGGGCCATATTGCAGGCCCGGCCATCTACCGTGATTCATATGGCGACCATGGAGACCGAGAACCACGCCGATGAAAATCTGAAGTGGAACAACCTTAATGCTTCAAAGTTTGTGGTTCAGGCGAGCGCCAACGCCACCCCTGGCGGCAACCAGGCCATCCGAATGAACAACGCTTATCGCATAGGTCCCGCCAAAAGCTTCAAAGTTTTCCCTGGAGACCTCATCACCGGCAGCGTTTCGGCCTATTTCACCAGCACCAGCGGCTACACGGCAGCTACGGCAGGCACCATGGCCACGGCACTCTCCAGCGTGCTTGCCGGCGGCACCGCTGCCATTGACGGCGGCATCACCACCGCCTACAACACCACCGGCAACCCGCTCATTGTGTTGGGCGGCTTTGGCGGGTCCTCGTTCCCTTCGGGGTATCTGAACTACATTCTCTTTGATGAGAACTACGTGCCGATCAAAGCAAAATCATTCCCAGTGCAGAACCTGCCCAGCACGAGACATACCATTCAGTTTGATGCCCCGCTGGAAGTAAAAGAGTTGGGATATCTGTTCGTCTATTTGAGTTACGATAACAATCAATCCAGCCTCTACCTGTACTTCGATGACCTCAAGGTTGTTGTTGACGAAAGCCCGCTGATTCAGGTTAACAACTACTATCCATTTGGAATGGTATCCAATACCTGGCTCAGAGAAGGCGAGCAGCAGAACGCGAACCTGTTCCAGGGGAAGGAGCTGATTTCTCAAACCGGTTGGCATGACTTTGGCTCCAGGATGTACTGGGCCGACCTGGGCCGCTGGTTTGCCACCGACCCGCAGAAGCAGTTCTCTTCGCCGTATGTGGGGATGGGGAATATGCCGGCCATTGCTGTCGACCCTAACGGGGAGTTGGCTTGGTTTATACCCGTAGTCATTGGTGCTGCAATGGGAGGCACTTCCCAAGGTATTATTGAGGCAAACAATGGTGGAAACTTTTTTGAAGGTTTCGCCAAGGGGGCTATTGTTGGAGGAATTGCAGGAGCTTGGGGATTTGGAGCTGGCACGATGTTGCAGAACACCTTAGGTAGTTTTGGTTCAGCCTTAGCCGGAGGTGCCGTGGGAGGCTTTATGGGGGGTGGAATGGGGTCATCAATAAATGGTGGAAATTTTCTTGATGGAGCATGGCGTGGAGCTGTTACTGGATTGGTGGGTGCGGGATTAGGAGGAATTGGAGTCGGTGAAAGCTTTGGAGCAAATGTTGCTTTAGGTATCGGAGAGGGGGCTGCAACTGGAGCGCTCGGAGCAGCTTTGTTTGGTGGTGATGTAGGTCAAGGAGCTTTGTATGGAGGACTAGCAGGAGGCGTCTTTGCAACGGCAACGTCACCACAGTTAAGGAATGCTTTTAAGGGACAAAAGTTTAGAAGTAATAGTAAAGTATTGGCTGATTTTGTCAAGGCGGGTGACTATCAAGGCGCGCTGAAGTACTTTAGATTTCAGGGAACTTACGATCCCTCTAGGACTGCTGGTAACCCCGGGGTAACAGATACAAAGACTGGCGAAATATTCTATGCTGACAATGCGTTCGGAGTTTACGATGGAAACGGAAATTTCACAGCTGACTATAGTGTTTTAAGGTCAAACGTTGATCATGAGCTATTTCATAGGACGAGTGTCCTTTCTGGAAAATATGGCGGAAAGCAAATCACTCCTGAAATGAGGGGATTAGAGGAGCATGGCGCTTATTTGCGCAATTACAAAAGAAATGGTTTGTATCCAGGAGCTCGTAAAGCAGGTCTAGAAGACATTTTGAATAGCCATGGCCTTGTAGGCGGTTTGTATGATGGAACTAAATTTTTTCAGGCTAAGTGGTGGCACTTTATTTATCGTATACCCAGGAGATATTGAAACTATGTTAAAATCAATTCTATTTCTTTTGCTTTTTGCTAGATTTTCTGAGTTGCAGGGCCAGATCAATTGCGGTGAATTCTATGAAAGGAAAGATTCAATAAATAAGGTGATTATTAATCCTGTGCCTGGTTATGATGAACCATCCTATTTTGAGTTTGGCTTTGAGAATTTGTATCGACAAATACGAAATGACATAATGAAGGACCCTAAGTATTCAAATATCGTGGGAAAAGTACTTGTTGAATTTGTCGTAGACACAAGCGGTATGGTGCGTTGTGCTCGAGTAATTAGGACTGACAACGAAATCTTGAATGAGCACGCAATAAAATTGATTGAAAGTAGAACTTTTGTGCCTGCGAGACGACGTGGAAAAAAGGTTCTTTCCACCCTAACTTTGCCCATTCCCTTTGAAAAAAATTAAATCAACCTTAGTCGGTAGATTCCTCTCGACCTGTTCAGAGGAATTGCAAATTGATACGAATGTATGAAGTAGAATTGAGCAAAACATAGTTGCAAGGTTTGAAATTGTTCGTGGCGATATTTGTTCTCCTTTGCTCCCGAGGGTTACTCGGGGAACCCGCAGAGAGTTTCAAAGTCTTCCCCGGCGACATCATCACCGGCAGCGTGAGTCCTTACTTCACCGGTACCAGCGGCTACACGGCGGCGACGGCGAGCACGATGGCCACGGCATTATCTGCAGTGCTTGCCGGCGGCACTGCTGCCATCGACGGCGGCATCACCACCGCCTACGCCACCACCGGCAACCCGCTCATTGCCCTCGGGGGTTTTGGCGGTTCTACGTTTCCATCAGGATACCTGAACTACATTTTATTCGATGAGAATTACGTGCCAATCCGGGCCAAGTCTTTCCCCGTGCAGAACCTGCCCAGCACGAGACATACCATTCAGTTTGATGCCCCGCTGGAAGTAAAAGAGTTGGGATATCTGTTCGTCTATTTGAGTTACGATAACAATCAATCCAGCCTCTACCTGTACTTCGATGACCTCAAGGTTGTTGTTGACGAAAGCCCGCTGATTCAGGTTAACAACTACTATCCATTTGGAATGGTATCCAATACCTGGCTCAGAGAGGGCGAGCAGCAGAACGCAAACCTGTTCCAGGGGAAGGAGCTGATTTCTCAAACCGGTTGGCATGACTTTGGATCACGGATGTATTGGGCTGACCTTGGCCGCTGGTTCTCCACCGACCCGCAGAAGCAGTTCAGCTCGCCGTATGTGGGGATGGGGAATATGCCTGTTGTTGGCACGGATCCGAATGGCGAAGTATTCGCCCTAATACCATTTCTGCTAACCGTGGCGAAGATATACGGATACGCAAGTACGGCCTACAGTCTTGCTGAGGGATTCAGTCAAGGCGGTTGGCAGGGTGGGCTTCAAGCACTCTCTACAAGCGCCTTCAGCTTTGGAGTTGGCTTGATTATTGGGCCAATAGTAGGTTCCTTGGTGCCAAAGAACATCTATGGCTACGTGCCAGGCGCATTGGCCGGAGCTGCATCGGGAGCTCTTTCGGGTGGGCTAGTCGGTGGTTTGACTACCATGGCCGGAGGCGGAGAGTTCAGTGATGGATTTGAGTCGGGGGCAATCTCTGGTGGTATCACAGGTGGATTGGCGGGCTTTCAAAAGGGTGATACAAATGCAAAGAGCTCAAAGTATGAGCGTAACCGGGCATTTGGCAACCTGACGGAAAAGGGCTACGATCAGGTTCTCAGCGATGCGATCAAGTCAACTTGGTACCTGAACAATATGGCAGGAAGTCCATCAATTAGGTTTGCAACTAATGAAACCCTTCCTGCTGACATGAAGGCGGTTGGTGGTAAGATTCGACTTAGCGATGGACGGACAGCAAGAGCTGTGACTGAGCGGATCCTTGATAGCCGAAGAGTAAATGAGCAGGGTGAAACCATATTTGAGTCCAAGATTTGGGTTTCAAAGTCTGCATTGAGAAGCATTAGCAAAGTTCATGATATTCTAGGCCATGAAATGCGACATGCATATCACAACAAAAGCGGTCTGTATTCGCAGTGGTATGATATGCAACAAGCTTCAGGTGATTATCAAATGGCGTATAGATTGAGCGAGGCAGCAGCATATAGATGGCAAATTGGGAATGGATACAATCCAAGGTTTGCCTTTCGGGAGTACAGATCATGGCAACAAAAGTACTATGGTAACTAAGATTATGACATCGGCGCTGATTCTGTTTTTTTCATTCAGTGGAATGGCGCAGCGCATCGACACGCTGAGCATTCGACTGATTTCAAATAACATTTCAATTGAAAAGTCTAGGTATGAGTTTACCTTACGGGTGTACTGTTTGGACGAGTCAATCTTTAGTGTTCCACCTGGACGTATTGTCCATTTCCTTCATGTCGACTCAGTTGCATGCAAGAGTCTCCAGACAGTTTTCATATACTTTGTCAAGGATGGTAAAGTTATGCATTCTCCAGTCATGGGCGAATTTGTGCCCTACAAGAATACTAGAAGATTTCGAAAGCGATGGAAAAATGGACTATTGACAGTCAGTATTGGTGGTTATCATTTTTCACCAGGTGACTATGAGGTGTATTTGGTTTACTATTCAGATGGATTCCAAAGTTGCCTTAGATCAAACAGGTTAGCTTTTACAGTCAGATCCTAGCTTGAATGCTTTTGAAACTTATTACTACAATACTTGTTATCGTTTGTTGGGTCTCTCCAGAAATTTGCTCTGCAAGTGGGGAGTGTGACACGGCCATTGACGGTGGCATTATATCAGCCTACAACACCACGGGAAATCCACTTATCGCCCTAGGGGGATTTGGCGGCTCGACATTTCCCTCTGGATACCTGAACTGCATCCTGTTTGACGAGAATTACCAGCCCGTCAGGGCCAAGTCGTTCCCTGTTCAAAATGTACCCAGTGTCAAAGACACCATTGAGTTCGACGAGCCGCTGGAGATTGAAGAGTTGGGCTACCTGTTTGTCTATGTCAGCTACGAAGACAATAACAGCAACCTGCACCTGTACTTTGATGATTTCAAGATAACGGTCGAAGAGAGCCCGCTCGTTCAGGTGAACAACTACTATCCATTCGGGATGGTTTCGAACACCTGGCTGCGGGAAGTCGAGCAGCAGAACGCGAAGCTGTTCCAGGGGAAGGAATTGATAAGCCAGACTGGATGGCATGACTTTGGATCACGGATGTATTGGGCTGACCTTGGCCGCTGGTTCTCCACCGACCCGCAGATGCAGTTCAGCTCGCCGTATGTGGGGATGGGGAATATGCCGGCGATGGGTACCGACCCGAATGGTGAAGTATTTGCCTTAATTCCGTTCCTGCTTACCTTGTCTAAAATCTATGGATATGCCAGCACTGCTTATGGTCTAGCACAAGGTTACAGTCAGGGTGGTTGGGATGGCCTCGGGAAAGCTTTTGCGTCCAGTGCGGTGAGTTTTGGGGTGGGCGCAATTGCGGGAGCGACTGTTGGAGGGATACTTCCTGACCTAACTAACACGATGGGAGCATTCAAAGGTGCGGGCCTTGGAGGGGTTTCCGGTGCTTTGGGCGGTGGCTTGGCTGGAGGCATCACAAGTGCGATTGGCGGAGGCGACTTTTGGGATGGTGCAACAAATGGTGCATTAACTGGAGGGATAACTGGGGCGCTGAGTGGAGCTTATTGGGGAGCGAACAATGGCTATAACGCGGGGAAAAATGTTTGGTGGGGGACAGCGGTGAAGGAAGGGCGAACACAATTCTCGTTGAACAATAGGACTGAAGGATGGGTTTGGAGCAATGCTTGGACATTGAATGGGGCTCCAGACGAGATTTTACGTCAGGGTGAACTGCAGGATTGCCTATTGCGGACAGCTGAATACATCGATAGGCTTCCAGGAAGAGCAGGCCGAAGCCTTCGGCAAATTGAGAGCACTGTTGGTGACCTTTATGATCCTGATGTTGGCACACAAACGCAACCCAGCCTTAAGCAACTCTACCCAGAAGTGAAACCGTATTACAGAGAGACAGGCCGAAGTTATGAAGCAATTATTGGGCAAGAGATGGTTAAGGGAAATCCAACAATAATAGGTCAATCAAGCAACCATTCCGTTGTTGTTAGACAGATTACAGAGTGGCGGAAGGGACCCGTTTCTGGAAATCCAACGCTCCGTTATAAAGGTGTAGTCATGGATCCTCAAAGTGGCATGCGGAGGGTCGGAGGCTCCTATTTCAGTAATCCCATGTTCTTATTAAGGTTCCGACAATAATCTAAGAATTGTTCTGCATGAAAAAGCTTTGGCTATCTCTAATTGTAGTTTCAATATCAAGTTGTTGTTTTGGTCAAAATGCAATTGAAACTCTGAAGGAATGCATCGATTCAGCCAGGCTCGTCAAGTTAGCGCAGAAAAATCTGTTGCGAGCCCTCAAGGATGATCCCGAATATCTGGATAACACGAGAAGTCGGATTAGGGACTGGTCATATCTCGTAATACCATCCTTTGTTATTTCTCCTGCGGCTAGCGCATATAGCAATTCAAGCAGCCTTTGGCTTTACCTAAAACCTAACAAACAGCACCCGATTCATTACGTGCTTGCTTTCAAGGGTGGTAGTTATGTTGGAAGCATGGAGTGCTCATCTGCTATAAACTTTGACCAAGAGGAGTATTGGGCATTTGACGATTCTGGGGCAAAGTCGAGAACAGTCGGAGGCGTTTGTGCAAGAGCATGGATCGTGCTCTCGCAGCGCAGGCCAGAGTTCATATTTAGCGTCAGGTTTGTTCAGGATACGTGGTGGTTTATTGAAGATGACGAGGTCTATGTCCTGGATCTGGGAAATGCAACTATACATCCTGCCGATGCCTTCATTGCGAATTGGTGCACCGAAGAGACTATTCACGAAATAGCAAAAGGAAAGCGGAAATTCTGTAGGTAAGCAACATTGTTGCGCGCAAAAAAAAAGGTTGTGACCGCAGTTTGATGCCTGAGAGAATATTAAGTGTAATAGTTAAGACTTGATCTGACAACACGCTCATTTGCGACTGAAAAAGTAATGAAGATTTGTTATATTGAGTGAATGGATTCTCGTAGACGTGAAGAGGTACCAGATCAGTCAGAACAAAGTAAGTGGAATGACCGGACCGGGCTACCAGCCCGCCTTCGCTCAACGATTTGTGCTTCGAATGGTTCCGAAGAACATCTCCCGACCAACATGGGTCGTAGTTCCCGCCAAACGCCGGCTGCCACCTCTGTATATGCTGCCTAAGCTTCCAAATAGGATTCTCAAAATAATCCTCTGCTTATTGCTGGGGCCAGCGGCACTTGCCCAGGAATTGCCCTTGCACAAAGTTGATTCACTTGCCCATTCGACCGACATTCTGAAACTACCGGACTCTGGTTGGCTACAGGTGATGGAGGGGAATTTGAAAATGGGGGCACTTGACTCACTGCAACAGGAACGTGAGCAGATAGAAGAACAACTAAGATCTAAAGGTCATGTAACCTTGCCCGCTGGACTTGGAGACCTTAATACGATTGCATTGACGAAACACCTCGACAGCCTGCGCGCCATCAAGTCACCTGATACCGTGGTGACCAGGTACATGGTTAGCATGAAAGCCAAATCGGACAGTCTTCAGAGCCTACTAAAATTGCCGCCACAGACTGAGGAAATAGCAAGGCAACAGCAACGTGTAAGGGATGAGTTGAACAGGCTGCCTTCTCAGGTGAATGAAAAACTCAGGCTTTTTTCCGATCAAGGCGTCAACATCAAACAACTACCGGGATTCAATTTTCCCGATTTTATCGGACCAGGCATTTCTGCACCCGGGCCTGGGTACTTACCATCAATAGACAGCAGTCTGCCGCAAGTCGGCACACCATCGTCACCGGTCTTACCAGATTTCAAAACGGAAATTTCAAGAATAGGTGACGTGGCAAGCCCATTGGAGGAAGTATCTGCGGCAGGCAGGCAGGTAGCAGGGGCCCATGAGGATTTTAAGACAATCGCCAGTGGCAACCTCGACAGCCTCGATGCAAAATCGTTGGAAAACAAACTGGCTGCCATTGACGAATTGGCTGATGCCGGGGGCGAGATTGCTCAAGCCAACCGGCAGGCCGAGCTGGTAAAGAAATGGAACAGCGACCCTATGTACCAGCGCGAACTTGCCGTGACCATGGCCAAGGAGCAGGCTGTCAATCACTTCTCCGGTCGTGAATCAGAGTTGCTGGCTGCCATGGAGCAGTTGTCGAAAGCAAAGGCAAGCGTCAAAGATGTGGAACAGGTGGTTGACCTGTTCGCCAAACCGGTAAACCCAATGAAAGGCAAACCGTTCATCGAGCGCCTGCGTCCAGGAGTGAACTTACAACTGCAATGGAACCAGATCGTTCTCCTCGATATCAACCCGTACATTGGGTGCCGCCTCAGCGGCCGCTGGACAGCTGGGTTAGGCTGGAACGAACGAATTGGCTTCAACTCCGATACTTACACGTTCTCCGGCAACGACAGAATTTATGGACCCCGCGCGTTTGTGCACTTCAAGCTAAAAGAATCCAACTTCCTGATCCTTTCTCCGGAAATGATGCACACATCAGCCGCATCACCCACAGGTCTTTCCGGAGAGAGCGCAAACAGATGGGTGCCCGGCCTGATGGCAGGCTACCGGAGGGAGTTCCGGTATTCAAAAAAAGTGATCGGCACGGTGCAGTTCCTTTACAATCTGGTGACGCCAGCAGGCCAAAGCGGGACCCTGAACATGGCGAAGGACCCCTACGCCAGCCGCTTCAACCTGCTGTTTGGGTTTGAGTTTCCGCTGAAAAAGAAAAACACTATTCCTTAACGCTCTTTCTTACCGGTTGACCTGAGATCGGAGCGTGTAGAAAGCAATGTTGCCACGGAGAAACCCAAATGTGGTGCCTGGCAGATACTGTGGATTCTGCTAGTCAACAAGGATCTTGACGCTAGCTGTGAATTATCTTTTGCGGCCGGAAGCCAGCACCTTGTTAACACGCCCAACTTGTTCGGTTTTCCGTACAACCTCAGGAATTGTTTTCAGGGAATTTCACCAGACATTTGTGAATACGATAGGTGGTCGCAGAATGCGACCACCTCTACTACCCTGAACAGGATGGCTCTTTGTGTTCCCCTACCCGTTGCCCCTGGGGGACAACTACTCAACAACTTCAGCGTTGGATAAAATCTTCATTCCCCTTTAGGGGCAAGGGGCGGGGACCATGAAGAGTCAGCAGCAGCCTCTACTACCCTGAACAGGATGGCTCTTTGTGTTCCCCTACCCGTTGCCCCTGGGGGGGCAACCACTCAACAACTTCAACGTTGGATAAAATCTTCATTCCCTTTTAGGGGCAGATGAACAAGAAGAGTCAGCATTCAACTTAACTTCATCAGACTCTGCACGAAATCTTCCTCCCCCTTTAGGGGGCAAGGGGCGGGGGAGCAAGTGGAATACACAGCGCCAAGGGAATCGCTTGAGTTAGCTGCATGTTGCAGCCAGACTACACCGCGAAACTCTCCCCGCAACCGCACGTTCTAGACGCGTTGGGATTGACGAACTGAAATCCCTTCCCGTTCAGTCCGTCGGAGAAATCGAGGGTGGTGCCCAGGAGATAGAGCAGGCTCTTCTTATCAACAAGAATCTTGATCCCCTTGTCTTCAAAAATCTGATCGACCGGCTTGATTTCGTCGTCGAAGTTAAGGTCGTACATGAGCCCGGAGCACCCGCCGCCCTTCACGGACACACGGATGTTGTTGGTAGCCGCGCGGCCTTCATGGGCACGGAGTTCGATGATCTTTTCTTTGGCTTTATCGGTAACGGTGATCATTTTCTTTGTCGTTTAGCTCACGGGATTCAACACCACACTGAAGACCGTAATCGTGTTGCGGTCTCTTCCATAGTACAACTTCTCCAAAGCCTCCAGAATGTTGCCGGCACGAAAGTACGAGGTGTGCAGTTCGTGCTCGTCGCGGGCAACCCACTGAATGGTGTAGGAGTTCTCCTTCTCCTTGTAGTTCTTCACATACTCCAGCATTTTCCGCAGGGCATCGACCTTGTCGGCACCGCGCTCGGAGTGGAACAAGAATGACTGGCTGTGACGGGGGTTGATGGTAATCAGGTCGAGTTTCACCGTGCCTTCAAACGTGCTGAACTCAAATATGAGATCTGCGGTACGCAGCCCCAGATAGTCTTTGATCTGTTGCTGAATCTTCGCCGTCTCTACGTGCGTATCGCCCGTCGTTTCAATCATTACCTTTGCGTTTGGCTTGAAAACCTTGGGAATCAGGGAAAAGTTTCATCACTTGGACAAAAATAGCAAAGAACCCGTAATTCGTCGATAATGAGAAAGTTGGAGCACATCGGCATCGCTGTTCGCAACCTGCAGGCTGCCAACCGCCTTTTCGCCAAACTGCTGGGCGTAGAACACTACAAGATCGAGGAAGTTGAGCGTGAAGGCGTCCGCACGTCGTTTTTCAATGTCGGCGGCGTCAAGATCGAGCTGCTGGAATCGACTCGCCCCGATTCACCCATCGCCACTTTCATCGAGAAACGCGGTGAGGGCATCCACCACCTGGCCTTTGATGTCGAAGACGTTGGACAAAAAATTGCCGACTTCACTGCTGATGGTTTCAAAGTTATTTCTGAAAGGCCGATGCCAGGTGCGGACAACAAGTTGATTGCTTTCCTTCATCCGAAGTCGACCAACGGCGTTCTGGTCGAGATCTGCCAGGATGCGAAACCCAAGAAACCTGGAACCCAATAATCCTAAAATCCTTAATCCTAAAATCCTGGTCCCTTCTTCGGGTGCAGTCCATACTGTGTCTTGTTGTAGTACCTCCATTTCTTCTTCCCGATGGCCGTATCGGAATACGATTTGGGACCACAGGCACACCACAGAAAGAGCGACACCAACAGCAGCGAAATCACGGTTTTCATACGCGAAGTGTTTAGCTTGAATACCCCTCGCCAGGCTGTCTACTCGAAATGTGACGTTATCCCTCTATTTTTGCCGATGAATGACCCTCACCATCGCCAAAGTACACCACCCCCATGACTGAAAAATGCACCGACATATCCACCCTCGGCGAATTCGGCCTCATTGACCGGATCAGCAGCAGGTTTTCCCTAAAGAACCGCAATTCACTCAAAGGGATCGGCGACGATGCCGCGGTGATCGATGCGGGTGATGAAGTCATTCTGCTTTCTACCGACATGCTCGTGGAAGGTATCCACTTCGACTTGTCGTATATGCCGTTGCAGCACCTGGGTCACAAGGCCGTGACGGTTAATGTCTCTGACATCGCAGCTATGAACGGAAAGCCTGAGCAGATCATTGTCGCCCTGGGTGTGAGCAACCGATTCTCGGTCGAGGCCATCGACGCACTCTACGACGGCATCCGCGCAGCGTGCGATAGCTATGGCGTTGATCTTGTTGGAGGAGATACCACGGCATCCTCATCAGGCCTGATCATCAACATCAGCGTGGTGGGAAGAACAAAGAAAGGGAATGAAGTCTACCGCAGTGGAGCGAAGGACACCGATATCATCTGCGTCACCGGGGATCTTGGTGGTGCCTACATCGGTCTTCAGATTCTCGAACGCGAAAAAGAAGTCTTCCTGGCCAACCCCAACATGCAACCCGAACTGGACAAACATGAGTATGCAGTGGGTCGCCAACTGAGACCCAAGGCCCGCATGGACATCATCCACGAACTGGCTGACCTCGGCATCCAACCCACTTCAATGATTGATGTCTCCGACGGCCTCGCCTCTGAGCTTTTCCACATCTCAAAAAGTTCTGGTGTCGGTGTCCGCATCTTCGAAGACAAGATCCCCATCGACCAGGATGCCTTCAACACGGCCGTGGAGTTTAAACTGGACCCCTTTGTTTGCGCGCTCAACGGAGGAGAGGACTACGAGTTGCTATTCACCATCCGCCAAACCGACTTCGAAAAGATCAAGAACCACGCCGACATCCAGTTCCTCGGCTACATCCACCCCGACCCAAAGCAGAATGTGCTCATCACGAAGAACAACAATGTAGTTCCATTGAAGGCCCAGGGCTGGGTACACTTCTAATCATGTCTGGGTGCGTTCTCCTTTGCGTCTTTGCGCCTTTGCGTGAGATCAATCTTCCGGATAGGGTATAAACACAAACCTTGTAAACGCCTTATCAATCACAAATAAACAACAGAACTCATCCGGATCTTTGTACGCACCCTTAAACTCCTCTTCTTTCTCCTTCGCCACCAATTCCCGCTGCACAAACTCATCCAGAAACGATGCGAAGTAGTTCCATTTGAGTCCAAGCTCCGTGTGGTCGATAAGTATTTGCCCGATGGGCTGATCTTCTTCGCTGATGGGGAAAATGGGGTTGTTGAAGCCAGCCTTCCGGAGCTGGTAAGAGGCCTCTTTGAGCGTATCCGCCACTTTGATAAAGTCGTTGGAGATCGTTCCGAGGTATTTACCGTCCAGTTCGGGGTCGTTTGTCATGGGGTTTGACCGTTAGCGTAATTCCGTGGACGCAAATGACGAAAACGGAAACGTCTGGCGCAAGTGGCCGTTCCATTCATAAAACCCAATGCATATGAACCGCACCGAATTTCTCCAGAAGACCCTGATCGGTGGCACTGTGCTGTTGATACCCTCGTACATGGCTGCACAGCAGACGGAAAAACCAGCGGCCATCAACCTGGAGATCGTAAAGGAGTTTGTCGGCGTTTCCCACAGCAAGATTGACCGTGTAAAGGAGATGTTGGAGAGCAACCACCTGCTGCTGCATGTTTCTTATGATTGGGGTGGCGGCGACTACGAGTCCGGCATCGAAGCAGCTGGCCATGTCGGCAACACCGAGATCGCCAATTACTTCCTGAGCAAGGGTGCACGCTACAACATCTACCTCGCCTGCATGCTCGGCCACCTCGACACGGTGAAGAATGTACTCACATTCAACCCCGGCCTTCTCAATTCCAAGGGCCCGCACGGATTCACCATGCTACACCATGCGAACAAAGGCGGTGACGCATCGAAGCCTGTGGTTGACTATCTAATTTCATTGGGTGCCAAAGAAACTCGCATGCCATTCTACGATAAGGTATAGGCTTGTATTATCCGTGCCCATTCGTGCAATTCGTGGCAAGAACAATCTGTGCTAATCTGTGTAATCTGTGGCAACCCTTTTGCGACGCCATTCCTCCGTGAATGATCTTAACTCCGGAAAAAACGCCCTGAATTCCCTTTCATACTCCACGTAGTTCCTCTTCAAGTCTTCCACCGATTGCTCCATCTTGGATTCAAACGTCGTACGCCGCGACATGCCGGTGAGCGCCCGTTGTATGCCTTCCACCTGTGCGTAGTTCACCAGCCAGTTGCTGCGGGTCATGTAAGGCAACATCAGCTTCACTTGTTCAGGGAGAATAAAGTGATGTTCGTGCACGAGTTGGTATGCACGTTGGGCGTATTTCTCCAAAGATTCATCAGCGTACTCCTTCCAACCGGCCGCCAGAAAGTGATCATAAAATATATCCACGATCACCGCCGAGTAATGTCGGTACGTTGGCCACAGCCTTGTCTTGCTCAACTTAACCGTAGCGTGTTTGTCGGTGAATTCATCGATTGCCCTGTGCAATTCAACTCCTCGCGCAATCCCTTCTCCAAACTGCTCCTTCAAATCCCGTCCCCGCACAAAATCCCCGATGAAGTTCCCCACCATCACCTTGGGATCATCGCCTGAGAGGTACAAGTGGGCCAGGAAGTTCATTCCCCCAATATACTCCCTTTGCGCCTTCTTGCGCCTTCGCGTCTTTGCGTGATATTTCTTACCGCCCATTATTTTTGGCACATTTGACCAAACAATTCCCCATGCACACCGTCGACCGCCTCAAGATCCTCATTTCACTTGCTAGCAGCGACGGTGAATTGGCAGATAAGGAGCGCGAACAGATCATCTCCATCGGGCAGGCCAACCACCTGATGGTCGCAGAGATACTACCATTATTCAGCGCCGTTCGTGGCCAGCTTCCGTCATCAATACCTGCGGTTCAGAAGGAGGATCTGCTCATCGAACTGGTCCAACTCATGCGCGTAGACGAGAAGATCTATAAAGCTGAGATGCGCTATTGCGCGCAGATGGCCGCGCGTCTCGGCTACAAAGAAGAAGCCATTTTTGAACTGATGCTTCATGCAAGAGAACTCGCCGGTAATGATATGGTGACATTGAGAAAGAAAATTGCCGGATATATCAAGATATAGTTGCTCTGATATTCTCTCCGTGCGCCCGTGTTACTGCATTCAGATGTTAACACCGATAAAGTGCCACCGGTACAGAAAGGCGAGGTGTATAACGGCACAAAGGGTGATCAACGCATAGTAGATCCTGAAAGGAAGCCTTCCTTCCCGGTTTATCCATAGGCGGATGGCCGCCACGACCAGCAACAAGACCACAAAAGGAAAAGCGTACGTGGTCAACTGCACCTGCCGCCAGGAGTCGGGCACACCGAAGAAGAAATCATTGACATTCCGGGCCAGGAAGATAAAGCCGCCAAAGAAATGAACGGCGTACAGGATCACCACCGCCAGCGCAGGATAGAGATACGTGTTGGACACCAGGCCATCGGCGAAGTAATCGGGCCGTGATCTCCTTCGTAGCCATACCCAAACGCGAAAGATCGGAATGAATAAGAATGTGAGGATAACAACGAGAACAAGAAAGTAGTACTCATTGATAAATTCGGGGTTGTCATGCCACGCGACAGGGGTGAGACTGTTCGGAAGATAGAATCCGGCAAGGTTGATGTTGGTGTAAAGCCGCGATAGCTGACCTGCTTCATCCCGAACGAAAACCAGGTACTGCTCAGGCACTTTTGTATTTTGAAAGATCAGTGAATCAATGGGACGATAATGTTGCCATGCTCCATTTTGGTAGGTAGTCAGATCGCCATCTTTGGAAAGCAGGAATTCCATTTTGCCTTGATACAAAGACAGCAAGTCTTCTACGGTGCGGTGGTTGTAGCGTTCACTCCGGTATACACGCGCAAATTCCCTGAGGTCAAGTAGTAGTTCTTTGTGGCTGGACGGTGCTTGTCTGGGCAACGTGCGATTGAACACCTCATTGCTGAACAATTCCATAAAATTGTCAGTCTGCGTGTTGGTGGCGATAAACATTCCGAATCGCTGCTCAGGGAAGATGACTAGCTCGGCAAGGAAGCCGGTAAACGCACCACCCTTGGCGATCCCGCGGTACCCATTGATGTGCTGTTCTTCCATACCCATCGTGTAACCCATGAGCAGCGGATGGTTGGTGAACTGCTGCTGGAAAAGTTTATCCATCGAGGCGGTGTTGAGAATTTTTCCTGACGGCATCATCAGTTCGGCCAACAGTCTCTTCATATCGGCGACAGATGACAAAGCGCTGCCAGCGGGGGTGGCATGACGGGGGTAGCATTTGACGTTTTCGTAGGTATCGCGTATGCGATAGCCATGGGCATAGTCAGGAATGTCTTCGTAGTTATCAGGTAGCGTGTAGGTGGTTCGCTCCATTGCGAGTGGGACAAAAATGTGCTGTGTTACGTATTGCGTGAACGGCATCCCTGATACTCGCTCAACGATATGGCCGGCAAGTGCATAACCGTAGTTCGAGTAGTTGATTTCTGTTCCGGGCGGTTGGAAGGATGGCGGCATAAAATCGCGAAGATGATCTGCCAACGGCATGACGTCCCGTTCACTGCGTGCCAGGTAGCCGATAATCCGGTCGTCGAGACCCGCTGTGTGCGTCAGCAGGTCGAGCAGCGTTATGGGTCTGCCAGGCGGAGCGGTAGCAAAGCCCTGGATGTACTGATTTACATCTGCACTCAAATCGAGTTTACCCGCCTCAACTTGCTGCAGGACAGCGATGGCGGTAAAAAGTTTTCCAACGGAGCCCAGTTGAAAGAGCGTCGTTGTATCGACGGGGATATTCTTCTCGACATTGGCCAATCCATATACCGCCGTAAAGGAGCTGTCACCCAGGACGGCCACCAGACCTAGTCCGGGCACCAGTTTCTGCCCGATGCCGGCCTGAACCAGTGAGTCGCAATGCGTTTTGATTTTTTGGAGCTGGGGGTATGCCAGCAGTGGTGCCATCAGGAGAAGTAGGCTCAGCAGTTTTTTCATCGGTACTAGGTATTACAAGATACCGGAACGTAGGAACTGCCTGGCGGGTTGTCCAGGAGGCAAAGCCGCTGCAAAGGGGCAGCCGCGTCAGAGTTTGAGATGATTATTCTTGATAATCCGGTCTAAAATGGTTGCTGAAAGGACCAACTGGTCGAGGTGCTGGTTGCTGATACTTTCCATGCCCTCCAGTTTGGTGGAGATTTCCTTCATGTTATTGGAGATTTCCTCCATTTTGGTGGAAATGTTGGTAGAGACTTCCTCCATTTTGGTAAACAAAGTCAGGTTAATCTGATGTTGCTCATCCCAGCGCCTCGTGGATTCAGCCGATTGCTTCGTCAGCTCTGCCGATTGTTTTGTTAACTCAAGTGAATGCTTGTCCAACGCTTCCGTATGCCGGTCGATCTGCATCAGCATTTCAGCAAACAACTCGTCGTAGTTCCTTTCCATCCCGTTAGACCTTCAGATGATTTTTCCGGATGATCCGATCCAGGATGGTTGCTGAATGGACCAGTTGCTCATGGTGCTGGTGGCTGACTTTTTCCATGTCCTTCATGTTGGTGGAGATTTCTTGCATGTTGCTTGCGATTCCCTTCAAGTCGGCAAGCATGGACTGGTTGAGCTGATGCTGGTCATTCCAGCGCTTTGTAGACTCTCCTGACTGCTTCGTAAGCTCCTCCGTATGCCGATCGATCTGCATCAGCATTTCAGCAAACAACTCGTCGTAATTCCTTTCCATCAGCGATGACTTGATTGGCTATTAAACAAAAATACACAGCACCAGCGTTCAAGCCAACCCGCAAGACTGCCGGTTTTCAGTACAAAATACCCTTTCATGGAGACCAGGCACTCGAGCCAAAAAACTGGGATTTTTGGCTACTTTTGCACCTCATTTAGCTGACTTCTGACCACAGGAATGGAAAATATCCGGAACTTCTGCATCATCGCCCATATTGACCACGGAAAAAGCACCTTGGCCGACCGGCTGCTGGAATTTACCGGCACCCTTACTGACCGGCAAATGCAGGCACAGGTTCTCGACAACATGGACCTGGAGCGGGAAAAGGGCATCACCATCAAGGCGCACGCGATCCAGATGATCTACAAGGTGGGAGGAAAGGAATACACCCTCAATCTGATTGACACGCCAGGTCACGTAGACTTTTCTTATGAAGTGTCCCGGTCTATTGCCGCTTGCGAAGGTGCCTTGCTGATCGTAGATGCGGCCCAGGGTATCCAGGCGCAGACCATCTCAAACCTTTACCTGGCCCTCGAACATAACCTCACCATCATCCCGGTCCTGAACAAAATTGACCTCCCCGCCGCCATGCCCGATGAGGTAACGGATCAAATCGTTGACCTGATCGGATGTGACCGTGAATCCGTGCTCAAGGCTAGCGCGAAGGAGGGAATTGGCATCAAAGAGATCCTCCAGGCGGTGATCGACCGTGTACCGGCGCCCAAAGGCGATCCGAAAGCACCGCTGCAGGCGATGATCTTCGACTCAGTCTTCAACTCGTTTCGTGGTATCGAGGTCTACTTTCGTGTTTTCAACGGCACGATCAAGAAGAACGACCAGGTCAAGTTTGTCAATGCAGGCACCCAATACGGCGCGGATGAAATTGGTGTACTCAAACTCGACAAGCAGCCCCGCAATCAAATTAGTGCCGGGAATGTAGGATACCTGATTTCCGGAATCAAAGTGGCCAAGGAAGTGAAGGTCGGGGATACAATCACCCTCGTCGATAACCCCGGCGAAGCCATCCATGGCTTTGAGGATGTCAAGCCCATGGTGTTTGCCGGCATCTATCCGGTGGATACGCACGAATTCGAAGAACTCCGCGCTTCCATGGAAAAACTGCAGCTCAACGATGCATCGCTCGTGTGGGAACCGGAGACTTCTGCGGCCCTGGGCTTTGGCTTCCGGTGCGGTTTTCTTGGCATGCTGCACATGGAAATCATTCAGGAGCGACTGGAGCGTGAATTCGGGATGACCGTTATCACCACGGTTCCCTCCGTGAAGTTCAAGGCGAATCTCACCAATGGCAAAGTGATCGAAATCAACGCGCCGTCGGAAATGCCCGACCCGACCATGATGGACATGATCGAGGAGCCCTACATAACGGCGCAAATCATCACCAAGTCCGAGTATATCGGCGCCATCATTGGTTTGTGCATGGACAAGCGCGGCATCATCAAAAACCAGATGTACCTCACCTCCGACCGTGTAGAACTCAGTTTTGATATGCCGTTGGCGGAGATTGTCTTCGATTTTTATGACAAACTCAAGACGATATCCCGTGGATATGCTTCCCTCGATTACCACCTCATCGGGTTCCGGGAAAGCGACATGGTGAAACTGGATGTTCAGCTGAACGGCGAGAAGGTCGATGCGCTTTCCGCTATTGTTCACCGCGACAAAGCCTATGAGTGGGGGAGGAAGCTGTGTGAAAAGTTAAAAGAACTGATTCCCCGTCATATGTTTGAAGTCGCCATCCAGGCGGCTATCGGACAGAAGATCATTGCGCGGGAGACAATCAGTGCCATGCGCAAGAACGTGATTGCCAAGTGCTACGGAGGCGATATTTCCCGCAAGCGCAAACTCCTTGAGAAGCAAAAGAAAGGCAAAAAGCGCATGCGCCAGGTGGGCTCGGTTGAAATTCCACAAGATGCATTCATGGCGGTTTTGAAACTTGACTAGCAATTGAAACGACGCATGACGGACGCAACGACAAAGACTTATACAATCATCGACGGACGGAAAATTGCCGCGGAGATCAAGGCGGAAATTCAACACAAAGTCAATGACCGGAAGATTGCTGGAAAAAAGATACCACACCTGGCCTTCATCCTGGTTGGCGACGATGGAGCCAGCCAGACATACGTTGACCATAAAGTGAAGGCTTGCAAGGATGTGGGCTTCCACTACACGATGATGCGCTTCGCCGACACAATCTCCGAAGAGAAATTGAGCAAGCACATCACAGCGGTAAACAACGATGATGATGTTGATGGATTCATTGTTCAGCTTCCCTTGCCCGAAAACATTTCTGTTGAACGTATTACCGACAAGATCCGTCCCGATAAGGATGTAGACGGCTTCACCAACCGCAATTTTGGGAGCATTATCTCGAAGGTGCCGCTATTGATGCCCGCTACACCGTATGGTGTCATGGAGTTGCTCAGACGTTATGATATTCAAACGGAAGGGAAAAACTGCGTGGTTGTTGGCGCCAGCCGTATTGCCGGTGCACCGCTAAGTATGATGCTCGTGGAACAAGGTCATGCTACGGTAACTATCTGCCACAAATACACAAAGAACCTGAAGGACTATACCCGAAAGGCTGATATCCTCCTGGTCGCTGTTGGCAAACCCGGCCTGGTCACGGCTGATATGGTTAAAGAAGGCGCCGTGGTCATTGACATTGGTACAACCAAAGTCGACGACCCGTCCAAGCCCAATGGGTTCAGCATCAAAGGTGATGTCGACTTTAAGAATGTTGCTCCCAAGTGCACGTTTATCACGCCGGTTCCCGGCGGTGTTGGCCCCATGACAATTGCTTCGTTGCTTCTGAACACACTCCGCGCAACAGAACTGCGTCATCCTTAATATCGTCATTGGCTGTTCGTGCAAGGTCCACTCAAACACGCATACCCGCAAACACCCAAACACTGAGACCTCCCATGACCACGCTCCCCCTTATGGAAGACTTCCTCACCCTCCAGGGCGAAGGATCGTTCCAGGGAAGCCTTGCATATTTCATCCGTCTGGGCGGATGTGATGTAGGGTGCGTTTGGTGCGATGTGAAGGAATCGTGGCCACTGGATGCCCATCCTTTGGTGCCCGTTGATACGATCGTTGCCCGCGCAAAGGAGAGTGGTGCGCCAATCGCTGTTGTTACAGGAGGAGAGCCGACGATGCAAAATTTGGAGTCGCTGACGGTCGCATTGAAGAAGGAAAATATACGTGCGCACATCGAAACGTCAGGTGCTTATCCAATCACAGGAAGCTGGGATTGGATTTGCCTGTCCCCCAAGAAATTCAAGAATCCCGAGCCATCCAGTTACGAAGTAGCCAACGAACTGAAGGTGATCGTGTATCATCCCAGCGACCTGGCATGGGCGGAAAAGGAGGCTGCCAGGGTGAGCCCGTCCTGTCGTTTGTTCCTCCAGCCTGAATGGTCAAAGGAAAAGGAAATGGCCGCCTTGATCACTGACTACATCCGAAGGAACCCCCAGTGGCGAATTTCTTTGCAGATCCACAAGTACCTGAATATCCCCTGAGACGTTTTAGGGTAAGGATGCTAACTTTACGCTGCATGAAAAGCCTTTCCTTGCTTCTGATTTTCGTTTGTGGTTCTGCCATTGCGCAGGTGGCATTGAGTACAAAGAACAAAAAGGCCATAGAACTCTATAATTTGGCGGATAATTACCGCGTTCGAGGACAATACCGTGAAGCGCTTGACTTGCTCAATCAGGCCATAGAGAAGGACAAGAATTTCATGGAAGCCTACTTCAGACAAGCGCTTGTTTATAAGGCTGTGCGCAACTATCCCCGTTCGACCGAGATTTTCATGCATGGGCTTTCAATGACCCAGGATCCGAAAATGCAAAAGGCATTCTTCTATGAGCTGGGCGATAATTATCTTCTGGAGGGCAACTACGAGAAAGCACTGGACCTCCTAAACCGCTACCTGGAATCCGAGATTCTGAACAAACCAAAAATGGCACAGGCCATGCTGTGGAAACGCAACGCTCAGTTTGCCTTGAAAAATCGCAAAATGATGAATGAGTTCCAGCCTCACCAACTTTCGGACACGGTGAATGCATTTGCCATGCAGTATTTTCCCGTCATGACAGCAGACGAGCGTGAGTTGATCTTCACCCGCCGTGTGGGCGGTGGTCAGGATGACGATGAGGATCTTGTAGTTTGCCGCAAGGACTCACTTGGGCGCTGGATGCCACCGGTTTCTATTTCTCCCAACATCAATTCCCGGCTCAACGAAGGTACCTGTACTATATCTGCGGATGGAAGGCAATTGATCTTCACATCCTGTATTGGCCGAAGAGGGTATGGCAGCTGTGACCTGTTTGAGAGCCGCAAGGTGGGAAACGAATGGTCACGCCCGGTCAACCTCGGTCCGGAAGTGAATTCTCCCGCCTGGGAGTCCCAACCGTCCCTTTCCTCTGATGGCCGGACATTGTTTTTTGTCTCCGATCGCCGGGGCGGCATCGGCAACAAAGACATTTATGTCTCCTACAAACTGGATAACGGGCAATGGACAAAGGCCGAAAACCTTGGGGACAAAATCAACACACCGTTTGATGAGATCTCTCCTTTCATTCATGTCAACGGCAGGACCCTTTTTGTGGCCTCCAATGGGAAACCAGGTTTCGGTGGATATGATCTCTATAGGAGCGACTATGAAAATGGTGTGTGGACAGCCACAGAGAATTTTGGCTCTCCTGTCAACAATCACGAGGATCAGTTTTCCCTGTTTATTACACGTGATGGCCAGCGGGGTTTCTATTCCCATGAGGATAATTTGAAAGCCAATTCTTCTGTGCTCTTTGAAATTCGAGTCCCCGAAGAGTTGCAACTCAAGTACAAAAGCAACTATGTTAGGGGCATCGTCCGCGACGCACAGACAAAACAGCCGCTGGACGCTCGTGTCGAGCTCATTAATATCAATAGCAATAAACTTGCCTCGTCGGTGCAAGCCGACTCATTAACCGGTGAGTACCTGATCGTACTTACGCAGGGTGCCGACTATGCACTATACGTGTCACACACGGGATACCTATTCAAGAGCCTCAACTTCAATTACGAAATGCAGGAGAAGCTGGAACCTGTGCAGATGGATGTTTTCCTTGATCCTGTGAAAGTTGGTGCCTCCGCTGTGCTGAACAACATCTTTTTCGATTTGAACAAGCATGATCTTAAGGAAAAATCAGTTACCGAGTTGGACAAGATAATTCGCTTCCTAACGGAGAATCCATCCGTTCGCATTGAGATCAGCGGGCATACTGACAATCTTGGAACGGCGTCATACAATCTGCAGCTGTCGTTGAAGCGGGCAGAATCCGTCGCAACTTATCTTACTTCGCATGGTATTGAGCCTTCCCGCCTGACGCAAAAAGGATTTGGTGCCGAGAAGCCTCTCGTGGCCAACGATACCGAAGAAAACCGTCAAATCAACCGAAGGATTGAGTTCCGGTTATTGCGTTAGTCCTATTCACTTGATCAGCGGAAATCTGCGGTCTTTAATCTGCCCCCGGCCATGTGCCGGGGTAGGGGAAACCCTTCGAGGGGAGCGAAGATGAAATACAGGATTACGGAGATCAGTGCATCTCCCGCAGATCACGCCGATTTGAATCCACACAGATTTACGCGGAATTCTTCAACTTCATTAAGTAATTTCTTACATAATCAGTCGTCCCTTCTTCCAATGTGCGAAAAGGCTTGGTGTAGCCAATTGATTGCAGCTTCTCCATGGTCGCCTCCGTAAAGTACTGGTACTTGTCTCTTATGTCGGCTGGAGTGTCAATGAACTCGATCGATTCGTGCTTCTCCATTGCCCGAAATACAGCGCGAACCAGATCAAGGAATGTTCGCGCCTTGCCTGATCCCAGGTTGTAGATGCCTGAATTCTTGCGGTGGTGCATCAGCCAATAGCAGACATCCACTACATCGTGCACATACACGAAGTCGCGCATCTGCTCGCCGTCTTTAAACTCCGGGTTATGCGAACGGAACAACTTCATGTTGCCGGTCTTTGCGATCTGGTTGTAAGCATGCCAGATCACCGATGCCATGCGACCCTTGTGGTATTCATACGGACCATAAACGTTGAAAAACTTCAACCCTGCCCAGAAGAAGGGTTTCTTTTCTTGGTTCAAAGCCCAAACGTCGAAGTCTTGCTTGGATTGACCGTAAGGATTCAATGGCTTCAGTTGAGGGATGAGACTTTCGTCGTCTGAATAACCCTGTTCACCAAGGCCATAGGTGGCGGCCGAAGAAGCGTACACCAATGGAATTTGATAGTTGATACAGCGTGTCCACAGGTCTTTCGTGTACTGCGTGTTGAAATGATTCAGCTTCTCTTTGTCAAATTCGGAGGTATCGGTAATGGCGCCAATGTGAAAAACAAACTCAACAAGCTCCTGATTGGCGTCGAGCCAAGTCATGAATTCATCTATCACGATCTTTTCCTTCAGAATGAGACCCTCCAGGTTCCTGTTTCTGATGGGATCATTGAAAGAATCGACGGCGACAATGGCATTGAAATTTTCCTGGTTCAGCTTTCGAACCAGGCAACTGCCAATAAATCCGGCAGCACCGGTGACAACAATCATTCGGATTCTGTTTGCTGCAAGTTAATGTATATTTGCACTCTTTATGGTGTACGTCAGCCGCAAAGAACATTTCAACGCAGCTCACAAGCTGAGCAACCCGGCGTGGTCGAAGGAAAAGAACCTGGAAATCTTTGGCCCCTGCGCCAATGAAAACTGGCATGGGCACAACTTTGACCTGATTATTACCGTCAGGGGAAATCCAGATCCGGAAACGGGTTTCGTCATTGACCTTAAGAAACTCAGCAACCTGATACGTGCGGAGGTCGTAGACAAGCTTGACCACAAGAATCTGAATCTTGACGTTGATTTTATGCAGGGAAAAATGGCCAGTACGGAGAATCTTGCTGTCGAGATCTGGAAAATCCTGGCGCCGGCCATCCCGGCTGTATCATCCCGCGCCCAGCTTCACTCGGTTCGTCTGTTTGAGACGCCACGCAACTACGTTGAATATTTTGGTGATTAGACATCAAAGTCCAGCATGCGGTACTACATCATAGCCGGTGAGCGATCCGGGGATCTTCATGGAAGCAACCTGATCAAAGCCTTGCGTACGCTTGATCGGGAGGCTGTTGTGCGAGGATTTGGCGGCAGCAGCATGCGGGAGGCCGGCGCCGAGTTGGCCGTTCACTATGATGAGTTGGCCTTCATGGGCTTTATTACCTTGATCGCGAACTACGGTACCATCCGACGGATGTTGAAATTCTGCAAGGAGGATATTCTGGCATTCAAACCTGATGTGGTCATTCTCATCGATTACGGCGGATTTAACCGGAGGATTGCGAAATTTACCAAACCCCGGGGCATACGGACGTTCTATTACATTCCGCCGAAAGTTTGGGCGTGGTACCAGAGCCGGGCAAAAGAACTGAAGGCGAACGTCGAACGGATGTTTGTCATTCTTCCGTTCGAGAAGGAGTTCTTTAAGAAATATAATTTCGACGTGGACTATGTCGGCAATCCTGTGCTCGATGCGGTGAAAATGTTTCACCCTGATGCCACTTTTGCCACTCGACATGGAATAGCTCCTGACAAGCCGGTTATCGCTCTGCTTCCCGGCAGCCGCAAGATGGAACTCAAGCGCATGGTACCGCTGATGACCGAGGTTGTCAAACGTTTTCCAGACTTCCAGTTTGCTGTAGCCGCCGTTGACGGAGTGGACAGCGCATTGTATGGGCCACTGAGCAAACTACCGGGAGTCAGGATCGTAACAGGAGAGACTTATGATTTGCTGAATATAGCACGGGCGGCCATTGTTACTTCTGGCACGGCAACTCTTGAAACCGGATTATTAAAGGTTCCGCAGGTCTGCGTTTATCGAGCCGGGTGGCTGGAAATGAAGATAGGCAGAGTCATCGTTAAGGTGAAGTGGATTTCCCTGATAAATCTGATTGCAGGTAAAGAAGTGATTCGCGAGCTGATTCAGGAAGACGCCAATGTGACCGACCTGGCTGCGGAGCTGGGGCGGCTGGTGCGCAATGAAAGATACCGGAGCAACATGATCGCTGAGTATGATAAACTCTATCAAGTTCTGGACACTGGCTCTGCATCGGAAAATGCAGCACGATTAATGATCGGCTATCTTCGTTCGTAGCCTTATTTTGACAATGTCGAAAGGTCGAGCCGGTACATTGTCCGGCTAAGCCATCGCGGATCCCTGAAAAAAACTTCTCTGATCTTGGGATTTTCTTTCATGCCGGCAAAATAGTACAGCTTGTGATCCCGAATGAAAGCCAGTCCTTGCGTCCAGGGAACATTCGTTTTGAATCGCTTTTGAAGGCCGGTTTTTGTATCAAGGGTGATGAGGAATCCTTCATGATTATCAAGACCCAGAAGGTAGAGAACGTCGCCGTCCTGGGCCACGGCCCCCACATAGACCGGGAACTGTCCCAGATTTTTCCACCCTGGATTCAAGGGATTGTAACATATGATGTCTGTAGCGGGGGTTATTCCCGGAACCGGGCCGATGGCATACAATTGATCATTCACAAAGGCGCCCAGGCGGAAATGACTGCCCGGCATAGAATCCAATTCCTGATAGGTCAGTGTTGCCGGATCAAAGACAATCAGCTTGTTGGATGAGATCAATACCCTGCCTGGTTTTCTGGTCTTGTTCACGGTATTTACCTGGGACTGTTGACTGAGTTCGTTTCCCATGTTCACCATAATGAATCCTCCAAAAAGATAGATCTTCTCTTTCCATACCACCGCACCGCCAAGCACCGGTGCGCCACCATCAATCTGGATATAGCCCAGGTCCAATTTTAACAGGCCCAGAATTTCGAGTTCATCGGATAGTGTAATCACTTTCCCAAACGTGGGCAGGTATACGGTGTTCATCCATGACATGCCATCAAGCGACTTCAGTCGGTAGTCCTTAAATTCCAACTTGCTCCATTCCTGAGCGTCAAAAGAGTAGATGTGGTAATCGTCCCAGTCGCGTACAACAATCGATCGTTGCGTCATCGCACCGCCAAAGGCCGTACCTATGAGCGACGGCGATTTACCTATGATGTCAAATTTTATGCTGGACTGTCCAAATGCAGCAAGACTGAAAAGCAGGACAAGCCAGATTACAATCGTGGATTTAACAGGGAGCCGATGATTTTTTGTTTTTTTTCTATGAGTTCTCATCAAGGTATACAACGGTGCTCCTTCCTGATAGGTTAAGAGTTTTTGGAACTCATCAGCGCCATAGGGAGAGCAAAATAGGGAAGTTCATGACGAACAAAAACCTGAATCTTCAAGAAGCGAAAAAAATGTTCTAAGCGACCTTCAGCTTGCTGTAGCGCGATTTGCTGAATTTTTCCTCCGCATAGGCGCGGTTAATGACAAGCTTCTCCGTGCCTTTTTCGGAAGGCAATTCGAACATTGCGTCGATGATGATGGCTTCGCAGATCGAACGAAGCCCGCGTGCCCCCAGCTTGAAGCCAATGGCTTTGTCAACAATAAAATCCAAAGCACCGTCCTTTATTTCCAGTTCGATCCCCTCCATTTCAAACAGCTTCTTGTATTGTTTTACCAGCGCGTTTTTGGGCTCAATAAGGATTTTCTTCAAGGCGACGGCATCCAGCGGATTCAGGTAAGAAACCACGGGAAGGCGTCCGATGAGTTCGGGGATGAGTCCAAAACTCTTCAGATCCTGTGCCGATACAAACTGGAGGAGATTGTCATTATCGATATCACTGGGGTGCAATCCGTCCGAGTTTGAAAAACCCAATGGACGTGTATTCAGTCGGCGGGAGATCAAACGGGAAATGCCCTCGAAAGCGCCTCCGCAGATGAAGAGAATATTGTCTGTGTTGACCGTGATCATTTTCTGGTCAGGGTGCTTGCGTCCGCCTTGGGGAGGAACATTGACCGCCGTTCCTTCGAGGAGTTTCAGCAACGCCTGCTGCACACCTTCGCCGCTTACATCGCGCGTGATGGAGGGGTTGTCGCTCTTGCGTGCGATCTTGTCAATCTCGTCGATGTAGACAATGCCGCGCTCGGCGGCCTCTACATTATAATCCGCCGACTGGAGGAGTCGGGTGAGAATACTTTCTACATCTTCGCCTACATAACCGGCTTCGGTAAGAACGGTTGCGTCGGCAATGCAAAAGGGAACCTGCAGAATCCGGGCAAGTGTCTTGGCAAGATAGGTTTTGCCTGTTCCGGTCTCGCCGGCCATAATGATGTTCGACTTTTCAATCTGAACATCAGAAACCTCCGACTTGCGCTGCATCAATCGCTTATAGTGATTGTAGACAGCCACAGAAAGTACCTTCTTGGCCTGATCCTGGCCGATGACGTACTCATCCAGGAACTTCTTGATTTCCTTCGGCTTGATCAGTTTGAAGTTCGGGGTATTTCCGGCTTCAACCTTATTCTTCTTTTCTTCCTGGAGGATTTGGGTAGCCTGCGTCACGCACTTGTCGCAAATGTGGGCATGTATACCGGAGATCATCAGGTCTACATCCTTCTTGCTTCTACCACAAAACGAGCAGGTTACTTCAGCCATGGGTTACGCTTGGGAAAGGGCAGTTGCAAAGGTAGGGAGTATTTGAGGGAAAAGCTATTGGCTATTGGCTGTTGGCCATTGGCAAAAGCTGCTAAAAGCCGAGAGCTAATGGCCAATTGCCATTTATTTCTTCTTCTCAAGGACTTCATCGATGAGTCCATACTCCTTCGCCTCGATGGAACGCATCCAGTAGTCGCGGTCGGAGTCTTTCTCAATCTTCTCAAATGATTGCCCACTGTGTTTGGCAATGATCTTATAGAGGTCTTCCCGAATTTCAATGGTCTGTTTCAGCGAGATTTCCATGTCTTTGGATGTACCCTGCATACCGGATGATGGCTGATGGATCATTATGCGTGCGTGGGGCAGGCCGGACCGTTTTTTGGCAGCGCCAGATGCGAGGAGCACGGCACCCATGGAGGCTGCGAGGCCTGTGCAAATGGTCGCCACGTCGGGGTTGACATACTGCATCGTGTCATAGATGCCTAACCCAGCGTACACCGAGCCACCCGGGCTGTTGATGTACATGATGATATCTTTCTTGTGATCGGCCGATTCAAGGAACAACAGTTGGGCTGTAATCAGGTTGGCGATCTGATCATCAACACCCATGCCGAGGAAAATAATACGGTCGGAGATCAGGCGTGTGAACACGTCGATGGCGCGGAAGTTTCCAGGCCGCTCTTCAATGACGTACTGTGTCATGTTCTCGATCTTCTGCGCATAGCTGTCGACGGTATTGCCGCTCATGCCCATGTGGTGGACGGCGTACTTCCTGAATTCGTTGTTTTTATCCATAAGGTTATTTCAGTTTTTGATCCCTACTAGTTATAGACGTTTGTACTCGAGACTTATTGTAACAATGACTAACGTGAAAACGTCAATCAATGTTAAAGAATAAATCACCCATAAAAAAGGACTTCACGAACTTGATGCATAAACACAGGTTCTTCCTGGGTGGTTCGCACGCCCGGAAATTTATTCGTGGGCGTGTGCGTCGGCGGCCTTCTTGAACTCGTCCAGCGTCACCTTCTTTTCCTTAACCGTGATTTTTTCTTTTACAGCTTTCAGGATTTTCTCGTGGCGCAGTTGATTGTACATCCTCATAAAGTTCTCCCCCTTGCCATCCTGGCCGGATAGGTAGTTGTCCGCAATACCGTCGAACTTGTCGCCCAACTGTGCGGCGATGGCCGGGCCGCCAAACTGCTGAGCAATGAGTTGCTTGGCGCGCTCGCGAACCTCACCGGTTTCGATCTTAATGCCGTGCTCATCGGCGATCTTGTTCTTGATCAGATCCCACTTGAGACCTTTCTTGTAGGCTTCAAATTCCTTGTTGATAACTTCTTCGGTGATTGTACCATCGCCGGACGATTTCAGCCATGATTTAAGGAACTCCTCAGGCATGTTCACCTTTGTGTGATCCACCAGGTAATGTTCGATCTCGTGATCCAGCAAGTGAGCACTTTCGCGCTGGTAGTTCTCCCCGATGGTCTCACGGATCTTGGCGATGAATTCTTCCTCAGTTTTCACTACATCCTTGCCGAAAACCTTGTCAAACAATTCCTGGTTCATTTCTGCGGGTACCATATGACTGATATTGGTCACCTTCAGCATGTAAGTACCCTTAAGACCGGGGGCTTCCTCTTCCGGGGTATTGACAACCTGGGCACGAACTTTCACGTCATCCGTGATCTTTTCGATATCAAAGGTTATGGTATCATCCTTCTTGAGGCCAATGAACTTTTTCTGTTCTCCCTTTGCCAATTTGGCGATGGGGATGTAGGAAGATTTGGAGGTACCATCAACGAGCGTGACTTCGCCAAAGAGATTGTCATCGGCCGTACTTGTCTCCGGGTTGGTGACATTGCCGAAGCGACGCTTCATGTCTTCCACGGCTTCGTCGATCACTTTCTTATCAACTTCTATGAGGTAGGCGTTGATGGTCACCTTGGGTGACAAATCCACCTCGAACTTGTCCACCATTCCAATTTGAAATTCAAACTCGAAATCCTTCTGGTTGTCCCAGTCGATCAGTCCTGCCTTCTCGCGGTTCGGCAGGGGATCTCCGAGGACATTGAGTTTGTTTTCCTTGATGTATTCGGAAACCGAATGAGAAAGCAGGTGGTTTACCTCCTCAACGAGGATGGAGCGGCCGTACATCTTGCGTACGACGCCGGCCGGGACCTTGCCCTGGCGGAAGCCTTTGATGGACATTTTCCGGGAGTATTCCCGAACTTTCTCTTCTACTTTGGGCTGATAGTCTGACTCGTTCAAGGTTATCTTGATGAGTCCTTCCGTCGGATTGGGTTGATTCAGTGTAATATTCAAGGTTCCTAAGTTTACGTATTGTCTTGTGTTCGTCTGTTCACGGTACCGTCACTGTTCACCGTTTACTGTTTACCGTTTACTGTTTACTGTTTACTGTTTACTGTTTACCGTTTACTGTTTACCATTCACTGTTTACCGTTTCACCAATTCAGTGCGGATGAAGGGACTCTCCCGATCCTATCGGGACCACGCCTTTCGTCACCAAGTCCTAAGTCTGCCCCGATCGTTATCGGGGTGCCAATTACGCCACATCCGCGCCTGGTTTGACACTGTTGTCGCAATTGCGGGACTTAAGCCCCTTTATCATTTAATCGTGCGGATGAAGGGACTCTCCCGATCCTATCGGGACACCAGATCCTAAGTCTGCCCCGATCGTTATCGGGGTGCCAATTACGCCACATCCGCGCCTGGTTTGACACTGTTGTCGCCATTGGGGGACCTAAGCCCCTTCATCATTTAATCGTGCGGATGAAGGGACTCTCCCGATCCTATCGGGACACCAGATCCTAAGTCTGCCCCGATCGTTATCGGGGTGCCAATTACGCCACATCCGCGCCTAGTTTGACACTGTTGTCGCAATTGCGGGACCTAGCCCCTTCATCATTTAATCGTGCGGATGAAGGGACTCGAACCCCCACGCCTTTCGGCACCAGATCCTAAGTCTGGCGCGGCTGCCAATTACGCCACATCCGCCAATAGTCTCCCATCTCTCAAAAAACAAATGTTTTCTCAAAAAGGAGTGCAAATTTAGAGATATTTCGTTAGCATAGAAGTTCTAAATGAAATCTGGGTGGTAACTGCGGCTGTAACGGATTCTGTGGAGGAGAAAAGGGAGATTATCAACCGATATCGCCGGCTTCTTCGGAAGTGCAAGCCGGTGCTGAAGGGGGATGACGCCAAGCGAATCAAGCGTGCTTTTACGCTCGCCCTTGAGGCGCACAAGGAAATGCGGCGCAAATCGGGAGAACCCTTTATTTACCACCCGCTAAGTGTAGCGGAAATCTGCGCCGAGGAAATCGGCCTGGGGACCACCTCAATCATTGCCGCCCTCATTCATGACGTGGTGGAGGATACCGACATCGAATTGGCTGACGTCGAGCGGATGTTCGGCAAGAAGATTGCCAAAATCGTCGATGGGCTCACCAAGATCAGTGGTGTTTTTGAATACGGAACTTCCGCTCAGGCCGAGAACTTCAGGAAGATGCTCTTCACTCTTTCAGAAGACGTCCGTGTAATCCTTATCAAACTTGCCGATCGCCTTCACAATATGCGCACGCTGGAGAGCATGCCACGCAACAAACAGCTCAAGATCGCTTCTGAGACCATCTATCTCTATGCGCCGCTGGCTCACCGTCTGGGATTGAACGCCATCAAAACAGAACTTGAGGATTTGTATTTGCGATTTACAGATCAAGCTGTCTATGATGAGATCAACGCGAAGATTGACGAGTCCAAAGCTTCACGCAACAAATTCATAAAGGGGTTTGTGGCGCCGATTAAAGAGGAACTCGACCGACTCAAGGTTGATTATGAAATCAAGGGTCGTCCCAAATCGATATTTTCGATCTACAACAAGATGCGGAAGCAGAACATCCCTTACGACGAGGTGTATGATCTATTTGCCATCCGAATTATCATCGATTCACCACTGGAGCAGGAAAAGACTTATTGCTGGCAGGTATACTCGATTGTCACCGACTACTATACGCCAAATCCTGACCGGCTTCGCGACTGGATCAGCACCCCAAAGGCAAATGGATATGAGTCGCTCCATACGACGGTGATGGCCAAGAACGGGCAGTGGGTTGAGGTGCAGATTCGAACCAAGCGGATGGATGAAATTGCTGAAAAGGGCTATGCCGCGCATTGGAAATACAAGGATACTGTATCAAGCCATGAATCGAATCTGGAGAAGTGGCTTGTACGCGTTCGTGAAACCCTTGAGAAGCAAGACACCACAGCGCTGGAGTTTGTTGATGATTTTCGAGGCAACCTTTTCACGGAGGAAGTCTTTGTATTCACTCCGCGTGGAGAACTGAAGACGCTCCCCATCGGTGCCACGGCCCTTGATTTCGCTTTTGATATTCATACTGATATCGGAGCGAAGTGTATTGGCGCCAAGGTGAATCAGAAACTGGTGCCAATCAACCAAGCCCTGAAGAATGGTGATCAGATTGAAATCCTGACTTCGTCAAAACAAAAACCAAATGATGACTGGCTTCGCTTTGTGGTTACTCAGAAAGCGAAGTCGAAGATCAAGGATCTGCTAAAAGAGGCCAAGCGAAAGATGGCAGAAGAAGGCAAAGAAGTCCTCCTGCGTAAGCTCAAGCAAATGAAGATTGATGCAGGCAACCAGACTTACGAGCTTATGCGGACGTTCTTCAATGTCAATTCCCAGCTTGACCTGCATTATGCCGTAGCGATAGGAAAGATTGGCCTGAACGAACTGAAGCGATTCAAGGAGTATAAGCCTGAGACGCCTCGGCCGAAAACGGCAGAGGAACATAAGTCAGAATCGCCGGTGGCGAAGAGGCCTCATGAAGATATCCTGCTTATTGGCGAAGACATGGATGTGGTGGAATATAAGCTGGCCAAGTGCTGTACCCCTATCCCTGGTGATGAGGTATTTGGCTTTGTTACTATGAATGAAGGCATCAAGATTCATCGCACCAATTGTACCAATGCCCCTGAACTCCTTTCCAACCACGGCCATCGGGTTATCAAGGCGAAGTGGACATCGCAGCATGAAGTTTCATTCCTCACAGGACTCAAAGTAGTAGGTACCGATCGTGTTGGTTTGATAAACGATGTATCGAAGATCATTTCTGAGGAGTTGAAAGTAAACATGAGTTCGATCGCCTTTCGAAGCGACCAGGGCATCTTTGATGGTGAAATCATGCTTTATGTCAATGACACGCGTCACCTCGACATCCTGATCAAAAAGCTGGAAAAGGTTGAGGGGGTTGTCAAGGTTGTTCGTTTCGATTCCACTACGATGCCACGGGCCTGAGGTACCGGGAATGACGGCCCTTGCGCTATATTTACAACCGATATGCCTCTAAATCAAAAATTGTACGGCGAGGTCAGCTCGATATTTACAGCCTATCTTGAGAACAAGGAGCTTCGCAAGACCCCTGAGCGCTATGCGATTCTTGAAGAAATCTATTCCATCGATGGACACTTCGATGTGGAATCGCTCTATGTGAATATGAAGAATAAGAGCTATCAGGTAAGTCGCGCAACCGTGTACAATACCCTGGACCTGCTCACCCAATGTGATCTGGTCACCAAACACCAGTTTGGACAGAACCAGGCTCAGTATGAGAAATCCTACGGTTCGCGGCAGCATGACCACCTGATTTGCCTTGACTGCAGCAAGGTGGTTGAGTTTTGTGACCCCCGTATTCAAACCATTCAAAATACGGTGGAGGAACTGATGCACTTTGAAGTTGTTCACCACTCATTAATTTTGTACGCTAACTGCAGGAAGGTTAATTGCGAAAACAAGAAGCCATGAATTTTGCACAGGAAATCAGATCGAATACACTAATCCTCAGAATCTCCGGTGACCTGATTGGAGAAGATAGCGGGACGCGACTGGTAGAGACAGTGAATGAGGCGGTCAGTCATCAGTTACTTGTTTGCATCATTGATATCTCACAGCTTCGATACATAAACTCCAGTGGCATTGGTGTTCTCATCACCATCTTGACAAAGTTCAGGAATAAGGGGGGAGAGGTGTACCTGATGAAGCCCTCTGAAAGTGTCAAGAAATTGCTGGCCATCACCAAGTTGAGTTCCATTTTCCAGGTGATCAGCCGGGAGGAGGAAGTCATTGATACGAAATGACAGCGGAGCTCTTTTTGCTTAATATATTGCGCACATGAAAGTGGATGTACTCCTGGGCCTCCAATGGGGCGACGAAGGGAAAGGAAAGATCGTGGATGTTCTTGCTCCCCGCTATGATGTGGTCGCCCGTTTTCAGGGTGGCCCCAACGCCGGCCATACACTGGAATTTGATGGGATTAAGCATGTATTGCACCAGATTCCTTCCGGGATTTTTCGGACGAAGACGAGAAACGTGATCGGCAATGGTGTCGTGCTTGATCCAATTGTGTTTAAGGCTGAGATTGAGAAGCTGAGCAAGTTCAACCTGGACGTAAAGTCCAATCTGTTCATTTCGAAGAAGGCGACGCTAATTATTCCTTCGCACCGGCTTTTGGATCAGGCGCAGGAAAAGGCAAAGGGTGACAGCAAGATTGGATCAACTTTGAAGGGCATCGGGCCTTCGTACCAGGACAAGATTGGTCGCCAGGGTTTGCGTGTGGGGGATGTACTTTCTCCTGCGTTCGGCGACAAACTGCACAAACTTGTTGATGTTCACCTCGAGATATTAAAGGCGCATGATTTGGTGTTCAACTGGGCGGAGTTAGAGGCACAATTCCTTGACGCTGTGGAGTTCCTGAAGCAATTCAAACTGATTGACAGCGAGTACTTCCTTAATCAGGAACTGGTCGCAGGCTCCAGCATTCTTGCAGAGGGTGCCCAGGGATCACTGCTTGATATTGACTTTGGGAGTTATCCTTTTGTAACAAGTTCCAATACAGTAACCGCGGGTGCGTGCACGGGTTTGGGCATTGCCCCTAGCCATATCGGCGAGGTCTATGGTATTTTCAAGGCCTATTCCACGCGTGTTGGCAGTGGTCCGTTTCCCACGGAGTTATTGGACGATGATGGTGAGGCGATGCGAAAGGAAGGTAAGGAGTTTGGATCGACCACTGGACGTCCGCGACGTTGCGGCTGGATTGATTTGCCTTCGTTGAAATATTCCATCATGATCAATGGAGTTACCCAGTTATTGATGATGAAGGCAGATGTGTTGAGCATTTTCAAGGGTATCAAAGCGTGTACGCGGTATCAGTTGGCCGATGGCACCATAACCGACCAGGTACCCTATGAGCTGATTCATGAGAAGATCACCCCGATCTATGAGGACCTGAAAGGATGGCATTGCAACCTGAAGGGCCTCAGTGAGCATGAATTGCCTCAGGAATTGAAGGATTATGTCAATTTCCTGGAGACTCGGCTTGGGGTACCTATCTCCTTGATTTCCACTGGTCCAGACCGGACCGAGACCATCCACCGCTTTAGGAAGTAGCCTGTTGGCCTGAAAAAACTTGGATTTCGTTCATTGTGAATGTGATCCTGCCTGTTATCTTTGCACTCCCTTTTAGAAAAGGGCCTTTCCTGAGGCGTAGGACGGGGTTGTAGGTTCTGATTTCTGATTGAAGTCACAAGGACCCTTGGTGGAAGGCAGTTTTTCTGCTGGAAGCGACGGAGTCGAACGTTCTTTGAATATATGAGATTGATAGCGGACCCGTTCATACTCGATAGAGGGTATGGGCGAGTTAATTCTAGAACAAGGTGAGTGGGGAGAAGCGCGAGCGGATCTTCACTTATTAGAGTGTAG